>Ga0265327_10000009_pt1 | contig 616360 bp, 528 predicted proteins | sample 41621metaG_FD_202089 | JGI IMG/M metagenome (GOLD analysis project Ga0265327, IMG submission 202089) | Rhizosphere microbial communities from Carex aquatilis grown in University of Washington, Seatle, WA, United States - 4-16-21 metaG | ecosystem: Host-associated > Plants > Roots >...
TTATGCAACAACCATATTGCTGGTGAGTTGGTCTCCACCAGAGCTCACTTCTTCTTCTGGTCGCTATCCGCATTATAACATTTATTAATTAAATGCCACCAACCATTTTTGACCACATTACCCTTTTCTGTGATAATGATCGCAAAATCTCTTTTTCTTATGGAGCAAGATTGCTCACGATCAGCCAGATACTTAATGCCGAACATACAAGATTAATGGCAATACGCAGGTAAAGCCTGTTGCGCGTTGTCAGCATAGAAAACCGGTTGGCGATCGTGATGGCTACCTGGTAAAAAACAGCACTTACCAGCAGCAGGATAATAAAAAATTCAGGCCTGGACACCGTAATACCGCCACTGCCGTTGATATGCGTGTAAGGATGAAGCACTAGCTTATTATATAAAACAGCTAAAACCGGTACCGGTAATGCCGCGATGATCAGGCAGGCTATGTTTTGTTTTCGTGTGAATACAGACATTGTTATCATGTTTATAAAGAGAAGCATGCAACAGCGGACTGCGGAAGCATGCTTCTTTAATGCTCAGCGGATATGAATTTCGTTTTTTAGACCGATATTTTCTTTTCGGAAGATGGTTCTGTAACAGGAACGGATCATCCCGGACAGCGAACGATAAATAAAGTTGTCGTCATCGAGATAGAGGATCAGCGCAGCAGCCATAGAAAAGAAAAAGATGGTAAGGCCATGCGTGATGGCAATACCCAGGTGAAACAGCAGGCCGGTGACCAGAAAAAACTTTTTGATCTTTTTATTAGTAACGAGCACGCAGGCAAACAAAGCGAGCTCAAAAATCATCACCGACCAGGTAAGCAGCGGTACATAATTGCTCAACGTAAAAACATTGTATATTCTTTGCAGCCAGAGCGGCGCGCCAAACACATTATTGATAAACCAGTAATGGATGCAGGTGCCATCGAGCCATTCTTCTTTAAAAAACTTGCCTACAGCGGAATGCAGGTAAATAACGGACACCTGGATAACGATCAGGCAATAATAAACATTGAAAAAAACATTGGCTGCTTTAACGCCGGTGGTCGGCGGGCGTTCTACATCTTTCCACTGGTTGAAACGAAAATCGAACAGGCAGATAGGGATCAACAGTAAATTCAGGTTAGCTGCGACCTGGTCGCCACCCTCAATAAGCAGAAAGGAATTGCAGATGCTGAGATGCACCCAGGCTTGCAAAATTCCTGTGACTTGCGGTAGATAGCCTGTAAAGACTGACAATAGTATCAGTATGGAAATAATTTTACCGGCCACTGGTGTGAACACTTGAAATATGCTCAGGTTCTTAATAAAAGATTCTTGCACGCCGGCGCCGCTGGTCTGTAATAAATTGATATCGGTAATGCGGTGAATATCGTTGAACAAAAGCAGGCATAAGGCGCCAAATGCAAAAACAGTACGCGCAAAAGCGATTTTACTGGTGAAGATATTTTTTTGTTCCAGCGATGCAATCAGTTCTCTAACCATGTTGGATGATATTTAAAAAGCACACGGTGCAATAAGATGGGTAAGATGGCCTTTTGTGTTTTAACGACCAGGGAAGCATTTTCTGAACGAGGAACACATACCGGCCTTTAAAATCGGGCACATTTTTACGTGCCACAACAATAGAATCGAATCTTGCATTTTTAAGATCGATCAGGCTGCTCAGGCTATCGATATCGGTAAGCTTTATCTCTTTCGAAACAAGCGATGTTTTCTTGTTTATTGCCTGTATAATGGTTCCTGTCTCTACATTCAGCAACCTGTTTTCTCTGGAAAAACCAAAGCAATACTGGCTGGAAAAATTTCGCAGGTTCATATTGTGCAATTGCCCGTTCTCATAACTAAAAACATACAGCATCGGGTCTTTCGCGCTTTTGGTAAAGAATGCCCAGCCTTCGGGAAGTATGGAAACCATTTTTTGCTTGATCGTAAAACTGCGGTTCAGCGGGTTGTTCCCGAAATACACCGCCATACAGAAAAATATGGCTGCGCCCACAGTTAGCACGCCGGCGAAAAATGAAAAATAAGAAAGTCGGTTCGGCTTATTCATAAGGTAAAATATTGGCGGTATCGTGTAATACCGCCAAATTCAAAATAAGATTAAACACCCTGCAGATTAGTAGTCAGCGTTGACAGGTATTCCTGTGTCTGGAACGTGCTTACATCGAGGCTAGCCGGGTTGTATGGCTGCATCACAGGGAAGAATAATACACCACCCACAACAATCGCCACTTCTACCACCGCTGCAATCTGCACCAGGACATACACATCTACGCATACGAAATTGGTCGTAGCAGATTGCATGGCTCTGTAAATATCGGTTGGCGAAGAAGACTTGGTGATATTGTATTTCGTAATGAAATTAGCAGCTTCCTGATTGTACTGTGCCGGCGTCTGTGTCATGGAAGACGCTGCAATGTCTTGCACTTTAGTAGCAGCCTCGATCATGTATTTTTCTACAGAAGCGTAGTCGCCAGAGCTGACATTCTCACGGAATGCTTCAAGGTAGCCCGGGTTAGCAGCTTCGATCTGGGTCATGATGTTATTTTCATAATCAGTGGCCGCTTGTCTCTGTTTTGGATCTGTGATATGAGCACTGATGTTCAGTACAGAATAATCGCCGAGATAAGAAGTGACAGGACCATCGAGGAACATCAGCCCTCTGAAGAAATCTTCGTTGGTAATAGACTGGATTCTTGCATTTTTCCCAGCCGTCTGGCTTGTTTTAGGGGTAGAAAGTTTGGCAACAGTTTTGTCCTTTGTACAGCTTACGAACATAATAGTTGCTGCCATAAACGGGCCTACATGACATTTTACGGCCACGTTTCTCAATTTGGTAAGTACCACGGTAATTAGATTTTGTTTGTTTTTTAAAGTTTAGGTTTTGTCTTGTTACGGTTTTACAGGCCGTCGGTGGCTGGGTCTTTGTTTCTTGGTTGCATAGTATTGGTTTGGTTAAAAAAAAATCATGGTGGTGCGGCCATGCCAAGCCCTTGCGAAAAAGATTCGCATACGGTAGCATCGCGCAGTAGTGTGCCGTTCAGGTCGTGCCAAAAGACAACGCAACCCGTACAGGCAGTAATGAAACCAGGAATTTCTGAAGAGGAGAGGGGCGTTTTCAAGTATAAGGTGCACAAATATAGAACAATAAATTTCTTGCCAAATTTTCTTTTTAACAAGAAATAATAGTCGGCCCCTGCTGATCAAAAAGCTTTACGTTCGATAAAAAAACAGCGCAGTACACAGTACTGCGCTGTTCATTTTTAAAAATTACGCTTGCGCCCATCGGTAAAAAAGATTATTTGCCGGTCAACTGTCTGTAATCGCCAACAGTGGTTCCAGATCTTCCAGCTCCGCATCGCTGAAGATTCGTGATTCGATGTAGAAACGCACGCCCAAAGGTATTTCCAACGAAAAACTGCTGCCTCTGCCTGGCGTCACATTTAATATCAATTGTGTGTGTTTCCAATAGGTAAACTGATCGGCTGCCATATAAAACCGGCAACCCGCTACGATTCCGAGGCATACATCGCTGCTGCCTACCCGGAATTCGCCTTCCTGGAAACACATGGGCTGACTGCCGTCGCAACAGCCGCCACTTTGGTGAAACATCAACGGTCCGTGCATCGATTTCAATACTGCAATCAGTTTCTGCGCCGCTTCGGTGGCCAATACTCTTTGCGTCATGTTGCCGAAATTATATAGAAGAAAAAAGGACAGCGAGCGTCTTCGCTGTCCCGGTTTATTGACCCAATATGGAACTAAAAAAAGCCGAGCTTGTTTTTACTGTAAGAAATCAACATGTTTTTGGTCTGGCGGTAATGGTTGAGCATCATTTTGTGTGTTTCTCTTCCAAACCCTGATTTTTTGTAGCCGCCAAAAGGAGCGTGCGCAGGGTAGGCGTGGTAGCAGTTTACCCAAACGCGGCCTGCCTGGATAGCGCGTGGTACCTGGTACAGCTCGTGCGCATCGCGGGTCCATACGCCGGCGCCCAATCCGTATAACGTGTCATTGGCGATAGCAATAGCCTCTTCTGTTGTTTTAAACGTAGTGACGGCGGTTACCGGGCCAAAAATTTCTTCCTGGAAAACGCGCATCTTATTCGTGCCTTTGAAAATAGTCGGTTTTATATAATAGCCATGTTCCAGCCCGCTGTTCTGATGAAAAGCTTCGCCGCCGCAAAGTACCTGTGCACCCTCTTGTTTACCGATGTCCAGGTAGCTGAGGATTTTTTTATACTGATCTTCCGATGCCTGTGCGCCCATCATGGTTGCCGGGTCTAGCGGATTACCGAGTTTAATAGCGTTGGTGCGTTGTACCACACGCTCCATAAATTTGTCGTAGATATTTTCATGCACCAATATCCGCGAAGGGCAGGTACAAACTTCACCTTGGTTGAGCGCAAACATTACCGCACCTTCTACCGCTTTATCGAAAAAATCATCATCCGCATCCGCTACCGATTCAAAGAAAATATTAGGGCTTTTACCGCCTAGCTCCATCGTTACGGGAATCAGATTTTCCGAGGCATATTGCATGATCAGGCGCCCGGTAGTGGTTTCGCCGGTAAAAGCTACTTTCTGTATATGCGGAGAGGTAGCCAGCGGTTTGCCAGCTTCCGGCCCGAAGCCGGTAACTACATTCAGCACGCCTTTGGGCAGCACATCACCGATCAGTTCCATCAGGCACATGATGCCGGTAGGCGTCTGCTCTGCCGGTTTTACTACTACCGTGCATCCGGCTGCCAGGGCTGGTGCAATCTTCCAGGCGGCCATCAGCAACGGGAAATTCCAGGGGATAATCTGGCCGACCACCCCGATCGGTTCATGCAGGTTAATGCTTACCGTTGTTTCGTCGTGCTCGCTGATCGTGCCTTCTTCACTGCGGATTACACCGGCAAAATAGCGAAAATGGTCGACCACTAATGGTAAATCGGCCGCCTTTGTTTCGCGGATCACTTTACCATTGTCAATCGTTTCTACCGCTGCCAGGTAATCCAGGTTGTCCTCAATGATCTGTGCGATTTTCAGCATCAGGTTACTTCGGTAAGCGGCACCGGTTTTGCTCCAGGTCTTGAAAGCTGTTGCGGCGGCATCTACCGCTTTTTCTATATCCGCCGCATTTCCTCTTGCTGCTTTGGTAAATACTTTGCCATCTATCGGGGATATATTATCAAAATACTCGCCGCTGCTTGGTTTCACCCATGCTCCGCCGATATAATGATCGTATTTTTCTTTAAACGAGGGCCTTGCCGAAATCTGAGATTTGGGTGCTGCCGCTGTGGATGTACTCATTTACGAAAGTTTTTGGATTATTTAATAGTCCGAACTTCCCCAATAGCAGGCGGAAAGCGGAGCAGATTTATATTTTTTTATAGCACAATTGTACCCGAGTAAAAATTTACTGCTGCCAAATGGTTAATTTAACATGAAATAAGTCGCGATGGCCAACACACATTTTCTTCAGCAGGTAGCACTCACGAAGCCTGGACAATTGCAGACGCTGGTAGAAAATCGCCGGGTTTTTAACCTGAATAAATGTGAACTGAATATTTTTGAAAGTTACCAGGAGGCTTATGAAATACCACTTACATTCAACGACCTGGTAATCACCAGCATGATCCGCGGCAAGAAAGTGATGCATCTTAAAGACAAACCAGTTTTCGATTATCTGCCCGGAGAGTCCGTTATTGTTCCGTCTTCCGAAACCATGGTCATCGATTTTCCGGAAGCGCAAAACGATAATCCTACGCAATGTATGGCACTGGCAATCGACGGCGCCTATGTCAACGATACCCTCAATTATCTCAATCATTACTATAATAATGCCGGCGCGGGAGATCAGCGCTGGCAGCTGCATTTCAATCAATATCATTTCCACAACGATTCGGAAATTACCGATCTGATCAATAAACTGATCCGCATTTGCAGCAGTGAAGAACGTACTAAAGACATTTATGCCGATCTTAACCTGAAGGAATTACTCATCCGTTTACTGCAGACGCAACAGCTCCGCCAGACGGCCATCGAAGCAGGCTCAAGCAACAATCAGAGCAGGTTGCATTTTGTGCTTCATTTTATAGAAGAACATCTCACACAGAAAATACAGGTCGATACGCTTTGTCGTAAAGCTTACATGAGCCGCAACGAATTTTTTAAATGGTTTAAGGAACAGTTTGGCCTCACACCGCTGGATTATATAAACCGCGAACGTATCAAGCTGGCGAAACAATTACTTTCACAAAAAGAAAATACCATCACGGAGATCAGCTATATGTGTGGGTTTTCGGACGTCAACTATTTTGTGCGGCTGTTTAAAAAGAGTGAAGGAATAACGCCGGGCGCTTACAAGGAATGCCTATAAATTGTCGTTTCATTGGGTGAAGAAGAATTTTTTTTGCGTAAATTACCTCTTCTAAATCCTTACTCATGATGAAACAACTTTGGCTGAACCTGCCAGTGAAAGACGTTAGCAAATCCCGTGCATTTTTTACACAGATCGGATGCCAGCTCAACGCACATGGCAATACCGAAACCTCGGCCAGCATTTTGATTGGGGGCTCAACGGTGATGCTCTATGACGAAAAAGCGTTTAAGAGCTTTGTAAATAATGAAGTCTCGGACCCGACCCGGTCAACGGAAATGCTGATCTCGTTCGACGTGGAAAGCAAGGAAGATGCCGACGAAATTGCGAAACAAGTTTTGCTGGCGGGCGGCAGAACCGGTCATCAACCCAAAGAGATGGACGGCTGGTTGTATGGATTCGTATTTTCGGACCTGGACGGACACCGATGGAACGTGGTGTATATGGATATGAGTAAAATGCCGAACAACTAAATACACAATTTCAGGGTCGCCTGATGGAGTGGTAATCTGATTTTACGTTTAGGTGCCATCACTTGACTTGACTCATTAACACGAAAGAATGGCCTGGGCAATTCTTCAGATTTTCTCCCGAATTACACGCTAACTTGCCGCGGCATGCCGGTTATTGACTAAATTAAAAAGCGAAATCCGGCGTATTCCGATGAAGATTCTGATTATTGAAGATAATACGGCCTTATCCAAAAGTATCTGCGACTTTCTGGCTGCGGAAAATTTCGTTTGCGAAACCGCTTATGACGTTCAGACTGCGATGGAAAAAGTGTCCCTGTATGAATACGGCTGTATCCTCCTGGATATTGGGTTGCCTGATGGCAGCGGACTGAAAATCTTAAAGGAATTACAAGACAACAATAAGACCGATGGGGTATTGATCATTTCCGCCAAAAATTCACTCGACGACAAAATAGCCGGGTTGAATGCCGGCGCGGATGATTATCTGTCTAAACCATTTCATTTGCCCGAACTGGGCGCACGTGTTGCCGCTATCATTCGCAGACGTTCCTTTGAAGGAAAAAACCTGATCCGCTTCGACGAACTCACCATCGATATCAATGCTAAATCTGCTTTAGTAAACGAACAGGAACTAGACCTGACGCGGAAAGAATATGATCTGCTACTTTATTTTGCCAGCAATAAAAACAAAGTGATCAGCAAAGGCGCTATTGCGGAACATCTTTGGGGCGATGATATGGACATGGCCGATAACTATGATCTCATTTATACGCATATCAAAAATCTCCGCAAAAAAATGATGCAGGCAGGTACGCCGGATTATATACAATCCGTCTATGGAATGGGGTATAAATTCGCGTTACCGAAATGAAGCTCTTCGCAAAATATAACCGGGTCAACCTATTAGCAACAACGGTCATTTTTCTGCTGGCCAGTGTGGCATTTTCCGTGCTCATCAGTTATGTACTGGTCTCCCAGCTCGATGACAACCTGGATATTGAACGACACGAGATTAAAAGCTATGTGGAGAAGTATAATCGTCTGCCCGAAAACATTCCGGTAAAGGATCAATATATCTCTTATACGCCGACCAACGAAGCTCCGAAGAAAAAGAAATTTGCTACGATCCGAGTTATGGATGCAGAGAGCGGAAATTATGAAATGCAGCGCGCGCTGGTATTTCCGCTGGTGGTGAATGGGCAATCCTATTCGGTGACTGTAGCAAAATCAATGGAAGGTACCGACGATATGATACGATCGGTTATCGCCATTACATTGATTACGATTTGCGCGATACTGATTGTAAGCTTCCTGACCAACCGCATTTTGTTACGCAAGTTATGGCAGCCTTTTTATGGTACGGTAGACCGCCTAAAAGATTACCGTATCGGGCGACAGGAAAAAATTGAATTTCCGGAAACCGATATCGATGAATTCGCTTTATTGAACAGCACATTGGAGGCCGCTACAGGCAAGGCAAACGAAGACTATTTATTATTGAAAGCATTTACCGAAAATGCATCGCATGAATTACAGACGCCGATAGCCGTCGTACGCTCCAAACTCGATGTGTTGATACAAGATGAGCAGCTCACCAAAACACAATCGGAATTGGTAGAAGAAGCGTATGAACATATACGCAAGATTACGCGGTTGAACCAGTCTTTATTGCTATTGGCCAAAATTGAGAACCGGCAATTTATGGAACTAGCTTCCGTTCCCTTACAACCATTGATCACTGCAAAGCTGAAACAATTTAAGGAAATGCTGCGCCATAAAGGCCTGGAGGTGATCGTAGATTTAAAGGAAGCGACATTTCGTATGGACCCTTACCTGGCAGATGTATTGCTGAATAATTTGCTGAGCAACGCTATTCGCCATAATGTTCCGAACGGCAAGATAAAAATCAGCCTCACGCCGCAGACCTTTACTATCGGCAATTCGGGTATCGACCGTGCGTTGGATAACGATCAGTTGTTTGTGCGTTTTAGTAAGACGGCCAATGCCGCTGAGCACAATGGACTCGGCCTGTCGATCATCAAAGAAATTTGTGCCGTCAACAATTGTGACATTGCGTATAGCCATGCAGAGGGGATGCATACGTTTACATTAAGCTGGCGGCAGGTTTAGGCAAAATTGATTTAACTGTTAACCAGATAATTGCATATAAAAAACGAAAATATTTAGTAATTTGTAGTAAGTCATTATAGTTAACCATTTTTCTAACGGTTCTTAATTTTTGGCTTTGCTATGAATTTTATTGAAAAGAAAATATGGTCGTTCTGGGAGCAGGAAACCAGTCTCACTATTTTATCAGTGGTGCTTGCCGTGCACATCTTTATCATTATTCCACTGGGAGAGGCCACTATTTTCGGGCGAACTATTTTCGTGATCTTCTATATTTTGTTATTGGTTGCAGGCATGTTCGTGTTGCTGAAAAATCAACGACTCAGTACGATCGCAATGGTATTGCTGGTTGTTTTGCTGGCAATTATGCTTTTTCATTCATCCGGGTTTGAATTGCTCCGCGACCTGATTACCGCAGTCTACTGTGTTTTGTTAGGCTGGGTCGTCTTACTGCGCACCTTTAAAAAAGGCCCGATTACCACCCACCGTATTCTCGGCGCCATTGTGGTTTACTTGTTGCTGGCATTTGTATTTGCACTTCTATTTCATGTTACCTATATAATATACGGGCCCGAGTCATTTAAAGGCCTGGGTATTGCCGACAGAAAGGAATTTCTGTATTTCAGTTTTACCTCGCTTACCTCAACCGGGTACGGAGATATTTGTCCGGTAGCGCCGTTCAATAGATCACTTGCAAATCTGGAAGGGCTCATTGGTCAGTTATACCCCGGGATAATCATAGCCAGGCTTGTTTCTATGGAATTTGAATCCTCGCGAAGCAAAGAAATATAGACTTGTTACAAACACCACCGTTCATTTTCCAACGCCTAACACATCGCCGCATGCATCAGTTCTTAAAAGATCTCCGATCAAAGCCTCTATTCTGGATGGCAGTCTTTGTGCCTGTTGTATTGGTCCTGGAATGGACGCATAGCGCATCGCATACAACCATGTTTGTGTTGTCCCTGCTGGCCATTATTCCGCTCGCCGGCTTCCTTTCACGTGCTACGGAAGGCATTGCCGCAAAGACCGGAGATACCGTCGGTGGTTTATTGAATGCCACTTTAGGTAATCTTACCGAGCTCGCCATCTTTATTACTGCATTGCACCAGGGTTTGATAGAGCTCGTGAAAGCTTCTATTGTTGGCGCTGTGGTCACCAATTCCCTATTTATGTTGGGTGGTGCTTTCCTGATTGGCGGTCTGAAATTCAGTGTCCAGAATTTTAATAAACTCAATGCCTTTATTCAGTCGTCTTTATTGTTTATTGTCTGCATTGCATTGATGGTGCCTACGGTAGTGGCAAAAGTTTCAGAAGGCAACAGCTTACGTGTGGGAAAAATAAGTCTGGCGATCGCCATATTGGTAATGGTTGTTTATTTGTTAGGGTTGTTCTTTTCATTGAAGACGCATGCCGGTTTTTTTCAATCGGACGAGACCAGCCATGCGGAAGAAGCGGTATGGCCGGTAAATATATCGGTGATTGTCCTCACGATTTCCGCTGTCTGCATTGCCATTGTAAGCGAGATTTTTGTAGAAGGCGTACAGGATGCTGCGACGAAGATGGGATTGTCGCAGGCCTTTGTGGGTTTTATTATTATCCCGATTGTCGGTGCCGCGGCAGAGATGATGGCTGCTTTTTCTTCTGCAAAGAAAAATAAACTGGATATAAGCGTGGGCATCGCGATGGGTAGCTCTTCCCAAATTGCTCTTTTCGTCACACCGTTGATGGTAATCCTGAGTTATTTCATTGCTCCTGCGCCAATGGATCTGAGCTTCAAAGGCGGTCTCATCTTTATGTTGTTGTTTGGCACACTCACAATTGCACTGACGGCTAATCATGGTAAATCAACCTGGTATTTAGGTGTTTTGCTGCTGGCTGTGTATGCGATCTTTGGCGTAACACTTTATTTCCTGGATTAGTCCACTTCGAAACATCAGATGTTTGTATTGCCCCCACGCTACCTAACCGGATGACTGTTTCCAACAACGCGGGTTCTAAAATTTTATCTTCCAAAATATCCGTCCCGCAACCAAAAAATAATGAGCATTTAATCTTGCCTTAATGTAGCCGGAAAAAATTGAAATATCGGCCGCTAACACAGAATCTGTACAGAATCCCGTTGCTATTTTACATTGTAATTAATACTTCGTGAAAAAACTGATTCTTTTTATTGCTACCAGCTTCGCCGTGCAGGCATCGTGGGCACAGGCAAGTTTCAGAGCCGTGGTAGCAGATAAAGCTACACATGAAACACTAGCGGGCGTTTCCGTCGTTGTAAAAGGAAATGAAACCTTAGGCAATAGTACTGACGCCCAGGGCAAACTCATTTTACATAATTTGCCAGACGGAAAACTAACGCTGCAATGCAATTTCGTAGGCTATAAAAAACAGGATATCGATATCGTACTGCCCGATACGGCCTTACACACCATTTTCCTGGAACCGGATGAGGCAGCACTCAACGAAGTGGTCGTTGTTTCGTCTACACGCAATAACGACCGTATCGAAAATGCCACTACAAAAGTAGAAGTGCTCGGTTCGGAAGAAATGAACGAGGAAAGCATGGTGAAGCCCGGCAATATTTCCAGTATTCTCGGCGATGTGAGCGGTATCCAGATTCAGCAATCATCAGCTACATCGGGCAATGCAAATGTGCGTATTCTCGGGCTCGATGGCAAGTACACGCAAATGCTCAAAGATGGCATGCCGTTGTACGATGGCTACTCGGGTGGTTTTGGCGTATTGTCGATTCAGCCGCTGGATCTCAAACAGGTAGAATTAATAAAAGGCTCGGCCTCTACACTCTATGGTGGTGGCGCCATTGGCGGTCTGATCAATTTTATTTCCAAGAAACCAACTTATGAGCCCGATGCTTCTTTTATTCTTAACGGAACCACACTGAAAGAAGGTAACCTGAATGGTTATTATGCCCAGCGCTGGAAGAGGATCGGTTTTACGCTATTTGCAGGACAAACAATCCAGAAGCAGGTGGACGTAGATGGCGACGGATTAAGCGATGTGCCGAAAATCAACAGTACCAGCATTCACCCGACTTTGTTCCTGTACCCGACAGACAAAAGTACGGTGTCGATTGGTTGGTCAGGTAATTTTGAGCAGCGCACCGGCGGCGATATGAAAGCTATCGATAATGCCAATGATGCGGCGCATCCGTACTACGATAAAAATGATCTGAAGCGCAATACTTACACTTTAATTGCGGACAACCATTTTAGCGCGCACGTAACAGGAACCTTAAAAGGAAGCTTGAGTGTATTTGACCGCACAGAAACGACCAACACTTATTTGTTTAAAGCGCAGCAAAAGAATTTCTATTCCGAAGCATCGCTGGCCATTCATCTCGATCGGCACAACATTGTGGGAGGCGTCAATATTACTGGCGATGATTTTCGTCCGGATGCCAGTACGCCCGCGCCGGTGGGCAATTTTTCCAACACCGTGCAAGGCATCTTCGGACAAGACACCTGGCAATTGTTACGCAATACAAGGCTGGAGGGTGGTTTACGTGTCGATCACCATACACAATACGGGATATTTGTGTTACCACGCCTGGCCCTATTCCAGAAATTAAATGAGGCCTGGGGCTTCCGAGCCGGTTTCGGTATGGGTTACAAAACGCCGAATGCATTGTCGCCGCAAATAAAAGATTATGAGATCTACCAGATTATGCCAATTCCATCTGGTGTTACACCAGAGCGATCTACAGGCGGCAATATCGAGTTCAATTATAAAAAGGTTTTTGGCGAGGGCGATGAAAAGAACAGTTTTTTTATCAACCATGCTTTCTTCCTGACCCAGATCAACACCCCAGTGGTGGGTACTGAACAGTCGAACGGCAATCTCGCTTTCAGCAATGGCAGCAAGCCGATTGTGACGCGCGGCTTCGATACGTATATTCAATTAAAAATGGCTCCCTGGGAATTCTATCTTGGCTACACATTTACCGATGCGATTCGTAAATACCTTACCGACAACCAGTATATGCCGCTTACGCCGAGAAACCGTGCTGCTGCTACCGCAGTGTACGAAATAGAAGGCACCTGGCGTTTCGGGCTGGAAGCATCTTATAACGGGGCGCAGTACCGTGACGGCGATACCAAAACTCCTGACTATGTTTTTATGGCTGCGATGGTAGAGCGGAAATTCGGAAAGAAATTCAGCCTGGTGCTCAATTGCGAAAACCTGCTTGATGTCCGTCAAACGAAATATGAAACCATTTATAGCGGTTCTGTTATGAATCCTGATTACAAACCGCTGTGGGCGCCGATCGACGGCAGAGTGATTAACCTGGCGATCAAATTTATGCCGTTCGCACGCTGACCTTAAGTTGACCAGGTAGGAGCCCGGAGATCAGAATAATCATTTAAATTGCTTTGTGGTATCAGGCGTCTGACATCTAATCGCTAAAACATGGCTATAAAAATCATTATCACCGGATCAACAGGAATGGTTGGGGAAGGCGTTTTACTTGAGTGTCTGGACAACCCGGAAGTGGCAGCTGTATTGATCGTGAACCGTCGTACAGCCGGAATCGTTCATCCGAAGCTTAAAGAAATTATTCATGCCGATTTTTACAACCTGAATCCTATAGCCGATCAACTGACCGGTTATGACGCTTGTTATTTTTGCCTGGGCGTTTCTTCGGTTGGTATGAAAGAACCCGATTATTTTAAAGTTACTTATACATTGACCATGCATGTGGCGGAAATATTATGTCCACGCAATCCCGCTATGGTATTTTGCTATGTTTCCGGCGCCGGTACCGACAGCACTGAAAAAGGACGCCAGATGTGGGCGCGTGTTAAAGGTAAAACGGAGAACGACCTGATGAAAATGCCCTTCCGCGGTGTATATGCGTTCCGTCCGGGTTTTATCAAGCCGGTAACAGGACAGAAATTCGTCAACCGGTTTTACAAATATATTAATTGGATGTTTCCTATAGGCCGACGTTTGTTTCCGGGCGGATTTTGCCGGGTGGCAGAAATAGCTGCGGCTATGGTTTACCTGACTACGCATCAATTAGATAAGAAAGTAATCAGCGGCCGTGATATTATTGCACTGGGCGCCTTGCGCTAATGCGTTTAATATTGTGCTGCCGAAAGTAAATATGGACCGTCGCCGCAACGATGGTCCATATTGTGATTTTAGATTTTCCAGTCTGTTATATTGTTGACCCAATCTTCGCGGAAGGACGTCTGGACGCGAATATAGTTATCGGTATAACCTTCCATCAGGCCATTTTTCTCAGCACTTTCCCAAAGCACTTTACGCGTTTCGCCGGCATGTTGTGCGGTAAAATATTGCATCTTCTGGTAAGAAAGATTACGCAGCACCTTATTACGTTCGTGGCGTTTTTCAACCGGTACGACCGGTTTAATGTCCAGCGCAAGCGTGTTTGGGCGTTCAGAATATGTGAATACGTGTAAATAAGAGACATCCAGGTTATGCAGGAATTCAAAAGTCTCCTTAAAGTCTTCGTCGCTCTCGGAAGGGAAACCGACGATTACATCTACACCAATGCAGCAATGCGGCATCACTTCTTTGATCATCGCTACACGTTCAGTGTACAACTCGCGACGATAGCGCCGGCGCATTGCACCTAATATTTTATTGCTGCCGCTCTGTAATGGAATATGAAAATGCGGCATGAATTTTTTCGACTGTGCTACAAAACGTATGATGTCTTCGCTCAGTAAATTGGGCTCAATGGAAGAGATGCGGTAACGGTCTATGCCAGCTACTTTATCTAATTCCTGTACCAGGTCGTAGAAATTTTCTTCCCGCAGACGGCCGCCTGTATTGCCCTTGCCGAAATCGCCCAGGTTTACGCCGGTCAATACGATTTCCCGTACATTCTGGTCTTGCAGTTCTTTCACTTTTTCCAGCACGCCTTCAATACTGTCGCTTCGGCTATGCCCGCGTGCCAAAGGAATAGTACAGAATGTGCAACCATAATCGCAACCGTCCTGTACTTTCAGGAAGGTACGCGTACGGTCGGCATGAGAATAAGCGGCATTAAAACCGTTTACTTCTTCGATATCGCAGGAGCACACCTTTGCGCTGTCGCCTTTGGTCAGGTCCTGAAGATGTTTGGATAGATTGAATTTTTCAGCTGCTCCTAACACCAGGTCTACACCTTCAATCGATGCAATTTCCTGCGGTTTGAGCTGCGCATAGCAACCGGTTATAACTACCAGCGAAGCGGGAGCCCGGCGCTGAATGCGGCGCACCAGCTGGCGACATTCTTTGTCGGCATTTTCTGTTACAGAACAGGTATTAATTACATATACATCGGCCTGTTCCTCAAAATCCAGCTTCTGAAAGCCATCTGCTTCCAGCATGCGGCTTAGTGTGGATGTTTCGGAATAATTCAGCTTACAGCCCAGGGTATGAAATGCTACCGTTTTGTTTTGTGACATGAGGGCGCAAAATTAAGCTTAAAAACTGAAACACTACGTAGTCGGTAATAAGTAGTTAGTGGTCAATGAGGAATCAATGTCGTTTCGTTAAGAAAAATTAGTTTCCCGTCGCGAAATCAGATTGCGACGTCCTCATGCTTCGTCCTCGCAATGACCCGCGGGCGTGCTTGTACAACGCGTTTGTGCCAATCCGAGGGTCTTTGCGAGGAGGCCTTTTTGCCGACGTCGCAATCTGATTTCGTGGACTGCACTAAAACAAGGGCCTAAGGAAACGACATTGAATCGTCAATGGTTTGTTAGCTGAAACCTGAAATATCAAACTCGGCATCGGGGACCAAAGCAAAAACGCTCCGCGGAATGCAGGAGCGTTCTATCAATACCTGGAATGTAATATACAGTTACTTGTCAGGATCAATTTTCAATTACAAATTTTAATCGCAAATCTAAAACCGGTAGCCGATTTTAAAATTAAACTGCACCAACGGCTCATCGGAATAATTGTAGGTGTTGCCGTTATAGTTATAATTATTGTTATCGTTGTTATGTATATACGGAATACCCAGGCCCATTTCCACACCGAGGTATAAATGCGGTGTCGGCTGAATATTCAGTGAGTTATTGACCATTATGCCCATTTGAAATACGTCTTTATTTTCCGTAACGGTATAGCTGTTGCCGGTATTCGGGTCGTAATTCGTGAAAGTATAAGGGCGGGTCCCGGCGCCAATGGCGAGCGAAGGTCCAACGCCGTAAGATACTTTATGGTGACTGCCTGCCGGATAGATTTTCAAACCCGGGTAAGCCCAAAACAGGCTGTAGGTTTGGTTCTGATATGAATAACCGTTGTAATAGGAATTGTCGTTGGTATTAATAGACCATACCAGTGGAATATACAATGCAAACATTCCTTTCTTGTCGAACATATATTCATAATGCACTCCCAGGCCGGTCACGCTGGTATTCGTCATTTGAACCGGAGCAAAGGAAAGTATGTTTTTCCCGTATTGTTGCGAACCATGATCGCGGTTGGGCATTGGCTGCGGACTGCGGCCACGTGCGGTACGGGCAGGTGCTTCATTGAAATATTCGATAGAGCCGCTTTCATACACGATTTTTTCTATTTCGGCCCGATCTGCTACATAAACCGGCCCGTTCAGGTTCGCTGCTTTCTTATAGGAGATAGTGCGGCTGTTAACTTCCGTAACTTTTACATCTTGAACTTCGCCGTTGCGTTTGTAAAGTTTGTCTTGTGCTTCAGCTATCTGGATGGAAAGAAGGGCAAAAGCTGTGAGGAATGTTTTCTTTACAAAAGGCGTATTAAAAAGGGTAGTCATTTTAGTTACGTAATCCATGCATTCTGATTTTATACGGAAGACGCAAAATAAGATAACTACCCCTATAATGCAGTAAATAATAAATATAAAATTACTGTTTGGTGGCAAATTTATCTCGTCCTAGAAGAGAAAGTGTTACACCATAGTCCAATGGGCTGCTAATGATAAATGAAACGGCCATAAGGGCTTTCGATCACCACTTCTTTTTGCTCGGCTTTTTCTACCCGGCCGGAAATTGCTGCGTCGATGCCAAACGATTTGGAGATGGCAACAATGCTGGCTGCTGTTTCTTTGTCCGTATAGATTTCGAGACGTTGCCCCATATTGAAAACCTGGTACATTTCCCGCCAATCCGTTCCCGCAGATTGCTGGATCATGGTAAACAATGGCGGAACCGGCAATAGGTTATCTTTCACAACACGCAATGGTTGCGGCAAATAATGCAGCACTTTGCTTTGACCGCCGCCACTGCAGTGAATGATGCCGTGGATTTTATCAAAATGCTGTTGCAAAACTTTCAGCACTACCGGCGCATAAGTACGGGTAGGAGAAAGGATCATTTTACCGACATTCAGTGATGTTTCTGTAGGATCCTGCAAGCCGTAGGTACCATTATAAACTACTTCATCCGGTAGGTTCGGATCCACGCTTTCCGGGTATTTTGTTTTATACTCTTTTTTCAGCAGTTCATGACGTGCGCTCGTAAGACCATTGCTGCCCATTCCGCTGTTGTATTCATCTTCGTAAGTCGCTTGTCCGTAGCTGGCCAAAGAAACCACTACATCACCGGGTACCATTTTCTCAGTGGTTACCAGTTTATCGCGGCGCATACGGCAAGCCATCGTACCATCGACAATTACCGTGCGCACCAGGTCACCGACGTCAGCAGTTTCGCCACCCATCAACATTACATCAATGCCATATTCTTTCAGCTTGTCGAAGTAAGACTGAGTACCGTTAATGATTTCAGAGATCACCTCACCCGGAATCAGGTTTTTATTGCGGCCAATAGTAGACGAATAAGTAAAAGGCCCGGTAGCACCGACACACAGCAGATCGTCGATATTCATCACGATCGAGTCTATGGCGATACCTTTCCAGACGCTCAGATCACCCGTTTCTTTCCAGTAGAGATAAGCTAATGAAGATTTCGTACCGGCGCCATCCGCATGCATCAGGTTGCAGTATTCAGGATCGTTGCCCCAGAAATCAGGGTAGATCTTGCAAAATGCATTTGGATAAAGCCCTTTATCCAGCTTCTGGATGGCACGATGTACATCTTCTTTCTGGGCAGAAACGCCACGCAGATTGTAACGGTTATTATCTGTCATTCTATTAAAATATGCGAAAAAATCAGGTGCAAAGATAACTTGCACAATCGAGAAAGGACAATACTAAGGAGAAACAATCAGCTTTTTCATGCCGAAACACGCTACGGTAAAGCATTTGACCATTTTTTGCCAACATAAGCAACCTATATAAAACATCTATACGGTAAAACCCTTGAGAAAAAGCCTTATCACAAGCCAGCAGGGCATTTCGCAGCTATTAAAACGGGCATCGCGCTGTTATCATATTTTTTGATGCGCTATTACAATTTCAAAAGCCGTATTAATTTTACGTCCACAAATCAAATGTCTCACAAGAGGCAATATATGAGCGACAATACGCTTTCAACAAAACCGAAATTCTATTTCTCTTTTTTCTTTCAGGAGATAAAGGTTACAGCCCTCGCAAAGCTTCCTTTTTACTTACCGGAAAACATGGTGAACCATCGAAAAATGGTACATCCACCTTGTGTGCGTTTAGCGTTTTAGCAAAATCCAACGTATAAAGTCAGAATAGCTAAGCCCTTTATCATACACTGCTGGCCAGCGGTACACCGTCGTCTATTTTTTATTATCATAATCAATCCAAAAACAAAACAATCGTATGTCATTTACAGACTTTTTAGCCCATTATTGGTGGGTGCTTGCGCTCATTGCAGTATTTGCAATCTTTTTCAAAGTAGTACTCCGTGTTTTCTTTGGCATGGTGGTGGTGCCCGAAAACAGGATCGGGCTGGTTACTAAAAAATTCGTGCTTTACGGCGCCGACAGGCAGTTGCCCGACGGACGTATCATCGCCACAAAAGGGGAGGCTGGCTTTCAGGCCAAAACGCTTGCTCCTGGCCTTTACTGGAACATGTGGATCTGGAAATACAGCATCGATATGATTCCGTTTACCATCATTCCGGAAGGTAAAATTGGCCTGGTGCTCGCAAAAGATGGCGACGAAATTCCAACCGGCCGTATCCTGGCCCGCAAAGTAAATTGCGATAATTTCCAGGATGCCGAAAAATTCCTGAATAATGGCGGTCAGCGTGGTCGTCAGACCGGTTTTATGACCGCAGGGTCTTACCGTATCAATACTTTTTTGTTTGATATCGCTATTACCGACCAGGTAACCATCCATGAAAACCGTGTCGGTATTGTGACTACACTCGATGGTGATCCCATTCCGCAAGGACAGATCGCTGGTAAAGATGTACTGGGGCATAATAATTTCCAGGACATCGACGCCTTCCTCAATGCAGGTGGTACACGAGGTTTGCAACCCCAGGTGATTCTTGCCGGCTCCTATTACATCAACCCCTGGGCCGTGCAAATTGAAGAACGCGTGATGACGGAAGTTCCGATCGGTCATGTAGGTGTGGTTATCAGCTATATTGGCGACGACGGCCAAGATGTAACCGGCGAAAGCTTTAAACACGGTAATATCGTGCGTCGTGGCTTCCGTGGGGTATGGAACGAACCGCTGGGTCCTGGTAAATACCCGGTCAATATTTATACGATGAAAGTAGAATTGGTACCAACAACCAACCTGGTGCTCAACTGGGCCAATGCACGCAGTGAAGCTCATGCGCTGGATAAAAATCTTTCTACGATCACTGTTCGCTCTAAAGACGGGTTCCCATTCAACCTGGACGTGGCGCAAATCATTCATATCCCGGCAAACGAAGCACCAAAAGTAATTGCCCGTTTCGGTAGCATGAATAACCTGGTGTCGCAGGTATTGGAACCGACTATTGGTAACTATTTCCGTAACTCCGCGCAGGACAGTGATGTGATCAACTTCCTTACTTCCCGTAAAGAAAGACAGGATGCGGCAAAAGAACATATTAAAATGGTACTGGACGAGTATAACGTGAATGCAGTAGATACGCTGATCGGTGATATTGTGCCTCCGGAAGCATTGATGAAAACGCTGACTGATCGTAAGATTGCAGAGGAAGAACAAAAAACGTATCAGACGCAGAAAATGGCACAGGAACAACGCCAGGGTATGGAAAAAGAAACGGCGATTGCCGATATGCAGAAAGAAATCGTAAAAGCGCAGCAAAGCGTGGAAATCGCGCAACGCACCGCAGATGCAGCCGTAAAAAAAGCAGAAGGTGATGCCACCAGCCTGAAACTGCAGGTAAATGCAGAAGCCGAAGCCACCAAAATGCGCGCCAATGCAGAATCGGAAGCAACCAAGCTTCGCGCCGGTGCTCAGGCTGAGTCCACCCGCTTGAATGCCTCTGCCGAAGCAGAACGAATTGCCAAAACAGGTAATGCTGAAGCGGAAAAAATCCTGGCCATCGGTAAATCTACTGCCGAAGCTTATGAACTGCAGGTAAAAGCAATGGGTGACGACAACTTTACGCGTTATAAAATCACCGAAGAGATCGGCAGAAACAATATTAAAGTGATTCCTGAAATCCTGATTAACGGCAACGGTGGGACAGAAAGTCCGGTAAGCGGATTGCTTGGCCTTAAAATGATGGAAATGATGGATGCAAACAAAAAAATGAACAACAATGGCAACGACGCAAAAGCAAACTAAATTTTATTTCCAGCCCCTGTAAAACCCTAACAAAGTCAAAAATCAAAAGTCAAAACCACAAAATGACGGCGATTTTTTAGATTAAATTCAATAACTGTAGCGCCGTTCCATGCAACGGCGCTACCTATTTTGGATCATTGTCAAATCGTTCTATTGCCGAATTGAATTGCCGCATTGGTAAATTGCCGCATTACCGCATTAACCCGTATCTTTGCCGGAAATAGCTAAAAAATATATCTCATGAATGCCGGTTGGAACGTTAAATCAGCTGTGAAATGGCAAACACAGGAGGAAACGGAGCTTGATGTACTGGAAGATGAGCTGCATAATCTCATCGTATGGAATGACGAAGTCAATACTTTCGATTGGGTTATTGAATCGTTGGTAGATGTTTGCGAACATTCACCGGAGCAGGCAGAACAATGTGCACTGATTATTCACCACCGTGGCAAATACGGCGTTAAAAAAGGAAGTTTCGAAGCGCTGCGCCCACAGGCGGAGGCTTTGATTGACCGTGGTATACAGGCAACTATTGATTATTGATTGCTTTCTTTCTGAAACGAATTACAGAAGCCGTCCTGATTTTTCAGGGCGGCTTTTTTATTGGATATACCTCCGGATAAATAGCTCAAATTGCCAGGTTGCATTCAGATTCTTTATTCCCGGCAAGAAATGTCTTCTTGGAATATAACACCGTCCGATTCGCACCTTTATTCGACGTAAGGTACAAGAACTTTGTACGCAAGGAACTTAAAGGTTATGAAAAAAATAGTGTTTGATGCGATCCCTGAAACAATAGCGACCATGGCAGTCGAGAAGCTAAATGAGGTAAAAGAAATGCTGGCGCCTTATTTACACACATTGGCTGCCGACGAAGAGCGGAGAATGTTGCGAACGATGAACGATAAAAGTTATGGGTTTGTGTTAAAAGTGGTAGCCTATTGCCAACAAAATCCGGGACTTATGCCAAGCTATCTGGAGTTCGATAAAATGAACAATGATTTTGCGGCACTTGCGGCCATACGTCCTTTGTTAGATGACTGTACGCAACTGAAAAATAATATTGAAGATACTATGATGCTGGCCGGCACAGACGTATTTGCACAATGCCTGTTGTTTTACAATAATGTAAAGCTGGTGAGCCAAAAAGGTGATCTGAAAGCAGCTGCCATCGCCGACGAACTGGACCTGCAGTATCCGGGGCGCAAAGTAAAGATTATAAAAAAGGAATTGCCTGAATAGGGATGACCGCTTTTTTGGACCACACACGATAGATGGGGCTTGTCTTTTTAGACAGGCCTTTTTTGTATGGCAGCCATGCAGTTATAATAGAGACAGCGCCATCTGGATCAGACCGATCGCAAAACCTAATACGGCGCCAATCAGTTCCACGAAACGAAATTCTTTGGTCATAATACTCAATAGCAGGTTTTCCAGTTTATCGGTCGAGAATTGCTCCACTTTCTCGGAAACCATTTTCTGAATATCGATCTTATGCTCCAGGTTGTCCGCATATTCGCCGATTACATCGGGCAGCATCAGGTCAATTTCTTCAATCAGCCCTTCTTTGATCTTGGCAATTGTACTTTCGCCGGCAAACATGGCAATCATCGGCATTTTCTCTTTCAGACGCACGTTCAGAAATGTATCGATATGCTTTTCGATGCCTGGTTTCAATGCCGCCAGTTGGTCAGGATCTGTAATATGGGCGGCAATTTCTTTAAAATGAAGGAGCTCGTTAGCGACAATAAAGCCCAGTTGCTGCGCAAATTGTTTTTTCCTTTTCGGGAAAACGCCCTGGATGGTTACGCCCAGAAACCGTTTTGGCTCTTTCGGGTGAAACAACATATAAATGGCGATCCAGGTAGTAAACCAACCGGTAAATGCAGCAATAAAGGGCTGCAGAAAAAACATGATCGTGTGCATTGCCGCGAAGATAATATCTCCGTCGCTGATTTTATGATCGCTGATGTCTGATTTCTTTTCGCGAGAACGCACAAAATGTAAATTTTTCTCACAAAGACGCAACGTCACAACGTCGATGGTTGTCACATCGACCGAAGGAGATGCCTTACGATATATCGGTATACATAACGCGATTGTATATAAAATGTGGGGTATTGCGCGGAGGAGGTACGACGACAACGCAAGCTGATTTCGCGCGGGGAAAACTAGATTATTTGGGCTGTTTTTGTATCAAAGAACTTAATTCTACAATCCGCTGCCACGGCCATTCTCACAAACTTCCCCAAATAGTACGTACTATTTCACCAACTCTTCCTTACGAGTTGCCCAACTTGTCCTTATGACTTTCCCAACTCCTAGGGACAATTTCTAAAGCTCATCCGAAGAAACAGCTCAACTATACGAAACGACACAAAACGCCTTCCTGGAAAATCTTTCGTCCTTTTTTCATGAAAACGGCCCAAATACACTGGAATGGCCCCAAACTTGATTTACATCCTGTAATTAAAACTTATAAAAGATGTCCGTAAAATTCTCAGTGGTAGAACGAGCCAACCCGCTAAAAAGAAACGATCCTAAGAAATGGTATGCCGTTGCGCAAAGCACAGGCGAAATCAGCCTCCGCGAACTTTCCACAGAAATAGCGAGCCGCAGCACCGTAAGCAGCGCCGATGTGCTGGCAGTATTAGAAAATCTGCTGCACGTAATACCGGAGGAGCTGAGCAAAGGCAACATCGTACGCCTCGGCGACTTCGGCAGTTTCCTGCTCACTATTCAAAGCGATGGTATGGAAAAAGAAGAAGATGTTACCGCCACCTCCATTAAAAGCAACAAACTTCATTTTCGCCCGGGAAAGGAGATAGCGAAGAAACTGGATGGAGTGGAGTATAGGAAGGTGAAATAGGTCAAATGGGTAATTGGTTAAGGAGTTTTTTTACTAAAAAGAAAACCCGCGGGTGAATGCTCGTGGGTTTTGCTATGGTATCGTCACTCCAATTCTAAAATATTGACAGGTAGAATTCCTTCTTGATTGGCCGATAAATATTGCCTTGACTGCTTCGGGATTGCGAATTTGCCGGAATGAATCCAGGTAAACGCCTTTCCATTTTCTGTCTTCAATTTGTTTATTTGCGGAGCATGATCATTAAGCCAGCTTTTTAGCCATTTGAGTTTTTTAATCATTGAGGTGACATCACTCATGTTTGCCGGATGTATCTCTATAAAATATACTTCAGAATTATAGCCAATAGCATAATCCCAACGGCTTGCAGTAGGGTATATACCTATTGTTCCCCTATCAATGTCTATGCTTCCATTAATATTTCGGGTTTCTTTTGTCTTAATTCGATCGCGATATTTACCTTCCAACGCCGACAAACCGGACTGGTAGCAATTTGCTACGTCTGGAGTTGCTTCAACTGCTTTCTTAAACTTATTTTCGCTTCCTCGGGATACTTTCCTTTTCATGAATTAGTTTCTATTATATTTTGAAGCGACATCTGTAACTTTTGTAACGAAAGAAGATAGCCCCCCCCATTCCGATACCGCCTTGTCGTCATTGCCTGCGTCAAGAGTGGATATATCTTTCGCGACAACGGTATTGTTTTCTCTATCGAAATAGTATGTATTTATGCTCTTGGATAATATTTTGTCAAACAATCTTTTCGTTCCCGGCGTTTTAGAGATTTCGAACAACTCAAAGAGTGCACTATCTGTGGCGGTTGAGTTTTTTAAAATATTAAATGCCCATGCAAACTCTAATAATACTGGCGAGTGAGTGGAAACAATAACTTGATACCCACGGGAAAGAAGATCAATAATTTGAAGTAATACGGATTTTATCGCTTGCGGATGTAATCCCATTTCTGGCTCTTCAATTACGACATATTCGATATCATCTTTCTTGCTAATTTTCGAAGGGGGACAAAGCCAATAAAACCCAAGTAATAACGGCATGAATTCCTTTTGCCCCGCACTCCAGGTGATAAAGGGAACACTCATCCCATCAACTTCCATTCGCAATTTCCGCTGCCCTGTTTTCTCATCCATTACAACCTTTCCGTCATGAAAGATGCTTTCATTAAAGGATTTTCTCAGTGGCTCTTTTAGTCTTTTGCTAATTGGGAAGATAGATTCCAACTTCCCCATATTATTCTGTAATAGCAAACGAAGAGTTTCGCTAAATTGCCTGAGCACATATGGCGCCGAGGAATCGAATTCCATAAATGGTTTGGGTCTGCCATCAGATACGCTTAAGATTCGTTGAGCTGGAATGTAAAATAAAGTCTCACTATCTTTGTTTGTATTACCTCTTCTTCCTGTCAATAGAATGTCTTTTTCATATTTTTTTCCATCGAAAGTTATCTCAGTTCTATTTTTCCATATTTTAGACATTCCCTCGCCAAAATATAAGTCTAATATTTTATTAGTATCCTTTTCCCACGGATAGCTATATTGTTCCAACGTCTTGCGGATATTTTGTTTGTCAACCAGTAACTTGAGCAGCTGTATAAATATGCTTTTCCCGCTTGCTTGTGGGCCGACCAACAATGTCAAGTCCCCAAACTTTACGTCCGCATCAGATATCGGGCCAAAATTTTTTAGTTGTAGATGTTTCATCGTTTTACTTTTTATTTATTTCCCCATCATTTTCTCCATATTCATCATCATCTCATCCTTCTCCTTCAGCATCCTTTCATACAAGGCCATCTTCTCTTCGTGCAGTTGAAGAATTTTCTCTACCGGGTCGATATTAAATGTGCTGTTCGCATTGCCGATGAATGCTTCATCGTTAAAAGTATTTGAGATTACATTGACTGCTTGTTCCTCATCCATATTCTCAAATACATCCACAGGAATTTTCAACACAGCAGATACTTGTTGCAGTATTTCACGATCGATCGTTTCTTTTTGTTCGAGGAGGGAAACTTTCTTTTGGCTCCAGTCGTCGCCGAGTTCAAAAGCCAAGGCTTCCTGTTTCATGCCGAGCATTTCGCGGAATCGTTTCACATTGCGGCCTTCGTGGATCTTTTTCATAATATAGTTGTTAGGAATCAATGTCAATTGATTCAGTCAAATATAGTTGAAAAGTCAAAGATTATGAGCGGTGAGTTGTCAGTTGTGAATGCTTGGCGGAAAGAACCTCTGACGAGAGAAACGCGAAATCAGGTTGCGACGTCGTCGTGCCTCCTCCTCGCAATAACCTATATTTTTATATAGCACGCACGAATGAAATTGCGTCTTTGCGGGAAATTGTCAATTTTCCATTGTCAATTGTACATTTGATCTATGCGCACCATTCTCTGCCTTATTGCTTCCAACTGCTTTATGACTTACGCCTGGTATGGACATCTGAAAAAAGATACCAGCGATATGCCTTTACTCAAACTTGTAGTAATGAGCTGGGCAATTGCCTTTTTTGAATATCTGTTTATGGTACCGGCCAACAATATTTTCGGAAAGAAAGAAGGCTTTACGCCCTTTCAATTAAAAACTGTTCAGGAAGTGGTTTCCCTAACCATCTTTTGCTTATTTGCCATATTTTTTCTCGGGGAGTCTATCCGGTGGAACTATATTGTTGCGTTCCTGTTTATTGTCGGCGCCGTATATTTTATGTTCCTTCCGGCTTCTCGCTAGCCGAAAGATTAAGCGTCCGCAATGCAGGAGCCGCAAAATAAGTAACAATCACCACGACAAGGGTCATTATACCGCCGAAGATTACAGCGGGCACTGTGCCCATCCATTTGGCGGTAAGACCACTTTCCGCACGGCCGATCTCGTTTGAGGAACTAATAAACATTGTATTTACTGCCGATACCCGGCCGCGCATTTCATCTGGGGTGAATAATTGGAGAATGGTGCCACGAATCACTACGCTTACGCCATCAAACATACCGGTGAAAAGCAGCATTGCAAACGCCAGCGGAAAACCGGTGGAAAGACCGAAGATAATGGTACTGACACCGAATCCAGCAATACAGACCAGCAATTTCATGCCCGGGTTGTTTTTAATAGGTAGGATGGATAAAGTAAATAAAGTAATGATAGAACCGATGCCGGGTGCGGCTTGCATCATGCCATACTGGAAACCGTTGGCGTTTAGTATCTCTTTATAAGCAGGCAACAATGCGATGGCGCCACCGAACAAAACGGCAAACATATCGAGCGATAAAGCAGCCAGCACGATTTGCGTTTTAAACACAAAATGGAGTCCTTCTTTCAGGCTTTTCAGGATTGGCTCTTTCTGTTTTTGTAAAATCGGTTGTCGTGGTATGCGCATGACGGCGACCAGGGCGATGATCTGTATCACAAATACCGACCAAAGGCTGAGGTCCAGATATTGTAAAGTCTTATCGAGATGCGTAAAGGCTATTAAGAGCCCGGCAATCAGCGGACCGGCTACCGCACCTGTTTGCCAGGCCGTACTGCTCCAGGTAGTGGCATTCGGGTATTCGCGACGCGGTACCAGCATACCCATTAGGGCAAATGCAGACGGACTGAGAAACGCCCGGAGCACGCCACCGATAAATACACCGAGGTAAATCAGGTTTTCTGTCAGCGATACCGTAAACCTGCCATTGGCATTTTGCATACTGGTAAAGGCGAAAAACGCCGAAAGAAACAGATAGCCGATGATACACTGTAGTAGAAACCTTTTCTTTTCCCGCTGATCTACAAAATGCCCCGAAAACAAAGAACAGCCTACGGCGGGTATCGCCTCCCAAAGACCAAGTTTACCCAAAGCCCAGACATCGTGTGTGAGCTGGTACACCCAAAAATTGATAATCGTAAACTGCATATTGAGCGCCAGGATCAGGCACAAGCGCATGGTAAGAAAGTTTCTGAATAGGGGGAAGCGGAGTGATTTATTCTTCAGTAAAAATCGGATGGTGAGTCGCAACGTAAAAGTTTTGGTAGCGTTGCAAAACTACGGTAATTCAGCAATTTGATGGTTCAGCAAACCATTTTTCTTGTCTCGCGAGGCAGATCTCCGGTATCCCGCAATAGTATTAAAGGAAGGTTTTATGCAAAGTTGTGCCGGCGAGAATGGCTAAGTATATTGAGGCCTTTGCTCGACTATTTGTCCGGAAAAAAATTGCTGAATGCTAATCAAAGATCAGCTGTCGAAAAATCAGTGGTTTAACCTTTTAACCTATTAACGTTTTAACTAAATTTGTCCATCCATGAATCAAACCGCGCAGACGATAAGTACCAGTTTTGTACAAGCACTTCACGAACTGAAGGTCAACAAACTGCGCACTTTCCTTTCTTTATTGGGCATTACCATCGGCATCTTCTGTATTATCGCCGTACTTACCGTATTGGAAAGTATGGAAAACAATATCCAGAACCGGATGTCTTCACTTGGTAGCGATGTATTATACATTAGCCGCTGGCCCTGGACGGCCGATAACAGTGGGGAATATAAATGGTGGGAATACTGGCGACGACCGAGCATGACCGTTAATGAATTGCGTACAGTAGAAAACAAAGTAAATGGCGTTCAATATGCAACCCTATGCTTAAAAACCAATGTGCGGGTAAAATACCTGGATGTGGAGCTGAGCAGTGTGGCCGGATATGCGGTGACTACCGATTTTGACCGGATTCAAAATATCGAGATCGCATCGGGCCGGTATTTGAGCACTGCCGAGCTGGAGGGTGGCAATGATGCGGTAGTATTGGGCAGCCAGGTCTATGCCGATCTTTTTGGCACCGTAAATGCTATTGGTAAATCGGTAAGTTTTCTGGGTAGGAAGTACATGGTGGTAGGCGTGATGAAGAAAGTAGGGCAGAACATGGCGGGTTTCGACTTTGATAACGGGCTCATTTATTCTTACAATGCTGCGGCCAACCTGATGGACGTAAAATCGCTGGATGTAGACCCTTCGCTGATGGTAAAAGCTGCTGCCGGACATAATGTATCGGATGTAAAGGACGAAGTAGAAGGGGCGCTGCGGCAAGAGCGTAAGGTTCGCCCTGGCAGATCGAGCGATTTTGCCATTAACCAGCTAAGCCAGGTTTCTGAAAGGTTGACGGCTGTATTCAGCAGCATCGATATGATTGGCGGTGTGATCGGCTTTTTCTCGCTGCTGGTAGGCGGTTTCGGTATTGCCAATATCATGTTTGTAACGGTAAAAGAACGGACCAAAATGATAGGGCTTAAGAAAGCGATCGGCGCTAAAAGAGCGACCATTCTTACCGAATTTCTGATTGAAGCAGTGACGCTTTGTATTATCGGCGGACTCATCGGTATCGTCATTGTATTGCTGCTAAGCTTGCTGCTGACTTATGGCGCTGACTTCGCAGTCACATTATCATTTAAAAACTTCTTTCTCGGATTATTTATCTCCGTAATTGTTGGTGTACTTTCGGGCATTATTCCTGCATGGGCCGCATCAAGACTGAATCCGGTAGATGCAATCCGTACAACGTAATACTATGCAAAAAGAACGCATCCTTATACTTGACGAAAAAAATATAGACTGGAAGTTGCAGCGTATGGCTTACCAGATATGGGAACGGAACAGCAATGAACAAAATATCATTCTCATCGGAATCGAAAATGGCGGGAAAGCCGTAGCAGAAAGCCTAGCAGCACGGTTACGAAAAATATCACCGCTGTCTGTTGAATTAATATCACTCAAGATTAATAAAAAACAGGTTTTACAGAATGACACTGTAAAAATGGAGACTTCTCTTACCGGTCGGGCAGTGGTTGTAGTAGATGATGTGACGAATTCGGGCAAAACGCTTACTTATGCGCTTAAGCCGCTGCTGGCTTATGAACCGGCCAGCCTGATGGTTGCAGTACTGGTAGACCGTCAGCACAAATCATTTCCTGTTTCTCCGGATATTGTAGGACATACGGTGGCAACCACCTTGCAAGAACATATCGAGGTGGAATGCAATGCCGACGGTAGTATGCAGGCGTATCTTCTATAATTTTATCGTTGACGATTCCGGTCGTTAGTTTTCAGAATTTTCAAAGTTGAATCAATATAAATGCCAGTTACATTAGTAATACACGGTGGTGCGGGAAATATTCATCCCGGCATGATGAACGAATCTCAGGAACAGCAATATACGGAAGGCCTGAGAGATGCCCTGGATCAGGGTTATGCGGTACTCAAAGATGGTGGTAGCGCACAAGACGCCGTGGTTGCGGCGATCACTTCATTAGAAGACAATGTTCTTTTTAATGCCGGCCGCGGGTCTGTATTTACCAAGAAAGGCTTGCACGAAATGGATGCCGCGCTCATGAATGGGCTTACGCTGGAGGCTGGTGCGGTAGCAGGTGTGCGCAATATCAAAAATCCGATTGTACTGGCACGCGAAATCATGCTGCATTCCGGTCATGTATTCCTGAGCGGTAAAGGTGCTGCTGATTTTGCGATGAGTCAGGGCATTAGTTTCGAACCAGACGAATATTTTTTCAATAAGGACCGTTATGATCAGTGGGTAGAAATCCGCGACAGCAATTTTACCCAACTCGATCACAAAGGCGACAATCTCAAAGGACCGATCCCTAACACCGATCATAAATTTGGAACGGTAGGAGCAGTAGCCTGCGACATTAATGGAAACCTTGCAGCAGGTACTTCAACCGGAGGTATGACCAACAAACGTTTTGCCCGTATCGGTGACAGTCCGGTAATTGGGGCCGGTACCTACGCAAACAACAAGACCTGTGCCGTTTCCTGTACCGGCCATGGAGAATATTTCCTGCGTGCCGTGGTATCACACGATATCTCTTGCCTGATGGAGTACAAAGGACTTTCGCTGCAGGAAGCTTGTAATGTGGTGGTAAAGGACAAGCTCGTAAAACTCGGTGGTGAAGGCGGGGTAATTGCAGTCGATGCTTTGGGCAACCACCAGTTCTGCTTCAATTCTGCCGGTATGTACCGTGCGATGCGCAATAGTGAGGGCCGCGAGGAAATCGCCTATTATGGTTAATTCAGCTAGGCGCCTAAAAATTAAGCCGTTAGCTTTGATATCATTATAGAAAAGCGCCTGGAAACAGGCGCTTTTCTATTTGGTTTAATATTGTCCTGATGCGCTCTTTTCAAAATGCGGATTGGACCGTTTAACTAATTAACTGTTTGACAAACTGCCGAATTAACATTTTAAGTTTTTAACCTTTCGACCCGTATTTAACGACTAATATTAAGTAACTTTGCACCTCGTTTTATAAGAGCCAAAGGGTAGGAAGCGCAACAAAGCAGCATTTCGCTGCAAATCCATTGATTATAGAAAGCTTCGGCCCGGCATTAATTAGTTTTAAGCGTACTCAGAATATTATGTTATCAGTTTCTAATTTATCGCTTCGTTATGGTAAGCGCGTGCTGTTTGAAGATGTGAACATTCGTTTTACCGAAGGTAATTGCTACGGGATCATCGGTGCTAACGGCGCAGGTAAATCTACATTTTTGAAAATCCTTTCCGGCGAGATCGATCCTACTACCGGTAAAGTAGAAATGGGCAAGGGTCAGCGCATGAGCGTTTTGAAACAAAACCACTATGAATTTGATGAAGTAACGGTTTTGGAAACGGTGCTGCGTGGCAACACGGTACTCTTTGATGTAATGCGTCAGAAAGATGCCTTGTATGCAAAAGAAGATTTTACGGAAGAAGACGGCATCAAAGCAGGCGAACTGGAAGGTTTGTTTGCTGAAATGGACGGCTGGAATGCGGAAAGCGATGCAGCTACTTTGCTGAGTAATCTCGGCATTAAAGAAGATCAGCATTACCGCCTGCTGAAAGAGCTGGACGGTAACCAGAAAGTCCGTGTTTTGCTGGCACAAGCGCTGTTCGGAAACCCGGATATCCTGCTGCTCGATGAGCCTACCAATGACCTGGATCTTCAAACGATCGCATGGTTGGAAAACTTCCTGGCAGATTATGACAAGATCGTACTGGTCGTATCTCACGATCGTCACTTCCTGGATGCGGTTTGTACCAATGTGGCCGATATCGATTTCGGTAAAATCACTATTTTCTCCGGTAACTATTCTTTCTGGTACGAGTCTAGCCAATTGTTGCTGAAACAACGTACAGACGCTAATAAGAAAGCCGAAGACAAGATCGCCGAATTGAAAGAGTTCATCGCCCGATTCTCTGCGAATGCCTCTAAATCAAAACAAGCAACCAGCCGGAAGAAAGCTTTGGATAAGATCAAGCTGGAAGACATGGTGGCAAGTACCCGGAAATACCCGGCGATCCTGTTTAATAACCAGGTGCGCGAAGCCGGCGATCAGATCCTGGAGACAAAAGGACTGAGCAAAACGCTGAATGGCGAACTGATGTTTAAAAATATCAGCTTTGATCTGAAACGTGGTCAGAAAGTGGCGATCGTGTCAGAAAACAGCCTGGCAACTACTGCGTTCTATAAGATTCTGATGGGTGAAGACACCGATTTCGAAGGTTCTTTCAAATGGGGTGTAACCATTACGCCTACCTATCTGCCGAATGATAATTCCGAATATTTTGAGGGCAAAGACCTCAACCTGATCGATTGGCTGCGTCAGTATTCCGAAGAAAAAGACGAAACATTTATCCGTGGTTTCCTCGGTCGTATGCTTTTCTCCGGTGAAGAAACATTGAAAAAATGTACCGTTCTTTCCGGTGGTGAAAAAATGCGTTGTATGATGAGCCGCATGATGATGCTGAAAGGTAACGTGCTGTGCCTGGATGAACCAACCAACCACCTTGACCTTGAATCGATCACGGCGCTCAATAACGGTATGAAAGATTTCAAAGGAACGATCCTCTTTACCACACGTGACCATGAACTGGCACAAACGGTTGCAGATCGTGTATTGGAACTGACTCCGGGCGGTCTTATCGATCGTGAAATGAGCTTCGATGACTACCTGACCGACGAACGTGTGAAAGCCCTCAAGGCTGAAATGTACGGGGAGACAGTGGCTTAAGCAACAAGTTTCAAATTAAGTTATAAGTAAAAATCCCGCGGTCAGACCGCGGGATTTTTACTTATGCTATTGGCTTAGCTGTCTCAGAATGAGGTATTACAGCTTTCTGTTTTGTACTTAGTTAAAAAAGGCATTCACATCAATATAGGTCTGATCGGCAGGATTATTATTATTCTGCACCACGATGCCATTTGCTACCAACTGCACATACCCACCGGAAATATTTACGCCGAGACGCGCACCATCGCTGGTTGCACTATAATAGGCGTTACCGGCTTGCACATCAATTTTCACCGTTTGGTCATCCGTAGGCGCTCCACTTACAATCTTATAAGAACCGGCTGCAGGGTAGGAGCGGAATGAAAAAATGAGTTTCCCGTATCGTGAACCCGCCGTACTGGATTCTATATTAAAATAGTTAGCCGTATCGGATGTTTTGCTATAATTTGTTTTTGTAATCGCGTACACGGTATCGTTAAACCGCCATGAATTTTCGGGCAGTGTATTGCCGCTGTCTTTTTTCTTACAGGCCGCGGCGCAAATGGTGATACCCAAAACAATTCCAAATAGTTGCTTCATCTGATACTAATGCGATCTTTTTATAACGTTGGTGTTGAATAATAATTGTCCGCTATTGTCGGTGATCCGTAAAATATAACTGCCATTGGGCAGCGCGCTCATGTCGGCCCGACGGGTATTATTTTGCTGCAATACCATTTTTCCGTCGAGACTAATCAATTGTACCGTTACCGGTTTCGGTGCGTCGATCATAAGGACGTCTGTCACCGGATTTGGATAGACGGAGATACCATTCGGGGTATTCACATCGCCAACACCCACATTGCTCATTACAACAGCTGTCGCCGTATTGCTACAACCGCTCGTGTCTGAAACAAGCACGGAATAAGAGCCGTCTTCTGTCACCGTATAAGTCTGGGCAGTAGCACCAGCGATTGGCTGTGCATCTTTGAGCCACTGGTAAGTACTAAAAGAACCTGTTGCCAATACCACACCCGTCTGACTGATAATTGGTGCGGGAAGCGGTTTTTCCATAAGTGAGATCGTGGCAGAAGTGTCCGAGCAAGAGCCCTGGAACACGGCTACACTATAGTCGCCACCGTTGTGCACCACGAAGGTATTTTGCAAACCATTGCCTATTTGCGTAGTGCCGGAAAACCAGGTATAAGTATATGAATTAGCTATCGGTGCGGTAAGCGTTACACTGTCGTTAGCGCAGAAACTGAGCGAAGAGGCGGTAATCGCCGCCGTAGGCGAAGGGAGCACCGTGATTGCAACCGTATCGGAAGTATCCCGGCAATTGTGCGCATCCGTTTCGATCACGAGGTAATTGCCTGCAACCGAGTCGAGGTGCAAATAGAGGAGGTCGCTCCTGAAATATCAGTGCCATTAAGCTGCCATTGATAGCTAATATTGGGCGTGTTGTTTGCAGAAAGTGTGGTCGTAGTGCCGTCGCAAATCGTAACCGAAGTTGGCGTTACTGAAGCAACCGGTGGCGTATAAGTATTCAGAACAATACTTTCCGAGTGCCGGCAGTATGGTGTGGTGCCTATTGTTACAGTATAAGTACCTCCCGTATGTGCATAGAAAATGGAGTCCGTCGCACCAGGAATTGGGCTGGCGCCAAGGCTCCAGGCAAAGGTAAGATTGTTGCCCGTTACATCCGTATGCAGCTTCAGACTATCGCCGGGACAGAAATCCGTATTGCCGTTTACCGATGAGAGCGTGAATGAGGTCGGATTATTACAAAGCAATGTAAACGCAAGTGTTTTCCAATCGGAAAAATTATTGCCGCTGCAACTTGTTCTTACATGGATATAGTAAGTACCGCCAGCAGTAAGATTGGAAGCATTATAGAAAGTATCGGTTGTTGCGGTACCGCCACCGGTCATCGGGGCATTGGCATTTTGATCCACTAAGTATTGATAACCTAGAGAAACAGGAACCGGATTCCAGCTTAAGGTAGCAGATGAAGTAGTGATGGCAGAAGCGTAGATATGCTGCGATGTGTCGCAAACATTACCAAACTCATAAGCGCCGGGATCAGGTGTCAGCATACTTCTTGACGCACCGAGAATATCGACGGCAACGCCGAGCGGCGCACCGATATTATTAATCGCGGGGTTGGTTGGTTTAAAGTTGCCATTAGCCGGGTTTTGATACATCGGGGCTGCTGCAACCGCGTAATTATCCTGGCTGGATGCCGACTGCCAATCTGAAAGATTCACTCTGTCGCCACCCCAGTAACCGACTGCCATAGAGCTGCCGCCAGTGGTATGCATGTAGTAAACGTTATTGTTGAAACTAACACCCGCCGTTGTGCCCACATAAACGCAATATTTAGGAGCGCTGCCTGCCCGGCCTACGGAAACGATATTGTTTTCAAAAATCAAATTGGTAGACGTGCCCGTATTGTAGAAACCGCGAATGCTTCCCTGATTGATGGAAGTGGTATCGTCGATTGATATGGTATTGTGATAAAACCTTGAATTCGGAGACAGACCGCAGTTGATACCGTAAAAGGTACTCTTGCCGCGGGTGGTGTAAATAAGATTGTTGGTAATCAGGTTTTCTGCACCAACTGTAGTGCCGGTTGAGTTCAGACTAATAGCATGAATGATGTTGGTGGAGTCAACATTGCCTAACAGGTTATAAATGGCGTTCCGGTAGACGTTTGCATTAGAAGTTCCTGTTGCCAAATAAATGCCATAACTAGTGGTTGCAGTATTTGCCCGGGTAGGGCGGCTGATATAATTGACGGAAACCACTGTGCTGTCGGTATAACTGGCATATAAACCATACGTTGCATAATCCTGGATAAGATTGCCTGTTATCCGGTTTCTTTTGGCCTTCGCAGTACTGGTCGACGCAATATAAACACCGTACACGCCGCCAATAATGGTATTGTTCGTAATCAGGTTGTAATCACAATAAGAAGTGGTAACCGGGCTGCTCAGATTGGCAGTGCCATTAATGACAATACCTGCTGAGCCCGCCGTAACCAGGCCGGTGCGGTCCACCAGAATGGTACAGTTACTGATGACATTAGAATCTGCATTGCTCATCAGGTGCACACCATAACCGGTATCCGGTGTGGCGGCACGAATGACCAGGTTGATCAGTGTGATATTATGCGCACCAATCAATTTAACAGTAGCTCGTGCATTTACATCATAGCCGTGATAAGCGATCGTATCGCCGTTGCCGTTAAAGATAACGGTATTAGTTGCGGAAGTATTAGCGATCGCCGGAATAATTACTTGTTCATTGTAGGGACCGGTATTCGGAGCACAATCGAAAGTAACCGGGCCGGCAATACCGCAAGAGATCGCATTGACCGCATCTCCGAAAGAATGATAGTTGGTGCCGGAAGTGGGCAGGGTACTGTTGATCGTATAATTCCCCGCCGGAAACAATGGCTGCCCGACGCAGCTTTGTGCAGCAGCGCGGTTAAAAAGGGTTCCGGTCAATAGTAATAATAAAGGTAAAAGGTAGCTGGTGTACTGTTTTCTCATGTTTAATGTTTAAAACTGATGATTGGTTTCATAGCATTAAGGTGTTCAGTTTTAATAGAAAATCGATGCAAAGGAAGTCTATTTTGTCTTAAAATGTGTGTTTTTTTAGTTTTATTACGATTCGTTTACTTACCGGCGTGTTGCTTTTTTCAGCCGTACTATTGATCGGCACCAGCACATTTGTCTCAGGAAAATAAGTGGCACTGCATTGACGCGGAATGGCAAATGGTACGATAATAAACTTGTGCGCCACGCGTTCCACACCATCGTCATAATTATAGAGATCAACCACGTCGCCGTTTTTAAAACCAAGCTCATAAATATCCGCCTGGTTCATGAAAATGACGCGTCGCTCGTTATGAATACCACGATAGCGATCATCCAGCCCGTAAATGGTGGTATTGAACTGGTCATGACTGCGGATTGTCATCATCATCAGTTCATCTTGCGCTAGTTTTTGTACGGTCAAGTCGGCTACATGAAAATTGGCTTTTTGCGTACTGGTTTCAAACTTTCCGATCCTGGAATTATTGGGTAGATAAAATCCGCCTGGCTCGCGGACTCTTTTATTGTAATCGTCAAAACCCGGAATGGTCCGTTCGATATCGGTGCGGATATGATCATAATGTTCCAGGTATTTGTCCCAGTTCACCACAGACCGGCTGTTTAAAGTCGCCTTTGCCAGGTGGCAGACAATCGCAGGTTCACTCATTAAATCGTCTGAAACCGGCTTTAGAATACCTTTCGACATTTGCACCACACCCATCGAATTTTCGCAACTCACAAACTGAGCCTCTTTCCCGCCCGTCATATCGACGTCGCTGCGGCCATAGCAGGGGAGTATGATCGCTTCTTTTCCGTGCACCAGGTGAGAGCGATTGAGTTTGGTGGAAACATGCACTGTCAGATCGCAGTTACGTAATGCCGCTGCCGTATATAATGTATCCGGCGTGGCCGAAAGAAAATTGCCACCCAGTGCAAAGAACACTTTGCCTTTTCCTTCGTGCATGGCATGAATTGCCGCTACCGTATCAAAACCATGTTCCTGTGGCGGGCGAAATCCGAAATTCTTTTCAATACTATCCAGGAATGCCTGCGATGGCTTTTCGTATATGCCAACTGTGCGGTCGCCCTGTACATTGCTATGCCCGCGCACGGGGCAAGTACCGGCGCCGGGTTTCCCAATGCTCCCCTTTAGCAGCAACAAATTGACGAGTTCACGAATCGTTGCCACCGCATTTTTATGTTGGGTAAGTCCCATTGCCCAGCAGGCTATAATCTTCTTTTTATCTTTTAGCGCCTCCGCCGTTTCGCGAATCTGATTGATAGGTATACCACATTGATCGGCTAATTCAATGACATTGTACTGCTTTAAGTGATTGACAAACTCGACGTATCCAGATGTATGATTGTCAATAAATTCAAGATCAAAAACAGAGCCCGGTTTTTTTGTTTCTGCTTCCAGCAAAAGCAATGCAACAGCCTTAAGCAAAGCCATATCACCATTGATTTTTACATGGAGGAAAATGTCTGTCAGTACGCTTTCGATACCCAGAATACCTTTTACTTGTTGTGGATTATCGAAACCTATCAGACCGGTTTCCGGCAGGGGATTGACCGAGATAATCATTGCCCCATTGCGTTTTGCCTTCTGTAAGGCCGACAACATGCGCGGATGATTCGTGCCGGGATTTTGCCCCAGGATCATAATTACTTCAGCTTCGTAAAAATCTTCCAGCGTTACCGAACCTTTCCCAATGCCTACCGACTCACTTAAAGCTACACCGCTGCTTTCATGACACATATTGGAGCAGTCGGGCAGATTGTTGGTACCATATTCGCGGACAAAAAGCTGATACAAAAAAGCAGCTTCATTACTGGCCCGTCCCGAAGTATAAAATATGGCTTCGTCAGGATGGCTTAAACGATTGAGGTGGCTGGCAATTTTTTGAAATGCATTGTTCCAGCTGATTGGTTGGTAATGAGTAGCGCCTTCCGGCAAATACATGGGTTCGGCAATACGGCCTTTCTTTCCGATTTCATAATCTGTTAGCTGTGCCAGATCGTAAACGGAATTTTCGCGGAAGAAATCCGCTCTCAGTCTTTTTTCCGTTGCTTCTTCTGCTACGGCTTTTGCACCGTTCTCGCAATATTCTGCAATGCCCGAACGTTCGTCGTCCGGATCAGGCCAGGCGCAACTCGGACAATCGAAACCGCCTTTCTGGTTGAGCGCCAGCAAAGCTTTCATGCCACGGAAAATGCTCATTTCGGCCTTGATATGTTTGAAACTGGAGATAACGGCAGGAATGCCCGCCGCAACCGTTTTGGGTTTCGAAATCCTGATGCCCGTAAACGCTTCCGGATTCTCGGGATTCGGAATCATCGGGATATTGGTCGCCATCTGATTGTTTTGAATACTGCGCTAAAATACAATTCTTTGTTCGCCGGAATAAATATTGAAACGTTCGCCGCGCAGAAAGCCAACTAAAGTGATTTCCTGGTCTTTGGCCAACTGTACAGCAAGACTGGAAGGTGCGCCAACTGCTGCTACCAGGCGAATACCGGCCATAGCGGCTTTTTGAATTAATTCGAAACTGGCCCGGCCGCTGAGCAGCAAAACATGCTCGTGCAGCGGTAATTCGCTTTTGTTGAGCATGGCGCCGATCACTTTATCGAGCGCATTGTGGCGGCCTACGTCTTCCCGGACAATCAGGTTATTACCGGAAAGATCAAAAAGTGCGGAGGCATGCAAGCCACCTGTATTTTCGAATACTTCCTGGATCTGTATCAATTGATCGGGCAAACCATAAAGCATATCTGCTGATACCGTAAAATGGTTGGATGGGAAATTTTTGTTTTGAACTACCTTAACTGCGTCGATCGAAGATTTTCCGCAAACACCACAACTGGAGGTTGTATAAAAATGGCGTTCCATTTGCTGCATGTCGGGTATAAGGGCCTCATTAAGGGTAGCGACGATTACATTTTCATCGGACGGAAGATGCCGGATGTCTATCACATCGTCGGCCGATTGAATAATACCTTCTGTGAAAAGGAATCCCAGCGCGAGTTCCGCATCATTGCCAGGCGTTCTCATAGTAACGGACAGGTTTTTCTGAATCCTGTCGTCCGGAGGCCCCATGAGCAATCGTAATTCCATCGGTTCTTCCGCAGCCAGCAGATCCTCCATTTCAACTACACTGGCAGCATAGATCTTTTTGATTACCGTTCGATGGACTGCTGTGTTTACCATGCGCTAAAGGTACGAAATCAGGCAAAAGGTTAATTAAGTGAAAAGGTTAAATTGGCCGGAGATAATGGCGCCATTGGGTTCGGAAAAGCTGGTCACGAAGGCCAAAATCATTTTGTGTATCAACTATTTCGCTGTTCGCGATTGAAAGTCTTCGCTTTTAACAGCAATGCAATCTCTATTTTTTTCATTGGCAGCAACGCTTTCGTAACGCGGACTTGTTCTTCAGGCGTGCCGTCACGGAAAACCATTGCTATCTCGGCCGCGCTGATCTGCCAGGATAATCCGAATTTGTCTTTCAGCCAGCCACATTGCTCGGCTTCCGGTACTGCAGAAAGCTGTTCCCAATAGCGATCGATTTCTGCCTGATCCATGCATGGAATCAAAAAAGAAATGGCTTCGTTGAAATCGAAACCGTGTTCATAACCGCTGTCCATTGCGGCGAACCAGGTGTCTTCTAACTTAAAATCGGCAAACATGACCGTGCCTTCCTGGTTATTCGTTATTCCCGAGGGATAACGGTGCAGCGCGCCGGCTTGCGAATTTTTGAAAACAGTTTTGTAAAAACCGACAGCTTCTTCCGCCTTGCCGTATTTGGATCCTGTAAACATGAGTGCGGGAATGATTGCCGGACGTGGATCGCCTTCAGGAGCCGTAAGCATTAGCTGCCAGGAAACACCGAATTTGTCCCGGACCCAGCCGTAACGTTTACTGAACGGATAACTGCCGATTTCCATTAAAGCGTGGCCGTCTTGTGTCAACTTAGTCCAGACAGCATTAATGGCTTGCAATGCGGCGTCTTCGGAACCGCCAAAAAATAACGGATCGAAATTAACGATAAACGAAACCGATGGATTGGGTTTGAAAAGTGGCCCTGCGCTGATGGCCATAAATTCTTTATTCCAGACTGTGAAGCTCACCAGATCGCAGTCGCCCGAAGGTGTGTCGTGTATGACAGACTTATGGATCAGCTTTGATTCGGGAAAAACGGACGCATAAAATTCAGCGGCTTCCACAGCTTCCTTGTCGAACCAGAGATGCGGGATGATTTTTTGCATAGCGGGATTTTTGGAAATGTTAAGGTATTAAAATGAGGCCAATTTCGCATTGAAGCATTTGAATGTTGTTTTTCTAAATCATTCTTTTGTTCTATAATTTACATTATGTTAAGTACTGCAGTTGAAACACGAAAATTCCAAACAAATCCGGCCTGATTATTGCACTTCCAGATGCTAGTAGCCTAACGATGTTGGGCATCAAATAGTTATTTCACATCCAGGGCTGCGATGAATTTTGTCGACTACTCTTTTAAATCTTTCGTTGTGGAAACCAAACAATTCTTACTAAATCTACTCGTTTTTTTACTGGTTGCGTTTTTTATACTGCTTTTCTCTTTGCTGCCATTTATCCCTTAAAAAGCCAGCATATTACGCCAGACTTAAATCGTATAATTATGCCATGACACCGGAAATCAAGTAATGCCCGATAATTCTTCCTAAAATAGTTAAAAAGTTGTCTTAAGTGGCGTGTATTATGTTAAACAGAAAGCTTTTTTTCGTATTTTCGAATTGACCATAACAGGTAAACTTTAAAGCCATGAAAAAATTGAGGGTTTGGAACGGTGTGAATGAATAATAAAATAACCGACAAGACTTCAAATAACAAATCCCTCTCAACATCTTGGGAGGGATTTTCTTTTTATGAAATCGGAAGAGATGGAAATTCTTTGCTCTTTCTGTCTATTTTATTTTACTGCGGCGCTAGTTTTCTTCTTCAAAGTATATTTTATAATAGCTCATACCCACTTGCGGATCGTACCCTTTTTCAATCAGATCGCTATTGCCATGCACATAAACATGGAAGTTTTTATCGAGCTTAATGACGCTTTTAAACACTCTTGATTGCTTCTTCACGGCCTGGCTGGAAATATCAAAATTGTCTTCAAAGGCGACTTCATAGTTTTCCTCAAATTGCTTTTCATATTTCCGGAACGAATCGATCAGCTCCGGAATTTTGAATACTTCTTGTTCAAATTCCTCTTTGTTGAACGCTTCTTTTTTCTTGAAATAATCAACAGACTTGTTCAGGAAATCGATCTGCTCCACTTTACTCACTTCGTACTCGCCAGGTATCTGGTCCACGATAAATTCTTTGCAAAGCTTCAGGTAATCGTGGGTTGTGTGGTATTCGTCGGCAGAAGCCCGCACTTTGAGAAAAATATCTTTCCAGAACTGCGCTTCGCCGCCTTTGTTGGTTTTATCCACCACATGCACGCGGTAGCCCTCTTCGCGTTCAACATTAAAGATCAGGCAGCCTTTATCCATTTTGTTCGGATTGATGCCTTCGTCCGGCTCAAACAAATAGCTGCCGCGGGTTTGGTTGATTTTCAGGAACCGCTCTTTTGATTCGGTTTTATAAATGCCAATCGCGTCTACCATTTTACCATCTACCGGACAGCCTTTGAAATAGGCAATGTGCACTTCGCCACTTTTGATATTAGGTAAATTGGTGGCTTCGTGCAAATGGCGGGCAATGTTGGCTGATTGCAATTGAAATTCCTCCGGGTTATCGAAAATGGCAGAAGCAAAATGCATGATCTCGTGCAGTTTCAGATCGGATGCATGCCAAAAATGAAACGAAGCGGCTTCCTGAAACGGGGTCAGGAAATACTGTAGTAATACACTTTTAAGTTCGTGCGACTCTAGCGCTACCAGCTCTTTCGAAATATAAATGTCCTCGCCATTGGCTTTATTACCCACGTAATGGGTAGCCAGCATATCGAGTCGGATATCGGAAATTGAAAACATGCTTAAACAATGAAAGCGCAAAGAAAAACAAAAAAGCCGTTCGGCAGCCGGGTATTTAATCCAGCATCTTCATGAGATTGTTATCGACAAGCTGGAAAAAATGCAATGGTTGGAATGTACGCCAGGCAGGTACATCCATAAGTTTTACATACCAATCTATATGCGAACGCTGTACATCATATTTGGTTTGCTCTGGCATATTGACGGCAACAATCCATCCGCCATCCTCTTTAATATCGTCGCTCCATTCTTCATAATAATCCCGGTCGCTGCTGTGAAAATTCATCACATTTTCGGTGACCAGGATAAATTTATAGATGCCTTTGGCAACCAGCGGATCAACAATGGATCGTTTCAATTGCATAATATCATTCTCTACCGCATCATTCCATTCTCCGATCATTTCGATGATCGCAAAATTAAAATCGTAATCTGCAAAAAGGATTTTCAGATATAAAGTGCGGGACCCGAAATCATCCCACTGCGGATGTATATAGTAGTTGTAAACGGTATTGCTGAATTCAAATTCGCTGTACTCACGGCCGAAGAATGGCGAATTCTCGTCTTCTTCCGCTGCGTACAGATGCCTCCAGTTGAAATATGGTTCTATATCATGCAATGCTGCTCCGTATTTATGTTGTAAAATAGCCCGGTATCGCCACCGGACTATTTCTTTAAATTTATCTTATTTTCCGAATTTGGCCTGCCATTCTACCATACCGCCGACTACATTTTTCACATTTGTGAAGCCCATTGTTTCCAGCATCATACAGGCTTGCATGCTCCGTTTCCCCGAACGGCAATGAATGATCACTTCTTCATTCTTCAACGGCTCCAGGTCGTCAATTTGCATGCTCATAATGTTTCCGAGCGGAACGAGTTTCGCATTAATATTATACTCGGCATATTCGTTAGGTTCGCGTACGTCGATTACGTTCAATTGCTCGCCTGCATCGAGGCGATTTTTCAATTCGTCTACTGTTATTTCTTGCATGTATGGTAAATTACAATTTCACAATTTTTTTCGGCTGGCTCCACTGTCCGTCAACGTACATCGTTTTTACAATATAGATGCCATCTGAAAAGTTACTGATCCCGATAGCCTTATCATTGGAGGTCTGCCCCTTCAGCACTACCCGGCCCGCTATATCAGTAATTTCAAAGTTAAATGGTTTTGCGTTATTTGACTGTGATAAGTAGATAAGATCGTTGGCAGGATTCGGATAAACGATCATCGTTTCCTTTGAGTTCGCTACGTCGTTGACCCCGGTTGGTGTAAAACTTGTGCCCAATATCGGGCGGATCATCAAAGCGCCGCTAACACTGGAAGAAACCCAATTATCCAGTACATTATAATAGGCGTGGTTCCCTCCCACTCTATTCATGTCGAGGCCAATGTACAAACTGTCGGAACCGCTCAGTGCCGGCTGCATGGTGCCGATATAAAATTGCCCTGCAGGCATTATAACCGGTACTGTAAAACGGTAATTCCAGAAATGATTAACTGTATCGGCATAACTTGGCTGCAACAAGTCTTCTTCATAAACAATGCTCTCTGCCGGACTATTTTCCGTAATGCTGGCATAAACGATCGCGGAGAAAAATTTGCTGCTGCCGGTAGGAACCTGTCGACCGAAATAAACGGAGATGCCCCAGATCGTGTCTGGCTCGGCAAGATTGTATTCTACCGCAATTTTACCTGGTAATGTAGAGAATAGATTCAGGAAATAACTTTTTTCTGCAGTGCCGTCGTCATAGGCAAGATAATTATCGAAAATCTGTTGTTGAATAATCGTATCATTTGCTTTCGGCTCGGAAGCCGCAGTTCCACTCAGCGCAAATTTATTTTCAAAGATTACCTTATTAAAAGTTCCCGGCGAAGGGATGGTATTGGTGTACACATTCACGGAAGTTTGCAGATCCGAATAATTGCCGATAGCCAGCGGGTTATTGGAGGCGGAGGACAAATGCGTACCGGTTGTCGTTTCGTTTGCATCCAGAGAAAAAACAAGCGATTTGGGTGTGGAATAATTATTACGCACATAAACTGCTTGTGTTGTAGCCCGCACTGCGGCTGGGTTTACCAGGAAATGACGATACGGCATATAAGTAAGGTCATTAAGCATAAATCCCGGGTTCTCCGAAAAAGCTACATCGTTGACCGCTGTATCATTGATATTGCGGTTCGCATCCAGGCGAACATAATCGAGATTCCAGATATCGTCGTTGATATTGATCGACGCGATATTGATAAAGCGGAACTGGAAATTGTCGTAGAAGAATTGGGTATCGATTACCGGAACCATGACTTGTACGAACGGCTGTAAAGTATCGCCATCTATTGCCCAAACCTGGCGCCAGACACCATTTTTTTGCAGCATATACAACTGAAGCGAATCTCCGGCGTCGGGAGCAAAACCATTACCTGCGGGCTGATAAAAGAAACTGAGATACACGCTGTCGCCCGGAGTATGTCCACTCAGGTCAATCGGAACGGAAGTCAGACTGTCTGCATAAATAACCGAGTAACGGTTAGTGGTATCGTAAGGCAAGCCTTTCGCGTTGAGGGCGTCGAAAGTGGCAACACCTCTGGTGATCGGTGCAATCCCCATCGTGTTGTTGATGTACACCTCATTGTCTGTCCATTTGCTGTTGTCCGGAAAGACACCGTAAGTAGTGAAATCATCAAAAAAAGGTAAAGATGCAGCTGTGGTTCGCTGTAGCGCCTTCAACTCTTTCTTATCTGTTTTCAGGAAAGGATTATAATTAACAGGCGCAACGTGTTCCTGAGCTTTCAAAGAGAAACCGAAACTCAGCAACGCAATGATCTGCGCCAGTATTGATATTTTTTTCCGATTCACCGGTTATGGAGTTTTTTTAGCAGTGTCGGTACCGCTTGTACTATTAACTGCGGAACCACCCCGTTTATTATTTTGGATCTCGTCGTCCGTCGGCGATTGTTTGATATAAATGCCTATTGCGTCTCCTTCGCGGATACGGTTTGGCGCCATCAGATCGTTTGTGGCACGTGGCTGTTGATCATAAATAACTGCGCTGCCGGAATCTGTAATTTCACCTTGCCATACTGCATCTACTTTCAAACCTGAAGCGCTGATAGTTGCCATGGCTTCGTCGTAAGAAATGCCGATCAGATCCGGCACATTCATTTCTGTTTCTCCAAGACCGTCTCCAATCACCAGGCTAATCACGCTTCCTTGCGGAATGATTTGTCCCGGGCGGATGACTTGCCCATTTATCGATTGTTCTAAAATCGCGCCTTTAGCGATATCCGGTTTATAAGAAGTATCTCCCAGTACAAGGCGGTTGCTTTTTAAAATTAAAACAGCACTTCTGTAAGAGAGTCCAATCAGGTTCGGCATCGCTGTTTTCAGCGGTTCTGCTTTATTTACGGTAAGAAACAAAGTACGCCCGTGTTTTACAACGGCGCCTACTTCCGGCTGCTGACCTAACACCACAAAAGGTTTTTGATCCGGCTCATACGCCGAGTCGATCTGTACATCGAAACCTTCTTTATTAAGTTGCTGCAACGCAATTTTCATATCTTGCCCGATGATATTCGGCACTTTTACTTCTTCGCCATGGTGCGTGAGCCAGCCCAGGCTCATAAAAAATAAAGCATAAAGCCCCGCGCAAAGCACGAGGACTATTATGAGATTAAATAAAAAAGACTTTTTCAATCCGCCTTCCATATTCAGTTTTAGTGGAAATCAAAAAATACGAAAATCCGCAAGTAATTAAATCTCGGTTGCCACCACGTTCTGTGGTGCAATCAGACATTCTTCCAGTAAAGCGCCATAAAAATCGGTCAGGTTGAGGCCCGCTGCGCGTACTTGTTGCGGGATCAGGCTATTCTCGCTTTGTCCCGGCATGGTATTTACTTCCAGGAAATACAATTTATGGGTACCATTCTGAAGAATAAAATCCATCCGTACCACGCCGCGGCAATTCAAATGACGGTAAATATAAACGGCCTTATTTTGCAGTTGTTCCAATACATCGTTTGAAATAACTGCCGGAGTTACTTCGTTGGTTACTCCAGGAGTATATTTAGCCTCATAGTCGAAAAATTCATTTTGGCTCATAATCTCCGTTGGCGGCAATACGTGCAACTGTCCGTTTACTTTGTAAACACCGATCGTCAGTTCGCGTCCTTCAATAAATTCTTCAATCAGTACCTGGTCGTCTTCCTTAAATGCTTTTTCGATAGCCGGCAGCAGTTCTTCCACCAGTTTTACTTTGCTTACGCCAAGGCTAGACCCGCTTTCATTTGGTTTTACAAATACAGGCAGGCGCAAATGCTCGAGGATATTCCCCATAGAATAAGGCTCTCCTTTGATCAGATGCACCGAATTGGCAATGCCCACTATATTAAAAGCCTTGACTACTTTATTGCAATAACTTTTGTTGAACGTAAGTGCCGAAACAATGGCATTACAGGTAGTGTACGGGATTTGCAGCATATCCAGATAGCCCTGGATACGGCCATCTTCGCCCGGCGTACCATGAATCGCTATAAATACCGCATCAAAACGGATGTGCTCACCACCGATCTGCAGCGAAAAATCGTTTTTATCTATTGAGTATTTGACGCCATCTGCCGCTTCATGCCACCAACCGTCGCGGGTTACAACGATTTTATAAGTATTGTATTTATTCTTGTCGAGATTGTTTTCTATGGTCTGTGCAGATTTGATGGAGATTACATATTCACCTGAATAGCCTCCAGCCAGCAATGCTATATTTTTCTTCATAGATTTTTTAACCAAAATGTTGTTGCCAAAGGTAATAGAAAATAAACAGGCACTAAGCATCCGCAAAGAAAGATCAGGCTGTTTTTGTGAATATTATGAGAAATTTCAATTGCTAAGATCCTTCATGGCTGAAAAACCGTTCGATATAGAAGCGGAGCAGGTCCATATCTGCTTGTTCTATCGGATGTCCGGTAGCCGGGAGCATACCCATTTGTGCCTTGGGCAGGGCCTTATACACATTCAGCGTTTCCTGCAGGCTGACCATTTTGTCGCGGTCGCCCAGCAACAACAGCACCGGAATTTGAATTGCCGCATAGTCTTCCAATGTCAGGGCATTTTCTTTACCAAGCGCGGTAATCATGTCCGACATTTTCGCCAATACTTCTTTCCAGTCGTTCGGTGCATGTCGTTTGGCTAGGCTTTCCGCAAATGCCGGTACCTTGGCGACAATTTTTTCCGGGTTGATCATCTGCTTTTCTTTTACGGCGATCTCCTCGTTCCAGTCGAATTTCGTAGCCAGGGTCATCAGTTTTTGTACATGTTTCGGATAATGCCTGGCGAGATACATGCCCACAAAACCGCCCATACTGAAGCCAAAGATGTTCACTTGTTCCAGTCCATTCTCATCGAGATAAGCCAAAACTTCTTCTGCAAAAACAGGAATGGAAAACGATTGCTCGGGAAATGGCTTTCCTCCATGTCCTGAGAAATTTAGTATATGTACTGTAAAATCCTTGTTCAGCTTGGCAGCCAACGGTTCTAGTTGATCTGCAGCACCAATGGCACCGTGAAGTAACAAAATATGCATCCGTGAATTTATAAAATGAATTTTACTCTTTAACAAACTCTTGTGAGATTTTGGCCAGTAATTTGTGTCTGATTAGGTAGCGCAAGTTTTTTCATTTGACTTTTTTAACCAAAACTATTTTATGAGTACTTTATTGAGAAAAACGGGATTAGCGTTAGCGCTTTCTCTGTTTTTTACAGCCCCCGCAATCAAATCTACCGCACAGATTTATAATGACGATAATTATGTAGATTATGATGACAACAGTGGCTATGCTGCTTCTTACCAGAATTTCTACGACGCATTGTCTCCTTACGGCCAATGGATACAGGACCCGAAGTATGGCTATGTATGGTTACCGAATGTCGGACCAGATTTCCGCCCGTATTACAGCGGAGGCCATTGGGTGATGACCCAATATGGTAATACCTGGGTCTCCGATTATCCGTGGGGCTGGGCGCCTTTTCACTACGGCCGCTGGACGTTCGATGGTTATTACGGCTGGATCTGGATCCCGGGCAATGAATGGGGGCCGGCATGGGTTTGCTGGCGTTCTAATAACGATTACTACGGCTGGGCGCCGATGGGGCCGGGTGTCAGCATTTCTATTTCTTTCGGATGGAACTATCCGATGGACTGGTGGGTATTTATCCCGAACCGGTACATTTACTACCCACGCTTCCAGAACTACTACCGTGGTCCGCGTTACAACACCACTATTATCAACAATACAACGATCATCAACAACACATACGTGAACAACAGTCACCACACAACGTATGTGACAGGTCCACGTGCTGCCGACATACAGAGTGTAACGCACCAAAGGGTGAATGTATATAATGTATCAAATGCGGGCCGTCCGGGCACAACGGTGGTAAACAACAATACGGTGAATATTTATCGCCCAACAATCAACAGAGGACAAAATAATAGCAGTGCGCCAAGGCAAATTGTACGTCCGCAACAAACAATCGGTTCTCCGACAGCGATCAACAACAATCGCCCCAAAGGCCGCGAAACAATCTTAAATGCACGTCCGGTAGCCAATACGCGCCCGCAGTTTACGGAGCACCCCGGACGACCTCAGGCGAACCCGGTGCAGCCTTCAGAACAACAACCGGTACGTCAGCAACCAAACTGGAATCAACAGCAACAACCCGTAAGACAACAACCAAACTGGAATCAACAACAGCCGGTGCAACCTGTACAGCCGGCACCACAGCAACCTGTAAGGCAACAACCAAACTGGAATCAACAGCCCGTCCGTCAACAACCGGCTCCACAACCACAACCTACGCAGCAGCAGTGGAACAGGCAACCGGCGCAGCCGGCTCCGCAACCGCAACGTCAGGATTGGAACCGTCCGCAACCGGTACAACAACCACAGCGCGCGCCGCAACCGATGCCGCAACAACAGCCGCATTTTGAACAACCAAGGCAGCAAATGCAGCCGCCGCATGCACCGCAACCGGCAGCGCCGTCACGCTCTAATTCCAAATGGTAAAGCTTCTATAAATTAAAGAATACAAAGTCTGCTCGTAAAGGGCAGACTTTGTTATTTAAACGTGATGCATAAGGTATTAACAACTAGATTACATCTTATTAGGGAATTATGTATTTATTTAGCTCCCGAAACGAAGCAAATACATTACCACTAATTCCCCACGAAGATGTTTACAAATCTACCAATGAAAAAAATCGGCTTTGCTGTATTATTGAGCTTAGTCTTTGTAATGGCCGGGATGTTGTTTGCCGGCTATTATCTGCATCTTGGTCCGACACACGATAGCATTAGAGCAAATGGTATCTACGCGGCGGCTATTGGTTTGAGTGCCTTCATCGCGGCATTTATTTATGATAAAGATTTTCAGAGTCTTGGCTTCAAGAGCGCAAAAGGCAAATACCTGAGCCGGGCATTGATGGTGGCTTTGCTGATCTGCTGGTTGCCTTATGGCCTGAACCTGCTCGCTGAAACAACGATTATCAGCGGCAACGCATCCATTAATCCAACCTGGGTAGTGGCTGGCCTGCCGGTAGCCCTGCTTTTAGGGGCGCTGGAAGAAATGATGTGGCGCGGTTTTCTCCTCACTAATTTTCTGAAACTATATGGTTTTCGCAAATCGAGTTTGTACATCGGGCTGATCTCGGCGTTCTGCCAATATCCGCTGATCATTCACACCAGATTTATGTATGCCGATATTCCCTGGTGGTTTAGCCTGCCTATGTTTACCATCCTGATGGTTTCGATGAGTTTCGTAATTAACTATTTCCGGATACTCAGCAAAAGTATTACACCAGGTATTCTCATTCAGGCAGTATGCCTGTACACCTTCCATGTATTTATTGCGCCTACAGAAACAGCGCGTCATGACGCCAGCATTTTCTTCCTTCATGATACTGGTGTTTTCTACATATTAGCGGCAGTGATCGCAGCAGGCATATCTAATCGTCTTTTTTACCAATCGACGGTACACAAACGTGTTGCCCATAAAAGAACAAAGCAGGCGCTTTCGAAAGAAGAGCAGCCTGCTTCAGAATCGTTCAATCTCGAATTTATCTTACCAAACCAGCGCACTCGCCCCTAAGATGGCAGCGTCCGAATCTGGCAGTGCCGAATGAATAAACTGAACTTTGTTTTTGTAGACGCGGAGCAGATTCATCTCCATGTATAAATGTGCCGGTGCTAAGAGCAGGTCACCACTTTTCGCTAATCCGCCAAAGAAGATGATCGCCTCCGGCGAAGTAATAGCTACCGCATCTGCAAGGGTCTGCCCTAAGATTTTGGCCGTGTAGTCAAAAATCTCGATCGCAAAGGCATCTCCTTTTTCTGCGGCATGATGAATATCGCGCGCCCCGATTTTTCCTTTAAGCGGACGTAATACTGTTTCATCGTCGCGCTCTTCCAGCCACAGTTCGGCTGTTTTTACTATTCCTGTTGCGGATGTGTATTGTTCCAGGCAGCCATGACGGCCACAACCACAAAGACGACCATCGCGCACCGCAATTACGTGCCCCAGCTCGCCGGCGAAGCCGTCTGCCCCGTAAATCATCTGACCATTGGCTACAAAACCGCTACCGACCCCGGTGCCCAGGGTAACCAGGATAAAATCTTTCATTCCTTTAGCCGCGCCATAGTTCATTTCGCCCAACGCCGCTGCATTGGCATCGTTGGTTAGCGTGACTTTCATCTGGAACGTATCGCTGATCAGTTTCGCCAATGGGATAACTCCTTCCCAGGGAAGATTCGGTGCAAAAGCAATTTCGCCGGTATAAAAATTACCGTTGGGTGCGCCCACACCACAACCGACAATATTTTCATGCCCTACTTCTTCAAGCAGCGGGCTGATTTCTTTTTTTAAAGCCTGCAAAAACGTAGTCAGTACCGGGTAATCTTTGGTGCGAATGCCGCCTTTGGTAATAATTTCTCCCCGGCGATTTACAATGCCGAATGAGGTATTAGTGCCGCCTATATCAATGCCCAGCGCCAGTGTTTGTGTCATAGTCTATTCCTTGTTTTTGCAAAATACGACGGGAAGCAAAACCATACCACGCGAGGTAGGCAAATCCCAAAACCGGCACCCAGTATGAATTGTGGATACCAACAGCAGGGTTGTCGGAGATGGCGCCCTGGAGCGGTGGAATTATTGCCCCACCCAGAATCATCATAATCAGCAGTGAAGAACCCTGATTGGTATATTTTCCCAGGCCGGCAATCGCTAAGTTGAAAATACATGGCCACATAACGCTGCAGAAAAGTCCGCCGCTGATAAATGAAAACAATGCCACATCTCCGGTGGTAAACAGCCCGATCAGCATCATTACAATAGCAGAAAGCCCAAACAGCATCAGTGTTTTCGACGGTTTTTCCTGACCGGCATATTTCACGAGTATAAACACCACGATCCAGGCTGCGTAATTCCAAAGATCATGAACTTCAAAACCGCGCAGTGAACTAAAGTACATGACGATGCCGAACACTGCAAAGGGAACGATCACCGACAGCACATTATAGACCGATTTGTTCAGGTTGAATGTTTTTAACGCGCTGCTCATACGGCCAATCATCAGACTGCCCCAATAAAGAGCGATGTATTTATCGACCATCGTATGATCGATACCTTTGATCTCCGGTAGTTTCAGCAAGGCGCCGAGATTACTTTGTATGGTTACTTCTACGCCCACATAGACAAAGATGGCAATCATGCCCAGGGTAAGCTGCGGATATTGGAAAGCTTCTACCTTACGCTCAATGATACTTTCATTTTTGATCAACGGCATTTTTACAGCAGCAATCAGCAGGGCCAGTGCCGATAATACGACAGCCAGTGTCACATAAGGTATTTTGAGGTTGTCGAGCCCTATCGAAGCTTCTTTACCCGGAACGATTTTTCCGTAAAGTGCGAAAGCCAATATAATCGGACCAATAGTAGTGCCCAGCGAGTTGATACCACCGGCAAGATTCAACCTTGATGCACCCTTTGCAGGGTCACCTAAATTGATCACAAATGGGTTGGCCACGATCTGCAACAAAGCAAAACCAATGCCGATCACGAAAAGCCCGGTAAGGAATATGCCGTACGATACAGCATTCACCGCAGGTATAAACAATAATGCACCGCAAGCGGAAACCAGGAGACCAATGATCAGTCCTTTTTTATACCCGATCTTATTTAGTGGATCACCGAGAAACAGCGACCATAAAAAGTAGATCAGCGAGCCCACGAAATAGGCAATATAAAAGGCAAAGTCCACCAGCTGCGATTGGAATTGCGTAAGATCAAAGTGTTTCCGGAACATGGGAATCAACACACCATTGGAGGCCGCTACGAATCCCCAGAAAAAGAACACGGAAATAATGGCAACGAGTGCGGATGTATAAGACTTTGGCTGCGCCATGTCGTTCATGTGCAAATGCTTTTGAGGTTGTCAAGATACGTTGAAAGTTGATATGTTACTATGTTTTACCCGGAGTAATTCGGTTAACCCGTCCAAAAGGTTATTGGTTGAATCGGTCGTGCCTGATACCTGTCGAAACTTGTAACTTTAGGCGTATAAACAGATCAGCCTAGATGAAAAACGCCCGGTCTATGACACAGTCCATTTCCAGGAAAAAGCCGAGTTACCCTGTCAATGCTATTTTGCGGGAATACCTTATGTATTATGGCCGCGAAATTGAGTTGCCCGTCCAGTATGATGACCTGCTTCGTTTCGACAGTGCCATCCCGATTTATGATAAAAATGGGAAAGATACGCTCTGGGAAATGGCCCTGTATAATACGAACGACCAGCATGTGTTGCATGAAGGACTGAAACAGATCTATTCCATCCTGAAAACCGAAGGCGAGAGCAGTGTGCATAAGCATTTACATGTGGAGCGTGTAGACTATTGTACGTTTGGCAATTCACATCCGTTCCGTATCAAGATCGTCAACAATTTTAACGACAACTACGACTATTTTTATATCAAACGCGCCGACGCCAGCCGGATCTATGGATTAGAGCTGGAGCATATTTTGTCTCCATCGCGGATCAACTACTTCGTTAACGAAGCTACGCTGGTCGAAGAGCATATTGCAGGCATTCCGGGAGATCAGTTTATACAGTTTTATCTCAATAATCCGGAGTTCAATAAAGTGCGTATCGCCAAAGAACTTGTAAAGTTTAACGAGCGTTGTTTTGTGCGACTGCTGGGTGATATGCGTTCGTACAATTATGTTTTCGATATTACGCCCGATTTTGAGGAAGTGCAGTTTCGCATCCGGGCCATCGACTTTGACCAGCAGAGTTATGAAGGAAGGAAAAATCTCTACCTGCCGCAGTTTTTTAAAGAGAATTACGCGCTGGTACGTTTGGTGCAGGAATTACTTTCGGCCGAAAATATCGAGCAATACCAGCAGGAAGAACGCTCATTAATTGTGCGACGCATGAAAGCCGCGGGAAAACAACTAAATGCCCTACTCGACTCTATGGAAGCAGACACGATTTCAAAGCCCGAAAAAGTGCAGCAACTCAAAGCCGAATTGGCCGTACACTATAAAGATCCGCATTTCCTGCAGTGCCAAACCATGGGCGCGCTGGTACGCTATTCGCTGGAATGCGTGGGAAAATAAAACGCAGCTCACATTCTGTTTTGACGCCATATTTTAAAACATAAGCGCCGGTAGATATTTCACTAAAATAAATTTTAACCGAACCATATATTATGCACTGAAAAAATGCAATATTACAGCGGAGATGCTGTTTAATTCCTTGCAATTTTTACCGTTTTTCGTAATTGTTTTCTTCCTGTATTGGTTTGTTTTTAATAAATCACTGAGAAAACAAAATTTGCTATTGCTGGCATCCAGCTATTTCTTTTACGGATGTTGGGATTGGCGTTTTCTTTTTCTGCTGGTTTTCTCTACGTTTCTTGATTATTTTTCAGGTCTGATGATCTTCCGGGCAGAGACACAGGGGAAACGCAAAACCTGGTTACTGATCAGCGTGCTCACGAATCTTGGTTTCCTGGGTTTCTTTAAATACTATAATTTCTTTGCGCATTCGATGGCCGATTTCCTGTATTTATTCGGGTTAAAGACCAATCCGTTTTCGTTGAGCATTATTCTTCCCGTGGGCATTTCATTTTATACCTTTCATGGGTTGTCTTATGTGTTTGATGTCTATAACCGGAAGATAGAACCGACCAGGAATTGGGTGGATTATTCTGTTTTTGTAAGCTTTTTCCCATTGTTGGTGGCAGGTCCTATAGAGCGCGCTACCCATTTGCTTCCGCAAATAGAGCAACCACGACATTTTGATGGGCGTAAAGCCGTAGATGGCCTGCGGCAAATACTTTGGGGATTTTTTAAAAAAATAGTGATTGCAGATACATGTGCAGGATTCGTAAATGAGCTTTGGACTAATTACACGCATTACTCGGGGAGCACGCTATTGTTGGGGGCAATTATGTTTGCATTCCAGATCTATGGCGACTTTTCCGGGTATTCAGATATCGCATTGGGCGTAGCGCGTCTGTTAGGCATAGAGCTGCTGCGTAATTTTTCCTATCCGTATTTCTCCCGGAACATTGCGGAATTCTGGCGTCGCTGGCATATTTCACTCTCATCATGGTTTCGGGACTACCTGTACATTCCACTGGGCGGCAGCAAAGGGGGCAAATGGAAAACAATACGTAATGTGCTGCTTATTTTTATAGCGAGCGGATTCTGGCACGGCGCCAACTGGACCTTCATTGCCTGGGGCTTTTTAAATGCGTTATTTATTTTGCCTTCGGTTCTATTTAATACCAATCGTCAATATCTGGACATAGCGGCGAAAGGGCGATTGCTTCCTTCTGTAGGTGAATTGCTCCATATTGTACTCACTTTTACACTGGCTACTTTCGCCTGGATATTCTTCCGGTCGGCAAGCCTGACAGAAGCTTATCATTTTATCGGGATCATCTTTTCCAGGTCATTATTTACGATTCCGCAGCCACTCTTTAAAACTGAATTTTTGCTTTTGACGGCGTTGGTGGTCATAGAATGGCTGGGGCGTGAAGAGCCTTATGCCATTGCCCGGTTGGGTCAAAACTGGCGAGCACCGGGTCGGTGGGGTTTCTACTACCTGCTTTTGTTTCTAATGTATTTTTATTCCGGCAAGCCGCAACAGTTCATTTATTTTCAGTTTTAAAAGAGGCGAAATTTGCCGCAGTGCTATAAGGAATGAAAAGATTTCTTCAACGGATATTACTATTTCTGGCTTTCCCGCTGACTATCGGCATTTTGCTTGTGGGGAGTTACATCTATTTTGATCCGTTTAAAGTCGTTTTCCGGTACGCAGATTATTCAGGCTCCGTTGTAGGGCTCAACCGTGAGCGCATATCTACGCAAACCTATTTACGCAATCGGGGCCGCCATGAATACAATGCCTTTATCTTCGGAAGCTCCCGCACAAAAGGATACCGGGCTGCATCCTGGAAAAAACATTTGCCGGGAGATGCGAAACCGTTTTTGTTTGATGCTTCTTGCGAAAATACTTATGGAATCTATCGGAAAGTTCGTTTCCTGGACTCCATTCATGCGCCGCTGAAATATGCGCTGGTCATTTTATGCCGTAACGCTTCGTTTGGCCCGGCCAGGAACTTTGAACAATTTCTTCATATTAAAGACCCCCTCATTTCGGGAGAGCGCAACTGGGATTACCAGCTCACATTTTTCAAAGCATATATCAACTATCGTTTTTTAGCTGCTTTTTATAGTGCCCGGTTACATGGTTATCAGTCGTGGATGGGAAGCTTGCTAATGCCACGACCAACAACTTACGATACAATCACCAACGACCAGTATAACCTGGCGCAGGAGCGGGAATTGCAGGAAAACCCCGATGCATACTATAAGAAGCATGAAGCAGTATTCTATAAACGAAGCGGCGAAACAACGGCTCCTGTGGCGCAAATTACGGGTGAGAACGCGTTTATGCTTCGCGAAATCGCCCGGATCTTTCAGAAAAACCGCACCGAATACAAGATTGTTTTAAGCCCATTATACGAACAAGTAAAGTTCAACCCTAAAGATATTGCCTTTCTTCAAGCTGTTTTCGGCCATCGCGTATATGATTTTTCGGGGGCTAACTATTTCACGAACGATATTCGTCATTATTATGAAAATAGTCATTACCGACCATGTGTGGGCGACAGTATTATGAATATTATTTACGCAGCCGATCATCTTAACTAGTGTCGATTTAAAAATAAAAGCCTCCGCACCAGTTGATACGGAGGCTTTATACTTTCCTTTCGCGGAAAGATGACAATGTATTAACCAGGAATACGGGAAATATATTTACTCATTTCGGCAATCTGATCTACCACTTGCTTGTTGGTGGGCTTACAAGATTTCGCCTTAGTGAAATACATTTTTGCACCACGAAAATCGCGACGGTTCATCGCAATAGCAGAAAGCTGCAGGTAGGCAGTCGCTTCATTGTCTTTATCTGGTAAACCAATTTTAATGGCTTTGCGCAGATGTTCGTAAGCTTCTTTGGTATTACCTTTTTTATAGGCAATAGAACCTAATTGCAGGTAGGCCGTTCCTTCATATTCTTTCTCCGGCAGGCCGGCCTCCAGACCTTTGCGCAAATCGGCCTCCGCTTTGTCCAGATCATCGGTCATGGTAGACATATTGGCACGAAGCATGTAGTAGGAAGAGCGGATCGGCTTATACAGCAGGTTAGGATATTTAACTTTATCGAGCAGTTTCTGAGCGCCTTCCATATCGCCCGCCTCAATATAACCCTGGATAAGCGACATCGGGCCAATGAAGAAATGCGCGAAGATCATGAGCAGCGCAACCAGCATCGGAATCCAGGCAATCCACCAGGTAACGGAGAAACCGAGCCAAAATCCGAGGGCCAGCAGTGCGACCGCAATAGGAATCCGGTAAAAAACGAGAATACGGCGAAAATTCATGCTTTGAAAATTGGCTGCAAAGATAATTCTATTTGCGACTTCCGAGGTCTGATTTTTAGACCGCTGTGGCCCTCGTGGCTATTGCCCGTTGGCAATGTTCCTGTTTTCACGCAATCGCCTATCATTATTCGCTCGCTTTGAGCTTTGAGCCATGCCCATTGATGTTTTGAGGGATGCATTATTTGCCGTTCGCGACTTACAAAATCAGAAATCGGAAATCAGCGATCAGAAAATCAGACATTTCAGTTTACTTTTGTCCCGCACAATAAGGCATTATGCAACAGACAGATTGGTTTGAAAGTTGGTTCGGTTCTCCCTATTATCAGATCTTGTATCAAAACAGAGATCATATGGAGGCGCAGGAATTTGTAGAAAATCTTATTGCCCACCTCAATCCGCCCGGCGGCAGCCGTATGGTAGATATAGCCTGCGGCGAAGGGCGTTTTGCCGTGCAGTTGGCCGAGCATGGCTATAATGTCATCGGTATTGACTTGTCGCACCACAGCATCGAAAAAGCCAAAGCTTCTGAAAACGATCATCTGCAATTTTATGTGCAGGATATGCGGATGCCATTTTATATCAATTATTTCGACTACGCCTTTAATTTCTTTACCAGCTTCGGCTATTTTGCCCATAACCGCGATCATTTGCTCGCCGCAAAATCGTTTGCTGCAGGTCTGAAAAAAGGCGGCACCCTGGTGATCGATTATCTCAACAAAGGTTTTGTGCTGGACCGCTTGAAACCGGCGGAAACCGTAAACCGCGGCAGTTACCAGTTTGATCTCCGGAAAAGAGTAGAAAACAATCATATTATTAAGGATATTTACTTTACGGACGCAGACAATGTGCCCAAACATTTTGCAGAAAGTGTTGCGGCTTTTTCGCTGGAAGATTTTGTGCGCATGTTTGGCATCGCCGGCATGACACTGGAGCAAACCTTTGGCGACTATAAATTGAATGCCTACGATCCGAAGGAATCGCCAAGAATGATCATGGTCTTTAAAAAATAAACATGCTGCAGGAACTCCGCGACAATATTGTGTACTTCGATTACGAAATATGGTATTATGTCAATACCGTATGGCACAATGATGTGCTGGATGCGATTGTGCCTTATTTCCGGAATCAGTATACCTGGGCGCCGTTATATTTGTTCCTCCTTGTTTTTACCCTCCGCAATTTTGGGTGGCGGGGCCTGATCTGGTGTCTTGGCTTCTTGCTCACTTTTGGCCTCGCCGATCACATCAGCGCGGGTATGATCAAACCTTATTTTCACCGGTTGCGCCCTTGCAACAATCCATATCTACAGCAGGTGGTACATATTATTGTACCCTGCGGCAGCGGCTATAGCTTTCCGTCCTCACATGCTTCCAATCATTTTTCGTTGGGTGTTTTTGCGGCCATCACTTTAGGGCGGCTGCACAAATGGATCTGGTGGGTCGCTTTGCTCTGGGCATTTATCGTTTCTTATTCCCAGGTGTACGTCGGTGTGCATTTTCCGCTGGATGTCACTGTAGGTGCTATTCTCGGAACCTGCATCGGTATTATCACCGGCAGAATGTACAATCGCTATTTCGATCTGGCACTGCCAGATCGCTTCTTCTCACGCGGAAGAGTTTCAGGCAAAGACGCGTAAAAGGTTAAAACGTTAATAGGTTAATATGCTACAGCATACCGAGCCTTTGTTTCGCGATTCCCTTTTACCCTGGCATAACAAACAACGCAAGCATGTATAATGTATCGTAACTGCCAGCCAGTTTACTCAAGGGTTAAAACGTTAATAGGTTAATATGCTACAGCACGTGGATGTATAACCGCTCAACTTCATTTCGACTAATTATTCTGCGCCGCGATCAAAAGAGAATGACAGGATGTACCTGTATGTTGTAACAGAATTTTTCCGGCGCGAAATCTGATCGCCACGTCGTTCCCACAGCTTTGCCGTTGGGTAACGCCTCGCGAAGACCCGTGGGGTTATACACCGCGCTATGTAATAAGACACGCAGGTCCTCCCGATGAAGAGACACGACGAATTGGGGACCTGATTTCGCTTTTAATGCGCGCACCATTTCCCAACCGTGTCATTGGCAGGAAAGGAGAAAGCTCAGCTTATACCAAGCTTTTTGTTTCGCGATTCCCTTTTACCCTGGCATAACAAACAACGCAAGCATGTATCAATGTATCGTAACCGCCAGCCCTGCCAGCCAGTTTACGCCCGGCATTGGTCTTGCGGCTACTACCTGGTATTGTTCGTTCCAGATATTGTTGCATTGCACAGAGGTGCGCCAGTTGGCGTTTCTGAAAGAAAAGCCATACATCAGCTGAACATTGCCGGTCTGGTACGGGTCCAGGTAAACAGATTCGTCATTGGTAAGAAAACGATAGCCGACGTAAGTATGGTTATAATTCAGGTAAAAACCATGATAAGCGCAGCCAATGTTTAACTGCCACTGGTAGCGCGGTGTGTACGGAATCTGCATGCCGATGCTGCCATCGTTTTGGACATAGCTGTTTTCTGTGGTTGCTAAAACATATTCGGTATTCAAGCCAAAATGAACTTGCCATTTATTAAGCTGTACCGTAAGCGTATTGCTGGTTTCAATGCCCCGGCTATGCACGCTGGCAATATTGTGTGGTGTCCATATAGCGCCACCGTACCAGATAATCCAATCGTCGATATTGCGGTTGAAAACAGAACTCTCCTGGTGTAAGGTAAAGCGCTTCGCAAAATGGAGATCAATGGTATACCCTGCATCCTCGCCCCATCCTTGCTCTGGCTTCAAATCTTTGTTGCCACCCGGGTCGTAGTACAATTCATTCAAAGTCGGCACTCTGTACGTCCGCTGCACATTTGCTTTTAGCTTCAACCAGGAAAATAATTGGTAAGAAGCATTAGCGCCAGGCAAGAAAAAATTATTGCTGTTCACCCATTCGGCACGGGCATTGAGCGCCATTTGCAATCGCTCGTTAAAGTACTGCATGCGCCAGGCCGCCGCCAGTGCGAGTTTGGTTTGCGTATATGCTTTGTTGCCGGTAAACCAGGCGGTCTGCACTGGTACAAAAAACAATACACTGTGATGTTGATTCAAACGGCGCTGCCAGCCAGCTTCGCCGTAAACCTGGCGGGTTATGTTATTGGTGTTTAGTAAACTCAGACTATCGCGGTAATTCATACCGTCCTGCAGGTAAGCAAGCTTTACATACCAATCCGAGGCGCCCTTCCGGTGTTGCCATTGCAGTAAAAACCGCGCCGATTCATCTTTTTGCTCTTTCACGGAAATATCTTCAAACAGCGCCGGAGGAATTTGCCGGTCGTAATATTGATACCAGGCAGAAAGACTGAAGGTATTGTAAGCATCCGGTCGCCAGGCTGTTTGCCAGAGCAATCCCCCACCCTTCAGATGCGCATTCGGCATGGCCTGATCGTTACCTTGCTGGTTGGTAAATGTAAAATCGTTCTGCGCCGTCTGCCCGAAGGCCTGTAACGATGTAAACCATTTTCTGCTGCTGAATATTGCTTTGATACCACCTTGGTATTGCCGGAAACTACCCATAGCGCCCGACAATTGGAGCCTTATTCTTTTAGTCGTATCAAAAGTCGGCGCATCGTTTTCCAACAGCACAGCACCGCCAACATTGCCGCTGCCCAGCAATGCAGCCGAACCTCCGTACACCACATGGATCTTATCCATCAGTGAGACCGGTAAGAGCGAAACATCGGTGAGGCCCAAAGATGCATTCTGCAGGGGAATGCCATTCCAAAGTACTTGCGATTGTGCGGCCGAAGAACCACGAAAATTGAGCGTCGCCACCCCATTAAAACCATAAGATTTTATAAATACAGGCACTTGCTGCGATAGCAGACTGGCAACCGATTGCTGCTGATACACCTGCATCATGGTACTGTCTATCGTCACAACTTTCATACCCGATGCATAGTTTTTAATGCGCAGATCGTCGGTTGGGCGATGCTCTTTTCTCCCTTTCACTTTTACCTCATGCAGTGTATCGGCTATTTGCTGCCCTTGCGTGTTGGTAAAGAAAAATAGCATCGCAGAAAGCAATGCTATTTCCAGTTTGCATAGGGATATGTTGCATGTATGATGCACTTGCTAAATTTTAAAGTAAAGATGACCGGGACCAACGCCTGTTTTAAATTCATCGATTTTAGTTCCGTCAGGACGGTAAATGTATACCGAACCTTTTTGCACGAAGCCTTTCGGATCGGCCACATAAATATTTCCCGAAAGCGGGTCAACCGCCAGACCCCAGAAATACTGGTAGGCCGCTGCCTGCACAAACGCCTGTGAAGGCAATGCCGCATCGTTGATACTCATCCGGTAAATACCATTGTATTGCGTGTTGCCGTTATAGTTTACTTCGATAAAATAAATAGAATCCTTTGCCTGGTTCGTTACCGGGCGAATTACATCCGCGCCTGCGGGGAATTGGTATGTTTGAAGCACATTTCCGGTTGAAGGGTCTATGCGGGTTAGTGCGCCATCTTTTTTCTTAGTCGCGTTTCCGGATAAAACCCAAAGCATTCCGTTTTTATCGTAAAAGCTTTCCTGTGGTGCGTAACCAGCCAGTACCGTTGTTTGGACCGGCGTATTAGTAGCAATATCTACCGAGTACAAATGATTATTAGCCGTATCCCAAACACAGACCAGTACCTGATTTCCATCGGCCGACAGCGTGAGGCCTTCGGTGTTTTGGTACGGCATTGCGATCGTATCGGTTGTTTGCATGGTGGCAGGGTCGATGGTATATAGTTTGTTGCTGAACAAGCTGGAGACATAAGCCTTATGTTCCGATACCGGTAATATATACCTAGGCTTGGGAACGCTTATGGTACTTTGCAGCGTCCAGTCCGTTTTACTGATCACTAAAATTTTGTCGGAATTATTGATGCAGAGAAAATAGTTATTGCCGATCGGTGTGATGCTCTGAAAAACATCGCCAAGCGATTGTCCATTGGTTGCTTTATAAACGTCTTCATATGCCGAATCTTTATTTGGTAAATACAGCGTCAATGCGGAATTGCCATTACCCAGACTGCCTTCACAAACTACCAATACTTGCCGGGCGGTATCCGTGGAAGGCAAGGTGCAGCAGTTATTCGGTTTGTCTTTTTTGCAGGCAAGCATTAAAAAGCACAACAGCGTTATTAGGATCGCTGATGGCTGATTTTCTGATCGCTTACTTATCCGGATTTGTTTCAATAAAGTCCTTTTACAGTTTCGAAATTTTTTCTACCCATTTATTTCCTTTTGCATCGGTCAATACAAGGTAATAAAGACCGGCCGCGTATCCATTCAGATCAATCTCTGTATCGTTTCCTGTTACGGATCGCTGGAACAGATTTTTACCCGTCACATCTGTCATGAAGAGTGTTGCCGCCCCAGGATTGCGATCGCAATGAAAGACTATTTTGTCGGTGGCCGGGTTCGGATAAATACGATATACGGTGCCACCATTGATGGACGCGACGCCTGTTGTGGACTGGTTGATCACACCTACCGCATCCAGGTCAAAACCGCCGGTTGGGAATGGTGTCGGATATGGATCGTTGATCTTATGATTGTTTGCATCTACGGTGCCTAATGCGCCAATTGTACCCACCACATCTACCAGCCGAACATGAGTGATGTTGTTGAGATTGAGATTGGCGGCACCGGAAAGTTCACTCAGGTCAAACGGTGTACCGTAATTGCCGATGTACTTACCCGCCAGGCTATTGATGGTACGGGCATTCATATACTCGCCGGTACCTGCAATCTGCACCGAGTCTTGTGTATTGGAAGCAGCCGGGAAACGTACATAATTGATGCCATCCGAACTTACTTCTACGAAAGCCAGTTCCAGGTAAGCCTGCTCTGCATCGAGCGGATTGGCAAACCCGTTTTCGAATACGGCAAAATCGTAACCGGGCCCGTTGACAATGGGACTTGCGAACGTTAAGACAGCGACGCCGCTATCGCCGAGGCTCATGATGTAATTGTCAGCCGGACCAATCACTACGCTGCTATCACCGGCAGATACTTTACCAAGCGATTTGTCTGCAATATCCATCCATCCACGTTGCACATCGCAATGCGTCGCCCAGCCCACAAATTGACTGCTGCCGGCTGCTATGGCCGTTGTTCCCGAAACACCTGCCTGTGGCGCAAATTGTGCTTGCGCCGCAGACAGACTGCCGAGACTGAATAAGATGGCCGAAAAGGCTTTTTTCATCAGGTTTTATTTTCTTCCGAAACGATCGGATTATTGTTTTACAAAGCGCATACCCGCGTGAACAGTCTCACCGCTCAGTTGCAGATAGTAAGTACCTGCTGCGAGGTTTGCCGTGTTCAAAATTACTTTATCTCCGGAAACAGACTGCGCCAACATTACGCGGCCGGTCATGTCGATCACTTTTAGCTGGTTTACGGATGCAGTATTGGTGAGTTCTACAAATAACTTATCGGTAGCCGGATTTGGATACACTTTAGCCAACGCTGCTGTTACAGCAGGCACACCGTTTGGATAGCTATAAGAGGAAGTAAAGTTGTCGATACAGAAAAAGCCCGGTGTATTCATGCCGTACTGCCCGTTATCGGAAGAAGACAAATGGAAAGAAATGCTATCGACAGCGCCAAGCGTAGTAAGGTTTACCCAACCCCAGTCTTTTCGGATAAAATTCAGCGTAGTATCCGGGTTTCTGAAATCAGCCAGGTAAAAATCAACGCTGTCTGCCTTTTTTTGTCCGCCGGAATAACCATAAATCGTCACTTTAAACCAGTCGGAATCCGCCGCGGTAAATTTCTTTGCAAAACCATCGCCGTCGCGCATACTGTTAAACGCATAAGTACTGTTGGTGATGTACATACCGGTAACGGTCTGTCCAAGGCCCTGGTTGATCAGGCGGATCATGGTATTGCCGTTTGCTACCGCGTATTGGGCAGAACCGTTAAAACCTTTGCCTGCTTTGGCAGAGAACATATTGGTATAACCGCTGGTAACACTGTCGGTCATGTTTGAATAAGCCCAGCCCGCAGTCCAGTAGCCACCATAAGAAGTATCATAGTAATAATCGAAATGAGCCAGCCCGTCATTAAAACCCATGTCGGTCATGGAGTTGGCGGCGTTGACGTAAAACGTATCGTTGCCCGGAAGCGATAACGTATCGAATGTAGAGACTGTCTGGGCCTTTACGGAAATGGTTGCTGCAGCGGCAGCGAGGAGGAGTAAAAGTTTGCGCATAGCAATTGTTGTGTTAAAACTGTTTTTAAAGTTTGCTACGCAGCTACGGAAAATGTCAGAAAAGAGCAAGCGGTGGCTTTTGAAGCCGGAACCTGCCGTTACCTGTGCTTTTGTTCCCGAAAGCAGCGATAAAATGTTTGCTAAGGCAGGTCTTCTGACTTACTTCTTCTTTTGCGGCCTTCCCGTTCGGCGAACAGTGGCGATAGTGCAGGCAAAAGAAACTATGGAAGCTTACAGCATCGGGTAATGTCCGGGATTTACACCCGGTTCCCTTTTCATTTCGCCCGAAAGCGAAAACCTTTGCGTGGCAAAAGTAGGAACTGAAAGCGGAAAAGTCAAATATGAATAATGAGCGGCGGATTTTTGTGTAGGTGTAACACCCGCAAACAAAGAATCAGGCATCTAGCGTTCGCTGTCTCAGCGCCTCATACAGGATCATACCTGCCGCTACGGAAACATTCAACGAATCGAAATTAGTGACCATCGGAATACGGATCAACTGATCGGCACGTTTGAGCACTTCTTTGCTGATGCCTGTATCTTCTGCACCCATAACAATGGCCGAAGGAACATTCAGGTTGCTTTCATAAACCGGTACGCTGCCACGCATTTCGGTTCCCAGCACCTGGATGCCGTTCAGGCGAAGCACGTCCATCGCCTGCTGTACGGAAGGAATACGACAAAGCATAATTTTATGCAAAGCACCTGCCGAGGTTTTAATCGCCTCTTCGGTAAGCGATGCCGCATGAGAAGTGGGCAAAATCAAACCCTGCGCGCCGCAGCACAAAGCGGTTCGGGCAATAGCACCTACGTTACGGACATCGGTTACGCCGTCGAGCAGTACAAACAAAGGCATTTCCCCTTTATCTACTACATGCGAAATGGCGTCCTGCAGGTCTACATATTGCAGCAGACTTGTCCAGGCTACAACGCCCTGATGTTGGGCTTTGGTAAAGCCGTCCAGCTTCTCCACAGGCACCTGGCTGATGGGAATATTTCTTTCTTTTGCTAATTGTTTGATGGCATTAATTTCGGGACCGGTAGCGGTACGGAGCAGAAACAATTTCTCGATGGTAGTCCCTTGCTCCAGGGCTTCCATTACAGGCTTACGGCCAATGAGCAAAGGCAATGAACGGACAGGTTTCGGAGACCTGTTGGCATAAGTATTTGGTTTTCCCTTGCCTGAAGCCTGTTTCGAATGTTCGCGCCGTTCTTGTTTCATTCCGCAAACGTACAAAAAAGCCGGCAGAGCAAATAGCGAATTGTCTTTCATACGGTGTTCGCAGCAGCAGTATTGAAAGGCTGCAACCATTTGTTCCAATCAACCTTCCTCCGAAACCGCCAGTCGTTCCTGCGCATATTTATACCCTTCTTCAAAAATCAGCCGTTTCTTTTTATCATCGAAAATACCATAGTGCGACAGTAGCGGTGGTTCAATAAAAATGGAACAATAATTAATATTCCGGATCACATTTTCGCGGATCATCAGGTGCATCAGCCGGTCGAAGAGTTCGGAAAAATGCGCTTTCTCATTGTATTCCGGTAATGGATTTACGTAAACGCCGATAATATCTTCATACTGATGCTGCAATAATGGTTCTACCGGCAGGTTACTGCAAATACCTCCATCGGCATAAGCGATACCATCAATGATTTTTGCAGGAAATACTAAAGGAATGGAGCAGGCCGCAATTACAGCGGGAATAATTTCGCCCTTGTCAAAAACCGCCTGGTGCCCCGTGTTCATATTGGTGGCGGTCACGAAAAGAGGGATCGGAAGAGCCTCAAAATGCTTATGTCGCAAATAACGATTCAGAAATTCCTGCAACGGACGCAGAGACATCAGGCTTTTGAGCGGAAAAGCCCAGTCAAACATAGAATATAGCTTATTATTTACCGCCAATTCCAGGATTTCTTCGGGCATATAACCGTCACAAATCAATGCACCGATAATAGAACCGGCGCTGGTAGCGGCAATTGCTTCCGGAAAAATATCCTTTTCGGCAAATGCTTTTAAGACACCGAGGTGGGCAATGCCACGGTTGCCACCGCCCGACAATACAAAAGGTCTTTTCATCGCGCAGTGAAAATAAAAAAACGGCTGACAGATAACTGTCAGCCGCTATAATTTTAACAAATGGATTAAGCCATGTTGTGGAACACTTGTTGCACGTCATCGTCCTGCTCTACACGTTCAATCAGCTTGAATACGTCTTCTGCCTGCTCTTCAGAAATAGAAACCGTATTCAGCGGAATCCATTCCAGCTCGGAAGAGATTGGGGTAATGCCTCTTTCTTCCAGTGCTTTTTGCATATTACCGAAATCGTTGAATTCGCAACGAACAATCAGGTTGCCTTCGCTGTCTTCGCCCAGTTCTTCCAGACCCGCATCGATCAGTTCCAATTCCAGGTCTTCAGCACTCAGGCCGGCAGGATTCAATTTGAAAACACCGAGGTGTTTGAACATAAATGCTACCGAACCGCTGTTGCCCAGGTTACCACCGCCTTTATTAAAATGAGAGCGAACATTAGCAACCGTACGCGTGGTATTATCTGTTGCCGTTACCACCAGGATAGCAATGCCATGTGGTGCGTAGCCTTCATATAAAACCTCGTCGTAGTTGCTGGTATCTTTACCCAGGGCATTTTTAATAGCCGCTTCAATACGGTCTTTCGGCATGTTGATGCCTTTCGCATTCTGCATCACACGACGCAGCATCGGGTTGGTATTCGGGTCTGCGCCACCTTTCTTTACTGCAATAGCAATTTCCTTACCGATACGGCTGAACTGTTTTGCCATACGATCGTAGCGGGCAAACATCGTAGATTTACGTACTTCAAATATGCGACCCATAAATTATGGTATTTTTATTCTGGTTTTGAGGTTGCAAATGTAATTAAATGGCTGATTAGTTAAAAATGGCAAGTGGTTAATTTGTTAATCAGGCATTTATAGTTCTTTAACGGCCAACTTGAAACCGCTCTGCAGGTTGGCCTATTACCCATTGAAAATCTTGTTTCGCTTAATTTCTTTTCCCTGCCTTAATTGAACAGCATGATAAAAGGAGGGCACATCATTTGTCCATTCCCGCAGAAACAGCAGTATTACAATAATTTCGAAACGGGTCATTACACCGCCATAAAAACAGATTTCAAAAAGCAGGTCTGAATGACAGCTAACCATTACCTGAACCATCGTTGCAAATAAACTAAGCGTCCATATTTTTGAAGCAATGGCGTGGGTGGCCACTTCTTTACGGAATTTCCAGAAACTAACCACATAGGTAAACGCCTCAAAGCAAAGTAACAAAATGATTTTCCGGGAATGTTCCTGCCAGAAACCGGGGCATTTGATAAACATCGCGACTGCCGCAGAGAGCCAGAAAACCTGGTCGACAAATGAATCCAACCGGCGTAAAAAAGGTGTAGACACATTCAGTCGCCGCGCTATAATGCCGTCAAAAATATCGGAAAGCAACGCATAGCTGAATAAGCCAATGACCAGCCAGCTGCTCAGTTCGATACGGCATAGACTAGTAACGATAAACAAACCAGCGAGCAACAGCCTGGAAATAATCAGGGCTACGGGAATATGCTTCAAACCTTAGATTTTTCTTTTTACGTAAAAACTATAGTCCGGCAGCACCACATTATATTCCTGGTTGAGCAAGGGCGAGTTGAAAATAAAATCGGCCGTAGCCATATCGCAAGCCAGGGGAATATTATAAGTTACCGCCACCCGCAATAAAGCCTTAATGTCGGGATCGTGCGCCTGCGCCTCCATCGGGTCCCAGAAAAAGATCAGGATATCTATATTGCCGTTCGCAATATCCGCACCGATTTGCATATCGCCGCCCAACGGGCCGCTTTTATATTTGTGAATCGGCTGCTTCAATTCTTCTTCCAGCATTTTGCCCGTGGTTCCGGTAGCCGAAAGCGTATGTTGTGCCAGCTTTTCCTTATTGCCGATCGCCCAGCGGATCAGCTCATGTTTTTTATTATCATGCGCTACCAGCGCAATCCTTTTTTGTTGTTGCATAAATATCGTGAAAGCAGAACGTTCCGCGCACAAAGCTAAAATTACTCACGCATTTCTCCCGGTTAATGTCAGCGGGTTTTTCCGTTATTGATCATCCATTGCGAAGTTTGCAACCATGCAAAAGCAACATGACGCATGCTATCTACCAGCTTGGGATATTGCGCACTGATGTCTTTCACATCATTGTTCCGATAACGGTACAAGCCGGCATCCGCTTCTTCCCGGTAAATATAAAGCAGGCTGTCGTTCATGCAGGAAAGCTTATCGTCGGATGAAAAAACGATGTAAGGCCGCTTGTCCTGGAGCAAGTTGATTCCAAAAGTATTATTGATAAAATCCGGGATCACCTGGCTGGCTACAGTCGGGAATACATCGGCCTGCAAACCGAGGGTTTTAATAGCTCGCGGTTGTGTGCCATTGGGGCCCGGTGCAAATACAAGAAAAGGAATGTGGTGGTAACTAAATGCCACATCGTAGGCATTGGGCCCGATATACCCGCCATGATCGGCTACGAAAACAAAAACGGTGTTATTAAACCAGGGCTCTTTCGAGGCAAATTCTATAAATTTCCGGATCGACCAGTCGGCATATTCGACAATCTGTTTCGACTTATCCGTATTATGTGGTGTAAACCCCTGGTCTGTCGGGACCACAAACGGGTCATGATCGGAAGCAGTCATCAAAGCCGCGAAGAACGGGCCTTTGGCGGCATCAGCACTTAATTTCGGCACTGCGTATTTAAACAGGTATTCGTCCGTAACTCCTAACGTACTTTTTATTTCGGCTGATGGATAATCTTTCTGACCGTAAACCGTTTTTACTTCGTTCGCCAGCATAAAACCCGACATATTATCAAACAGTTCATCGTGGGTGGTAAAGAAATTGGTCTGATACCCGAGTTTGTCGAGTATATTCGGAAAGCCCGCCATCCGTGGAACCGTTACATGATCCATCGTATGCTTTTTCATCAGCGCAGGATGGGCAAACAAGGTTGTATAAATGCCATTATAAGTATGCATGCCTGCACTGAAAATACTGTCGAACGACCAGCATTGGGTTGCCAGGCTGTCCAGGAAAGGGGTCATATTATCGGGATTGCCGAAACGGCCCATTTTAGCCGCCGACATACTTTCCATGATCACAACTACTACGTTTCGGCCTTTAAATACGGGCTGAGTATGCTGCATACGGGCAATCGGCGATACATGCTGCAGCATCGGATCTCCGTGCAGCAACCGGTGCATCGTTGTCAGTGCATCACTTTCTTTGAGCCAATGCAATTCTTTATTTTCCGGATTTTGACTGTCCAGCCAGCTGCGCATCAGTGTAAACACAGGATTTAAGCCCAGCTGATTGATAAAAGGATAGTCAGAGAAATAAGCAGTGCCTGGAATGATCGGCGATTTTTCTTCGGCACGCCCACGAATACCCAGGAACACGAAACCAAACAACAGTAGAATAGACGGACCGAAGACGAAATAGTGTTTCTTGCGCACCTCGTCGGCCGGTGTGGGTAAATATTGCTGATGCCGTTTGCGGATCTTGCGAAGCACATAAAGAAAAACGGTGCTGAACCCGCCAAGTACAAAGAAGAATCCAAAATATTTAGGGTCCTGGAAAATCATTTTGATTCCCCAGGCCGCATGCCCGTTCCAGTTAAATATGGTATTGTTGAGCCGGCTGAAAAAATGGTTGAAGAATGGAATGTCGAAGCAGCAAATAACAAACGCTCCGATGAACAGCAACCCTATAAAAAAATAGATGACCCGGAGCACAAAAACCGGAAACCGTTTCAGCAGAAAGAAAACCGTTGTCAGAAATACAGGCAATGCCATAATATAACAGGCAATAACCGTATCGAAACGAAGGCCCATTAAAAACGCTTCACCCAGCAGCAACCATTTATGATTGGTAATGTACTTGAGTTCGGAAACATTCAGCAAAACCAACAACAAACGGAACGCCGCGAAGAAAGTTATTCCCAACAAATAAACCTGGAACAGACTTTTTAAATTTTGCCAGGCCTTTTGCGCGTAAGACATTACCTAAAATTTCGGCCAAAGTTAATTTATTATTAAGTTACCAGCCGTCGATTTCTTTCTTATAAACGTGATTGTCATTGTTATTAACGGTTCTTTGATATTCTTCGGCGGACTTGTATTTTTGGCGAATGACTCAGCAAAAGGCGGCTTTGATAGAAATAGACGGCTCACATGACGAATGTTTATACAGCCAGATTTTATTTCTGAAAAGAGGAAATTACCAGGTTACGCTCATTTGCTCGGAAAATCTGCGCAAACAGGTAAGCGATTTTGGAATTGCCGACGAAGTACTTTTCTTCCCGTTCGACCATCAGTCGCACCTGCAGAAACTGAAGCTACTCTGGAAGATCCGCAATCACATTGTAGAGAACCAGATAGGCACAGTCATCCTTAATTCACTGCATGGCCGCACTATCCGTGATTTTACGATGCTGCCCTTTCCGAAGAAAACCATTTTTGCCGGAACACTACATGGCATCAATAAACTGAAAGGCAGCCTGACCCAACGAATTATGAGCATGCGGGTACGCCGCCAGTTTCTGCTCAACGACTATCTCGTGGACAATCTGAAACTGGTGCCCGATCATGGTATTCAATTCAAAAGCTACTACTCTATTTTCTTCCCGGAATTTCCCGGCGCTCCGGCCATCGATAAGCCTAAAAACCAATGCTGGGTGGCCGTTCCGGGGCAAATAGAAAACAAGCGCCGCGATTATGAAACATTGGTCCGCAGTTTTGCAGCATTGCCCCAAAAACCGGAATACCGTTTTCTCTTGCTCGGCAACAGCAGGAGCCGTCACGCCAATGGCGACGAATTAAAAGCGCTGGTGCAAGAGCTGAACGTAACACGTTATTTTGTTTTCTGGGATAGCTTTGTCGACAACGCACTTTTCCATGCTTATCTGAAAGCCTGCGACATAGTTGCGCCGCTTATTCATCCCGGCAACGATGGGTTTATGAAATATAAAATCTACCAGATCAGCGGCGCGTACAATATGGCATTTGCATATAAGAAACCGTTGTTGATGCTGGAGGACTTTAATGCCTATAAAGACTTTAAGGAAAATGCGGTATTCTATTCCCTGGATAATCTCGCTGCTGTTTTGCAGCATTTGCCAGCGGCAATCGACAACTTAAAACCGCAAATGTACCAGCAGAAGAAGTGGACGCTGGAAGCGCAGACGGAATCTTATCTGGATTTTTTGAGGGCCGATCGCTAACGCAGCATTCCCGAAATTGTGTCTTTAAGTTCCATTCCGGCGTAAAATAAAAAAGCCTCAAACTTACGCTTGAGGCTGTGTGACAAGAAGATACGGAATTTATCCTTGTCATCTCGAGGTTTGGCACCGGTGCGAAATTACCATAATTTTTTGCAGCTTTGCAGCAGATTTTAAGTAAAGTATGTTCCGCGAGACTCAGAAATTCCGTCAGCCCTGGCTTTGGCTCATTATCATTTTTATAGGACTCGGTCTTTTATGGCCTGTATATATGCGTTTGTTTGGCGCGCAGGTGGGCAATCAGCCAATGCCTCTCTGGGTTTCTGTGGTGCTGATCGTAACAACGCTGGGAGGTATCCTATTTATGTATGCCGCACGTATGGATACGGAAATCGATGCAGCGGGAATTACGTTCAATTTCTTTCCGCTTGTCGGCAAAAAGAAAATACTCTGGTCGCAGGTAGAAAATGTTTATGTCCGTGAATACAACGCCATCCTGGAATATGGTGGCTGGGGTATCCGCTACTCGATGGGTAAGAAAAGAGGTCGTGCACTATGTGTCTCCGGCAAAATGGGGATTCAACTGGTCATGAAAGACGAGAAAAAACTGCTGCTCGGCACACAAAATGCAGCAGAAGCACGCATTGTTTTATCGAAACTGGCGAAACAACGGATCGTAAAAAATGTAGAAGCGTAGCACCGTTAGTGACTGGTTTTGTGCGGATGTAATGGCATCCTGCATCTGCGAAAAACAAGTAAAACATCGGTATCGGCCAATCAGCCTTTTCGCTTAATCTTTCTTTTTTGACCTTGTGGAAAGTAAGACTAATGCCAGTAAACTGATAAAAGCACCAGCCGATGATACCCAGACAATTCCGTTTGCATGTGCCACATTACGGAAAACGGCCACATTAAAAAGACAGATGAAAAAGATGACGATGCCTGCTAAATAGCTGTTCTTAAGTTTCTTAGCTTTAGTTTCGTGTTGTGGCTGTGACATTTATTGTGCTACTTAGTATTGGTAAACTGGCCGTTAAGATAAAACTAATTTTACCTTAAATGCGTAGAAATTGGCACAAAACATTATCTTTGCGCCGCTAAAAACAGGTTCTTTACGTATTATGATAAGCCGCAGAAATATCCGGGTGAAGGTGATGCAAACATTATACACGCTTGCAACCATGGAACCCGGAGAACAGGAATTGAACAAGAGAATTGGTTCTAATATTCTGAATGATAAGCTTGCCCGCTCTTTAGATCTTTTTACTACCGCTATTTTATATGTAACGCGTGTGGCGCAATATGCCGAAACGGACGCGTTGCAGCGTGCTTCCAAATACCTGCCCACTTCAGAAGATAAGTCCGTAAGCACAAAGATCGCCGGCAACGAATACCTGTGGCAAATCCTCTCTAACCAGACTTTTGCAGGAAAAATAAAAGACGCCAACCTGGACGGGTTTGTCGATGAAGAATGGATCAAGAAATTGTACCAGCAACTCACTAAAACAGACGAATACCAGGACTATATTGCCGTTCAACAACGCAACCCGAAAACCGAAAAAGCCATTATTCAATACATCTGGGAAGGCCTGATGCTGAATAATGAGCCACTGCTCGAGTTTTTCTCGGAAGAACTGAACGGATGGGAAGACGATAAGGAAATGACCTTTATGCTGATGGAAAACTTTTTCAAAAACAGCACCAAAGTAAACTTCCTGAATCTGATCTCCGCAGAAAAGCGTGAATATGCGCATGAACTGCTGCATACGGTAATGGATAAAGAAGATTACTGCATGGAGCTGATACAGCCGAAACTGATCAACTGGGACGCAGAGCGCGTTGCCCTGATCGATCTGCTGCTGTTACGTATGGGCGTTTGCGAACTGCTTTACTTCCCTACTATTCCAACCAAGGTGACAATCAACGAATATATCGAGGTAGCTAAAATGTACAGCACACCGCAAAGTGGCCAGTTCGTAAACGGCGTACTCGATAATATTCTGAAAGATCTCGAAAAAGAAAATCTTATCCGCAAACAGGAACGTGTTCGTAAACCATAATTTTGCAACACAATGACACTGATCAAAAACATTCTTCTGACAGCACTGGCAACGGGCGTACTGACGGCTTGCAATTCGGGTAAAAACACCAATGATGATATGCAGAATAAAAACCTGCTTTCTACAGACCTGGTTCATAATCCGCATACCGCAAACGGCACCGATATCAAAACGCTCGACGAAATGCCGACCATGGATTTTGTAGATACTTTTCATAATTTCGGCTCTGTTCACGAAGGGGAGATCGTAGAGTATGATTTCTCTTTTAAGAATAATGGTAAATCTCCTTTGGTGATTGCGAGTGCGGTTGGTTCTTGTGGATGTACGGTACCGGAATACCCGAGAGATCCGGTGCAGCCGGGACAATCTGGCGTAATGAAGGTAAAATTCAATACAGCAGGAAAACCAAACCACCAGGAGAAATCCGTAACGATCAATACCAATGGAAAACGCGGCATGCTGATGCTTTATATTAAGGCAGACGTGACGCCGGCAGAAAATAATTAATTAAACTTCACAATTAAAATTAGACATGTTCGTAAATCTGACTGTTTTATTACAAGCGCAACCAAGCGCAATGCCTTCTTTGTTTATCATGATCGGTATGATCGTGGTGATGTATTTCTTTATGATCCGTCCGCAGGCTAAACGCGCCAAAGAAGCAAAGAAATTTGCCGAAGGCACTAACGTTGGCGATAAAATTGTAACCACTGCAGGTATTCATGCTACCATCAACCGTATCAATGACGATGGTACACTCAAAATTGAAGTGGGTAACAATAGTTTTATGACTATTGAACGCTCTGCAGTTTCTATGGAAATGACTGCTGCTGCACGTAAGAAAGCAGAAGGTGTTCCGGTTGCAACTAAATAATTCAACGATTTTAAACCATAAGAATCATGCTTAAAGTAGGTGTTACAGGCGGCATTGGTTCGGGAAAATCTACAGTATGCCAGGTGTTCCGTACACTTGGCATTCCTGTTTTTAATGCCGACGATGCAGCCAAATGGCTGATGGAACACGATGTAAAACTCGTTTCCGATATCAAAGCGTTGTTTGGCGCCGCTGCTTACGAAAACGGCAAGCTGAATCGTCCTTTTATCGCATCCGTAGCATTTAACGATCGCGAAAAACTACAGGCATTAAATGCCCTCACCCATCCTGCTACTATCGCGTACGGCAAACACTGGATGGAGCAACAGACTACACCCTATGCCATAAAAGAAGCCGCACTTTTCTTCGAAAGCGGCAGTGATAAAGAAGTAGACATTATGGTTGGCGTCTACGCGCCGAAGGAGGTGCGTATTGCCCGCGCTATGAAAAGAGATCATATTTCCCGCGAACAAGTATTGGAACGACTTTCCAAGCAAATGAACGAAGAAGAAAAAATGAGCCGCTGCCGGTATGTGATCACTAATGATGACAAGAAGGCGGTCATTCCGCAAGTATTGGAACTGCACCAAACGCTGTTGCTGCTTAGCGGTACTCCTCTTTAATTAATCCGCTATAGCAGTAACCTTTTTTCCCTTGTCTGCCGGCAAATCAGGCATTAAGCGCACCTCTGGTACCAGCCGGAGACCGGAAATCAATTAACTTTATCCAAAACAAAAAAACAATGATTGCATTTTTAGGGATGGGCCTCCTGGGCTCTAATTTCGTCAGAGCAATGATCAATAAAGGCGGGCAGGTAAATGTATGGAACCGTACTACTGCACGTGCAATGGCCATGGAGCAATACGGCGCTAAGGCATTTGAACATATTACCGATGCGGTAAAAGATGCCGACGTGATTCATATAGTTGTGAAGGATGACGCTGCCGTAAATGAAGTTTTGGCCGCGGCAAAACCGGCAATGAAACCAGGCGCAACGATCATCGACCATACGACCACTTCGGTTGAAGGTGCTATTCAACGTACGGCTGCCTGGAAAGCAGAAGGATTTACCTACCTGCATGCACCCGTTTTTATGGGGCCGCAAAATGCGTTGGAAAGCACGGGCACGATGTTGGTTTCCGGAGACCAGGAAGTAATCCGTAAACTGGAGCCTGCATTGGCCACAATGACCGGGAAAGTGATGAATTTTGGCCCGGAAGAAGGCAAAGCGGCAGGTATTAAATTGATCGGCAATTTATTCCTCATAACATTTACAGCCGGTATCACCGATACTTTGTCTTTGGCGAAAGCGCTGCATATTTCTGTAGACGATATTAAAAATCTTTTCGACACCTGGAATCCCGGTGCCTTGTTGCCGAACCGCCTGGCGCGTATGACTGCCGGTAATTTCGAAAGCCCATCTTGGGAATTGAATATGGCGCGCAAAGATGCAGGGCTGATGATGGCGGAAGCTGAAAAAGGCAATGTAACGCTCACGGTGATTCCTCCGGTAGCCGCTGAAATGGACCGCTGGATTGAGAAAGGACATGGCGCCAATGACTGGACGGTGATTGCTAAAGACGCGATCATCAGGAGTTAGCGGTCTTTTATGAAAATTCAAAAATGAGCAGTTGGCAGTTAGTATGTGTTGCACCGCTAGCGTTCAACTGCTCATTGCTCTGCTAATTTCCACTTTGCAACCTTTGGCTTCTCGCAGCCAGGTCGCCCCAGGCTCCGCCATTGTGGGCCTTTATGAAACCACGCGCACGAAGCACGTCCATCGCCTTTACACTCCGCAACCCGTGGGAACAGCAAGTAATGATTACCCTGTTTTTGTCTATTGGAATCTTCACTGTTCTCAGTTGAGATAAGGGAATATTGATGGCGCCATCGATGTGCCCTCCTGAAAATTCTCCAGGTGTGCGTACATCCAGTATGATATGATCTTGTCGCAGCAGTGCGTCCAGTTCCCGGTCCACTTTATTGGTACTGTAAATTTTGTAAGCCGCATACAAAGCGACAACGATGACGGCGATAATAATAAGCATTCTCATTGTGTTGTTATTAATCATAAATTAAGTGGTTCAAAAAAAAGATACTGATTAGTATGTTTTGGGTGTAAAAAATTTTAAGTGAGTGTGTCGAGGTAAATTTTGAACTGTTTTAGAAACATCGTGTACGCATCTTTACCAAAAACTTTTCCCATGTTGCGGACGCCTCCGTAGTTGGCAGTTATATAGAGCGCTACCTGTTTTGCATCATGTTTATTTTGAAACTGGCCCTCCTTTTGTGCTTTTGTAAAAGCCGCTTCTATTGCCTGTTGCCATTCCCGTACCAATTTCATCAATGCTGTTTTGAATTGTTCATTGACCGGCGCCATTTCATCAATCAGGTTTACGGCCGGGCAACCGTACTCGATATTGAAAAAAGGAGCTTTCAGCAGCAGGTTTTTCATCATCTCATACACCCCGGTTTTAAAATCGGCGGATTGTGTCAAAGCCTGTGTCATATACGGGATCATGCCTGGGTGCATCACCTCATTGATCAGTGCGAGCCCCATCTCTTCTTTATTTTTAAAATGGTAAAAGAAAGCGCCTTTCGTAACCTGCGTCGTTGCGATAATGACATCGATACTGGTGGCCTGGTAGCCGTTTTTATAAATCAGCTCAAAAGCTTTATTCAAAATCATGAGCCTTGTAGCATTCGCTTTCGACATAAAATACTAAATGGTATGTTTTGCAAAGCTAAGTTGTTCGCATCCTAAATTCTGTCACCAGGAAGTAAATTGATCCGGCAACGCGATTTTCGAATTTGAATCTGTTTATTGTCTCTTGCCTGTAAGATGCTATTTTTGCCGGTCATTTTATACCGGGACGCAGGGATCCGATTTTCAGCTTTACAAATATTCTTTGATGAGGGCTTATCTTAATTTTTTCGATTTCAGTCAGAAAGTAAATTATAAGAATGAAGTACTGGCCGGATTTACGGTAGCGATGACGATGATTCCCGAATCGCTTTCCTTTGCAATTCTTGCGGGGCTTTCGCCGCTCACCGGTCTTTACGCTGCCTTTCTTATGGGATTGATCACAGCGGTTTTGGGCGGCCGGCCCGGTATGGTATCTGGCGGCGCCGGCGCCACGGTAGTTACGCTGATAGCATTAATGCAATCGCATGGTGTGGAGTATGTTTTTGCGGCGGTTGCATTGGCAGGAGTCTTTCAGATACTCGTGGGTATATTCCGCTTGGGAAAATTCATTCGGCTGGTGCCCCAACCTGTTATGTATGGCTTTGTAAATGGACTGGCAATTATCATCTTCATGGCGCAGATCCAGCAATTTAAGATCACCACAGCCGGTGGCACGCAATGGCTGAGCGGTGTAGCTTTGTGGACGATGCTTGGGCTCACGCTCCTGACCATACTCATTGTAATCTTCTTTCCGAAAATTACCAAAGCAGTGCCCGCTTCATTGGTGGCCATCGTTGTCGTATTCCTGGTCGTGCTGGGTTTTGGCATCGATACCAAGACTGTAAAAGATATCGCATCTGTAAGCGGCGGGTTTCCTCCGTTTCATATTCCTTCTGTGCCATTCCGTTTTGAGACCCTTAAAATTATTTTTCCGTATTCCCTCGTAATGGGTGCAGTCGGCCTGGTGGAAAGCTTGCTTACGCTTAATGTAGTAGATGAAATAACCGGCACCAAGGGCCGTGGCAATAAAGAATGTGTGGCACAGGGCACGGCAAATATCGCAAACGGCTTCTTTACCGGTATGGGCGGCTGTGCCATGATTGCTCAGTCATTCGTCAATCTGTCTGCCGGCTCCAGGGCCAGGCTATCGGGCATTATTGCTTCACTGATGATCCTGTTCATTATTCTTTTCGGCGCGCCGATTATTGAGAAAGTACCGATGGCTGCGCTAACGGGTGTTATGATCATGGTTGCGATCGGCACGTTTGAGTGGATCAGCTTGCGTGTGATCAATAAAATGCCGCGTCATGATGTGATCGTTGGCATATTGGTAGCAGCAATCACGGTTTGGTTGCACAATCTGGCGTTAGCTGTGTTGATCGGCGTTATTATCGCCGCGCTGGTCTTTGCCTGGGAAAGCGCCAAACGGATCCGTGCCAGAAAATACCTGGATGAGAACGGGACCAAGCACTATGAACTTTATGGTCCCTTATACTTCGGTTCTGTAAAAACATTTGCTGATAAATTTGATGTTGCAAATGATCCACCGGAAGTAATTATCGATTTCAAAGAAAGCCGTGTAACGGATATGAGTGCCATCGATGCATTGAATAAACTGACCGAACGGTATCAAAAAGCAGGAAAGAACCTACGCCTTCGTCATCTGAGTCCCGATTGCCGAACCTTACTAAAAAATGCGGCATCGATTATTGATGTCAATATCATGGAAGATCCGGAATATGGCGTGATGAAATGATGTCTCGCCGAAAACCGTAAACAACAATAAAACACAATCTTTCGCTGTTCGACAGGCATGTCGCGCGGCATGGAAGGTTATGCTTCTGCGGCTATAAAAAACCGTATCGTTGCGCGCTGTAAAAAAATGCCCTGGCTTCACGCTGTCGTAAAAATGAGCCGATACCTGGTTCTCGCGGCAGTATACGTCTTAGTGTATCGGAGGAGAAAATGCTTTCAACGCTGGTGGCCAGAACAAAGTGATCATCTGAAAAATGCCGCCTATCTCAAATATATTTTTATCATCAACCATCTTACAACGCCATTTATTTCCCTGCATGAAAAAAGGTTTTCGCAGCATGAAACTACCTGCCTGCTAAATGCTGAAAAACGATTCCCGGAGTTTAAATAAGTTGGCATTCGCTTTATAAGCCAGGCCTGAAATCACTTTTAAAACAAACTAAAAACTGCTATGAAAATCGCGATTTTCCTGCTGCTCCTGACGCCCGTACTGCACGCGTCAGCACAAGAGCATGTACATGAAGAAAAAACGCTTGCGGAGCAAACCGTCTTCAAACCGGAAATTAAAAACCTTGAAGTAGCGTTGCTCCAGCCCGGTGCAGGATTCAAACAAATCATTCCCGATGTTGTTACCGCCAATAAGAATGAGCTACTGCCCGGACAAGATTATTTTCCTGCGGAACTGTTTTTGAACAATGAGATCAACAGGGTGGCCAGCCCGGGTGTACCGCACGACTACACGACCAAGTCGTACAACAATGTGAATGTCACTATTGCCGGTACAGAACTGGAACACATGACCTGCTATGTTGTTTCCGACAAATACCAGGTGAAAGGCAAAAAGACCGTCACGGAAGATTTTCAGTATGATAATACCTATTTTCTCTACAAAGACAAAGACGGAAAAATTGCTTATACGGTGTACTACGTGGTGTGTACTGTAGGCGGACTAAAAACGGAATATCGTATCATCAAACAAGGCGGCGCAGCCAACAACGCCAATACCCTGCTGGTGGCCCCGAACCCTGCAGATAAAAATGTAACCCTCAGTTACACCGTCGCCAAAGAGGGCGCTTATACGCTCAGGATTAAGGATATGACCGGCAAAACAGTTTATTCGGTTTTGAATGAAAAAGCTATCGAGGCCGGCGATCATGTATCCTCGATCCAGGTAGACCTTCCGACCGGCACTTATGTAGTTAGCCTGGAGGCCAACGATGTGGCTACCATTTCACAAAAACTTATCATCCGCTAAATCCCACCACTACATGAAAAAGATAACACTATTACTTTGTTTATTCCTCAGCGTATTTTATAGTAATGCACAATGCCCGAATGGTGATGCTGAAATGAATGATTTCTCCAACTGGCAAGGTTATACAGGCGCAAATTCCTCGGGTTTCTTGAATCTGTCGACCTTTACCAACGGTATTGTTTCAGGCAGACATACCATTACAACAGCGGGCAGTAACGATCCAATTGTAGGCACGGCGATTCCGCTGGTCGCAGAAGGCAGTCACGCCATCCGTCTCGGAGATAATCTTACCGGTGCGCAAGCAGAAATCCTGTCTTATACCTTTACGGTACCGGCGAGTTTTTCATTTCAGTATGCGCTGGTGCTGCAAGATCCCGGTCACGTTGCCTCCGAACAGCCATTCTTCAGCTATTGGATCAGTACCAGTTCTACCCTCGCCAACAGTACGTTACCAGGCAATCTAATTGTTAGCGAAAAGAAATTTGTTGCCGACGCCAATAATTCCTTTTTCAAATCGATGACGTATGCCAGCGAAAAACTGGTGTATAAAGAATGGCAAACCGAATGCGTGCCCGATCTGAGCGCCTATGTAGGCCAGACCGTAACCATTTATTTCGCGACCGCGGATTGTGCTGCAGGCGGGCATTTCGGCTATGCTTATATCGACGGCCTCTGCAAACCCAACCTGCCGGTGCCTGTGCTCAACGGCCCGAGTGTGGTTTGTAATATAGACGATCCACTGGTGATAGACGGCAGTACTACTATCAATGAAAATACCTATTCCTGGTCAGCTTCAGAATGTGATGCACTCGGAAATACCTTTGGCGTAATTCTGGCAAGCTTTCCGATTACCGGCAATGCTGGTTCTTTCAACCTGAACGCTTTTCGCGGTTTGCAGAACGGACACTATTACAAAGTAACACTTACAGTCAGCAATTGTGCGGGTTCTGCTTCTGCATCTAAAATCGTACACCTGCAATACCCTATCCTGCCGGTAAACAACGCGGTGATCTGCTGTGGTCAGAGTGTGAATATAAGAGTTGACGGCAGCAGCCTGGCGGGCGGAACTCTTGCTTCTACCTATAAATGGTATGATGAAGCAGGTAATTTTTTAGGAAATGGCCAGGTTTCTTTTAACTTGTTCACTCGTACCTATACAGATTATATTACCGTAACACCGACACAATCTACCAAATACCGTGTGGTGTACGAATACGGCGGTTGTAAAAATCAGGCCTGGATCTATGTTACCGCAATGAAACCTGCTATGGGTGGTGGTTTTAGCTGTGTAACCTATGGCAACTGCTCTGGCACCGGCACTATAAAATTCGATCCGGGTGTATTGCTCTGCGGCGACCGTGGAACTATTTCCGATTATGACTTCCACGTACAGCAGGCACAAAATGCCTACACGTATTCCTGGAACACAGGCGCTACTACCAATACCATTAATGTAACGGCGGGTAATACTTATTCCGTAACGGTAACCAGTCCTTGTGGCAGCAATACCTATACAATTACGCCCACCACATTCTATGGTGCGTTCCCGTCCCTGTTGCTGCCAAACGCAATGACAGCAAGCATTCCGCTACGCATATCTCAGATAGGCCTGGCAATGGGTTCGGTACCTGCGTATAATGCGAATGCTTATGAGCTCAGCGTTTACGACCGTTGGGGTGCACGCGTTTATTACAAATACATCACAACCTGCCTGGGCTTTACCAACGGTGAAATAATCTGGGACGGCCATGACAACAATGGCAACGTCGTAAACGTAAACAGCACCTATACCTACCAGCTGAAACTCTACAATTGTAACAACAATCAGACTTTCGTAGGAACCGTTCAGTATATCCAGTAATTCATTTAAACCCATTTTGTAGGGACGTTAAACAACACGTCCCTACAAAATAAACACTACAGACATTCTATTTATATCAACCTTTTTACTTAAAAACCAATCATGAACAAAAAACTACTGTTGTTCGCATTCGCGTCTATGGCGCTATTTGCGCAGCCCGCCCATGCACAGCGTCAGACTTTTAAAGACAAATACCTGAAAGACGGCATGTTTTTTTTCGATGACCTGCAAAAAATCCGGCAGGCCGAACTTTTCACTACCTACAAATCCGAATTCGGTTTGGGTGCCGATGATGAAATGCGCCAGATGAATAATGTCGTAGACAAAGAAGGCAAGTTCAATACCAAGTATGTGCTGTTTCACAAAGGCATTCCTGTAGAAGGATCCATGATGAACGTACAAGGCTCTAAAGGCATTGTGCTTTCTGCAAACGGCTTTTTGCTCACCGGGCTTAATGTCGACAAAAACAATATTATTACACCAGACCAGGCGATACAAATTGCCGTTGCTTATGTAGCTGCAGACACCTTTGCCTGGCAAGACAGCACTCGTGAAGCATTCCTGAAAGAAGAAGACGGCGATCCGGATGCCACTGCATTTCCGCAGCCCGAACTGGTGATCACCAAAAAAAGAGGCGACCAATATCCGCATACAGTAGCCAACTATACCCTGTGCTATAAAATGCGTATCGAAGCTATATCGCCCGCAAGCCTGAAGGATATCTATGTAGACGCAGCCACGGGAGACATATTTGAAGCACTGGATGCAGGCAATGAGGACTACAATGTATCCGGCACGCACTTGTGGACCTGGTATAACGGCGAGCACTGGGATATGAATACGGAAAGCTGCACGTTCTGTACTCAATATTGGCTGCACGACGCGCCGCGCCATATCCGCACCTTCAAATACTATCTCAACCACCAGTACGATGAATACAAAATTAAAGATGGTAATAATAACTGGGTAGAAGACAATACCAAAACAGCGGCTTCTACACATTGGTCGATGGAACGCGCATTCGACTACTTCCTGAACCGCCACGGCAGATGGGGCACCGATTACAATGGTAAAGAAGTATGGGCCAAAATCGATGCTTATGCAAATGGCGCCAATGCTATGTGGACTTACCACGACAATAAAGACTACATCTTCGTAAGGCCGGATAATGGCCACAGTGCTGCAGCGCTGGATGTGATTGCACATGAGTACACGCACGGTATGGTATATGCGAGTTCGCAGTTAGGTATCCTCGGCGATTTTGACGCACGATCACTAAACGAAGCTTATGCAGATATCTTCGGTGTAATGGCAGAGCGCTATTATAACGGCTGGTGCGACTGGAGTTTTGGTGAGAGCATCGGTACTTATCAACGCAATTTTGCCGACCCGCATACCGATTTCGGACAAATCTATACGAATAATGGCGCCGGCCCTGGCGCTTCCCCTGCGAAATACCTGGAACCTGGCTACTGGAGCTCCCTAAACCCGCATGCAAACGGCGGTGTTATGCGTAAATGGTTTTACCTGCTTGCCAACGGCGGTAATTTCAATGGTATCACGGTACAACCACTGGGCATCGAAATGGCCGACAATATCGCTTATATCGTATTTAACTGGTGGTTATGGTGTAATCTGCGTTATCCGGAAGCCGCAAGTCAAACCGTTGCTGAAGTAAAAACGGACTTTGGCACTTGTAGCCAGGCGCACAAACAAACGGTAAACGCACTTCGTGCTGTGGGTTTCAACGTGCCCGTTCCATTCTGCTTTAAAGTGGGTGTAGACGGTCCGGTAGTAATTGACCCAGGAAATATCCACGTTAAGTTCAGCGCCAAACTCAATGATATCACGGATCCGAAAGGAACTTATATCTGGAGTATTCCGAAAGGATGGACGGTTACCACCAATCAGTCCGAATTCACCATCAACAACGTGACCGATTTTAATTCGAAAATGGTGAAAGTAACTTACATCGAACCCAACGGCAATGCAACTTCGGATAGTGTGGCAGTGCATTTCACCGATGTAAACTGGACACCAACGCCACCACCGCCTGCCGTAAGGCTTGCGCCCCCGGCTGCAGAGGTCGTAACGGGCGGATTGGAATTGTTTCCGAACCCTGCCAGCACTAGCGTAACGCTCAACCTGACCAGTGGTGCACAATCAGGTAATATTGAAATATATGATCTCAACGGTCGTGTGGTACGTCAGATCAATATGGCACAACCATCACTGACATTAGATCTCAATGAATTTGCCGAAGGTATGTACCTGGTAAAAGTGCGCACCGCCGATAAAGTTTATACAGAGAAATTATCGGTGTTGAAAAAATAAATCATCCTGTTTAAGAATCATAAAAGCCGCCCGCAGTAGTGTGGGCGGCTTTTGTCGTGATAACGCTCTGGCGCAAAATCAGATTGCCACGTCCCTCGCAATGACCCGTGGCGTTCTGGAACCCGGCATTTCCTACGCTCTTGTAAGCACGACAACACCGGTCATCACGAGGAGGCCCCAAAAGGCCGACGTGGTGATCTGATTTCGCGGTTGGTGTAACAGCAGCAAACCACACCGCATTGAGACAATCTCCAGCGCAAAATCAGATTGCCACGCCCTCGTTCCTCCCACTCGCAATGACCCGTGCTTTTGGCGCATACCTTACCGGTCATCACGAGGAGGCCCAAAAGGCCGACGTGGTGATCTGATTTCGCGGTTTGTGTAACAACAGCAAACCACACCGCATTGAAACAATCTCCAGTGCAAAATCAGATTACCACGCTCTCGTTCCTCCGGCTCGCAATGACCCGCGCTTTTGACCCACACCCTACGGGTCATCACGAGGAGGCCCGAAGGCCGACGTGGTGATCTGATTTTGCGGTGGGTGTAACAACAGCAGGGCACAACGCGTTGAAACAATCTCCAGTACAAAATCAGATTGCCACGCTCTCGTTCCTCCCGCTCGCAATGACCCGTGCTTTTGACGCACACCTTACCGATTATCACGAGGAGGCCCCAAAGGCCGACGTGGTGATCTGATTTCGCGGTTTGTGTAACAGCAGCAGGGCACAACGCATTGAGACAATCTCCAGCGCAAAATAAGATTGACACGCTCTCGTTCCTCCGGCTTGCAATGACCCGTGCTTTTGACGCACACCTTACCGATCATCACGAGGAGGCCCCGGAGGCCGACGTGGTGATCTGATTTCGCGGTTTGTATAACAGCAGCAGACCACGCCGCACTGAGACAATCTCCAGTGCAAAATCAGATTGCGACGTCCCCCGCAATGCCCCGTGCTTTTGAACACATTATCACATTATCCATTTAACCATTTAGCTATTTACCCAATTAACCGCGTAACCATTTCGCTCAAATAATTATTTTTGCAGGCATTCAAAAGAAGGATCTATCAATGTCGGCAGAGAACAGTCATAATGAACAGAGTACGGTTTTAATTAATGAGATGTACCAAAGCTGGTTTTTGGACTATGCCAGCTACGTAATCCTGGAGCGTGCCGTTCCGGCGCTGGAAGATGGTCTGAAACCCGTTCAGCGACGGATTTTGCATGCCATGAAAGAAATGGATGATGGTCGCTTCAATAAAGTGGCCAATGTGATCGGGCAAACCATGCAGTACCACCCGCATGGCGATGCTTCCATCGGCGATGCCATTACCAACCTCGGTCAGAAAGACCTGATGATCGATACCCAGGGTAACTGGGGCGATGTGCGTACCGGCGACAGTGCTGCGGCAGCCCGTTATATTGAGGCACGCCTGTCAAAATTTGCACTGGATGTAGCGTTCAATGGAAAAACAACCGATTGGCAGTTGAGCTACGACGGTCGCAAAAACGAACCGGTGACTTTGCCGATGAAGTTCCCTTTGTTGCTGGCGCAAGGTGCAGAAGGGATTGCGGTGGGGCTTTCTACGAAAATATTACCACACAATTTCTGTGAGCTGCTCGATGCGGCAATCAAATATCTGAAAGGCAAAAAATTTGAACTGTTCCCGGATTTTATTACGGGTGCTATGATCGATGTAAGCAATTACAACGACGGAGCGCGTGGCGGTAAAGTGCGGGTACGGGCACATATTGAAGAAGTAGACAAGAAAACACTCGCGATCCGCGATGTGCCGTACGGTATCACGACTTCGCAATTGGTCGACAGTATTCTCAAGGCCAACGATGCCGGCAAAATCAAGATCAAAAGCGTAGCAGATAATACGGCTAAGGATGTGGAATTGCTGGTGACATTGTCGCCGGGCGTAACCATCGACCAGACCATTGATGCGCTTTATTTATTTACCGATTGCGAGGTATCCATTTCTCCGAATGCCTGCGTTATTATTGACGACAAACCACATTTTATTGGCGCCACCGAGTTGCTGAAAAGCTCTGTAGAACACACCAAAGGGCTGCTTCTGAAAGAGCTGGAGATTAAACTCGGCGAACTTGAAAATGATTGGCATTATTCTTCCCTTGAAAAAATCTTTATCGAAAAACGTATTTACCGCGATATCGAAGAAGAAACGACCTGGGAAGGCGTACTTGCTGCTATCGACAAAGGTTTGGCGCCATACAAAAAGAAATTCCGCCGCGAAATTACTCAGGAGGACATCGTAAAGCTGACCGAAATCCGTATCAAACGCATTTCTAAATTCGACTCTTTTAAAGCAGATGAACATATTAAAGGCGTAGAAAACGAAATTGGCGAGGTGAAAAACAATATTGCCAATCTCACTGATTTTGCGGTGCGCTACTACGAAAACCTGTTGAAAAAGCACGGTAAAGGCCGCGAACGCAAAACGGAGATCCGTACGTTTGAAACCATCCAGGCTACACAGGTGGCTATTGCTAACGCCAAACTGTATGTCAATTATAAGGAAGGTTTTATCGGTACCAGCCTGAAGAAAGATGAATTTGCTTTCGATTGTTCTGACCTCGATAACGTGATCGTGTTCCGTAAAGACGGCAAAATGGTGGTGACTAAAGTGGCCGACAAAACCTTTGTGGGCAAGGACATTATTCATCTGGCCATCTTCCAGAAAAACGACGAGCGTATGACCTATAATATGATTTACCTGGATGGTAAAACAGGTATTGCTTACGCCAAACGCTTTAATGTAACGGGCATTACCCGCGATAAAGAATACGATCTGACCAAAGGAAATCCGAACAGCAAACTGTTGTACTTCTCGGCTAATCCCAACGGAGAGGCAGAAGTACTGACCATCATGCTTTCTCCGGGCAGCAAAGCACGCATCAAGTCATTTGACTATTACTTTGAAGAACTCGACATTAAAGGGCGTAGCGCCGGTGGCAACCAGGTTACCAAATACCCGGTAAAAAGCGTCAAGTTTAAAGAAAAAGGCCGTTCTACTCTTTCTGCTATCAAGATCTGGTACGATCCGGCAACAGGCCGTCTGAATAAGGATGAAAACGGGCAACTGCTGGGCCGTTTTGAAGAAAACGACCGTATCATTGTCTTCTACAAAGACGGCAATTACGAACTGACGGATTTTGAACTGACGAACCGCTATGATACCGATTCGATTCTGAAGATTGAGAAATTCAACCCGGAAAAAGTAATCACAACTATTTATTACGATACCAAAACAGATCAGCATTACGCAAAACGCTTCGTCGTGGAAACGCAGACGTTGAAAAATAGATTCCTCTTTATTAAAGAAGGCGAAGGTAACAGCGTGGTAATGGTTACAACCCAGCAAGAACCTGTGGTAATTTTGCGCAGTGGTAAAAAGCGCTCGGAGATGACCGAGGAAGAAATTTCACTGTCCGAAAGCATCGAGGTAACGGGCTGGAAAACCGTAGGCACTAAAATCGGCGGTGCAGATCTGAAAGAAGTGGTAGTGGTTGGTGAAGAGGATAATAAAGAGCCAGAAGCGCCAACCTTGTTTTAAATGATGAAGAAATGGATGCTTTCAGGTCTGATTTGTATCGCCGCTCCGGTATTTGCCCAGAGTGACGCCACTTTGTTGCGTACACCCCTGACAGATCTGAATGCAGCCCAAATGGAAGCTTTCGGCAAAAGCTCCATCCTGTCTCCGTCCGATCACCAGTTATTTGGCGCTTACCTGTTGCAGGCAATGCCAACCGGTCCTGAAAAAGATACGATTACGCTGGGAACGGTCGTGAATCGTTTTCTTGCCTACAAAAAACAGCAGGATGCGAAACTAGCTGCCGGCAATCAATTCGGGAACGATTCGTTTTTTGTCCGCACGCCCGACGGAGAAAAGATATTTCTTGGTATGAGTCAGTCGAGTTTCGATAAACTGGTGCTGGAAAACTTGAATAATCTCCCGTCCGCATACAGTGATTCTCTATCAAAGATCGGTTTTGCGGATATGGAAGCCGTTGCCAACGCAATGCCAGCCCTTCGCCTCGATCCGGAATCGGCGATGATCTTTGGCAATGTGCTCATGATCTTGCGTGAGCAACATAAAAATCTGAAGCAATATAAAATCGGCGACATATTGGTTATTACAGACCGGATCAAACAAGCGCCGGCATTCCGGCAGTTTGCCGATAAAATGAAGTAAGTATTGTTTTTCTTAATAATCGATTAGGGCGTCGATGGCCGACGCAGTTGTGATTTTATAAAAACATAAAAAAGCAACGTCGATTCTTACCCCGGCATTGCCAGCTGGTCACGCATCACATCAACCATATACCTTTTATCGATCAGGTTTTACATTTGACGTTTCAGTTGATTTTATTACCTTCACGAATCAGTTTTGTTAGAAAGCCGGATTCACGTATAATGAAAAAGATTGAACTGGAAATAGTCGCATTATCACATAGTATCACACAAACTCATTCATACGCAGTAGTACTTGGAGAAGTCAATGGTCTGCGCAGACTGCCCATCGTTATTGGCGGTTTTGAGGCACAGGCAATTGCTGTTGCGTTAGAGCGTATGCAGCCGAGCAGGCCGCTTACACACGATTTGTTTGCCAATTTCATGTCCACATTTGGTATTGAACTTACGGAGGTAATCATTTACAAACTGGAAGAAGGTATTTTCTTTGCCAAACTGGTATGTCAGTCCGGCAATGACGAAGTTATAGAAATAGATTCCCGCACATCAGACGCTTTGGCATTGGCTGTACGTGCCAATTGTCGTATATACACTTACGAAAACATCCTGGAAGCTGCAGGCCTTTATCTCGACCAGAGTTCAGAAGGCGGCCAGGGGGCAGAGCAACCCGATCCAAAATCATTATCTGCTGCACCTAGTGCGCCGGTAAGTGCCAACGCAGACCTTAAGTCATTGAATCTGGACGAGTTAAATAGCTTATTGCACCAGGTTCTGGAGCAGGAAGATTATGTTCGTGCCATTTCCATCCGCGATGAAATCAACAGCAGGAAGAAATAAGTAATTGTCACAAGAAAGTTAATTAGCCACCGTTTATTTTATGGTTGCATAAAACTTCGGTAAATTACATCTTTCTATTTTTATAAAGATTTCCAATTAATGAAAAAAGCTTTATTGATGGCCGCTTTATCGGGCCTCATAGTGAGTCAGGGAAGTGCGCAGGCACAGGATTTTCAAAGAAAATGCGGTTTACCCGACATAAAAAATGCCTTAATCGCTAAAGATCCGTCATTTAAAGCCTATTTCGAGGCCTATCAGCAATCACAAAAAGACTATATAGCCGAGTACAAGAGCAATCCTTCTATCGGTGCTTTACAGCGGAGTACCGCCATCTACCCTGTTCCGGTGGTTTTTCACTTTGTTGTCGATTCTTCGGAATATAACCAGATCGGTGGTGCGGCGGGTATCGCCCAGCGCGTTACAGACCAGGTTGCAGTGCTCAACCGCGATTTCAACCGTCAAAACGGCGATAGCACAGGCATCCCATCGGTCTTCAAACCTTATTATGCAAACGCGAATATCCAATTTGGTCTGGCTCATACAAAACCTGATGGCTCCGGTACGCCAGGTTATGATATTACCATCGTCAGCTCAACTGTTGCTACCAATATTGCTAATTCTTCCGGTAACGGATATAATAAAGTAAAGGCCGCAGGCACTGGTGGTGTAGACCCTTGGGATAATACCAAATACCTCAATATCTGGGTGACCAATACAGGCTCCGGCGGCAATATGATCCTCGGACTCACCATCCCCCCTTCCTTTGCCGGCAGCGGCGGATTTCCGAGCTCACAAAAAGGCATCGTTTTAGCTTATGCTGCAGTGGGTGTACAAAACGCCTCTACTACCGGACAATATTTTATCTCCGGCATTACAGGCGGCCGTACGCTAACGCACGAAATGGGCCACTATTTCGAAATCTGGCATACCTGGGGTGACGACAACGGACTTTGTCCCAACACTGGTGGCGCCGACGATAATATAGCAGACACACCGCCACAGGCAGATGCCACCTACGGCAATCCTAGTTTCCCAAAATACGACAGCTGCTCTAAGCCAAGCGTATCGAATGGCATTATGTTCATGAACTACATGGACTATGTAAACGATAATGCAATGCGGATGTTTACCAAAGATCAGGCAATTATTATGCAGCAATCACTGAACAGTGCCAGCGAATCTTATTCACTGACGCAACACCCGGAACTATTGCAATATCCTACTGCGGTAGCAAACGTTGCATCTCAGAACAATTTCGATATCTACCCGAACCCGACTACCGGCTTCTTCAACGTAGCGTACAACGGCAGTTCTTCGCTGAAAGCGATCCAGGTGTTGGATATGATGGGTAAAAATGTAAAAACGATCCATATCAATAATCAGCAGAGCGGTATTTACTCAATTGATTTGTCTGAGATGAGTAAAGGTATTTACTTTGTGCAGTGCCAGTTCGAAGAAGGTGTGATCAGTAGAAAAATAGTATTACAATAATGACAACACAGTTCACTTTATCTGAAGTTTTACAACAATCCAGCTTAGATAAAAACCTGCTTGCAATAGCAGAAAAAGTACAACATCAGCAGCGCCTTACCGAAGAGGAGGGCGTTTTGCTTTTTGAAAAAGGCGAACTCGGCTTTGTAGGTGCATTGGCCAACCACATAGCACAGCGCCTGCACGGTGGTAAGGTCTATTTCAACCGCAATTTCCATATCGAGCCGACAAACGTTTGTGTATTTACCTGCAATTTTTGTTCCTATTCCCGTCAATACAAACATCGTGACGATGGCTGGGAAATGAGCATGGAACAGATGCTCGATATAGTGCGTAAATACGACGGGCAACCGGTTACCGAAGTGCACATCGTTGGTGGCGTGCATCCGAAAATGAATCTTGAATTTTTCTGTGAGCTGATCAGCAAAATCAGAGCGCATCGCCCCGATTTGCATATTAAAGGTTTTACCGCGGTAGAACTCGATTATATGTTCCGCAAGGCGAAAGTATCTGTGGAGGAAGGCTTGCGAATGATGAACCAGGCAGGGCTGCAGTCATTGCCCGGTGGTGGCGCCGAAATTTTTCACCCCGACGTTCGCACGGTGATCTGTGAGGACAAGGTAGACGGCGAAGGATGGCTGAACATTCACCGAACGGCCCATAAACTGGGTATGCACACCAATGCTACCATGCTTTACGGTCATATTGAACAATACGAACACCGTATCGATCATATGAGTAAGCTGCGTTCGTTGCAGGATGAAACCGGTGGATTTAATTGTTTCATTCCGCTTAAATTCCGCAATAAGGACAATGACATGTCGAACATCGCGGAAGTAAGTATCGTTGAAGATCTCCGTTTATACGCCATTTCGCGCATCTTTATGGATAATTTCCGTAACCTGAAAGCTTACTGGCCAATGCTCGGAAGACAATCGGCACAGCTCACGCTTTCCTTTGGTGTCAACGACCTTGACGGTACTATTGACGATACTACAAAGATTTACTCTATGGCTGGTTCCGAAGAACAAAACCCATCTATGAGCACCGAAGATCTCTGTGATATGATTGAAGCCGTGGGTAAAATTCCGGTGGAACGTGATACGGTTTATAACGAGATTAAAATTTACGGTACGGCTGTAACATCGCTGTCTTAATCAATATTATCGAATAAATACCAGGAAGCCGTCCCTACAGCATTATCGGGACGGCTTCCTGTTTTATGTCTGCCGCCAGGAGTTCTTTGCCCCGGTTCAAATAGTTTTTAACCTTCAGCCTACATCACGAAGAAAGCACTTCCTTGCTTGTACGATAAGCTGTTCCTTTGAAGATCGATACAATTTCGCCCGATTCATTACGTGTGATAATATCATACACGCCGGTTTTATAGCCGTCATGCAGTTCTTTCGCTTCTACAAAGAGTATATCACCTGTTTTAGCGGCCCTTACAAAGTTTACATGTACATCGAGCGCTACACTGACACGCCCCTGTGTATTGCAGGCGAATGCAAATGCACTGTCGGCAGCGGAGAATACAACACCGCCATGTACTATGCCAAAGCCATTCAGCATTTCGGCACGAACGGTATAATGCAGTTTGCAATAGCCTTCCTTATATTCATCGATCTCGATGCCCAGCCATTTACTGAAAGCATCTTCCGCTAACATCTTTTCTTTGATCTGTTCTAGTTTCGTCATATTATCCTAAATGTCTGCGATCATCGATATGGCTTACTTTTCCGCCTTCGCTGCGCGGAATTGTTCCCTTTACAGCAAGCGTCACCTGCATGCTCAGACCGCAATTGTCTTTTATTTTTTTTGAAAAGAAGCCTTTTACATTCCGCAGCAAATCGTGGCGCTCCATGATCTCTTCGTTGATTTCAGAGATTTCTAAAGCTTCCAGCACTTCATCGCTCAGTTCTACGACCACGTCCACTTCATCCATGCTCCCCTTGCGCGTAACGACTAATTGATAATACGCACTCAGCTCGCCAATCTCATTAATGATCTCTTCAATTTGTGTATGAAAAAGGTTTACCCCCCGGATGATCAGCATATCATCTGAACGGCCGCGAATCGGGCCCATCTTTATATGGGTACGTTTAATAGATTTATCGTAGTAGATATTCGTGATATCGTTGGTGTAGTAACGCAATACCGGCATTGCTTTTTTGGTCAGCGTCGTAAATACCAGCACACCTAATTCACCTTCTGGCAGCGGTTCGCCGGTATGACGATCTACCACCTCCGGATAAAAATGATCTTCCCAGATGTAGCTACCTGTACCCTGTTCGTCTACATCTTCCATAGAAACGCCCGGGCCCATGACTTCACTCAGGCCATAGATATTTACGGCTTTTACACCCAATCCTCTTTCTACTTGCACCCGGATTGTTTCCGTCCAGGGTTCTGCGCCGAGAACCGCATACTTGAGATTAATGGCCGAAAGTGGAATATTTCTCTTCTTCAGTTCTTCGGCTAAAGTCAAAGCGTAAGATGGCGTACAACTGATTACTTCCGACTGAAAGTCCTGCAACAACATCAACTGACGGTCTGTGCCGCCGCCGGAAATTGGAATAACGGTCATGCCAAGCTTTTCGGCGCCATAGTGCAGCCCGAGTCCGCCGGTAAATAATCCGTAACCATATGCATTCTGCAACTTCATTCCGGGACGACATCCTCCCGCAGCGAGCGAACGTGCTACCGTTTCCGCAAAGATGTCAATATCTTCTTTTGTATAGCCAACGACGGTTGGCTTGCCGGTAGTACCGCTGGAGCAGTGCAAACGCATTAGCTCTTGCTCTTTTACAGCAAAGAGCCCGAAAGGATAATGATCACGCAATGCTTTTTTATAGGTAAAAGGAAGTCTGTGTATTTCACGCAGGCCCTGAAAGTTGGCAGGATTGATATTGGCCTGATCTAACAGTTGTTTGTAGAATGGAACGCGGTCATAAACATAAGCTACCTGATCTTTTAACCGCTGATCCTGCAGTTTACGCAGCTCCGATAAAGCCATCGTTTCCATTGAGGCGTTGTAAAGCATACTTTAAAGTTCCCGCTTTTTACCCTTTTTATCAAGCCCAACCAACTATATTTCTATCGGCTATTTGTGTCTTTCGGAATTAGAGGAAATAAAAAAGACCGACTGAGTCGGTCTTAAAATAAGGTACGCTTAAATAAAAGGCTAATTTATGATGCGAACGTTTACCGCGTTCATCCCTTTTCTTCCTTGCTGCATTTCAAATTCTACACGGTCGTTCTCCTTCACTTGATCTTTCAGTCCACTTACGTGAACAAATGTTTCCTGGTTAGAGCCGTCGTGCTTGATAAAACCAAAGCCTTTACCTTCGTTAAAGAACTTTATCGTTCCGGTTAATTTTTCGTTTTGCACTTGATTGTAATTTTAAACGTATAACCAAAGATAAAAATTCATCTGAATAAAAAAAGAATATTTTACTAATTCTCTTTCCTGCCCATTTTCTTTAGCATCTTACCATGATAGTACAATGCATGTAAAAAAGTAGGCTGTACAAAATAAGGTAAACCAAATTCTTGCGCTGTTTGTCTGACGATCGGCGCAATTTTACGGTAATGAATATGGCTGATATGCGGGAACAAATGATGCTCTACCTGGTGATTGAGACCACCCACAAACCAGTTCATGAACGGGCTGCGTGGCGAAAAATCTGCAGTATTTAACAACTGGTGAACAGCCCAGGTATTTTCCATCTTACGATCATCCGCAACTTCCGGGAACTCGCAATCTTCCATTACGTGTGCGAGCTGAAATATTACAGACAGAGAAAAACCACCAACGAAGTGCATGATGATAAATCCGATCAATACATGCTGCCAGGCCATACCGAAAACAAAGATCGGGACAACGAACAGGTAGCCATAGTAGATTACTTTGTAAAGCGTCACTTGCAGCAATGCTTTTCTTAAAGTCAATTTTTCTTTGCGGAGCAGATCCAGTTTCTCGTATTGAATTACCTGGCGGAAATCTTTGATCGTTGCCCATTGCAAGGTCAGCAAACCATACAGTACCCATGCATAGATATGTTGGAAGCGATGCATTTTGTAATGCTTGGAATGCGGCGAGAAACGCAGGAAAACACCGGCGTCCAGATCGTGGTCCAATCCTTCGATATTGGTATAAGTATGGTGCAGAATATTATGCTGAATACGCCAGTTTGGTTCATAGCCACCCACAAGGGCAATAATCTTACCCATATACTTGTTGACGCCTTTATTACCGGAATAGGTGTCGTGATTGGAATCGTGCATCACCCCGCAACCGATGCCCACCATGCCGATGCCCATCAGGAACCACAAGCCGTAAAACACGAACAGGTTGTTGGCGCCCACGCCGGCCAGCATCGCGAAATAAGGTACTACATAAAGGGAAACCATTATGATCGTTTTCCAGACCATGGAACTGTCGCCGTGCGTCTGAACTTTATTCTCTTCAAAATAGGTATTAATCCTTTCTTTCAACACATCGTAGAAGCCTTCTCCTTTTTTGGGAGCAAACTTTACTATATTAATTTTTTGAGCTGTTGCCAATGGGAAATTTTTTGCAAAGGTACACCTAAAAACCGGAGAGATAGCAGGTGTGCAAAAAAATAGCCGCACTAATGCGGCTATCTATAAAATACTTAATTACAGTCGATTATTTCAAGCTATCCAGCTTCGCTTTCATCGCTTTTGCCTTATCCAGCTGATTCAGACGTGTATAGATCTCACGCAGTGCTATGATAGATGCCTGATAAGTGTATTTATCGTCCTGATTCAATTCTGAAGATTTGCTATCCAACAGGTTATATGTTTGTTCGAGGTAAGGTAACGCCTTGGTAAAATAAGCATCACGCTGTTTTTTCAGATCGTCGAATTTTTTATTGTCGGCGGCTGAGTTCCCAGTGATTGCATTCATTTTATTATTCACTTCAGTGGCCTGGTTGAAATACAGAGCACCCATATTATATTGGTATTCCGCTTTCGTTGGTTCTGTTTTGATAGCATTTTGGTAAGCAGTTTCTGCTTTTGACACTACATCGGTATAGTTAGCAGGTTTTGCCATGTCTTTACCAGCAGCATCTTTAGGAAACGCCATATTGTTATAAGTGTTGCCCAGGTTGAAATACAGCTCTGCTTTTATTTTCTCGTCTTTTTCTGCAGCAATGGCATCTTCCAGTTTTTTGATCAGCTCATCCTGCTTGCCGGATTTAATATAGATGTTCAATTCCTGGTTGCGCAGGTTCGGATCGTTTGGATATTTTTTACGACCTTCTTCAATGGCTTTTTGTAGTGCAGCGTCGTTGTTCTGTTTAGAATAAATCTCAGCCAATATCAGGTAATTGTTTGGATCTTCAACGATCGGATTATCCTTTAGTTTATTGATGATAACCGCGGCATCGTCATATTTATTCTGGTAAAAAGCGCTGTAAGCTTGCACACGTGCAGCTTCGGTTGCAACCGTATCAAAAGATTTGTTAGAGGAAAAACGCTTTCCTCCTTCCATATCGTGGATTTTTACCGGCATTTCAAGTGCAGTGTATGCTTCTGCATATTGCTTATTGTTGTAAGCGGTAATACCGGTATTATAATAGCTGGATGCGATATTCAGCAGACGTGTATTCAGATCCTGTGTTTTGTAATCCGGTTTTAGCTGCGCTGCTTTCATATAGGAATTAGCCGCTTCCTGGATGGCTTTATCTTGCGGCATTTTGCCTGCTTCTACCAATTTCAGGTACACATCGCCACGGGTCATCCATGCTTTTTCGTCGTTCTTTGTAGATTCGTCCAGCACCGCAGCATCGATTGCTTTTTGCGCTTCATCCAAATCACCATTGCTCATAGCCTGAATGGCTGTGGTAACATTTTTCTTTTGTGCCAGGCCCATAAAGCTCATGCTTAAACCGGCAGCAACAAGAAGTACTTTTTTCATCTTCTAATATGGATTTTTAATTATCAGGTTCGCTTTTTCAAAAAAACTCCCACTGTAAAAATGGGAGTTTTTTTTGGTTATGCATTAATTTTATCGATTGTCATTGAAATTTAACAGGCGGATTGTTATTCGGTTTCAGTAACCTCAGCAGCACCGTCCGCCGATTCTTCACCGTTTTCTTCACCCTCAGCATTTACTTCGCCTTGCTCATCGATACGGGCAATCGCCGCGATTTCGTCTCCTTCATCCAGGTTGATCAGTTTTACGCCCTGCGTAGCACGGCCAGCCTCGCGGATATCGGCTACTTTCATCCGGATAGTGATGCCGGACTTACAAGTAATCATCAGATCGTCATTTTCGGTTGCCGCCAGCAATCCTACCAGGCCGCCGGTTTTCTCCGTGATGTTGATTGTTTTCACTCCTTTACCGCCGCGGTTAGTAATACGGTACGACAGGCCGTAGCGTTTCTCGTTGCCTTCTTCGTCTGTCAGTACAATTGCTTTGGCTTTATCCTCTTCCGTTGCCGTTTCATCGAGCTCGTCGAGGAATGGAGTGCGCTTTCCGAGCCCTTTTTCCGAAACCACGAGAATTTGTTTGCTGCTTTTTTCTTCGTGTAGGATACGGATCATACCGATTACTTCATCATTGTCGTCATCCAGTTCAATACCGTAAACACCAATGGCGCCACGGCCGGTTTCACGTACTTTGCTTTCTTCAAAACAGATTGCGCGGCCGGATTTAACAGCCATCATAATAAAGCTGTCTTTACCTACCAGGGATGCATCGAGCAGTTGGTCGCCTTCCTGGATCGTAATCGCGTTAACGCCGGTAGAACGCGGACGACTGAAGTCTTCGAGCAATGTTTTCTTGATGACACCTTTCTTCGTACAAAGCATGATCCAGTGATTGGTCACATATTCCTTGTCGTCGAGTTTAGATATATCCATCACCGTACGGATCTTATCGTCCGGCGGCAGTTGGATCAGATTCTGGATTGCACGGCCTTTCGCGTTTTTATCCGTTTCCGGAATTTCATACACTTTCAGCCAGTAGCAACGGCCTTTTTCGGTAAAGAATAATAAAGTATGGTGTGTAGAAGCGATGAACAGATGCTCGATATAATCTTCTTCACGTGTGCGTCCTCCCATTGCACCACGGCCACCGCGGCGTTGGGCTCGGTATTCGGCCACAGAAGTACGTTTGATATAACCGAGGTGCGAAACCGTGATCACCACGTCTTCTTCTTCAATTAGGTCCTCGATACGCATTTCGTTGGCGAGATACTGTATTTCGGATTTACGCTCGTCGCCGAATTTTTTCTTAACCTCTTCCAGTTCGTCTTTGATGATCTGGTAACGTATTCCTTCGTTGCCGAGGATTTCTTTCAGATGTGCTACCAGTTTCATCAATTCTGCGTGCTCTTCGCGGATCTTGTCGCGTTCCATGCCGGTAAGACGTTGTAAGCGCAGCTCCAGCACTGCTTTAGCCTGTATTTCGGTCATGCCGAATTTGGTGATCAAACCGGTCTTCGCTTCTTCCGGATTTACGGAGCCGCGAATCAGGGCAATCACTTCATCCAGATGATCGAGTGCAATCAGGTAACCTTCTAAGATATGGGCACGTTTTTCTGCTTCGCGCAATTCAAATTCGGTACGGCGTACCACGATTTCGTGACGGAAGCTTACAAACTCTGAAATCATGTCTTTCAGATTCAGTGTACGCGGACGGCCGTTGACAAGGGCCACGTTATTGATACCAAAAGAAGTCTGGAGTTCGCTGTATTTGAAAAGCTGGTTGATGACAACTTGTGCCACCGTATCGCGGCGAAGTTCGACAACCAGGCGGGTACCATCTTTATTAGATTCGTTGGCTACGTGGGTGATACCATCAATAACTTTATTATTAACCAGCATACCGATCTTTTCGGCCAGCGCATCCCGGCTTACCTGGTACGGTACTTCTGTAATGACGATTTGTTCTTTGCCGTTTTTCAGCGTTTCTATCGTGGTTTTACCACGTACTACTACCCTGCCACGGCCTGTATGCATACCGGCTTTGATTCCTTCGATACCATATATAATGCCACCCGTCGGAAAATCCGGAGCCTTTACATACTTCATCAATTCATCGATGGTGATCTCGTTATTGTCGATATACGCAACACAACCGTCCACTACTTCGCTCAGGTTATGCGGCATCATATTCGTAGCCATACCTACGGCAATACCGGAAGAGCCGTTGACCAGCAATTGCGGAATACGGGTGGGTAGTACGGTTGGTTCCTCGAGCGAGTCGTCGAAGTTGAGGGAAAAATCGACAGTTTCTTTATCGATGTCTTCCAACATATTTTCTGCCAAACGCTGCAGCCGGGCTTCCGTATAACGCATCGCAGCCGGTCCGTCGCCATCCTGGGAACCGAAGTTACCCTGACCGTCGATCATTACATAACGGAGACTCCATGGCTGCGCCATACGAACGAGTGCATCATATACGGAGCTATCACCGTGCGGGTGGTATTTGCCTAATACTTCCCCAACAATACGGGCAGATTTTTTATGTGGCTTGTTGTAGTTGATACCCAATTCATGCATGGCAAAAAGCACGCGGCGGTGTACCGGTTTCAAGCCATCCCTCACATCAGGCAATGCGCGACCTACAATTACCGACATAGAATAGTCGATATAGGCCGTTTTCATTTGTTCTTCGATATTTACCTGGATAATCTTGTTCGATTCACTTGACGATTCCTGAGGCGTTAAATCCTGGTTGTTTTGATCCATAAACGGGCATTAAAAAGACGTGCAAATATAACCTTTTAAAGGCTGATTACAATTAGTTAATAACGGATTTCTGATGGCTGATTCGCTGATTTATCCACATTGCCGGATGCAGGGTTAACACATTTACACCCCGGCACATTTTTATATGGACTTTTTCGCCAATATAGCCACCGTCAGCCTGCTGATACATACCAACTGGTTCTGCTCATCGGTTATACGGATATCCCAAACATGTGTGGTAGCGCCAAGATGGAGCGGTTTTACCGTAGCGGTTACCAGCCCGTCCCTTTTCCCTTTAATATGGTTGCAATTTATCTCGATGCCCACACATACTTGCTTTTCCGGGTTTATGCAAGCAGCCGAAGCTACGCTTCCCACCGTTTCGGCTAATGCAGCGGAGGCGCCGCCATGCAGCAGCCCATAAGGTTGCCGCGTACGGTCGTTTACAGGCATGGTGGCTCTTAAATAATCATTACCAACTTCGGAAAAAGAGATATCCATCCATTCTGCCATTGTACCTTTGCGCAGCAGGTTGAGGGAGTCTGTGTCCAGATTTTCTTTACGCCAGATATAAGTCATAAATCAATATTATATTATAATTTCTGTATTTGAGCTACTTTTGATTTCCTGCGTATTTATTTTATTTTTGGGTTGTTTATGAATGAATTAATTCATAACCCCTTATTGTCATAGATCAAATAATGTATGTCTAAAATTTTAGTAGCAGGCGCCGGCAAATCGTCTACTTACCTGATCCATTACTTGCTTTCTCATGCTTCCCGAAACAAATGGCAAATTACAGTGGCGGACGGTAATGCGGAGGCTATCGCTGAAAAAATACAAAAGCACCCAAACGCAAAAATGGCCGTGCTGGATATCACAGACGTAGCACGGCGCCAGAAACTGGTAGCAGACGCGGATATAGTGGTGTCGCTTATGCCACCGCATTTGCATATTCACCTGGCCAAGGACTGTTTACAGTTCAAAAAAAACCTGATCACCTCTTCCTACATTTCTCCCGAAATGAAAGAAATGCATCAGGCAGTAAAAGATGCCGGGCTGATGTTTATGTGCGAAATGGGGCTGGACCCCGGCATAGATCATATGACCGCCAACCAGATCATCCATAGCATCCAGCGTGTTACTGCAACTATTACTTCTTTTAAATCTTATTGTGGCGGATTAGTAGCTCCCGAAAGCGACGATAATCCATGGCATTATAAATTCAGCTGGAACCCGCGCAATATCATCACCGCAGGACTCGGTGGTGCGAAATTCCTGCAAAACAACAAAATTGTGGAAGTGCCATATGAGCACATCTTCGAAAACAATAAAAAGATTAAGGTGAATGGGCTTGGTTCGCTGGCATACTATCCCAACCGCGATTCCCTGCGCTATCTCGATCTGTATGACGTTCCGGATATCAAAACATTTATCCGCGCTACGCTGCGTTATCCTGATTTTTGCAAAGGCTGGCAGGCAATCATCAACCTGGATCTCACCAATGAGCAAGACGCATTTGACACGACGAATGTAACGTATGCACAGTGGCTGGGTCAGAAAGCAGGCTACAAAGCTTCCACGCAATCATTGATCGAATATGTAGCGGGAAAACTTGGTATACAGCCAAACGATAAAATAATGTCGATGCTGCAATGGCTGGGGCTTTTCGACGATAAGATGCTGCAACCCGGACATTACGCTTCTGCCGATATCCTGCTGGATCTCCTGCAACGTAAATGGGCAATGGGACCTACAGAAAAGGATATGGTGGTGATGCAGCACGAAGTGGAATACCTGCACCGGAACCAGAAAACAACCTTGCTGAGTACCATGGTGATCAAAGGAGACGACCGTGAGTTTTCTGCAATGGCTAAAACCGTCGGATTACCGATGGGCATTCTGGCACGTATGGTGCTCGCTAAAAGCATCGATCCGCCCAAAGGCGTTTTGATCCCAAGCATGCCGGCCGTTTATCGCCCGGTGCTCAACGAGCTAAAACATCATGGAATTGTTTTCACAGAAGAAATTATATAACAAAGGCCTCTACGGAGGCTTTTTTTATATAAGGGCAAATCCGGAAATTGAAAAACGTGGCTCAAAAATGAAATCGATGATTTTTTACTCCTGTTCAAATTTTCGAATCCACACATTTTCAAATTAGTTTACCTTTGCGCCGCTATTCCAGCTTCTACTATTATGAGAAAGTATTTACTACTACTGCTTTGCGCCGGTTTCGCTCTGCGAACCGAGGCTCAGACAACGACAACCGAGCCTACTGCTTCAAGCCTTTCCACTCCGGCAAAAAAGAAAAAACACAGTTTCTATTTTTCCTGGGGATATAACACTGAATGGTACACGAAAAGTAGCGTAAAAGTGAAGCAACCAGACCTCAACAACGACTATACGATAGTGAAGGTAAACGCACATGACCATAAAGGCTGGGATCAGGGTGTGTTGAATCAGGAGCTTACTATTCCGCAATATAATTACCGTATCGGCTATATGATCGATGACGAAAAAGGTTGGGGCATTGAGCTCAACTTCGACCATACCAAATACATCATCGCGGAAGATCAGGATGTGCGTGTAAAAGGTAAGCTGGGCGACAGGCAAGTAGATACTACCGTTCGATTCAGCGAAGCAAATGGCTTCTACTACTATCTGAATAATGGCGCCAATTTCTTTTTGATCAACCTGGTAAAGCGTTGGCATTTTTACGCAGACAAAAAACAACGTATCCAGATCGATGCATTGGGAAAGGTCGGTGTTGGCCCTGTAGTGCCGCACGTAGAAAACAGTTTCTTCGGCAAACCGAACGACCCGCATTTTCAGCTCGGTGGCTGGAATACCGGGATTGAAGGTTGTATCCGTGCTACATTCTGGCGTTATGCCTATCTCGAGTATTCTAACAAACTTGATTATGCGCGCTATTCCGGACTGAAAATATACGAAGGAAAGGCAAGACAGGCCTTTGGTACATACGAAATGATTTTAAGTCTCGGTGTAAATATTCCGCCAAAAAGAAAATAGGCGCACCCTGCCCTCCTGACGGAGGAATTTTCAGTGTGTGTTATACAATATCATAAACGGTCGGGCGACTTCGAGTCGTCTGGCCGTTTGTCTTTGAAGCCCACAAATAGCAACCGGCAGCACTTGCAAATCATCAGATGAATTGTAGCTGACGGCAAATAAAAAATGGTCCCGCATTCCGGGGACCATTTTCTTACTCCAATAATATAAGGCTGCTCCTAGCCCAGATTGATTGTTCCCCGCAATAGTGCGACGTGAACGCACAACTGATAAGTCAATGCAGCTACAGACGATTATTTAAACGCATTAAATCCTGTTACGCTCTGACCAGTGATCAGCAGGTGGATGTCATGTGTACCTTCATAAGTGATTACAGACTCCAGGTTCATCATATGGCGCATAATGCTGTATTCGCCGGTGATACCCATACCACCAAGGATCTGACGAGCCTCGCGGGCAATGGTGATCGCTGTTTCACAGCTATTACGTTTTGCCATAGAAATCTGCTCCGGTGTAGCGCGGTGCTCATTGCGCAAAACGCCCAAACGCCAAACCAGTAACTGTCCTTTAGTGATCTCAGTGATCATTTCAGCCAGTTTTTTCTGAGTCAGCTGAAATGCGCCGATCGGTTTATCGAACTGGATGCGCTGTTGGGAATAGCGCAATGCCGTGTCATAACAATCCATCGCACAACCGAGTGCACCCCATGCAATACCGAAACGTGCGCTGGAAAGACAGCCCAAAGGACCTTTCAGACCAATTACGTTTGGCAGGATATTTTCTTTCGGAACTTTTACGTTGTCAAATACCAGTTCACCGGTAGCCGATGCCCGGAGTGACCATTTTCCGTGTGTTTCAGGTGTTGTAAAACCTTCCATACCACGTTCTACGATCAGGCCCTGAATTTTGCCATCGGGATTCTTAGCCCATACGACTGCGATATCGGCAAAAGGCGCATTGGAGATCCACATTTTAGATCCATTCAGGATCACATGGTCACCAGCGTCTTTGAAATTCGTGAGCATACCGGCCGGGTTAGAACCGAAGTTTGGTTCTGTGAGACCGAAACAGCCCATCATTTCGCCGGTAGCGAGTTTAGGCAGGTATTTCTTTTTTTGTTCCTCACTACCATAAGTGTAGATCGGATACATCACTAGGGAGCCCTGTACGGAAGCAGTAGAACGGATACCGGAGTCACCGCGTTCCAGTTCCTGCATCATAATACCGTAAGAGATATAATCAAGGCCAGCGCCGCCATACTCCTGCGGAACGAATGGGCCAAAACAGCCGAGCTCGCCTAAGCCTTTGATAATTTGTTTTGGGAAAGCCGCTTTTTGCGCGTAATCTTCAATAATCGGTGAAATCTCCTTTTTAACGAAAGCACGGACAGCATCACGAATCAGTTTGTGCTCATCTGTCAAAAGTTCATCCAGCAAATAATAATCCGGGTGTTGATACAGATCTTTCTGCATAAAAATGTTAAAGGTTGACAAAAGATGTGTGCAAAGGTAGCATTTTTGGCATATACGGTATAGCTTTGTATAGTAACTGACAAAAAATCAAAAAACTACGTCACCTTATAGCCTTATAAAGAAATTCCATCATGCCGGGAATAATACTGGAGGCGGATTTCACGTTAAAGAGCGGAAATTTCAGAAAAAAATCACAAACTGCCAAAACTTTTGGAATAATTTTTGCAGTATGTTAATTAAGTGTAAAAGACAAGGATTTATTCAACTTTATTAACAACCTTCTTTGTCTTATTAAAGAAAGAAACTATATTTAAATTAAATTAATATTCTATGAGGCAGTTAAAAATTGCCACCCAGATTACCAACAGGGACTCTCAGGCGGTTGAAAAGTACCTTCAGGAAATCAGCAAGATCTCTATGATTACTCCCGAAGAAGAAACCACTCTGGCTCAGCGCATTCGCATGAACGACCAGCGTGCTTTGGAAAAACTGGTAAAGGCCAACCTGCGTTTCGTGGTTTCTGTAGCAAAACAGTACCAACACCAGGGTTTGTCTTTAAGTGACTTGATCAACGAGGGTAACTTAGGTTTAATTAAAGCAGCTCAAAGATTTGACGAAACTAAGGGTTTTAAATTTATCTCGTACGCTGTATGGTGGATCCGTCAATCTATTTTACAGGCACTCGCAGAACAAGGTCGTCTTGTTCGCCTTCCTCAAAATAAAATCGGTACTTATAATAAGGCCAATAAAGCATTTATCGCATTTGAGCAGGAACATGAACGCGAACCGTCTACTGAAGAACTGGCTGATATCCTTGATATGAGCGAGACAGAGATCACTAATATTTTCACCAGCAATACCCGCCATACCTCTCTGGATGCTCCGGTACACGAAGCAGAAGATGTAGCGATGGGCGATCTGCTGGAAGGTAGTGCAGATACGGACGAAGACGTAATGAAAGATTCGCTTCGCGCTGAGATCCGCCGCATACTGAAATCACTGAGCGTTCGGGAAGCTGAAATTCTTGCCGCATATTTTGGACTGGAAGGCGATGATGGTCCAACCATCGAAGAGATCGGCGAAAAATATGACCTGACTAAAGAACGTATCCGCCAGATCAAAGAACGTGCGATTAAACGCTTGCAGAAAGCTCGCTACAGCAATGCACTGAAAGTTTATCTTGGATAATAAACAGGTAAAATGATTTTGAAAGACCACCGCTATGGTGGTCTTTTTTTATCTAGCCTCTAATTTTCAATTCCGCACTTTCCGAATTTCGAACGTGGACTTTCGACTTCCTCAAAAAAGTCAGCACCACATACGTCAGTAAAAAAGAAATAATCCCCAGCGTAAGCGCCAGAACTGTCCCGCCAAGAAAAAAAGCAAAGCCTTCCTGCTTTACACGCGCCAGCGTTAGGTCCTGCCAGCTCAGAATCAGTCCTTCATTGCCCAACAACCAGTTGCCCGTAACAATACTGGCCATAAACCAGAATGCGGTAATTGGGAAAATACTGATGTTTGCCGCCAGCAGAAATAAGGCTTTATTGAGACGGAAAAGAATAGATAACGGGATACCGATGGCCAGCTGAAAACCCCAGACTGGAACGATTCCCATAAAAACGCCAAAGCCAACCGATGCTGCTTTGCGTGTATTACTTTCTTCGGGGTGAACAAAAATTGCTTTGAAAATCTTACGCCATCCCTCCTTATTAAATAGCAAACGGATAAAATCGCGCGGCTTGATATATAAGAATGCTATCAATACCAAAACGGTATTGAGCAAACTAATGCGCGTAAAATCCTTGAACGGCCGAAAATGAGAAACGCGTTCATTGGCGGGCGGATAGTAAACGGAAACTGGCATGGCAATTACCGGAATTCCATTCCAGGCGGCACGTACCATCACTTCTATCTCAAATTCGTATTTGCGGGTAAAATATTTATTCTTCGCGAGTTTTTTGACCGGGTAAAGCCGGTACCCTGATTGGGTATCGGGGAGTTTTATCCCCGTTTCGATCCAATACCAAAAATTGGAGAATTTATTCCCGAAGCTGCTTTTCTGTGGCACGTGCTCCTGGTTCAGATTTCTGGCGCCTACGATCATTGCACCGGGCACTTCTTCCAGCTGCTCTAAAAAAGCAGGCAAATCCTTTGCGTAGTGTTGTCCGTCACTGTCCATTACGATCGCAACCTCGTACCCCAGTGCAGCCGCTTCCTTAATTCCCGTCCGCAAAGCAAAGCCTTTGCCTTTATTGACCGGGTATTGTACCGAGTGTATCCCCGGAAATTTGTCTAAAATCCCGGCTGTATTATCTGTAGATCCGTCGTTTACTACTACGATCGCCGAGGTATATTCCAGCACACTTTGCAACACAGCGGCTAGCGTTCCGGCATTGTTGTATGTCGGAATAAGAACGCAGGCATTATACTGCCGAAATAAGGTTTCGTATGCTGGGCTGTTATTGGGCATGATTTGAAAAAGCGGACGCAAGATAGTTTTAAACCGGCGCTAGTGCTGCATTTTCTTTTGACAATCGGCTATTTTATGCAGTATGGCGTCTCGCTCATTGAGCGTTGCGATCTCTTGCTGCAATGCACCGTTATAATATTTTATCGCGGCCGCATACCATTTTTGTCCCCGGCAATAATCGCCGGCAATACGGTAGGCGTCATAAAATAAAGGATTATTGCGCACTACTGCCCCCGTGTCAACCGCACGTTGCTGCAACAAAGCCATTTTATTGGCACGGAAAATCTGAAAATGTTTAAAGGTATCTGTCTGCAGATAAGGATCCGGTGCTATATTAAGCGCCTCATCCGCGATTTCTGTGTCCTGCTGTAACCCTTGCAGGGCAAATATTTTCCGAAGATCATAGCATACATATTCGCCGAGCTGCCAGGGTTGCGTGCTCACCCACATACGCAGGCTGTCGGGCTGAAAAATTACAGAATGATGTGCGATCAGCTGGTTGACTGCTTTTTCATTTCCCTCGCCGATATTGGCGCCGTGCAGTCCTTTCCGGTCGCGCAGGATGGTAGCGATTTTCTCCGGCGTGAGCGGGTAGTTTTCCTGCATCAATTCATAGAGTCGCTGATAGCGATACACAGACGCACTTTTTTCTTTCTGCTCCAGGTTGCGTTTTTCGTTAGCAAAGAAATCGCTCTGATAATGGTTGGTGCAAAGAATATGGTCTTGCTTCGGATCGTAGACGGCCAGCGTATCCGGCGTTTTCTCAATAATAATAGCTTTATGATCTTTGGCGCTGCCGATCAGGAAACTTTCCGAAACAAACATTTCCCGCTGATGGGCAATTTTTATTGCTTCGTCTGTATTTGTGGCATATTGTAAAATCTCACGAGCCACCAAAGACACCGGTGTGGCGGCATTGGTAGGAATTGCAGACTTGGCTGCGTTGATCGTAACCGTTAACCCTTTTTCGTTCATCCCCGATACGACACCTGTAAATCCGCCCCAGGTAATAAATGCAAAGCGATACCCTTTTTCGGGTTTATAAAATGCTACCATTTTATTTACGGCAAAATCATCGCCAACCCAAAAGTCGAAATTGCGACCGAGCAGCATAGAACCATTAGCAGTTTTAGTATCCCAGGCGCCAAAGGAACTACAGCCAACCAGCATCATATTCTGTAACGCATGCCCAACATCGTGCGCTGCATGATAATTTAACAAGCGGGCATAATTCGTGCCGATCCAGCTAAATGAATCAGCAGCAGAAAAAGATTCCCCGTAAATCTCGTCTTTGTATTCTTCGTTGACATGCCCGGGTAGTCCGCGATTGACAAAACCCACCATGTATTTGAGAAATTTCAGGTACCCGGAAGAAGGGATCATGCGTTTGATCTCGTGGGTAAATGCTTCTTCCTGCGACATGATCAGCTCTTGCGAAAGTTTACCGTTTTTCACCCCCAACTCGAAAGGAGCACCGGAAACATACATTTCGTAAAGGCCGTATTTATTTTTGCGGATCCAATTATCGCCGATGGTGTATAATGAACCTGTCACATGCTTCCTGGTCAACCTAACGGCAGTTGTATCTGCCACAACCGGCGGCTTTATATCGGAGACTTTCCAAACATAAATACAGAAAACAATGATCAATAACAGAAAGGCTGCCAGCATGTAGCCGAGTATTTTCAGCAGCTTCTTAAAAAAACGCATGCGCAAAACTACATCAATTAGGGTAATTGGCTTAAATCGTTGGGTAAGCGCCGTTACCGGACGCACCGAAAGAGGTCCCGCGTGGGATCTTTGCTTTTCGATTTCCCCGCTGGTTTTTATCTATATTTATCAAAACCACCGATAATCAAAACTGTAGAAAAATGAAAAAAACTTTTTTAGTGGCTGCAGCTGTTGGGTTCACCTTAATGGCGTGTAATACCCCTAACAGCGACCATACGGCCAAAACCGACACTGCGGGGGCAACACCGGCCCCGTTGCGCGAACGGGTGCTGACAGCGGAAGAACAAAAAGCATTGACACCCGATATGGTAATCGCAAGCCTTAAGGATGGCAATAAACGTTTTGTGAGCAATAATATCACCTCGCGCGATCACTCTGCGATGGTGCGCAATGCAGCCGCCGGGCAATTCCCCAAAGCGGTAATCCTTTCTTGCCTCGACAGTCGTATCCCGGTGGAAGATGTGTTTGACAAAGGCATCGGCGATTTGTTTGTGGCACGCGTAGCCGGCAATTTTTCTAACCGCGATATCCTGGGCAGCATGGAATTTGGCTGCAAAGTTTCCGGCGCCAGGTTGATTATGGTACTCGGTCATGAATCCTGCGGCGCTATTAAAGGGGCCATCGATGATGTAAAGCTCGGCAATATAACAGCCATGCTGGCGAATATCCGACCGGCGGTAGCGAGATCTGCAAACTTCTCCGGCGACAAAACATCGGCCAATCCTGCGTACGTGGCGCAAGTGGCCCAAAATAATGTACTGCATACGATCGACGAAATAAGAACCAACAGTCCTATTCTGAAGGAAATGGAAGATAAGGGTGAAATCAAGATCATTGGCGCTTATTATAACCTGCAAACCGGCGAGGTAAGCTTTTTATAAGATCGTGCTGATTCCTTTTTATTTTTTTGCTGTCGCTGGTTTCCGAACCAGCGATAACTTTATGGATCAATACTAAAATCAGATTATGACACAGAAAAAAATAGCGTTGGTAACCGGTGGTAGCCGCGGACTGGGCAGAGATATGGCGCTTTCCCTTTGCAGCAAAGGCATTGATGTCATCCTTACTTACGCCAGCAATCAAACAGAAGGAGAAAAAACAGTTGCAGCAATAGCGCAGATGGGCGGCAAGGCAGCACTACTACAACTCAATGTAGGCGATATTGCCTCGCTCGAAGGTTTTATGCAACAAGTAAAAGAAACTTTGCAAAAAAACTGGGGTGTGGACCGCTTCGACTTCCTGATCAATAACGGCGGCATGGGCGCAACTATCCCATTTGCGCAGGTTACTGAAAAAGACTTCGACGAATTTACCAATGTACATTTTAAAGGTGTGTTTTTCCTCACACAACAAGCACTGCCTTGTATCAACGACGGTGGCGGCCTGGTCTTTATTTCCTCGGGCTCTACCCGCTTCTGCGTGCCGGGTTATTCGGTGTATGCCTCCAACAAAGGGGCAATTGAAGTATTGTCGCGGTACATCGCTAAAGAATATGGGAACCGGGGCATACGCTCCAATGTTATTGCACCGGGTGCAACGGAAACCGATTTTAACAATGCAGCCATTCGCAGCGATCCGCAACGCAAAGCTTTCCTGGCCGCACAAACGGCACTGGGTCGTGTCGGTCAGGCCGACGATATCGGCAGCGTGGTCGCTTTCCTGTGCACAGACGATGCCAAGTGGATCACCGGACAAAGAATTGAAGTATCGGGCGGCGCTACGTTGTGATCGTTTCCGACAGGTTGCGTGCCAAATCAAACCATCAAAAGAATTGCTACAAAAAAAGCGTCTCAGCAATAGCTCAGACGCTTTTAGTTTATACCGTTCTACAAAAAAAACGATGATGTTTACACCTAAATCACCTGTCTGAAAACCGGCGGTCATCGATTTATAAAATAATCCCAGGCCGCTTTTGCCACCGATGCAATGATCTGCTCATTGGTATCGTTATTTTCCTTAGACGCAGCAACGAATACCGTGATCGCGAAATGCTGGCCATCCGGCAATGTAACAATGCCGACATCATTTGTCGCAGAAGTAACTCCCTGTTTGTTTGCGCCGGAAGACCCGGTTTTATCGGCCACAATAGTGCCTTCCGGCAGCAGTTTCCGGATCCTGTTTTTACCGGTTGCGGTTTCGGTCATTGTTTTCCAGAGAAAATCGTGCGTTGCGGGCGCAAGAATTTTCTTTTGATAGAATTTGATCAGTAAAGCGGTCATAGCATCCGGCGTACACCAATTGGTAAACTGTACATTCCAGTCCTTATGCATGGCCGCTTCATTGGCTTTGATCGAAATATCCTTAATGCCGAGGCCGTGGATATAATCGTTTACCACATCCGGTCCGCCTACCAGCTTCAGCAATATATCACAGCCATTATTATCGCTTTGTGAAACGGTATATTGTATGAGCTCCGACAAAGGAATTTTTACATCGCCTTTCGGATATTTATCGCGAAGGGGGCTCCAGGTATCCGCCAACAGTTCACTCCGTTTAACGGTGATCAATTGTTCCAGCTTTAACCTGCCGCCATCTACCTGGTGTAACACAGCCAACGCAATCGGGAATTTAAACACACTCTGCATCGGGTAATGTTTGTTTCCACTAATGGTGACTGTTTTTCCGTTTTCGATATGCTGTATCGATACACCAACGTCCGCTTTTTTGCCGGCAACGACCTGGAGTATATTTTGTTTCAGATTTTCGGTCTGGGCATACGAGCCCACTGATAATGCCAGTAGCCCGGCTGTGAAGATGGAAGCTATTTTCATGAAATTGGATGGATTAATGAATTGAATATAAAAATTAGCATATTCCGGCGAAATATCATTGCTTTAAATCGGATTCTGGTAAACTGTTGTGAAAATTTGTAGCGCATAAGCCGAAAGCTGCGGCAATTTGCAGTAATTTGTCTCCACAGGCGTTGGCAACAATGTCGACAGGAATACCAACTACATGAGAAGATTACTATTTGTTTTACTGCTCCCTGCCGCTGGCTCAGTGTTTGCACAGTCAAGCCGGGAAGGCGTCTCCATTAACCCGGATAAGATCGGCAAGTACCAGAAACACTTGCAATACCTGGTGTATAACGGAGAAAAAGTAGCAGTGGGCGATTCGCTTTTTACATCGAACGAAAAATATTTCGGCACCATCAAAAACATTACGAAATATGTAAAAGAGGATGCGCCGTTTTACTATGCCGGCCTTTATGACGGCAAACGTACTTTCCAGATAGATCTTACCGAAGAGCTGGACAACCATACGTTGATGCACTATAATTATAAACTGGCCAATGACGGTTTTGATGTTGACCAGGTGGTCGATGCAGGCGGTGTACCTGCAAATGCACTCGGCGTAGCCGTTAAAAATGCCTTAGACAAATTATTCAGCGACGGCAATGGCATGATGCTTTCGGAAGAAGACGATCTTAGCCGTATCGTGTACAGGGCCATGATTCCGATGAGCGACAAAGCAGGCTCTTTGATGCCGGAACAACGACGTATCAGGCTGGAAGTGGTTATTACACCGGCCGACGGTAAATACCGCTTGAATTTTAAAGACGCCGGGTTTGAGAACCGCACTGCAGATCATCCTACCTGGACCACTTTCGGCTATAGTGATTTGCTGACGCAAACTAAAACCGGTGTCAATAAAAAATGGGCACAGGAAACGCTGGATGATTGCAAACAAGCCATGTCCGAATTTCAGCAACGGCTGGAAAAGGAGATCGCGCAGGCAACCGGCAAAAAATAACAACCAGATAAAAAAATCAGGCGGGCTCATCGTTCTCAGCGGTGCGCCTTTATTTTGCCCGCCACAGAAAATATGTATCTTGAAAACTCCTTTAAAAATGACTGCTATGCCGCTGACGCCTTCCGTTTCCGAGAAAGATCATATACAGGGCAACCCGGATGCGCCCATCGAATTGCTGGAGTATGGCGATTATCAATGTCCGCATTGTGGCAGGGCTTATCCTATTGTAAAAAAAATACAGGCCGTATTAGGCGATAAAGTGAAACTGGTGTTCCGTAATTTCCCGCTCACGAAAATCCACCCACAGGCAAAGATGGCGGCACTAGCTACAGAAGCCGCCGATCTGCAAGGCAAATTCTGGGAAATGCACGACCTGGTTTTTGAAAATCAGAAAAGATTACACCATACTGCATTGATGGAATACGCGCAGTCACTCGGCTTAGACCTGGAGCGTTTTGACCAGGATATGAATCGCCCGGATCTTGAAGAGAAAGTGGAATCGCATTTTTACAGCGGCATGCGTAGCGGCGTCAACGCTACACCTACTTTTTTTATCAATGGTGAAAAATACACGGAGAGTTGGGAAGGTGATGATCTGCTGAATTATTTAAACCGCAGCTTTGTCTAAGAGCGCCCCAAAGAAGCGCGAACGAAGTGAGATACATCAGTCAGCATTTAACAGCCTGCTGTAAAGTGCATAGTTTTCGTCGTCGAAGCAAACAAAAAGTACTTGTTCCAGCTTTTCTATTTCCGGAAAGGCACGCACTGCACTGACAGCGATGACAGCTGCTTTATCTTTCGGATAACGGTAAATGCCGGTACTGATATTGGGAAACGCGATGCTGCTCAGGCCATGTTTTACTGCTAATGCCAATGATTGGGTATAGCAGCTCTCCAATAAAAGATCTTCTTCCGCCATACCATTATTCCACACAGGCCCAACGGTATGAATAACATATTTGGCCGGCAATTTTCCGGCCGTTGTAATGACAGCTTTGCCTACTTCACAGCCACCTTGTTTATTCCGAATGGCATAACATGCTTCCAAAATCGACGGGCCACCTTTACGATGAATAGCACCATCTACCCCACCGCCGCCCAGCAATGAGGTATTTGCGGCATTGACAATGGCGTCGACCGTTACGGTGGTGATGTCCCCTTTAATCACTTCTATCTTCATCATTCAAAAATACAGATTCCGTTTGCCGAAATGCAAAAAATACTTGCCCGCCAAATCAGGTAAATACACCTATTTTTTTCGGCCTGCAGCATATTAGGTTTGGTATTGTAACCTACACCATCACGAATATGAATCCCAAAGGTATGCCCACAAAAATAATTCCTGTTTTAAGGTCTGCTGTGCACCGCGAAACAACAATCCTGAATCATCCTTAAAAGCCTATGAGTCCTGTTCATAAACTCGATATTACCAGCGAGCAGCTACATGAAGTATTGTTTGCGGCAAATGCTGTGACCTGCTATGCCAATGGCATTATCACTGCTATTCCAGCCAATGGCGATGCCACGGAGCGTCTGCCGCTGTTCCAAAGCTTTTTGGATTTGCGGGATTACGCACAATATTGGGTGGATCATATCTGCCCGGTAATTTTAAAAGAGATCCCACAATCGATTGCCGATTTCTATGAGCAATTCCGACTGACCGCCAATAACCTTACTGCCATCATCTGCTCGGTCCAAGAGCAAGCAAAGGGGCAACTATCAGAAGCGCAACGATTCGCCATTTGTGATACGCTCTACGATACAGTGGTACAAACCGGCATGCATCAAAAAACGATCACTGATCTATTGAGCCAGATCGAAAAATATACAGACAATATCAACAGGGAGGAAGGCTCGGTAGCTGCCAGGCAAGGTTTTAGAATGACACAACAGATCCAATCGATGCACGAAGCACAGCTCCGGCATATCCGGCAACTCCGGGCGGGTCTCGATGTATTGCGTTACGCGTGGAATACCACCAAATTAAAATTCAGCACAATCATTTCTGATTTAGATATCCTCACCGGCGATTACGCTGCATATTTCACCCAACTCAATCTCCAGGCGGCACTGAACCAATGGCAACTACTGACGATGGATGTCACGGATACTGCTACTTGATACCATGCTGCCTGATAAAAGTCTTCGTTACCTGCCACCAGGGCATTGACTCGTCCCAGTAGATCGTGTTTTTGTGAACGTCCTTATCGCTTGTCCAGATGACGATACCATCGGTGAGGTTGTATAAAGTTTCCAGTTCAAACTTCCAGACTTTAGGATCCACAAACTGAATGGCTTTTGGGAAGCCGCCATGATATTGTGGCCATACATAAGCATAGATGGGCTTGTCGGCACTGTATTTTTTTATCTCTTTGATCGTTGCAATAACCGATTCTTTCCAGGAAACCGTGTCGTCGGTATAAGTGTAGCAGGCAGGAAAAAACAGATCTACTTTATCGGCGATCGGTTTTAGTTTGAGGTCTGTATTCAGCCATTTACTATAGTCAGCGTTTTCGGTGTAACGCATCTTTCGCCATTTATGTATCACGATTTGCGGCACCACGGCATAAAAGCCGATCCGGGCATTTGGATTTGCCTGTTTGAACGTATGAATTGTCTGTTCGTATTTCCGGATCGTTTCGTCGATATCGCCCGATTCAAACGACCAGGCTTCGATATCTAAGGTGACAGGCGCACCATTGTTGGCTTTCAGCGCGGCTTTGCGGATGCTGTCCTCGCTCGGCTGTTTATTGCCATCCAGCAGGTGTGCTTCGTAAATCAAATTTAATTGATGCAACGATTGACTACTTAGATCCGGTGTGTTCCGGTAATGAATGGCATTAAAAATCGTAAATTTCTTTTGTGCCTGGCCCTTATTGCTCATCGGCAGCGCGACTAGCAGGCATAGGGCAATCTTGCCAACCGACTTTAGTTGTTGCAGCATCATTGTGAAAAACAGTTTAACTATTAGCTGCTTCGCGAATCAATAAAAGGAGGGGAAATGGGTAATGCTCCCGGCATCGAAAGTAGTCGGAAAAAACGGAAACCATCAGCTCGCGCTATTGCTTTAACATAAATTACACAAGTCGCTCGTTGATGAAGGATACGCTCAGGTTGATACAACAATGGCCGGACGACTTAGCGCCGCGCGGCCACTGTACATTACCATCAGACAGCTACAAAGCAGCTATCCGGTATTATTTTATCGTCAGCGAACGGAATACTTCTTCCAGGCTTTGGGTTTCTTCTTGCAGCGAACGGATATTGATATCGTTTTGCAGTGCCCATTGCATTACTTCTTTGCGCAGCACATCCGGTTTTGCCGTAAAGAATTTCCAGCTATTCTGGCCCAGCGATTCGGCACGGCCGATATTTTTCAGTTGTCCGAACATCGCTGCATCTATGTTTTTCTCGAAAGTAACAATCAGCGCATCTTGCACGGAATGTCCCTGCTGCAGATTCGCAATAGAATCGTCGGCTACTATTTTGCCACCACTGATGATGATAACACGACTGCACATTGCCTGTACTTCCTGCATGATATGCGTAGAAAGTAATACCGTTTTTTCCTTACCGATGTTAATGATCAGGTCGCGGATCTCAACGATCTGGTTAGGGTCCAGACCTGAGGTAGGCTCATCGAGGATCAGCACTTCCGGATTATGCAGCATGGCTTGCGCCAGGCCTACACGCTGTTTGTAGCCTTTAGATAAAGCCCCGATCTTTTTATGTGCTTCTTTGCCAAGCCCGGTCAGGCCGATCATTTCCTCGATACGATCTTTCGTTTTGCTGCCCAGTTTATGAATATTGGCGCTAAATTCCAGGTATTCGCGCACATACATGTCGAAATATAAAGGATTGGCCTCTGGCAGATAACCGAGACGTTTACGCACTTCCATCGGCGACTGCTGGATGTCGAAACCACATACGGAAGCGGTACCATCCGTTGGCGGCAAATAACCGGTGATCATTTTCATCGTCGTGGATTTACCGGCGCCGTTCGGCCCAAGAAAACCAACGATCTCCCCCTTTTTCAATTCAAAAGAAATATGATCTACCGCAGTCTGCGTTCCGTAAATTTTGGTAAGTGAAGATACCTTAATGGACATGGGCGCAAATCTACTGAATTTGCGTTCTTATTGTAGGGGTAAGGGCATAAAAAAGCCGGACTTTGACCGTCCGGCTACAAAATATTGTTGCGCCTGATTAAGGTTGCGTCTGCGTAAAACCAATAAAGTTACAAACGTTCTGTTTGTTATTGGCAATATCATAAACCTGTTGATCATACAGCGTCAGTTTATTGGCGTTGCCATCAATTACCGCATTCACAGAGCGGGAGCTGTTAGGACCTGTTTGATCCGGAATCTCAATGTTATTGCCGCTTGCGGTACCGTAAATAGTATCGGTGATATTACTCTTTTTTACTAAACCGACTGTATTAGGCATTGATTTCAGAAACACTACTACTGTATCTACCAGGCTTGGCAGGCTATTGCATCTGGAATTGCCGTAATAGGTACCTATAAAACGATCTACAGTTCTGGATTCGCACTGTGCGCCTTCAAATCCGGTAGGACAACGGCAAAAACCATCTGCGCAAGAACCGCCGTTCTTACAGGTAAGGTCGGTACAGCTATCTTTTTCGCAGGCAGTGTATAATACGGTGCTGGCAATACCGATGAAGGTACAGGCAGTAATCAATGTATGTTTCCAAAATTTCATCCGGGCGAATAATTTAAGCCTAAAATAGAAAAAAATATTAAAGATGCATAATGCACTAAGTTTTTTTATCCTTTGAGTGCATTCCAGCCTTGTGCATGGAGCTCATGCTTGCGACCCTGGCGTGTAATCAAATGCACCCTTTCCGTAGCTTCGGTGATGTAACCGATTACACTTATTTTTTCGCTCAATGTGATTTTCTCATAATCTGCCTGCGGAACGGTGAACAGCAATTCATAATCTTCGCCACCGCTCAGGGCACAGGTTGTCGCATCGATCTCAAACGCCATCGCCACCTCTTTGGTTTCCGTATGGATCGGTAATTTCTCATCATAAATAACGGCGCCCACTTCACTTTTCCGGCAGATGTGCTTCAGTTCAGAACTTAGTCCATCACTGATATCGATCATAGACGTCGGTACAATTTCTTTTTCCTGCAACCACTGAATGATATCCAGGCGCGCTTCCGGTTTCAGCAACCGGCCAACAATATAGGCGCGGTCTTCCAGGTCTGGCTGTACACTTGGGCTTTCCAGGAAAATTTTCTTTTCGCGTTCCAAGAGCTGCAAACCCAGGTAAGGGGCGCCGAGGTCACCGGAAACACAGATCAGATCACCTTTTTTGGCGCCGCCACGGGTCACAAATTTATCGGGTGCAACTTCGCCGACGGCGGTCACACTGATCACAAAACCTTTTAAAGAGCTGGAGGTATCGCCACCTACCAGGTCTACATTGTATCGTTCGCAGGCAGCATATACGCCTTCGTAAAACTCATCGAGGGCTTCTACCGAAAAACGATTGGAAATACCGATGCTGACAGTAATATGCGTCGGCACGGCATTCATCGCACAAACATCAGAAAGATTGACCACTACTGCTTTATAGCCCAAATGGCGCAGCGGCGTGTACATCAGATCGAAGTGAACACCTTCCAGCAGCAAATCGGTGGTAATAACAGTTTGGCGACCAAAATGATCAATGACGGCAGCATCATCGCCAACGCTTAAAATAGTGCCCGCATTTCTTGTCTCGTTATTCTGTGTCAAATGGTCTATCAGTCCAAATTCGCCTAACGACGATACTTCTGTTCTTTCTTCACTCATATGTAAAAGTCTTTATTTCGCTTAATGGCGCAAAGTTATTAATCAATTGACAGTTTCAAATTGCCCCAAAGTCAAAAAAATAAAAACGTGTAAACTAGTGAATTAAATAATCCATTGCTTACACGTACAAGCATTTAGCGTATCAGGTATTAACCGGCAACCGATTAACGTATCAACAAATTAAGCTCCGCCGTTAATGAGGCGAAGCATTTCGTCATGGATCAGTCCGTTGGTAGCCAATGTCTCCTTGTCGAAAACACTGTATGGCTGTCCCTGGAAGTTGGTGATCTTGCCACCGGCTTCCTGTACGATCAGGTAACCGGCCGCTACATCCCAGGAATTAAGATTGTATTCCCAGAAACCATCGAAGCGGCCACAGGCCACCCAACAAAGATCGATGGCAGCAGAACCGAGGCGGCGCACCGGCAGCCCCTGCATAATAAAACGTTCGAAAACGCGGATTGGATGTTCTTTAGAAACCGGCCATTTGTAAGGGAAACCAGTGACAAGGCAAGCGCGTTCAAATTCCTTTTTCTCCGAAACCGAGATAGGTTCATCATTCAGATACGCCCCATTATCTTTTTCTGCGAAAAAAAACTCATCCATCATCGGGTTATACACCACCCCAAAAAGCATTTCGTTTTTGTAACGGACACCGATGCTCACACAACAAATGGGAATGCCATGGGCAAAATTAACAGTACCGTCTATCGGATCAATGATCCACTGATAATCGGAATCCTGTATCAACTCCCCTACTTCTTCGCTGATAATGCTATGACCGGGAAAATATTTTTTGATGATATTGATGATGACCGTTTCCGATAATTTATCGACCTCCGTTACGAGGTTATTAATGCTATCTTTTTTTTCAATTCGGAAACTACCATGAAAATACTCCAGTATAATGCTGCCGGCCGCGTGCGCCGCTTCGTTCAGTACGTCCTTAACTTCTGCCATAAATCATAATTTTAATTCTTTACCTAAATAATAATCGATCACCTTTAGCCTGAAGATAAGATCATATTTCGCACTCAGCAAACTTGCATCGGCACGGTACTGGTTATTTTGTGTTGTCAGGTACTCGATCGTATTGGTAAGCCCGAGATCGTAACGTTTCTGCGCAAAATCATAAGCCCGGCGCGCCGCATCGGCAGCATGCTGGGCCGCATAAAATTTGGAAATACTATTGCGGGCATCGTTATACGCCTTGTAGATATTTTGCTTCAGGGTTAGTTTTGCCTGGTATTGATCCAACTGGCGGGCAATCACGTTTACCTGCGCCTGACGAACAGCATAACGCGACTGCCAGGCGTTAAAGATCGGTACGTTCAGGTTAATGGAAAGTATCTGGCGGAAGTTATTATTTAACTGTGTGCCCAATCCCACATTATTATAGGTAGCATTGTATGTAGGCTGATACACCAGGTTTGGATTACCATTGGCATCATATACAAAAGACGTAGTAGGCTGCGCACCGGTCAGCGTGATACCGCCGAGTTCTTTGTAAGTACTCGCCCAGTTGCTCTGCAATTGCAGGCCGGCGGTAAGCGAAGGATACAATGATCCTTTGGAAGCCGCGAGGCCTTTCCTTGCCGCATCCACTTTGTATTGGCTGCTTTTGATTGAACCAAAATGCCCGCTCGCTACTGCATAGATCTGTTCGGGGTCCATTTCGGTCAAACGTATCTGGTCGGCAATACTGATATCCGGCGGCGTAATGCTGAATGGTACCGCAAAATCCAGGTTGAGTAACGCTTTCAGATCAAGGATCGATGCATTGTAATCCGCGATAGCAGAGATCAAATTAGAACTATCCGTAGCCAGTTGAGATTCGAGCTGTGCCACATTGAGTTCCGGCACACGGCCTGCTTCTGCAAACTTGCGCGTCTGGTATAACTGCGCTTCCGAAAGTTCTACCTGTTTCTGGTTTACATGGATTTGCTCCTGCGCCTGCAGTGCCCTTAAAAAGCCGGTAGCTACATTGAGCGACACATCGTCTTTTAACTGGTCGAGATCTGCTTTTGCGGCTAAGGCAGAAAATTTATTCTTTGCAATCGTATTTCTTGTCTGGAACCAGCCAAACATCAGCAAATTGGCATTACCGCCCACACCTACGAAATCATAATCGCCGTTGACGAACTGGTTGGTCGTTGGGTCGATAGAACGGCCCCAGCTGCGGCCATAAGAACCGGAAGCACTGGCGGAAGGAATCTGCGACAACTGGCTTTGTAATAAGGTAAGCCGCGCCAGACGCTCGTTGAGCACATTTTGCTGAATAGAAATATTGTTTTCGACCGCATATTGTACGCAGCGCTGCAAAGTCCAGTTATCGTCTTTCTGAGCGAAAGCTGTTTCTGAACCGAGCACAGTGATCAAGCAAAGGGTGATGACAGTTACGAAAAAACGCATACGACAAATGTAATAGTTTGCAAAGATTTAAAAAGTTTTCGGAAGTATTTGCCTGCATTTCCATACTTGCCGGGGAATCACCGAAAAATAACCCGTTTAGTCACGCATGTTCACTACCGTCCAGCCATCGCCGTTATTGCGCAGGATAATCAGCTCCGAAGGATCTTTTTTTAATGTCAGTTCATACTCATGCGCCGGGTCCGTAAAATGCACCCGGTAGAGATCGTTTTCATAGTCGCTTGCGCCATGCCAGCCGTTCCACCACCAACAACCCCAGCGCCCCAGGGTTACTTTCAGGCGCATGCTGTCGATAACCTGCGTTATTGCGCCATCGCTGTTTTTAACCATATTGTAGCCCGCTACTGTTTGAATGCGGCATTGGGCCGAATCGCCGGTATAGATATAAAGATGTGAGTTGAAAATATCGATATCCTTTTCTGCATAAATAATGGAAGAACCATTCAGGCTATTGGGCATATTAAGAATGATAACCGGCTTAGGCTGTTTTTTCCATTCAAATTTTTCCTGGATGCCCCAGAAAATTTTTGCCGCCCGGCGACATTGAATGCTTGTATAAAACGTAAAACCCGCCCAAACGACCGCAATACAGCCCAATACCAAGAAAGCGCCTTTCCGGTATTGAAACAAGGCAGCGATCGCGAGCGCCAGCAAACTGAATTGGAAAACCGAAGTCAGGTAGAGATAACGGTCATTCCAGTACAGAAACAGGTCTGAGATCCAAAACTGCAGGATAATGGACAGCGTAATCCCCGAGGCCAGGTATAATAAAGTGCCCGCTTTCCCTGCCATTCCCAACCGGCGATAGCGGACCAATAGGATCATCGCGCCCAGCAAATAGGAACCGATACTCAGCCAGGCCACTACTGGTTTGGCAAAAAACGCGTAAACTTTACCGCGAATACTATTAGGAAAAAACCGGCCCAACGCCAATAAGTGAAATTCGTAGGAGCCCATTCGTCCGAAAGCACCGACCGGCGAAAACAATGCATCCTCCGAAAGCTGCTGTACATGCGGCAGCCAGCCGCCATAAACGGCATGAAACAATAATAAATGGGCAACGAACAAAACGCTAAATGGCAGGAAGATAAACAGGAGCGCCTTTTGCATACGCGTCTTGTCAATGAGGTCGGCCTGGAAATACAGCCAGATACTTACTACCGTTATTGGTAGCAATACATAATAAAGCTCCAGCGTAAAAGTAGCAACCAGGAAAAGCAGGTTCATCCAAAATAACCATTTACGTTGGCCGGAGTGAAAATAGAACTGCTGCATTCGCAACACCGACAGGATAATAATAAGTGCAATCAGGTAATGGTACGAAGCTTTCCAGATAACGATTTCGGCATTGGCCGGCGCACAAACAAATAATAAGGCAGCCAACCATGCAATAGAAGCCGCCTCCGGTATTTTAAAGTCAAGGAGTGTACGGCGCAGCCATTTCAGCATCAGCAGGGAAACCGCAGCATGTAAGAAAGTATGCAGTAAAAACCATCCTTTCAGGCTGGTGCCTAATAGCCAGGTCCAGCAATAAAGTTGCAACTGGGTCACCTGGTAAAGACTGTGTACATCATTTGTCTTACTATTGATGGCGTCTTTGAAGCTCAGGTAATGATACATTTCCATCCACCCATGAAAATCACGCTCGAAGCCGCTTTTCCAGGCGGGAATATACAGAGCAACAGTGATAAGCCAGAAAAAAACGAAAGACCAAAGATCGCTCCGGTGAATTGGGTTAAAACGGTTTTTCATAGCGCAATAATACATAAAGCGCAAAGATGTTTTGATCGGCTTTAAATACTACTGAAAATTAAATATTTAGTAACACTTTGTTAAACCAAAAAACTCGTGCTATATTTGCAGTCACATCGCGAGGTAGAGCAGCGGTAGCTCGTCGGGCTCATAACCCGAAGGTCACTGGTTCGATCCCAGTCCTCGCTACGCGATCAAAAGGCCGGAATTTTCCGGCCTTTTTTATTTCGATCGCTCCGCGCAATAACGCGATACACAACAGTTATCCACTTCACCGCGAGGAACGAAGCAGTCCGTGCAATGATGCGATACACAACACCACCTACTTTGGGAAAAGCAGGCGCAGGTCACCGATCAAGATATCAGCGATTTTGTTATTTTTATGAACTATTTTTTTAGCCTATGAAAAAAATCCTTACATTTTTCGCTACTCTATTGACCGTCTACACTGCCCAGGCACAATGTTCTTCTGTCTTTACTTCAGTCCAGACGCCTGTAAGCAATAGCCTGCAAAACGTGCTCTTCACAACCAATGCCACTTGGGGATCGCCACTTCCCAGCGGCGTAGATGTTTTCCTGACGTTGAATTTCGGAGACGCAAGCAGTCCTTATACGGCACACGGCAACTTTAATTATAACCATATTTATGCCGCAACGGGAACGTATAATGCGAAGCTCGCCATTTCAATTATCGATACGGTTCATAGCCAGCTGCTGTGCACAGACACACTAACGAAACAGGTAGTGGTTACGGGAGCCAGCTCCAGTTGCCAGAGTATTTTCAGCACAACGATCGACCCAACCAATAATGGCGCGGTACAGTTTGCCGCAAGCAATCCGTCCGGCACTTCCAACATGCATTATAGCTGGACCTATGGCGATGGTTATACCGGCGCGGGCGCAAATGTTTCGCATACCTATGCTACATCAGGCACCTACACGGTAACCCTCAAGGCGATCGATTCGGCAACCAACCCGGTCTGCGTATATACCGTTACCAATACCATACAAGTTACCAATACCTGTGGCGGGCATATTGCCAATTACAATGTAGTCAGTATTAACTATTCCACCGTTAATATCAATAACACCTCTGCCACTTTTCCCGGCCAATCCATAGAGACACATTGGGATTTTGGTGACGGCAGTACGGCCACCACCACCTATGCAGCAACACACGCTTACGCAACCGCGGGTACCTATAATGTAAAAATGAAAGTATCCTGGATCGATATAAACAGTCTCAATGTTATCTGTATGGACTCAACCGTCACCGCAGTAACGGTATTGGCGCCACAAAACATTATCTCCGGCAATGTTATATTCGATTCATTAGGCACCCCACTGGGCAATTACGATACAGCACAAGTATGGCTGTTTAAGAAAGACGCAGCAGGTCTGTACCAGCCAGTCGACTCGCAGAAAAACAATCTTACTAACTATACCAGTTATTACGGGTTCCAGGGCAAACCATCCGGCACTTATATCGTAAGAGCTAAGCGCATTACCGGCGCACAAACGGGCATGGACGATGCGCCAACCTATCATAGTGCCAGTCTTTACTGGACCCAGGCGACCAATATTACCCATACGGGCGTTACGGTCACCGGAAAAGATATTGTTATGCAGGGCGGCACCATGACGCTGGGCCCGGGCAGCATTTCGGGCACCGTGACAGATGCATCGAACAACGGCGTTGCGAACCTGATCGTTTATCTGCGCGATATCAACAATCAGTTGATGAAATATACCTACACCGATGCCAACGGCAATTATTCATTCAATACGCTTTTTGTTGGCGTGTATTCTGTTTATCCCGAATTACTCAATTATATAACCACGCCAATCAGCAATATCGCACTGACCAGCAGTCAGAACACACAGACCGGCCTTGCTTTCACACAAACGACGAATGAGATCAAGCCTAAAGGGACTGGCGTGCAAAGTATGCGCAAATCCAATTTCGTCGTCTACCCTAACCCTGCTAAAAGCAATGCGTTTATTCGTTGGACAGACGGCGCCGGAACAGCTGATATCACGCTTACAGATATAGCTGGCGGCGTTGTAAGCGAATTGAAAAACGTAACAATGACCGGCACGACAACGTTAAATATCGCCACATTGCCGTCGGGCTTATATTTCATCAAAGTACAAACAGATGAAATGCAACAGATTGTAAAAATATCGGTACTGCATTAAATATAACCATTGCGCTGCCAGACCTAAATAAAAAATCACTCGATTGAAAAATCCCGGAAATTTTTCCGGGATTTTTTATTTACATCCTAACATTTCGTTATCGGCCTGCGTCAATATTATTGAATCAAATCTTAATCTTTAAACTAACGACCTATGAGAAAACTCTTATTATTTTTAGCAGTCTTTCTATCGGCCTACGCAAGCAATGCATGTACGGCGTCGTTCACGCACGTGTTTGCACCTACCGCCAGTTCGCCACTCAATGTAAACTTTACCAATACATCCAGTTATGGAGGAGCCCCCGGCACTTCCTATGCTTATTATACCTATGTATTCGGCGACGGCAGCTCTCAGACAAACTATGGCGCCCTGGTAGGACACAATTACGCAACTGCCGGTACTTATACCGTGCAACTTTATATGACCGTTATCGATAGCCTTACCAATACGTTTGTATGCGGCGATACCGCCACCCAAACCATTACGGTTGCAGCGTCTCCCTGTACCAGCGGCATTAATTTCAACTACGTAGGAATCGGTAATGTCAACTTTACCGCCTACACTCCGGCGGGTTCCACAGGTATGACCTATTACTGGAATTTCGGCGATGGCAATACCGCAACCGGCAGCTCCGTATCGCATACTTATACGACCGGCAGCTACTACAATGTACGACTGATCGCTACAAACGGCAGCTGTTCCGACACTGTTTATCAAACCGTACACCCGGTTACTTGCAGCGGTTCACACGCTACATTTACACAAACAGTTTCCGGCAATACCGTCACTTTCATGAATACCTCCACCTATGCTGCAGGCTTACAGCCGTCATGCTACTGGAGTTTTGGCGACGGCACCAGCTCTACGGCTTACGCGCCGGTACATACTTACAGCAGTGCAGGCACACACTATGTATCGCTGACCGTAACATTTACAGATACAGCAACCAATGCAACTTGTACCGACAGTGTCTTCCAAAGCGTTAATACTTACGGTACCGGCGCTGGTTGTACGAACAATCATGCAAGCTTCTACAGCAGCCAATCCGGCAATACAGTAAGTTTCCACAATACTTCGTACGCAGGTAATCCAGGTCAGACAGCAAGCTACATCTGGACATTCGGCGATGGTACATCTATGACGGCTACCAATCCGGTACACACTTATGGTGCACCGGGTACTTATACCGTATGGCTGAGTGTTTTCTGGACAGACTCCACTACCGGCAACCTCAACTGCTTTGATTCTGTATACCATACCGTAACCATTCAGTCGGGCTCTCCATGTGCCGGCCACTATGCTCAGTTTGCTTCCGGCCCTACTGCCGCCGGTTACCAGTTTTACAACTATTCCCCTAATTTCCCGAACCAGACACAACATGCGAACTGGTATTTTGGTGACGGTACTACTGCTACCAACGTGCAGAATCCGATCCATAACTATGCTGCCCCGGGTACTTACTATGCAACACTGGAAATGACCTGGACCGACAGCAACAACAATGTGATCTGCCTGGACTCCGCCACTTATCCGCTAACCATAACCAACGATATCTACGGCTATGTACAGGTAGATTCAACCAACACCCCTTCTGCAGACACCTTTAAGGTATGGCTGATCCAATATGATTCTTTAAGCAATACGCTTACTGCAGTAGATTCTGTATACGCCAGCGGTTATATCTGGAGTTATTACTCATTCCACAACAAGCCAGCCGGTGTTTATTTTACCAAAGCTAAATTGCTGGGTCAAACAGTTGGCAGCACAGGTTACGTACCTACTTATCACGATTCATCGCTGTACTGGAGCACCGCCACCCCAATTTACCACACCGGCACCAGCTCTCCGGATAAACACATCCATATGAAGCACGGTATTGTAACAAGTGGTCCGGGCTTTATTAGTGGTAATATCAGTGCAGGCGCCAATAAAGGAACCAACAATGGTATCGCCGGTGTAATCGTATACCTCCGCGACTATAACAACCAACTGGTACAGGCTACTTATAGCGATGCAAACGGCGATTTTTCTTTCAGCAATATTCCACTGGGCATTTATTCGCTTTACCCAGAATCAATGAACTATACCACCACGCCTATAACGAATATCACCCTTACCAGCACCCAGACATCCGCTACCGGCTTGCGCTTCGGACAAACTGCGAACGAAATCAAACCGAAATCTACCGGTGTTGAAAACCTGACGAAAGCAACGTACCTGCTTTATCCAAATCCGGCTAACAACAAAGTTGTGGTTCGTTGGGGCGATGTAAACGGCGTAGCGAATATCGTAATCACCGATATCGCCGGCCATAAAGTGTACCAATCTGAAAATGTAAAAATGACTGGTAACACAGAAATCAATGTTTCTTCTCTGCAATCCGGACTTTACTTTATCAAAGTAGAATCAAACAATACGCAGGAAGTTACCAAACTCTCTATTTTACACTAGACCTGCAACCCAAAAGGAAAGCTCAAGGCTAAACACAGAAACCAAATTACCGGTAAAAAGCTCCGTGATTGTTCTAAATCACTGGGGCTTTTTGCTTTAGCCGTCAAGCATACATGTTGAAGCAATAGAAAATACCTGGCAAACCTGTGTGCCGCCAGTTTTAAGCCTTAAGCTTTACGCTTTTTTTAAGAAGTGAAAAGTTATATTTGCAGGAATCCGTTGCATTTACGGGGTTCTTTTATTATTGCCAGTTTTTCATGATATATACAAAGCAGATCCGGGCCATCATATTGAGCGTGTTTGCCGCTTGTTGTTTTCTGAATGCCAATGCGCAAGACGACGCAACAACCTTCCGCAATTTCCAGTTTTCTTTTACACGTGTTTCGCAAGCATGGGCCAAGACGAATGATAGTCTTCGCAAAATGTTTGAGGAAAAAGGACTTGCCTATCCGCCAAAGGATATTTTTATCCGGGCATTTAAAGGGCAGAATGAAATGGAACTCTGGGCACGCGATGTAGACACCGCGCAGTACAAAATGGTAAAACTTTACCGTGTATGCGCCTTGTCGGGTATCCTGGGGCCAAAACGTTACGAAGGCGACCGCCAGGTTCCGGAAGGCCTTTATTTCATCGATGATTTCAATCCTAAAAGTGATTTTTATCTTTCGCTGTTGCTGAATTATCCCAACTATTCGGACATGATTCTCGGCGATAAACAGCGCCCCGGCGGTGATGTCTATATCCACGGTGGTTGCGTAACAATCGGTTGCCTGCCGATGACCGACCCGGTGATACAGGAAATTTACACTTTGTGCATGAATGCCAAATTAAACGGCGAAAACTATATCCCGGTTCATATTTATCCAGTGCGTTTCGATCGCAGAGGGCTTAACTTTCTGGGCCGCCAATATGCTACGGATACCACCAAACAACGCTTCTGGGTAAATTTGAAAGGCGATTACGACTACTTCGAAAAAAATCATAAACTGCTGCCGGTGATGTACACTCCGGATGGAAGGTATGCTTTCTGACGTCCATCAAAAACTCAAAAATATCAAAGAAAACGCCGGGCCTGGGTCCGGCGTTTTCTTTGATGCTACGCAATGCAATTTATAATTTCGGGATGCTCCATCTTGGCGCCGATTATACTTCTGATTTTCTTAAATTCGTACTACAGAACTTCACCAAAGATGATCCGGACACGAAATAGATGCAGCCGTTATACCAGCCTGGGCGTTGCGGCTGTTTTTATTTTAATGATGGGTTTGATCTCCTGCGAGAAAGAAGTGCATATCAACCTTAATAATGGTGAATCGCAATTAGTGGTGCAAGGCGTCATAGAAACGGGTTTGCCACCTTATGTGTTACTAAGTAAATCGATCGGTTATTCACCGACGATCGATCTGTCTACGCTGGCCAATACTTATGTGCATGGCGCAGTAGTCACCGTTTCGGACGGATCAAGAACAGTTACCCTGCGCGAATACCAGATAGATTCGGTTGTGCAAAATACAAGCTACAGTTTTTATATTTATAGCGTAGACTCGGCCGATCCGCAGTCGTTCTCTTTCGTCGGGCAGCTCGAACATTATTATACGCTTCACATCTCCTTTGAAGGAAAAGATTATACCGCAACCACTAAAATTCCCAATCCGAAACCGCTCGATTCGCTCTGGGCAGAAAAAACGGATACCGTCGATAATCCTAATACCCGCGTGGTATGGTTTAAATATTCCGATCCGGATAGCCTGGGCAATTGTTTCCGTTATTTCACCAGCACGAATCGCGGTCCGTTCTATCCCTGGATCAATTCCGTATTCAACGACGATATCATTAACGGAGCTACGGTTTCTTACCGCATGAATCTTGGCTACGATCATTCGAAAAATCCGGATTTCGACTCGGTAGGCAAAGCGCGTGTAGGCGACACAGTTATTATCAAATGGTGCGCCATCGATAAAGGCGTCTATAATTTCTACAATACGCTGGAATACTCGACGGGAACAGTCGGCAGCCCTTTTGTATCGCCGGTAAATGTAAAGACAAACATGAATGGTGGCGCGCTGGGCATCTGGGCGGGTTATGGCACTACTTACAAAACCATCATCATTCCGTTGTAAATAATCAAATGGCGAAAGCCAAAAGACTCGGATAGGTATCTGACAAATTAAGGGTTAATGAAGCGGCGTATATGTACCAACTTAATTAACCCTTAAAACCTATTAATTAAGGCATTAATATGGCGTTTTTACCAAAGTCAAATTAAAATGTGAATATCCAGAAAATTCAATAAAAAAACTACATTAAATGACAAACGCCTTCATTTTGAAGGCGTTTGTTAGAACGTAAATTATGAGTTGTCATCACTATCATCAGTGTCTGGAGGATTGACATTATCAATAAGTTGAAAATACATGTTTCTAACCAGTAATAGAATGGTTAATATCATTTCGCATATCAGAAAGTACGAAATGCCATTCATTGCAGTTTTGAAATAAACATCTGACCCACAAATAACAACTTTTAACTGGGTAAAAAGGGAAAAAATAATACTTAATAATGATAAAAGAACAGAAAAAGTTATATTTGCAATACTTTCCATTGCAAATTCCTTCCTGAGCTGGCTCACATTGTCCTTTTGCACAGTCGAAAACAATAATACAACTAAGTTTATTGCGAACCCAACGTAAATAGAAAGTCCACTTATTATTGCATTGATGTAGTCTTTATCTAAGAAAATTTTTGCCGCACACAACCATATAGCCACACCGATTGGTATGACTAAAAAAGCCAAAATGTCCCGAAAGTCCGGAAAACCAGTGTTGTCATTGACCAAAGTAGACAAATGCTTACGTATAATTTTTCGGACATCTAATTTATAGCTCATAATTAAGGGTTTGCATATCCAATTTGCTCTTTAAGAGTTTTTAAGAAGCTCTTACAATATATATCCAGACTTTCAAATGTTGGATGTTTTTTATCATCTAACATTACATCTTCTTTGTCAATATAATACGATGGGAAAACCTCGAAATTATCAGACGATTTTGCCGTCGCAGATTTACCATTATGTTCGAATTTAACATGTGTTTCCGACGTTTCAGAAATGCCAAGATCTGCCAAAGTCGACACGTCGACTAATTTTTTAATTTTCCCAGAAAAGAAACCATTGACCTTTTGTTGCCAACCTGCAACTTTCGCCAGTCCCGATATTTTTACTTCTACGGTCAGGTTGTTACCTTCCATGTATTGCAGACCAAGCAACTTTTCACCTTTCGTTGAGGGGAGATGATAAGTTTTTAATGTTAACGAATTAACCAGTCCTTTATTGACGATCTCCTTTTGCACTGAATTCGGAATGAGGCTTCCAAATACCATTGAAAGGTTCCTTCTTGTATAATCCGATGTAAAGTTCTGCAAGTGAGCTTTAAATGCGTCAGCCATAGACCTCGACCCAAACCCTTGCATAATTAAAATGCCCACATTTGAATTCAATGGAGTCCACAATTTGAAATAGTATGGTATTGCTATCACCTTTTCTGTTGAAACCTGAAAAGAATTTTCATCGCGATTATCGTCGCGATTTTTTACGGCACTGCCGATACCTGTTGTTCCTCCATCAATCCTACCTGTAATTGTTTGGCTTTTCTTACCAAATTTCACGTCCTCAGATTTTAAGCTGATCGCTTTTGACGTTTTGTTGTGGACAAAAAATTTGCTGTTGAAGCTTTGAATGTAGGCAGTAAAAAAGGTGCTAAAATTTACGATTTGTCCTTCCCCATCTCCTTCTTCTGCACGAAGAATTTGATCAAAATTCACGATTTCGCTTTTGTTTCTTTTTTTTAACCTGACGGTGTAAACATCAAGTTTAATGTCATTGGCCATAGTAGGTGTGTGTTTTAGGGCGTAATTCTATGACAAATATCCTATTATTACAAATCTGTTTTATAATCCTAAACTTCTGCTTTATTAACTAGATGACAAACGGATTGTGAAGTCTGGAGTGTATTGGATAAATTCGCACTTTAAACATTTGCTTATAGAATGATTTCATAATTATCATACGGTACTTGTATTGTATCATACAGCCAGTCGCTCTAAATTACCACTCCTGAAAGACTAACGCAATGTATGACTACGGTACGCCTATACGGCGTAACTGTGTCTTTCGCGTTAGTAGGTTGTGGTAAACCTTGAGCGGTGGAAGTACCTCCAGTTACGCTAATTTTTTAACGCTCAAAATACCACACATTATGTCACCAATTTCAAGCCTTATTGCCGTTGCGGTAATTCTCGCTTTCAATTACATTCCATCAATCATTGCCTTTAAAAGACGAAAAAGGAACAAGATCGCAATACTCGCGTTGAATGTTATTACGATGCTCATTATTGCGTTAGCATTACTAGCTGCCGATGATGGAGGAAGTGCATTTCTGGTTTCGCTTATTGTAATGCTCTTGTTCTGGGTGATTACATTTATTTGGTCGCTTCTACACGATAGAAAAGAAGCTGCCTAGTAATCGTAAGGCTTTTTGCCTCCTCGAACACTAAATGTTTTACTTAGATGGTGACCTTCTGGGACGAAGGGTAAATCTCCGGACCAATAAAGGTTGCCATCTACTTTTTGCCCTTCCGAAAGTATTGCGAGACATTTTGCCTTTGTATTGCCGCCTTCAAATATTTGTAATGACGTAGCAGCAGCTAAATGCCTCTTTTTATCGATGTGTAAAACGCAAACTTCATAATCTGGCTGTTCAAGAAGCAGTTTGGCTAATTCATGACTTGTCATTTTGATTCAGTTTTATTCAGCGATAAACTTCAGAATAATAAACCGAATATACTATGCAGCTATCAGGTCTTTGTACTTTAATCCGCACCCAGCAATTTGAAGAAATGATTGCTCAACGCGCTCCAAATCGGTCATCATACGAGTATTGAACCGATAAGAAAACTCGTTACAATACTTTTGAAGGTGCTTTCTGCTTACTTTATGGTAGATACCTATAATGCCTCTTTTCAATAAACTCCAAAAGTTTTCTAACCCATTTGTATAGCAGTCACCATTTACATATTGTCCTCTGCCATGATCTACAATGTAGTGATCGTAAGTTCCCGCCAACCCTTTATAAGCTGTCCATTCATCGGTCATTAATGTTGAACCGATCTTTACATTTTCCGCGACTAATGGTTGTAGTGTTCGAGAAGATGTATCTGGTACAACGATACATCTGACAAATCCAGTACGCTCTAAAAGACCGAATACAGGTGTTTTGTCCGAAGCTGCGACCTTGGCTATTCTTCACTTTCTTATCCCAGTGTCTATTTTTATTCTTGCCACCCACGAAACTTTCGTCAAGTTCAACTACACCTTCCATTTCTTGAATGAATAGCTCATTATTGTTCATAGCTTCTCTTATGCGATGAAGTATGTGCCACGCCGTAGTTTGCGTAACACCTATATCTTTAGCAAGCTGATGGCTACTTATTCCCTTTTTATGAGAAGATGAGATGCAGATAGCAGCAAACCATTTTGAGAGTGGAAGATTACTGTTTTCAAAAATGGTTCCTTTGAGTACAGTGTACGTTTTCTTGCAGTCTGCGTTCGCACAACGGTAGGACTTCGTTTTCTCCAGCCTGTAAGACTTTGTTGAGGAACAATACGGACATACTGGTGTTCCTTTCCATCTTACATCTTCTAAATGCTGTCTGCAGGTATCGTTGTTCGAGAAGTGGAGTATGAACTCAAATAGGCTTTTAAACGTTTTCACGCTACTTTGTTTTACAACGGGAAATTCCAACCTATTTTGAGTGACTGTGCCGATCTCAGCAAAATTTGCTGGTCAACTAGCAAGTTAGTGAAAATATATGTTCAGAGTGCCATATTGACATTTTTACCGAAAGGAACAGTATTTGATAATGTATTATATGACCTCTATTTAAAACCGAGGCTTTATCAATATGGACGTATTAATAACTTACGACATCAAATCAGAATTCTTTGAAACGAAAGATACCGAAGTGAAAGACGGTATGAAAGAATTGGGCTACAGCGACTTTTTTGTAACGTCTACTAGTGACAATCCGCCGAAAAAGACGAAGTATTATTTACCCAATACAACACTATGGAAAAATGATACAACTCCGAAGCAGGCAAAAGCAGATTTATTGTCAGTTGCTCGTAAAGTTGACGCAGAAGTTGAAAGATTGATCGCCTTGGAATTTACGGACTATTGGGCTGCAATTCCAGGAAAGCCATACAGCGGTGAATAATAAATGGGGCTAAACGCCCCATTTATTATTGATGCCAAGTAAACTTTCTTTCAACCGTTCTTTGGTAAGAAAGCTATATTAATGCCTTAATTAATAAGTGTTAGCGCATCAGCGTGCCAGGTATGCACCATCGATCGGATAATAGCCACCTGTAATGAAAGACGCTTTATCGGAGCTAAGGAATATCACCAGCTCTGCTACTTCTTCCGGCTTGCCAAGGCGCCCGATCGGGTGCAAATCAATGAGCATTTTCTTAGCGGCATCATCCATTACATCGAGCAAAGGCGTATTGATAAAACCAGGCCCCACGGCGTTTACCCGAATACCCTGAGCGGAATATTCCAACGCCGCATTTTGTGTAAGGCCCACCACCCCATGTTTGGCGGCCACATAACCGGCAGAATTATTAAAACCTACAGCCCCCAGAATAGAGGCCATATTCACGATGGCGCCACCGCCATTTTTAAGCATAGCCGGTATCTGATAGTGCATGCAGTAAAATACACTACTGAGATTAATGAGTATAATTTTATTCCACCCTTCTACGCTCATTTCACCCACCGGGTGCGATTCGCCGGCAATACCGGCATTATTGCAAGCCATATCCAGGCGTCCGTAAATTTCGATTGTTTTATTGACCAGTTGCTCGCATTCTTCCGGCTTGCCCACATCTGCTTTTACAAACGTGGCCTCCCCGCCATTGTCCTTAATTTTTTGTACTGTAGCAGCGCCGCCTTTTTCGTTCACGTCCGACACGATTACTTTGGCGCCTTTGGCGGCATACAATAAGGCAGTAGATTCGCCGATGCCTGAACCGGCCCCGGTTACCAGAGCCACTTTACCTGAAAGATGAGTTCCCATTAGAAGATGGTTTTAAAACGTTTTGAAAGGAACTAAAAGGTACGACAATTTGAGTTGACAACGGGCCGTTGACAAATACTTCATATAGCCCGGAAAAAGAAAGATAACAGCTATAGGTCTCTTTCATCCGCGCAAACGAGCCTGATTTTTGATTTTTAAATACGTCAGTGACCTGCAATTCCGTGCAGGCTTCCGCCTTTGGCAAACAAACGATCTACCCTTTTCTCAACCCCGGGATCCAAAACCAACGGTGGTGCGTGGTGCGGTTTGATACGTGCATCGATCACCAGCGGTCCTTCGCAGCCCCAATGTTTGTAGTGCGTAAAGCTGTTAATCCCGTATATATCATGCGAAGGATTGCAGCGCGTATAAGTCACCCATAAATAATTATTGAGCGTAGCGGCGGCAAAATGACTGTCGTCACAAATAATGATAAAAGGCACACCATTCAGCGAAGCCGTTTTATCTTTTAACTGCGCCTGCAATATCTCCATTTCTGCAGCAGCCGTAATATAATCGGTAAACGGTTTTGTCTGCAGCATCATTACACCCGGCATGGCGACTTGTGGGTTTTCAAAAGACCGGAGTTCTTTAAGCGGCTGCGGAATATCGCGACTCAGTTCACGAAGTTTAGGGCCATAAGCGGCAAACACAACTTTACTGCCAGAATTGAGGCCCGTACCGGAATAATCCAGCGTATCGATCGTTGTATTGGTATAAAAATGGACGTCGCGGGAGAGATCAATGCGCTCCAGCAAATATTCCATAAAAGGCTGTGCATGATGCGCCGTAAGTTGATTGGTGTCGTCGGCGGCAATAAACAGAAACTTCGCCAGGCTCAGTTGGCCCGTTCCCAATACATGATTGGCGATTGTAAGGATTTCGGCAGGCTGTTGCGTTTTTAAATAAGGGGTATAACGCTCGCTGCCCACTGCCAACAATAAGGGATGCACACCTGCGGCATCTACCGCATGTACTTCCTTCAAACCCGGAACCTCCCGGGGAATAGCATCGCCCGTAATTTCATGAATCAGCGCACCAAAACTGGTATCTTCCTGCGGGGGACGACCTACAACGGTAAAAGGCCAGATTGCATTTTTGCGCGCGTAGACTTTATGGACCCGCATTAAAGGGAAAGGATGCCTGAGGCTGTAATAACCCAAATGGTCGCCAAAAGGGCCTTCGGGCTTATTTTCGCCCGGATATACTTCACCGGTGATTACAAAATCGGCATCGGTGCTGATACCAAATCCATCCTGATAAGTGTAGTGAAACCGTCTGCCGCCAAGCAAACCTGCAAAGGTCATTTCACTCAGTCCTTCCGGCAAAGGCATAACTGCCGAGAGTGTATGTGATGGCGGACCGCCAACAAAACAGCTTACTTTCAGCGGCTGGCCTTTTCTGTTCGCTTTAGTCTGGTGCACTCCAATGCCGCGGTGCAACTGGTAATGCAAGCCGATTTCTTCGTTTAGTTTATAATCGTTTCCTGTGAGCTGAATACGATACATGCCCAGGTTCGAATGCATAATGCCGGGCTGGTCCGGATCTTCGGTATATACCTGTGGCAAGGTTACAAACGCGCCGCCGTCCATCGGCCAGTGCTGAATCAAGGGCAAGTCTGCTATCTTGATTTCGTTTGCCAGCACGGGTTTCGACGACGGATTTTTCTTTGGCAGCGCTTTCATTGCCGCCATTGCCGTGCCTATATTTTTAAAAGGCTGGCGCAAGGCTTTCATCGGATCGTTTTTCAGCGCTATGATCTTCTGCACATCGGCCAGCGTTTCGCGGAAAATAAATTTGCTTCTTTCCAGCGTTCCGAAAATATTGGATGCGGCGCGGTATTTCGAACCTTTTACATTTTCGAACAATACGGCCGGTCCTTTCGCTGCGTAAAGACGCAAATGAATAGAAGCCATCTCCAGGTAAGGATCCACTTCTTCTTTGACCCTTACAAGATGACCGTTTTTTTCAAGATCCAGCAAACAAGACTCAAGCGATGTATATGGCATAAAATGTATCTGATATTCAGGAACAGCGGTGCTGCTCCGCCTGCGTTGCAAAATACGTCAAGAATAGCAAACAGGCTGGTTTCATCAAATAATGGATTTTCGAAATGGCATGATTTTTACCTTTACAGTACTATTTAACCAACTGCACGAATGCGAACCACACTTTTATCTCTTTTGTTTTTACTGATATTGCTCCCCGTTGTATGTTCTCAAGCGAAAGCCGGAAGAGGCGATATGGAGCATGATATTCTCACGCTTATCAACCGGTACCGCGCCAAATATGGATTACAGGCGTTGAAAATGAACAATACTATCTCCGATGCGGCGCGCAGACATAGCAAAGACATGGCATCCGGCAGTATTCCGTTTGGCCATGACGGCTTTGACGAGCGCACCAACAAACTGATTAAACAACTCAGCCCGGCCGATGCCGCCGCAGAAAATGTAGCATATGGGGCAGAAACTGCACAGGAAGTAGTGGATATGTGGCTGCACAGCAAAGGTCACCGCAAAAATATTATGGGCAATTACAATCTTACTGGCATCGGTATTGCGGAAGGTCGCGACGGTACCTATTATTTTACGCAGATCTTTATCCATAAAAAATAGCATCACGTTGGTGAACGGCTGGTGGTAAATGATACGTTTTAAACAGTCAGAGGTGATCTTCAAATTTTGACGATCAAATCGCCCGCGGTCAGAGCACAACGAACGCCTCACTCATTACGGACAATTCATTGCTTCCTTTTTAGTTTTTGACGATTCACTTTTCAATCTGTATTTTTTTGACTAACTTTTAGGTGGAACAAAATGGATGTGCTATGCAAGGAAAAATCATTCTATGCGGTTTATTGTCTTTACTCGCCTTTCCTTCATCGGCGCAAACCCATACAAAAAAAGTAAAGAAAACGCCGCCGAGCACGGAGTCGTTGCCGAAAACGGCAGACCTTTCAAAACCGTTGCCTGAGTGGGAAAACGGGCCAGATAATGTCTATTTCCCCGACTATTACATGTTTTACGACCCGCACCGGAAAAGCTATGTTTACTGGACCGGGGAACAATGGGCGACCAGTACCATGCAACCTTCGCTTATCCGGGATATTGACCGATCGAAAGTGCGCGTGCAGATATTGAAAGATGAAACGCTGGTGTACCCTGAAGACAATTTTGAGCGTTACCAGAAATTATACCCGGCGCAGCAGGTTTTCCCTTCGGTTCCCGTGCCCATCGTGACCATCACGCCAAAGAAAAAGAAGAAATAATTGTCTTTATTATTTTATTAAGCGCCGGTTTTTTGCCGGCGTTTTTATTGACATTAGCCCTTCAATGCTATAGTTTTACATTATGATCCATAAAATTCTGGCAGACAAGCCTACAAAAGTGTTTCTTATCATGGCTTGCTTTTTTGTAGCGAATGCGCTGATCGCAGAATGTATAGGAGGCAAGTTGTTTTCGCTGGAAGCATTGCTGGGCATGGCACAGCACCCGTTTGCGCTTCTGGGAGAATCGGGGCTCACCTATACACTTACCGCTGGTGTATTGCTCTGGCCGCTCGAGTTTGTGATGACCGATGTGGTGAATGAATATTATGGCCCGAAAGCGGTGCGACGCATTTCTTATATTGCAGTAGGTCTCATCAGCTATGCATTTATCATGTTTTTCCTGGCAATTAAGGTACCCGCAGAACAATCATTCTGGGTGGGCAGTCAGAAAAACGAAGGCGTACCGGATATGCAGGCGGCATTCAGCAGTATCTTCGGACAAGGCATGTGGATCATCTTCGGCAGCCTGATCGCATTTCTTATCAGTCAGATCCTGGACGTCTGGGTCTTTCACCGGATCAAAAAAATAACAGGCGAAAAAAAAGTATGGCTGCGCGCTACAGGTTCTACACTGGTTTCTCAGCTGATCGATAGCTTTGTGGTATTGTTCATTGCGTTCAAATTAGGCCGTGGCTGGTCGTACCAGCGCGTGCTGGCGGTGGGCCTGGTTAACTATTCCTATAAGGCTACCATGGCCATTATACTGACGCCGCTTATCTATCTCATTGAAATGGGTATTGAAAAATACCTGGGCGAAGAAACCGTAAAAAAAATGAAAGCAGCCGCAATGAGTGCCGAGTAATCCGGCAAATGGCTAAATGAACCAAGGGTTAAATACCGTATCATGGGCTTAACCCTTTACTTATTTCGCTTTAGCTAAACAGCTTCAGTTGCGTATCCGGCGGTTTGGCATCACCCAAAACGGTTTTGCCACCATATTTCCAGGACGCTGCCCGTTCTTTTTCGATGAGGTCATCAAAGCGTTCGTTGGGGGTGAAATCTTTTTCCGCATTCGCCGAAATTTCGTGTAATTTTTTAATGGCCTGGGATTTATCATTATCCCCGATTTTAGCACGCCGTACCGCTATCTCCAATGCCTGGATGCATTCATCATACACCTTAGTAGGCACGGGAAACGGATGGCCGTCTTTTCCGCCATGCGCAAATGAAAATCGCGCCGGATCATCAAACCGGGAAGGGCTGCCGTGAATGACCTCGCTCACCAGCGTAAGCGACTGCAATGTCCTGGGGCCAACGCCCTGGAGGGAAAGCAATGCTTCAAAATTTTGCGGCTGTTGCTCCTGCGCCAGCCATAGCACCGCACCCAATCGTTTCAGATTCACGTTTTCCTGCCGTACATCATGATGCGAAGGCATGACCAGCCGGGCACATTCGGTAATAATATGATTTGGATTTTCGTGTGTGAGTTGCAAAATACCGCTACGTGCAGTGTCTGCATCTGCGGCGGTCAGGTTAAGAATCTTGCCCATGTGCGCCCCGCAAACACCGGTATGTGGCTCTTCCACAAACGACTTCAGACCGGCGGAATGCCAGTGATAACGTCTTGCAGTGCTTTGCGTTTCGTGCATGCCTTGCTGAATTACGGTCCACTGGCCGGTATCGCTTACCACAAAATTGTGCATGTATAGTTGAAAACCGTCCTGCACAGCGGTATTGTCTACCTTCGCACTTAGCTTACTGCAGCGTACCAGCTCATTGCCATTAAGACCTGTTTGCTGCGCGATCCTGAGCAATTCATTTGGTGTTTGGGTAGAATGTTTTCCCTTTCCGCCGCAGAAATAAAGGCCTAAGGTTTTTGAGTGCGGATTTATGGAACGTTTCAGCGCCCACATCACGGAAGTAGTAATTCCGGAAGAATGCCAATCCATACCCAGTACAGCACCGAGGCTTTGAAACCAGAACGGGTCGGCCAGGCGGCGCAGCATTTCTTCTTTCCCATATTCCGTCAGGATCGCCTCTGTAATCGCCAGGCCCAGTTTGGCCATACGATCGGCCAGCCATTTAGGCACAAGACCGTAGTGTAAAGGTAAATCCGCAGCACCCGAACGCTTCATTCTTCAAAGTTAGGGATTGAAGGCAAATGGATATTTCATCAAAAAATAAATAATTCACGCAACATTTACTGGCACAGATTTCCTATGGTTATCTTCAAAAAAACTGGTATGCCGGAAGGTCCGTCCATAGTGATTTTAAAAGAACTGGCGCAACCGTTTAAGGGGAAGAAAGTAATTGCGGTTTCGGGGAATACGAAGGAAGACAAAGCGCGAGCGCTCCATAAAAAAGTCGTCGATTTTAAAAGCTGGGGCAAACATTTTCTCATCTGCTTTACGGATTTTACCATCCGCATCCATTTTTTGCTTTATGGTTCGTACCGCATCAACGAACAGCGCGACCGTCCGCCGAGATTGAGCCTTCAATTCCGGAACGGCGAACTCAATTTTTATACTAATTCGGTAAAAATCATAGAAGAACCGTTAGATGAGGTCTACGACTGGTCGGAAGATGTGATGAGCGATGCATGGGATGAAAAGAAAACATTAAAGCGCCTGAAGGCGCAACCGCAACTGCTGGCCTGCGATGCCCTGCTCGATCAGCATATTTTTTCCGGTTCCGGCAACATTATTAAAAACGAGGTTTTATACCGCACCAAAATCCATCCACTGAGCCTGATTGGCAACATGCCACCGAATAAACTGAAAGAAATGGTGCGGGAAACAAGAAATTACGCTTTCGATTTTTTACGATGGAAAAAAGCGTTCGAATTGAAAAAACATTACCAGGTCTATAATCAGAAAGTGGCAAAAGACACCGGGGAACCGGTAATCAAAGCACAGCGCCTGGGAAAAACAGGCCGGAGAACGTTTTACTGTGAAAGCCAGGTCTTGTACGCCTGATCGCCAGTAATGTAAATGTCTGTCTTCCGTATTACCGGTATTCATGCAGGAGGCTGTCCGGTTTCAATGCATGAGCACGCTGCCGATTGGCCCTATTTGCCAAAATGCCGAATTAATGAGAGGCGCTTGCGGTGTTTCCCTTTAATCATTACTTTTGCAATCCGTACAAAAAATAAATATGGCTACAACAGCAGATATCCGGAACGGCATGATCATCAAATTGGATGACGGTCTGTATTCCGTAATTGAATTTGGTCAGAACAAAACAGCCCGCGCGGCAGCTAAAGTTTGGGCAAAACTGAAAGGCGTAGACAACACACGTTCTATCGAGAAAACCTGGAACTCAGGCGATAACATCTTCCCTGTACGCGTTGAGCGTCGTCCTTACCAGTTCCTGTACAAAGATGACAGTGGTTTCAATTTTATGGACACTACCAGCTTCGAACAGATCTCGCTCGGCGAAAACATGATTGAGCGTCCGGAATTATTCAAGGACGGTCAGGACTGTTTCGTACTGGTAAATACAGAAACAGAACAGGCGATGAGTGTGGAGCTGCCACCAAGTGTAAACCTGATGGTTACGTACTCTGAGCCAGGTCTGAAAGGTGATACTGCTACCCGTACGCTGAAACCTGCTACTGTTGAAACAGGTGCAACCGTAATGGTTCCTTTGTTCGTAAACGAAGGCGAACTGATCAAAGTAGACTCTAAGACAGGTGCTTACGTAGAACGCGTAAAACAATAATCTCTTTCGCTTACCAATCCACAACTAAAATCATTCCAACATGGAATACAAACAAATACAGGAACTGATCAAGGCTATCAACAAGTCTAACATCAGCGAGCTGAGCATTGAAGAAGGCGATTTTAAAATTACCATCAAGCAGGCTCAGACCATCAACGAAACGCAGGTAGTTGCATACCAGCCAATGCCGCAAATGATGCCGGCAGCACAAGCTCCGGTAGCTATTCCGGCGGCTCCGGCAGCAGCACCGGCAGCGCCTGCTACTCCGGCAGCAGCGCCTGCAGCTGATGCAAACCTGATCACGATCAAATCTCCGATGATCGGTACATTCTACCGCAGCTCATCTCCAGACAAACCACCTTTCGTAAATGTCGGTGATGAAATCAAACCTGGTAAAGTGCTTTGTATCATTGAAGCAATGAAATTGTTTAACGAGATCGAAAGTGAAGTAAGCGGTAAGATCGTGAAAATACTGATCGACGATGCTTCTCCGGTTGAGTACGATCAGCCTTTGTTCCTCGTAGAACCGGCTTAAAATTAGATAATAAGACAATTCGACAATGTGCCAATTCAAAACTGGCGCATTGTTTTTATTACACCATTGCAGAATTGCCGAATTAACGAATTATCAAATTAACAACTTAGGTTAATGTTCAAAAAAATACTCATTGCCAATCGTGGTGAAATTGCGTTACGTATCATTCGTACCTGCCGCGAAATGGGCATTAAAACAGTAGCTGTTTACTCTGTTGCCGATAAAGACAGCCTGCATGTTCGCTTTGCGGATGAAGCAGTTTGTATTGGTAAAGCGCAGAGTGCCGATTCTTACCTCAACATTCCGCATATCATGGCTGCAGCAGAGATTACCAATGCTGACGCCATTCACCCTGGTTATGGCTTTCTCGCTGAAAATGCCAATTTTTCTGAAATCTGTGCACAATACGGTATCAAATTTATCGGCCCTACGCCGGAAATGATCCGTAAAATGGGCGATAAAATCACAGCCAAAGAAACCATGATCGCAGCCGGCGTCCCTTGTATTCCGGGTTCCGAAGGCTTGCTGGAAAGCCTGGAACAGGCACAGCAACTGGCCCATGAAATGGGTTATCCTGTGATCCTGAAAGCTACGGCAGGCGGCGGTGGTAAAGGTATGCGCGTGGTTTGGGAAGACAGCGAACTGGAACGTGCTTATACAACAGCAAAAGCAGAGGCAGGCGCTTCTTTCAAAAACGATGGCATCTACATGGAGAAATTCGTGGAAGAGCCTCGCCATATTGAAATCCAGGTGGCTGGTGACCAATTCGGCACCGTTTGTCATCTGAGTGAGCGCGATTGTTCTATTCAGCGCCGGCACCAGAAACTCGTAGAAGAATCTCCTTCTCCGTTCATGACTCCGGAACTGCGCCAGAAAATGGGGGAAGCAGCGATCAAAGCGGCAGCAGCCATCAATTACGAAAGTGTTGGTACCATCGAATTCCTGGTAGACAAACACCGCAATTTCTACTTTATGGAAATGAACACCCGTATCCAGGTAGAGCATGGCGTTACCGAAGAAGTTATCAATTTTGACCTGATCAAAGAACAGATCAAAATCGCAGCTGGTGTTCCGATCAGCGGCCGTAACTACGAACCGGTAATGCACGCAATCGAATGCCGTATCAACGCAGAAGATCCATACAATGATTTCCGCCCGAGTCCGGGCAAAATCACGGTACTGCATACACCAGGCGGCCACGGCGTACGCGTAGATTCTCATATCTATGCCGGTTATGTGATCCCGCCGTATTATGATAGTATGATCGCAAAGATCATTGCAGTGGCACAAACCCGTGAAGAAGCGATCAACACAATGGAACGTGCTTTAAGTGAATATGTAATAGAGGGTATCAAAACCACGATCCCTTTCCATATGCAGTTGATGCGTGATGAAAATTTCCGCAAAGGCAATTTCACTACCAAATTCATCGAAAGCTTCCATTTGGTGTAATTTCGAGCCGACAAAATTTCAATATTATAAAGATCCCGGGACCAGCTCCCGGGATCTTCTGTTTTTACACCGAATAGAAAAATAAACCATTAAAATAAATACCGATAAAACATATTAGCCTGGCATTTCCCGAACTGCTACATTCGGCCCCTCCTAAAGAAATCGATGTAGTATGGCAGCCATCAAACACAATCTTCCATGGATCGAGTCTCCGTTTTTCGAAAAAGAACTCGCCGAGTCTCATCTGTCGGACGCAGACAAAGCTTTCGTAAAAGAATTTGCCGAAAATGGCTATGTGATCATCGATGCCGGTATTGAAGACAATACCATAGAGATGATCAAAAAAGAATTAGCTACGGGCTTTAAAGATATTAGCGAAAAAGTTGCTGCGGGAAAGCTTTCACAACAAATGCTCAATCGCATACAGGACGCCTGGCAATACAACACGCACGTCCGTGCCGTAGCAGGCTCCCAACTCATTATGGACAAACTTCGCCTGCTCTACCGCCGGGAGCCATTCCCTTTTCAGACGCTCAATTTTAATATAGGCACCCAACAACGTACCCATTCCGATATGATTCACTTCAGTTCGATCCCCGAACGCTTTATGTGCGGCGTCTGGATCGCATTTGAAGATATAACTGAAGACAATGGCCCGCTGCATTATTACCCTAAGAGCCATAAGCTCCCTTTTTATGAGATGAGCGATATGAATGTGAAAGGTTCCGAAAGCCGGAAAATGAAAAATGGGTATATGGATTATTGCGATTATTATGAAAATTTCATTGAAGCGGTAGCCGTCAACCTAAAGCTGGAAAAAAAGAAACTGCTGGTTAAAAAAGGACAAGCATTGATCTGGGCGGCGAACCTGCTGCACGGCGGAGAACACATCAACGATCCAAATACCACCCGCCACAGCCAGGTTACACACTATTATTTTCAGGATTGCCTGTACTATACTCCGCTGTATTCCGACATTGCCATCAAGGAAATGTATATCCGCGATGTGGTAAATATAATCGACGGCGAGCCGGTAAAAAACAGGTATCTCGGCGAAGAAGTCAGGGTGGACACCAGCACCACCTGGAAACGAAGACTGGGTAAAATGCTCCCGAAACCGATCATGTCGTTCTATCATTCACTGACGCGTAAATAAGCCGCAATGGCTGGCGTCATCTTGTTGCGCCCCCTTTCCCTAACTTCAGCCCTCGAGGATTTAGCGTTTAAATACCCCTGCGCAACCGAATAGACCTATGCTACCAGGCACCAGCTATCAGCGGTTTAACGGATTGTTTTTATCTTTCGTAGTCAAGCAAAGACTATGAAAACCTGCATTTCTATTCTTCGCGGCATTAATGTCAGCGGCCACCATAAAATTCTGATGAAAGACCTAAAGGCTATGTATGAAAGCATGGACTTCGAAAACGTGCGTACTTATATCCAGAGCGGTAACGTGATCTTTGAAACACGGCAGAAAAAGTCTGACCTGGTACTGGCGCAGGAAATCAGAAACAAAATCAACGAAACATTTGGGTTCGATGTGCCGGTAATTACCAGAAGCGCGGAAGAAATAAACGAAGTGCTGACCCATAATCCTTTTCTGAAACGAAAAGAAGTGGACCTGGCCAGGCTGCATGTTACATTTTTAGCCGAGGTGCCGTCCAAAGAAAAACTGGAGCAACTGAAAGCAGTAAATTACGCGCCCGACGAATTTATTGTAGCAGGGAAGGAAGTCTATCTGTATATTCCGGTAAGTTACGGCCATACAAAGCTGAATAATAATTTTTGGGAATCGAAGCTGCAACGAACCGCTACAACCCGGAACTGGAAAACAGTTGGCGAACTGGCGAAAATAGCGAATGAGGCAAGCGATAAAACAAAAAAGAAATGAGCGTAATTGATCAACTGGCTTCGCGCCTGAACCGAAAAGACGAAATACCTAATATTGAGCTGGCGGTACAAATTGTGGCGAAAAAAGATCAGGAAGCCATCAAAGAACTGGTGCTACATCTCAGCGATAAAAATAAAGAAATACAAAGCGACTGTATCAAGGTGCTGTATGAGATCGGCGATCTGAAACCCGGACTGATAGCGCCTTACCGGGAAGATTTCCTCACACTGCTAACGAGCAAAAATAATCGCCTGCAATGGGGCGCCATGACCGCACTAAACGCAATTGCCAGCGAATACCCCAATGCTGTTTTTAACGATCTGGGCCTAATACTCGAAGCTGCAGACAAAGGCTCGGTCATTACGAGAGACAACGCCGTGGCCGTCCTGATAAAGCTGTATGCTATGACGGAATATGCAGCTAAAGTGTTTCCGCTACTCACCGAGCAACTGAAATCCTGCCCGACAAACCAGTTACCCATGTATGCAGAAAATGCGGCCCCCGTTTTGCAGGATAAGGACAAAGAAGATTTTATCGCCGTACTGTCTTCCAGGCTGGACGAATTTGAAAAAGAATCCAAACGAAAACGAGTAGAAAAAATAATCAGGAAACTTCACTATTAACCGGTATCTACCCGCCTCCCGCCGACGGTTGGCGCCATCTTTTGTAAGCATATCCCATTTGTGACGTCTAACAAGTGTAAGCCGAATTATCTATCCCGAAACGGCCACAAAAAATGTCATGCACTTGTCACAGTTTTTTAAAAGCCCAACCATTTAGGTGTACCTACTGTATTCTATATAAACAGTGATTAAAACACTGCCCGGAATCATGTACATAAGCACTACTCTTCATATACCAAAGCGAATTCTTTTTTCCGGCTGGCCGCAATACCTAAAGATAACCTAAACCGACCGGGCGTCGACAGCGAGCTGCCTGCCATACCACAAGCCCGCAAAATTTGCCCTAACGCTTAATGCTCCCAAACAATGAACACCACTTTATTACCGCCGGGCTCCATAACCAATGCGCCGGCTCTGAAACTAACGAGGGTATCCAGAAAGCTGCTTATTGACACGCCAGATACCTGGTTTGTACGCCGGATAAAAAGGATCTGCGACCTCACCATTGCCGTCTTGATGATCGTGACGGTACTTTCCTGGCTTACACCGGTGTTGTTGTTACTGATCAAAATCTCATCACCAGGCCCTTTGTTTTTCAAACAGCAGCGAATCGGACTGCATGGAAAAAACTTTGCCTGCCTTAAATTCCGCACCATGCGGGTCAATCAACACAGCGACACCCGGCAGGCGGCACAGGACGATAAACGCATTACAAAACTTGGATTATTGCTGAGAATTACCCATATTGATGAACTCCCCCAGTTATTCAATGTGCTGATGAACGATATGAGTATTGTGGGACCGAGGCCACACATGCTTTACCACGACGAATTGTTTTCTGCTACGCTACCCGACTACCCGCTTCGTCATGCAGTGAAACCGGGCATTACAGGATTGGCGCAGGCAACGGGCTATCATGGCGCCACACCTGATTTTAAAAGCATATCGGACCGCACACGGCTCGATCTTTTTTATGTACGGAAAGTTTCGTTTCTGCTGGATATGAAAATTTTACTGCTCACCTTTTTAGTAGCACCGTCCAAACACGTGATAAAATTATGGAGATCACTTTAGCCACACGCAATTGTGACACGGCCATCAGTAGTACCCTTCAGTATTACGCGTTTTTCCGGTATCCACTCACGGCTTCCGAAATTCATCAACGTGCTGCTGCATGCTGTACCCTCAAAGAGGTAACGGAATACTTGAATGAACTCGAAATACTGGGTCAACTGTATACACACGAAGGTTATTATACTTTGCTCAACGATGCGCCTGCGCTGGTAGCGCGCCGTAAAGCAGGTAAAATACAGGCAGACAAAGACCTGGTACAGGCACGGCGCATTGGCACGTTTATCTACCAGTTCCCCTTTGTGAAATTTGTGGGTATCTCCGGGTCCCTGTCCAAAGGCTTTGCCGATCGCAACAGTGATTTCGATTTTTTTATCGTGACAAGCGGCAACCGGCTCTGGATTGCCCGGACGCTGCTTCACCTGTTTAAGAAAATGACTTTTGCAGTTGGTCAGCAACATAAGTTCTGTATGAATTATTTTATCGACGAGCATGCACTGTGTCTCGAAGAACAAAACATATACACCGCTACCGAGCTTTCTTCGCTGTTGCCCATTTGTGGCGCCGCATGTTATCATGAACTGATGGCGGCCAATAAATGGTGTATCGATTTCTTACCCAACTGGCAAAAAATAAAACCTGAAGCCACAATTAAAAACAACAGAACTTTGGCAGGGAAATTTGCGGAATGGGCGATCAATAAATTCTGGCCGGAGCATTGGAATAAAAAGCTCATGAACCTTACGGATGCTAAATGGCAAAGGAAATGGGCCCGAAAGGATTATCCGGCAGACGACTATGGCCTGGCTTTTAAAACCACGCTGCATGTCTCTAAGAATCACAAAGCCAATTACCAGAAAAAAGTTTTGGAACAAGTCAATAAGAAAATGAATTAAGATGCGCGTTCTGTTTACACACTCTTACTTTTTGCATTTCGATGAAAAGCAGTGGAAAACGATGCAGCCATATGCGCCTTTGGGCACACTGTTTGCCGCATCTTTTCTTCGCGAAAACGGTTATGAAGTAGCACTGCACGATGTGATGTTCCTCGAAGATCCGAAATCGATCACACCAGTGCTGGCGTCTTTTAAACCAGACATGCTGGTGATTTACGACGATGGGTTTAATTATCTCACCAAAATGTGCCTCACCAATATGCGTGAAGCTGCATTTGAAATGAGCGCCATCGCCAAATCATTCGGTTGTACCGTGGCCATTTCGTCTTCCGATTCAACCGATCATTTCAATCAATATCTCGACCAGGGCGCAGACTATATCATGCTGGGCGAGGCAGAACATACCTTGCTTGAAATCGCGAACGGCCTGCGCGACCAAACGATAAATCCTGCAACGATTGCCGGAATTGCTTATCGCGACCAGGGAAAGACGGTCCGTACAATGGCCAGACCGGTATTGCAGGACCTCGACAGTCTTCCCTTGCCCGCCTGGGACCTGGCGGATCTAAACACATACAAACAAGCCTGGATAAACAGCAATGGTTATTTCTCCATCAATATGACCACAACACGTGGCTGTCCTTATAAATGCAACTGGTGTGCGAAACCGATCTACGGAAACCGGTACAATGCACGCACACCGGAAAACGTTTTTGCGGAACTGAAAATGCTGCACGAACGTTACCATTTTGACCATATCTGGTTTTGCGATGATATCTTCGGGTTGAAACCCGGATGGATAAAGCGTTTTGCCGCATTACTCAATGAAGCGGGCATTAAAATCCGCTTTAAGATACAATCGCGCGCCGACCTGATCCTGAAAGATGAACAGGCGGAAGCATTGGCTGCCGCCGGTTGTGAGACGGTATGGATGGGCGCAGAAAGCGGCTCTCAAAAAATACTGGATGCTATGGATAAAGGCATCACGGTACAGCAGATTGAAACAGCCGTAAAGCAACTCAATGCAAAAAATATCCGTACGGCACTGTTCCTGCAATTTGGTTATTTAGAGGAAACCAAAGATGATATCCGCCTTACCTTGGCTATGTTGCGCAGACTGATGCCTGATGAAATCGGAATTTCTGTTTCCTATCCGTTGCCAGGCACTAAGTTTTATGAAAAGGTGAAAGAAGAGCTAAAGCAGAAAACAAACTGGACCGATTCGGACGAGCTGGCAATGATGTTTCATGGTACTTACGAACCGGATTTCTATAAAAAACTGCACCGGTATGTACATACTTACTACCGCCAGTTGAAAAATACGCAACAGGTGAAACGTTTTAACCTGAAAGCGATTGTGAAAATGCCGCTGTATGCACTACGTGAAAAACAGCAGAAAAAAATACTGGAAGCATGAACGACTTAAGGCAGGAGCAAGAGGTAGATGCGGCATTTTCCAAACAGTCGCCCATCTTCGACGAAACCGACCGGCAGAATAATCTGCTTTTATGGATGCGCAACCGTGTACACAAAGAAGTATTGGCGCACATCAAAAAGGATGCGTATATGCTGGAACTAAACTGCGGTACGGGTATCGATGCGCTGTTTTTTGCACAGCAAGGCATTCGTGTAAAGGCAACGGATAATGCCACAGGGATGCTGGAACAATTGCGTCAAAAAATCGCGAACAACGCCCTGGACAGGCTGATAACCGCAGAGCGATGCTCGTTCAATAACCTCGAAGATCTTGGCAGTGAACCGCAGTTCGATTACGTATTCTCCAATTTCGGCGGGCTAAATTGTACCGACCGGCTCGATAAAGTCTTGCATAATATCGACATACTGCTAAAGCCTGGCGGCAGTTGTACGCTGGTAATTATGCCACGTGTCTGTATCTGGGAGATGCTGATGGTGTTTAAAGGTTATTTCAGAACTGCATTCCGGCGCTTCAAAAAAGGCGGCACCAGAGCGCGTGTGGAAGGTGTTTATTTTAACTGTTACTATTACAGTCCACAGTATATTATCGATGCGCTGGGCAAAAACTATACGGTTGAAAGTTTAAAAGGTCTGGCGATCACGGTGCCGCCACCTTATATCGAGCAATTCACAGAAAAGCATCCCCGCTTGTTTAAACAGCTGGAGCGCTGGGAAAACAAGCTTTGTTCCAAAGCTCCTTTTAACGGTTGGGGTGACCATTTTATGATCACCATGAAGAAGAACGACTCATTCAGTACCTCAAACCAGTCGCACTGAAATCCATCATCCGAAATACCATTGCATTGTTACGCCCAAATGAAAGGCGGCAACTGATATTTTTATCTGCTTTGAATGCTTTGGCAAGCGTACTGGATATTGCGGCGCTGGCGGTGCTTGTACTCATAATCGGACGCTATACAAAAGGAGCGGATCAGCTGCCAGGTTGGATGCCAGGTTGGACGCGGGCCAACACAACCACGCCCGTTTTGCTTTTCCTGCTATTTTTCGGGCTTAAGAACCTATTTGCATATACGATCTACAGCCGGCAAACTTTTTTTGTGCACCGCGTTGCCGCCAGGCTCTCACATGTTCAACTGACCGATTACCTGAACGGTAGTTACACTGATTATGTGACCACAGACAACGCCAGACTGCTCCATCGTATAAATCATGAGCCGATCGAGTTTGCCAATTATATTTTGGCCGGCATACAGCAGTTGTTTACCGAATTCGTTTTGATCTTCGTCGCCATCCTGGCCATTCTCTGGTACAACGCCGCCCTTTTCGGGCTATTGGTTTTGTTCTTGCTGCCACCAGTAGCGCTGGTGAGTTGGCTTACGAAAAAACGACTCAGGGCGGCACGCAAACAAGTAAAAGAAGATGCGGAAAAAGCGACGCAGTATTTACAGGAGGCCCTCTACAGTTATGTAGAGAGCAATGTTTACCATAGAAAAGATTTTTTTACAGGCCGGCAACAACAGTATCAACGCAGACTTGGCGGCCATTTATCGCAACTGCAGATCGCACAGTGGGTGCCGGCCAGGATAGTAGAATTGTTTGCAGTTGCCGGCCTTTTCATCCTGGTGCTGCTGCATCATTCAGGCAATTCAACAGCCGATATCATTACGATCGGCGCCTTTATGGCAGCGGCTTATAAGATTATTCCCGGCATCGTTCGGATCTCCAATCTTACCGCCCAGATGAGAACTTATGAATACACGATTTCCGATTTGAAACCGGCGGCTGTAAGCGAAATCGAATGCAAAGAGCTGCCGGCAATAAATAGCATTCAATTTGACCAGGTCTCGTTCAGCCATCCCGGAAATAATGTATTGAAACAGTTTAATCTCCAGATCGAGCCGGGCGATTTCGTAGACCTCGTGGCGCCATCCGGGAAAGGAAAAACAACCGCCATCCATTTACTCTTGGGTTTTCTACAACCCGATTCCGGGCAAATACTGATTAACGACAGCCCTGCGGATACCTCTGTACTGGCCAATTACCGAAGACAGATCGCTTATGTGAAACAGCAGACGTTTCTGATTCATGATACGATTGCGCGAAATATAACTTTATCGGATGAGGCAACAGACACGACATTGCTGAATGCTGTCATCAATGCCTCCGGGCTGCACTCCTGGATTCATACTTTTCCGGAACGAACAGAGAAAATCATCGCCGACAATGGTAAAAACCTGAGCGGCGGACAAAGAAAAAGGATTGCCATTGCACGTGCGCTTTACAAAGATGCAGACATCATCGTGCTGGATGAGCCTTTCAGCGAACTGGACGAGGTTTCGGAACGCAGCCTGTTACAACATTTTAAAAAATTAGCACAGCAAGGCAAAATAGTGATATTGATCACACACAACCGAATCAGCGCCGATTACTGCAATAAAACTATTGTGTTGCATGAATAGCACTGCAAAAACATTGGTATTCCTAAGCCCTGCATTTGCAGCTTATGAAGGAGACAACTGGTTGCCTTCGCAGGCTAACCTCGTGCGTACCATCAATAAATTATACCCTTCGCTAAAAATAGTGATCCTTAGTTTTCATTATCCCGTTACAGTACAACCTTATGAATGGTATGGCAATCGCATCATACCGTTCGGCAACAACAAAACAGGAAAATGGCAAACAGTGCTGCGCTGGCGGAAAGTCTGGAACTGCCTCCGATCTTTGAAACAGCAGGAAAACATCCTCGGCATTTTTAGTTTTTTCTGCTCGGAATCTGCTTTCGCCGGTCATTATTTTGCACAGCGCAACGGCCTGAAACATTTTATCTGGGTACTGGGGCAAGACGCCAAACCCGGCAATAAACAAGTGCGCCGTATCAAACCAGCCGCGAATGAATTGGTCTGCATTTCAGACTTTTTGCAAAATGAATTTCATAGAAATTACGGTATTCAACCAAAGCATGTCATCCCTATCGGCATTGTGCCGGAATATTTTTCTTCCGTAAAACCTGATCGTGATATCGATTTACTGGGCGTCGGGTCATTGATTCCACTCAAGCAATATGAACTGCTGATCGACGCAGTGCAAATTATGGTGCAACAACGACCAACGCTCCGTGCAGTCATTGTCGGTGGCGGACCGGAGTTTGGCGCATTACAGCAAAAAATAGAAGCCTTGCAGCTTGAAAAGAACATTCGGCTCGTCGGTGAAAAATCATACGGAGCAACATTAGAATGGATGCAACGCAGCAAATTACTGCTGCACCCTTCGGCCTATGAAGGACTGGGCATGGTGAATCTCGAAGCCATTTATACCGGAGCGCACGCTATTAGTTTCTGTCAGCCTTTCGACCATGAAATCCCCCATTGGCATATTGTAAAAGATACGGCGCAGATGGCAGACAAAGCCCTACACTTATTGCAAAACGCCGACACCGATTACCACAGTCAGCAGCCTTTTTTGATGGATGACTGTGCCCGGAAAATAATATCGCTGATGGCCGAAGATGTGAATGGTGAGTTGTGAGTTGCCAGTCACATTCTGTCGATTGTCCTAACTTTAAAGAACCAAAATTCGTTTTAGGATGAAACCGGAGTTATTGATTAAACGAGCTTATGAGCGCCCGGAAAAGAAAGATGGTTACCGCGTTCTGGTGGACCGCCTATGGCCGCGTGGGGTTAAGAAAGAAGAGGCGGCGATCGATGACTGGCAAAAGGAACTGGCGCCGTCAACGGCGCTCAGAAAATGGTTTGGTCACGACCCCGAACGATGGAATGAGTTTCAGAAGAAATACCGCGCAGAATTGAAAAATAATGAGGCAGTACCGTCTTTTGTGGAAGCCCATGCGGATCGCAAAAAAATCACGTTAGTATATGGTGCAAAAGATACGGAGCACACCCACGCTTTAGTATTGCAGCAATATTTACAAGCGCAGTTTTAGTTTTATTGATCCGGAAATAATTTAGACCCGGACGGCTTTTATTCTAACATCAGCAATCCTTATAATGAAGTACCGCTAATTACTGTTACTTGCACCGGCTGTTTTTCAGCTTTCATCACAAAAAAAACAAAAACCATGGACAAAAAAGTATTTTCGGATATGGCGTTGAAATCCTGGAATGTAGAGGTAAACAGAGCCAATAAACTCTTGAACAGCTTCCGTCATGAAGACTTGCAGAAAGAAGTATCCCCGGGCCGTAACCGTGTTATCTACTTACTTGGACATTTGATTGCCGCTAATGACAGCATGCTGTCTTTATTTGGGCTGGGCGACCGGATGTATGCGCATTTTGATGAGCCGTTTCTGAAAGCCAGCGATAAATCAGGCCAGGAAATGCCCACAGCAGAACAACTGATGCAGGACTGGAACCATTCGGTAACTGCCTTAAACGAAGGCTTTGCCAAACTCTCTCCAGACGATTGGTTTGGCCGCCACAATTCTATGACGGACGAGGATCTTGCAAAAGATCCAGGCCGCAATAAGCTTTCGGTGCTGATGAACCGCACAAGTCATATGGCTTACCACCTGGGGCAAATCGCTTTGGCGCAGGGCTAGGTGCCGGATAATAACGGGTAAGAGAAGGCCGGGGATTGTGATCTCTGGCTTTTTGTATTTCAATGCATAGCATTTGATGTAAGGAAGATGCTACTAAAACGCAAACCTGCATTACCTCCGGTAGCTCCTTGCAGGATGTAACATAGCCAATCAAAGCCGTCCCACATAGACTTTCGTATCGTACCGTATCGTAACGGAATTATTCGTTTGATAACGGTCGAAGAGCTGTTTGAGATCAGTGATCATAGGCACATAGCCGGCATCATTGCGCGGCGGCATGTAGGACGAAGACACTAACCTGCCTTCGAGACCATTGAAATCAAAGGTCTGACTATTGCCGAAGGTCTGAAGCTGGCAGGGATTAGGCGCATAAAACGCTTGTATGTTTTCGAGGTCTATATTGCGATGTCCAACTTTTACGTAATCTCTGGCGTGTTTTTCGATCAACTGATCGTATTCCGTTTCAAAAGCCGAGCCAACTTTACGCTCATTCCATATTAGTATAACGAGTCCATTCTTTTTCAGGATGCGTTTAAATTCTTCTCTTGTTTTTGCCGCATCAAACCAGTGAAAGGCCTGCCCGCAAACAATCGCATGCACACTGTCCGATTCAAGATTGGTATGCTCTGCAGCGCCGTCTATGGCTCGGAATGTTTTATACTGCTGCAAAAGTTCTATGGAAGCTTCGCGCATTTCCGGATTCGGTTCTACGGCAATAACCGGGTAACCCGCATCAAGAAACAGCTCAGACGAAATGCCGGTTCCGGCGCCTATATCGGCAATCAGCTTGCCTGCCGACAAGTGGTATTGCGTCTGTAAAAAATCAATGATCGCTTCGGGATAATGCGGCCGGTACTTGATATAGTCTGTAACCCGGTTGCTGAAACGTTCTTGGCTGTTCATGATTGCTTTATTAAAATAAGCGGTTGCTGCGGTGACATTCCGCGGATATGCTTCCTCTAATTTAGGCAAGTCTGATGATCTGTAACAAGTTTTATCAAATTGAGAAGCAAACCTATCGTTATGAGAACGCATTTTTCAAATAAAGGAGAAAAAATTTTCTAACACGCTGACAATTTGATAGCGGTTTGTTTAACGGTCCGGTCAAATAAAATGGCATCAGATTTGAGCTACAAAGTTCAATATCAGATTTCTTCAAAAACATCTGGCAGACTCATTTTTGAGCGAACTACATTTTTGAACGGCTATGATCAAGACCATTTATAAAAACAACCATAAACAAACCGAAATGAAACAAGGATTTGATTTTAAGGACAAACATTATGAGTTCAAATATTTCACCGAAGCCGACAAACAGAACGGTATCTTTTTAATCGAACTATTTGACAACTATCTGAACCATTATACGCCACGCTATTTCATCGTGTGCTACAAAGATCACAAAGTTTCTTTCAAAGCGGTAAGCACAATGGACTTCGACATCAAATCGGCCGTTGTGAAAGCGATTATCGGCACAGAAAAACCAGCTAAATAAAGCTATTTCGAAAAAACGATTCAACGTCAGCAACCATGCTGTTACACAGAATAGAAGCAAAAGCTGCACCGCTCGCCGCCAGCGTTGCCCAAGCTGCCGAAGAAACCCGGTTTGCGATACAGATCGCAGGCGAAATGCATTTTCACTATGCAGAAATGATCTGTGAAGAAATGTATATCTCGGCAATAGAACGCGGATCAGGTATAGCCCGGCGAACACCTGAAGCGATCCGGGCAAAAATGGCGGCCGGTGAGGCGATCATCGCCTTTACCGCTGCCGGCGAATGGGCCGGATTTTCTTATATCTCCGCCTGGGACAATGGCCGGTTTGTATCGAATTCGGGACTGATCGTGATGCATGCTTATCGGAAAAGCGGTGTTGCGGCCCGTATCAAACAGCGGATTTTTGAACTGAGTCGCGAAAAATATCCTTATTCCAAAATATTCAGCCTGACAAGCGGGCTGGCTGTCATGAAAATGAATACCCGGCTTGGCTTTAAACCCGTAACCTATTCGGAACTTACCCGCGACGAACATTTCTGGGAAGGCTGTAAGACTTGTGTCAATTACCAGACTTTGATGAGTAAGGGAAAAACAAATTGTCTTTGTACAGCGATGCTGTTTGATCCGCTGTTGTAGGTTTATGCCTGGTTAGCCCATATAAAACAGAATTTAAGTGATTGCCCGGGACGGTTGGTAACCTCCATGGTAGCATCCATCTGCCGTGCAAAGCCTTTGATCAGGCGCATACCCAACGTTTTTGCTTTAGCCACGTCAAAATCTTTCGGCAGGCCGGGACCATTGTCTTCATAACAAAAACGTATCTTACCGTTATCGCTGATGCAATGCATGCGTATCAAACAATCCTTACGCAATGGCAGCACATACTTAATGGTATTGAACAGCAACTCGTTTACGATCAGTGCAAACGGGATCAGCTTGGAAATATCCATCATCACATCGCATTCGTTGATCGTGAAACCAGGCATATTATCTGCGCTGGTGAAGGCTTGCAGGCTGTTCTCCACCATACGCCGCAAATAGTCGCCAACCGGCACACCTTGCATATGCGATTCCTCATACGCCAGTTCATGTGCGAGCGCGATCGTTTTCATCTTCGACTGAATTTCATCCAGGCCCTGCAAATCCGGTTGTTTGATCTGTTGTAGATCAATCAGACTGCAAATGACTTGCAGGTTGTTTTTTACCCGATGGTGAATTTCTTTCATCATGAGCGCCAGCTCATCTTTCTGTTGCAGAATTTGTTCGTTTTGTGCGCCCAGCTGTTTATTCTTCACCCGAAACTTCCTTGCCACAAAAAAGCTGGCCATCGCTCCCGCCACCAGCAGCAATATGGCCAGGTACATCTCCCTGTTTTTTTCTTCAAGCTGCCGGACATCGCTCAGCAGCAATTTTTCTTTCTTCTCTTTCAGCGCATTCTCGGCGGTCAATAGCCGGTACTGCATTTCATTAAATACCTTCCGGGAAGAACGTTCACCAAGCTCATTAATAATATCCTGGTAATAGCAGGCCTCTTTATATTGACCGGTTGCACAGAGGTTAGTATAAATGATATGCAACACAGCCGCAGAGTCGTTTGTGGTTTTTAATTCTTCCAGCAACGGCCCGATCACTTCTTTTTTGCGACCCGTAATCATCAGGTAATTGCTGTAAGCCGTAGCATACATACGTGCCAGCGGCAGCCGTCTATTTTCAAAACCCGGATGGGCAGGTATCTGCTCAAAAAAACGGATAAATTCTTTGGTATTGCCGGTGTACCACATCAGATCCGCCACCAGCAACTTGCCACCAGATTGTTTATCTGCCGGTATATTGGCACGGTTCAGACTATCCATCAGCATCGCATACCGGTAAGTGCTGTCCGCATCACCTTTTTTCCGGTACACGACTGCAAGATTATAAGCCGCGCGAAACCGGATCATCGGATCTTCTTTCATCCGCAGACATTCGTCGTAATAAAGTTTGTAGTATTCAATAGCCTTGCCTATGTTATTGGAAACATCGTACACTGTACCCAATCCCATATGACAGCGGTGGATCACGAGTTCATGCCTGCGCTCCTCAGCCATACTCAACGAATTGAGATAACATTCCATCGCCAGCTGATAACCTTCGTCGTTCTGCATGCTGTAATACCCTTCACCGATATCGTAGAGCGCACTATCCCAGTCCTGCACGGGAACCGCTTGCAGGATCACTTGCACAGAATCGGGCAAACGGCTGAGCGTTTGGGCCTTTGCGCTACCCGAAAATAAAAAGATGAAGACCGTAACGGTCAAAAACGAAACCAGTACCTGACGGCACATTTTTTTTACTTTTTACTTGTGATTGAAATTTTCCTGTAACAGGTGCGCTGGAGAGAGACAGCAAAGAAACAAAAATGTATCGGGAATTAACATAGTGGAAATACATTTTTTTATTTTTATAGGCGATTGCATGAAAATCCTTATTCTCGAAGACGAAGCCATAATAGCAGAAAGTTTGTTTCAATTGCTGGAATCGATGAACTACGATCCGCTGGAAGCTGTTGCTACGCCAGACGAAGCAATTGCGCTACTCGATAAAGAGCATCCGAGCCTCGCCATTCTGGATATAAGACTCGGTAAAGACCGGAGCGGACTGGAAGTTGCCGACTATATCAACACCCATTATTCGCGTTTACCATTTATTGTACTCACAGCACACAGCGACAAAGCAACGATACAGGAAGTAAAACGCTACCGTCCCGCAGCCTATCTTACTAAACCTTTCGTAAAAGAAACATTGTTTGCAGCAATAGAGCTTTCATTACCGGAAAATACCGGCGAAGCAGCGCCCCAAACGCCGCAAGAGCAACGCGAAGAATCCCTGTTTATAAAGATCGGCGGGCGGTATGAGAAACTGGCATTACAACAGATCACCTTCCTGCAGGCAAAAGGAAAATATACAGAAATACACCTGCCCGGCACCAAACACCTGATGCGCATGCCGCTGACATCTTTTACCGCAGCATATCCGCAAATAAACTGGGTACGGATCCACAAATCTTTTTTTGTGAATGCTTCGTATGTTACATCCATTACCGGTAGAGAAATAACGGTACATGAAACCAGGTTACCCATCGGCAGAGCCTACCAGGCCGAGGTCATGCACCGCTTCAATGCTGTTTAAGGACAAATTCCTGTCGTTCGTGGACATATATGATTTAGATCATACTTTGATTCCATTATTCTTCTCAAATTTGCCAGCACCAATTATGGGCAACGTAAATGTTTGGCTGGGGAGCTGCATTTACATCGCATAACATTTTTATCAGTATTCAAATAAACTTTTACAGCGCAAACCAAACTCGGGGGGAGTTTGCTTGTATGCTGCTAAATATTGTTTTGCGCCTGTCCGGTTGGCCATTTATCTAAGTTTTAAACCGCACATACCAACCAAACATGAGAAAGCTGTTATTCGCTTTCCATGCAGTGATGCTACTCACTGCCGGGAGAGCTATTGCCCAAAACGCACCTAACACCATTGCAAACCTTAAACTTTGGCTCGATGCTTCTGATGTGAACAACGGCTCGGCCAACCCCGCAGACGGGACTACTATTACTTCGTGGAAAGACAAATCAGGAGCCGGTAACAACGCCAGCGTTTTCGGCGGACAAGTAGGTGGTAAAGTTTATGCCAACCAAATCAACGGCAAGTCTGTGATCCGCTTCACACGCGTATCCCAAACATCCGGCTCGGTTTACGAAGTACCGAATGTCGATATCCGCGCTACCACAATGCCGGCCGTGACCATTTTCACTGTGTATAAACAAGGCCTCCAATCTGGCGACCAGGGCTTGTGGGGCGATGATAACGGCGGCTGGGACCGTTTCTACTTTTCTTCATGGCCTTCCGGTAACGGCAACGACGCCACGATTGGCGGCGCTTCGCTCGGCCCTACCAACCCGGCTCAAAGCATTCCTGGTGGCGGTACTGTCGGCGTGCTTCGCCTGATGACCGCCGTATATGATCATGGCACAACCAATGGTTCTGCAATTTACTTCAACGGCGTACAGGCAGGTTCTTCTTTTACCGACAATACCGATGCTACTGCCGCTCAAACCGATTTACGCATTGGTTGGGACGGCGATGACAACGCATTCAACGGTGATATTGCAGAGATGATCGTTTATAACCGTAAGCTGACTGCCTGCGAAATCCAAACAGTAAACCGTTACCTCAACAATAAATACGGTGTTACCTTTTCTACCGTGAGCATCAGTGCCACCGGTCCTACAACCTTCAATCAGCCAGGCGCGGCCACGCTCACCGCATCTGTAACCGGTACCGCTTACCAATGGCTGAAAAACGGTGCCGCTATCTCCGGCGCTACGCTGCGCAACTACACGGCCACCACCGGCGGCGACTACCGTGTGGCAGTAACCAATACCTGTATCGATACTTCGGCGGCATTTACCATCACGGCCAATCCGCCACTGGCAACACCGGGCAATGCGCTCAATTTCGACGGCACTAATGATTATGTAGACCTAGGATCAGGCGCTTCATTTAACGCAACCAATATAAAAACGATGGAATGCTGGGTAAAGTTCAACTCCTTCGCAACCGACCAGGAAATACTGAGCCGCTCTACAACCGGCAATGGTATTGAGTTGCTCGTATACTCCAACAAGCTTGCGTTCTTCTGTATGAACACCACTACAACCAGCGGAAGTAGTGTCTCCATCCCTACTTCTTCACTAAAAACAGGTGTTTGGTATCATGTCGCGGCTAGCTGGGATGGCGCCACCAAAGAATCGATGAGGCTGTACGTAAATGGCACGGAATATACAACCCGCTCGGACAACGGTAATATCAACACGGCCAACCCGGTGATCACCACACCTTCGGTGCCGTTTAAAATCGGCAACTGGTCTACAGGAGCTCCGAGCGACCGTTATTTCAATGGTTCTATCGATGAAGTCCGTATCTGGAGTATTCAACGGTCACAGACAGACCTGCAAAGCAATATGTACACAGAGGTAACTACCCCGCAAACCGGCCTGATCGCCTATTATAAATTAGACCAGGGTACTGCGGGTGCTAACAACTCCCTGTTCCCAACTGCTTATGATTATTCCGGAAACAATGTGAACGGGACGGTAACCAATTTCACGCTCAACGGCAGTAGTTCCAACTGGGTTGAAAGCTATGCGATGGTTGCGCCAATTGCGGCTACAGCTACTAATATCGGCGGCTGGAACTTTATGGCGAACTGGAGCACACCTGTATCTGGTACGGTGACCAACTATTTGCTCGATGTATCTAAAGTGAGCGACTTCAGTTCTTATGTAACCGGCTATAACGGAAAAAATGTAGGCACCGTCAATTCATTTAATGTAACTGGTCTTACCAAAAATACCGGCTATTATTTCCGTGTTCGCGCCGATAAAACTTCTGTAACCGGACAAGGCATGTTAGCGCCTTCACAGTTTGTCACTACTGCCAATCCGCTGCCGGTAACCTGGATGAGCTTTACCGCCAGTCCTAAAAACGGACAGGTACAGTTGCAATGGGTAACTGCCAAAGAAGAAAACAATGACCACTTCGTGGTAGAACGCAGCAACGATGGTATCAACTTTGCGGAAATCGCAAAACTGAAAGGCGAGATCAACAGTAATGTAACGGCTACTTACAATACTACAGACGCGAATCCGGCCACTGGCGATAATTTCTACCGCATCAAACAAGTGGACGTAGATGGTACATTTAGCTATTCGGCAATCAGAACAGTGAAAATGGGCACAAATGGAAATGACCTGGTAACCATCTACCCTTCACCTGCTCACAATCTCGTAAATCTGCAGGTAAATGGTAATGCACTCAATAACACAACGGCACGCATCCTGGATGTGGACGGCCGTACCAGAGTTCAATTTACCGTGGTGTCGGGCGGCCAAACGATAGACGTACAATCATTGCCGGCCGGTATGTATTTCCTGCAGCTGAGCGATGGCACCACCCATCAGTTCGTTAAAAACTAAATAAAAGTTGGGAAAACGCAGGTGGATCATGGCGTCCTTCACCTGTAAAATTGTGCAGATCGCTTCCTACGTCGCGATGACGTGGGTAAGGTACGCGCGCAGGTCATCACGATGAGGAACGACGATTAAGTGCAAACTGATTTCGTGTTGGGAAAACGCGGGTGGATCATGGCGTCCTACGTCGCGATGACGTGGGTAAGACACTCCCGCAGGTCATCGCGATGAGAAGGAACGACGAAGTGGCGAACTGATTTCGCGTTGGGAAAAACTCGGGTGGATCATGGCGTCCTGCGTCGCGATGACGTGGGTAAGGTACTCCCGCAGGTCGTCACGATGAGGAGGGGCGACTAAGTGGTGAACGATGATTGACTAAAAGTTGAGCGACCCGCACAGCAATGCTGCGCGGGTCGCTCTATTAAACCTATTGATGGATCATTTCAAATCAACACATCTTCAAATTAAATGTATTGCGCGGTTAAGTAGAAGCCGGTCTTCCTTTCGATTCAGGCAACGGCACAAATTCGGTTTCTCCCGGAACGGGTACAAACTCCTGCTTCAGCCAGCGTTCTTTGGCTGCTTCTATTTTTCCCGGGCTGGAAGCCACAAAATTCCAGTAGATAAATCGTTCTTCAGGAAAAACATCACCACCGAAAATATAGATCGTAGTGTTGGGGTTGATGGTAAACTGGCAGAGGCGCGCATCTTTTGCCACCAGCACATGTCGTGGTTCATACACTTCCCCGCCCTCTTCAATGGTTCCATCCAGTATATACATACCCGACTCGCCGAAAAGTTCGCCGCCAATGTTCAGCGTTTGCTTGCTGGTACTATGGATCTCTATAAAATATTGTTTGCTATAAGTGGGCACGGGTGATTTGCGGCCAAAGGCTTCTCCCGCAATCAAACGGAAAGAAACATCGCCTTCCTTCCAGAACGGAATGTCTTTTGCCTCCACATGATGAAAGGTTGGTTCCATGTCTTCCATATCCTTCGGCAGCGCTACCCAAATCTGTAAACCATGCAAATGTTTATCGGAAGTACGCAGTCGCTCTGGTGTCCGCTCGGAATGTACAATACCTTTTCCCGCAGTCATCCAGTTTACTGCCCCCGGATTAATTTCCATCACAGTACCCAGGCTGTCGCGGTGGGTGATGGCGCCATCCAAAAGATAGGTAAGTGTTGAAAGGCCAATATGCGGATGTGGCGGCACGTCAAAATTCTGATGATCGCTCAATATGGCCGGTCCCATATGGTCAATGAAAATGTAGGGCCCTACCATGCGCTTACCGCGAAACGGCAGTAATCGTCCCACCATAAAATGACCAATATCCGCCGGTCTTTCTTCGATGATTAAACCTATGTTTGACATAGTACTAAAGTACGATTATTCAATCGACAATAGACAGCGGATAATTACGCGTAATATTAATAGTGCAGCGCCACCGTTAAGAAGAAAGCGGGTGTCGCTTCGATTAAATAGGAGTATTATCCATTGTACCTATTCGGTCAAAAAATTTCCGCTGCGCGGCCGCTGGTTGCCCAGTCTTTATCGTAGCGGACAAAAAATGCAATCCAGATAGAACGTGCCAGGCGTTGCAAGACCGGCTGTAAAACAATTAAAGTTGCAATGCCGGTGCCGAGACACCAGAAAATACTGTTATCGCGGAAAGACAGTCCAAACAATACGGCCCAGGCTACAAAAATGAAGGCAAGCATTGCGACGGACAAACCATAACTGACATAACCGGTACCGAAATAAAAGCCGGTCTGCAATTCATATCGCTGACCACACACCGGGCAATGCTCCGGCATACGCATCGTTGTCTTGAAATGATAAGGATTGGAATCGGTAAATAAATTGCCCTGACGACAATGCGGACATTTATTGGTCAATACACTGCCGAGAAGCGTCCGCTTCTGATCGATTTTACTGGCACACATAAATTGAATTTTTAGCTATTGCTGATAGATGATTTGCGAAACTCTTCGGGAGTAACGCTGGTGTGTTTCCTGAAAAACTTTGTAAAATGAGAATTGTCGGTAAAACTAAGCTGATAGGCTATCTCAGCTATACTAAGATCCGCGTTGACCAGTAGGCGTTTGGCTTCAAGCAATATCCGGTCGCGGATCACTTCGCCTGCCGATTTTCCCAGCAGATCGCTCACCAACGCATTCAGATGATTAGGAGTGATGTAAAGCATGGCTGCGTAGTCTTTGGGGAGCCGTTTCTCTGCATAATAACTGTCTACGAGCTTTCTGAATTGAAATAAGATCAACTGGTTTTGTGCCGGTATCTGCCGCACTACCTGCTGTGCTGCATTTCTGGCTACAGTGATAAATAGTTCCAGCATCCGGAAGCGCACTACATCGAGGGTAAATGCATCGGCTTTTTTTATTTCCGCAAGCATCTGCTCAAACATCCCGACAATTTTTGCCTGCGTTACCGGGTCTAACTGAATCACGCTATCAGCGGCGATTCCCCTAAAAAAGCCGAATTGCTCCAGGTATTTATTATCACTTAAAAAAGGCCGAAACAGGTCTTCCGAAAAGTTGACGATATACCCTTCCATTTCGCCTTCAAAATTCCAGCTGTGCACTTGCCCCGGCACCATAAAATATATTTGCCCGACGGCTACATCAAACCGTTGAAAATCTACTGTATGATAACCATTACCCTGCGTAAAAAACACCAGGTGATAAAACACATGACGGTGCGGCGCAAACAAATGCTCGTGCACTTTCAGATAATCGGAAAAAGGCTGTAACATAATTCCTTCGTACACGTGATCCTGGCCGTTTAAGGAGCAGATATCGTACACCGGGATTGTATTTTTTACCTTTTTCATGACAAGACAAAGGTACAGACCGTTGTCATGTGCTACTTGTACAATCCAGCTTTTCAATGGTATTTTTTACCGATTGCGCCCGTACAGCGAGCCATTAAAGGCAAAAAAGCAGCGGTTAAGCTGCAGACAGGCACCCGTCGAGTTTAGCATACAAAGGGAAACTTAAATTAGAATTTCAAGAGAGATTTTGATAAAGGCAGATAGGGCATCACAAACACATTCCGGGCTTACTGGTATCGGATTTATTGGACCGCTAAGTAAATAAAAATAACTGACAATTCATAGGACCGGCCTTGCCAAGCCGATTTGGCATGGTTTTTCCATCGTAATAAGCGGACTAAACAGGAACTTATGAAAAAGCTATTATTGATCGTACCGCTGCTCATTTTGGGGTTTTTCTCCTGCAAAAAAGACAGCAGTAATGATAACACATCGGGAACTGCGAAAGTGGCAATGCATATTACGGACGGACCATCTACTTACGATGCCGTCTATCTTAATGTACAGGAAGTACAGATAAATGCTTCAAACGGAGCATGGATTTCCATGACGCCGGTTAGACCAGGTTTATATGATATCTTAAGATTTCGGAACGGACTGGATACACTTTTAGGCTGGGCCGATATCCCTGCCGGAACAGTATCTCAGATGCGGCTGATACTGGGCGACGGCAACTATGTAGTCGTAAACGGCGTCAGCTATCCGCTCACTACCCCTTCGGCTCAGGAAAGCGGACTTAAATTAAACATCGATCAGACATTGGTTGCCGGCAGCTCCTATGATTTCTGGATCGATTTCGATGCCGGCCGCTCCATTCATCAGACAGGAAACGGCAAGTATATGCTGAAACCGGTGATGCGGGCCTACAGCACGCTTACTGACGGACGTATCAAAGGTTACGTACTGCCACTGGCAGCAGATGTAACGGTTTATGCTATTACCGGTACAGATACCTTGTCTGCCATTCCAAACCCAGACGGTTATTTTGCCTTTAATGGTCTGAGCCAGGGTACTTACCAGTTATGGTTTAGCGCTGCCGGCGCCACCTACCAAAGCCTTACATTGCCAAACGTTTCCGTAACATTTGGTACCGTCACCGATATTGGCATCATAACATTGGTGCCCTAAACCAGGCATTTAAATTCTAAACAGTTTTTAATACGCGAAGCCTCAAAGTCTCTAACTTTGAGGCTTTCTTCTTTGTTGACTTTTGACCTCCGACTAAAATATGGTCCACATCCACAAACAAGTTCAGTTTTTACCGGTAGACTTAGAGACTGCTTGGAATTTTTTCAGTCGTCCGGAGAATCTCAATGATATTACACCTCCCGATCTGAATTTTAAAGTTCGCAGTAAGCTACCCGAGCGGATATATCCCGGTTTAATGATCGTTTATAAAATAACCATTTTCAAACTTCCCTTTGAATGGATCACCGAAATCACGCACGTACACGACAATTATTTTGTAGACGAACAGCGGAAAGGCCCGTACAGACTCTGGCATCATGAACATCATTTTAAAGAAGTGGAAGGCGGCGTTGAGATGACCGACCTCGTTCATTACCATCTTCCGTTTGGCTGGTTCGGCAATCTGTTTCATGGTTTGCTCGTGAAACCCCAGCTGCGCGAAATTTTCGAGTTCAGAAAAAGAATATTAGCGGAGCGGCAGTGGTAGACGCCAGACCGCAAAACAATGGTAGCGCTCATCTTCTTTGCGGCAAACGCAAGTTATCGTTATTCGCAACCGTCTATCGGCAATAGTGCATTGCGCAGCGCGTACTCCAGCACTTTTTCCTGCGGGTCGAACCGTTTTACTTTATTGAGCCCCAGATAATCGATGGCTTCGTAAATAAGCAGCTGACGGTCTTCCGGCATGGGCAAATGTCTTTTCAAATAAGAGAAAGTCCCGGCCTCTATCAGGCAGGCTTCCGGCATTAGCCCGATCAGCTCGCTGCCAACAAGCGTCACACCTAATTCTGCCGCAACAGCGGTACAGGCTTCCCAAACCTGCAACGGTGAAGAAACCCGGTAATCCAGCAAATTCATGGATACCTGTGCGCATTCAAAATCGGCCATATACCAGCCTATGGCACGTACTTTGGGCATTAACCCCGGCACCCTTTTGCGTTTCCCGTTTTCGGTAATAAAATGACCACGCTCCCGGATACGATCGGCGATATAAGCCGCCTTCGCAACATCTTGTGTGTTCAGCGAAATATTAAAAGCCACGAGGATATCGCGTGCACCGATAACGGTAGCTCCTTTTTCAGGAACAAACACGGTTGGCCCGAAATCGGGCGCCCAATCTGCAGTTTTCATTTTCTCGGCGAGTCCTTCATATTCCCCTTTCCGGATATCCGGCAGTGCCTTGCGATGTGGCTTCCCGGCCGAATATTCGTATAGATAAACAGGGATCCCGAGTTCCGCTCCTACCCTTTCGCCCAATTGCCTGGACCAGCCCACCGCCTCCTCTATCGTCATACCTGCCAGCGGCACTAAAGGGCAAACATCGGTAGCACCAATGCGTGGATGCACCCCTTCCTGTTGGCGCATATCTATTATTTCCGCCGCTTTCTGTATTGCACGAAATGCTGCTTCTACCACAGCTTCGGGCCGGCCGGCAAAGGTCATAACCGTGCGGTTGGCCGCTGGACTGATATCTATATGCAACAGTTTTGCGCCAGGTACCGAACGGATGGCCGTCGCAATCGCTTCGATTTTTACGGGATCTTTACCTTCGCTGAAATTAGGCACACATTCCAGTATGGGTTGTTTTTCGCTCATTGACGTAAAATTAATCAAAAGCGCAACGCTTAAAACAAATGCCTGGACTCAGACTTTTTGTATTTCGCTGGCTCATTTTCATCAACCATCAGCATTCCGTCGTATTTCGTAAATTGCATAAAGCAAGTAAACGGCCCTGATCTATGACAAACTGGATTAACCATCCTGTGATACTCGAAGGCAATCTCGTGACACTGGTTCCGTTGGACCGGGTACATTTTGCGGATCTTATCAAAATCGGCAAGCAGGCAGAGATCTGGACACATCTTCCTTTTGACGGCACTGATGAAGACAAATTACAACAAGAGCTGCAGGCAGCTGTTCTGAAACGGATGAATGGGGAACAATATCCTTTTACGATCATCAAAAAAGATGAAAATCGCGTCATTGGCAGCACCAGGCTTTTTGAAATATTCCAGCAGCATCGCAAACTGGAAATCGGCTGGACCTGGAATGATCCTTCGAGCTGGGGAACCGAATGCAATACGGAAACCAAGCTGCTTTTGCTTCAGTATTGCTTTGAAACCCTGGGGGCACAGCGGGTACAGCTGAAAACCCGTGATACGAACCTTCGGTCGCGCGCAGCGATTTTAAAAATAGGCGCCACTTTTGAAGGTGTGTTGCGAAAGGATCGTATCGGAAAGGATGGGAAACCTCGCGACTCTTATATGTTCAGCATCATAGACGATGAATGGCCTGCAGTAAAAAAGATGCTGACAGCGCGATTGCATCCCGAAAATATTACGAATGACTAAACGGACATTTCCTTTTCTACTTTTTTTCTTATTTGCTTTTTCCGCCCCGTCTTTCGCACAGCGCACACTCAGGGATTACCTCGATCAAGCCGATTTTTTCCGGCTGCGCGATGAACTGGCCAAATACGGACCAAATATGGATGCAGACGCCCGGCTTTATTTTGCCGCGTTTGTAGATAACGCATTCAACCGTACCCAGCTTTCTATCAGTCGCGTAGACTCATTTATGAAGCTCAAAAAGAATGATTGGTATCCGAAAGAAATTGCCAACCTCCTGCAGATGCAGCGCGATAATTATTGCAAAGCCTACCGGTATAAAGACGCCGCAGTACTGGGAGACACATTGTTACAGCATTATAACCATGTACTGGACCCGGTGATCATCAGCGATATTGCCAATACCAATAAAATATGGGGCGCCTTGTCAGACATACTGCCACAGCGCGTAGAACCACATGCGGATATTTCATTGCCGATCAAAAAAGACATGGCCAGTCTTTGGACGCTGCCGGTCAGTTGCGGCAACTGGCAGGATGATTTCATTTTCGATACCGGCGCCAATATATCTACGGTTACCGCTTCGGTAGCAGACAAAATGAATTTACGCCGTTTTGCCACTCATTTCGATGTACACGGTTTCCAGGGAACGGTTGTGAGCAGTTCATTGGGCATCGCCGATAGTTTGCACATCGGGAATATGGTGCTACGCAATGTGGTTTTTATGATTATGCCCGACGAAGCCCTGACCTTTTCTAAAATAGCGTACACGATACATGGCATCATCGGTTTTCCCGTGATCCGTGCCTTAAAAGAAGTGCATATCTATAAAAAAGGAACATTGGAAATTCCTGCCCATGAAACGGCCTTACCGGCAACTGCATCCAACCTGGCCATTCACGGCCTTTTTCCGATGGTACAGTGTGGCACAGAAAAAGGGGTGTATAATTTCCATTTTGATACGGGGGCTAAAGTCACCGATCTTTTCGACACCTATTATATGCAGCATGCCGGTTATATTCGCCGAAAAGGCAAGTATAAGATCACCGAATTTGAAAGCGCAGGCGGCAAACGTAGCATGGAAGCGTATCAGCTAAAAAAGTTCAGGTTTTATATCGGCGATAAGACCGCTGTTTTACCGACGGTTACCATTCTTACTAAACCCATCCGCTCCGGCTCGGAAATGGTTTACGGCAACATCGGGCAAGACGTCATGGAACAATTCGATGAGATGGTCTTGAATTTTGAAAGCATGTATGTGGCCTTTCATTAGGCGAGCGGTTGGTAACCGGGCAAGCTTCGTTTTGAACCCAGTCTCGTATATTCAGCGCATGAGCTTATAACGCTTTCCTGGCAAGGTTTTTACTAGTCCCCGCATTTCCAGCTGCAATAAAGTGGCCGCTAAATAAGACGCCGGAAAACCCGTATGGTGAAAAAGTTCGTCGCTATGTACGGAATCTTTGGTCTGAAGAATGGCTACGATTGTTTGCTCCTCCGGTTGCAGATCGCAAAACAGCAGCGATGTTTGAGCCGGCTTTCCGGTACCTGCCTCCCAGCACATTAATGCCAACAGATCATTGGCGGAAGTAATCATGGCCGCGATATTTTTTTGCAGCAGGTCATTGCAGCCGGCCGAACGCGTATCGTAAACCCGGCCGGGAAATGCCGCCACTTCACGATTGTAACTTGCCGCCAACATAGCCGTAATGATAGCCCCTCCTTTTTTATCGCTTTCTACCACCACCGTCACATCGCTCAATCCGGCTACAATCCGGTTCCGTACCGGGAAATTAGAGCGGTCGGGATTGGTGCCCGAAGTAAATTCGGTAAGCAGTCCTCCATTTTGCAGCATTTCCAATGAAAGGCTTTTATGTCCCGGCGGATAAATATGATCGAGCCCATGCGCCAGCACACCCAGCGTCGGAATGCCTGATTTTACGGCACGCTTATGCGCGATTGCATCTATGCCGTATGCAAGCCCGCTCACAACCAGCAATTCCGGAATTTCTTTTAGGCCTTCTACGAGTTCTTCTGTCAGCCGCTGACCATAGTCGGTATTTTTCCGGGTACCGATCACGGCTACCGTTCTACCTGCATCCAGCGATGCCGGACCTTTACCGAATAACAAAACAGGGGCATCGTTACAAAGCCGCAACCGCTGCGGATAATTATCGTCGGTTAAAAAATAAGTCTGAATATGATTATCGGCAATGAATCTTAATTCTGCTTCCGCCCTTGTTAAAATTTCAGGATCTTTCAATGCTTTTGCTTTTGGCGGTGTCATGCGCGAAACTTGCAGCAGCTCTTTTACAGAAGCTGCCCAAACGCCTTCCGGCGAGCCAAAATGCGCCACCAGCGCCTGAGCGAGTTTCGGACCAATTCCCGGCGCAAGACTTAGTACAATCCTGTTAAACAATGCTTCGGCCTTATCTTTTGGCAACATATTTATGATCAATTAAAACAGCTGCCTCAAAAAGGAGCTTATCTTTGTAAAAGCTGAAAAATAAAGAAAATGAGAAAAATAGCATTAAGCCTGCTTCCAGTATTGGTGATATCGCTCTTCGCCTGCGCGCAGAAGAAAATTAGCTACGTAAAAATGAACCGTACGGCATGCTTCGGCCGTTGCCCGGTGTATTCCGTAGAGATCTACCCTACTGGCCTGGTTCGCTATTCCGGACAATATTTTACTGATCACCAGGGTGTGTACGAAACAAATATTGGCAAGACCAAAGCGCAAAACCTGATGAAACAATTTGAAAAGTATCGCGTAGATACTTGTAAGAATCAGTACGAGAGCCGCATCGCAGACCTCCCGGGCATTGTCTTCAATATTAAATACGGCAAAACGAATAAGCGCATCAACAACGCCCATTTTGGCCCTGATTTTCTGAGAACGCTCGCCGCCAATGTTGACAGTTTATCGCAGGTAAACAGCCACTGGAAAAAAACAGCGGATACGGCGATTATGAAATACTAACCTGCTGAGCGATCCGTTTTGAATATTACGAATGAAGCGCATACCGAAAACCGGCAGGCGCTTCACTTGTTTATTATTTCGGCCCTGCTAAGAGACACACTGCACACTTACCCTACCAGGAAGAACAACTTTCAGGCATCATAACGCAGATTCACCCGCCGCATGCTTTACAACCAAAGAAAAATTCATACCGCTCTTTATACCGAATCTTATTCGTTTTTGGTTTTTTTGCATCTTTTTTCCAGTAAATAATCCAGGCTGAATTTACCCGAGCCAAACGCCATAAGGGTAAAAAGCATTACCATATAATACAAAGGAATTTCAAAACCATTGTCGCCCGCATCAAAGCCGTTACTCCAATGAACAGTGACAATTGCTACAATCATGGTAACAATCAGTGGAACGGAAATAATACGGGTGAACAGGCCTAACGTAAGCAAAACAACCCCTAGCAGCTCTGTGCCAGTAGCCAGATAAGCATTCAGATGAGGAAGAGGTATGTTCAAACCTTCAAACCAATCTGCAATACCCTCTATATCCTTAATTTTCATCATTGCCGGGCCAAAGAAGCCATAAGCTAAGATCAAGCGTATCAACAGCAGGGATATGTTTTTTAGTTTACCCACGCCAGTGTTGTATCTCTCTACTATTTTCATTCTATGAATATTTTTAAAAGTTCGTTTCGGGCTTACGCTTGTAAAACGGTTTATTAGTTTTTGTAGCCGAGTATGATATTATTTGCCAAAGCAAACGCTTCAAATGCATCCGCCATATCGGGTACACTATTAACATCGGCGGCATACTTCGTCAGTATTCGCACTAAATCATTCTTTGTCATTTCGCTTTCATTCATTTCTATCAGTATTTCAACAAATGGATATGACAGATCATTAAACTTTACCTCCTTCGTGTAATAATCTCTGTGCACCGACACAAAATATTGCCCTACGTCTTCCGCCCTAATCTTTTCTACATCCTTTGTGTGGACAGGATATTGCAGGGGCAGTATTTTTATTTCAGGATTGGGTACATAAACAGCACTTTTTGCCTTGCCCGTTTGTTTAAAAGCAGCGACAGGCAAATCTTCCATCATAAAGACTTCTATTTCCAACCACTCATATTGCAGCAGTTCTTTTAAGAACGGGATCGTTTCTTTTGTCGGAAAATCGTTGTGCTGGTAATATTCGCAGAACTCCTGCGGTAACTGCCATACATGAGGTGTTTGGCATTTGTGGTCTTCAAAGAAACGGGCAACAGCCTCTTTCCATTTTTTTTTACCAGTTAGTTTTTTTGCAATTGGGAAAGCAGACTTTAAAGTATCCCATACTACGTTAAACACCAGCCTCCGGTAATGCAACGTATGTTCCTGAATACTTGTGGGCGGCTCGTTTAGGCCTGTTCTGCAAAACAGGCCTAAATGGGCCTGCAACGCAAAGGTTTTATTCTGCGATGGCAACATGATTTTGGCACTTTAAAATGTTTTCTTTGATTATCCTGAGTTCATTGATCTCCCTTTGTAAATCCGACAATTCCGGAATATTGAAATCACGCTCCAGCAGTACCGGTAGGTCCCGGTTCAATTTTGTCACGGTATAACGGAACAATTCAAACACCGGATCGATTATGTCTGCTCCGTGCGTATCGATAATAAGATTTTCATTGACCCGTAAATGCCCAGCCATGTGGATGTATTTTACTTTGTCCAAAGGCATTTTCGAAATAAAATCATAGGCATCATAATGATGATTAAAAGCGTTTACGTAAACATTATTCACGTCCAGGAGCAATTCACAACCTGTTCTGTTTACTATTTCGTTTATAAAATCATCCTCCGACATTTCGGCTTTTAATACGGTATAATAACTCCCGTTTTCTAAAATCAGATTTCTGGCGAGTATATCCTGCACCTTCATAATATTTTCAGAGACCCTGTCTACGGCTTCTTCTGTAAACGGTATGGGCAACAAATCATATAAATGTGCATTATCTACTTTGGAAAAAGTGAGATGCTCCGAATATAAAACAGCTTGCGTTTCGTCTAAAAACGTTTTTACGCTCTTGACAAAATCTACGTCGACTCCCTCCGGACTACCAATTGACAAGGAAAGGCCATGACAGTAAAGCGGATAGGTTTCCAGCACCTTTTTCAATGTTCGTTTCCAATACCCTCCAATACCCATCCAATTTTCAGGAGCTACTTCTATGAAGTCTGGTTTTAAAACTGATGCATTTAAAAATTCGTCCGAAAAATCTTTGCGATAACCAATCCCAACCATGGCAATATTTAAAAAAGGAATAAACTAATATTTATGCAACACCGATTTCTTAACCTGTAAGAAATCGGTGTTACCTGTTACCATCACTGCGTGTTTTTTAGTGCTTCTTTTTATTGCTCTTCCCGCCGCATTTACCTTCACCACATTTACCATCTTTGGTTTTACCCTTCTTGGTGTCCGCTTTTTTATCGCCGCATTTGGCATCCTTTGTTTTAGTACTGTCCGACGCTTTTTTGTCGCCGCACTTGCCATCTGCGATGGCAACATCATTGGCTGATTTCAGGTTCGCAAATGTTGGTGTTGTGTTCATTGCAATCGCACCTAATGCAAGGGCGCCGACGAGAATTGCTGATTTTTTCATTTTAATCTATTTTACTTTTTTATAAAACACCAGACATAAATCAAATTTCATGCCAGTTTTTGATCAGCTATTTTCGAAGCGTATGAATATGAGCTAAATCGCTAGTGCCCCGGGGACAATTTTGAAATAACAGCCGTTGTCGTGCTGTATGTAAAAAAAGGAGCCGATTAATGGTTGGGATATGAACACATTTATCACAATACCTTTTTCCTATCAAAAAATCGGCGATGAGACAAAAGAGATTTTCCCGTAATTTCAAAAGAAAATCCACTATGGGAATTATTGTGAGACTTTTGATCAGCGCGCTTGCAGTATTTGCCGGCGCTTATATTCTGCCCGGCGTTCATGTGCGGAGTTTTGGCGTTGCCATCATCGTCGCCATTATCCTGGGACTGTTGAACGCCTTTCTGAAACCGGTGCTGGTGATCCTTACCATCCCGGTTACAATTCTTACGCTTGGTTTATTTTTACTGGTCATCAACGCGGTAATTATACTGCTCTGTGCCAAATTGGTGGAAGGCTTTAGGGTAGATGGTTTCTGGTACGCTATGTTATTTAGTGTGGTCGTTTCACTGATCAATGCGATACTGGGCGGGATGGACTGATCATTCATTGCCCCTGGATTTAGGTTTTTCACAGATCAATAAAAGAAAAAGGAGCTTCTCTCGAAGCTCCTTTTTCTATGCGGGCAATAAGCTTGTCCTTATAAATGCAGTTTTTCTTTTTTCTCCAACAGCTCGTCTACTGTCTCTTTATACATTTCGTCAGGCACACAGCAGTCTACCGGACATACCGCAGCACATTGAGGTTCTTCGTGAAAACCCTGACACTCCGTACATTTATTAGGTACGATATAATAAGAATCTACTGCGATCGGTTGGTGACGTGCGCTTGCATCAGTAGTGCTTCCGTCCATTAAAGTAAAAGAACCCTTTACGGAGGTGCCGTCTGCAATAGCCCATTCTACGCCGCCTTCATAAATAGCATTATTAGGACATTCCGGCTCGCAGGCGCCGCAATTGATACATTCATCTGTTATCTTAATAGCCATATTCGGTCTAAATTTTAGTTTTTATCGCCACAAAGTTACAATTTCGCACACAGAAATGAAACAGATCATGAGCAGTTTAGCAACGAGAATTGAAATATTGACCCGTTTAGGTGCCTATATGCGTTCGGAAGAAGATACCTGGCAGCAGGCAAAACAGCAGGCTATCATCAAAAACTCCTGGTTTACCGAAGCGTTTCTAAATATTGCTGTCCAGAACATTGCCGAATATTTTTTGCAGCAAGACAAGCTGGAAGCCTGGGTTAGCCGGTATCCGATGCCGCGGCAATCTAAAAAAACAGGCATCGTGATGGCTGGAAATATTCCCTTGGTCGGCTTTCATGATTTTTTATGCGGTTATATTACCGGTCATCAATTACTGATTAAACTTTCTTCAAAAGATGATGTACTGCTAAAGCACCTTGTGGCGAAGATGGCCTCCTGGGATGCTTCGGTAAATGAGCAGGTGCAGTTTTCTGAACTGCTGAAGGGTTGCGACGTTTATATTGCAACCGGCAGCAATAATTCGGCACGCTATTTTGAGCAATATTTCCAGAAATACCCACATATTATCCGCAAAAACCGCACCTCAGTCGCTGTCCTCGACGGCACAGAAACGGAAACAGAACTGACGCAACTGGCCGACGATGTATTTACCTACTATGGTCTCGGTTGCCGTAATATTACCCAGCTATGTGTGCCTGAGGGCTATGATTTTGAACCACTCCTGGCTAATTTCAGTCAGCGCGATGAACTGATGCTGCATCATAAATACAAAAACAATTACGATTACCATCTGGCATTGTACCTGCTAAATAAAGTGCCTTATATCACCAATGAATCGGTACTGCTCGTTGAAAATAAATTACCGTTTTCGGCAGTGAGCGTGCTGCATTACCGCTATTATAACAATAAACAGGAACTGGCAGGCGAATTACTGCAGAGTGGCGAGATACAATGTATCGTAGGCCACGGCTTCGTCGATTTCGGAAAAGCCCAGGAGCCTTCTTTATTCGATTATGCCGACGGTATTGATACGATGCAATTCCTGTCTGAACTGTAAATACGGAATGGTATAACTATATGCAAAACAATCCGCGGCTTCGTTTAGCTCCGTAAATAGGTTATCTTTACCGGGCGGGAAATATGCATTTTGGGCTTTCTTTGGCGGGCAAACCACCAAAAAATGTTGCAATAACCGGTTTGCGGTTTAGCGAATTGCCCCTTTAACTTTTATAATTACAAGATGGTACAAGCAGGTCAATACAATACCCTGAAAGTAGTAAAACAGGTCGATTTCGGAATGTACCTGGACGGTGACGGCGAAGAAATTCTGTTACCGAAAAGATTTGTTCCGAAGGGGCTGAAAGAAGGTGACGAAATTGAAGTATTCATCTACCACGATTCTGAAAACCGACTGATCGCTACCACGCAAAAACCTTATGGCGTGGTGGGTGATATCGTATCGCTGAAGGTTGTAGGCACCACCCGCCAGGGCGCGTTTCTCGACTGGGGCCTGATGAAGGATCTTTTTATGCCGCTGTCGCAGCAGCTTTCCCGGATTGTGGAAGGCCAGTATTGTACCGTACTGATCTACCTCGATGAACAGACCGGACGTGTAGCCGCCACAGAGCGAATCAACCGCTTGCTGAATAACGACGAGCTTACCGTAGTGGAAAGAGAGCCCGTAGATCTTTTTGTACAGCGCGAATCGGACCTCGGCTACGTGGTCATCATCAATAACCAGCACATTGGATTATTGCATTACGACGATGTGTTCCGTGAACTGAAAATAGGCGAACGGCTGAAAGGTTTTATCAAAACAATCCGTCCCGACAATAAGATAGATGTAGGTGTTGGAGAGATGGGCTATGCCAAAGTGGCTACTATCGAAGAAAAAATCCTGCAGCTCCTGCGCGAAAACAATGGCTATTTGCCTTATCACGACAAATCTGATCCTGACGAAATTTATGCGTTTTTTGGCGTGAGCAAAAAAGCTTTTAAAATGGCTATCGGCGCCCTGTACAAACAGCGAAAGATCGATTTTGCCAAATCAGGGATCCAATTAATTGACGAAGCATAAAGCGCATTAAACTCAAACATTGATTTATGTGGTTACCGGCGATCATCGTAGCAGCGGTCATCATCTGGCTGTTAGTTCGGAAAAAATCGAAAGCAGAAAAAACGGTTTTACTGCCGGCAAACGACGTAAGCATGCTTGAGCAGCATGTGCATTTTTACCAAAGACTTAGTCCCGAACAAAAAAAATCGTTCGAGAGCCGGGTCCGTGATTTCCTGGATCGTACAGCCATAACCGGTATCGGCACCGAAGTGACCGACCTGGACCGTGTGCTGGTAGCGGCCAGCGCCATTATACCGATTTTTGCGTTTCCCGACTGGCGCTATAATAATATCGACGAGGTGCTACTCTACCCCGACCGCTTCAACAGCACTTATGAACAAGACGGCGAAAATGATCGCAACATCCTGGGCATGGTAGGCAATGGTGCTATGAATCGTCAGATGATCCTCTCGCAACCAGCCTTGCGGTCCGGTTTTGAACACGATGACGCACATAATACAGGCATCCATGAATTCGTACACCTGCTCGATAAAGCAGACGGCGCTGTGGATGGGGTTCCTGAGTACCTGCTGCAAAATCCATACATCATTCCATGGATCAACCAGATGCACGAAGAGATTTTAAAGATCCGCGCGATGCATTCCGATATTGATTTATACGGTGGTACCAACGATGCAGAATTTTTTGCGGTGATCGCCGAATATTTCTTTGAAAAACCGGAGCAGCTGGAAAAACACCATCCGAAGCTTTATAGCTTGCTGGAAGGCATGTTCCGCACCCAGAGCGTTTTCTCGCCGCCCGGCCAATGATTTTCTTATTCTCCGGAATCGACAACCATTTCCGGCATATCACCTGCTGCGCTCATGGCCTTCAGATCGATGCCATGAATATTATTGACGCTTGCCACAAACCATTTTGTAAATTCATCTTCGCCCTGGGCAAACTGGCTGAACGCCTTTACAGGATCTTCTCCTTCCAGCGTAACCAGTACCAGATCGCCCATCGGTGTATGTTGCAGGAATGTCCGTTCCCGAACACCCATCCTTTTGCGGGAAGCAGCAAAGTCTGCCTTGTATTTAGATTGCAGGTCTCCCATGAAACTTTTCCAGGCATCTGTTTTTCCCGGAGCAACGGGTACTGCCATAGCAATTAGCTTTTTCATAAACGGAGTTTTATATTTTATAAATTTACTATACTTATTAAGTAAATTTCTAATATTAACCGGAACACAACATTTACAGGCATTCGCCGATAGTAAACGATTCAGTGTCATTATCGCCCGCACATCCATTTATCCACAGAACCAACAACTATCAGTTATCTTTGCTTTTCTTTATGCCTCAGGAGATCGGTGCAGATCAGTCTCCGATGCCAAATCTTCAATAATTCAATAGCATGAATCCTCTGAAAAGGGTTTTAGGACATATCTACTTCATCTACGCCATCATCTTGTTTGTCGCTACGATGCTGGTCGTGGTGATTCCCATCTGGCTGACGACCTTGTTTACCGAGCCGCGCCGCTCGCAGTATCTGCACCCCATCTTTAAACTTTGGATGAGCGTGTATCTTCCGCTGGTGTTTTGTCCGGTACGTCGCCGCGGTAAGAAAAATTTCAAGAAAGGCGAAAACTATGTGGTGGTTTGTAACCATAATTCACTGGCCGATATCCCGGTTTCATCGCCCTGGATTCCTGGTCCGAATAAAACACTGGCCAAATCTGAAATGGCGAAAATCCCGTTGTTTGGCGTGATCTATAAAGCCGGTTCCATTTTGGTAGACCGGAAAAAGCCGAACAGCCGTCGCGAGAGCTTCACCAAGATGCAGGAAACGTTGCAAAAAGGCCTCCACCTCTGCTTATATCCGGAAGGGACACGTAATAAAACAGATCAGCCGCTGCAGCCATTTTACGACGGTGCATTCATTACTGCTATCAAAGCACAAAAACCGATTATCCCCGCACTGATCTTTAATACAGGTCGCATTTTACCGCATCATATCAACGGCTGGGCCTGGCCGATGCCCATTCGTATTCATTTCCTGGAGCCAATAACCACCAAAGGACTGACGCTCGACGACGCTCCTGCACTGAAAGAACGCGTGCGGTTGCTGATGGAAACCTATTATGTTGCAAACCGTAAAAAATAAGTCCATGCAATTCACGATCGCTGGAAACGGCAACATGGCCTGGTTTTTAGGCCAGAAACTGATACAAAGCGGACATGTATGCAATGGCGTATATGGACGGAACAGGAAAGCAGTAGCTTCGCTAGCCGGCATATTGCAAACAACAGTATTAGAAAATATCCGCGAGTTGATGGACGCGGACGTCTGTATTCTTGCCGTGACAGATACCGGTATTCCCGAAATTGCGGCACAATTGCAGCCAGGAAACGCCGTGCTGATCCATACTTCAGGCACCACAGCCATCAGTGCGCTGGGCAATGCTGTTGAACATACAGGCGTTTTATGGCCGGTATATTCAATTCTGAAAACGGGTTTTCCGCAACATCGCGATATTCCGGTAGCTTGGGAAGCGAATACAAAGCAGGGCGAAAAAATGATACAGGATATCATTAAATGCTTCTCCGACAGGGCTTTTCCGGCAAGCACGAGCCAACGCCAATGGCTGCATCTAACGGCAGTGATCGCCAATAATTTTACCAATCACCTGGTGGCTGTGTGTGAAGAGATATGCACCGAACAACAGCTTCCTTACGATATTTTGCTGCCGATTTTACGCCAGACTTTTGATCGCATCATGACCGTCCCGGCCAAAAATGTACAGACAGGACCCGCCAGAAGAGGCGATGACGCAACCATAGAAAGACATTTAAATATGTTGTCGGTGCATCCTGAATGGCGCCAGCTTTACCAGGCACTTACTGCCTCAATAGAAAACATGTATCGGCAAGAGCATACGGATACCGATTTGAACCGTTAACTTTGCGCCCAAATTAGATTGTATATATACATGTTTACTATTAAGTTTTCATTTGAACAAAAAGGACTGGAACCAATTACTATTGATAATGTAGAAGGCGGACAAAGCATTCTGGAAGTAGCGCTGGATAATCATATAGAACTGCACCATAACTGTGGTATGGTTTGCGCCTGCAGCACTTGTCACCTGTACCTCGAAAGCGGAGAAGAATACGTTCCGGAACTTTCTGACAAAGAAGAAGACTTTATTGACCGCGCCCGCAATCCGCGCCTCAATTCGCGCCTCGCCTGTCAGTGCGTACTGGAAGGAAAGGGCGGCGTACTGGAAGTTACCCTTCCGGACCAGAGCCTGATTCACGGAGATTAGGCCTCCTCTAACTCCTCCGAGGGAGGAGCACAGACTACTCACTACTCACAATTTGGGTTTTGACTTTTTACTTTTGACTTTAAAATTTTTATATAATGTCTCATTTTGAACCGCCGATCCACTGGAATGACTACGAGGATATTGCGTTGAAACTATATGAAAAATTCGGCAACGAATTTACAGAGAGCAAAATATACCGTGTTCGTTTTACCGACCTGTTGGAATGGGTTTTAGAACTGCCGCATTTCGTAGGCAAACGCGAAGAATGTAATGAAGGCCACCTGGAGATGATCCAGTCGAGCTGGGTTTATGAATGGCGCGATAATCAGGACTAATGAATCTGCTGGAACTGTTTGCCCCGATCCGGGCATTTGTTTTCGATATTGACGGTGTATTGACCGATGGGACTTTACTGGTGCTGGAAGACGGCCACCAACTGCGCCGTATGAACATTAAAGATGGATACGCGCTGCAATTGGCCGTTAAAAAAGGTTACCAGGTTTGGGTGATCAGCGGTGGCACTTCAGAAGCGGCACAGCTGCGACTCAATAAACTAGGCATTTCCGAAGTACACATCGGCGTAAAGGATAAAAAAGAAAAACTGTACGAGCTGGCTGCTCAGTATAAAATTGACCTGGAAAACGCTTTATACATGGGGGATGATATTCCCGACTATGCCGTCATGCAGTGTTGCGGATTACCTTCCTGTCCTAACGATGCAGTGGCTGAAATCCGGGAAAAATCATTGTATATTTCTCCTTACAACGGCGGCTCCGGCTGCGTACGCGATGTATTGGAAAAAGTACTAAAGCTAAACGGCGATTGGGAATTGCCGGTGTAGCAGAAGTTGGTTACACAGAAAACAAAACCGGGCTGTCCTTTTGGGATAGCCCGGTTTTATTGTTTACATAATTTCAATTCGCACCTTGCTCCTTAACCTTTCCAACCAGCTAACCAAGCAACACACCCTGCAGGAATATATATGCTACGGTAAAATAAATAATGATGCCGGTTACATCTACCAGCGTGGCCACGAATGGCGCTGATGAAGAGGCTGGATCGAGTTTGCAACGTTTGAGGATGATCGGCAACATTGATCCCATCAAACTACCCCAAAGCACGATACCAAACAGCGAACACAGAATAGTCAGCGCGACCAGTCTCCAATGCGGGCCATAATCGTAAATATGCAGGTTTTGCCAAATCACGATACGGATATAACCGATACAACCCAAAATAGCGCCCAGCAAAGAACCGGACATTAATTCGCGACGCATGACACGCCACCAGTCTTTAATCCGGATCTCGCCCAAAGCCATAGCCTGAATGATCAAAGTAGAAGCCTGAGAGCCACTGTTACCCCCACTACTCATAATAAGCGGAATGAACAAAGACAATACAACTGCTTTTTCAATTTCACCCTGAAAATGTTGCATTGCCGTTGCTGTAAGCATTTCACTCAGAAAGAGAATTACCAGCCAACCAGCACGTTTTTTCACCAGTTTCAGAATCGGCATATCGAGATAGGGTTCATCAAGCGCTTCGGTACCACCCATCTTCTGCATGTCCTCGATAAACTCCTCATTGGCGACCCAGAGTACGTCATCGATCGTTACGATACCCAGCAACACATTGTTATCGTCAACAACGGGCAGGGCCACGCGGTTGTTCATTTTAAACACTTCATTGGCCACACTCTGCTCATCCTTTACATTGAGCGTAATGAAACGCCCATCGATAATATCGCTTACTTTTTTATCAGGACTTGCCAGCAAAAACTCCCTGATACGCACGTCATCGATCAGTTTACCATCTTCGTCGATCACGTAAATAACATCGATCGTTTCGCTGTCCTTACCGAAGTGGCGAATATAATCCAGCACGTTTTGTACCGTCCAGTTAGGAAACACGGCGATATAATCCGGCGTCATCAAACGGCCGACAGAACCTTCTTTATACCCGAGCAAGCTAAGTGTCACCTTGCGCTCTTCAGGGTCCAGCAGCTTGATCAACTCTTTTACAGCGCTGCTTGGTAATTCCTCGAGGAAAGAGGTACGGTCATCCGCCGGCAATTCATTGAGCAGTTCCGCGATTTTGTGCGGTGGCATTTCGCGGATAATATCTTCCTGAACGCCCTGATCCAGAATTTTAAAAACGGAGGCGGCACGGTGAATCGATAAAAGGGAAATGATCAGGGAAGCAGATTCGGGGTACTCATCGATCAACATCTCAACGTCGCTGATGTTTTGCTCATTCAGCATTTCTTCCAACCCTTGTGTATTATCCAGTCTTATTAAGTCCTGAAATTGTTCCAGTAGAACGTTTTGATCGATTTGAGGCGCCATATCCGGAAAATTTGCGTGCAAAAATAAGCTCTATATCCCACTTTGCAGAGCGCCGCCCAAAAAAAACGGAACCTATTTTTCCTGGCCGGAAATGTTCGGGCAATCTTATTGTGGTGGTAATTCTGATAATATGTAAATTCACTAAAAAAAGATGGCAGGAATGGACACTTTATCCCAGGTTATGGAACGCCTTGTAGCAGAAGGCTATACCGAAAATTTCAATTTACAGCGTACACACCTAGCAAGCAAAGACTTAAAACTACTGCACGACGAGTTTGTGATCGACAGTGTTTACCGTTTTGAAGGCAATACCGATCCTGCAGATGAAGCGACGCTTTATGCTATATCTTCTCCAAAATATAATATTAAAGGCTTGCTGGTAAACGGCGCGGGCATCTATTCTGATGAGCTCACTGATGAAATGCTGACGGCGCTGGATATTAAACACGATTAATCATGCAAGACACCGTCGGTAAATGGAGACGCAGCACAAACTACGTCTCTATTTTTTTGACAGTGAAGAAACAGATTTCCCACTCTTGACTTTATCAGTCGTACCTGAAGAAAATTTCGGTTGCCCCAAAACCGTACCTTCCATGCCATTCATTGCTGTAACGAGCTACCTCCGGCATCGCCTTCAGTATTTTATGAACCGCGTCTCTGAGTATGCCTTTACCCAACCCGTGTACGACAATCATCTGGTCCTGACGGTGTGCTATAGCCAGCGCCAACGCCTTGTCCAGTTCATCCAGCTGTATTTGCAGTATCTCCGTATTCGTCAGACCTTTTGTATCGATCATCAATTCCTCTACATGAAGATCCACCTCATAGCGCGGCAATTCCAGTTGATGAAAAGAACGGATAATCTTGTCTTTAGGAACCGGTGCCGGAACGAATTTCTTTTCAGGAACAGTTGCCTCCTCTTTCGCCTTCGTCACCGGCAAAAAATCTTCTGCCAGCAGATAACTGAAAGAAGGTTCGTTGTTCATTTGCAATTTTGAGATTTGCTCGAAAAGCTTTGCAGGCTTAATCCGCAATTGTCCCTGCAATGCAGAAAATTTACCAGGATCTTCGAGTGCCATTAATTCCCAGTTAAATCGAGGCTGGTCGTTCATACTTTCGAACGGAATATTGTGCAGGTATAAATGGCCAAAAGCATGCAGTTGCCCTTCATGCCTGAAAATACTGCCCGTTCCTCCTTTCACATCGTATCCGTAATGCACGGAAACCGGCGTTTCGTTAAGCAGATATACTTTCAGATGATCCACCACTTCTTCCATCAGATCTAATTTATAAACCGGCAGGAAAGAAAGATAAAAGCCTTTGGCCAGACGATCGGACCGCAGCTTGGGCTTTTCCACAGGCAATTGCTCCGGCTCGGATTTCTTATTTTTCCGCTCTTTATTTTTTTCGGTAAACCATTTCAGATACGGATGATCTACCTCGTCCTCGTAGACCGGAAATGCAACATCGTCGACTGTTACCTCCAGCATTTTATCGCTGAGGTACGCAGTGATGTGTCCTTCTTCACCCGTTCGTTTTAATATTACCTTATCTCCGATCGAAAATTTCATTTGCGTAGAATTGCTCAACTATATTATTAGATGCCAGGAACGAAGTTATAGGTTAGCTGCCAGATGTTGGAAACCAGCTACCAGAAATTCGGTACGAGCCGCTGCCACTCGCGCGCAACACCCGTTCCGCTAAAATAATATAGGCGTAACAATTTAGACATATATAGATTGTTATTTCGCGCACAAATAAGTTCATGGCATGTGTTTTTTAAGAAAGGAAGTCCTTAGTTTATTTTTTTCAGGCTCTTTATTATTCGGATTTGGCTCAGTTAATGGCCAGGTAAATGTTACAGGCGGACAAACAGCCTTGGCACTGGCACAAAAACTGGCGGGCGCCGGTATCACGATTCAGAACCCAACGCTCACCTGTCCGTCCATCGCTAATGGCTTTTTTAATGTAGTGACCAGTAACCTCGGCATCGATAGTGGCATTGTACTTACCACCGGGCGGGCGGCTACTTCTGGCAGTGCATACGGCGCTAATGGTTCGGCTTCGGTAAACGCCAGCATCAACAATGGTGCGGCCGGCGATCTGCAACTCAACACATTGGCAAATGCCAGTACAACCAACGCCTGTATCCTCGAATTCGATATGATTCCCAAAGGCGACACAGTAAAATTCGATTACGTTTTCGGTTCTGAAGAATATAATACATCTACCTGCGGCATCTACAATGATGCTTTTGCTTTTTTCATCTCTGGTCCCGGTATTACCGGACAACAAAACATGGCGCTTGTTCCGGGTACCAATATTCCGGTAACGGTCAATACCATCAACAGTGGGATTCCCGGTTCGCAAGGCGGTAATATTGCCAACTGTACCAGCATGGGCGCCGGTTCTCCGTTTACACAATATTATGTCGACAACAACGGCGGCACCTCCATTACTTACCGCGGTTTCACAAAAGTCCTGAAAGCCATTCACGCAGTAACGCCTTGCAATACCTACCATCTGAAAATGACCATCGCAGACGCGGGTAATGCCTTATTTGATTCCGGCGTATTTATCAAAGCAGGTAGCTTAAAAACAACCACGTTTACCGTAAGCTCACATGGCCTCGTTTCTTCTTCTACCTCCACGCCCTATATTGTAAAAGGCTGTGGACAAGGCAACTTCATCATTAAAAGAGCACAAGCATTGGCTACGGCACAAACCGTAAAATACCAGGTAGGCGGAACAGCTGTAAATGGCGTAGATTATGCCGCCATTGCAGACAGCGTTATTATCCCGGCCAATGACACGCAAGCTTCTGTAGTTATCAATCCCCTGGTTACCGCAAACAATGGCACCAGAGATGTAAAGATTTACGTGATCTCTCCCTATAGCTGCAACGGACTTGAAATTGTAGACAGTGCTACGCTAACCATTTACGATGGACTGCAAAGCAAAATTCTCAACCACGATACAACCATCTGTAACGGCAGTACTTTCCAGGTAAATGTAGCCGGCGATCCATCTTATAGTTATAGCTGGTCTCCGGTAGTAGGACTCAGTAACAGTAATATCCAAAATCCGATTGCGGGGCCTACGCAGGCTACAACTTATGTACTGACCACCAGCTGGCCGGGCAGCGGTTGTGCGCCGAAAGCCGATTCATTTCATGTAGCCGTGAATCCGCAGCCTACGGTGAGCGTCAGCGGCGACCAGGTATTGTGCGAAAACGGTGATTTTAATTTGATGGTGTCCATTCAGCCAGCGGCCAACTACAATATCCAGTGGAAGGGCCCGGACGGATTTAGCGCCACCCAAGACCATATCAATTTCACGAATGCCCAAACCAATGCTTCGGGCGAATATGTGGTAACGGTTCTTTCCAGTGGCTGTGTACCCATTAAAGACTCTGTAAAAATTACCGTAAACGCCGTGCCTGGTGCGCCGATAGTAGTTACCCCGGTCGCCGTATGTTTCAATGGGGAGCTGCCAGTATTTACGGTAAGCGGCAGCAATCACCTGTGGTACAGCAGCGCAACGGGCGGCACAGGCAGCGGCAACGCACCGGTTCCACCAACGAATACCACCGGTTCCTATACTTATTATGTTTCCGAAATCAACGGCAATTGTGAAGGACCTCGCAGCGCCATCGACGTAGTGGTGACCCATTGCTGCGAGGACTATCTGTTTGTGCCTTCGGCTTTTTCTCCGAACGGCGACGGGCGTAATGATATTTTCCACGTAACGAAAGGCCCGGACGACAAGCTGGTGCAGCTTAATATATTCAACCGTTGGGGACAGCTGATCTTTAGTCGCTCGGAAGGCGCAGACTGGGATGGTACGTTTGGCGGACAGCCGGTAGAAGTAGGTGATTATTTCTACGATGTGCTGGTTGGTTGCGCACGTGGAAAACTGATAGAACGGAAAGGAGAAGTTACAGTCATCCGATAAAATATTCAGAATGCGCAAACATTTAGGGTTTTTACTTACCGCAATGCTCAGCTCAGCATTGTGCGGCAGGGCACAGCTTGCTATAAACGAAATATCGCAGGGTACCAGCGGCAACAAAGAGTACGTAGAATTTGTAGTAGTCGGTACACATACCTGCAGTGATACAGCCGCCGATCTGCGTGGCTGGATCTTTGACGACAACGGTGGCTGGTATGGCACCTCGGCAATCTCCGCAGGCTGTTATCATTTTCCGGCAATTGCTACCTGGGCAGCTGTTCCGTATGGTTCCATCATTCTTATTTACAACGACGGCGACAAAAACACCAACATTACGCAGGCCGATGACCCGACAGACGCCAACCACGATGGTGTATACATTCTGCCGATCTCTTCTCCGTATTTAGAAATGAATGCCACCGATCCAAATTCAGGCTCCGGGTCCACATTTTCCTACCCCTCTTCCGGGTTCAATGCAGCCGGCAACTGGACCAATATGGCGCTGAACAATAACGGCGATGCCGTAGCCACCATTAGTCCGACGGCATTGAATGTGGCTTATTCCGCAATCACCTATGGCAACCTTTCGGGCGGCGTTCATATCAGTACTTCGGGCGGACAAAAAGTATATTATGCAACAGGTAGTCAGTTCAATGCCGCCACCGGCTGGACTTACGGCAGTTCACCAACCGACGAAACACCAGGCGCAGCCAACAATACCGCCAACCAGACCTGGATTACCGGCTTGAAGCAGATTATAGCCGGCGGTATGATTTACAGCACAGTCTATGACACCAGCTGTGCCAATGTCCCTTATCATTTCAACGGAAATACGTACACCAGCTCCGGCACTTACACCGGGCATTTTACGTCGGTACACGGATGCGATTCTGAAGTAACCTTACACCTTACGGTAAAACCGGCTATTAATCCACCATCCATAGTTTCTCCGGTTACCTATTGCCAGATGGCAAATGCAGCCCCATTGACGGCTAATGGTCAAAACCTGCTTTGGTACACGTCTTTAAACGGAACAGGCAGCGCAACAGCACCGACACCTTCCACCCTTAACGACGGCAAACAGGTATTTTATGTATCGCAAAGCATGAATGGCTGTACCTCGCCGAAAGATTCCATTATCGTGATCGTAAAGCAAAAGCCAATGCCACCGCAGGTTACCAGCCCCGTATCATACTGTAAATACGATAGTGCTGCGCCGCTTGCGGCCATAGGCCAGAACCTGATGTGGTACACCGATCCGGCTGGGCTCTCGGGTGTACTTACAGCCATTGTTCCTGCTACAAAAACCGGCGGCAATACCAATTATTATGTAACGCAACAGATCAATGGTTGTGAAAGTGATAAAGCAATTATCACTGTTACCGTCCATGAGGTAATCACCAACTATATCAGCAATAAAGACTCCCTATGCACCGCGGATACCATTCGCCTGGCCGATAACAGCAAAGGAAATACGACTGCGTATGCCTGGAATTTCGGGGACGGCAATACCGCCACCGGCACCCAAACCACACACATCTTTAATCAGCCGGGCACTTATGGTGTAAAACTGATCAGCACGGATAATAACGGCTGTAAAGACTCTATGACCAAATCGATTCTTGTATTGCCGACGCCGCAGTTTGATTTCTCTGTTGCAGACAGCTTGTTGTGCCAGGGTCAGGCAGCGCGGATTGCCAGCCATTTCTCTGAAGGTTATATGTATGCCGATTGGGATTTTGGCGACGGTACGGTCGTTACAAAAGCACAGAACCCGCAACACGCATTCGACAAGGCTGGTGTATTTACGATTAAGGTGACCGCGCGCTATTCTGTTTGTCCGGAAAAAATAATCGTACATGAAGTGCAGGTAAAAGATGCACCCAAGGTGTACATCGGACCAGACACCTCGGTATGCCCCGGCAACGCACCGGTAACACTTTATGACCGCTATTATGATCCGGCGAATACTTATAGCTGGAGCAACGGCACATCGGCAGCCAGCATCTCCATACAACAACCCGACACTTATTGGCTCACGGTTTCCAACGGCCAGTGCAGTAGTACGGATACTGCGGTGGTTGGGCGTTCTTGTTATGTAGATATTCCCAACGCATTCACTCCAAATGACGACGGCAGTAATGATTATTTCTTCCCAAGACAACTATTGGCACGCGCCTTAACGGCTTTCCATATGCAGATTTTCAACCGCTGGGGACAATTGATCTTTGAGACGGCCAATACCGATGGTCGTGGCTGGGATGGTAAACTGAACGGCATTTCGCAGCCCACCGGCGTTTATATTTATCTCATTGAGGCAGCCTTTCAAAATGGCGTTCAGGAAAAATATCAGGGTAACCTGACATTGCTACGATAAATATTGTTATTATCTTAGCAGCATGCTACGCCGCAACAATTATTGATGCGCGAATAAACAAACGGTTTTCATGAGGGGTTAACCGGGGAAAATTGGAGCAAAATATATAGCAAAAAGGGTCGTACGTAGCGCGACCCTTTTTTGTTTGCAGCATCCTGTGGTCTGCATTCTTCTTCTATAAAAACATACCAACTATAAGGTACCAGGTTTTTAATCCTTTTTGCAGATTAACCTATCACCTATTGGCTTAATTTTGGTGACCATTTTAGGCTAACAAACAATTATGAATAACGATACAAAGATTTCGCACGCAGTAGATGTGGTTTTGGTTGGTGCAGGTATCATGAGTGCTACATTGGGCGCATTTTTAAAAATACTCCGCCCCGATCTTACCATAGAAATTTTTGAGCGGCTCGATGTTATTGCCGGTGAGAGTTCTGATGCATGGAACAATGCAGGTACAGGTCATTCTGCATTTTGCGAGCTCAACTATACGCCGGAAAAAGCAGACGGGTCTATCGATATCAGCAAAGCTTTAAAAATTGCGGAGTCGTTCGAAGTGTCAAAGCAGTTCTGGTCTTATATGGTAGCAAAAGGTATGATCGGAGACCCGAATAGTTTTATCAACAGCATTCCGCATATGAGTTTTGTATGGGGCGACGAAAATGTAAACTTTCTCCGGAAAAGGCACGATGCGCTTGTGACGAATCATCTCTTTGCGGGCATGGCATACACGGAAGATCGTGCAACCCTGGAACAATGGATTCCTTTGGTAATGGAAGGCCGCGACCCCGACCAGCGAGTGGCGGCCACTAAAATGGATCTTGGTACCGATGTGAATTTTGGTGCACTAACCCGGGCATTATTTAATTTTCTGCAAAACCAGGAAGGTGTAAAAATCCATCTGGGTCATGAAATCCGCACCCTGCAACGTGATCAAAACGACCATTGGTACCTGATTGCAAAGGATCCGAAAACCGGGCAACGTGAAGAAACAACGGCTCGTTTTGTATTTATCGGGGCCGGCGGCGGCGCACTCCATTTGCTGGAAAAGTCCGGCATTCCGGAAGCAAAAGGTTATGGCGGATTCCCGGTAAGCGGACAATGGTTGCGCTGCACTAATGAGGCGATCGTTGAACGACATCATGCCAAAGTATATGGCAAGGCCAGTGTAGGTGCACCGCCTATGTCGGTGCCGCATCTGGATACGCGCACCATGGGTGATAAACATGCATTGCTTTTTGGACCCTATGCCGGCTTTTCGACTAAGTTCCTCAAGGAAGGTTCTTTCTTTGACTTGCCCGCATCCATTAAGATCGCAAATATCCGGCCGATGCTCTCTGCAGGTTTACATAATATTCCACTGACCAAATACCTGATCGAACAAGTAAGACAATCTCCGGAAGATCGGCTGAATGCGTTGAAAGAATATTTCCCGGAGGCAAAGATGGAGGACTGGGAGCTGGCTGTTGCAGGACAACGGGTACAGGTCATCAAAAAAGATAAAGAAGAAGGTGGAGTATTGGAATTCGGCACAGAAATAGTTTCGTCGGCAGATGGCTCTATTGCTGCACTGTTAGGTGCTTCGCCGGGAGCGTCTACATCCGTTTCCATTATGCTCGATCTTATCAATCGTTGTTTTAAAGAGCGCGTTAGCGCGCCCGAAGTGCAAGCCAAACTAAAAGAGATGATTCCTTCGTATGGACAGTCGCTTGCAAAAGATAAAGAACTGGCGATGAAAATGAGAGCGCATACATCGGAAGTGCTGAAGCTGAAAAATTAATTCACATGCAGATTCTTATTCCGTACGACGTCTCCTTTGGGGTGATATAACACCTGTTATTAAAATTAAAGGGACCAGATAACGCATTGCTACTTGCAAGCACCTGGTCCCTCGTTTTATAATAATTACGCCGCCACATACAAAAATTTTCCGGTTGCAATTACCTCATCGCTGCCGATCTTAATTTTCTTCAGGGCAACGGTTACTTTAATATCCTTCATCCGACGTACGATATTAGTAGTAAGTACGATCGTGTCTCCGGCGGTTACATTACCGAAAAACAATACTTGCTTGCTGGATTCCGTTACATTATTGTAATCGTACATCCTCGCCACTTTGCCGATCGCTGCATTGGCAGCATCAAAAATCTCGGCGATCAGAATGCCTTGATTGAGACCATTTCCGCTGACGACCGCGGGTATCACAAATGTCTTGCCGGGGCTTTGCCGGCTGAATTTCGCTTTCTCTGAAGTTAGTTTCATTTTTGGTTTTTATTATGGTTGATTAATGAAGTATTTCTTCTTTAAATGACTGCTCGTCAAACGAGGATCGTTTCAATATGCTCCGCAGATTCAGGAACGGATAATTCGTTTTCATTCGTTTATCCAGCGTATAACTGAGTGTATTCGTTGCGCTGATCAATTCTACCACCGTTAATACCAGTGCGATTCCCAGAGCAATCAGGGAGCTCACAAACGCAACCACAGCGTTCCCCATCTGTTTATTAAACATCAGCAACATCGTTACCACACAAAGGATAATACTGATGATCGTTACTATTTTTATATCGCGCAGCAGCAATACCTGGCGGTGCATTTTCCGGAGCTGGTACACGATTTTCGTATCGCGGTCTTGCCTGTAGCGGTCCGATAATTCGCGGATCTGCTGGGATGTATGTAGTATGCGATTATTGAACGCCAACAAGAAAGTGGCGGCGGTTGATAATTCTAAAGCGGGTATGGCAAATTCGAGTCTCATGATCTAAAATATTTGGCAGTAAAAAACTGGTTTAAAAAGAAACGCCCTCTTGCGGACTGATCTGCAAGAGGGCGAGCTTTATGAAGCTATGCATCGGTTATCTGTCTGTAACCATACACCATCGCGCCCTCGTGCTATTAATAAAATAACAACGCGTCCATTGATGCATCTTATTGGTTACCGATAATATTGTCTCTTGCATTTTTTGTTTTTTATAAAGGAAAAAGCCCCCCGGGATTTCCGAAGGGCTTTTAGATTTATGATTTTGCTATCAAAACATACACCTATGCCCTTCCCTTGAGAAAGTACATGCAGCGATTGGTCTTAATATGCGATTGTTTCATGATTGCAAAACTCTACTAATTATATTACCCAACCAAATATTTTTTGACTATACGGCAGTAAAAGACTGAAAATGGCGATTATGGCCGATACACACAGCTTTAATTGGCACGTTTCGCCTCATCTGCGCCCGTATTACGTTCTCTTGGTTTGATGTTCGCATTGCCGAATTTCCAGGTAAGCGCTATCCGCACAGAACGATCATCGTAATAAAGATTCTGAACCGTATGGTTATAGTCGTTAGTAAAAACAGACCATTCCGTACGCAGCACGTCATAGCCACTCACCCCAATGGTAAGTTGCTTATGAAAAAGTAAAGCTTTGAACCCAAGCCCCAGACTGTAAACCGGAGACTGCAGGTCCACATCTGCCTGTTGTTTGCTCACATAATAAAAATTGGCTTCCGCCAGCAAGGTCTTCTCCTTATTGAACGAAATCGTATTGTCGGTCTCCACATAAAAGCTTGGCTGACTGTAAGTGCCGCTCACACCATACACCTTCGGTGTAAACTGTGTATAGAAACCGCTCCCCTGCAAATTACATTCCCACCATTTGGTAAAATTCAGTACGGCATTTGCCCGAAAACCCGCACTGAAATTATTGCCGGCGTTGACTCTTGTAAAAATAAACGTGCTATGAACCGTATCTACCATTGACACCCGGGTAAAATAATGCTGCACCGATTCGGAGAAAACCGAAAATGTATATTTAGATTTCAGCGTATAGCCGACTTCGAAATTGTCGCTGAAAGAAGGCTGCAAAAACGGATTGCCCTGCTCATAAGCATTGGGCGTGGTGTACACGCGAAAAGGATTCATATCCCAAAAGTCGGGACGATTGATGCGGCGGGTGTAATTGATATTGAACTTATGATCTTCGCTTAGGTTATACTGCACAAATACCGAGGGAAAAAGTTTGAAATAATTATTGGTCGTCGTCTGATTAAGCGTAGGCGAATAGCCCTTGCTTTGGGTGTTTTCCGCCCGAAGTCCCAACTGTAGTTCCCATTTTTTCAGTTCTTTATGCGCACTGGCATACAAAGCCTGGGTATTTTCCGTGTAGTCGAAACTGTTGGTTTTATTAGGGTCCATCACAAAGTCGTTGCCGTCGAGATAGTTGAAAATATTATCGCTGATATTATGCACGAAAGAAGCCTTTCCACCAAAAGAATATTTAGCAAAATGCGTTGGCCATTCCAGGTCTATCTTTATGGAACCAATATTATTGACCTGCTTCCCAAAAGTTTGATTATTGCTGGAATCGGCCGTCAGACTTCCATCAGGCAGCGCATTATTGGAAACGAAGTCCCTTCTTTTCCGGCCCGTGCGGGTAAAATAATCCAGGTCCACATTCAGTTTCCTGCCGTTGGTATCAATGCGCCATTCATAATTAAGATTGCCCACATCGCGTCGGCCGTTATCCTGTGTTTCCGCTAAAGTTCGCGTTAAAGAATCAAGCAGACCGGTGGCAAGACTATACGCTTTGGTATAAATATCCTCCTGGCTGCGATGCACCGGGCTGCCCCAGCCGTGCGTATAAACCATGCCCAATACAGATTGCTTGTTGATATTGTAATCGGCGCCCACCTGGAAGCGGCCAAAGACATTCTGATCTTTCTGGTCATCAGTCTGTACCCATTTTTCTGTCGGATAAAACGTAGTAAAGGTCCTTGTCGGATACCGGTCAAGCGTGAATAAGTTGCCGTTGCCGAAAAAATTGAATTGCTGAAAGCGGTAATTGATATTCCCATTCGTTTGTACGCCACCTGCAATGTGTTGTTCGTAGGCAGTAGTCAAGCTACCGTTCAGTCCATTCTTTTGCTGCTTTTTCGTAACGATATTGATAATTCCCGAATTGCCCTGTGCATCATACCGCGCAGGCGGGGCTGTAATCACTTCTATTTTGGAGATTGTTTCGGCAGGCATTGAACGCAACAGCCCAGCCAGCTCATCGGCAGAAAGTTGTACCAGCCGGTCATTGATCATGACAGATACTGTGCTTTTCCCAACCACAGCGATATTATCATTATTGACCCGCACTCCCGGCGACCTTTTCAGCAATTCCAGCGCGTCTGCGCCCACACTGGATACGCTATTCTCTACATTAAACACCGTACGATCGGCTTTACGCTCTATAACCGGTTTATTAGCCGTTACAGTTATGCCCGAAAGCAGACGATCTGCCGAATGCAATACGAAATCGATGGTGATATCGTTCCCTTGTTCCGCTACCAGTTTGGCTTGTGTATGATAACCACTTGCAACGGCCTTAACCAGGGTATGTGCCACCGTCGATGCACTGATATTGAAATAGCCGGCTGTATCGGTGAGTGCCGTAGCAATGATCGCGCTATCGGGCAGGTGCAGCAGCACCGCATTGGCAAACGGGACGGCCTCATTTTTCTGGTCTGTCATCTTCCCTCGAATCGTATATTGACCGGCAGTTTTAAAGGAAAATGAAAGCAGAAAAAGCAATAAAAACAGGATATGATTTCTGTGGGCTTTCATAGAATATTACGCTTGCAAATATCTGAGAAAGCCTGGTTAATTAAAGTGAAAAAATGGCGGCTTAAAAAAATCACCCCATAAATACCGCATGGTTCAGCTTTAAATAAAACTCCGGATAATGATGTTCAGGCTCCATACAATCACCAATGTCCCCACACCGATAAACATGGTCCTCAGCGGTAGCTTTCCCGCCAGGCGAGCTGCTATCGGTGCCGCAATAAGTCCACCGATGATCAGTCCGGCAATAACGATCCAATGACTGATACCGATCATGGAGAAAAACGTGATGGCACTGGCGAGGGTTACAAAAAACTCGGTGATACTAACAGTTCCGATGACATACTTGGGTGTTTTCCCTTTGGAGATCAGCGTGCTCGTCACTAACGGTCCCCATCCGCCACCGCCGAAGGAATCGAGAAAGCCACCGGCTGCAGCCAGCCAGCCTACCCGCCTTAGTTTTTTCAATCTTTTGCTTTTCCGGAAGGCATTCCAGATAATGCGCACGCCAAGTAATAAGGTATAAACAGCCAGTACCGGGCGAATATACCGGGCATATTCATTACCATATTTCGATAGCAACCAGGCGCCCGAAACCGCACCAATCACTCCAGGAGCCAGGAGATATTTAAACAGCTTTTTATTTACGTTGCCAAACTTATAGTGACTAAAACCAGATGCCCCGCTCGAGAACATTTCGGCCGTATGAATACTACCACTGATTGCTGGCAGCGGCACGCCCGCCGACAACAAAACAGTGGTGCAGGTAACCCCATAACCCATACCCAGCGCGCCATCCACTAACTGTGCAAAAAAGCCGGCCAGTATCATAATGTAAAATTTCGGATCGATAGAAAGTATGAGCTGGCGACTCTTCAATAGCAAAGTACCCATAGGGATATACGACAAAATCAAATGCCCGAGAAACATAAAGAAGAAGGCAAATAAACTCCAATACGCGATTTTCCGCCAGCGACGCTCACCGCTTTTTTGTTTGGTTTCACTATAAGTCAATGCTTCCGTCAGTTTATTCAAACGTCTGACCTTTTCATTAAAGTCTCCGGAAAGCCTGGAGCGTAGTTCGTGCATATTATCGATCAGCCCGTGTATATCGTCTGTTATGGCTTCGTTGAGGTATTCTTTGATGCGCCTCGCCAATATGGGCGATTTCCCGTTGGTAGATATCGCGAGCTTGAGATGGCCTTTTGTCACCACCGAACCCAGGTAAAAATCACAATAAGCGGGTTGGTCTGCCGCATTAATCAGCACGCCCTGCTCTTTTGCCGCACGATAAATCCGTTCACTGACCGCAGGGTCATTCACCGCACTGATGACGAGATCGGCTGTGGCCAGATCCACTAATTCAAACACCTTCTGTTCCAGCTCTACATTCGGATAATAAGCCGCCAGCGCGATCACGGCATCGCTGATCTCCGACGCGATCAACCGCACATTGGCTTGTGGTGCGTTATGGAGTACCGTCTGCAATTTTTCATAGCCTATATTACCTCCGCCTACAATCAGCAATCGTAACTGATCCAGCTTGAGAAACACCGGGAAAAGCGGATTCGTGTCCTGTTCGGATGGTAATACTGGCTGAGACTTCGTTAAGATAGCTGCACTCATTTGTGTTGAAAATTGTCGTCGAAGATGACGGTGAAATAATAGAGACCACCGATAACCGGTCCGCCTTCGTATTGATAGTATTTTTTATTGAACAGGTTGCTGGCGCCGAGCTTGAATGTGGTATAGATTTTGGGAACGGTATAATTGATCTGCGCGTCCACTACATCATAGGCAGGAATATAACCATTGGCCAGCGGGCTTTGCCAGTCAAACCCACTTTGCCAGCGCCAGGAAATATTGAAACCGGTATTTTTGAAAACCTGTGCATTGCCCAATGAGATATTGGTGATCCATTGTGGTGTATTGAAAGCAGGAATCAAAGCATCGCCTTCTGAAATATCAAGCAATTGCGCATAAGACCCATTGGCGCTTACCGAAAACTGTTTCGGCAGATTATAACGTAGTCCAAGACTGGCGCCTTGATTGCTGACGATCCCTGTAGAATTGGTCCACATGCGATAAACGGTAGACTTCGTTTTGTCGTAAGCATAAAATATAGCACTGTCATCCACACCTATTGTGCCATTATTGGGCTTTGTCAATTCCACTTGCCCGATAAAGTCTTTATAAACGTTGAAATAATAATCCGCATCCACAAACAGGCGGCCGTTGAATAAAACACCCCTGTAACCAACTTCCAGCGAATTGATATGTTCGGGTTTGATATAATTATAATGGCTTTTTACCAACAAGTTTTGATTCTTGTCAATAGCCGCCGTTTGCGAAAGCCCGTTCTTATTGATATCATTATTCACCGCCGCAATAAAGGCATCTTGTGAGGCTCGTACATACGAGTTTTCGAAGACACCGAAGTATTTTGACATTACTTCCAGGCCACCCAAACGCTTCACACCGCCATTATCCACGTAAGAGAATCCCTCGAACAAAGTTGGAAATCGATAACCGTTCTGAAAGGAAATCCGGAAATTATGTCGTTGTGAAACCGTGTACACCAGGGCGATTCGCGGATTGATTTTCGGATCGAAATACTGTACTTTATCGGCACGAACGGATGCGACCAGCTTTAATTTATCATCGAAAAATGTTTTCGTTCCCTGAACAAAACCGCCATAGCTATAGTAATGAAACACGGTGTTAACTTTAGAAGCGTCCGTGTACGATTCCGGATTTACATAGCTGTTGCCATCCGGGTGAATGATATAATCACGATAATTAAAGCCTGCTAAAAGCTTTATCCAGGATATATACTTTGAAAAATCATATTGGCCTTCGGCATGGACAAAACCTGTTTTCATGATCAAAGCAGCGCCTTTGTCCCAGTTATTGATATGGATCAGTTCGTTTTTCTTATCCTCGAAAGCCTGTGTGCCGGGCTGATATCGGCCATTGTCGGCGGCGGCACGTGCAGTATTTTGTGCATCTGCTACATCCATTCCATTATCTGTTGCATGGAGAAATGCATTTGAATAATCGCTGTACCATTGATTGTTGCTCTTGAAAGCTAAATCCATGTTCTCTCCAAGTGGACGCAGATTATAGGAATTACCAGTGTTTTCGCCGGTATAATATGCTTTCAGAAAATAGTTGTTTCCTTTTAGCTCGGCTGCATGCTGTTGTATCTGCAGCCCATCCAGCTCAATGCGATTGCCACGCTGGTAAAGATTAGTCACATTGCCGATGCGATAAGTGTACGAAAGCTCAGCGCCTTTGCCCAGCTTATAATACAACGAGGCATCGAACTTTAAGTTATGAAGATTGTAATCCGCCAGATCTTTTTCTGCATAGCCAGTTCTGCTCACCACGTATTTCTTCCCGTTCAGTGTCAACGTGCGCCGGTCGCTGCCTTCATCGCCATAGTTGTTGATCAGATCGGAGCCGGGATTGTTTGCACCGGTTAAACCAACTGAAACATTTGCATTGGGATTCTGATCGCGCATATTGTTGGCAATCCAATCATAGCCGCGCATATAGTCTGCATTGATTTTAAAAGCAAAACGTTTTTTGATCACTTTCGCGTAGCGAATCGCCGTTTCGTACAGCGGCGTCGGACTGTGCAAATCATCGTCCACATGGTTTACGCCAATTTTCTGGTAAACGCTCAATCCTTCATATTTAAACGGCGATTTGGTTTTCATATTGGAAATACCATTTACGGCATTTAGTCCGTACAACGCAGAAGCAGCGCCTGGTATCAGTTCTACGCTTTCGATGTCAAGGTCGGTTGGTCCAACCGCATTGGCGACAGGTGCACCGATACCGGGAGAAATATTATCCACACCATCTACCATTTGTAAAAAACGGGAATTGGTCGTGCCGCTGAAACCGCGTGTATTCGGCACCTTGTAACCCAGGCTTAGCGTGGTCATCTGCACGCCCTTCAGGTTTTCCAGCGCATCGTAAAAGCTTGGGGCTGCGCTTTGTTTTATGGCTCGGACGTCCAGTTTTTCAATGCTCACCGGTGATTTCATCATACTTTCTGAAACCCGCGAAGCACTCACCACCACCTGGTCTATGACCATTTGCTGCGGTTGTAAAAGAATGTTCACTTCTCTGCCAACGGCGGTAATTAAAAAGGTTTGCGTGCGATAACCAATCGCAGAGATCAGTAATTCAACAGGCAATTTTTGCGCTATTTTCAGTTGAAAATTACCCGCATCATCGGTAATTGTTCCGATGGTCGTGCCTTTTACCTGAACTGTTGCATTATTGCGTAACTGGCTATTGACCGAGTCCGAAATCTTTCCGGATATTAAATAAGCGTCTTGCGCCGAAGCACTGTAAACTATTGCCAGCAGCAACAATAATAAAATGGGTAAATATTTTGATTGCATAAAGTCTGTTTGCGTGAAATGAAAAAAATGATCTATTAAACGGATGTGTGTTATCGGTCCCCGTGGGGACAATATTTATTCATACAGCGCAAACACCCTGCAACAGAAGTTTTGACGAACATCATATGTCTGGTTTATTTAAACAGCTACCCATTGCTTTCGAACGGAGAAATCACCGAATCGCTCTCCGGCAAAACGGTCCTTTTTATACACGTCGAAAAGCGTATCCAGCGTTTCCAATATCTGGTGTTCCTGTAAATGTTCCTTGTAAAGTTTATTCAGTCGAAGTCCTTGATAGTCGCCACCGAGATACAGGTTGTATTTGCCATAAGCGGTACCGATCAGGCCTATCTCCGCGGCATATGGGCGCGCACAACCGTTAGGACAACCAGTCATCCGAATGGTAATCTCTTCTTCGCTTAGTCCGTAACGATCGAGCAGCGGCTCTATTTTCGAAATGAGTTGCGGCAGGTAGCGCTGCCCCTCGGCAAGCGCCAGCGGACATGTATTCATGGCAACGCAAGCCATTGCGTTCTTACGGATCGCGGTAGCATTTTCAGTGTGCGCAATCACGCCATGTCTGCTTAAAATGGCGTCCACGATGGCTTTATCTTCCGGCTGAATATCGCTGAGTATCAAGTTCTGATTACAAGTAAAGCGAAAATTTGCCTTACGCGTCTGTGCTACTTCCAGGAAGGCAGTCTTTAGCGCCGCGCTTTCCAAATCAGTGACGCGGCCATTTTCTACAAACGCGGTATAATACCATAACCCGGCTTCATTTTGCATCCAGCCATAATAATCTCTTCTTTCCGAGAAATGATAAGCACGGGCAGGTTCTAATTTGAAACCGATCCTTCGTTCCAGTTCTTCACGAAACCAATCGACGCCATGCTTGTCCAGCGTGTATTTCAAGCGTGCAAATTTCCGGTCGGTACGGTTGCCATAATCGCGTTGCACAGTCAGAATTTCATAGACGGTCTTTAAAACCTTTTCTTCTGAATCTGCAAACCCAATCACGGTTCCCAACCTTGCATAAGTATCAGGATTGCCGTGTGTAGTAGACAAACCGCCGCCTACGGCGATGTTAAATCCTTTCAGCGCTCCATCCGCAACCACTGCAATCAGTCCGATGTCGTTCGCGAATACATCTACATCGTTATTGGGTGGTATGGCAATCGCAATTTTAAACTTGCGCGGCAGATAGCGGTCTTCATACAACGGATCCTCTTCCGTACGTTCTTCCAATTTTTCTTCACCCAGCCAAATCTCATAATAGGCGCGTGTCTTCGGCTTCAGCAATTCGCTGATTTTATCCGCGTAGGCAAATATCGTAGCGTGCAGGGGCGACTGACCAGGATGCGCACTACACAGCACATTACGGTTGATATCGCCGCAGGTGGCAATAGAATCCAGTTTCGCCCGGTTGAAAGACTGGATCGTGGGCCGGATCTTCGACTTCAGTAAGCCATGTAATTGCAGCGTTTGCCGCGTCGTGATCTTAATGACACCGGTACTGTTTTCGCCAGCAATATGATGCGTTTCCTCCCACTGCGCTGCGGTCAGAAACCCGCCCGGCAGGCGTAGTCTGATCATAAAAGAATACAACCGTTCTAGTTTCCTGGCTGCCCGCTCTTCCCTTCTGTCGCGATCGTCTTGCTGGTACATACCGTGAAATTTAATCAGCGCCTGATCATCGTCGCTGATACTCCCGGTAACCGGATCAGCAATACTTTTCTCCAGTGTACCACGCAGGCCGTCACTGTTCATTTTTATATGTTCTATTGCTGATAATTTCTTTTGTTCGCTCATAATTTTTTCTTTTTAGTAAACATCTTTTAGATAACGTCCGTCATTTTTCAACGCTTCGAGATAGACGATGGCCGCCTCATCCGAAAGCTTGCCCTCTGCTGCGATAACTTGTAGCAATGCAGTTTCCACATCAACGCTCATTGGATCTTTGTTGCCGCAAACGTAAACAGAGGCACCGCCTTGCAGCCACTCGTAAACCTCTTTCGCCTGTTCTCGCAGCCGGTGCTGCACATATATTTTCTCCGGCTGATCACGGGAAAAAGCGAGACTGATGTTTGTGAGCAATCCATTCTGACACCAATGCTGGATTTCTGTTTGATAAAGAAAGTCGGTTGTAAAGTGTGGCGCTCCAAAGAAAAGCCAGTTCCTGCCGGACGCCTGCTGTGCATCCCGCTCCGAGAGAAAAGAACGGAATGGCGCGATACCAGTTCCAGGCCCAATCAGAATGATATCTCTATCGGCGGCCGGCAAGCGGAACTGTTTATTTGGATGTATGGTAAAAGAAAAATCTTCGCCCTCGGCCAACTGGCACAGATAGTCGGAAGCCAGCCCGTAATGCAGCTCCTCATTCACGTAAAACTGGTCGCGGCTTACGAGCAAGTGAATGGCGCCATCATGAAACGATGGCGAGGAAGCGATACTGTACTGCCTTGGAATAATCGGTTCCAATACCTGAATTACCTTTTCAAACTCATCGGTATTGCGTACCGGATAAATGCGCAACAGGTCAATAAGGCTGATTTTCGTTTCCGGAATATCCTGCTGAACGATTGCGGCATACCGCTTCACGACACGCTCATGCAGGTACCGGATATTAATTTTAGTACGTAATAATAACCCTATAGGCTGTGTTTCGTTCTTATAGCGAATCTGTTTATCGGCTGAAATACCGGTCAACTGTAGTATTTCAGCCACCCAAGCTGGATTGTTTTCAGGTACGATGCTGACTGAATCGCCAGGCTCGTAGCTTACACCTGCTGCTTCAATTTCGATATGATGCGTTTGTTTATGGGAACCAAGATCATTCAGGTTGATATTGGCGAGTACGGTACCTGCATAAGTTTTCCTTCCATAAACAGGCTGAATTGAAACATCAGATGTTTTTAGCTCCGACGGGTTGGATAATGCAGCTAAAGCGCGCTCAAACCATTGCACAGCCTCCGCTTCATAGTCGACGTCGCATTTCTGTACAACCGCTATCCTGGTTGCTCCGGCATGCTCCAGCTGCTTGTCTACATCTGTTCCCGCCTGGCAGAATAAAGGATAGGAGCGATCGCCCAGGGCGAGCACCGCATATTTCAGTTGGAGCAACCTTAACCCGTCTTGATGCAGGTAATCGTAAAACTTTCTGGCAGCAGCAGGTGGCTCGCCATCGCCCTGGGTACTGATGACGATGAACAGTGCTTCTTCTTTTGCAAGATCAGACAATCTGTATTGATCGAGCGCAACTACTTTCGAAGCGATCCCCTTTTGTTTTGCAATAGCTGCGAGTTTGCCGGACAGGCTTTTGGCATTTCCCGTTTCTGTGCCAAAAGCGATGGTTATCTTTCCGGTAAAAGCTGTTTTCGCACTTGTTTTTTCGATACCGGTTTTTCTGCCAGACGATAATATACCAGACAGATAGCCGTTGATCCAGATCAGTTCGTCATACGACGCCCCGTCAATGAGCTCGTTGAGCGCATTTTGCTTGATATTTGCCAACATTGTTTGTGTTTTTTTAAATCAGGGAGGAAAGGCTATACTGCTGTACCGGCTGATTTTCGCCAGCAGCACGAAAATACTTTTTAGCTTCTTTACTGTTTGCCAGCCAACGAAAGGATTGGTGCAGATTCACGACATTACCGATAATAAGTAGCGTCGGCGAAACAAAATCGCGCTCGAGTGTTTTATCCTTCAAGTCTTCGAACCGGTGCGTAAATACCCGCTGGTATGGCGTGGTAGCTTGCTCTATAATGGCCACCGATTTCTTTCCTGATATGCCATACGTCAATAAATTCCGTACCAGATCATTAAGCGTTTCCCCCGACATGTAGAAAACAAGCGTATCATCAGTATCTGCAAGGTCCTGCCAGTATGCCCCGGACAGTATATCCGTTTTCTGATAGGTCAGAAAACGCACAGCTCTTGCATTATCGCGGGCTGTGAGCGGAATGCCAGCATAAGCCGCCGCGCCAAGTCCGGCGGTAATTCCCGGCACCAATTCGTAAGGAATATGGTTGGCGCGAAGGGTTTCCAGCTCATCGAGTATATTGGAGAACAAGGAAATATCGCCGCCTTTCAGGCGCACTACAAATTTGCCCGCCAGTGCATACTGCACCAACAGTTTGCTGATCGATTTTTGAGAGACCGATTTATTTTCGCCACCTTCTTTTCCGACGAAGATGATCTCCGCAACGGGATTTACGTATCGCTGCAATATCTTTTCGCTCACCAGTCTGTCGGTGAGTACAACCTCGGCCATGTGTAAATACCGGGCAGTTTTGAGCGTAAGTAATTCCGGATCGCCAGGCCCAGCGCCCGCAATCACTACTTTTCCTGTATACATATTGTGTTAGTTTTAGTCTGTATTTTATCTTGCGCAAAGAGTGTAAGGAACAAGCGCATATACGGCATGTTTACCGGCCTGCAGCATGTTATCTGCGCATAATAAAGAAGCGGTTGGCACCTATCGTGCTATTCACCTTGCCAACCGCTTCGTTGTACTTATTGGCGACTCATGTGCCAATTTCAGATTATAAATGTAAAATCACCAATCAATAAAGCCCTTCTACAGACAAATAACGTTCGCCCGTATCGTAGTTAAAAGTCAGCACCCGGGCGCCTTTGGGAATCTCGGCCAGCTTTTGGGCAACTGCTGCTACCGCCGCGCCTGTAGAAATTCCGGCCAGTAGTCCTTCCTCTTTTGCAAGCCGCTGCGCATAATCAAAAGACTCGTCCCGGCTTACCTGGATAACCCCATCCAGCACTGCTGCATTTAACACCGACGGGATAAACCCAGCGCCAAGGCCCTGCAAAGGATGCGGCCCTGGAGCGCCGCCACTCAATACCGGCGACAGTTCCGGCTCTACGGCATATACCTTCAGGTCCGGGAATTTTGCTTTGAGGATTTCGGCTACGCCGGTAATATGTCCGCCAGTGCCAACACCCGTTATGAGATAATCGAGCCCTTCAGGAAAATCATTGAGAATCTCCTGCGCTGTAGTTTGACGATGTACTTCTGCATTCGCAGCGTTATCAAATTGCTGCGGAATCCATGAATTCGGTATTTCTGCCGCCAGTTCGTTTGCTTTTTCGATGGCGCCTTTCATGCCTTTTTCCCGGGGTGTCAGTTCAAAGCTTGCTCCGTAAGAGGACATAAGTTTCCTTCTTTCCACGCTCATCGATTCGGGCATTACCAGGATCAACCTGTAACCCTTCACTGCTGCAACCAATGCGAGCCCGATGCCGGTGTTTCCGGAAGTTGGCTCTATAATGACGCTGTCTTTGTTTAGAATACCTTTTCGTTCAGCGTCTTCGACCATTGCCAATGCAATACGATCTTTAATACTGGCGCCCGGATTAGCTTTTTCCAATTTGATCCATACTTCATGATCATTACCCAACACCCGGTTGAGCTGAAGATGCGGCGTGTTGCCGATTGTCTGTAAAATGTTTTGAGCCTTCATTCTTAATATTTTTAAAAGTTATTTATTAGGAGTTTCAGATGACAAAATTGAGTGGTTCCGGCAGCGGATTCTTGTCTCTCACAACAATCTCGCTTTTATGATACACGATGGAATGAGGCGCTACGCTGTGCGTCAGCCATACGTTTCCGCCGATCACGCTTTCGTTGCCTACAACAGTGCTGCCTCCCAGAATCGTGGCTCCCGAGTAAATGATCACATGGTCTTCAATCGTCGGATGTCTTTTTTTCCGCGCCAGTTCTTTTGCAACATTGAGCGCACCAAGCGTTACGCCCTGGTATATTTTCACATGGTTGCCGATGACCGCTGTTTCACCGATAACGATACCGGTGCCGTGGTCAATAAAAAAAGATTCGCCAATTTGAGCGCCGGGATGAATATCGATACCTGTTTTGCTATGGGCGTGTTCTGAAAACAACCTTGGCAGGGTCGGCAAATGCTGTTCGTACAACTGGTGCGCGATCCGGTAAATAGCCGTTGCAAAAAAACCAGGGTAAGCTACCAGCACTTCTTCAACTGATTCGGCCGCCGGATCAAACTCGACGATAGCGGCAGCATCTTTTAGGAGTTGCTCATAAATGTGCGGGATAGCCGCGAAAAAATCGCCTGTATGCAATTTGGCCGATGCTTCCTCTTTCAGTACGTCAAATACCAGCGACGAAAAAGTATTGCGCAATCCTTCATACACGATCAGCAGCTTCTCTTTGGCGTCTGACCTGGGTGTAAACAAAAACGCAAATAGCTGATCCGCGAAAGACGCTGCCAGTTTCTTATCCGGAAAATTCGGAACAGTACCCTGACTTCGCTGAAACAATTGTTCGATAAAATCCTGACTCATGACAAATAAATTATAAAATCGAAATACTATTGAAATAACGCAGCACCTACTGTCACGAGGCTTGTCTCGTCTATCAGGATGGCGCTGCCCCCCTCACGATTCTCCGCATACCGGTCATAGACGATCGGCGAAGACGTTTTTAGCTTCACTTTTACTACTTCATTCATCAAAGATTGTGCCGGACTGTATTCTTTTTCAAGGGTATTTACATTGAGTTTATACGACAAGTCTTTAACAACAACCGGCACCACCTTGCTATTATGCTGCAAAAGGTAACGGTTCCCAACAACCAGCGGCTTCTGATCCAGCCATGCCACAAGCGTCTCAATTTCCCTGCGGACGTCCGGCTGTTCGGCTTTAGACACAATCACATCGCCGCGACTGATATCTATATCATCTGCCAGTCGCAAGACCACACTCTGTGGTGCAAAGGCTTCCGGTACTTCTGATCCGTTTATTTCTATCGCCTCAATCGTACTCGATAAACCCGAAGGCCAAACCGTTACCTCATCTCCTTTACGATAAATACCACTGGTTATTTTACCGGCATATCCACGATAGTCATGCAATGTTTCGGTTTGCGGACGAATTACATACTGAACCGGGAAACGCGCACTTTCCAAACTTACAGCGTTTCGCAGCGTTACTGTTTCTAATAAAGACAATAGTGTGGGGCCATTATACCAATCTATATTTGCCGAGCGGTCTACAACATTGTCGCCGTCCAGAGCACTGATCGGGATATAAGTCACATCAGGCAATTCCAGCGTTTTGGCGACAATGGCAAAATCATTCACGATGTTAAAAAACACCTCCTGCGAAAAATCGACAAGGTCCATTTTATTAACCGCGACAACCACATGTGGAATTTTCAGCAGCGATGCAATAATAGAATGGCGGCGTGTTTGCTCTATGACGCCCAGCCGCGCATCTATGAGTACAATGATCAATTGGGCGTTGGACGCTCCCGTAATCATGTTGCGCGTATACTGAATGTGACCGGGCGCATCGGCAATGATGAATTTTCGCTTCGACGTAGCGAAGTATTTATAGGCCACGTCGATGGTAATGCCCTGCTCGCGCTCGGCCCGAAGGCCATCTGTAAGTAAAGCCAGGTCTATCTTTCCCTGTTCCTTATGCTTTGTCTGCCGTTCGATCGCTTCGAGCTGATCTGACAAAATGCTTTTGCTATCGTATAGCAGTCTCCCGATGAGTGTGCTTTTGCCATCATCAACACTGCCTGCTGTTATGAAACGTAGTATATCCATTGTTTGGTTTTTTATTCGTTATCCGTCCTTTTTTTCTTGAAAAAAAAGAACCAAAAATTCAAGGCTAAAGGAAGCTATGGCGACTTTCGAAAAATCAGAAGTACCCATTCTTCTTCCGGTCTTCCATTGCAGCTTCCGAAACACGGTCATCGATGCGGGTTTCACCACGTTCACTGGTTTTCGAGATCGTGATTTCGCGGATGATATCGTCTATCGATACCGCTTCTGAAGTTACCGCGGCAGTGCAAGTCATATCACCCACCGTCCGGTAACGAACTCTTCTTTTCACAATCACATCGTCCGCATCAATCCGGATAAAAGGCGAATAAGCTACCAACTGAGACTCGTGCTCGATCACTTCTCTTTCGTGCGAAAAATAAATAGATGGTAAGGCAATCTGCTCTTTGCGGATATAATTCCAGATGTCCAGCTCCGTCCAGTTGCTGATCGGAAACACGCGCACGTTTTCCCCTTTATGAATTTTGCCGTTATAAATATTCCAGAGCTCCGGGCGTTGTAGTTTGGGATCCCACTGGCCAAATTCGTCGCGGACCGAAAAGATGCGTTCCTTTGCTCTGGCTTTTTCTTCGTCTCGCCTTGCCCCGCCGATGCAGGCATCAAAACCAAATTCCTGTATCGTATCCAAAAGGGTAAAAGTCTGCAATGCGTTACGGCTGGCGAACTTGCCCTTTGGCTCTGTCAGGCCTTTGGCACGAATCGTATCTTCTACTTTGCGAACGATGAGCCGTTCACCGATATTTGCGGCCAATTGATCCCTGAAGTCCAGGGCTTCCTGGAAATTATGCCCCGTATCGATATGTACCAGCGGGAAAGGAAATTTTCCGGGACGAAAAGCTTTCAATGCCAGATGCACCAGCGTAATAGAATCCTTACCACCGCTGAACAGCAGAGCCGGTCGTTCAAATTGTCCCGCCACTTCGCGAAGAATATGGATTGCTTCTGACTCTAACTGCGCCAGATGATCCAGTTGATATTTATTCATGTTATATTAGTTTTTGGTTGAAACATCAGATGTATGAAGTCCACACTCTTTCTTACCGGTATCTTCCCACCACCAGCGCCCCGCTCTCAAATCCTCGCCGGGCTTGACCGGCCGTGTACAGGGCTCGCACCCAATACTCGGATAACCTTTGTCGTGCAATGAATTGTAAGGCAACTGGTATTTCCGGATATATGCATCAATCTCCGGATCGCTCCAGTAGAGTAACGGATTGTATTTGATGATTTGATGGCCCTCATCCCACGTTACTTCGTTCAGGCGCTGACGAGTGGCCGAATGAACAGCCCTTAAACCGGTAATCCAAACAGAATACCCTGCCAGTGCACGTTTCAACGGTTCCACCTTTCGAATACGGCAACATTCCTTGCGTAATTCTATTGATTGGTAAAATGCATTGGGGCCATTCTGGTTGAGATATTGTTCCAGATCCGGACGATCCGGGAAATAAGACGCTATACGAATGTCGAAATGCGCATTGGTACTGGCCCAGACGTCATAAGTCTGAGAAAAAAAACGACCGGTATCTAGTGTAAAAATGGTGGCGTCAGGCGCATACTGCCGTAGCAAGTGCGTGACTACCTGGTCTTCTTTGCTGAAGCTCGTCGAAAAAGTAATGGCACCAGGAAATTTTGCCTGCAATGACTGCAAAACAGAGGCTGCATCCTGACCCGCAATATCACGGGCAAGCAATGAAGCCGCATGCTGAAGCTGCGTACTCATTTGAAAATGATTTGTAAAGAAAAAAAGGGAAATGAAATCAGTGCGAACAAGTCAGACCGACATGCCAAAGCAATGTCTTAAACGCTGTGCGCTATACGTCCGGATTTCAATCTTGTTGCTGAGCAAGAAAAACTAGTTACAACAACAGCAATTATGAAGACAACAACAAGCAGCCAGAACAGTTGCACGATTGCGGACTGTCAGATGCAGGAAAGCGGCTGTTGTTTGCTTGTTCATAAATTCTGTTTTATACAGGTTGCTGTTTGGAAAAGACCTCTGATGGCCTTGCTTGCAAAGGTAGCAGCAGAATTTTTAAATTTCCAAATTTTATTTTAGAGAAAATTCTAACGCGGCAAACTGCTGTATTAAAATCGTCACAACAAGCGCCAATACCGAAGCCTCCTATCAGATGCGGCTTTCAGACCGTGCTTATTTTGGAACATTACCCGCGGAAAATAGTTTGAGATTTCTCCTACCCGGCATGTGCAGATTATACCCTATCCCCTGCAGCGACTTCCAATCAATAACAATAGTACCGTTTTCCACTACCAGTTTATCAACCAGAGAATTTGTTGCCAGGCTGTATAATGCTATTTCGTGCACGAGCGCTTCCGTTACCTGCAACAGGATCACGATTGTTTTGATTCCGGGTTCCACATGCAGACAGGAGGATTTCATCTGCGCCATACTGCCCATATCGATGTGTAATGTACTGCCAGTCCTCGTTCTCATTCAGGAAGCGTTTATTAATTCAGTTGTGCTATTGCAAAAACGAGGCCAAAGACGCTGAGTGTAACACATCTGTTGTATAACGGTCGATTACGCTTCGCGCACCACCAGGGCAAAAGAGATTTTTTTGTTTGTATTGAAAAAACCATCTTACTTTGTGTCAAATATACGCAAACAAAGAATGAAGTCATTTTCCTCCTATAAAAATCCTGCGCTGGCGATTGACCTGGTTGTATTCGGTTACCACGACGGTTGCCTCTCTGTTTTATTGCTGAATCGTAAAGATGAACCATTTAAAAACCAATGGACATTACCCGGTGCTTTTTTACAAATGGAAGAAAGTTTTCAGGGCGCTTGTAGTCGTGTACTGGCAACGAAACTTGGCATGGACAAAGTGTATCTAGCGCAGCTTTATACCTTCGATGATCCGACACGGGACCCGCGTGGTCGTGTCATTTCTGTCGCCTACTTTGCATTGATCAATCCCAAGAAATTTGAAATAGTTGCAGGCAGTATGGCCAACGATGTGCAATGGTTCGACGTGCGCAAAATACCTGCACTTGGTTTCGACCATAAAATCATTTTCAAAACAGCACATCAGCGGCTGAAATCGAAAATCCTCTACGACCCGGTAGGGTTCGAATTACTGGATGAAATGTTTACAATGCCTGAATTACATCATCTGTACGAATGCATCCTGGATACCAAAATCGACCGCAGGAATTTCAGAAGAAAGATTCTGGACTCGGAATACATTATTGCTACGGGAAGCCGCCGCGAAGGCCTCCAAAACCGCCCTGCGGATTTATTTAAATTCAACAAGAAACTCAAACAAAATAATTTTCAGTTAAACATCAGCTAAAATGAAAACATTACCCATCCTTTTAAAAGACGGTTATAAAGTAGGTCATAAATTTCAATACCCCGAAGGCACTACCTTAGTATACTCCAATCTCACGCCGCGTAAATCCCGCGATAAAGCTGTGGATGAAATCGTGTTTTTCGGATTGCAGTATTTTATCAAGGAATACCTGATCGAGCAGTTTGACACTCATTTTTTCAAAAGACCCAAAGAGGAAGTATTGAAAGCATATGCGCGCCGTATCGATACTTATCTCGGCAAAGACAGCATCAATTACGACCATATCGCTGCCTTGCACGATCTCGGTTATCTGCCACTGGAAATAAAAGCATTGCCGGAAGGCACACTGGTGCCAATGCGCGTACCGATCTTCACGATCAAAAACACACTGCCGGAATTCTTCTGGCTGACGAACATGCTGGAAACCTTGCTGAGTGCGATCCTCTGGAAGCCTTGTACCTCTGCCACTACGGCTTTTCAATACCTGAAGACATTCAATCGCTATGCCGCAGAAACGGTGGGCGCCGACACTAGTTTCATTCCATGGCAGGGACATGATTTTTCTTTTAGAGGAATGAGTGGCGTTGAAGACGCAGTGATGAGCGGCGCCGGTCATTTATTGTCATTCGCAGGCACCGACACCATTCCGGCGATCGATTTTCTGGAACAGTATTATAATGCCAATTGCGAAACCGAATTGATCGGCGGATCTGTACCGGCTACCGAACACAGCGTGATGTGTATGGGTACGCAGGACAATGAGATTGGCACTTTTGAACGTTTGATCACTGAAGTCTACCCAGCCGGTGTGGTTTCTATTGTAAGCGACACCTGGGATTTCTGGCAAGTGATCACAGAATTTCTACCGGAGCTAAAAGAGAAAATCCTTGCTCGTAACGGCAAGGTGGTGATTCGCCCTGATAGCGGCGACCCGGTTAAAATCATTACCGGTGACCCAGAAGCGCCATTGAACAGCCCGGAATACAAAGGCGCCATCGAATGCCTTTGGGAAATATTTGGTGGCACTATTACCGACAAAGGATACAAATTACTCGACGGACACATCGGTTTGATTTATGGAGACAGCATTACGACCGAGCGTCAGTTAGCGATCCTGGAGGGGCTGAAACAAAAAGGGTTTGCGAGCTATAATGTAGTACTGGGTATTGGTTCTTATACGTACGAATATGTGACACGCGATACATTCGGCTTCGCAATGAAAGCAACCTACGGTGAAGTAAACGGTATAGGCCGCGATATTTACAAAGATCCTAAAACAGACGACGGCACTAAAAAATCTGCCAAAGGACTCATGCAGATATACAGAGACACACAGACTGGGAGACTGGCGTTAAAAGACCAGTGTACCTGGGAAGAGGAAGCGCAAGGTGAACTCAAAACGGTGTTTAAAGACGGTAAACTTGTTGTAGACTGGACTTTGGCAGATATCAGAAATACAGTGCAACAGCACACTGCTTATGCAACTAAAACTGCAACGGAAGTGATTCCGGCAAATGGATAAGATATGAATACGATCACACTTTATAGACCCGCAGGATTAAAAGAACTGGAATTGATGGCCACCAGCCGGCTAAAGACGGAGCTATTACATCAAGTTGCTTCAGTCAATGGTGGCAGGCACCATTTTCGGCGCAGGAACACCATGAAAGCAATTACTGGTGGGACCGTACGCTTTGGGAAATGGTGCTTGCTATAAACAAAAATATTTCCAGAGATTCCGTACTTTTTCCCAAAAGGCTACGACATTTTCACGAAATTTACCTGGGTCATACGCCAACGCTCAATTACCGCGAAACAATGCCTATGGAAAGCTGCGGTGTATGGAACCTTGACACAGGCGCTGCTTATTATGGCAAACTTTCAGGCATGAATACCGATACAAAACAGGTTTTCCAGAGCGACCCCGTACCATCATTTTATCCAGACGAAAAAGGCAGAAACTAAGTTTAGACATGAATACACTTCATTTCATTTACCCGGAACAATCTACGATCCGATTTAAAACGATGATCTTTCCGGATGGTCAACCACATTTAAAAATAGATATGGCGAGCATTGCCGGCCTCGACAAGCAAGCGCCGCTGCAGGTGTACACAAGACTTGCCCATGCCAATGATCTGATGATGGTGTTGTTTGCCAAAAACACACTCGATTACCTGGAGTTTGACCATATTGAGCTGAACATCTCTTACCTGATGGCAGCCCGCATGGACCGTGTCATGCAGGACGGCGAACCTTTTTCGCTGAAAGTCGTTGCCAATATGCTGAACCAGGCTGGCTTTAAAAAGATCCGCATCTTTGATCCACATTCGGAAGTAAGCACCGCGGTAATCGAACGTTCTTATGCTGTTACCAATCATGATTATGTAAAGGATGTACTAGCCGATTATTTCAGCAAAAATACCCAAACACCTTTCTGCATTGTCTCGCCGGATGCAGGTGCGCTTAAAAAGATACATAAGCTGGCACAATACCTGCGCGTAAATCATGTGGTGGAATGCATGAAAGAACGGGATGTAAAAACGGGTGCATTACTCAGTTTTAAAACCATCGTCACCGATCTGTCGGGTCAAACCTGCTTTATTGTCGACGATATATGCGATGGCGGCGGCACCTTTGCGGGAACAGCAAAAATGCTGAAAGAAAAAGGCGCCGTTAAAGTAGTGCTCATCGTGAGTCATGGCATATTCAGCAAAGGGGTATCGATTGAAGCTGTGGATGAAATTTATACCACTGACTCGTTTAAACCGGTAGAAGGCGTAAATTGTTTTCCGATCGCAAGCTATCTCTGATAATTTAAAAATCTGCGGCTATGCATACGCATCCTGAAAAAGAAAAACAACTGGCCGCAAAAGAGGCGGTCACATGCTTGAAAAATAATCAAATCGTAGGTCTGGGAACGGGCTCTACGATTTTTTATGCGATTGAAGAAATAGGCAGGCTCGTAAAAAACGGGCTACAGATCAAAGGAGTGGCAACTTCCGATGCATCCTACCAACAGGCAAGGGCATTGGGCATCCCGATGCTCGATATCCAAAACGTAGATCGAATCGATATTACGATTGATGGTACCGACGAATTCGACGACAACCTTCAACTGATTAAAGGCGGTGGTGGCGCGCTGTTCAAAGAAAAAATAGTGGCTTCGCTGAGCCGGGAGCAAATCATCATTGCCGATTCTTCTAAAAAAGTAGCAGTGCTCGGTAAGTTCAAAGTACCGGTTGAAGTAGTGCCTTTTGCGGTCAATTATGTACAGCAACAATTGAAAAAACTGGGTGGGCTTGGTGCGATCCGGGTAAAAAATGGTCAGACGTTTGTAACCGAACAGGGCAACTATATTATCGATGCCGACTTCGGTTTGATCTATGAGCCCGGCACGCTATCGCTACGCCTCAATGAAATAGACGGCATTCTCGTACATGGTTTGTTCGTAAACATAGCGAAATCGGTAATTATGGGCGTACATGACACAACGGTAATATTCACAAGGGAAAATTTTGTTTAACGTCCATTCTTTAATTGGCATGCAATTGCGCGCTACAACATTCAACTTATAGCTAACAACAAAACTCGCGAAAATGACATCGGAACATTATGCGCTTCTGTTCAGAAGAGAACTAAACAAGGTGATCGACGAATTGAATCAATACCCCAACGATGCTGCTATCTGGCTGGTAAGTGGTGACATCAAAAATGCTGCAGGACATCTCTGTCAACACCTGGTCGGTAATCTCAAAACATTTATCGGCCGCGAATTGGGTGGATTACCTTATGAACGCAATCGCGATGCGGAATTTAACGAGCGCCAATTTGAACGTCCGGATTTGATTTTGCTGTTGGCCGATACGGAGTCGATCATTGAAGAATCACTGCGCAAACTTTCTCCGGAACAGCTTTCAGGTCCTTACCCGCCAGTGCTTACCCTTGCCGATGACCAAACCGTTGATTTCGTTCTGACGCATCTGCTGGCTCACCTGAGCTATCATCTCGGGCAGATTAATTATCACCGCAGGTTGATCGCAGGTTAATTCAAATTCACACCGTAGCTTCCGGATCGCAATCTGTGCGCCAACTTCAGGATTCACCGGCAGCAGTAAAAGCAGCATCCGAAGACTAAATGCCGCAAAGTTGTACCACCCTGGACAACTTTAGCAGGTGCCGCGCGTACGCGTCAATAGCCCGTACCTGTACGAAATCCTTGTTTCGCAGTTGCTATCCTGCGATTCACTAAATAGCATACCACCCTGTTTCCCATAAAACATAAATTACAGTATCACCTGTAAAATTTCCTTTTTCACCATAACAAACTACCACGCTATGAAAAAACAATTCCGCACGCCGTTCGGGAAAATGGCGGCTGCACTTTTACCGGTTGCGCTCGCTGCCTGTACCGTAGACTCAAGTCAGGCACAGGATTTCGTAAAAACGTTCAGGAGTTATGAGGATGTAAAACAGTACACGATCATCCCGGTCGCCAATAAAGATGAATATGTGATGGCTGGCACGCTCAAAAACAGATCGGTACATTTCATTCATGTCGATGCTTCCGGTAATATACTGGGCACCGAATACTATCGTGATCCTGCGGGTAACTATGAACATCATGCTACAAACCTGGTCGCATATTCCGATGACCAATACATTATCACCGCGCTGCGCCGTGAGATCCCAACAACCGGCACCAGTCGCGATGTACTGGAGCTTTACTTTGTAAAAAGCGATGGCAGCCTGCTGGATCACCGCATTATCCAGAATACCCAATCAATAAACGGCAGCAACTATACGAATATCTACCCAATGCACAGCCTCATCAATAATGATACTTTGTACATTACGGGTTTTGTCAGCAACCAGTTGCTAAACGATCCTACCAGCCCGAGTTTCAGAGGGGTTAATACCAAACAGATCTTTGTAATGCGCGTCAACGTTAATACCATGGCGGTAATGACAAGCAAAGTATATGACTTTACCTACACACCCAGTAGTGTTGCTTACTTCGACGCAGATATGGGCGTTAACCTCACACTTACCAGCAGTGGTAAATTGTATGTAACCGGTAGCGCAAATGCCATTCAGCCGGTACCCGTAGCGTCTAGTTATACGGTAGGCGCCGGCACGCTCAATCTGGCGCTCGATCCGACAACCCTCGCTGTTCAAAATCCGGGCAATACTTCCTTTATTGCTGATTATTATCCAACACAGTTTACCTATGGCGAATATGGCGTGGCACTGATGGAAGACCAGGTAAATGGTGGCTATAATGTGGTCTCCAATAGCGGGGATTATTTCAAATACGGATTACTTAACCTTGCGCCGAAGTCGACTATGATTACGCATATCAACAGTAATTTCAACATTTATGCTTCTCCGGATAAAAGCCGGGTGCGCGTAAAAGATCCCGAAGACGGCGCCTGGTCGCTAGAAGCGATGGAAAGCATAGATGGACCGGACCACATCCTGCTGGGCGGCATGCAAACCGTACCGTTGCCCAACTGCTATGGCAATGCACCCAAACCAGATCCTGCCAATTTCAATCCATTCCTCGCAGACTTTACACTTACCTGGAATTCGTCGATTTATGCGCTCGACGCAACGCTTAATTCCTGGAGAACTTATCTCTGCCAGTTCGGAACCGGCGACCCTTCGCTGAGCAACAGTTATTTTTTGCAAGGAGGCAACTTTGCCTATAACGCCTGGAATCCCATATTCGCTACCCGCCGCCAGCCCGTGGGAAGTTCATTTACCGACGACATTGCAATGACCGCTCCAAGCTGGAATCCAGACTATCAGTCGCTCAACCTGAAAATGATCCGTACAGACAAAAATGGCGATATCAGCAGTTGCCCCGATGCCTACACGAATTGCAACACGGCAGCCCTTACTCCGGAACAGGTAAACAATACGACTTCATACGGTACGTTTCCAAACGTTGTTACGGTAAGTATGTCTAATACCAACTACAATGTGAGCATTTCACAGGTACCCGCAGATATCGGCGACTGGGGTCCTTACGAAGAAATTTACTGCGACGTGTCCAATAATTATTTCCGCAAAGCCAACGTGATGAACACCGTGGAAATACCAACCGTTACGCTCACACCAAATCCGGCAGTAGACCATATAAATGTTGCCCTGCAAGGTATAGCAGACGGTAGTACTTCCGTAAAAGTAGCGCTGACCGATATTACGGGAAAATCAGCAGGTGTATTATATAGCGGTACGGCGGATGGCCTGAACAGTCATACCCAACTCAAACTGCCGGCACTTGCTTCCGGCTTATACCTGGTGAAAATTACCGCAGGCACACAAGTATTGCCAGTACAAAAACTGGTGATTACCCAATAAGAATGTTCCTAACTCTTTTTCTGAGTTCCCTGGTTTAGTTGAGCAGGCTCCTTTCCGGAGCCTGTTTTTTTCATGCGACAGCTGTTATAGAACCGGCGTAAACTGCGCCAAATCATAAATGCCGAGTTTCTGCTCGATATCGGCCACTTTAGCAACGATACTTTCAAAACCGTCCTTACCGAATTTCTGCTGTTCATTCTTTTCAAAATCTTCGCCCAGCGAATCGTACTCATGCCGGGACACTATTTTTCGGAAGGCCGGAAACAATACAGTGTCTTCTCTCGATTCGTGTGGGCGGTACATCCGGTTGAAAGCCGCCAGCAAATCAATAAGCTTTTTCGTATCATTTTCCGTACGGTTCACCGCTTGGGAAAGCCGGATCACCTGTTCGGTAATACGCCTTCCAGCATTATGCTGTTGTAAAAGGGTATCTACCAGGTCCGTGAGGATATTTGCTTTCCGGAAGCGTGGAAACAAGTAGTCTTCTTCTTGTTTTTCGTGGTAGTCTTCTACAAAGTTGCGGAGTATTCCTGCGGCATCATGGAGGCTTTCCTGCGGGAAGGAAGCATTTTGAATGAGTTGTAACCGGCAATGATCATAGATCAGCAAGATCCGGTTGAGTACGCCATGCTCCTGCATGAGGTCTTCGGGTGGAGCAACCTCCTTTTCCTCATCTTCGTCTTTTGCGCAGGACGAAAGCAGACTAAAACCGGAAACCGAGGCAACCATAACTGCTTTAAAACTGACATTCAGAAAAGAGCGCCGGTTACAGCCGGCCTGTTGCGATAATTCAGTTGCTTCCATAAAATGAAGTTTAAAAAAGCGATACTAAAATTGTTCCGTTGACCAGGCAGCAGCTTAAAGCGAAACCCTGAAGCTGCGCATATAATATGCAAAGCGAATTTACCGGAAATTTATCCGCTATAAACAAAAAACGCGAAACGGATCCTCCGCTTCGCGCCTTTTTTGCCATAAACCAGAAGCACTAGTCTCCCAGCTTCTCTTCCAACTCCATGATCTCCTCAAAGGTTTTATCATACTGCGCGTTTATTGTCTCCAATTTTGCACTGAGCTGTTTGTATTGATCGTCCAGTTTTTTAAACTCATCTTTATTGCTGTACACGGCAGGATCACCAAGTTTGCCTTCGATAGCCGTCTTTTCTTCATTAAGCTTGCTCATATCGGCTTCGAGGCGCTGCAAAGCTTTTGTTTTGTTCTGATGTTCCTTTCTGAGGTTACGCTGTTCATTTTCATTGAGCGAAACCGTTTTCTTAACCTCTACTTTTTTTTCGACAGGTTTGGGTGCAGCATTTTTTGCTGCTGCAGCCTCACGCTCGGCACGTTCTTTTTTGTACACCACCCATTCGTCGTAGCTGCCGATAAATTCCTTGATCTCACCGTCAATGATCTCCCAGATTTTATTGACCGTTTTACTTACGAAATAACGGTCGTGCGATACAAAGATGAGCGTCCCCTGGTATTTATTCAATGCGTCGATCAGCATCTCTACCGAATGCATGTCCAGGTGGTTGGTCGGTTCATCGAGCATCAGGAAGTTGCCTTTTGCAGCAATTACCTTTGCCAGCGCTACGCGTGCTTTTTCGCCGCCGGAAAGTACTTTGATCTTTTTGAACACATTATCGCCGCTAAACAAGAAGCAGCCCAGCAACTGGCGCAGTTCCAGCTCTGTTTTACCAGTACCTGCCTGTTTCAGTTCCTCGAGAATTTCATTTTCTACATTCAATGCCTCCAACTGGTGCTGCGCATAGAAGCTTTCTTCTACGTTATGACCGCCTTTGCGCTCGCCTTCAAACGTTTCGCGGTCGGCAATAATGCGGAGCAAAGTAGATTTACCCTTACCGTTCGCGCCGATCAGCGCAATTTTATCGCCCCGCATGATTTCTGCGTTGGCATGCTTCAGGATCTCCAGGTCGCCAAAGCTTTTGGAAATATCTTTAAGGGTACAAATGATTTTACCGGGTTGTACGGCTACGTCAAAGTTGATATTCATCACCGGTACGCTGCCATCCGGTGCTTCAATGCGTTCTAGCTTGTCCAGGCGTTTCAGCGCACTCTGTGCCTGTGCCGCCTTAGTTGCCTGTGCGCGGAAACGCTCGATAAAACGCTCCTGCTGACGGATATAATCCTGCTGATTTTCGTAAGCACGTTGCTGCAGCTCCATACGCTCCACTTTTTCTTTTTCGAAGAAAGAGTAATTACCGCTGTACGGTATCAGGTCGCGCTGCCATACTTCCACAATCTTGGTCACCATACGATCCAGGAAATAACGATCGTGTGAAACAATTACCACACTGCCCGGATAGCCCTGCAGATAACGCTCCAGCCATTCGATAGACGGAAGGTCAAGGTGGTTGGTCGGTTCATCGAGCAGCAACAGGTCCGGCGCCTGCAGCATCATTTTGGCGAGCAGCACACGCATACGCCAGCCACCGCTAAACTGGTTGTACGGACGTTGCAGATCGGCTGTGGAAAAACCGAGGCCTTCCAATACTTCAGCCGCTCTGTGTTCCATTTCATACCCACCTGCCACTTCAAAATCATGCAGTGCATGACTGTATTGATCCAACAGGTCTGCATCGTCTGGTTTTGATTCCAGTTCATGCAAAATCCGGTTCATTTCTTTTTCGATCTCCTGCGCACGCTCAAAAGCGCCCATACCCACACTCAGGATGGAATTGTCGGTGGAGAAGCTGAGGAGGTCCTGGTTAAAGAACCCGATCGTCACATCTTTAGGTTTATTGATTACACCGCTGTCTACTTTGTAAGCTCCTGTAATCAAACGCAGTAAGGTAGATTTTCCCGCACCGTTTACGCCTACCAGGCCTATACGTTCGCCCGTACCGATCTGCCAGCTGGCATCTTCCAAAATAGGTCTTGCCCCGAAGAAAAAGGAAATGTTCTGTAAAGAAATCAACATAAGGCCGCGAAGTTACGCATATTGCCCAAAAGGTTAAATGGTTAATTGGTTAACTACATCAAACCGGTCATTGGGTAAAGGGGTAATTGAGCTGATACATTTTGGATGGGCTGGTACGTTCGCAAACCGCCAAATCCTGGAATTGCCCACCGCCTAACTGGCGATATTACCGAATTGCCGAATTACCTACCTTTACGCTCCCAAAAATTGACTTTCATGCGCAAATTATGGATCGTACTCGCGGCAGGAACATTTACCGTAGCGAGCTGCAACAATACTTCCAACGAAAAACAAGCATCGGCCACCACTGAAACGCCGAAACAGGAGGAAGTACAAAAACCAGTGACCAGCCAGCTTTCGGAAGCCGGCACCGGCAAACTGATGGCAGTGGTTACCGACTACTATTTGCTGAAGGACGCGTTTGTTGCCACCGACGCAGCAAAAGCGGATGAAGCGGCGAAACGCCTGAACACAAGTGTTGACTCCATGACCGCGTTCCTGAAAACGGATTCGGCGCATGCAGGCATGCAACCTTACCTGGATACCATGAAAGTTTTCAGCACGGACCTTTCCGACGCCAAAAAGAATGAAAACATTGATAAAAAACGCGCTTCTTTCGAAAAAATAGGTGATGCCATGTTTGCTGTCCTGAAAGCGGCCGACTTGAAAAATGCACATGTGTACCGCCAGTTCTGCCCGATGGCATTCGATGACAAAGGCGCTTATTGGCTGAGCAGCGAAGAAGAGATCAAAAATCCTTATTTCGGCAAAAAAATGCTGGAATGCGGCGAGATTCGCGACTCGCTTAAATAAGCGACGCCGAGTTTTAAAAATAATTGTTGAGACGTTCTGTTGTTTTCCGCAGCACGTCTCTTTTTTTATGCGTTTATTTAATGTCTGCTCGTTATCCGCTGACCATTAGTTGTTCATGGCGCCGCGAGCAGAAGAGAAAATTACTATTACCGAAAATGGCATGTTATTTGCGAAAGGAACAGGTAAAATGAACATTAGTGTTTTACCGATCTGCTTGTTTTGTGTACCAGACAATATTGCTGCTTGTTCTGTTAACAACGAATTATCCATCGCAGGCGCAGTTTAAATGGCTCACTGCGCAAAAAACGAACCGAGATTCTCTCTGTATAAAACCTTATGCCAAAACTGCGTCGGTATGGCTTAATACCGCCACCACAGCAACCCAATTTGCATTGGGGCATTTAAAAATCTCCTCCGACCAGTCCATAAAACCCCGACTTATTTCCAATAACGGGCTTTCCGTCGGCGGCGGATTTTCTTATGGGTTTCTGACCGCCGAATACGGCTTTTTATTGCCATCCACACTCGTGAATCCGAATGACCGTGCCCGAACATCGCGATTAGCTTTGGCGCAGACGAAAAATAATTTCCGGATAGAAGTGTGTTATGCCAAAATAAACGGGCTGCTCTATATGCTACCCGACTCTAATGGCATGCTTCACCCGGTAAACCAGCTGGGCCATATCTTATATAAAGACTACAGTGCTACTTTTTCCTATTTTTTCAATTATAAGCGCTTTTCGTACCGGGCCGCCAATTCTTGTTCCGAGCGGCAGACCCACGCTGCAGGCAGTATCATTACGGACCTTACCATTGCATACCGGTCATTGTATTCAAAAGACAGCGCCACTATCAACTCCGGTTATGTATACCAAACAGATTCCGGGAATATGGAACCTGTTTATCTTTCGGTAGGCGTATTTTCTTCAGACAGATTGTCGTTAGTATCCAAACTAGGTTATAGTTACCATTTCGTGTGGAGCAAGGGTAAATGGAGCCTTAATCCGATGCTCAGTGTCATTGTTGGTACAGACCATGCCATAACCCCGCTGCCGGCAGAAGCCCGGAAAGAGATACCGGCATTTACATTTGTTCGCGGACTGAGCTGGGCAGCGAATTTGAGCTATAACCATCCCGACTTTTATGTTATGCTGAATTATAAAGGACAAACAGCCACCAATGGTGTGCTGCTCATGCCTAATGCTACCGTGAGTATCCAAAGTATCAACCTGGAATTCGGTTACAGGTTCAAAAAGCAGGCAAAAAAATGGTTCGGTATTCTTTAAAATCATTTCTGGCATCGATATCTGGGATCTTTGAATCCTGATTTTATGACATAGCGTGAAGTCGAAGTAGGGTTTGCACACCGAGCCTCAGGCTTTATGCTCCAGCCTTCCATATGCGCACTACACTCCGTCATTGCGGCGAGAATTTTGCTTTTGACTTGTGCTTAAATCGGCGTAAATTCATTACAAGAATTCATTATGATTTTCCCTGTTAAAAACAAATGGTTGTCTTTACTGCTGTTTTGTTGTTTTGTTTGGATTGTACCCGCTGCTGCGCAAAAAAAGGTTACCCTCAGCGGTTATATGAAGGACGCGCAAAACGGCGAGACGCTTATTAATGCCAATGTTTTTATCAAGGAAGCCGAGATCGGCGTACAGGCCAATAATTATGGATTCTATTCTGTTTCGCTCCCCGCCGGCAGTTACACGGTTATCTTTTCCTATGTCGGTTATGGCACACTTACGGTCAACATGAACCTGCTGGAAAGCACCACTTATAATGCCGAACTCGAAAACCAGACGACCATTAAAGAAATAGAAGTTAAGACCACACGGAAAGACCAGAATGTAAAGGGCACGGAAGTGGGCACGGTAAGCCTGCCGATGGAAAAAGTAAAAACCCTGCCCGTCCTATTTGGAGAAACAGACATCCTGAAGACATTGCAACTGATGCCAGGCGTTCAGTCGGCCGGCGAAGGCAATTCCGGTTTTTATGTACGTGGTGGCGGCCCCGATCAAAATTTAATACTGCTCGACGATGCGGTCGTTTATAATAGCGGACACTTATTCGGTTTTTTCTCCGTTTTCAATTCAGATGCTATCAAAAGTGTAAACCTGATCAAAGGCGGTATGCCCGCCAGCTACGGCGGACGGTTGTCTTCCGTGGTAGATGTATCGATGAAAGACGGCGATATGAAACAGTTTCATGGCGAAGGTGGCATTGGCCTGATTGCATCGCGGCTTACCATACAAGGCCCCATCGATAAAGACAAAGGTTCGTTTATGATCTCCGGCCGCCGTACCTATATCGATCTGCTGGTAAAACCTTTTACACCCAAGAGCAGCAGTCTGTATGGTTCCGGCTATTATTTCTACGATGCCAATATCAAAGCCAATTACATTCTCACAAAAAAAGATCGTTTATACCTGAGCGGCTATTTTGGCCGCGACCAGTTTATCTTCAATAACGCCGCTGAATCGTTTAAGGTAAAGATCCCCTGGGGAAACAGCACAGCTACCCTACGCTGGAACCACCTGTTCAGCGATCGTGTATTTCTGAATACAACGGCTGTTTTTAACGATTATAAATTTTCCTTCACGGGCGAACAAAACAATTTTGCGGTAAAACTTTCTTCGGGGATCCGCGACTGGAACGGCAAAATGGACCTCGATTATTTTACGCCTTTCAACCATCATTTTAAAACCGGCCTGCTTTATATCTACCATACTTTTATCCCCAACCAGGTTTCCGGCAAAAGCGATACCGTTTCTTTTGATCCGCAAAACCCGTTTACCAAATATGCACACGAAGCAGCAGTTTATGTACAAGACGAATTTGACCTCGGTCCCAAAATCCGCATCAATGCCGGCCTGCGCTACAGCTGGTTTGCCCAGGTAGGACCTTACTGGAAATATGATTACGACCAAAACCACGATAAAACAGACAGCAGTTTTTACGGCGCCAGCGATATCGTAAAGCAATACGGCGGACTGGAACCAAGGCTAAATGTGCGACTACTTGTCGACGAGCAATCTTCGTTGAAAGCATCGGTCACCAAAACTTATCAATACATTCACCTGGTGACTAATAACGGCACGACCCTGCCTACAGACACCTGGGTACCGAGCACCTATATTACACAACCACAGGTAGCCTGGCAATATTCACTTGGCTATTTCCGCAATTTCTTGGAGAACAAACTGGAAACGTCGGTTGAATTGTATTACAAGAAAATGAATAACCAGATCGAGTTTCGCGATGGTTATACGCCTAATAACCTTACGGATGAAGAACTGGATTTTGTATTTGGCAACGGTGAAGCCTATGGCGCCGAGTTTTTCGTAAATAAAACCAAGGGCAAATTCACCGGCTGGATCGGTTATACGCTTTCCTGGACTTACCGCAAATTCCCAGACCTGAATAATGGCAACCCTTTTCCGGCAAAGTATGATCGCCGGCACGACATCTCTGTCGTTGCGTCTTATGAACATAGCAAACGCTGGACATTCTCGGCTGTATTTGTTTTTGGCTCCGGCAATGCCATCACGTTGCCGACCAATTACTATTTCATCGAACAACAGTTAATCCAGCAATTCAGTTCCGTCAATGCGTATCGTCTGCCACCTTACCATCGCCTCGATCTCTCTGCCAATTTAACGCCGCAACACAAGAAAAAGCACAAATGGCAAGGCAGCTGGAATTTCTCGATCTACAATGTGTACAATCGTTACAACCCGTATTTCCTCTACGTAGATACACGCGGCAACGCAACCAAAGGCATCGAAGCCAAGGTAATGCAGGTAAGTATTTTCCCGATTCTGCCCAGTGTAACCTACAATTTTAAGTTCTGAGGTTGAAAATTACCAGCGCTACAAATACCAGCATGTATTACTAACAAACGCGAGTGATCAGAACCAAATCGCCGAATACCCTAATTGCCGATTTGGCTTACTTTTGCAAGACCACAGAAAGAACACATCCAATGAATTTGACCCTGCTACTATTTATTGCCTTCGTGGCGCTAAGATTCTATTCTCTGTTCATTTCCATCGGCAACGAGAAAAAGCTGAAGGCAATGGGCGCTGTCGAATACGGGCGCAATAACTCGACTATTCTTACCATTTCCCATTTTTTCTATTACGGACTGGCGCTTTATGAAGGATTGAATGCGCACCAGACTTACGCCGATAAAATTTCGCTCGCAGGTCTGCTGATTTATGCATTCGGCATTTGCATGCTTTATTATGTGATCAATGCCATCCGCCATATCTGGACGGTAAAACTCTATGTGGCCGATGCGCAATACCATACCATCAATAAATCGCCGCTGTTTCGCTTTGTAAGACATCCCAATTATTTGCTCAATATTCTGCCGGAGCTGGTTGGTTATGCCCTGTTTTTCCATGCCTGGTTTACATTGACGGTCGGTTTACCACTCTACCTGATTCCGCTCATTATCCGGATTGTACAGGAAGAGCAAGTGATGAAAAAGCATTTTGTGGACTATTCCCGTTAGTTTTGCGGCATGTTTGTAAAAAAGACAATGGAGGAGCTGGAGCGCAAGAGTGTAGCGGAAATGAAAGAGGGCGAAAAGCATCCGGTGATCCTGATTCTCGATGATGTTCGCAGCATGCACAATGTAGGCTCCGCCTTCCGTACCGGCGACGCATTTGCGGTTGCAAGTATTTTCCTTTGCGGCTATACGCCGGTTCCACCACATCGCGATATTCATAAAACAGCGCTCGGCGCTACCGAAACGGTAAACTGGCAGCATTTCGGCAATACCACCGATGCCGTTAACGAAGCGCGCAACAGAGGTTATAAGGTTTATGCTATTGAGCAAGCACATAACAGTATTGCACTGCAGGATTTTTCCTGGAATGGCACAGAACCGGTGGCTTTTGTTTTCGGCAATGAAGTAAGCGGAGTACAGGATGCCGTGATGGCGCTGGCCGACGGTTGTATCGAAATTCCGCAATGGGGCGCCAAACACTCGCTGAATATCTCCGTTACAATAGGCGTAGTGCTTTGGGAACTGATGCGCAGGTATTGATGGCTTGACATTGAATATTCAGGAGCAGCTCTTAATACCCGAAAATTCAGAAGAAAACATCAATTGCAGCTACAAAACATAATTTTCCAATTTTCAATCAGAAATAATGAAAAGTTTCGCAAGCGATAATTATGCCGGTGTTTTGCCGGAAGTTATGCAGGCGTTGCAAGCGGCGAATAGCGGCCATGCACGTTCTTATGGAGCAGACGAGATCACCGAACGTGTTACGGCACAGCTCCAACAAATATTGGGCACTGATGTAGCCGTGCTATTTGTATTTAACGGCACTGGCGCCAATGTACTCAGCCTGAGCGCCGCTACGCAATCGTTCAACGCAGTACTTTGTGCTGATATTTCTCATATTTATAACGATGAATCATCTGCGCCTGAAACCTTTACCGGCTGCCGGTTCTTCGCATTACCAACCAATAAACAAGGCAAGCTTGAACCACAAACCGTAGCGCAAAAAGTGCAGCGCAAAGGCGATGTCCATTATGCGCAGATCAAAATGCTTTCCGTAACACAGTCTACAGAATACGGCACGGTTTATTCGATCGACGAGTTGAAGGCATTAGCGGCTGTTTGCAAAGAGAAAGAACTGTATTTTCATATAGACGGTTCTCGTTTTTTCAATGCAGCAGCGAGTTTAGGCTGTTCGCTGAAAGAGATGACAACCGATGTGGGTGTGGACATTCTTTCGCTCGGAGGCACAAAACTGGGCATGATGTTTGGCGAAGCCGTGATTGTGTTTAATAAAGAGTTAGCAAAAAATATTCGTTTTCAGCAGAAACAAGTGATGCAACTGGCGTCTAAAACACGCTTTATTGCTGCGCAATTTGAAGCATTACTGCAAGATGAACTTTGGCGAAAAGCAGCCAATCATGCTAATGAAATGGCTCAATTATTATACCACTCCTTGCAAGAGATTCCGGATGTAAAAGTAACGATGCCCGTACAGGCAAATGTTGTTTTTGCGGAGTTGCCAATAAGCTGGAACGAACCTTTGCAGGAACGATTTCCCTTTTATATCTGGCAGGAAGCCACCAACGAAGCCCGCCTGATGTGTGCCTGGGATACGACGAAAGAAGACATTGAAGATTTCGTTGCAGCAATGCAGGAGATGGGACGGGAGTTTTAACCTTCCCCCGTCATTGGAGGAACGAAGCAGCCACTCGCGTCACTGCGAGGAACGAAGCAGTCTGCACAGCGTTACGGGCTAAGCAGTCCGTGCAGCTTGCTTTGTTCGCTCCTAACGTCGGTCCGCGCAATAACGCGATACACAACACTTAATTACCAGGAATTGCTCCCGCCGTCGCGATGACTTTAAGGTTATCCACTCGTGTAATTCCACCTTTTTCACGCGTCACCGCGAGGAACGAAGCTTCATTCGCGTCACTGCGAGGAACGAAGCAGTCACTCACGTCACTGCGAGGAACGAAGCAGTCTGCACAGCGTTACGGGCCAAGCAGTCCGTGCAGCTTGCTTTGTTCGCTCCAAACGTCGCTCCGCGCAATGATGCGATACACAACACTTAATTACCGGGGATTGCTCCCGCCGTCGCGATGACCTTAAGGTTATCCACTCGTGTAATTCCACCTTTTTCACGGGTCATCACGAGGAACAAAGCAATCACTCGCGTCACTGCGAGGAACGAAGCAGTCTGCACAGCGTTACGGGCCAAGCATTCCGTGCAGCTTGCTTTGTTCGCTCTAACGTCGCTCCGCGCAATGACGCGATACACAACACATAATTACCGGGGACTTCCCATCAGCGCAATGACGCAATACAAAAACCTTTAACGCGCGTCACTGCGAGGTACAAAGCAGCCACTCGCGTCACTGCGAGGAACGAAGCAGTCTGCACAGCGTTACGAGCCAAGCAGTCCGTGCAGCTTGCTTTGTTCGCTCCAAACGTCGCTCCGCGCAATGACGCGATACACAACACTTAATTACCGGGAATTGCTCCTGCCGTCGCGATGACCTTAAGGTTCTCATGTAATTCCACCTTTTTCACGGGTCTTCACGAGGAGACCTCAAAGCCGACGTGGTGATCTGATTTCGCGCAGAGAAAAGTCACGGAGAGAGAAAATGAAACCACTAAGAACCGGCTCCGTAGGCATTTTTCGCATACCGGTCTATATTATCGGGTTATGAAAAATTCCGAAAAACATACAGCATAAAGCATGTTATTATTTAGTTCTCTTTATTCCCGGATAAAATCGGTTACCAGGTAGGCAATCAATTTTCCCGTAGAACTGGCTGATCTGCCATCTCTTAAAGAAACAGCGCCCTCGGGTATGTGCAGATACACAGGATTGTAATTTTTTGCTGCATAAACATACTGCCGCGCCTGCAACGTTGTAATGCCACAAGGCGTAACGGCACTCGACAGCACGTTTTCGATACAATCCAAATCAAGTTCAATGCCGGTCGGTTTTCCTTTCACATGTTCGAAACCCGCCTCAACGGCTTCAGTATAGGTTTGTTTTCCCCGAAGGAAAATGTCTTCATAAAAGGAAAAATGCAAATCGGGCGATTGCTTTATATCATTTAAAACGGCTTCGCTGTTATAATTCTGGTGCAACGCCACCATTGCATATTTATCGAGGTAGCCCTCCAGTTTGGCATAGCGGAACCCATTACCGCTATGGCGGCCTTCCGGCACCCGGTAATCGCTATGCGCATCGAGGTTAATAGCATGTACACTTTGCCCGAGCGCCAGCGAGCTTCCTTTCAGCAATGGAAAAGCGTTGTTGTGTCCGCCGCCGATGGCAATCGGTATTTTACCCGCTGCAACAATCTCCGCTATCACCGGGTAGATCAGTTCATCGATATTTTCAACAATCACGCGGAGTTTGGCAACATCCATTCGTTCGGAAGCAGAAAGCCAGTTCGTAAAATCAAACCAACCGAGCAATAATGTCTGCCGGCCATCCAGCACGCTGGTATGCTGCACATTCAAGATTGCTTTCAATGCCGTTTCCCAAACAGTATGTGCCCCGCCGACGCCCAGGTTAGCACGTACGCCGATATCTTCCGGAATACCTACGAGTACATATTTTGCGTCGCTATTACGAATACTATCCTGCCAGTTATCGGCATTCGCCAACTGTACCCGCTCTCCGAATTTCGTTTCGCCGGGACGTTTGCTGATCAGTTCGTCGATCTGCGCCTGTGTTGCAATGACCAGTTTGCCCATGTTTATTGATTTTTTGCCCAGATCAATAATTGTTCCTGCAAAATGTTCAGCGGCAAACAACCGTTTTTCAGCACTTCATCATGAAAGGAAGCGATCTTAAACCGGCTGCCCAGTTTTTCTTCATATTTTTTGCGCTCTGCACTGATCGTCACCTGTCCTATTTTATAAGACAATGCCTGACCCGGAATCGCCATGTAGCGCTCAATTTCGGTGGTCGCTTCTTCGGTGGAAATACGTTCATGTGCCACCATAAACTGGACAGCCTCTTCACGGGTCATACCTTTATAATGAATGCCCACATCTACTACCAGCCGAATGGCGCGGTGTATTGCGTCGCTCAGATGACCAAAATACTGGTACGGATTCTGGTATAAACCGAGTTCTTTACCGAGTGTTTCGGAATACAAAGCCCAGCCTTCGCCATAAGCGCCATACCATAAGAACCGTCTGAATTTCGGCAGGTCTTTATTTTCCTGCTGGATGGAAATCTGGTAGTGATGCCCCGGAATGGCTTCGTGCAAAAACAGGGTTTCCATGCCTACCGCATTGAATTTGGCTGCATCCAGGATCGGTACATAAAAAATACCGGGTCGGCTGCCATCTTCGGAAGGCGGATTATATTCGGCACTGGCAGAAGCCGCACGGAAAGCCTCGGTCTGACGAATGGTAAATGGCGATTTCGGAACATGGTTAAACAATTTTTTCAACTGCGGATCTTCCTGTTTTTTGATCGCCCAAAAGCTATCCAGAACTTGTACCGGATTTTTGAACGGGAAGAACCGCGGGTCTTTATTCAGATATTCGAAGAATGATTTCAGGTCTCCTTTAAACGCCACCAGATCTTTTACCTCGTTCATTTCTTTTTCCAGGCGCGTTACTTCTGCCATGCCCAGGTTGTAAATACTATCGGGCGAAAGGCTGGTTGTGGTCCAGTACTTAATGCAGTTCTGATAATATTCTTTACCCCTCGGCATAGCGCCGATACCACTGGTAGTACGGGCCGCCGGCAAATATTCCTGTTCAAAAAAATTGTATAGTTTCTGGTAAGAAGGCTTTACTGTATTGTTGATCATTGCGACATAAGCGGTAGTCAGCCGATCTTTATCTGCTGCCGAGAAGCTGTCCGGCATCAGTTTTATCGCACCATAGAATATGCTTTCTTTGGGATCGGTGCCCGTCATCGGCTTGAGCTGCGGCAATATTTTTACCACCAAAGTTTTCGGCAGCACCCATCCTTCTTTAATGCCTTTTCGCATATTGGCGATTGCGGTATCTGTCCAGGCGGGCAATACCGATACACGTTTCAGGAAATTATCGTAGTCTTTTACCGTTTTGAATGGTTGGTTTCCTTGTCCTGACGCCAGGGTGGGCAGATCAAGCGTAAACGACCAGAATTGGTTGATCGGTAAATAATGGGTGGGGAAATTTAGCTGCTGCAGATTCATTTCCATTTCGTAGCCAAACAAGCGGTAACTGATCTGGTCGTCGGAACTTAATTGGCTGCTGTCAATATCATCGAGCTGGTTCAGATAATTATGGCAAAAACGACGCAGACTATCGCGGAAAGTTTCCGAAATGGTAATGGTCATTTTATCATTATAACGGTTGTCGCCATTGGCAGTAGCTTCGAGCGGAAAAAGCTGCATCCTTTCTTCCCAATACTGATCCAGCATTTTATGAAACGTAGTTTTCGCTTGCGGTTCACCAGCGCCATTATCGTCATTTTTACAGGCATAAAGCCCGACGGTGGCGCAAAAGATCAGGAGCAATTTCTTCATAGTATCCAATTCGGGAATGAAGATATTTTACACAACCACAGAAAACAAGCATTTAGCGAAAACTGTTATGTAAAAAAGGAGAAATATCGATTTTGTCGATCGTTTTATTCGGGAAATGAGCCGAACCTTGATTATTTTTGCAATCTAAATTCAATCCAAAAAATGTATCCAAGTGAAATAGTTGCTCCAATGAAGGCTGAACTGACCAGCAAGGGCTTTGAAGAATTACTGACTCCGGAACAAGTAGACGAAGCGATGAAAAAATCAGGTACTACTTTACTGATGATCAACTCTGTATGTGGATGTTCCGCAGGCACTGCCCGCCCTGGAGTATTGCTGGCGGTACAGCATGCTGCTAAAAAACCAGATCACCTGACTACCAGTTTCGCCGGTTTTGATGTGGCTGCCGTAAACCAGGCACGTACTTACCTGCTGCCTTACCCGCCGTCAAGCCCAGCCATCGCGCTGCTGAAAGACGGTCAGCTGGTACACATGATCGAGCGCCATATGATCGAAGGCCGCCCGGCGCAGATGATCGCAGCCAACCTGATGGAGGCATTCGAACAATACTGCTAATTTTTTCCATTCCATAGTACATTAGAAATGCTCCTGAAAGGGAGCATTTTTAATTTGACCATTCGGCAATACAAGCGTTCGGCAATCTGAAGTAGTCAATTTCCCGCGAGTATGCATCCTTATATATTATACTTAATTACCAAACAGCCTGGTTCCCGAATTAGTAATTGTCAAATTATCGAATATGCCTCCGGCGAATTGCGTACATTTGCGCACCGTTTTAAACAGCTAAGACGACAAATCTCATGCTTTCAAAAGAATTAATGCTCAAGGCTTACCGGTCAATGATGACCACAAAAGCTATGGCCGACATCTATGATGCCAACCGCCAGATTTGTAAATATGTACACAGCACTTCACGCGGACATGAAGCGATTCAGCTGGCTACTGCTTTTTTGTTACAACCAGACGACTATGTAAGTCCGTATTACCGCGACGAAAGTATTATGCTCGGTATGGGTTACCGCCCTTATGAACTGATGCTGCAACTGCTTGCCAAGGCCGACGATCCGTTTACCGGCGGCCGTGCCTATTATAACCATCCAAATATCCGCAGAGATAATTTCCCGAAGATCATCCATCAGAGCAGTGCTACCGGCATGCAGGTTATTCCCACCACCGGGGTTGCTCAGGGTATTCAATACATCGAAACACAAAAATTAAAAGAATATAAAGTACCGCCGGTAGTTATTTGTTCGCTCGGCGACGGCAGCGTTACGGAGGGCGAAGTAAGTGAAGCGTTCCAGTTTGCCGCATTACACCAGCTTCCGATTATTTACCTGGTTCAGGATAACGACTGGGGAATCTCTGTCAGCAGCGATGAGGCACGCACGATGGATGCGTATGACTATGCGGGCGGTTTCAAAGGGCTGGAAAGAGTGCGCTGCAACGGTAGCGACTTTGCCGATTCGTACAAAACAATGGCCACCACCATCGATTGGGTGCGTACCGAACGCAAACCGATACTGGTACATGCAAAAGTACCGCTGCTGGGACACCATACTTCTGGTGTACGCAAAGAATGGTACCGCACGGCCGAAGACCTGGAAAAGCATTATAAAGACGACCCGGCACCAAAACTCCGGAAAGTACTGCTGGGAAAAGGGATAAGTGCAGAACAGTTAGACAAGATCGAAGCAGAAGAAAAAGAATTTGTACAACGCGAGTTTGACAGCGCTGTCGCGGCTGCAGACCCAGATCCGTCAACGGTTGCCGACCATGTGTTTGCCCCGAACCCGGTAACGGAAGAACGTGGTACACGTACCCCTGCGGGCCGTGAAAAAGTAGTAATGGTAGACGCGGCATTGCACGCCGTAGAAGAAATCCTGCAAGATTATCCGGAAGCATTATTTTATGGTCAGGACGTAGGTCGCCGTCTCGGTGGTGTATTTCGTGAAGCCGCAACCCTCGCTGATAAATTTGGTGACGAACGCGTTTTCAACACAGCCATCCAGGAAGCTTATATTATAGGCTCTACTGTAGGGATGAGTGCCGTAGGACTGAAACCAATCGTAGAGGTTCAGTTTGCTGATTATATTTATCCGGGCATCAACCAACTGGTGACGGAGATCAGTAAGTCTTCATACCTGAGTTGCGGTAAATACCCGGTATCCTGTATTATTCGTGTACCGATCGGCGCTTATGGCGGCGGCGGACCATACCACAGCGGGAGCGTTGAAAGTACACTCGCCACTATTAAAGGTATCAAGATCGCCTACCCAAGTAATGCAGCCGATATGAAAGGCTTGATGAAGGCGGCGTTCCTGGACCCGAACCCGGTAGTGATGCTGGAACACAAAGGCCTGTACTGGAGCAAAGTTCCAGGCACCGATGAAGCCAAAACAATAGAACCGGATCGCGATTATGTATTGCCTTTCGGTAAAGGTGCCGTGATCGTGGATGCAAGCCAGGATGCGATGGATAACGGCGAGTCTGTTTGTATCATCACATACGGTATGGGCGTTTACTGGGCGAAGAACGCCGCAAAACAATTCCCGGGACAGGTAGCGGTGGTTGACCTGCGTACTATCTATCCTTGCGATGAAGAACTGGTATTTGCAACCGTGAAAAAACATGGTAAATGTCTGGTGCTTACGGAAGAGCAGTTGCGGAATTCGTTTGCCGAAGCATTGGCAGGCCGTATTGCACAGGTTTGTTTTAAAAACCTGGATGCTCCGGTGCAAACTATGGGTGCGCTCGACTTACCTGCTGTACCTATGAATATGGCGCTGGAAGCGGCGATGCTGCCAAATGCGGATAAAGTAGCCGATAAGATCAGGTTTTTGCTGAATTATTAATTCAAAAGTTAAAAATGCCGGGGCGATACGAATGATCGTTTTTCTGCGCCGGTTAAAGAATATCTGAGAGCGGTCCCAACAGTCGTTGCTGGGCCGCTCTTGCATTTTAATTGCTTTGATTCCAGGCCTGGTTTATATAGCTACCAAGGACCAACAAAAATAAATTTGCTATTTGCGGCCCGCATTCCTTTCTGCATAAACGGCCACTGTTCGCATTTCCGACTGCATGAAAAAAATGGCAGGGTTTTTGCTTAACCGTAAATCGGGATAATATATTCCATTTATTGAAAATACCCGATGACGCTATTTCATTTAAAGCTCTACGAAGCGATCAGGAATAATACACTACAGACTTTCGATACGAACGGATACTTCCCCCGCGACCAGGAAGGCAATCCTGTGGTGGTAAATGGAGATAACGACGAAAGCATTACGATCGGATATATCCAAAACGGAAAAAGAAAATCCATCAGACTTTGGGAAAAACAGGACCCAGCGCGTACGCTTCAATATACGGAAGCGGCGGCCCTGCTCAGCCAATATCCTTCCCGCTTTTTTCAACCCTTCAGATTTCTTGAAAAAGGCATCATGCTGGAACAGCAACCGTTGGATATTTTAGTTACCGACTGGACCAACCATAAGACATTCAAGGAATATATCTTCCAGTATTTGGGCCAACCGGAAAAGTTATTGGCCATTGCGGACGAATATGCCAGGATGCAAACAGAACTTGCGCAAAGCGGTCTCCAGCAATTCTACTATGGACTTGATTCCATCATCGTCACTTCAGACTTAAAATTACTCATCAATAACTACCATTTTCAGAAAGCCGGCCAATCCTCGAAGGCAAACGGTTTTTGCCGTGATAGCTATGCAACCGCGCTTACAATTTATATTTCCATCAAAGCGCTTTCCATAAAACCGCATCTATGGGACCGTTATTTACTTTCCAATACCAAGGAACTGCTTTTTAAAACCACAGACCTGTCCAATCTGACACATTCGGCAATCTATCTAAATCTGAAAGGCATCTCGGAAGAAATAGATCATCTGCTGCATATCCTTACGGACTATTGTGATAAAAACACGGTATCGGACTGGCTTTTGGAGGTAAGAAACAGTCCGGCCAGCCATTTGCCGGCGAGTAAGGGTTCTGTGCAAATAGCCGCCATAACGAAGCCTGCTGTATCATCAGACTTACCGGAAGCGATCCTTGCCGAAAAAACACAGATCGAAAATCGCCACCTGACCGATGGTCCATCAGCACCGCCAGTCTCGCATATCGCCAAACCAGCGCAAAAAATCAAAGTGATCACAGATGGTTCCATCTATGATTCGGCGGCGACAACAGGCCAGGTTGTTCAAACATCCAAATCCAATCGCAAACTATATAGCAAGGGAGCCTGTGCCGTTTTGCTACTGACCGTTGGCGGCCTTCTTTTAAACAAACTTTCTAAAAATTCCGCAACACCGGCATCCGATCTTGTTGTACGTAATGAGATCCACAGTTTTACGCCGCCATCCAGTGTAAAAGCAGGCGCTACTAAAGCTATTTCTACAGACACTGCCGCGATCCGGCAAATGAGTTCAAATCCGCTTCCACCGGCAAATATCCCGGACGTAGCAGATAAGATACAACCGGCAACAAATATTGAACAGGCCGGAAAAAAGGAAGCAGAAACAGAAAGCCTTGTTACGGTACCAGCTACAGGAAGCACTTATAAAAGCAAGCATGTCAATGATGTTGCAGGCGCGACAGCTGACGCAGAAGCTGCAAATAATAAACCGGAGCAGATTCCGGCTACTCGTTATTCTATCCAAACAACATTAAGCCGATCTGCCACAACCCATCGCAAAAACAAGCCGGAAGCATTTCGTATCAGCAAAACACCTTAATAATTTCTATAATGAAGCAAATTTTTTATGCAGGCTTTTTTCTTTTGTGCCCCTTCTTATTGATTTCCTGCGCCGGGAGCCGAAAAGCCAGGACCACCAGGACCATTACAACTGCTCGTAAAAACATTGAAAAAGAAAATCAGCAATTGACCGGGTTGGAAAAGAAACTGCAATCGCAAGTACAGGAAGGCAATGTAGACAGTTCGCTATGGCGCGCGCTGCAGCCCAAGCTTGAAGGAAAACGCAAAGACAATGAAAAGATGGAGGCTCAGGTAAACGATCTGGAGACTTTTATGAGTCATCCGGAGGCATTCACAAAAGAGTATAAACGAAAAATAAAGTCTAAAACAGAGTTACTGCACAACCGAAACAAAGATTTTACTCATCGTACACTCAATTATGGAATGATAGACCAGACGCTGGAGCTTGCCAAACCTACGGTATATGGGCTGAGCGTATTCTTCGGCCCGGGCCAATACAAAGTACCGGAACTGTATAAACAGCAAACAGCAAATGCTTTCGGACCGCTGTTAGACAGTATCGTGAACGCATGCAACAAATATCCGAAGGAGAAAAAAGACATCTATATTGCCATCAGAGGCTATGCAGATGAACAAGCAATCCAGCCGGGAACCCCTCTTTACAAAGATCTCGTTGCTAAATTTCAGCTTACAGCACCCGATCATCAACAATTAAATCTGGCCTTGTCAAAACTGCGTGCCGATGAATTAAGCCCCGTGATTCAAAACCTGTTTCAGGAGCAAAGACGGCGCATACGGAATATACACAACGTGAACCCCAATTTTTACCAGGAAGGATGTGGTGAATCATTACCGAATCCAAAAATCAAGGATTATAAAATGGACGATGAACGTCGCCGAATTGTGGTCGTTTTCTGGAATGTACTGCCAAGCCTTTAAAGGAAGGTACAAAAAGCAAAAAGGTTCGCCCGGCAAACTGCCAGGCGAACCTTTTCATTAATTTGAAGCGAAACTACGCTTTTACAATCCAGTCGTGCGTATCCGCTTTGCGGCCATAACGGATTTCTGCGAGCTCATGCTTCAACCAGTTAGTGATTTCGGCATTTTCAGGGGCCGGCAATTTCATGTGCATATCGTGAAAGGTAAGTTCGGCAATTGGCGCAATAGAAGCTGCGGTACCGGTACCGAAAGCTTCGGTAAACTTGCCTGCTTTGTATGCTTCTTCCAATTCGTCGAGACTTATAGGACGTTCTTCAACAGTAATTCCTTTTTCACGCAACAAAGTGATCACACTATCGCGTGTTACGCCTTCAAGAATCGTTCCTGCTGCGAGGTCGGGCGTTAATACTTTACCGTCAACAACGAAGAAAACATTCATGGTTCCGATTTCCTGAACATATTTATGTTCGAAACCGTCAGTCCAGAGGATCTGGTCATAACCCATTTCACGGATCTTCATAGTCGGATACATGCTCATACCATAGTTACCGGCAGCTTTTGTGAAACCGATACCACCCGGAAATGCACGTACATATTGTTCCTGTACAAAAATAGAAACCGGCTTGCTGTAGTAAGGACCTGCAGGGCTGGTAATAATGATAAACATGAATTTCTCAGCGGGTTTTACACCGATAAATTCATCTACTGCTATCATAAACGGACGGATATACAAAGAAGTACCTTCACCACCCGGCACCCATTGTCTGTCGAGTTCAACCAGCTGGCGCATACCGCCGACAAAAATATCTTCAGGAACATCAGGCATACCCATACGCTCAGCAGAGCGGTTCATACGCTTCCAGTTGTCGTAAGGACGGAAGATGATTGGGTCGCCGTCAGGATTTTGATATGCTTTTACCCCTTCAAAAATAGCCTGACCATAATGCATAAATGTGGTAGCAGGACTGAGGCTGAGGTTTTCGAAAGGAACAATTTCAGGCTGTTTCCAGGCTCCGTTTTCAAAATAAGCAACCAGCATGTGATCTGCGTAAAGCTTACCAAACTGAATGTTGTCATGGTTCAATTCACTGATCCGGCTCTTGGCAACTTTCTTCACAGGAATGTCTAAAGTGGAAACACTCATAAAACGATAATTTGAAAATCGAAAAGGATTAAATTCGCGGCAAAGAAACGAAAAATTTCCCGGATGCTATAGCTGGGCCGTTTCCTTAACATCTAACGACTATGAGTGAACAACCGGATATAATCAATACAGATATCATATCAGAAACTACTAATAAGTTCTGGGAAGACATCAGCCTCCTTGTGAATGAGTTGACACCGAAAGATACATTAGTACTTACCACGCCTTATGACCCGGGCAGCCCTACGGAAAGCCAGCTATTGAAGATCATGCAGGCTTGTCAATTACAACCTGATCAATTTAATATTTTATCTCTTACTGAAGACCAATTAGTTGCATGGCACCGATTAAGAGATCGCCTGCAACCCAAAAAAGTAATCTTGTTGGGTATTACCGCCGAGCAACTGGGCATTTCCATTCATTTTATGCCGCACCAGGTAAACCGTTTTAACGATTGCAGCTGGATACCGACTGTTACGATAGCGCAGTTAGAGCTGTATTCCGACATTAAAAAACACTTCTGGAATTATGGGTTAAAACCCGTTTTTATAGATAAGATCTACGGATAGATATTTTTAAAAATAAGTGAGTGAATACTTACTTATCTGTATTTCATGGCAGTAATTTGTCATTATTAGTGTTTTTTTACCATTCACAGGGTTTTATTTGAATAATTCTTCGGCCATATTAAAAAAATACTGGGGCTATGATCAATTCCGTCCGTTGCAGGCTGAGATCATAGAGAGCGTCTTGAATGGGCAGGACACGCTCGCTTTATTGCCAACAGGCAGCGGCAAATCTATTTGTTACCAGGTACCGGCGCTGGTAAAAGAGGGAATCACATTAGTGGTCTCGCCGCTCATCGCACTAATGCAGGATCAGGTAAGCAGGTTGAAAAAGCAGGGCATCATGGCGGCATCCATTCATGCAGGAATGAACTTTTCGCAGGTAAAGCAGACCCTGGACAATATGCTTCACGGACCATTCAAACTATTGTTTGTTTCGCCAGAACGGCTGCAAACCGATCTGTTCCAAGAATATTTGCCCGAGCTGGATATCAATTTAATTGCCATTGACGAAGCGCACTGTATTTCGCAGTGGGGACATGATTTTCGTCCGGACTATCTTAAAATCGCAACGGTTCGGGAAATATTTCCTGCAATACCTGTGCTGGCGCTTACGGCATCTGCTACTCCGGAAGTACAGGAAGATATTTTGCTTCAATTGAAGCTCAAACAACCAGTCGTTTTCCGGCAAAGCTTTGAACGTGCGAATATTTTTTACGAGGTAAAGTACAGCGAGAATAAAACCGGCGACACGCTGGCTGCATTGCAGACATATCCCGGTACCGCCATTATTTATTGCAGAAGCCGCAGACAAACGGAAAATCTGACGCGGACGCTACAGCAACATCAGCTCAAAGCACTCGCTTACCATGCAGGGCTGAGTCGCGAACACCGCGAAGCCGCACAAGAAGCCTGGATGAATAATGAAGCAACGATCATGGTGGCCACCACCGCGTTCGGCATGGGCATCGATAAGCCGGATGTGCGCCTGGTAGTACATTATGATGCGCCAGAACACCTGGAAGCCTGGTACCAGGAGGCAGGCCGTGCGGGAAGAGACGGAAAACCATCAAAGGCTATTACTTTATATAATTATAGCGACAGCAAACGGCTGAAGACAAGTGCAGACATACAGTTTCCTCCGGAAAGCTTTTTAAGGAAGGTGTACCAGTCGGTTGCCGAATATCTGCAAATTGCTACTGGTACAGAACCCGACCAATACTATCCTTTTGACCTTGCCGATTTTGCGGCCAAGTTTAAACTAGAGGCCTTGCCTGCCAGCTATGCGCTCAAACTTTTGGGTCAGGACGGTCTCTGGAGCATTTCGGACTCTGTACGCAACCCTGCTACGATCCGGTTTACAGCGGAGCGCGGCGAGATTGACAACCTGTACCGGCATTACCCCGATCTCGGCTATATTGCCATCAGTTTATTACGCCAGTATAGCGGTATCTTTCAATACCCGGTAGCCATTCGCCTCCCGGCTATTGCCAATCAGCTTAAAATGCCGCAGGCACAAATTGAACGGTCCATCATTCAACTGCACCACATGGGTATGCTGGAATACCGGCAGCCGAAAGAAGGTCCGCAATTATTTTTTCATCATTACCGGGTAGACAGCCGCCACCTGATCATCAACCATGACCGTATCCGTAAACTGCGCGAGCGTCATGAAGCCCGAACGGCCGCAATGCTTCATTTCCTGGAGCAGCAGGCTGTTTGCCGTGACCAGATCTTGCTGCGTTATTTTGGCGAGCAGCCGGAAAAAGACTGTGGACATTGCGATATTTGCCAGTTTAAATCCAAGACAGAAACGATTCCTTTAAATGTGAAATCCCTGTTGGCCTATTTGCAAAATAATGGTGGCAGCACTTTGCAAGACCTGGAACGCGCTTTCCCAGCTAGTAACCCGGCAGCACTACTCCGGGAATTAGCCGATAGTGGCATGATTGACATAAAAGGCGCCGATATTTGCCTGCGCAAATAAAATATATTCGGCAGTTGTCCGTTATCACTTCCATATTAGTGCATAAATTTTACTTTTGATTTCCGATGAAACAACCGATCCGTTTTGCACTTATTGGCTATGGCAATATTGGCCATCGTCATGCAGCGCATATTCATAATAATCCCGATACTGTTCTGGTAGCTGTCTGCGACACACGCACTGAAGTAAAAGATCAACTGGACGACGGTATTGCTTTCTATACCAGTCTGGAAGAAATGCTGGCAAAGACACAAGCCGATGTACTTTGTGTTTGTACGCCTAATTATCTACATGAGTCGCACACCATTGCCGGGCTGAAAGCGGGACTGCATACGGTTGTTGAAAAACCGATGGCTTTGAGCGTAGCCGAATGCGATCGCATGATCGCAACATCAAAAGAAGCCGGTAAAATAATATTCGCAGTAAAACAAAACCGTTATAACCCTCCTGTGCAGGCCGTAAAACAATTACTCACGCGAAAAGAATTAGGTGATGTATATATGGTACAGGTCAATTGTTTCTGGAACCGTGGCGATGCTTACTATGTGAACAGCGATTGGCGCGGCCTTAAAGCAAAAGACGGCGGTTGTTTGTTTACGCAGTTCAGTCATTTCGTAGATATTCTTTATTATCTGAATGGCACCGTTTCGGAGGCAAAAGGTTTACTGCACAATTACGCGCATCAACATAATACTGAATTTGAGGATACCGGTAGTTTTATCATGAAAGCGGATAACGGCTCCACGGTAAACTTCAATTTTACGACTTGCTCGTTCGAAAAAAACATGGAAGGCGCCTTTACCTTTTTTGCAGAAAAAGGAACCGTAAAGATCGGCGGACAGTACCTGAATACCATCGAGTATCAATGCCTGGAAAACGCAACACTGCCGGAAATCAACATTACCGCCAAGGCAAACGACTATGGCTTATATCAAGGCTCTATGAGCAACCATGATAAGGTCATCCAGAATGTGGTAAATGTGCTGCACCATAATGAAGCCATCATGACCAGTGCCGAAGAAGGCCGTGAAGTGGTGCGGATGATTGAGCTGATGTATGCTTCGGCTTCGCCGAAGAGTTAATACATGGATTGGCTAAAACGATTAATCAATTAAAGGGCTAGATAAGTCGGCTACATCCATCCACGACTTCTTTAACCCTTTATTCGTTTGTCGAATTACCTGACCAATAGAGAGGCGACAATCTATTAACGGTTTAACCATTGCCGGCCTATCGTTTAATCACCTTCTCGGCGCTGTAACTACCATCGGCATGCTGTACCCTTACGATGAATGATCCCGGCAACTGACTGGCAACATCTGCAAATCCAAATTCGGTAAGTCCGGCTTCTACGTTATATTCTCTACTTTTGATCAGCTTGCCGTCTGTGGTCAATGCTTGCAGTGCAATCGTGCCGCCGGTTGCTTCTTCTACTTTTACAACCAACGGCGCACCGTCCCAGCAAGGATTCGGATATACTTCCAAACCATTTTTCTTGCCGGAGCAAGTATTTACAAACTTTTTGGTTGGGGTACAATAACGCTTTCCGTTAGAAAGCTGACCCAGCTTCAGATAGCTGACACCTGCCGGCAACACCACGGTTCGGGTATAAGAAGTTCCTGCAGGATCTACAGCCGCTATGGTTTGTATATCCTTGAAGTGAGCGCCATCAGGGCTAATCCTTATCTTGAACAAATCACCGGGCGATGGGTGCTCCACGTTTTTCCAATGCATCTCTACCGTGTTACAATTTTTCTGTGTGATCGAAAAATCAGTGATGGTTAACCCGAGCGGCAGCATTATAAAAGTTTGTGGTGTCACCTGTACAGTGGAAGAATCACAAAGACATTGGGTGGCGCCCGCCGGTTTTGTTGCGGTATCTGAAAAGCGGGTCAGTAATGCCTTCTGATAACAGGTTATACAATAACGATGACTAGTAGAGTCCCAAAACTCAAATGCTATGCTATCACCTGCAGCAAGGCCACCGATATACACATAGGTGTTATACTGGCTATCCGCTTTATTTATGGTAGCACTGTTGTCTATGTCGATAAAGTTTTCCATATAAATTGGCCTGTCGGGCAATATACTTCCCGGCCCTGCATTTTTAATAACACCCTTAATATGTAGCGAACTGTGGTAGCTGCGATATGGGTTATCCGGCGCGGATCCCGGCCCGAAAAACACACTGTCTAAACGTACCGAAAGATCAGGTCTTATCGTTTGAAACTGTGCGGTAGTGTCGGTACCATTTGCAATAGATATAGGACAAACCGCATTGGTTCTGATGCAGAATACCCCACTCGTAATATAAGTGCCCAGATAACCTTTGCGCACCCGGTCATTGTTACATTTATTGCTGTTGCTTTTTTCGTTATAGAAGAAACTGAATACGATACTGTCACCGGGAACTATATCGGGCGGACTCGCCCAACTGAGAAGCGTTCCGCTATCGGGTCCCGGTTCTATTGCTGGTTGGCCTGCCGGCGCATTGTGCGATCCGGTGTTTGAGGGATCGTAACTTATAAAAACATAGTCTTCAGGTAATATAAACTGAACAGAATCGTCTGCGCCGGTTTTGCCACCGCTGATGTGCATGGCTAATCTTATCGGCTGACTTCCCGCAGGGCCTAATCCGCAACTCGTTAACTGTGTTACCGTCGCTTTAGGGTTGGTGAAATAGCTTAACGATGGCGCTCCATTGATACGCAACGGTGCAGGGTTGGCATTAAACAATCGCGTTACCGGGCCACAGGCCACATCACCGCTGATGGCGCTATAAATCTGAGATCCGGATTTAAAACCGCAATCGGTAGTGAGCGCCACACGGAGGTAGAGCAGGTTGTCGGGCGCTTGTGCTATCGGCGCTAGTGTATCGGCGGCAGGCATTGTCCAGGTATAAGTGCCGCCGTTCAACACCGGGTCTTGTGTCAATATAAAATTATTGGTGCCGCCGTAACTAAGGTACGTACGCCCCGGCACTATGGACATTTTGGCCGGCAGGGTCAAATTTATTTTGATATTCCGTGTCGTTTGGGTCTGACTGTTTACTACGCTGAATTGTACGGTGTCATCTGTACAAATGTCTTTGTTCACATAAAACAGGGAGTCCGACATTTGCAGTTCACCCGGAAAAGTCGTGTAAGTAAACGTGCTGACTTTGGCGCTGGCCTGGCAGGCATAAGACGCCCAACTTACAGGATAACCGGTACAAGGAGTACGATCGGCATAAATATTAAGCGGCGTATTAATACATTGTACCAGATGGGTATAGACATCATAATCTCTGGTAGCCCCGTTTCCGCCCAGGTCTCCAAGTTGATAGATATTGCTGCCCGGTGGCGTTTGCGGTACGATTACACCGGTTGTTTTAATTTTTACACTATCCACTGTCACACCGCCTGTGCCGGGAATAGCCATCCAGCAATTCCCGGTGAGGCCCGATGTATTAATAACCGTATACCGCACGGGTACCACCACATTGCTTTGCGTAGCAGTGATAGAACTACCGGCGTACAAAGCAGCTATATTGTTGTTGACGCCAGGCCATTGCAAAGTGGCAGGTGTTTCCCCACCGGATTCCGATGAACTTCTTGCACCGGAATAATAAGCTGGATTTACGGCAGTAATCATTGGCCGGGAAGTTTCAAAATAATACAGGATGGGAAATGTATACCCCGGACGAAGATGGTCTTTCGTGCAGCCGCTAACCGACTGATTGTACCTGACCGTGATATCGAGATAAACGCCGGAATAAAGATTGACCTGCTTATAATCGAATCCGGAACCGGCGCAAATCTGCCGGAAATCTAACAGCAAGGTATCTCCGCCAGCATTAAAACTATAATCTCCCGGCTGAAGATATTTGTCGATGGTCCGCTGACACTGGTTGCCACCTGTGCCAAAGATATTTCTATCCCAATAAAATCGTATCCTCACAAGTGTAAAATTACTGGCCGCGGGTATTGCTATTTTTGCCATAACAGGCACGTAAATATTCCGCGATTCATATGGAAAGTAATTGGTACCACAGTTAGAACCGTAAGGCTGCCCGGCAATATGCCAGCGAAACGTAACAGAGTCGCTGCAACTGACAGCAGTTACCCTGGCACCATCGAAAACCGGTGCCATATCTACTGTGCGAAAATTACAGTTTGTAGAATCGCATCTGATTTGCTGTGTCAATGTGGGGTTTAAAACAGTTGCTGTAAATGGTACATGCTGAAAACTCCAGGTCCGCAATCCCCAACCGCTATGCCCCTGATTGTAAACCATATTCAGCGTTACATAGACCGTATCTCCATCCAGGTAGGTTGTTATACCCGGTATCGCAACTCCGCCTGCACCTTGCAAAGACAGGTTGGTCAGAAAACTGTTATTGTTATTTGCAGGAATAGAACTGCCCGTTCCGGTGTACGTTCCTACGCCTGGTCTGTTTATCACAATCGAGGGATAGTACTTTGACAGCATACCATTGCAGGTTACTGCATCTGCTGACACAGAATAATTGATAGCGCTATTAATGTATAGCGATGGCACCCCCGCGCCACTGGTTGTATGGATCAGCAATTTGTATTTCAGCTGCACGGTATCGCCCCATGTAATAAGATCCGTAGCCACATTGCTCCCATCTAAACTCCCGTTTGCATCTGCAACGCCATTCTGATCGTTGTCCGGCGCACCAAATGTGGTCCTGGCAAAACTATAGTTCAACACAGTGGCGCCCTCACTGCAGGCGCCCGCACATTGGCTGTTCCAGGTCCAGTTAGCCGGAAAAGTATTGGTTCCCGCTTCTATGCCAGGCTCTCCACTGGTCGTGTCAATCGTATAACAGCGGGTCATGTACAGCCTTTTCTGTGCCGGACCCGGGCATGTGTTCACTAAGTCGACGAATAACTGAAAAATCCCCATCCTATAGCTATTATAGGCGTCTTTGCTGCGAAAATCGGGAATCGGACAATTACTTCTTTTGAAATAAATCCGGATTGTGTTGTCATAATCTGTGCTGTCCACTACGTTATCGGCATACCAAAGACCTGAAGAACTCCAACTCCATAGTTTTGCAGTCACACGATTCAAATTGCCACTCCATTTTACGCCGCCATTAGTGTATATCTTGATAAAGAATTTGCTCCGGTCTGTATAAAACGGAAGATCCATCCTGTTGACTTGCATCATTACAGGAATCGTATCATTTTCAAAATGGGCACAGAGATGCCCATCCTGGTTGGAGAAATCGGTAAATGTGCTATAGTTGCCAAAATTGGCCAGCAAATGCCCGCGGTTACTGTTCCTGATATCAGCTTCCGTAAGCGGTGCTGCGCTTAATCCATTATATATGGTTTGCCCGGAAGAAGCAGAACAGGCATTAAATGTACCGGCCGGACAGCCTTGCCAGCTCATATTTGCATCTACCAAAGCTGCGATAGCCGCGCCGTTAATAACACGGGCACAAACGCCACATCCGCTTTCTGTACTGTTATGATCGAAATTGATGGATGAATTAACCCGTGTGAGCGGCCCGGCAGTTCCTACCTCAACCGTAATGGCGACACTGTCTCCCGGTGCCAGATCACCCAGCGTCAGCTCCTCGTTGCTCGGCTTAGCCGAATTAGGAAATGCCGTTAGTGATGCCGCATAATCTGCAGGAGTTCCGGTGCTCCAGGCATAAGGAATCTTGTTGGCGTAATGATACATGGGCGGATGATACCTGGCCCCACCATTTTTACTTACCCATACAGAATCTGTATTGATATATTTAAGCCCGTACGCAACCAGCAGCACTTTAGCGTTCACTGCGGTAACCTGAGAATTGTTCTGCACAATTTCGAGGTATTTGACCGGGCGGCTGTATATATTTCCCGGGCTATCGGGCGGGCCGAGCGATACCAGGCTGCGCGTAAGCGCAGGCGTCAATGGACTGGAAGCGTTGACGGTTGTCATCAGCGTGTAAGTATTGCTGGCAGGATTGCTGCAACTGATACCGTTACATCCCCAGCTACTGGTATAGGTACCGGTGATCGGACTAGTGCTGCCTATTACAAGTAAGGTATCATACAATACGATGCATTCATTCTGATCCAGCTTGCCATCTCCGTTGCCCACAGTCATAAAATCGGCCGCGCTTAATACTGTTTTCGCTACGCGTGTATTTAAACCGGAAGCAGTACCATTACTAAAGCCCTGTATCACTAAACTGCCATTACTTTCCGAATCAGAAAAATTGACTGAATCGACGGCGCCAAAACCACCGTTACAAATTGTAAAGCTGCGGACAAAAGGGGTAAGGCAACTGGCGTTGTAAGTACTCGTGCTACCCGGAGTAATAGACAAGGAAGGAAATAGTACATTATAGGTAGCTGTCTTGAAAGGAGCGGCATACAAACTTCCCCAATTGACCCTGTAAGTATTCGTAATGTCTGATGCGGTACGCGAAACCGAACAATCGGTTACAGCATCAAAGGCGATATCTACCGTATCGCTGGCAGCCAAAGACGAAACATTAAACGTAACAACATTGGGTGCTATGCCAACACCGAAACTTACATCGGTACCCGACACCGACCCTGATACATAACTGATGCCCGGTGGCATGGAGTCGCGAACCACAATATTATTGATCGGTGCCGCGCTTATGTTTTTTAGTCGTATAATAAACGTTCCGATGCCGGAACAGGGTGTCAATGCAGGCAATTGTGGCGCGCTGACTATAATATTAGCGCTCTGTTGCGCGCTGGTTGAACTGGCCCCACAAAGCATAGCTGCCAGTGGCAATATCCATTTGCGCGCAATTTTTTTCATAATCAGGTATTTAAAGTCCACCTAAAACATAGTGAAAATACAAAATATATAAATCACAAATAGATATATAAATTCAAATTGAAAATATATACATATTTAACAGTTAAGAGATATACCCCAATCTGGCAACCTATCTATAAAAAACGAAGAAGGCCTCGCAATGCGAGGCCTTCTTCGTCAGGCATAAATATTTGAAAGGAAATATTGCTCCTTGCTTTGCGCATTATTTCATTAACTGCCGGTTTTAATAGAGCATCCGATAGAGCGCGTAACTTGTGGATTGATTGCTTTATTGGCCACCATATTGGTGATTGCGTCTTTCAGATAGATCTTAGTAGATTTTCCAGGATCAGCCGGGTTGTCTTCCATAGCGCCTTTGTATACCAATGTGCCCCTGTCGTCAAAAAGAAATACCTCGGGCGTATGGCTGGCTCCGAATGCCGTTACCACCGGTCCTTCGTCTACTACATAAGGCACTTTGTACCCTTGCAGCTCACCGTATTTTATCATTGCTTCATAAGAATCCTGGTCGTTGCGCTGGGCAGCATTCGAATTGATAATGATCATGCCGACACCTTCCTTCTGCGCCAGTTCCATCATTTCTTTGGTACGTGCCTGGCTTTTGATCACAAAAGGGCAAGTATTACACGAAAACATTACCAGCAGCCCCTTCCTCGTTTTTGTTTCGGCAAGCGTGTACCTTTTTTTATCGGTACCGAGCATACTTATATCTGCCGCCGGTAAAGGAGTGCCAATCGCTATACTTTGTGCTGCATTCTCGGCTGCAGCAGGCTTAGTAGCGCCGCTACCCGATTTCTGTGCATAAACGAAACCAGCGCCTGTGACCATTACAGCAGCAATCAGTATGAATATCCTTTTCATTATATAGTTTTTTTGCTTTGTTTAAAGATACGTGTTAAGTTATAAAGTTGTGAAACTGTCGAACGACTCCAGGTTTGCCGCTCGATCAATTTTTGACACCACTATACCGCCGGGCTAACAACCTTGAAAATCAAATGCAATTGTAATTTTTCATTCGTACAGGATACAAACCTAATACAGCATGTTAACCACATCCTTCCCATTAAACACATTCCATTACCGCATTAAGCTGATATGCTCGTCTCCTTCTTTATAGGGCAGATAAGTAACGATGAACTGGAACATTTCGTCGGTGGCTTTCATACTGCCGTTGCGGTCGCGGACCAGCTGTGGCGGATGAAACGGATTGGCGGGATTGTTGGTGGTATTATCATATACTCCTTCCGCCACGATCGTAGAACCAGCAGGTATTTTCACCATTTTCTTAAAGGTATAGAAATACTGCCAGTTAAAGTCCCAACGTGGTATAGAGATCAGACGTATGGTATCGCCTTTCGGCGTCAGCGCATAGGCTTTAAAACTCTTGCCTAATAAATGCATATGCGGATTTATCGTCAGTATGGAACGGTCGTCGGGTACTACATAACGACTGATCACTTTTTTTACCGTGTTCGGCTGAATCACCAAATCAGGCTCTACCGGCGACACACCCAGCGTACCAAGCTGAAACTCTAACACCGGTCGATCTGGAGGTGTTTTAGCGAAAAATATATTGATATGCGAACTGTCAAGCACTTCGTTCTTCGTAAAACCGTAGTGGAGATCGTTCAGCAGGAACGCGCCTTTGCGCGGCAAACGATAACCACCGATCCCTTCCGGATATTTTAGTGCAAACACACCCGGCAGATAGTTTACCACCGATTTCTGCAGTACCGGCCAAGAACCGTCATCGTTCTGGAGCTGCAATTTGGCAAAGCCCATTTGTATCGTCGAGTCCTCTACCATATCCGTTATTTGTTCGCCGGCAAATACATCTTTCTTTTTATCGAAATCATATTTGATCATATCTCCGTTTACATGGTGTACCACGTCATGCGGACCGGCCACAAATTCGATCACACTGGCAAACGTATCGCGCGGTAATTCAAACGGCACTTTCACCAGCAGGAAATGATCGCTGCTGTTGGCAGCGAGCAGGTAGGGTTTCAGAGGCAAAATGAGATCTGGTGTACCAATCATGGAACCGCCGGCAGGATACTGCGGCAAAGCCGGCATCTTATCTTGCGGACCTTCTGCCATGCCTTGCTTTACCCAGTTTTCGATCAGGGAAATATCATAATCGCTCAGCACACGCTGGCCTATAAATTCTGTATAATGCGGGTCGGCCGGCCAGGGTGGCATCAGGCGTTGCTTTGTTACATAAGCCAGTGAAGGTCCATATTCCCTGGCCTGTGCATAAGTGACCAGGTCAAAATGGCCATTGCCGCCGGGCCGGTGACAAATGGTACAATTCTGGTATAATAGCGGCGCTATATGTTCGGTGAACGTTATTTTTTCGGGTAATTTTTTTTCGGTGCTGCCCGGTTCATTACTACAGGATGCCAGCCATAGCAACCCAGTAAACGCCCATATAGCCCTACTCAACTTTACGTGGCACTTCATTTTCTGTACGCGAAATTTTACCCAACAATATACTAACGTTCAGCTCGTAGCCCAAAAGTATCACCAGCGTATTGAGCCAAAGCCACACCATGAATGCGATAAGTGAACCAATAGACCCATAAACTTTGTTGTAGTTGAGAATATTGTTGACAAGAAAAAAGAAAACGGTGGTGGTGAGCACCGATAATATTGTAGCAAATACCGACCCGGCTGAAAAGAACTTGAACCGGTGCGATAATGACGGACCATAAGTATAAATAATGGAAATCGCGGAAAAAATAATGAGTACGAATATGAAAAAACTCAGCAGCTTTACCGCGATGATATTGCCGAATATCTTCAGCACTTCCGCATTCAATAATTCACTTTGCACGATCAGTACAGCCAATGAAGTGAGGGCTACACAGATCAGTAATACGGTTAGTTTAATAGCCGTCCAGCGACGCTGTAATCCCGTGCGCTTTTTGTAGACCGACAGACTCCGGTCAAAATTGCGCATCAATCCCATCATTCCGTTTGACGAGAAAAACAGGGTAAGCAAGATACCGAACGAAAGTACATCACGGTGTTGCGTGTTCATGAAATCGACCACTATTCCGCTGATGTTGTCGTACATATTTTGGTTAGGCGCCACCGTACGGATCGTCTGCAAGATGGTCTGCTGCACATCTTTCAATGGCAGATACGGCACCAGCGAAAAAAGAAACAGCATAGTTGGCGGAATCGCCATCAGGAAATTATAGGTCACTGCGGCTACACGCACATTGAGATGCGAGTCGCGCAGCGAACTAAAAAAGAATTTCCCGATCTGAAAAAGCGAAAAGCCTTCAAAGCCTGGCAAAAAGATTTTGTCCGCAGTACGATAGACAAATCGCAGCGGTGCGGACAAAAAGATAAGCCGTTCCAGTTTTGTCATAGTGCCGGTACTAAATATACGTCTTTACAGGTTCTGAAGAATAAAATCGGTCATGCGACGGTATAGATGGAAACGTGTATTGCCGCCGTAAATGCTGTGATTACGGTTGGGATAATACTCGCTGTCGTACTCCTTATTGTACTTGATCAGTTCATTGACCAGCATCACGGAGTTTTGGAAATGCACATTGTCATCACCAGTGCCGTGAACCAGGAGAAATTTACCTTTCAGTTTCGAAGCCATTTTTTCCGGCGCATTGTCGTCATAACCGGTTGGGTTTTCCTGCGGACGGCGCATATAACGCTCGGTATAAATATTGTCGTAATAACGCCAGTTGGTTACCGGCGCTACGGCGATAGCCATTTTAAATACATCCGCTCCTTTAAAGATACAAGTGCTGGCCATAAAACCGCCATAGCTCCAACCCCAGATGCCGATACGCGATTTTTCTACATAAGGCAGCGTGCCCAGGTATTTTGCAATCGCAATCTGGTCGTCGCTTTCGTATTTGCCCAGTTGCAGATATGTTTTCTTCTTGAAATTTTCGCCACGAAAACCGGTGCCCGTACCATCTGCACAAACAATGATATAGCCTTTTTCCGCCAGCATCTGGTACCAGAAATAATCGGAAACAGGGAATTTTTCGGTTACCTGCTGTGAACCCGGACCGCTGTACTGAAACATCAATACGGGATACTTTTTAGTGCTGTCGAAATCTGGCGGCGTGATCATCCAGGCATTCAGTGCTACCCCGCTATCGCCTTTCACGGTAGTAAGGCGAATATTGCCCAAAGCGTATTCGTCCATAGTTGCCTTCAACGCTTTGTTGTCTTCGAGCGTGCGCACAATTTTACCATTGGCGTCGCGGAGATAAAATACTGCCGGTGTATGAATGGTTGTGTATTTATCCAGGAAATAACGATCGCCATTGCAAGGCGTGATTGCGTGAAAGCCATTTTCTCCGGTAAGACATTTTTTATGCTGGCCGTTCTGGTCTACCACATACAACTTACGCTCCATTGGCGAGCCTTCGGCAGCCGTATAGTAGATCAGGTTGTTTTTTTTATCGATGCTGACAATACTTTCTACATCGAAATTGCCATCGGTGAGCGATACCAGGTTCTGCGCTTTCCAGTCCCAACGGTAAAGATGATTGTAGCCGCTCTGTCCGCTGCTGAAAATACAGGAGGCATTGTCGGAAAGGAATTCGATATTGTCGTTGATCTCGATATAACGGTCATTTTTCTCCAGGTAAGCAATCGTAGATTTGCCCGTATTGGCATCGGCCATCAGGTATTCCAGCTGGTTCTGCAAACGGTTCATGCGCAGAACGCACAGTTTCGAATCATCGTTGGTCCATTTGATACGCGGAATGTACTGATCTGTTTCAGTGCCCACATCTGCCAGCGTGCTTTGTTTTTTCGCGAGATCGTACACTTTGATCTGCACCAAAGAATTTGGTTCGCCCGCTTTCGGATACTTATATTGATATGGTGTCGGATACAAACTATCATACACCGTCATGGTATACTGCGGCACATTGCTTTCGTCGAACCGGTAGTAAGCGATGTAATTGCCTTTTTCACTCCATTGATAAGCGCGGGAAAATTGAAATTCTTCTTCGTACACCCAATCGCAGTTACCGTTGATGATCTTATTGCGCTCGCCATCAGTCGTGACTGTTACGGTCTGCCCGCTTTTCAGATCGCGGTAGTAAAGGTTATTGTTTTTTACAAATGCCACCTTTGATCCATCGGGCGAAAACGTAGCATGCAACACAGGATCAACGTCGAGCAATTGCAAACCGCCCGATTTTATATCATAGATATATACTTTATGCAGGATAGAACGGCGATAGATATTTTTAGCTTCCGTAAGCAACAACATCTTTTGTTCGTCTGCACTGAAAGCATATTCGTCTACCGAGATTTTTTCTCCATTCGCCTTATTGACCGCATTATCAAACAGCGTTTTCTGTTTTTTACCATTAAGCAGGTCATACACATTGATCTGCTGAGCACCTTCGTTATCGATCTGGGTATATCTTTTGCCATCGTTCATGGCATTAAATCCGGGAACTGATTTTGACTTGAAAGTTGGTAAGGTCCAGATATTTTCTAAGGTGATCTGTTTCTTGCCCGATTGTGCGTTTGCCGTGCCTAAAAGCCCCAGCGATGCAAACAAAAATAGATATCGCATATGCAGTTTGTAAAATAAGCAGGTCAAAAGTAGTCAGAAAAGCGAAAAGCTACCTATCGCGAATCGCGGATTTCCTGTTCCCGGATTTTTGCCACCTGTTTTTATCATCGCAAAAATGGGCAAAATCCAGTGCAACGGCAGCGCACATATACCCGTGCCAGGCAGCGCGCTAGCGTGGAAACCAGTGAAAAACCGGTGGTTCAGGCGGCGGAAAAGCATTTTTACTTAGCCCCCTTGCGCTCCATTATTACTGAAACGTATAAAATGTACCACTTCAGCGAGGCTGTGCACTTTATTTTCAAGAGCCGGTCCGGTCATCCGGGCGTCGAAAAGCAGACTATCGATGCCGAGTTCATGGGCGGCTTTTATTTCAGCATCTACATCGTCACCCACTACCAGCACGTCTTCCAACTGAAAATTGTATTCTTTGAGAATCGTCGCGAAAGCGTCTTTCTTGGTTCTCTTTTCCCGGTCGGGATCCACAATATCAATTTTTTTAAAATCATCGCCGATGCCGAGACTATCTATTTTGCTTTGCTGCAAATGAGTAAAACCAGTAGTGACAAGCAGTTTGTCGAGCGGCAAAGCTTTTACCAGGTCGTACCCTGGAAAGGGAGCCATTTTGAAAGGCACAGATAAATGGCGCAACAGTTGCAGGCCTGCATTATGGAGTTGGTCGCTAAATTGAAATTTTTCGGAGATCCATTGAAACGGTTTGCGGACCACCACATCCTTGATACTTTGCAAATCACCGCTATAACCGCCATCGGCGGCAATCAAGCGGAACAGCGTACCAAAGATCTGCTCGCCATACCCAACCGTATCCATTAAGGTATTATCGAGATCAAACAGGATGGCTTTTTTCATCAGTCAACAGTTGAGGAGATTGAATTATGATTCAAAATTAAGTATCAACCCAGACAAGGATGAGCAATTAATTTCCGAAGTGAAAAATGGTGCCGGCAATTAGTGGAAAGGATGGCTGTACCCAAATAAATCTGCAAGCGGCAAAGGCAATGGCCAGCCAGGGCTACGACTCCGGAAAAAGCCGGCCATTGTTTCTTTACCCAGCTGCTTACGCAATTACGCAGCAAAAAGGTTATTTCAATTAACGGTTAATTTCACTAAATAGCTTATCAGTTTGCAATGCACAGTCCGCCAGCATTGTTATGGTTCAAACTGGCTACAACGAATCCGGGTGCTTGAGTGGTTGCGGTTGTTTGATCCAGAACTTCAGGAGTCCATCAAGCTGAATACCCACCAACTGGTAGTCAGCCGGCACTTCATCTTCCATGCTGTGATAGGTGACCAGTCGCGTACCATCGGGCCGGTCTGCAAGCATCTTGCAGAGGTAGCGGTTGTAATAGCGATACAAATTGTGCGAGTACTCCAGCGCATTGTCTATTTTCTCCGCCCAGGCCAGGTTTTCATAAAATGAATTATAGAAATAAAAGTGATCGTAATGATCAAAATCGAGCTGCGTAAAATTGGCGTGCAAAAAATACGCATTATTCAGGCAGAGTATTTCCTTCGCGATTTCCGCCTGCTCCACCAGGTGATTCCGTTGTTCTACACCGAAAAAAATCGATTCCGGTTTGTAATAAGCAGCAGCCAGGCAAAATTTTCCCGCGCCACTGCCAATATCCAAAATTTTGCTACCCGGCTTGATCGCCAAAAACGAGGCTGCTTTCCGTGCAACAGACAGCGGCGTCCAATGGCAGTTTGCCAGTTCTCGGATCGGAGACGGATACATTTCGTTGAATTCCTCGTCTCCCTGAAAACGCAGGTCCAGGTAAAGTTTTTGCACATCCATTATTGGTTTTCTTTTACCTTAAAATTTAGCGTGTTTGCTTTTACCGTTCATCCCGTATTCCTTAGGCGGTACCAATCCTTTGCGCTCATAAGGCTGTGCCGGAATCACGCGCGCAATCCAGCAAGATTGGTCTGATTGCAGCAAACAATTGAGCTCACCATTGATCAATGCACTGTTAAGTTCCGATATTTTGCCGGCTACCGGCATTTTCAGTTCCACACAATAATCATTATAATGTATGGTAGCAATCACGGCCCCGGATTCCAGAAAACCGCTTACATCCGCAAATACGATTTTATCGATCGCTTTAAACCCCGTCAATTTAAATTTACCGACACCTACATCGGCGACGGAACCTTTGAAATCAACCCAATCATGGTCATGTGTAAAGTATCGCTGTGCAGTAATGGCATTTGAAAAACTCATGTCGCAAAATTACCCAACCCGCTATTTGGCCGCGGTAAACCTTTTTACTTATAAAAGTGATATTTATCACCTTTTAAAGGTTATACCTTTGCCTTAATGAGTATTCAGGGTCTGTTCCCCATCGATAAATGGGATTTCAAAAGTGAATCCATCCTCCAGGACCTGCCGCCGGAAGATCTTAAATTATTATTGGCTCATAAGTCGGAAGATACTTATAAAAAAGGGGAAGTGATTTTCAGGGAAGGCGCTTACCCTGCGGGAATATTTTATATCACCGAGGGGAAGGTGAAAAAATACAAAGTAGACAAAGACGGTAAAGAACAGATTCTGTATGTGGCGAACAAAGGCGAAATTATCGGCTACCACGCCATTCTGGCCGAAGACCGCTATCCCGATGCAGCAGCTGCACTCGAAGCTTCGACCATCACATTTATACCACGCGAGGATTTTTTAGCAACCATTCAAAGTTCTTCAGTACTTAGTAAACGACTGCTCAAAACCCTCAGTCATGAATTTGCAGTGCTGACCAATAATATTTCGGCCTTCGGGCAAAAAACGGCACGTCAGCGTCTGGCCCTTCATCTGATAGTACTCCGGGAAAAATATAAAGTGGATTTTCAGCCCGGCGATCCGGTTACCATCAATATGCGCCGCGAAGATCTTGCAGGTATTGTAGGAACGGCTCGTGAAAATGTGATCCGGATACTGAAAGAATTTAAGGAAGAAGATATCCTCGAAACCAAGGGTGCGCAGATCATCATTTACGATATCGGCAAACTGATTGCCATCGCGGACTGGAAGTAATTGTTTAAGACCATATGCTGCCCATGCATTGCGGCCATTATCCCTTTAATTGGTTTAGCTGCCGTTCCAGCGCCTTTTTCTCTCCTTCTGAATTTGTAGCTAAAATTGCCTCCTGGTAATGGGTTCTTGCCTTTTGCCGATCGACCGTCGTATATAAATAGCCCAACAATGCGTGGTAGTAACCGGAATCTGTCAGCGATAATTTTTGCGCTTCAGCTATAGCTTTGCGACTGCCATAAACTTTTGCGTAGGCAAATATCCGGTTTAATGCCGTGACCGGTGAATATTCAACCACGATCAGTTGATTGTACAGCAGTAAAATATGCTGCCATTTGTCCGTACCTGCAGGAGCCGTGTGCCAGTAAGCGATGGCTGCCTCCAGGTGGTATTTTGAAAGATGCTTGCCCCGGCTCGCCTCCACGAGGTAGTGATTCCCTTTTTGTATCAATGCCTGGTCCCAAAGCGTTCTATCTTGATCTTCCAGTAAAATGGCGGCGCCGTTTTCATCTACCCGGGCTTCGAGCCTGGAACTTTGAAAACACATTAAAGCCAGCAATGCATTGGCCTCCGGCGTATCTGTCAGCGGATTGCCGGCGAGTACCAATGTAAGCCTGATCGCTTCCAGGCAAAGGTCTTTCCGAATCAAAAGACTATTGGTCTTAGAAAAATAGCCTTCATTAAATAAGAGATACAGCGCCCTAAGCACGACCTCCGATCTCGACCTGATTTCATCCTGCGTTAGTGATTTGATTTGAAAATTCTCGTTGCGCAATACATCTCTGGCACGTTGCAATCTTTTTTTAATGGTCTCTTTACGGGCCAGCAAAGCATTGGCAATTTCTTCAAGGCTAAATCCGCAGAGGATCTGCAACGTAAGACAGAGCTGCGCCTCCGGAGCATTGACCGGGTTGCAGGCGGCAAATATCATTGCCAATTGACTGTCGGCAATCGTCCGCGTATCAAATTCAAAGACCGGTTCCAATATTGCCTCGTCCTGCAGCAGCCCTTTTTTAATTGCTGTTTCAAAAAAAGCGGTACGCTTCAGATAATCCTTCGCTTTGTTTTTTGCAACCGTATACAACCAGGCGGCGGGGTTTTCAGGCACGCCTCTGAGCGACCAATATTCTGAAGCCTTGAGAAACGTCTCGCTGGCAATGTCTTCCGCTATTTCGATATGACTAAAATGAAAAGTCTTGCAGAGCACAGCAACAATTTTGCTATACTCCGTGCGAAATAAATGCGGCGTCAGTTCTTGTTGTTCCATAAAATCGCTGAAGGTTAATTCCAATGGGCTTCTGGTTACCACGTCGGCAAGCAAAAAAAGCCGATGTCTGAATTTTCGATTTGAATTTTACAGGCAAAAATCCGTGCGCAAAAAAATCAGACATCGGCATCTGCTACATCACATTGATCTCACGTACCTCTACTTCTCCGCCAAAATTGAGGATAGGACAGTCTTTCGCGATTGCTGCGGCTTCCTCGAGGCTGGTTGATTTAATCAGCGTGTACCCCATAATCGATTCCTTAATTTCTGCATATGGACCGTCGGTAACAATACCATCTCCTTTCTTTACTACCTTTCCCGCACGTTCCAGGCGGTTGCCGCGATCGGACAATTTGTTCTGGGCCGCAATGCCACCGATCCAGCTCATCCAATTCTGCATGTTTGCCTGCATCTCTTCCGGATTTTTCGGCATGGCGTTGTAATCGGCTTTAAATACCAATAAGAATTCTTTCATGATCTTTAGTTTTTTGAATCTATAGTAATAACGATTGAAATGCGGCAGTAGGGACAAAGTTCGGCTGATTTTCCACAATTTTATCTTTTCAGGGGGTCCATGAACTATATGTTTTTTCAAAAAATTATATTCCGCGGTTTCGCTCCGCTCAGGAAGCTTTTGCGATGACAACACATGATATCTGACTGGTTATCATAGCCGAATATTTGGTGGTTAATAAATTTCAAATTATTTTCATCAAGACAAAGATGCAACATAGAATCCACCTGCATTCCAGTCTTTCATTTTACTACCAATACCCTGGACGTTTTTCTTTTAAGAAGCAATAATTAAATCAGTCAGTCTACGGCGGGCATATTATAATAGCAACTATGCCCGCCGCACACGTTATCATTTCCGGCGTCGTAATTCGTCAGGCCCAACTGATCCGAAAACCAGGCTCCGGCTGTTGCACTTTTTATTGCTAAAAAAATTATGAATATTATAATCAGATGGTGTTTCCTTTTGTACACCGCATGCCTCGCAAATTTTTTATACGCACAATCATCATTTTATCCGGCGGAGATGGGCTTGCGTCTGGACGGGGCTTACACTAAATACTTCAAATACTTTGATCCAACAGGCGCCGGCATGCCCAAAAATTCGGTCCGCTCTTGCAATGGCGTAGTAGGCATAGAAACCTTCAGATATTACGAGGGGAACATAGACGGTGCCGGAACAGCCTTCTTTATCCGCACCCGGCGCAACGACGGGAAAATATGCCTGATAACTGCGGGACATGTAGTAGAGCAATTAAAGATAGATCCCCAGATCGGCGATAAGATCAGTTTTGAGATGTACCTGAAATATTTCGGCAGGGATGATAATGGTTATTCCCTGACAACTTCGGGCATTCATGCCACTGTTATTGATGCAGAGCTTGCAGCCTACGAATTGAAGCCGGAATCTATACCAGGATCAACCGTCCCTACGGCGGTAGACTATGCCATATTACTGGTCGATAAAGAAATGCTGCCAGCCAAGGTCGTTACTACCCTGGGCTATGATCTGAATAGCAAGCCTTCGGCCACAAAACACTATTATACGTTAGGACATAGCCATGCAGCACCGATGCGGATCGTAGATGATCCGGAATTTATAAGCAGCGATCACGATTTCCTCGTAAAGTTGAGGGGTTCGGGAAATAACAATATCGCCGGAGGACATTCGGGCGCCCCTGTATTTTTTAAAAATGAGGTCGGCAATGCCGATGCTGTCACAGGTATATTGATACAGTCCTGGCAAGAAGACCAATATATTCCGGAGCGCGAACTGATCGGCGACGACCGCTTAAAGAAAGTTGGTTACAACCCAACTATTGGTTTTTTCCGGCTTAGTTTTATTGGAGATGAAATCAAGAGATTTGCACAGGCTGCAACCGGAGCCGCGCAAACCAGCGCCAGTGATCCTTTTCTGGAATCGGAGGACTTAGACAACACAACCAACTGGAATGCTTTCCAGGTAAACGTTTCCGCCAGTAATCTGGCCGATCTCAATGCAATTTCCAGCAACAAATATGCCGCCGAACATCCGGGATCAAAACTGGTAAGAGCCAAATCATTAACCATGAATTTCACCTATCTGGCCGCAAGCAGTTCGCAAAACACGGTGACGAAATGTCTTACATCGCAAACCAATCTTGAAAATGGTTTTTCTTTTACCGCCGGAGTCAATACTGCATTTTATGCATACGCTGTAGTGCCGGAACCAACAACTACTTCCGCTACCATGCGCACCGCAGAAACTAACCAACAAACAGCGTTTATTGCAGACCGTTCTGATCCCGGAATTGCCTATATCTACCCAAACCCCAGCAATACCGGCGATTTTACGGTGGCGCTACACGATCATACAACGGCAACTTACGCCAGCTACACCTTGCAGATCTTTACTCCAAACGGCAGCCCAATTTACCGGACTCAGTTAAACAATAACCAGGAGGCAAGCTTCAATATCCATAGCCAGCCAGCCGGTACTTATTTGGTGCTCATTAAAGACAACTCCGGTAATGTATTATTACACCAGCCCATTGTTTATCTGCCCCATTAATAACATGCTTTAAAATGCTCGCCAGATAACAATTGCAGCTAAGCAATCAATGTCGATAATCAATCTATTGCGATCAGGCACTAAAGCGGACGCTGGCACGTTTGCTTTAGTGTAATAATTTTAGGAAACTTAAACAGGCAAATGAACGTGAAGACAGAAATGTCTTCCAGGAACACGTTCTCATCCAATTGATCCTGACCGTTGTGCCTTATCGAAGCCTGTGTACAATCCCGTCTTATACAGGCAAAAAAGATCTTTAAACTATCCGTCAACGTAAATGAACGATAACGATAAACCCTTGCATATTTATAAATAAATTATATTTTTAAAGCTTCATTCTTTGCAGGAACATGAAATTATTGTTAACCATCTAATCGATTAAAACAGTGAAATACCACCCGAAGGATAACTAGCCTTCCTGAAAACAATCCATCTTCATAAATCATCATTCACTAAAAAACAACCAGTTCTTTCACTATGAATACAGCGCTACCCTCATCACGCCTGTTAAGAAGGTTTGTAAAACTGACACTGCTTTGCTATACAGTTTTCTTAAGCCAGTCTGACCCGGTAAACGCACAAACCGTCATTTCTGTCGGCACACAAACCACCACTTTTTCAGGAGCCGTTCGCGGTTACTATTTCACCGCTCCTGTTGGTTTCACGATTTGCGGGCTCTATATTCCTACCGATGCCTCAACCGATCCGCAATCAGTAGAAGTCGTCAGGTTTACCAACGGTGCACCGCCGGAATTTTCAACCGGTACTACTACCAATGCATTCACCTCTTTGTTTTATCAGGCCAATTATGTGCCCAACACCACCATCCCCTGCAATATTGTTGTCAACGCGGGTGATATTATTGGCGTGTATGGCGCCAGGGGCAGCAGCCAGGTGAATAGCTATGGCACGGCCAATTACGTAACAAATATACTCGGCAATAACGTAACGCTTACCAGAAGCGGCATGCAGTTCAGCCTGGCTACAGCACAGATGCATGATATCTGGAAAGAGGCAGCCTTTCAGATCGCCCGTATCCAGATGACGATCAATTGCTGCAATGCCGTTGCGCCTGCAGTGACCTCTCCGGTTACCTATTGCCAGTACGATGCAGCGCAACCACTCACAGCTGCCGGCAACGGCTTGCAATGGTACACCGTGCCAACCGGCGGCACTGCAAGCACTACCGCTCCGGTACCAAACACATTGACGCCCGGCACTACGACGTATTATGTATCAGGACTAGGCACCAACCCTGCCGGCTGTGAATCTTCCCGCATCCCTTTGCAGGTTGTCGTCAATCCCAAACCAAATATCCCCGTTGGTGATACTTTATTAAACCTCTGCCAGAATGATCCGGTTGTTCCGTTGATTGTAAATGGTCAGAATCTGAAATGGTACGCAACGGCAAACGGAGGCACAGGCGTCAGTACCATGCCAGCCTACACAACCGACACACCCCGGTCTATCGTTTATTATGTATCGCAAGCCGTAAATGGCTGCGAAAGCGACCGGCTGCGTATCCGGATCAATGTCGGCATCAAACCGCCGCCACCGGTGGTTCAAACCCCGGTAATATATTGTACCAACGACACTGCCAAAGCATTGACTGCGGCGGGACAATTTACGTTGCGATGGTACACCACGCCAACGGGCGGCGCACCTATGCCTGCCACGCCGGTTCCCAGCACGGCCGCTGAGGACACGCTCACCTATTGGGTAGCACAAAGCAATAATGGTTGTGAAAGCTTCCGCACGAAACTGAACGTGATTATACATACCCGGCCAAATGGGATCATTCTCGCATCGCGTGCTACAATCTGCCAGTACGATACCGTGTCTTTTAAATATTTTGGCAATGCGCTGCCGACCGATCAGTACAACTGGACGGTTAGCTGGCCAGCTGGATCATTGGTAAGCGGCTCGGGACAAGGCCCACTGGTGGTGCATTACGACTCTGTCGGCTCATACCCTGTGCGACTGTTGGTAAACCATGAAGGTTGCTATGGCAAGGAAGCGGTCTATAATGTACAGGTCAATGCGGCTCCTGAACTGCGCACTACGATGAAATCGACAGCCTGTGCCGACGAACCGGTGCTGGTAGGTCTTAACTATGCAACGCCGGGCATCGACAGCTATAGCTGGAATTTTGATGGTGGCAAAGAACAATATGGAACAGCCGGTGGTGGGCCTTTCGGCATTAAGTGGTCTACACCGGGCTTGAAACAGGTTTCCGTTATCGCCTCGGCTAAAGGCTGTCCGTCGCTGCGCTATCTCGATACCATCAGCATCTACCCACGACCTTATGCGCATATCGATGCTATTTCCGGTACGAATGTTTGTGCGAACGATACTTTAAGGCTCATCGGTAATCTCACCGATTCGGGCAGCACTTATCAATGGTCGCCAGGCAATGCCTATATAGGCACGCTTGCAGACACACAACGTTTTGTTTACGCCAGCATACCGTTTACCGCTTACCTGAGTTTGCAGGTTACGGACACCAATGGTTGCAAATCGGCCGACAGTGTACGCGTAGAAGCGCGTCCTTGCTGCGAATTATACCTGCCGGATGCATTCACGCCGAATGGCGACGGCCTTAATGATGTATTCAGGATCATCACAGATGGTAATCATAAAATCACCACGTTCCGTATTTTAAACCGCTGGGGACAGGTAGTGTTCGAAACCGCCGACGAATCAAAAGGATGGGATGGCACCTGGGGCGGTGTTGCACAAAGCACGGGCACCTATTATTATTATCTGAAGTATCGTTGTGTTAATGGCAGCGATATAGAAACAAAAGGCGAAATAACACTGGTACGTTAACGGCCACTGTTTGTCTTCGTATCGTACAGGCGTTCCGACGGACGCCTGTTTTTTTAAGAAAGGATACGATCGGGAAACGTTAACTTTAGACTGCTTTTATAAACCATTTCTTATGCTGCAACAAATCAAAATATTTGAAGGAAACACACTCGCATTAGCCTTAACGGAGACATTTACAGAGGCAGACGCTCAGATGATCAAGCAATTATTTGAAGAAAAACTGAGTAAAGGTGCACAACACGTAAACCTGCTGGTAAAAGTGAAAGATATGTCTGTAATGAAACACATGGACTGGCGGGCTTTTCTGGATGGCGAAATATGGGGATTCAAACACTTCAATAAAATAGGCCGTTGCGCGGTTGTGGCGCATTCCGATTTTATTAAGGCGGCTGTCAAAATAGAAAGTAAATTACTGCACCTGGCTAGCCCTGCGCTGGAAGAAAAATATTTCGACACCGAACAACTGGAAGAAGCACTGGCATTTGTCAGCGGTGCGGAAAATTAAACGGCAAAAGAATTTCCGGGCTTTCCATTCAGCCTGTATATTAAATGCGATGCCTCCATGTCGCCTGAATAAGTACGACGCACCCTGAACGCTGAAAAGTGATTAATATCACCGCAGGTTTTGCCCCATTGCTTTAGTTTTGCGCTCGCTAAAATTGAAAAAATGAGTGAATTCGCCCCATGTCCGCAGTGTAAATCGACTTTCACCTACCAGATGGATAACCTGCTGGTATGCCCTGAATGCGGACACGAATGGAATCCGGAAGAGACGGCAGCAGCTGACGAGTCGTTTGTGGTAAAAGATTGCAATGGTAATATCCTGCAAAACGGCGATACAGTAGTTACAATTAAAAACCTGCCGGTGAGAGGCGCCGCACAAAGCATTAAAGCAGGTACCAAAGTGAGAAATATCAAACTGGTAGACAGCGACCATAATATCGACTGCAAGATCGATGGCTTTGGCGCAATGGCACTCAAATCTGAGTTCGTAAAAAAAGCATAAAAGAGCATCGGTTAAAAACCGGGTTCAGTCCCGACTCATACAATAGACCTTTACGTGAAGAAGAAAGGCTGCAAAATGTGCAGCCTTTCTTCTTTATACAACCAAAAACATCAGATGTTTATCCCGGCAGCGGTTTGTATTGCGCACGCTCCATCCTGATGCCCGATTGCTTGCAGAACGCAGCAGGATCGAAACCGGTACGTTTGTATTCTGCCAGAACTGCGGCTTTCGCAGCATCCAGTTTTTCCTGGCTTTGCCATTCAGCGATCGTCATTACCGAAATTGTATCGTCTTCCCCGGATGGGGTAATAAAAACCTGGTCTTTGATAAACCCCGGTAAACTTCTGATAAATTGCCGGTTATTGGTCGTTTGGCTAAGAAATGCCTCCACAGCTGTTTTAGGCACCAAAAATTTGTCTACGAAATAAACGGAGTCTGCCTGTCCTGACCCGAAAACCTGTTTTAAATCTTTAGGCAATACACCCAACTGTTGCAAAAAGCTGACCCGGTCTGTAAGCGTCTCTGTACGAACAACCTTACCATCGGCCAATTCATACACCACCATCCCGGTAACGGACACCTTTTTATGTGTTGGCAGGATGTCTTGAAACGGCCCGGTGTGGGTGCCGGTAAACTGCTGTTTTACCATTACTTTATTTTCTTCGGCGACCACCTCTTCCAGTTGCCAGTGTCCGTCGGGAAAGGCTGTGGACAGGCCTGCTATTGTTTTTTGAAAAGCCTCAATACCCTTATCGCCAAAAGTATTGGTATAATCCGGCGCAATCATTTCTGCGAGCTTGCTGAATTGCCGCTGATTAAACACCGTGTCGTAAAGCGCACGAATGACGGCTTTGTTTTTCGTACTGTTCATTGGTTCTGATTTTTTAGCTGATGAATTCGGAGTCTGCGGAAAGGCTGTATGGCAAAGCAATACAGCTATACTTAAGAGAAAGATTTTTCTGCCTTTTAGTTGCATGATCTAAGTTTTGATCACACAAATTTCGTTAGCCGCAAAGCCCGGTCATTGTAAAAAATCATTGATTACAGAAAATAGCCGAGAACCTCCGCCGCAGATCACCAGAACAACGGATTCTTGTAGAACTCCGTAGGCGTTTGCCCGGTAAAGAGTTTGAAGTCTTTATTAAAATGCGCCTGGTCATAATATCCCGCATCAAAAGCGATGTCTAGCAACCTTTCATATGGTTGCTGCCGAACAATAGCAGACATGCGTACGATCGATGCAAACTGTTTGGGTGAGGCGCCTACAATCTTCCGGAAACGTTTTTCGAAAGCATCATTGCTGATAAACAAATCCTTTGTCAATTCTTTGATCCGGACAATTCCTTTCGCCGTATTGATACGGGTAACTGCTTCCCGGATCAATGCATCAGACTTGGGCGAACGTAACCGGCTTAGCAAGAACTGTTCTATCACCGCTATTTTTTGCACATCGGTGTCGGCCGCTGCCAGCAAGTCTTCCACTTGGTTTATTTCGCCGGCGGCAATAATATTTCCTAAGGCGATGCTCTGCTCAAACAATTCATGAAGTGGCTGCGTAAAAAATACAGACGCTCCCGCTTCTTCAAACAAAACCACCAATGTTGCCGTTTGCGCCGCGTAATGAATGGCTCGCCCTGATTTTCTTAAACCAGAAAGTACCATCGCCGGCAAGATCGTATTGTCAGCCTGCATCCCGTACGCATTACGGCCTTTCAGGCGAAAAGCCAATGCAACAGAGGTATTGGGCAATACATTATTATGTTGCGCTTCGTTGCATTCAATAATGCGATAACCTTTAATAAAAGGCTTTAATACACTGGCAGGCGCAAAATTCTTAACGTTCATTGCTGTTACGGTGACCTCATTAACGAGCGATCAGACTTCATTATCAAATTACAAAGGTTTCTTCAATTACATTACAGAATCGAATCCAATTTATAGCAGTGCTCGCCGGAGCGGCCCCTTTTTGTTTGGCCACCAGGCAAATACAGGCTAAGCTGCTCTCTGCAAATTCGCCCTCAAAGGCAATAAAACCTGCGTTTTTAACGTTTACGATAGAACATTAAATTTATAATTTCTATTTTCGCCACGATCCCCACGGAACATTAATATTTATTTTACCTTTTTTACTTAAACTGAATGGCATTATTCGATCATATTTTAGAACCGCCTTCTTACGGATGGAAAGATGCGGATGGCAACCTGGTAAAACCTTCGAATAGCGTTATTTTTAAGGAATTTCTTTCCCGGCTCAATATTTTTAAGAACCGCAAAAACTGGATGACGTTTACCAGCTGGGTACAATTAGCCTGCTTACTGCCCTTTCTCCTGGCATTCCTTATTTTTCATCTGAGCTGGGGGCTTTTCATTGTCGGTTTCATCTATAGCATGATACTGATGGGTACGCACGGCACCATCTGGTACCACCGTTATTGCACACACGGAGCCTATACTTTTAAGAATAATTTTTGGCGATTCGTCACCCAACACCTGGTGATCAAAACCGTGTTTGAAGAAATTTACGCGGTCTCCCACCATGTGCATCATGCAAAATCAGACGAGCCTGGCGATCCGTACAATGCAAGCGCCGGATTTCTTTACTGCTTCCTCGCTGACGCCAACCATCAGCCTATCAACCGCAATCTCTCTGAGGACGAATATAAGCGGGTGGTTCACCTGATGAAACATACCGGCATTAAACCCAATTCATACCAGCAATATCAAAAATGGGGCAGCATCGACAGTCCCGCACGCGTGTTAGCATCCTGGTTCCTGAACTGGACCTTCTGGGGAGCGGTGTTTTTTGTCATCGGACAATACGCCCTGGACGGAAAAGGACTAGCGCTGGTGTGCACCATGTTCGGCGCTGCTTTCGTCTGGACATTGGGGGTGCGCACGTTTAATTACGAAGGTCATGGCAAAGGGAAAGATAAGCGTGTAGACGGCGTCGACTACAATAGAAAAGATATGTCGATCAACCAGATCTGGCCCGGCTATGTGGCGGGCGAATGGCATAACAACCATCATCTCTACCCTGCCAGCGCGCGTTCCGGTTTTTTGCCCTACCAGCTTGACCTCGCTTACTGTTATATAAAGCTGCTGCACATGATCGGCGGCGTAGATAGTTACCGCGATGCTAAAAAACAATTCCTGGAACAATACCGAAATCCTTACACCGCACAGAAGAAGGCCATAGCGGCTGAGGTTGAAGTACCGGAGTTGCTGGACTGATCAAATGCTGCAATGACTAAATGTTCGATGAACATAAAAATGAGCCGCCCAATTATGGGACGGCTCATTTATTTGCACTAAAAAAATTTCAGAAAGACAGCCTGCATAACGTCTGATGTTTAAATAACTACCCGGTGAAGAATTACCGCTGCATTACCAGATTTTTATCCGGGACGAATCAGGCAAATACATTTTATTACCCGGCTGTACGTGAAACGCTGTGTAGAAATAATTGAGATTCATCAACGGTCCGTTAACACGCCAATTCGGTGTAGAATGCGGGTTACTGTTGACCCATAAACGCATGTATTCATCTTTCATCTTTACCCGCCAGATACGCGCAAACGATAAGAAAAATCGCTGGTCGGGCGTAAAACCACCAAGAGTCACCGTATCCTGCCCTTGTTTCGTTAATTTAAAAGCATCGTAAGCGATCGCAATACCACCGATGTCTGCGGTATTTTCACCTACTGTAAATGCGCCTTTGATATGCAGCGAATCCAGCACGGTAAAAGAACTATAAAGATCAATGACCTGTTTTGTTTTGGCATTGAATTTAGCATAGTCTGTTTTGGTCCACCAGTTGTTTACATTGCCATTCTTATCAAATTGCGCACCTTGATCATCGAACGCATGTGTCATTTCATGACCGATCACCATACCAATGCCGCCATAATTAAGCGCATCGTCGGCTGCTTCATCAAAGTAAGGCGCTTGCAAAATGCCAGCGGGAAAAACGATTTCATTGGCATAGGGATTATAATAAGCAGTCACCGTTGAAGGCGTCGTAAACCATTCGGTTTTATCGACCGGCTTGTTTAGTTTGTCCAGGTTGAGCTGGTATTTATTGGCGGAAGCTGCAACTACGTTCTCAAAGTATCTGTCGCGCGCGATTGTCACCTTGCTGTAGTCTTTCCATTTATCAGGATAGCCGATTTTCTTAGTGATCGCATACAGCTTTTCTTTTGCCTTCTGCCTGGTGCTGTCGCTCATCCAATCCAGTTTATTGATCCTTCCTTCGAATGCCTTTTGCAGATTATTCACGAGTTCCAGCATTCTTTTCTTAGCAGTTTCGGTAAAATATTTTTTTACGTACAACTGCCCAAGCGCTTCGCCCAGGTTATCATCCACCGCTTCTGCGATTATTTCGCCGCGCGATTTCGGCACCGCCTGACCGGATAATATTTTATTGAATTCAAAATCCGCATCTACAAAGGGTTTGCTAAGTATTTTCACATAAGTGTTCAGCGAAAAAGCCTTCAGATAAACCTTCCAGTCATTGATGGAAACAGATTGCAGCATTGTATTGAGCTTGTCGTAATAAGCAGGCTGCCCCACGTCAATGGAATCTGTTTGAGCGCCGAGATTATCCAGCAATGTCGTCCAGCCGATATTGGGCTGCTTTTGGGCAAGCGTCGCAACCGGCATTTTATTGTAGTTGGCATTGATATCGCGGAGCGCCACATTGTTCCGGTGTGCGCCTGCCAGTTGTTTTTCGATATCGTACACAATGTTTGCGTTCTTTTGGGCAGTTGTCGTGTCCGTTCCGATCAGCTCAAACAGCGTTGCCAGATATTTTTTATACGCCTCTTGTACGCGTACGCTTGCCGCATCGTTCCGGAAATAATAATCGCGCTCGGGCAATCCGATACCGGCTTGCGAAACATGCGCAATATTCATGCTACTGTTTTTATTATCGGGAGCAACTCCGAAATAAATGATGGATACATTATTGAGCTTTGCCTGGTCTGCTACAAATTTCATCAGCGACCGGGTATCGTTAATACTGTCAATACGGGCCAGCACAGGCTTCAACGGATCATAACTTCGTTTGTTGATTGTAACCGTATCCATACCGGATGCATAAAAATCACCTACTTTCTGAGCGATACTTCCTGCTGGATTAGCGGCTTTGGAAACGCTGTCGAGTATATTTTGCAACCGTAGTCTTTGCGGGTAATTCATGAACATATACGTGCCCACCCCTGATTGCGAACCGGGGATTTGCGCAGTATCGTACCATTTACCATTCACATATCTAAAAAAATTATCGCCTGGTTTAACGGTGGAATCAATCCCCTGAATATCGGCGAATGCCTGGTCGGCGGGCTTTTCGGCGGGGTTATGACAGGCGCCTAAACATAGGGTTGCAGCAAGAACTGTGTACCATTTCTTCATAGATAAAAGATGATTGTGATAAAGATAAGGATCTCACGATAAACGCTGATGCAGCGTCTATAAAACACAAGTCGTCGGGAGACGATCCGGACGACTTGCTAATTTAACTCGAGTATTATTGGGTTCCGGATCAGTGATCCGGAGCCATCTGACGGCTCAAATTATTCTTTCACTTCAGACATGAGCTTACGCACGATCGGTGAAATTGCCAATAGTACGACGGCTGCAAGGAGTGCATAAATAGCCAGCTGCTTATAGCCTTCGGTATAAGATACCAGCTTTTCGGTTAAGGTGCCACCTTCTTTTGTAGCCGCCATGCCCGCGCCAAGAATACCTGCCACATATTGACCGTAAGCACTTGCCAAAAACCACATACCCATCATTACACCTTGCATTGGTTTGGGAGAGAGTTTCGTCATCAGTGACAATCCGATCGGGGACAGACAGAGTTCTGCAATAGTCATGGCCAGCGTTGCCAGCGCAAAAATATTAAGCGAGGTTACACCATTGGCATCGGCGAAGAAGCGGTTGTAATAGAAGATATAAAATGCCAGCGCCAGAAACAGGAAGCCTATTCCGAATTTGATGACAGCGTTCGGTTCTGATTTCTTTTTTGCTAATCCCAACCACAATAATCCCACTAATGGGCTCAGTGAAATCACAAAAAGCGAGTTCACGGCGTTGTTAACCGCATTCGGATCTATATTAATGCCGAGCAGGTTATGGTGCAGGTTATCTTGTGCAAACAAACTCAGAGACCCGCCACTTTGTTCGAAGAATGCCCAGAATAAAATAGAAAAAATGATAAACACCAATGCCGCAATAAGGTTTTTACGTTCGGCAACCGAATATTTACTCATTTCATAACATACGTAGATCAGTGTTGCCGGGCCAATGATGTACATGAAATAATCGGTGTACTGTGTATTGGAAACCATTGCCAGGATAGCAGGAATCGTTAGCAGGGAACCGCCATATACCAGCCACTCGTAAAGCTTTGCATTCTTTTTCTTCACCACTTCTATCGGTTGCAAACCAATGGGGCCGAGTTTCTTTTTCGTTAAAAGGAATGTAATCAATCCGATGATCATGAACATCCCGGAAAGGGCAAACGCCAAATGCCAGGAATAGTATTTACCTACCACAACACAAACAGCGCCACCGAGCAGTGCCCCGATATTGATCCCTGAATAGAAGAGGCCGAAACCCGCATCGCGCCGCTCGTCGCCGGGACGATACAACTGCCCTACCATGGTACTGATATTGGGTTTAAAGAAACCGGTACCAATAATCATAAAGCAGATACCGAAATAAAAGAATTTTTCCGGGTCGAACCCTAAAATGAAACTACCGATGATCATCAGCATGCCGCCCCATAAAAGAGATTTACGGAAGCCGAGAATCTTATCGGCAAACAACCCTCCTATAAAAGTGAAAGCGTAAACAAATGCCTGAATGGCGCCGTATTGCAGGTTGGCCCTTGCTTCAGCTTCTGACTTGCCTATATGTTGCAGTTTCTGGAGTAGAATGTCGGAGATGAAAATAGTCAGCATGCCGCGGTTGCCGTAAAAGCAGAAACGCTCCCACATTTCGACGAAAAACAAAGACCAGATCTGTTTCGGATACTTTCCCTGAAAACCTTGAATCTCGTTGAGCGAAGGAACAATAGCCGCACGGTCGGTCTCGTGCATCAGTATGTCTGTTTCTTTTTGCATTGATTGCTTTTGATTTCGAATGGCCAATTTACAATATAACCGCTATTTATCTACCCCCCATTTTTTCACCTGATAAATTTTAGTTGATCTGATACCACCGGGCGACTCAAAATGAACGGCCAGGTTTCCAACTCCGCTCTGACAACAAAAAAAAGGTTGCCTCTTTCGAAGCAACCTTTTTCTATAATCTGTGTCGGGCGACTCAAAGTCGTCTGACCATATTAAACGGTACTACTAACGCACGCCGTGCATCATTTTCTTCAGGATCGGGGAAATGGAAGCCAGGATAACAGAGGCGATACCACAAAGTACCACGAATACCATAAAGAACTCGAACAGGCTGTGAATCGTAAATCCGGCAAATTTCGGATATGCAATATGCACAATCTGGTTTGCAGCAACTTTATCCAGATCTGCTTGTGCAGGCATTTGCAGTTGTTCTGGTTTTACTTCTGCATTTTTATCTGTTTTCTTGATGTCTTCAATGGTTTTGTTGTTTGCATCGATAACCTTTTTCAGATCTACGTTGTTCGCTTTTGCTTTTTCACCGTCGATCTTAGCGATATTGTATTGCGCCAGCAAGAACAGGTCTTTGCCGGTTGGCTGTACTTTCTCGTCCAGGATATCACCCAGGTTCACGCCTTGAGCTTCTGCAATTTTGTATTTATCCGTTGTTGGCGGCAGGATGGAACCCAATGTACCGGCTAATGCATAACCGGCAGCGTTGGAGATAAAGAATACACCGTACAGCAACGACGCGAAACGTTTAGGAGCCAGTTTACCCACCAGCGACAGACCGATCGGAGACAGGCAGAGCTCACCGCAAGTCTGGATGAAATACAGAAGGATCAACCATTTTACACCGAGCATGCCCGAAGTACCCAGGCCTTTTACGTTATTGGCGATGATGAAATAACTGATTGCAATCAGCATCAGACCCATTGCCTGCTTGAATGGAGAAACCGGTTCCTTTCCTTTTGCACGCAGTTTATCCCAGATAATACTGAACGGAACTGCCAGAATTACTACGAATACACCGTTGAAGATCTGCACCATCGACGCCGGCATCAGCCAACCGAAGAAATGACGGTCGGTTTGGTTATCGGCAATAAAGGTAAGCGAAGAACCTGCCTGCTCAAATGCAGCCCAGAAGAAGATAATAAAGAAGGAAACGATATAGATCACCATAATGCGGCTTCTTTCTACGCTGGTCAGCGATTTATCAGAAAGAATCAGGCCAGCGAGTGTGATACCGCTTGAGTACACCAACGAGTAAATAATGTTTTGTCCGAATGCCATTTTAAACAGCGCCACCAAAGCCACAAATGCGACTACAGCACCAATCAGTGCACGGCTTGTAAAATGTGTCGACTGTGCTTCACCCTCTTCAAAATCGTCTTTCGTATTGTTTTTAGGCAAACCACCGATCGGACGACCTTCCGGAGTGACTACATATTTATTTTTCAGGATAGCAAACAGCACCGTGCCCAGCACCATTGCCATTGATGCGGCCAGGAAGCCCCATTTGAATGCATGAATATCACGAACGCCATTCGCGTCTTTTACGTCGCCGATGATCGGACAAATAAACTGGCCGAGGAATGCGCCGAGGTTAATACCCATATAGAATATGGTAAACGCAGAATCAAGTTTGGTTTTTTCCTGTTTGGGATACAGGCTGCCCACCATTGAGGAGATGTTTGGCTTAAAGAAACCATTACCGAAGATGATGACGCCGAGACCCGTCCACATAATAGTGGTGGCAGTACCGACATTATTATCGAATGTAGATGCACTGAAGAAAAGCAGGAACTGACCGAGGGCCATTAAACTACCGCCGAGCATAATACAGTTCCGGTTGCCGAGAAATTTGTCGGCGATGAAACCACCCAGCATCGGTGTCAGATAACAAAGTGCGAGAAACCCGCCATAGATAATAGAAGAATCAGATTCCTGGAAACGGAGTGAGTTGATCAGGAACAGCGTGAGTAAGGCACGCATCCCGTAAAAGTTGAATCGCTCCCACATTTCCGTCCCGAATAAAACCCAGAGCCCTTTCGGGTGACCTGACTTTGCTGGTGCGACCGCCACATCGATCGGCTGATCAAGTGTTAATTCCGCTTCTTTTTCGTTTTGAATCGACATTGGAATAAAAAATCGTTTTTTGTTGAATTGCGAAAGATAGCTAAAAATTTTTACCCTAAAAGGGGCAAAATTTATCGTTCTTTGCAGGCTCAATGGCAAACAGTATGAATATCCTCCTTCTTGGTTCGGGTGGCCGCGAGTGTACGCTGGCATGGAAACTGAAACAAAGTCCGCTCTGCAAGGAGCTTTTTATTGCTCCGGGCAACGCTGGCACTGCTTCTTATGGCTCAAATATTTCTATATCTGTCAATGATTTTGAAGCCATCAAGACTTTTTGTCTCGAAAACAAAATCGACATTCTGTTCCCGGGTTCTGAAGATCCGCTGGTAAACGGCATTTATGATTTCGTAAAAAACGACGATCAATTAAAACATATCATTGTTGCCGGCCCATCGAAAGAAGGCGCTCAACTGGAGGGCAGCAAAGCGTTTTCCAAAAAATTCATGGAACGCCATAATATTCCTACGGCTGCTTATCGCGAATTCAACGAAGCTAATTTTGACGAAGGTGTAGCTTATCTGAAGCAACACAGCCTGCCCATCGTGCTGAAAGCGGATGGCCTGGCCGCCGGCAAAGGTGTGGTCATTGCCCAGAGCACCGAAGAGGCATTGGAAACTTTTAATGCGATGATCAAGGAAGCGCAATTTGGCGATGCGAGCAAAAAAGTGGTCGTAGAACAATTCCTCGACGGCATTGAGCTGTCGGTTTTCGCTATGACGGACGGTACTCATTATATTATATTACCAGAAGCAAAAGATTATAAGCGCATCGGTGAGGGCGATCAGGGTCCGAATACGGGCGGTATGGGCGCCATTTCTCCGGTTCCGTTTGCACAGGGCGCATTCATGCAAAAGGTAATCGATCATATTATTACCCCTACGGTCAATGGCCTGAAAGCTGAAAATATCATTTACCAGGGTTTTATTTTCTTCGGCCTGATCAAAGTAGGCAACGATCCTTATGTAATCGAATACAATTGCCGCATGGGTGATCCCGAAACAGAGGTTGTAATGCCGCGCCTGGAAAACGACCTGGTCGCGTTAATTCTGAAAATGAACGAAAACCAGCTGAACGAAGTAACGGTCAAGCATAATCCTAAAGCGGCTTGTACGGTAATGCTGGTGTCTGAGGGGTATCCGGGCAATTATCCGAAAGGCCGTGAAATCAGCGGTTTTGACGATGTGGAGAACAGCATACTGTTTCACGCCGGCACTGCTATGAAAGATAACGAGGTGGTTACCAATGGTGGCCGCGTCATTGCGATTACATCATATGGCAATACCATCCAGGATGCACTAGCTCAGTCTTACGAAAATGCCGACAAGATCAATTATGAAGGCAAATATTTCAGAAGAGATATCGGGTATGAATTCAAATAAGTGCAAAGCCTGAAGCTAATTTTCTCATAGCGGAATCAGATTGCCCTGTCGTACCCGGCTTTACGGTTTGGGAACGCCCCGCAATGACCCTTAAGGTTATACACCGCATTGCGTAACAGACGATACGAGTCCTCGCAATGCAAAAACACGGTCGCTGCGGGGCAATACCGCAAACTGATCCTCCTGGATTTTAACGTCATGCGCCGCATTGCATAAAAGACGATACGGTTCATTGCGATGAAAATGCATGGTCATTGACATACGGCAATAGCACACAAAACAAATAACAATAAAAAATATTTCGATAAATAATTGATATAACAATCTTTTGACAAAATTTGTAATCATCCTCAATTATCTTTAACGTTCACATTATAAAGCGAAAGTTTGTCTGCGTTCTTTTATTATTTGCTGCTGCCTTTAATATATTTGCTATCGGCGCTTCCGTTCTGGCTTTTATATATCAAATCTGATTTTTTCTACCTGCTGATTTATCGTGTTTTCGGTTACCGCAAAAAAGTGGTGATCGGTAATTTGCGCCATGCATTCCCGGAAAAATCAGAAGCAGAGCTGCAATCGATCTGCAAAAAATTTTACAAACACCTTTGTGATCTGTTCCTGGAAACTTTCAAAACCCTGACGATTTCAAAAAAGTCGATGTTGCGCCATTGCAAATTCAGCCCGGAAGCAAAAGCGCTTTTCGACCAGATGGCCGCAAACAAGCAAAACATCATCCTGGCAATGGGTCACCAGGGCAACTGGGAATGGGCGGGTAATACCTTCAGCCTCGAATGTAAACAGCAATTGTACGTTATTTACCATCCGCTTACCAATAAACATTTCAATGGTCTTATTTATAAGATGCGCACGCGTTTCAACACCAAACTGATTGCTATGCGCGATACTTATAAGGATATGGTGGCAAATAAAAATGAACTGAACGCAACTGCATTTATTGCCGACCAGACACCCCAGCCCAATAATGCCTATTGGACTACGTTCCTGAACCAGGATACGCCGGTGTTCCTGGGCACAGAAAAAATTGCCAAAAAACTGAACTACCCTGTCGTGTATGCGCAGGTAAAAAAAGTAAAAAGGGGTTATTACGAAATTTTTGCCGAAATGCTGGTTGCCGAACCTAAAAACACTGGCGATGGAGAAATCTCAGAACTGTATACCCGCCGGCTTGAAAAAGATATTATTGCCCAACCCGAAACCTGGCTTTGGTCGCACCGCAGATGGAAACATAAACGAATGATTACTCAAACACAAGTCCCTTCATAATGTTAGCAGGCAAACAACTCATTTTAGCAACTAAAGTTTTCGCAAAGGAAGACAGGAACAGAAGCTGGATGGAACTGATCACGACGTTCCTGCTGCTGATCGTGCTGCTTGCATTCACATTTTTCGTACCCTACACAATAGCCAAACTGGCTGGCAGTGTACTCGCCGGACTGGTCATGGTGCGTGCTTTTATCATTTACCACGATTACCTGCACCACACCATTCTCAACAAATCGGCTGCAGCAAATGTACTGATGACCATTTTTGGCATCTACATTCTGGCGCCTAAAAATATCTGGAAGCGCTCACACGATCACCATCACAAGCATAATTCCAAACTTTTCAGCGCGAGCATCGGCTCTTACCCGGTAGCTACTAAAGAAAAATTTCTGGCAATGTCCAAAGGAGAACGCCGCGCTTACCTGGCCGTGCGTCATCCGCTTACTATTGCTTTTGGTTATTTGTCGATGTTTGTAGTGGGCATGTGTGTTGCTTCCTTTATCAGCAGCCCACGCCGTCATTTTGATTCACTGGTTGCATTGGTTTTACATGTTGCTGCCTCCGTAGCGCTTTTTTGTTTTTTCGGCTGGCAGGCCTGGTTTTTCTGTATTGCCCTCCCCTTCACGATTGCCTGTGCTATCGGGGCTTACCTGTTTTATGCACAACACAATTTTCCGGGTGTCAGCTTTTATTCCAATAAAGACTGGGCCTATGAAAAAGCAGCGTTGGAATCTTCCAGCTATATGGTAATGAGCCCTGTGATGAACTGGTTTACGGGCAATATTGGCTACCACCATATTCACCATCTCAATGCACGCATTCCTTTTTACCGTTTGCCGGAGGCGATGCGCAATATTGTGGAACTGCAGACGGCCAAAACAACTTCATTATCCCCGACCGATATCATTGCCTGCCTGAAACTGAAAGTCTGGGATCGCCAACAAAACAAAATGGTCGGCTTAAAAGAGTTGACCCGGAACACAAACCTCAGTATGCCGATGCAGAAAATATCGGTACCGGGCAATTAGCCATACGCCGCTCAACCCGGGTGTATTTTGCTCACGGCGGTTCTAAGACCGAAAATGATATTATGTGTTGCTTTTATTGGGGGGGGATTTCCCACAAGAAATAAAGACAGGAACTTTACTTACCACTCATATTTGAGCCTCCATAGTTTTGAGTTTTATCCATTGGGGCTGATGAAATTCGAGTTTTGATTTTTTGCCTTCTCAGCCCATCTCCAAAAAGCAATTTCCAAGATAATTAATAATATCTCCCGCAATCATCGCTTCCTGACTCAGTGCAGCAGCAGCAAGATCGCCGGCTTTGCCATGTAAATACACGCCCATGATAGCTGCAATATCAGGTTCGTACCCTTGCGCGATCAAACCGGTAATGATACCACAAAGCACGTCGCCACTGCCGCCGGTAGCCATACCTGCATTTCCGGTCAGATTATAATAACAGGCGCCTTCCTGCGTGATGACCGCCGTATGATGTCCTTTCAGTACAATGGAAATATTGTAACGCATGGCCTGCGCCCTGGCCAGCTCCACTTGCGCCATCGAATCAGGCGTGGTGCCAAACATTCGCTCAAACTCTTTGGGATGTGGCGTCAGTACACTGCCAGCGGGAATTTTTCCGAGTAGATCCGGATTTTTGGCGAGGATGTTTAGTGCATCTGCATCAATTACCAATGGCTGCTTGCAGGCCTCCAGAAAAGAAGTAAATGCTTCGACTGTATTCGGGTCAGTACCGATGCCCGGACCAATACCAATCGCCTGCATGCCTTCCCAGCCGCTGATTTCCGTGAGGCAACCTTCACCAGATGTAGCACACATGGCTTCGGGCAATGCTGTTTGCATAATTTCATACCCGCATTGCGGAATCAACGCCCGCACTTTACCGGCCCCTGTCCGCAAAACCGCATGTGTTGCTAAAGTAATTGCCCCCATCATTCCATAGCTGCCGCCAATCATGAATGCGCTGCCGAAATTTCCTTTGTGCGCGAACGGGCTCCGGGGTTTATACCATTGTTTTATGCTACTGATCGTTTCATAGTTTGAATGTGTGGACGCGATGTAGGAAGCATCCAGCCCTATATCCAAAATATGCACAATACCGGTAAAACGACCACCCTCGGGATGCAAAAAACTCCGTTTATAAAACTGGAAGCTCAGCGTTTCTTTTGCCTGCAACACCGCCGCGTCTTTCACCGGAACGGTATCTGCGGGCAAGCCGCTGGGTATATCTATAGCAATACACTGATTGGGCAATTGATTGACATGCCGGATAAAATCGGCCAGCCAGCCCTCCGCAGGTCGATTCAAGCCGGTGCCCAGTATGGCGTCTATAATAATAAGGTGTGCAGGAATATCGGTGATGAACATGCCAGGTGTCAGCAATTCTACCAGATCAGGCCCGGCCTGTTGCAACCGTTGCAGGTTAGCAAAGCAATCGCCGGAAAAGTTTTCGGCGTGTTTCAGCAGAAAAGCCTTGGCGCCATATCCTTGCTGATGCAGCAACCGGGTTATAGCCAGCCCGTCGCCGCCGTTGTTGCCGGCGCCGCATAAGATCACAAATAAAGTGTCGGTCCCAAACCGGTTCGTCAGCCAATCTACACAACGACCTGCGGCCCGTTCCATCAGGTCAAGCGAGCGAATACCCGAGGCATGTATCGTGTACGCATCGCAGGCGCGTATCTGTTCTGCTGAGAATATTTTCATTTGTTGATGGCCATATTTAAACGATTGGCGGAGTCCTTTTCACCTAAAAGATATCCACATCAGGAAAGGTAAAATACGTACGGGAAAACCACAAACGATTCAATCCTTTCACAACCATGCATGAAGGTAGGAAATATCATATTACGGTAAAATAAACGATCGTTATTAAAAACTCTCCTGCGGGGTTTTGCAGCTATGTTGTAATTCCTATCTTTGTTCGTCTTTGAACCGGCTCAAACAACCTGATCAAGACTGTTTTATACTCCATTTATTAAAACTCGTATCTGTATGCTGAAACGTTTTGGCTTCCTGGCCATACTGTTCTTTGCTTTTACTGTAGCGGCTTTTGCGCAAACAGGAACCATTAAGGGTTTCGTTTACGACAAGAGTACCGGTGAGCCCATGATCTATACCAACGTATTTCTGGAAGGCACTAAAATTGGTGTGCAAACCGATCTCAACGGTTACTTCTCGATCCGCCAGGTTCCCGAAGGCACTTATACCATCTTCACTACAGTGATCGGCTACGATACAGCCCGCGCCACCGTTACGATCACCAATGACAAAATAGAAACCAAAAAACTTTATGTAAGCCGCTCCGATCGTCAACTGAAAGATGTAACGATCTCTGCCCATAAAACAGAACAGATCACACAGATCAAAGCGGGTTCCATGACGATCACGCCACGGGAAATGAAACTGTTGCCAAGCGCTGGTGGCGAGCCAGACATTGCGCAGTTTCTGCAGGTAACACCGGGCGTTATCTTTACCGGCGACCAGGGTGGCCAACTCTATATCCGTGGTGGTGCGCCTTCACAGACCGGCATCCTGCTCGATGGTGTAACGATTTACAATCCGTTCCACTCTATTGGTCTGTATTCCGTTTTTGAAACAGACGCGATCCGCAGCGTAGATGTAATGACCGCCGGCTTTAATGCCGAATATGGTAACCGTACTTCTGCGATCCTCGATATCCGCACTAAAGATGGCAACCGAAATAATCTTTCGGGCAAGGTATCGGTATCTCCGATCATGGCGCGTGCAATGCTCGAAGGTCCGCTGGTAAAACCAAAATCGCAAGATGGCGGCGCTACGACTTTCCTCCTCTCTGTAAAACATTCTTATCTCGACCAAACCTCTACTGCACTTTACGGCGGCTTCGGCGAACCGTTTAAAAGCGGCCTCCCATACAGCTTTACCGATCTTTACGGTAAACTTACTTTCAGCGGCGCCAACGGTAGTAAACTGAACCTTTTCGGCTTTGACTTTGATGATAAATCAAAAATGTTCTACCCGAACACTGATTCTTCTATCGCACAATTTCACTGGAATGCTGTCGGTGGTGGTACGAATTTTGTAGTATCTCCGGGTAATTCAGATGCATTGATCAGCGGTAAATTTGCTTATTCAAAATATTACGTCGACTACGACGAAGCTAACTTCCGTACCCGTAACAGTGGTATCGACGGCTTTGAAGGTGCCATCGATTTCTCTTACTTCCTGCCTGGCTACAGCCTGATCAAATATGGCGTAGAGGTGAGCGGTTATCATACTTCACTTGATTATGTCAACTCGTCCAACGTCAATACCACGCTGGATCGCCGCAGCACACAAGGCGCACTCTGGGCTGTGTTCCGCAAAAACTTCAATGATAAACTCATCATTGAACCGAGCTTGCGCATCATGTACTATTCTTCTATTTCAAAAATATCTCCGGAACCACGCCTCGGTCTGAAATACAATGTTTCTAAAAACGTTCGTCTGAAAGCAGCAGGTGGTATCTACACACAGAATATCATCAGCACCAAAAGCGACCGCGATATCGTAAACTTCTTTACGGGATTCCTGTTGAGCCCCGACCAGGAAATCAAAACACCTGACGGCGATGTACTGAAATCGAACCTCGAAAGAGCTTACCATGTGCTCGGCGGCGTAGAAGTAGACATCAACAGAGTAGAACTGAACCTGGAACCCTGGATGAAAAACTTCACCACTTTAATTGAGCTGAACAGGAATAAAACCACTGCTGACGACCCTGATTTTGCAGGCGCTAATGGTAAAGCTTATGGTGTGGATCTCTCTGCGAAATACAGCTACAAACGTGTTTACCTCTGGGGCGTAGTATCTTACCAGCATATCCAATACCAATCGATCGACGACCATGGGCAGATACAAAACTATCCGCCTCCGTTCGACCGTCGTATCAACATCAACCTCCTGGGTGCTTACACTGCTGGTAAAAAGAAAAACTGGGATCTCTCGGTTCGTTACAACATCGGTTCTCCGTTCCCATTCACACAAACACAAGGTTTCATCGAAAACGGCAACCCGACAATCGGTGGTATTGCAACCAATACGAATACACAAAACGGCCCACTCGGCATTCTGTATGCTAACGACATCAATGGTGGCCGCCTGAGCTGGTATCACCGCCTGGACGTTTCTGCAAAAAGAAGATTCCAATTGAGCAAACGCTCTAACCTGGAAACTACATTCAGCATCACCAACGTTTACGATCGTAACAATATCTTCTACGTAAACCGTCTCGATAATACTCGTATTTACCAGTTGCCTATCTTCCCTAGCATTAACGTGACATGGAATTTTTAACATTGGAAACTAAAGAATGAACTTAATAAAAAGACTATCCATAAAACGGAGCCTGGCAGGCATTACAGTGGCAACGCTGTTGTGCAGCCAGGCTTCGGCTCAAATACACCATCCCGAATTGGTTAATCCGCGATGGCTTACACTGGCAGAAGAGCAATATCAACAGGGACACTACGCTGTAGCGGCGCAGTCGGCGGCTAAATTTCTCGGATCGGAATTTAACCCCGTAGTCACGCGTTCCCTGACCGAAAAAGATAAAGCACAGTATTACCTGGCTTTGTCATTGCTGAAAATCGATGCGCCGCATGGCATTGACTCTGCGCGGAGTTTTATCGATCAGACAGCCAACCCGGCTTACAAAGAGCGTATGTCTTTTGCACTGGCGCAATATTATTTCCGGCACGATCAACTGACAGAAGCAATACCGTACTACGAAACAGCATCGATCGCCAATCTTAGCAACCGTGAAATCGCAGATGCAAAATTTGAGCTCGCCTATTGCTATTTCAACAGTCGCCAGTTCGACAAGGCGGAGCCATTATTCGCCACCATCAAGGAAATTGACGGTCAATACACCAATGCAGGTAATTATTATTATGGGCTGCTGGCTTACAACAAAGGCGATTATGCCGGTGCGTTGAAAAGTTTTCAGCGTATTGCCGAGCTGCCCGATTATAAAAACATAGTGCCCTATTATGTTGCCGAGATCCGTTATTTTATGGGCGACAAACAAAAAGCGCTGGACGAAGCACGCCGCCTGATCAAACGCCCGGAAAAGCTCTATTATGACAACGAGCTGCACCTGCTTGCTGCGCAATGTCTGTTTGAACAGGAAAAATTTGCGGAGGCATTACCTTATTTCGAGCATTATTATAATAACAGTACCAAGATCCGAAAGGAAGAGCTATATGAAATAGCCTACTGTTATTACCAGACTAACAATTATAAAAACGCAATCAATTCGCTCAAAGATTTATCAGGCACACAGGATTCGCTGGGACAAACGGCTATGTATCTGCTTGGCGACTGTTACCTGAAAACGGGTGACAAAAAAAGCGCCCGCAGCGCATTTTCTACCTGTGCCGACTTGAATTTTAATGCAGGACAGCGCGAGGCTTCTCTTTTGCTGGCCGGCAAACTGGCTTATGAACAAGGCTACCCGGATGAAGCGACCATGCGTCTGCGCCAGTTGCTCACCGATTATCCGCAATCGCAATACGCGAGCGAGGCCAAAACATTGTTTTCTGATCTGCTGACGAAAACCAGCAATTATGCAGAGGCGTACGAAATATTGCAAAACGTGCCGAATCACGATGCCAATTATCGCCGTGTACTGCAAAAAGCCGCTTACGGTTATGCCATGCAGCAGCTCCAAAATGGAGATTATGCAGCTGCCGATAAATTGCTCGGCACTTCGGCCGAACAGGCGGAAGACCCGCAATACCTCGCAGCGGCCAATTTCTGGAGAGGCGATATCGCTTACCGCAATCAGCGTTTCCAGGATGCAGTCAATTATTCGCAGGAATACCTGAGCAAACCGGATGCAGCCAATCGTGCCGCTTATATCAGTTCACCGGCTACACCGCAGCATGCCTACCTCAACATGGGCTATGCATCTATGAAACTCGAAGATTTTGCGGCAGCACAGGATTATTTTGCCAAAGCTCAAAAAACAGGTAATAATTATTCGTCTGCCCTTGCCGGCACAGCGGTGCTTCGCGAAGCGGACGCTGCGTTTATGCGCAAGCAATATAGTCAGGCAATTGCACTTTATGATAAAGTAATTGCCAGCAATAGCGCGGACGTAGACTATGCCCGTTTCCAGAAAGCTATCTTATTAGGACTGCAGGATAAAGACAACGATAAGATCGCCCTGTTACAAACGCTCGTCAATCGCACGCCGGCCTCGGCTTATGCGGATGATGCACGTTATGAGATTGCCGTAACGCAGATCGACGATAATAAATACCAACAGGCGATTACCATGTTGCAAGCGTTGGTGACGCCTCCGGCCAGTCAGAAATTTGCGGCAAAAGCGTGGATCAAAACCGGTTTTGCTTATCAACAGATGGATAATGACGATAAGGCCATTGAATCTTACCGTCATGTAGTGACCGACTATCCTTCTTCTGAAGAGCGCACCGCCGCACTGGAGGCTTTAAAAAGTCTGTATATCGAAAACAACCAGCCTGCGGCCTATGCCCAGTTATTGCAAGACAATAATCTGCCTGCGGCCGATGCGAACAGCCTAGACTCTACCTTTTACGCAGCAGGCGAAGCACAGTTTGCTTCCGCTAAATACGATAAGGCGGTTCAATCTTTTGAACAATACCTGAAGGCATATCCCAACGGCGCGTTTGCAGTGAAAGCACATTATTATAAAGCGGAAAGTCATGCACAGCTGAAAGATTATAAATCGGCCATTGGCGAGTACAATGCGGTATTGACTTCCAGCTGGAGCGAGTATTCGGAAAACAGTGCGCGCAGAGCAGCTGCGCTGGCATTGCAAACAGGTGATTTTGCAACAGCGCTGAAAGATTTCCAGTTATTCCGTAATACAGCTATGACACAGGAAAACCTGCAGATTGCGTACAGCGGTATGCTTAGATCGAGCTTTGGACTGAAGGATTATGCTACTGCTTCGCTCTACGCCGACACGCTGCAATCGGTCGCTACAGGCAATGAGGCAATGACCACAGAAGCGACTTTCTACAAGGCACAAAGCCTGATGCTGCAAAATAATACGGATGCTGCCCTGCCGCTTTACCAACAACTAGCGTCGGCCAAGAACAGTGCGATTGCCGCAGAATCGCGGTACCATATCGCGGAAATCCTCTTGCTGCAAAACAAACTGAAGGAAGCCGAAAACGCCGCGGGACAAAATATCCAGCAATCTGCCGGCAACGATTACTGGATTGTAAAATCTTATATTCTGCTTTCCGACATCCTCGTGAAAGAAAAAGATTATTTCAACGCCAAGGCAACACTGCAAAGCATTGTGAAAAATACAAAGAACACCGAGCTCAAAGCCGAGGCTACGAAAAAGCTGGAAGCCGTAAAAGCATTGGAAAAGAAACAAAGCAAACTGTCGGAAGAATAAACATTGACGAGCATGAAGGCAAAACATATTTCTCTTTATATAGCATTACTGGCCGTTTCGGGCAGTGCGGCGGCCCAAAAAGCCGGGAACAAGGATACAACGATCAAAAGCACCACGATCGAGGTAATACAGTCGTACAAGCCACAGGTAAAGCAGGCGCCCAAGCCGGAATTTGCGCCTACGCTGCCTCCGGCCGACACGAGCCGTCCTGCATACAACTATACGGTGCCGGCACAAACCTTATTCTTTACCTATCACTCATTGCCGCTGAAACCGCTGGCACTGGGTAAGGACACTACGCACGATCCCTTTGCCAACTACATAAAATTCGGCCTGGGAAATCTGAAAACGATTTATCTCGACGCGGGTATCGGCAGCCTGAAAGGCGAAAATTTTGAAACAGCGATTCATGTTCATCATTTATCGCAATCGGGCAGTATCGACAACCAGAATAGCGCGCAAACCGGGCTGGAAGCGGAAGGCACCTTATACAAACAGAAAAACAACTGGCATGCCGGCTTCGAGGGTTATCGCCATCAATACAGCTGGTACGGTTACAACCATGATCTAGTCGAATACGCAAAATCAGATGTGCAGCAGATCTATTATAAATTCGGCGCCGAAGTAGATATGTACAATAATCAGCCACTGGCCTGGGGGCTGAATTATCATCCCGAAATAGCGGCCGGCATTTTTACGGCCAATAAAGTTGCAAACGGGCACAGTCTTTCGCCGGAAAAAAGTATGAACCTGGATATTCCGTTCAGTAAAGATTTTGACACCTCTTTCCGCGTGCAGCTTGGACTGGTTGGAAAATTTGCCCAGTTGAGTGTAGACGACCATAGTGTAAGCAATAGCTATTTCCAGATTACACCAGCGGCTTTCTATCGTAAAAATAATTTCAGCGCCAACCTGGGTCTCTACCCCACTTTTGGCAAGAACAATACCTACCTGCTGCCAGACATCGGCCTGCATTACACTTTGCCGTCTTCGCAAATCGGCTTTAGTGCAGGCTGGAAGGCTTCACTGCAGCAAAATACATTCGAACAATTGGCCACAAAAAATCCGTATATCAGCATTACGGATATCTACGGAAACAATGGGAACACCATCCGCCAAACCAGAACAGATGAGTTGTACGCCAGCGCACAGACCAATATCGGGCACCATATTACCGTATCTGGTCGCCTGAGCTGGTGGACATTCCGAAATCTGCCGATGTTTATGAATAACTACGGTGATGAAAAACAATTTACCGTGCTGTATGAAGACAAAGTGAACGCGATCGGGCTGGAGGCTAACCTGCGTTATCAGATCAGCAATAATTTTGCAGTCGGCTTCAGCGGCACCTGGTACAACTTCTACAATTCTACCGGGGCGCATGTATGGCAGGAGCCAGGTGTTCGGCTGAGAGCAGACCTGATGTTCCGCCCTATACCGAAGCTGACGATCACCGCTTATACTTCGGTACTGGATCATATTTATGCGCTCAACACCAACAACGAATCCACCAAGCTGAAAGGTGTATTTGACCTTGGCGGCGGTGCGGAATACCAGATCATCCCAAGGTTATCTGCGTTTTTACAGATCAATAATCTGCTGAACAACAAAAATGAACGCTGGCTTAATTACCCATCTTACGGTTTCAATATCTTTGGGGGTATCCGGTTTAAATTTTAATCAAAGCGCCTCCGTTTAAATTTTTTAAATGAGCGCTTCACCTTTATTCGGGGCTAATGCTTAATTTAGGCCCAATTTTACTGTACGCATGGACATTGCAAAATATATAGGACTCTTTCTTTTCAAAAATAATTTCTGTTACATTCACGGGCTGGGGAATCTTGAGCTGCGTAAAAAACCTGCGACATACGATGGTGCCGAACTTCAGGCCCCTAAGTATGAAGTGGTACTGACGCCTACCGGCTCTATCGACGATAACCTGGCTAATTTTATTGCAGTAAACGAACAAATCAGTATTTCTAAAGCGGCAAATGCTTTGCGTGAATTCAGCATCGAATCTAAAGCGCAGCTGCAACAGGGAAAAGAAGTAATGATCCCGGCAATCGGGAAATTTGTGTACGTAAATGATCGCATCGGCTTTATAACCGATCCCAATATTCAATACACGCCACCGGCACTTCCAGCCTTGAAATTCCTGAAACGCACAGAAGAAGAACCGGTATTTAAAAACCGTGTTGCAGAACCGCCGGAAGAACGCAGCACTTCCTCTACGAGCGTAAACTGGGGCAAAATTATCCTCTGGGTAGTAATCCTTGGAGTGCTTGCCACCGCCGTTATTTTCGGCATCAGCTACATGAATAAATACAACAGCAGCTCGGACAACCTGCCTGTAAAAGACACGGTGCAAGCAGCGCCGCCACAGCAAAATGCTCCGGTTGTTGATACTGTTGCAAAACCGGTTGATACCGGAGCCGCAGTTGCCACAACGCCAACAGCAACGACTGCGAACGGCAATATGGATTATAAAGTGATCCTGAAAACATATGACAACAGAGCTGGTGCGGATAAACGTGTCAAACAGCTAACGGGTTTCGGTAACAAAAACCTTGAGGTAATTGCAAAAGACTCTACCCATTATCTCGTAGTAATGTCGGTGAATGGCCCGGCAAGTGATACCACGCATATGATCGACTCTTTGCGTCGCAATTTTAATCCAAAAGAACCAGTAAGTATTTACCATCCATAAAAAAACGAAGGGCTTCCGGATGGAAGCCCTTCGTTTTTTGTATTAATTAAGTTTCAGGCAGAAAGCTGATACCATTGAATTTTGGTTATTAATGTCAGCCGATATTTAATAGCCTTTCTACCACCAGAAATGTGGCAGGGCAAACGGTAGCATTTTTAAGCGTAAGCGATACCCGTTTCAGCAACACATCTTCGTCCGTATAAGGATAACGGCGGCAATCACTAGGGCGATCTTCGTAAATGGAACAAGTATTGTCTTCAAGCAGAAAAGGACAGGGAGACTGCTTTAATACATAATCACTGTCTTCATCAAGGCGTAAATATTTATCGACCAAATCGCCTTCTTTCATCCGCAAAGCTTTAGCAATACGCTTTATATCTGGTTGTTTGAACCGTGGCGAATAATTTTTACAGCAATTAGCACATTCCAGGCAATCGATCTTGCTAAATGCTTCTTCGTGTAAATCCGGCAATGCTTTCAGCATTTTATTCTTATTGCCTTTCTCCAACAGTCTTTTATAAGACTTCTGATGGTCTTTAGCATGCTTTTGCCAGTCTGCCGGTAATGAATCCTGATTTGCCATGGGCTTGCAAAGTTAGTAAAAAGCATAAAGCTCGAAGAGGTGTAACGCTACAGGCGTAAATGGGAGATTCAGGCAACAATCACAAAATAAAAAAGCCAGCCTGAGAACAGGCCAGCCCCTATAAACCCTATCACCATGAAAACATCTTTATGCTATATGCTGCAGTATTTTTATGTTGTTGTTTCGAGACGTAAAATTACGATGGAATTTTATTTTGTCAACAAAATTTACGTGTAATAACATCTAAAAAACATTTCTTAAAGACGCCTCCTGAGCAAAATAGAGCTAACTCCCTGTTAGACATTCATTTTGTCCATGATTCTTTCCAGATCCTCATCGCTATAAAATTCGATGGTGATCGCGCCTTTGCCATTTTTTTTACGATCGAGCTTAACACGGGTAGAAAAATGAGAAGCCATATTGTCTTCGATACGCTTGTAAGCCGGTGGCAATTTATGCGCGTCTTTGATCGGATTGTTCGGAATTTTTTCCGTCATCATATTTTTCACCAGTTGTTCTACCTGGCGAACCGATAATCCTTTTTCCAACACCTCGCGATAAACATAGAGCTGCTGATCGATCTGCTCGAGCCCGATGATTGCACGTGCATGCCCCATCGACATACGACCGTCCCGAACAGCTTTCTGAACATCCGGCGGCAATTTGAGCAGACGGATATAATTGGTCACGGTGCTGCGCTCTTTTTTCATACGTTCGGAAACCTGTTCCTGCGTAAGATCGCATTCATCCATAAGCCGCTTATAGCTTAATGCAATTTCAATTGCATTAAGATTTTCGCGTTGCAGATTTTCGAGCAATGCCATTTCCAGCATCTGTTGATCGTCTGCAGTACGCACATATGCAGGCATATCTTTCAGTCCGGCCATTTTAGCGGCACGCCAGCGGCGTTCACCGGAAATAATCTGAAATGATTTCTCTCCTACTTTTACAACCGTGATCGGTTGGATGATATCGTGCAGTTTTATGCTTTCTGCCAGTTCATGCATCGCTTGCTCGTCAAAGTCATGACGCGGCTGTTTTGGATTGACCGCGATCTGATCTACCGGAATACGATTGATCGCATTTCCTCCGTTTGCAGCAGTGGCGCCAACAGGCTGAGGTTTCGCACCAGACACCACATCGGTGGTCGCCTTCATGTCTTCGTCAATAGTATTGAGCAGCGCTCTGATACCTTTCCCTAATGCCTGTTTTTGTGGATTCTTATTTTGAGCCATGCTCGTCAGTTTCAAATATTTTGTCCTCGTTTTTAATCTTAGTCAGGTTGTTTTTCTGCAGGATCTCTTTTCCAAGATTCAGATAGTTTACGGCGCCTGTACTTTCTGCATCATACATCAATGCAGGCTTACCAAAGCTTGGCGCTTCACCGAGTTTGGTATTGCGGTGTACGATGGTATTAAATACCAGCTCACCAAAGTGATTTTTAATCTCTTCCACAACCTGGTTACTCAGACGTAAACGGCCATCGTACATCGTCATTAAGATACCCTCTATCTGCAATTCAGGGTTGATATGCGTTTGTACAATCTTGATCGTATTCAGCAATTTGCCGAGACCTTCAAGGGCAAAATATTCGCATTGTACCGGAATAGCTACGCTGTCGGCCGCAGCCAGGGCGTTGACCGTGATAAGGCCAAGTGATGGCGAGCAATCGATAATAATAAAATCAAACTCTTTACGTTGCTCTTCCAGCGCAGCACGCAAAATATGCTCGCGGTTCGGATGATTGATCAGTTCGATTTCAGCACCGACAAGGTCAAGATGCGACGGCATGAGGTAAAGATTAGGCGTTTCCGTTTCCAGGATAATCTGGCTTGCGGGCGTATCATTTACCAGGCAGTCATAAAGGCTAAGCTGAATATTCTTCAGATCAAACCCGTTACCGGTAGTACTGTTCGCCTGCGGGTCGCCGTCCACAAGCAGGGTTTTATACTCCAGCACTGCCAGACTCGCAGCCAGATTGATGGCTGTGGTGGTCTTTCCTACGCCACCCTTCTGGTTGGCTATCGCTATAACTTTACACATTTGTGAGTCTAAATTCAAAAAAGTCAATAATCTTATAGGGCAATTTCTTTGCCGATTTCCGGCATGATCAGCGTTTTACCAGCTGCTGCAAATTGCTTTGCAACCGCATCATGGTCTACGCGGATGACTTCAAAGGTATCAAAATGCACGCCAACTATTTTATCACACTGAATAAAATCTGCTGCCAGGATCGCTTCCTCCGCATCCATCGTGTAATTGCCGCCGATCGGCAACACTGCGAATGACAATTTAGCAAAACGCGGAATCAGTTGCATATCCATGATCAGACCAGTATCGCCTGCATAATAAAAAGAACCTTCATCATTGCTGATCACAAAACCACCCGGATTGCCGCCATAGCTGCCATCAGGCATGCTGCTGCTGTGCGAAGCCGGCACAAAACGCAATTTACCAAACTCAAACTGCATACTGCCGAAATTAATACCATGTACCTTTGCGCAACCGTTATTATGCGCCCAGCCAGCCACTTCAGCCGCTGCAATAACAGTAGCGCCGGTCTGCTGCGCAATGGTCACCATATCGCCCACATGATCGCCGTGGCCATGGGAAACAAGGATATAATCAGCTTCGATTTTCTTTACGTCTATATCTTTAGCCAGTGGGTTGCCAGTGATAAACGGATCAAACAAAAGTTTTTTGCCTGCTGTCTCTACCAGAAAACAAGCATGTCCGTAATAAGTAAATTTCATAGCTGTATCGTTTATTTAGCCTGAGATTAAAAGGCCCACAAAAATAATGTTCGGCCGCGACTTTTTGAGGGTTTAAATATAAAATGTGGATAAGATGAAACGAAATGCAGCCCATTCATTTAAATAACAAATAATATATAGACACCCGAAAGCCGAAACAGCGCTCCTACACTTTCATATATTTCCATAACTATATCAGGTATAGTAATTTGTCATTCGATTTTCCGTATTCACACCCGAAGACCAAAGCTTGTACCTTTGCAACCATATTTTTCTGTTTATTACCAATGATCACAATTATATCCGGCACCAATCGCAAAGACAGCATGACATTGCGGGTTGCCCATCTCTATTATAAATTACTGAGCGAAAAAACAGCCAATGTACAGTTACTTTCACTGGAAGATAAAGATATTCTGGTACGTAACGACGTAATGATGGCGCTGGAAGAAAAATACCTGATCCCTTCGGAGAAATTCGTTTTTATCGTTCCCGAATATAACGGCAGTTTTCCCGGTGTTTTAAAATTGCTGCTCGACAACAGTGATATCAAAAAAGCATGGTGGCACAAAAAAGCAATGATGACCGGGGTTTCTGACGGTCGTGCCGGTAATTTAAGAGGCATGGAACATCTTACCAATATCCTCCATTATGTGAAAATGCATGTTTTGTATAATAAACTACCGATTTCCCGCATCAATGAAGAAATGGATAAAGACGGCAACCTGCTGATTCCGGCCACACGCCAGGTAATAGAGCAGCAAATCGATGAATTTTTAAACTTTTAACACTATGTGGCTGCGCCTCTTGTTGTTTCTGGGTATTTTAGGGCTGGTAGAATATTACAGCTTTATTGTCGTGCGCTCGGCGGTCCGTACGCTGCCATCCGTTTGGCGCATCGGCCTTGTTTCGGTGTATATACTGATCACCATGATGGCGTGGAGCGCTATCATATTTTTCAGGCAGATTAATTGGGCAAACGTGCCGCATTTGCTGCGCAATCTTTCAATTGCGGTCATCTTAGGTATGACAGTGGGTAAAATATTGATGACACTGGTGATGCTGATCGATGAAGTGCGCCGGATCGGCCTCTGGATCTTTCAATCATTCCAATCCCCCACTACAGTTCCGATGCCCGATCCTAAAGGCATCAGCCGTTCTACCTTTTTGACGCGTTTTGCACTTTTGCTGGGCGGGTTTGCACTGGGCGGATTTGTGTACGGGGTAAAAAACAGGTACAATTACCATGTACGCCGCGTGCGTCTTTCTTTTAAATCGCTGCCCAATGCGTTTAAAGGAATGAAGGTGGTGCAAATCTCCGACATCCACACAGGTAGCTTTGATAGTCATCACGCCGTAGAACATGGGGTGCAAAAAATCATCGATGAAAAACCGGACCTGGTTCTGTTTACCGGCGACCTGGTGAACAATAAAAGCGAGGAAGCAGAAAGCTTCAAAGAAATATTTGCCCGTATCAAAGCTCCGCTAGGCGTATATTCCAGCCTGGGCAACCATGATTATGGCGATTATGTGGAATGGGAATCTCCGGCGGCTAAAAAAGCGAACCTCGACCGGTTGAAAGAAATTCACGCAGAAATGGGCTGGCGTTTGCTGCTCAATGAACATGTGGAACTGGAGAAAAATGGCGATAAGATTGCCTTGGTCGGCATTGAGAACTGGGGTGCTAAAGGGCATTTTTCACGCTATGGCGACATGAAAAAAGCGTACGAGGGCTTACCGGAAAAAAATATTCCATTTAAAATCCTGCTGTCGCACGACCCTTCTCACTGGGATGCGCAAGTAACGCCGGATTACAAAGATATTCAGCTGACGCTGGCGGGGCATACCCACGGCATGCAGTTTGGCGTAGAAATTCCGGGACTGAAATGGAGTCCGATACAATATATGTATCAAAAATGGGCCGGTCTTTACCAGGAAGGAGAACAATATCTTTACGTGAACCGTGGCTTTGGATTTTTGGGATATCCCGGCCGGTTGGGCATTCTCCCGGAGATCACCGTTTTTGAATTCGTTTAGATCGTTGATTGATTTCCGATTTGCATCGAAAATTTTCTCGCAACTGTGCAAGGCCATAGCACTTAATTTCCGTTATTAAACCAACAAATAAAGAAAGGCGAAAAGCAGCGTTGTGTTGCTTTTCGCCTTATTTTTTTCAGTGGCCGATCTTTTTCAAAAGCATAGCTACTGCTTCCGGCCGCGGCTGCAGGAGTTCTTCCGAAGCTTGTTGCCAAAAATCCTTCATGTTTTTCATTTCGCTGGTCAACAATTCATTTTCACTCTTTTGCACGTTTCCTGCCAGCGCTGCTTTGTGATTTGAAGGAGAGAATGTTCGAAGTAAAGTTTTGCTCATTAATGGTAAATTTCCTGCTTAAACGTGAAATGCAAGGCGATTATTGCTATGCATTCGATTTTTTCTAAGAAACAGCAGCCCTTTAACAATCCCTTTAAATGAGGCATGATTTTACTACCCGTTTAAAAGGTTAATTTACTTTTGGTAATACAATCTGATCCTATGCAAACAATCGGCATTACCGGCGGCACCGGCTTCGTTGGTCATCATTTATCTGATCTGCTCCGATCGAAAGGATACGATGTCATCATTTTCAGCAGATCTACACAAGAGTCCGACAATAAACAAATAAAATATGCGTACTGGAATCCGGACCAAAAACAATGCGATGCCACTGCTTTAGGACAAGTAGATGCGATGGTTCACCTGGCGGGCGCCAGCATAGCCGGTCAACGCTGGACACCGAAACGGAAAAAAGAGATTATCGATAGCCGTGTTGCATCCACACGTTATTTAGTTCAAATGCTCCAAATCCACGCGCCCAATTGTAAGACCTTACTTTGCGCTTCCGCTACCGGTTTTTATGGTCCAGACCGCCCCGGGCTGACGCCTTTTACGGAAGAGGCGCCGGCCTATCCCGATTTCCTGGGCGAGGTATGCCGTAAATGGGAAGAAGCCTCCGAAGATGCCGCTCATTTTTTACGAAGGGTTATTGTGCGGTTCGGCATTGTGCTGGGCCGCGAAACAGGCGCTTTCCTCGAATTCGAAAAACCGACCCGCATGGGTGTGCTCCCGATTCTGGGCGGCGGTAACCAAACGGTCCCCTGGATTCATATAGCAGACCTGGCGGCCATGATCGCTTTCCTGCTAAAAGAAAATGAACGCTATGGCGTGTATAACGGTGTGGCGCCGATACCTGTCTCCAATAAAAAACTGATGAAAACGATTGGCCAGGAGAAAGGAGGCATTAAAGTGCCTGTACCGGTACCTTCTTTTGTTTTAAAAATGATGCTCGGCGAAATGAGCGTAGAAGTACTAAAAAGTGCGACGGTCAGTGCCGAAAAAATCCTGCGTACGGGCTTCTCCTTTACCTATCCGAATATTGAAAAAGCAGTGCATGATCTGCTGAAGCAACACTGATGAGGCCCCTTCCACTTTATTAAGACTGCATAAAATTGTCATTTTTCAGCAATCCATTGCCAATTCTTATATAAATGATTTAATTTTCTCGTCTTAATTCAAAAATATGAAATGGCTTTGCGCCATCTTGTTGCTTTCTCTTTCATTGGAAAGCTTTTCGCAGACTGTCGCTCCGAAAGAATATTATGCTTTTGACCTGACCAAAGCGACGCTCGGTATGCCTACGTTCAGTTATGAGCGCTTCCTGCATACCAAAGGTAAAGTCATCCATAGCCTCCAAATTGGTGTGGGTTACCAGTTTCATTTCAATAATTCGTTTGGCGCACCAGGTAAACATCAGTTTGGCACAACGAAAAAAAACGGCACGGAGCATGACGGCTACAGCGACGATATCAGTCTCGGCGTCTACCAGGGTCCGGTAGCTCGCATTGGCTATACGTTCGGAAAAATGACGGAATACAAACATCTGCTGATGTATTTCTCTCCAGGTATGGGGTTCAAATACCAATGGTATCATGATGCCAAAGTCTACAATCATCATATTTCATCAGACGCGCCGGAATACCCTTATGATTACCGTATTCAGGATGGAAAGGCAATCATGTTGATTCCGCAGGCTATTGCCGGAATGAAAAAAATGCTGGGCAATTTCTGTGTGGATATTTACGCAGGGCTGCAGGCCAGTATAAAATTCAGAACCCGGACGGTGGAATATTGGCAGACCAGCAACACCCATATTATGCCGGGTACACCTTTCCAGGAAAAAGATGTGAACACAAGTCCTGGCGTAACAGTAGGCATTAAGGTGGGCTATGTGCGGTTTTACTAAACACAAAACAGCGTCAATAGTCGAAAGGCTGAATACTGGATATTTGCTCCGAATGAAAGAATTTTCACCATGAAAAAATTACTGTTTACACTTGCCGTGGCTTCGCTTTTTCATCTGCCCAAAGCTGTAGGCTGGGGTTCCTGGGGACATCAGCACATCAACCATGCAGCCGTATTTTCCCTGCCGAAGGAAATGCTTCCCTTCTTCTACAACCATATTGATTTTATTACGGAAGAAGCCGTGGTGCCGGATTTGCGCAAGTATATCAACGGTGACAAAAACGAAGCGCATAAACATTTTATAGACCTGGAACCATTTCCTCCCGTGGAAGGAAAATATCCCGCAACCTACAAAGACGCCATTGCGTTGTTTGGCGAACCCATGCTGCAAAAGAACGGTGCGCTACCCTGGCAGATCAATGATATGATGACGCGGCTCACCAACGCATTTAAAGAAAAGAATAAAAGCGAAATCCTCTATATCGCCGCAGATCTTGCACATTATATTGGTGACGCAACACAACCGTTGCACACTACCGAAAATTATGACGGCCAGCTAACCGGTGAAAAAGGCGTGCATTCTTTTTTCGAATCGCAACTGCCCGAGCAATTTGGCGACGCTTACAATTTCAATACGGGCGAGGCACAATTCGTAGCAGATCCCGACAGGGAAATATGGGCGGTTATTTTTCACAGCCATGCTATGCTCGATAGCGTTTTAGGCAGAGAAAGCGAAGCAGAACATTCTTTTCCTGCCGATAAAATCTACGCGAAAAACGCCAATGGCGAAATACTCAAAAACCGTTACGGACAACAGATCCATTCTTATGAATTCGCGAAGCTGTATCATGATCGTTTGCAAGGATTGGTAGAACGTCAACTGCGTATAGCGGTGCAAACAACGGCCAGTTTCTGGTACACAGCCTGGGTCAATGCGGGCAAACCAGACCTTAGCGACCTGGACCCGAAAGAAATGACCGATCGTAATCAAAAGATGTATCAATCCGATCTGAGATCCTGGAAAAAAGGAAAGCTGATCGGTGTTATGGCTGTACCGGAAGCTCGGTTATGAGCGGTTAAACAAAACTCTGTTTACCAAAAAGAAGAGCAACCGGTCACCCGGATTGCTCTTCATCATTTGTGGTTGTATTGCTAATGAATTGATTTTTTTACCCGCAGTCAGTTCTTGCCAGGAAGGCAGAGGCTTTGGCGCTGTATCAAATCGCACGAACCTGTACCCCTGTACCTAGTGAACCACCACAATCTTCTGCAGTTCGGACTTATCGGCAGTAGCTAATTTAAGCACATAAATACCTGCCGGAAACTGCGACACATCGAGCTGTAGTTGGTTTCCGTTTTTCACAATATGCACCATGGAGATGGCCCGGCCTGCATAATCATAAATGCTGATGGACGGGTTAGCCATATCGCTTGTAATAGTTACAAAGCTGGAAGCCGGATTAGGCGCCATTGTTAGCGATGTTACGTTGTTAACAACCGGTACACTCGTTGCGCTAGTTACCACAAAATTGCCAACCATTCCCATAGATGCGTGCGGCGTGCACTGATAATTATAGGTTCCCGCAATGGTCGCCTTATAAGAGAAGCTGGTGCTCGATGATGTTATTGGATTATCCCAGGAAGTGGCGCCGGTTGGTATGGTAGTACTGGTGGTGGTATGGCTTCCACTCGACCACATCCACTTAACGGTGTCGCCCGTACCCATACTGAAGGTTTGTGGATTAAACGCAAAATCGGCGACGATGACGATATGTGTTGTAGCCTCTGCCTTATGAGCCGTGAATAATGAAAAGGACGAGACTAATAAAAGTGTAAAAAACTTTTTCATAATAATCGGTGTTTTTTTATGTGTTAAGAATAAAAACGATTACTTCTTATGTATGTGGTTGGTTTTTCAGCACCGTACTAAAGATCTCTACCGAAACTTCTAATTTTGCAATTCAAGCTACTTCCTTCGTAAAGTTATCAATTTTACATGTTACAACTTATATTTATATAAAAATATCCGGGCACTATTTTTAGCGAACCAACACCCGCTGGTTGTACTGGTTATCGCCAATTACAATGTGAAAAATATAGATTCCCATGCCAAAGCCCGTCATATTGAGCTTCGAAACATTGTTCCAGTCTAACGAAGGCACATGAAATTCACGCGCTTTTCTTCCCAACAGGTCAAACACATTTACATCCATTGCAGCACCGGGATTGGCACTCCAGACAATGGTCACAGAACCATCAACCACCGGATTCGGAAAAAGGCTGATGAGCTGATTCGGTTCTGTCCAGTCTATTTTCCGGAAATAAGTATAGTAATCGTCGCCGCCAAGCATTGTATAATGCACCCGGTAGTAGACAGAACTGCCGAGCGCAACAGCTGGCGTATCTAAATAACTATAGGTTTGTGCACTGTTGTGCTGGCTGCCGGTTGTATAAATATCGTTGTACGCAGTGCCGTCCATAGAGCGCTGCAAAGTATAATGATCGATGCTGGCATCGATAGGAGAAGACCAGGTTGCAATGGCCGTTGTGCCGCTGGCTTTGTGTGCGTTAAAAATTACATTGGCAATGCCCAGCGGTGATTGCAATCCCGGCATGCCGTCATTAAACCAGAACTCGGAAAATGAAGGCACTTTAAGTTCGGCATAGTACCCTTTATCGTACGGCACCCATTTTACTCGCGGGTAAGGGGTAAAGCTGGTGGTTCCGTTTATATTATCTGCCAGCGAACCGTTCTCCAGATTTTTCGCATCATTATGATACCTCGTAACGCCTAATGAATAAGCATCAGGCGGAATATTGCATTCGGTACATCCTGAGTCAGAAACCATGCGTACGACCGCTGAATCGCTCACATAAAATCTCGCAATGACACTATCGCCGGGCTGGTTCGACACGTTGACAACAAAATTTTCCGGCAGAAAATACTGGGCACTGACGCTGTCGAAAAACGAATCGTGCATATAAGCAAACACCTCTGTTTGCCCCAATGACTGGCTACCCGGATTGATCTGCGCCATCAGTTGGCCGTTCTTCGTGAAATTGATCCACTGTCCGAAACCCACGTTCTGACTTACCGGGCCGGTCGTATTGCCTTGATAAATCGGATAATTCAGATCGAAAATATGAATATCATCGATGGCAAGTCCGTCGCGCTGCACACCAGGATCTGAGTTCAGTACAAAACGCAGTCTTATCGGTTGTGATGATTTCGGTAACGGTATAGATGCAACATGCCAGCGTGCCTGATCCTGCTGATTCCAGATCTGGTTAGAATCATACCAGTTCGTTCCCTGTCCATAAGCCCCCAGTTTGGTCCAGTTAGAATCGTTGGTAGCGTATTCTACCCAGGCCATATCGCAGATTGCTGGAGCGCAGTTTTCGATATCGTCAGCCATACTGAAACTCAGCATCGGATTGTTCAGATTGGAAACATCGAAACACGGAGAATAGAGATAAGATTTTTCCAGTGGATTATAGTAACCGCTCAGGTTGGTTTTCCAGGCTTTATTGCCACTGGCTGCTTTTTTTATGCTGCTGGATGCCGGCGTTCCGTAAGCCCAGGAACTATTAGTGCCACCGCCGTACCAATAGCCGGTTCCGTTTTCAAAATTTTCGAGATAAGGAAATGACGAAAGCAAAGGCTGCGTACGGATCTGCGTACCGATAATACTATCGTTCAACGGATAGGTATCGCCGTTGGCCACCAGCCATACATTTAGTGTGTGTAAGCCATAGGCCGAAAAATCGAAGGTGTGATTAAATGTATAAACAATCGTATCCTTAGCGGCTATAGCAGCAATGGTTTCATTGATCACCGCGCCGCCGTCGAGCTGGGCATAGATCTGTACATTGGTCTGTGGCTGGTTGTAATTATTGGTGATCTGTACGGCTAATGGCTCCGTTGAAGTATAGCTGCACCCTACAGGTTTCGGCTGCACCACACTCATCATAGCCACATCATTTTTTACGGTATACAATTTGATATTATCGAGCGTTACCCCATTGCCATAATTATAGCTGGCGATAACGGCGGTATCATTTTGCCCGAAGCGGACCTGCATACTGGACGTAAAATCCTGGTGCGCCTGCGCAAGGGCGCTGGTAAGCGATAAAGACCCGGAATTGATCGTATTGCCTACATTTACGGTCGTCGTATCGTAATCGAATATTTTTATCCAGGCGGCCTGGTCATTGCCACGTACCCATACCTGGTTGCCGTCCTGGTATTTGGGACGACCGGCCATCCGGTAATCAAACTCAAGTCGTACTTCGTGGACGGCTGTATCGTAAGCTGCCATATTGAAAGTGCCGGTGAGATAATTGTTGGCCGGTGTGAATAATACCTGGCTCAGATCCATGCTGGCCGATCTGCTGCCCGTAATATTATTATCGGGTGCAACCATGAAACGCAGTCTCGATGTATCGTTCACATGATTGAAATCCCAGTGCTCATCGTCGACCACTCCCATCGAATCACGCGATACAGTTTCTGTTCCCGCCGTTTCAAAATCTTGCAGATACCCGTTGCCACTCAGGTGCATGGTGTCATTGTTAAGCTGGCGGATGGTCATGTGTGCCGTATCATTTTCATGCACCGGATCCGTCATGGCCAGATTCGTAATAGCAACCGTTATATTGTAAGTACCGGGCGCAGAAAAATCAGCGTTGGTAATGCTTAAGTTTGTATAACTATTGACTGGCAAAGGATTGGTCAGGTTTTGAGATTGCCAGGCTCCGTTGTTGATTTTCCAGGAAACCTTATAATTAGCGGCTGTTGCATCGTCGAGATTACGTAGCTGCACCGCAACTGGTTCGTTAGCGCTTAACTGCGAGCTGGTAAATTTACGTCCGCTGCCGGGTGTAGTAATTTTATAAACACTCAGATCGCCATCGGAAATATTGCCGGCGCAGGTCCCTGTATTCGGCTGCACACGCAATGCTTTACTTCGCCAGCCCGAGGCACCATTTACCAATGGGCGAACAGCTACATAATAGAAGCTATCCGGCGACAAACCGGAGAACACATAATTGGTGGCTGTAACAGTATCTACCGCTTGCAGATAGTAACCTTTTTTGCGGAGGATTTCATAACCCGACGCATTGGGCACTGCATTCCAATTAATGGAAATATAACCGGGACATTGTACGCTATTAAGCGCTACTACCGGCTGCGGCGCAATCACAAAACTACCTGTCACATCTTGCTGGCCGTTCCTGGTAAGACGAAATTTGCATTGCTCCGAACTAATGTTCGGTGTAAACCAGGAGTAGTAACGGGCACCCGGATTAATGGAACTGCTAAGGGTGGTCCAGCTGGCACCATTGTCTGAAGAAAATTCCAATTGAAAAGGATCAGTACCATTGGACGCTTCCCAGAAAATACGCAGCGAATCGCCGGTATAATAATTATCGCCGGCAACCGGGTACATCATTTTTATGCCGTTCTGAATAAAATCGTAAGCCAGCACATATTCCTGGCTGCCACCGGGAACGGCAAAACCTTTTACATTGACTATATAGTTGCCCGCTGGCGGATTATTGATGACTACCTGCTCTACGTTATTGAGGTGATCGGCACCTTCCACCGCTATATTACCGACATTGGCGGGTGCAGGATCGAGGATTAACGGCAAATGCGTTACCGAGGAAGGATCGCTGACCTGCAGATCCAGATCATTGACAAGCGCCATTGCGGCAATCGGACTGGCGGCACTGTCGGCCCAGTAAAGCATTACCTTGAGCTGAGCGGTATTTGCAGGTACCGTGATAGTGCTGGTATTCTGGCCGTTTTGATTGACCGTATTGATCGCATAATTATTGTTCTCCATCATCGACAAAGAATGCGACACATTCATGACCCCGAAACCGGTAAGAAAATCAGGACCCGGATTATTGATATCAGTTGCACCGTTCATCAACAGGCATTTCAGTAAAGACGCCCTCGGATTAGCGCCGTGTAATTGTTTGTACCTTTCTGTAAGTAACGCCGCAGAGCCGGTTACGTTTGGACAAGACATGCTGGTACCGCCGGCAGAAAGATAGTTGTCACCACCTTTGGTAGAATAAACAGACACGCCTACCGCGCAGATTTCGGGTTTAATGCGTCCATCTTTCACCGGTCCTTTCGAAGAGCCGCTGAACAAATCCAGGTACTTGAAAATATTGCCGACTACCAATACGTTCTTCGCGGGCTGATAGCCACCGGTAGTAGTGGCGTAGCCTTGCGGATAAGGCGCGCAGCTCATCGTCCCATTATTACCTGCGGCAAATATGTGCAGCACTTCCGGGTAGTTGATCATCAGCTGATCGGTAAATTGTGCCAGGGCATCATAGGTGCCTGCATAGCTACAACTGCCTACTATAGCGGCATATGAGTTATTAGTAAGGGTCATATTGTACTGCTGATACATACCTGGTGTTTCGGCAAGCACCATATCATACAAGTGATCCAGCAATTTTACATGCGGCGCAAAACCTTCTCCTTTCGGATCTACCGTGCCGGCGCCGCCTACGGTACCGTTGGTATGCTGTCCGTGATCGGTGTAAGGAGAAGGATTAAAATTGGTAATACGATCTTTAAGATCGATGTGGTAAACCCCGGCCACATTATCGCCTACGCCAACGGTGACTCCTTCGCCGGTGAGACTGCGACCACCATATTGTATTGCGCGTGTCAGCGCATTGGCCTTAGTCGCATTGCGTGATTCAAAATTGAGCGGAACGATATTTATCTCATGACCGATGTATGTAATGCCATACCATCCGGCCAGCTGGGCTAATTTACCTGCAGGTAGCGCCACTTTACAAGCGCCCATGCGCCAGAGATTAAAGTCGGTAACAGAACCGCCACAGCGAGCCACCCAATTTGCTGCATCTTCTTTGCTGATGCCTTTCACAAAACTGGCGGTAACGTTTATTTTTTTACCCGGCGTCGCAATCACCGACGGATCGATTTTCCAGTCGCCCGCCATTGGAATGATGGTTCGAATGGAATTAATACCAGCATTATTTTTTAGGGTCGGTTGCAGGAGGGCGATGAATGCATTGCCGGAAATGTACTGTAAGAGTTGAATGCCATTGCGCTGACAGGCCTGTTTTTCTTCGGCTGTAGGCAAATGATAAAACTGAACCAATGCCTGAACCGTTTCTTTCGCACCCGAATGACTAAAACTGTCGACCCATGCCATTGCATTAGGCGATGGATTATGGATTGTTTTTTTCTTTAAAACGATGTTGTAATTATTTTCCTGGGCGCGTGCATCTGTCTGCAAGTGCCGGAAGACAGGGAAGATAAGAAAAAAGCATAATACATACTTCATTTTATTATGTAAAAACAAATCCATAATAGACAGTTATAAAACTTAAGACAATGATCGCGTTAGAAAACAAGATAACGATTTTTTAGTTGCAACAAGTCAGCCTATTGTCGGCTGTGTTTGAAAAAAGGTATTGCTGGCATCTTACGACCGGTTTCTTGCCACAGTCATGCGCACCGGGTTTCAAACGGGAAATAATAAAGCCGGCTGAGCGTTCAACCGGCTTATTGACAGGATTAGCTGGTCAACATATATTTTGATCAATTAAAAAACTAAAGGGTGATACGACGGTTCATCAATAGGATTCGAGGACATTAGAAATGGTGACGGGCCGATAGCCGTTCAAGCCAAAAGAGTGATACACGATGGTGTACGGCTGTTTAGACCTGCGCCCGATAAAAACATCAGGAAGGCGGCATTTTCCCGATGGATAGCGTTTTCCGGTAGTGGTAATTAAGTAGACATCCGGGGAAGAAAAAACCGTTGGCCATTAGCCGTTAATTTTTTTCAGCGCAGCTTTAGTTCATTACAATGGCATGACGATTTAGCCCGCCTTCTTACAGGCATTTCTACCCGATTTACGCTTTGACTTTTGAATTTTGGCTTTTGAACTTTACCTTTCTACCCTATTCGCCACCACGACACATAAAACATCGCCCGTACCATGAAAACACAGGACGACGCTGCGCAGAGCCTGCCCGCTTTCCACCCGGAATCGCCGGATCACCGTGCTTATATTAATGCCTTTCATAACCATAGCTACGAACTGGTAAAAATTTACAGCCGCCGGCCCGAAATGCTACTGATATGGGACAGTCTTATGAATGAGTTTAATACCAATGAACTCATGACGGGAAAGGTAAGCCGGCAAAGCAACGACCGGATGATCGCCATCCTCGACATGATACGCCCACTTGCCTCAGCACCGCTGCAATCTGCCATAGACAAGCATAAAACAGAAATACACCTTTTCCCGGATACAATGGCATTCATGCTCTTTTCCTTTTACTTCTTTTAGCGTAATCATTCTCAAATGAAACAATGTATTATCGTATCCGGTGTCTATTCATCGGGCGTCGGCTTATCAAACGTAATGATGAACCTGATCCGCTATTTGAGCGCACAGTTCCGGATCGTATGCCTGGGATTTGATCCCGAACAAAAAGCGCATACCATTACTCACCGGCAGATAAGTGATTGTGATAGTTACATACATCCGCTGGGTGGCACCGCACATCTGTTTCAACTCGAAAGGCCGGCACTCGAATCATACCTGGACAAATACCAGCCGATTGCGATCATCACACTTGGCCCGATCATGTTTAACCGCTACCTGCTGGCCCTGCTACAACAATATCGTCCACAACTGAAGGTCATTTCTTATCTCTCGGTAGAAGGCAAACTGACAGACATCAACTTCCTTAAGTACACGAGTCTGATGGATTATTGTGTATTCTATACGGCCTCGGTACAAAACGATTTTCGTAATCTTTTACGCGAAAATCCCAACCCTACAGATGAGCATACGCCGGCAAAATCAGTCTATATCGGGCATGGCGTCGACAAGCAGCAGTTTTACCCGATACCTGCTCCTAACGATTTTGAACGAAGAAAACAGGCACGTGCTATTATTTATAAAGATTACGCCGTGAATGAAGATTCATTTGTTGTACTCAACATTAACCGGCCCAGTCATCGCAAAAAAATAGACACCACCGTAGAAGGGTTTAAATTATTTGCGGAAGGCAAAGAAAATGTTTACCTCCACTTGCACCTTGGCACTACGGAGGCCGATATAAGGTTAAAATACCAGCAGCTTGTAACCGATGCCGGGCTAACGGGTAAAGTCATCATTACACCGGAGCCAACCGCAACGTCCGTAAAACCGGAAGATTGGCTGAATACACTCTACAATGCTTGCGACGTTGGTATTTCCACTTCCAAAGGCGAGGGCTGGGGTTTAGGATTATTTGAACATGCGGCCACCCGTGCGGCCATTGTAGCCCCCGGCCACACCAGCTTTCTCGAAAACTGGAAAGACGCAGCGATCCTGATGCCGTATGCCGAAAAGCAGTTTGTATTTTATGAGTACTGCGATATGTTTATCACCTCGCCGGATGAAGTCTGCAAAGCGCTGGACTTGCTCCATGCAGACAGGGAATTGCGGGAAAACGTGGCCGGTCGCTGCTACCAAAGAGTGCTGGAAAAAAGATTTGACTGGGAAAATGTAGCCGCCGCTTTTCAGGAGGTGCTGCACGAGGTTGCAGGAATGAATGAAAAAACAGTGCCGGCACAAATACCTTCATTGAGTATCACCTAGAAAAAGATGCAAGGTTCGTCAGGCTAACCGGAGGAACCTTGCTTTCCCTAAAACGCCGTTATAAAAAACGGTCCTCCACCAATTCCTTGTTGACAGCCGCACCGGCCGTTTGCCCGGTAGCTACGGCATTAGCCACAGAGCGCATCATACTGCAATTGTCGCCACAGGCATAAACGCCCCGCACCCATGTTTTTTGCATTTCATCGACAATGATATAGCCATGTTCCGTTATCCCGCAGCCCAAAGCGAGCGGAATGTCGGAATGCTGCTCGAAAAGAGGCCTGTGATAAAGGGCTTTTATCTCCAGCTCGCTACCATCTTTGAACACGACTTTTTCTATGTTGCCATCGGTATGGTGTAAATGCGTTATCTCCCCGTCATGGATTTTTATCTGCTTACGGTGCAGCATTTCCATTTGTTCTGCAGTAAAAGCCGCAGCGCCATTTGTAAGGATCGTCAGTTCGTTTGTAAGATTGTGGATCATTTTGGCATAGTCGAACCCCAGCGGTCCATTGGCCAGCACGCCGGTCGGCAGATCTTTTATTTCATACCCGTGGCAGTAAGGGCAATGCACTGCGGTAATGCCCCAGCTTTCAGAAAATCCCGGGATCTCCGGCATAATATCTTTAATCCCTGTAGCAAAGATCAGTTTGTCTGCATGGACCGTTTCTCCGGATTGAGTCACCAGCTCGAAGCCACTACCAACCTGACGCCCGCTCAACGCCAGATCATTAATAAACTTTACGGTCGGATAGCGCAATACTTCTTCCCTGGCCAGCAAAGCAATTTCCTTTGGCGTTTTTCCGTCTTGGGTAATAAAATTATGCGAATGCGGTGTTTGCCGGTTGCAAGGCATGCCTCCGTCTATGATCAACACTTTGCGGCGCGAGCGACCCAGTGCCATTGCTGCTGAAAGCCCTGCATAACTGCCGCCTGCAATAATTACATCATAATGATTTAGATCTGCCATTTTACAATTTTTTTGCTGAGAAAAAAGAAATGATGTCCTGCGCAGGATTTTTGATTGTTTAGATTTTACTTCAGTAATTTCATACCAAAACTACCGGAAAGCACGTTCCAACAATGGTACAAATCCGTTTAAAAGACTGAAAAATTGCGGAAATTGTCTTTGGATTGCAAACAATGTTTGTGGCAACGAGCGTTTCGACTTAAAACCGGCGATTACGGTGAGACTTGGGCAGGAAGTAATCGCAGCAAACACGTCGCTTTGTTTGCGATGGTTCGTCAATTTTTTTAATTTCAGCTATTTAATAGTAAAGCTCGATATATTATGACAGACAGTTGGCTTAACAGATGGAATGAACGATATAGCAATCCGGAATATGCCTACGGGACAGAGCCGAATGATTTTTTAAAGGAACAATTGGCAAAACTACCCGTCGGAAAAATTCTATTCCCGGCAGAGGGCGAGGGTCGAAATGCGGTATATGCCGCTACACTTGGCTGGGACGTCTCGGCATTTGACATCAGTGCAGCGGGCAGGAAGAAAGCGGAACAGCTTGCAGCGCATAACAACGTCAATATTGACTACCAGGTAGGCGAACTCCAGACATTGGATTTTAAGACGAATGAGTATGATGCAATTGCCTTAATCTATGCTCATTTCCCTGCGGAAATTAAATCCGCATATCATAAGTTGCTCAACAACTATTTGCGTAAGGGCGGCGTTATTATCTTCGAGGCATTCAGTAAAAAACACCTGGAATACAGGCAGAAAAATGAAAAGGTCGGCGGGCCGGCAGACTTAGCGGCACTCTTTTCGATAGAGGAATTACAATTCGATTTTAAGAATTATGAAATCATTGAATTAGTGGAAACTGAAGTTGAACTAAACGAGGGATTGTATCACAACGGCGTTGGTTCTGTGATTAGATTTGTCGGCAGGAAGCAATAAGGATATTATGACGAGAAGCGTTAAACACGCTTTCCCTTTTGAAAATATTCCTGTGCAATTTCAGTTATTCCCATACTAAAATATCTGCCATCCCGATCGATGTTTTTTCAGTCGGAATCAAACAACGCCCGCTTCGAGTACTTTATAAAACAAAAAAGCTCGCCCAACTATCGGGCGAGCTTTTTTATGAATGAATGGCCGGAGCCATTTCGTGTATTTAAGAAACATCTTTCATCTGCTTTTCCATGCTTTTCTTCGCATCTGCATCGGATTCGGCATCGATGACGCGCTGACCTTGTTGTTTGATAAGATCGAGGCGTTTTTGTGCATTATCTGTTTTGCTTGCTTTTTCTTTATAGTATTTTCCAACCATAAAGATATTATTGCTCAGGTAGGAGCGGTAAGAAGGAATTGCTTCCTGGGTAGAAAGATCGCCCAGGATTTTGATTCCTTTTTCAAAAGCATCTTCTTCTTTTACGTTCTTGAGATAAGTAACCAGGCTGGAAGCAAATTCAAATTTCCTGACGCCGCTTACAGAAGCCAACTGTGTTGTGTAAAAATCGATATCGCTACCGTTGGCTTTATCGCCGATGATTTTAAAAATAGCGGAACGTAATGTACTCTGCGGATCGGTATGCATCAGGCTTTTCGCAATCACATAAGCAGTGTCTTTATCCAGCGCATTGATGCCGGTCAATGCCTCCCCGGCTACAAAATAAGAGCTGTCATTAACCGCGCGAATCATATCTGGTTTTGCCTGGCTTACTTTCCAGGCCGACAATACGGAGAAAGCCGCAGCACGTACATTATTATTTTCGTCGTTTGCCGCCATCTGCATCACCTGCGCGCGCCATCTGTCGATCCATTTATTATTGTTGGAAACGGCAAGCAGGTTCAGCGCATATTTACGGATCAGCTTACTTTTGTCATTGAGGGCAAGATCAAACAATGCGGTAGTGCTGCTGTCGTCTACCTTATAGGAGTTTTTCAGCGCACGTTGTCTGCTGATATAATCATCGCAGTTTTTAAACTGGGCCAGCCATTGTGCCGGCAGTTTATGTTCTGCAATCTCACCTGGCAGCCAATGTTCCGCATCCGGTACAAATACCGGTTTCATACCATTCTGGTAAGGATAACTGAATATTTCTTTCTTGTCCTTGACAGTCCAGTCGATCACCGTTTTGTTATTGCCATAGATCACCGCAGCCCTCAATGGCATTTTATACGGTTTGTTTGCACTGTCCGCTTGCTTTTGCACGACCGTCACCACCAGTTTGTTTCCTGAATCGTTGTATGCATAGCTGATATCCAGTTTCGGGTGGCCGGCTTTCAGGTACCATTGATTAAAGAACCAGTTCCAGTCTTCACCGGTAGCTTCTTCCACTGCCAGTCGCCAGTTGGTAGCCTCTGCGGGGCGGAGTGCGTTTTTCGTCAGGTAAATCTTCATTGCTTTATAAAAAGAAGAATCGCCCATCAGTGCATTCAGATAATGCAAAGTAGCACCACCCTTTTCATAAGAAATACGATCGAACATATCTTCTTTGTCGCGATAATAAAAGCGCACCAGTGTCGGATCATTGTAAGCCGAAGCGTCGAGATATTTGTTCAGATCGGCCAATGCCAGCTGATCGGCCCATTCGTTGCCATATTTATGTTTGCGCCAGAGGTATTCGCCATAGTTGGCAAATGATTCGTTGACGGTAACATTCGACCAGGACTCAGCCGTTACATAATCGCCGAACCATTGGTGGAAGAGCTCGTGCGAAACAACATCCTCGTAATTATTATCGGCGATCTCGCGGGCGTTCTGATTAACGAATTCACCAAATAAACTGGCTGTTGTGTTTTCCATAGCGCCGGAAACATAATCGCGGGCAATTACCTGGTCATATTTATTCCATGGATATGACACGCCGGTGATATCGGAGAAGAAGCCGATCATTTCAGGCGTATGATTAAAGATCAATTTTGCGGAAGGTGCATATTTTTCTTCAACATAGTAGTTTACTTCCTTGCCTTTCCACTCGTCTTTTACAATCGCATATTTACCGATGGCAAACATGGCGGCGTAGACCTGTATCGGCATATCCATGCGCCAGGTATCTGTGCGCATACCATTGGCTTTCGTGCTTTGTATCATTGCACCGTTGCTCAATGTCTGGAAGCTGTCCGGTACCGATAACTCTATCTGGAACGTAGACCTTTGGTTGGGTTTATCGAAGGTTACCATCCAATGTGAATTGGCTTCAGTTTCACCCTGTGTCCAGATCTGTGTTGGCTTATTCGGTGTTTTATAATCGGTATTAATAAAGTAGAGACCGCGGTCTTCCGTAATAGCCGCACTGCCGCCATCCTTGGCTTCGTAAGGCATAGCCGTATAACGGATATACAGTTGCAGAGAATCACGGGAAGTGTACGATTTATCGAGTTTCAGGCGCAGTTTGTCGTCGGCATAATGAAACGGAACAGCCTGCATGGTCTTGCCTTTTACCACACACACACTGTCGATCTTCATGGTCTTGGCATCCAGCAACACGGTGTCTTGCGCATAATTGTACGGGTGCATAGAGATCCACTCGCGGCCATTGGCTGTTTTCTCCTTAAAGTTGAAACTAAGCGCCACGCGTGTATGGGCGATCTGCCAGCGAATTGGTGTTGCGGCCCTGTAAATATCCAGTGGATTATTTTTTGCACTAACCGTCAGCGTATCCATCACGATATGCTCGGCAACTGGTTGGGTACTGGTTTTTTTGGAAGTACCACAACTAAACAAAATGGCTGTGCTAATTCCTAAAATCGGGAACATGTATTTCATAAACGATAACTGCCGCTTGCGGCAAAAATGATTGATAACGCGAAAGTACCTTATTGGAGGGAATAAGTTAAAAACTTAAATGGTTAAAAATCGGGGGATTTGGTTAATTCGCCAAACAGTTAATTAGCTGACACGCCGGTCTGTAACAGCGATTTAATCTTTTCATGAATGAACCCTTTTAACCGATTAGCGCCTTACCGCGTAAAATGCTATTTTTGTGCGCTTAAACACATCAGCATCATGCTGCAGATTACTATTAATGAAAAGAACGGATTTGCCGTTGCAAAGGAAGAAGCGAACTGGACAATCAACGAACAGGCTGCGGAACTGGACATTCAGCATCAGCCAAACGGACTGATCAGTGTACTGTATAATGGCGGCAGCTATACGGCGATGGTTGAACATGTGGACCTGAAAAATAAAGAGTTGTCGCTCCGTATCGACGGACAAGTATATAAAGTGGCGGTAAAGGAACCGATCGACCAGTTGCTCACCAGCATGGGTCTGGATCTGAAAGCCATGCAGAAAATAGAACCAGTGAAGGCGCCAATGCCCGGCATGATTCTGAAAGTACTGGTAGAACCGGGCCAGCAGATCAATAAAGGAGACGGCCTGGTGATCCTGGAAGCCATGAAAATGGAAAACGTGCTGAAAGCTACAGCCCCGGCTACCGTAAAAGCAATCAAAGTAAATGAACGTACCGCCGTAGAGAAAGGTGCGATCCTTATAGAAATGGAATAATATGCTGAAAACCGTCCTGAGCAGGTCATTGCTTTTTTTACTGGTGTTCGCTTTTTCTGTCACTGAAATAGCTGCACAGTCCTATTCCTATATTTACATACAAGGCGATAAGCAAACGCCATTTTATGTAAAACTGGAGGGAGAGATGCTGCCGCGTTATGGCAAAAACTACTGCATCATCCCAAAGCTGGTTGCCGGCGAGGTCAATATCGATATTCTTTTTCAGCAAAATGCATATCCGGCACAGCATTTTATCATACAAGTACCGGAAAATGGCTACAGGGGTTTTATGCTCACGCAACGGAACGGACAGTTTGCACTGTATGACCTGCAACAGCAATTCTATCTGCCGGCAGGTAACGCTGCCACCGACGATCACGCACCGGTATTCAACGCGGGACAAACGCCGCCGCCCGTTACCCTTGCTGCAACTGCAGGACAAACAAGCACAGAACCAACTACTGCCAACGACACGCCACAACCGGCCAAGCCGGCACAAACGCAAACTACAGCTGCCAAGCCCTCCAACGATGGTGAGCCTAAGTTTCTTGACAATATAGAGTTGAGTAACGAACATAATGGCGGGGCCGCAGTAGCGGCGGGCGCAGCGGTAGTAGGTACTGCCGTAAAACCGGCAACTGTCGATAATACAAATGACAATAATCCAGCGACAACCACGCCTGCCGCAACTACCACAGTAAATACGCCCAAAACAGAAACAATCGCGAACAGCGATTGCCCGGAACCAATTTCCGATGCCACTTTCCGGGCGATCTTCGATAAAGTAATGGCGCAGCCGTCCGAAGAAGCTCGCCTGGGTTATCTGAACCAGCAACTTGGCGGCTGTTTCAACACCAAACAGGTGGCCATCTTAGCCAAAACCATGGACAGCGATGCTGCCAGGTACACGCTGCTGAAAAAAATGTATCCACGGGTCACCGATCAGGCAGTTTACAGCGACCTCGATACGCTTTTTACCGATGCGCAATGGAAAGCATATTTCGATCAGCTGGTAAAACGATAATCCAGTTAATGTCACAAATGTATTAGTCCGCCGGATATATTGGCGCGAATAATACATAATCACATTCTACCAAAAAATGAGAAATACCTTTTTATTACTATCCCTGGCTGTGCTCTTTACCGCCTGCGACCAGAAAAAAGACCTGATCACCAAAAAATGGCAGGCGATCAGCCTCGAAAACGAGTCGTTGGATAAGGATATGGCCGAGAAAGAAAAATTTATGGATACAGTGGGCCAGCATACCACACCGGAAATGAACCTGGCGTTGTATGGCGTGCCCAATGTAGACACGATCAAAACGATTTTGCGGGCGCAGATCGACGAGGCAAGAATGGTGCAGCAATACACTTTAGCGCATACCATATTTGAGTTCAGAAAAGATAAAGTAGCTGTATTAAGCTTTGGAAACACCCCCGATTCCGCAAACTGGTATTTTGACGACGAAGGCGCATTGATCCTCGATGACATGAACATGAAGGGGGCCGGAGACAAAACAAAAATGGATATCGTTGCGCTGAATGATACATTACTGAAACTGAAATATACAGAGGACGGAATTACCAGCACAGCAACTTTCAAACCAATGCAAAAATAAAAGCTGAATGCTTATCTTTGATCGCATTTTGCAGCGCCGTGAAGTCGTTCTTTTGCAATACCAATGCATTATAACGGATCGGGTTTACAGCGGGCGAACCAAAATATAAACACAAACAAACAATAGAAGAAATTATGCGTACAATAGCTTTTCGTCAGGCCTTGCGTGAAGCAATGGAAGAAGAAATGCGCCGTGATCCGAACGTATTTCTGATGGGTGAAGAAGTGGCTCAGTACAATGGTGCTTATAAAGTAAGTCAGGGTATGCTGGACGAATTTGGCGCCAAAAGGATAATCGATACTCCGATTGCGGAATTAGGTTTTGCCGCCATTGGCGTGGGCGCAGCCAGCAATGGTCTTCGTCCGATCGTTGAGTTCATGACCTGGAACTTTGCGGTGCTGGCACTGGATCAGATCCTGAACCACGCGGCGAAAATGCTTTCGATGAGCGGTGGTCAATTCAGTTGCCCGATCGTTTTCCGCGGTCCAAACGCTTCTGCCGGTCAGTTGGGTGCACAACACTCTCAGGCTTTCGAAAACTGGTATGCCAATATACCGGGTATCAAAGTAATTTCCGTTTCCAATCCATACGATGCAAAAGGTTTGCTGAAATCTGCCATCCGCGATGCTGATCCGGTAGTATTCATGGAAAGCGAAGTAATGTATGGTGATATGGGTGAAGTTCCTGAAGAAGAATACCTCATCCCGATCGGTAAAGCAGACATCAAACGCGCGGGTACGGATGTAACCATCGTTTCCTACAACAAAATGATGAAAGTAGCGCTGGGCGCTGCCGAAGAACTGGCAAAAGACGGTATCAGCGCTGAGGTGATCGATCTCCGCACGATTCGTCCGCTGGATTGGCAAACCATCGTTGAATCTGTGAAGAAAACAAACCGCTTGGTGATTGTGGAAGAACAATGGCCAATGGCGAGTATTTCTTCCGAAATCAGCTACCGCGTACAGAAAGAAGCATTCGACTATCTCGATGCACCGATCCGCCGTATTACTTCTGCCGACGCCAATATGCACTATGCGCCAACATTGGTTGCAGGTTATCTGCCGGATGTACCACGCACAGTAAGCCTGGTAAAAGAAGTAATGTATATGAAGAAATAAGCTAACCCAAAAAATAGTAAAAGCCTCGCTTCGGTGAGGCTTTTTTTGTGCAGAACGGTGAGGAATTTTAAGTTTTAATTTTAGATTATGTGTTCCGTTTTCCGGTTTAGCAATGTACCCGAAATAAAAAACTAGGTCACATTCTATTCACAGTTCACCATAAACTATCGACGAACATTTGCTGCATCCGTAATTCTTTTGCATTTTTACCGATTAAATAAACTTTTGTAAGCAACATGGCTGAAACTGAAAAAGTCCACTGCCTTATCATAGGCTCTGGCCCGGCTGGATATACTGCTGCGATCTATGCATCACGTGCTAATCTGAAACCTGTATTATACCAGGGACTGCAACCGGGTGGACAGCTGACCATTACTACCGAAGTAGAAAATTATCCCGGTTATCCGGACGGTATCATGGGTCCGCAAATGATGATCGATTTTGAGAAACAGGCACAACGTATGGGTGCGGATATCCGCTGGGGCATGGCCACTAAAGTAGACTTCTCCCAACGTCCTTATAAAGTGGAAATTGATGAAGAAAAATGGATAGAAGCTGACGCTGTAATCATTGCTACCGGTGCTTCGGCAAAATGGCTGGGATTGGAATCAGAACAACGTCTTAACGGGCATGGTGTTTCTGCCTGCGCGGTTTGCGACGGATTTTTCTTTAAAGGGCAAGATGTAGCGATTGTGGGTGCAGGTGACACCGCTTGCGAAGAAGCGCTTTATCTTTCTAAACTGTGTAAATCAGTACATATGCTGGTTCGCCGCGGCGAAATGCGCGCCAGCAAGGTAATGCAGGACCGCGTATTGGCTACTGCAAATATTAAAGTGTACTGGCATTCCGAAACGGCAGAAGTGCTGGGCGATAAAATGGTAGAAGGAATTCGCATTCGCAATGTGGAAACCAACGAAGAAACGACGGTTGCGGTAAAAGCATTTTTCGTAGCTATTGGTCATCAGCCAAACTCCGACCTCTTTAAAGGTATTCTGGATATGGACGAACAAGGTTACCTGATCACCAAACCAGGTTCTTCCAAAACAAATCTTGAAGGCGTTTTTGCCTGCGGCGATGTTCAGGACAAAATCTATCGCCAGGCGGTGACTGCAGCCGGCAGTGGTTGTATGGCGGCACTCGATGCGGAACGTTATCTGGGTGAAATGGGGTTACATTAATTGGTCAACTAGTTAATTCGTTAAAGCGTTAATTAGTCGTTGAATTATATTAAATTGGTAGAGGCGTTGTAAACAGCGCCTCTACTTTATTTGGCCCCCACTTGTTAAAGACAGCAAAAGGGGCTATAAACAAATTGCCGCTCCAGGGCTGATGTATTAACCTGTCAACTAATTAACTTATTAACGCCGACGGCCTGGTGGCGTGGTATTTGTAACAACCCGGTATATGACAAGACTCATTGTGTGTTTTATTTTCTTTTTGTGTAATGCTTACCTCAATTTCGCCCAGAACCCCACCACGAAAAACTATCTGCTCAAAACCGATACCTCTTATATCCCGCTTGGCAAAAACAACACGAAATATAAACATCTCAGGATAACATACGATAGCGCCCATCTTTACCGGATGCGCGCCGCAAAGGAAGATTCTGCCAAACGGTCGGTGGTGCTGGTTTCCAAAACCTCGCAGCCCGGTGGTGTGCCGCTGGACATAAAAATCTCCTGCGCCAAAAGCGTGGTCCACGATATTGCAGATCTCATCGTATATATTACCATTACCAACAAAACCTATCGCACGCAACGTTTTCTTTTCGACCGGCCTATACCGGCTTCCGGCGGCATCTGGACGGCGCAATGCGTTATCACCAATGCGCAAAACCATGCAGTTACCAGGATCGCCGCATCAGAAATACCGAAACAATCAGCCCGTGATTTAGCGCCGTATTATTATAAACTGGGGCCTGGCGAATGGATTATGAAAGGCTATCCTGTTTCCACACTGGCCGTTTTTGACGCATCTCAACTAAAAAAAGGAAAATTGCCACCCGGCCGTTACACCTTACAGCTTTTTATTCATAATAATCCGTCCAACCCGGTGAGCTTTACCGTACGATAAGCTTTTCTTGAAAATGACGGGTGCCGTTTATGCCGGCACTCAAGGCACCGTTAAACCAGTTCGAAGTCTGCAATAGTTTTCTCTTCGCCGTTTACAATAATAGAAAGTCGCTGGCGTCCGGGATAATACCGCCGTGTTGTGATCGGCATAAAACTTTGGCGCCGTGTTATCGACGTTGTCGTTTGCCGTGCGTACAACTTCTCACTGATCTTAAAAACTTTCTTCGAATGCTGTCCATTTTGTCTTTGAAAATACAAGGCATATTCCAGTCGCACCTTCTGTTCTGTCTTTGCTTTATTGGTTACCGTAAAGGAAAATTCAAGGTACTCGCCTATTTTAATTTCCGAACGGAATATTTTTAAATGGTCGACCGCAATATGTTTCCCATCCAACCCATAATGCTTTAGTATGTCAACATGCCCTTGTTTTAACAGTATCCGGCAACCATGTTTAATGATGGCATCGGTTTCCCTGCTGATACCCGACCATTTTTTCGCGATATCCAGCACCAGTTGTGGATGGTCTTTGGCAATATCATTTAAACTGTTGGCCACACTGCGTCTCACCCATTCCGAAGAATCATTTTTCAACTGCTCTAATACCAGCAATATTTTCGCAGGATCTTTTTTCAGGGATGGAACAGCCATTGCCCAAGGCAAACGAGTACGACAGCCTTCACTCGCCAACCGGCGTACTTTGTGATTTTCATGCGTGGCCCAGATGCTCATCTGACGCATCATTTCAGCTTCATACCGAAGCAAAAAAGGTCGTACCGCAAATTCACAACTGACAAACTGTGTGATAAATTCAATAGCGCGCACAGAAGTTGCATAATCTTCCAAACCGAAATGCTCGATATAATCGGGCAAAAACATAAACGCAAGGCCGTCTTCGCCTATTCCGTTTTCCCGGAAAGATTGAATGGATTGCTCGATGATCGCTACTGTTTCTTTGTAATCGGCCGGAAAAAATTCATGCAATACTGCGGCAGTATGGCGCATCCTGGCTTTCAGCTCCTTGGTTTCGAAATCAGGTGTAAAGATCTTTTTCAGAAATGACACCTTTTTAAATCCAGGTATAGTGGTTTCGAAAACATCGCCAATACGATTGTAAAATGATCTGGAATAAATTTCTTTTAGCAGCATGGCCTAAAAATTCGACGGTAAAAATTCAACAGACGGAAGTTCGTTCTATCATCGTCTGAGCAAAATAAGCAATAGCTTGTGACAACTGTATGTCAGCAGCTCACTGATTTTTAATAATGGGATTTGTTGCGTGAAAAGGCGATGCATCATTCGTCGGGTGTATCGGGTACAAAAACTGCGAGCAATGCACCTCGCCGGGGTCAAGAATTCGCTGCGTATTTCACAGCCGTCCAGCCGAGAAGCAACAGGCATGCTACAGCGATGCCGATTAGCTTACCGATGAGCAATACCTGCCAAAAGCCGATGTCGGTATCACCGCTGTATTGGCAAGCATAAACTAAGCTTAGAAAACAGTTGATCAATAAAATGGGAAAATGGATCCAGGAAATATTGCCTTGCCGGAAATCGTTCAGAAAATGGACGGCATAAACCAGGAAAAAGATCAGATCGAGCTGAAGCCATTGCACGATCACGAAATAAATAATTGCCCTGGCAGAAACAATGCTGCCATGCGACGGCTCCAGCATTGTATTGGTGAAAATAATGGCCCAGATAATCAAGATCAGCAAGTAAACCCAATATCCCCAGCCACGATGCCTTATTACATTACTCATCATGAAATAAAGCTACGTAATGATGCAAGACGGCTGCGCCGGCATGCGCAATTTTAGGATAATATTAAAGAGCTCGTGCCGCCCGGCACAAGCTCTTTACAGGTTACGATTCGTTAAAGCTATATTAAACAGGCGCTATCTTGAATAGTAGATAAATGCGTCCAGCCTGCTAATAACAAAGCGTTTCAGTGATAATATGAGTTTTATTTTGCGTTTCATTTTAACCAAGATATTTTTTTAATTCTGCCGCTGCGTGTAATACCAACGATCTTGTGGCAGGCAATGTTGCTAACCCGTTTAGCATGCCGAAATCGTGAATGACGCCATTGTAGCGAATCGTTGTTACCGTCACACCGGCTTCATCCAGCTTGCGGCCATAAGCCTCGCCCTGATCCCGCAGAATATCGTTTTCAGCCACCTGAATCAAAGTCGGCGGCAATCCTTTCAGCTGATCCAGTGACGCGCGGAGCGGAGACAGATAAATTTGACTACGATCGCCTTCTTTTGTCGTGTACTGATCAAACATCCATTTCATGAGCGAGCTGGTCAGAAAACGGTCTTCGCCGTATTTAGCATAAGATTCCCAATCGAAAGAAGCATCCGTAACCGGCCACATCATGATCTGCAATTTGATCTTCGGGCCGTTGTTTGCTAATGCTTTCAGAGAAGTGGCGGTGGTCATATTACCACCGACGCTATTACCTACAATAGCCAGGTTGGTGCCGTCAACATTCATTTCTTTCCCGTGTTCGGCTACCCATTTTGCAGCAGCATAAATCTCGTTGATCGCCTGCGGGTATTGCGCCTCCGGCGAAGGTGTGTAGTTTACAAATACAGCAGCGAAGCCGCTCAATACCACCAGGTCGCGTACCAGGCGTTTATGTGTCGGGTAATCGCCGAGAATCCAGCCACCGCCGTGAATAAACAGGAACACAGGCAGCACTTCTGTTGCGCCTTCCGGACGTACAATGTTCAGTTTGATGGTAAAACCGTCGGCTTCGATCGTTTTTTCGGATTCTTCAATACCTGAAAGGTCTACCTCTACACCGGCCTGTGCACTCACCAATACATTTCTGGCATCTTCTTTCGACAGACTTTCAACAGGTGCGCCCCCGGTATTGATCAGACTTAAAAAAGCCTTTGTGCCGCGGTCGAGATGTGGATCTGTAGCCCAATTGGCTGCTTGAGTAATCGTATGTTCCATGGTTGCATTTTCCATGTTATGCGGTTTTTCTTTGTGAAGAATAAAAAGATTTCAACTCATCCATTCGTATAGAAGTACAGTAAAATGTCTTTTCCCTTCCGGAGCATCACAACTGGCAGTGTTCGTCAAATCTGAAAACCGGTACAAAAATACGGTTGCCGTCGCATTCACATGTTATTAAATAATTATTCGTTGATAGATTGATAGCCAGACAAGCTGATACGCTACTAAAAGACACAGTCTGAAGACAAAAAAAATCCTCCCGCCGGTAAAACTGCCGGGAGGGAGGATCGGGAAACACTGCTAACTGCTAACGTCTAATGCTCGTCTGTTATCTTTTGTTCGTCATTGTTATCAATCAAAAAAACTATTTCCAGCCGCCGCCAAGCGAGCGGTACAATTCTACCACACTGCCGCGTTGCTGACGTTTCACGCTGGCAAGATCGAGCTGCGCCTGAAGGGCATTGCTTTGTACTGAAATAACTTCCAGGTAGTTGGCCATGCCCGACTTAAACAATAACTGTGCATTTCTGATGGCATGATTAAGCGTGTCTACTTTAGCCATAGCCAGCGCCTGTTGCTGGTTTAAGCGTTCTATCCCAGACAACGCATCTGATACCTCCCGCACTGCATTGTAGGTAGACTGGCGAAATTGAATAACGGCTGTTTCACGTTCTTTTTTCGCTACTTCAAATTGTGTTTTCAAACGGCGCTGCTGAAACACAGGCTGCAACAGGCTTCCCGCAGCGGTTCCAAAAAGCGAAGCGGGAATATTGAACCAGCTGCTTGCTTTAAAGGCATTTAACCCGCCTTGTGCTGTAATATTCAGCGAAGGATAACGTTGCGCCTGTGCCACGCCCACCCGCGCATTCGCGGCCATCAGCGCCATTTCGCTGGCACGTACATCCGGGCGGCGACTGAGTAACGAAACGGGAACGCCCGCGTCAAAATTATCGATCGTACCTTTTATATCGGTGTTCTCCGCACGTACAACGGTTCCCGGCATATCACCCACCAGGAGATTCAAGGCATGTTCCTGCACCGTGATTGCCTGTTGCAATTGCGGTACCAATACGGCAGCTGTCTGCTGTTGCGAGATCGCCTGCTGTACGGCGAGCTCCGTTACGTCGCCGGCAGTTTTCTGTAACCGCATCATCCGCACAATAGTATCGCTCAGCGATAAGTTATACTGTGCAATGTGCAATTGGGCATCCAACATCAGCAGATTAAAATAACCTTGTGCAATATTGGCCACCAGCGCGGTCTGCACGGCTTTCATACCTTCATAGCTCTGCAGGTAATCCGCTATCGTAGCTTCTTTCTGTCTGCGGATCTTGCCCCATACGTCTATCTCCCAGGAAAAACCTGCACTGAAATTATAGTCTTCGATATGGTTGGTACCGAGAAAGTTTTCCAGGCTCAGGCCGTTCAAGCTATTTTTAGACGGGATGGTAGTGGCCGCAGTCGCTTGCAAATTGAGATTAGGTAATAATGACAGCTTTGCCTGTTTTACGTATTCTTTCGAGATCTCCATGCGCTTTACGGCTACCTGTAGGTCGAAGTTATCATGCAATGCTTTGTCGATCAGCGCCACGAGACCGGGATCCGTAAAAAATTGATTCCACTGCAGATCGGCGACACTGCTGTCGGTCGCTTTCGCCTGGGCAAACTGCGTAGGCATTGGCATTTCCGGCCGCTCATACATCTTCCCTACTTTACACGCCGACAGCAGCATCAGCGAAAGCGCTACGAGTATATATCTGTTATTCGATTTGATTCTTTTCATAAAACTCCTTTTCAATTGGCTGATTTAAACGGTTTCTTCTTCTTCCTCAAACACCAGCTCCTGCACTTGTATCTGTTTCTTTTTGCTACTCAGTTTTTCCTGCAGCGACTGGAAGATTACATAAAGCACCGGGATAATGAACAGGCCGAAAATCACACCGGTAAGCATACCACCGGCAGCGCCCGAGCTGATCGATTTGTTTCCCATCGCTGACGAACCGGTAGCGCGCATCAATGGCAACAAGCCGGCAATAAAGGCAAACGAAGTCATCAGGATGGGACGAAGACGCAAACGGGAAGCTTCCAAAGCCGAAGCTAACAGGCCCATACCTCTTCTGCGGCGTTGCACTGCATACTCAACGATCAGGATCGCGTTTTTAGCCAGCAAACCAATGAGCATGATCAGACCTACCTGTACATAAATATTGTTATCGATGCCAAACATTTTAATGAAGGCAAATACCCCGAAAATACCCAGTGGTACGGAAAGCACGATTGCCAAAGGCAGGATATAGCTTTCATATTGCGCAGCTAACAGGAAGTAAACGAAGATCAGACAGAGCGCAAAGATCACACCTGCCTGTCCGCCTGCGGCGATCTCTTCTTTACTCATACCCGTCCATTCATAAGAATAACCGCGTGGTAAAGATTGCGCTGCAACCCGGTCTACGGCTTTAATAGCATCACCCGTACTAAAACCAGGTTTCGGCTGGGCGTTGATCATAACCGCATTAAAGAGGTTATTACGCGTCACCGTTTCCGGACCGTACACCCGTTTCAACGTCACCACAGCATCCAAAGGCACCATCTGACCAAGTTTGTTCTTTACGAAGATGCTCGCCAGCGAACCTTCGTCTGCCCGGTACGGAACATCCGCCTGTGCAATAACACGGTAAAATTTACCAAAACGGTTAAAGTCGGAAGCAAAGGCACTACCATAATACAACTGCATGGTCTGCATGATATCGGAAACGGAAAGGCCGAGCTGTTCTGCCTTAGCTTCATCCAGGTCAATCATGAACTGCGGGTTGCCGGTATTAAACGTGGTAAAGGCAAATGCTATTTCCTTCTGCTGCATCAACTGACCAATAAACTCGCCTGCTGTTTTGTTCATCTTATCCAAAGGTCCACCGGTACGGTCTTGCAGCATGAGTTCTATACCGTCCATATTACTAAACCCGGGAACAGTTGGCAAAGTAAACAGGAATATACTGGCACCTTTAACAACACTTAGTTGCTGATTCATGGCGCCGATCACCTGTTGGATATTTTTCACCGGACCGCGGTCTTTATATTCTTTCAGCTTCATAAACGCCACCGAATAAGAAGGACTCAACGAGCCAGTCATCAGGTTCATACCACGCACGCCTACATAATCTTTTACCGCAGGATTATGACCCAGGATACTATCGACTTTATTCACCAATAGTTGCGTTTGCTGCAAAGAAGTGCCCGGAGGCGTGTTTAATGAATAGACGATAAAACTCTGATCTTCGGATGGAATAAATCCTGTCGGAGTAGTACGGATCATATAAACTGTAGCCAGTGTAACCGTTACCAGGCCTGTAATAGCAACCCATTTATTTTTTACCAGGAATTGCAGACTGCGTTTATATTTTTCGGTTGTTTTATCGAAGCCGGCATTAAAAGCATCAAAGAAACGGCCTGTATATTTGCGGATACCTTTACGATTCGGTTCGTAATCATGATTATTTTTAAGCAATAAGGCACAAAGCGCGGGGCTCAGCGTTAAGGCGTTTACCGCCGAAATAATAATGGCAATGGCCAATGTAAAAGCAAACTGGCGATAGAACACCCCAGCAGGGCCTTGCATGAAACCAACGGGAATAAACACGGCCGCCATTACCAGCGTAATAGAAACGATGGCGCCGGAGATCTCGCTCATAGACCGGATCGTCGCTTCGCGTGCGCCTGCTTTTGTTTGCTCCATTTTCTGATGCACCGCTTCTACGACCACAATGGCATCATCCACCACAATACCGATGGCCAGTATCAATGCAAACAAGGTGAGCAGGTTGATCGTAAAACCAAACAATTGCATAAAGAAGAACGTACCGATAATGGCTACAGGAACGGCAATTGCAGGGATCAACGTAGAGCGGAAATCTTGCAGGAAGATAAACACTACGATAAATACGAGGATAAAAGCTTCTACCAGCGTATGTTTCACCTGATCGATCGATTCGTCGAGGTATTTTTTGGTGCTGTAGATGCTGAAATATTTTACGCCACGCGGAAATGATTTCGACGCTTTCTCCATCAGCTTATTGATGGCAGTCTGGATATCATTGGCATTAGAACCCGCGGTCTGATACACGACAATACCGATACCTTGTTTACCATCGATCTTAGTATCACTTGCATAACTAAGCGATCCGAATTCCACTCTGGCAACGTCTTTCAGGCGAATGATAGTACCATCTGGATTTGCTTTCAGGATGATATTTTCATACTGCTCGTTGGTATTGCGTTTGCCTTTATACTTAATTACATATTCATGCACTTCATCGCTGCGCTCGCCAAAACGACCCGGAGCAGCTTCGATGTTTTGTTTCTGAATAGCAGCCAGCACTTCCTGGGGCGCCATATTATTGGCTGCCAGACGATCAGGATTTAACCAGATACGCATTGCATAGTCTTTCGCACCAAACACCATTGCCTGGCCTACTCCCGGCACACGTTGTATTTCCGGGATGATATTGATCTTGGCATAGTTCTGCAGAAAAGTTTCGTCGTACGTCTTTTCATCATCGCTATACATATTGGTCACCATAATCATACTGCTCTGTTGCTTCTGCGTGGTGATGCCTGCCTGCACAGCTTCAGCCGGCAATTGATTGAGCGCTTTAGACACGCGGTTCTGTACGTTTACAGCAGCCATATCGGGGTTGGTGCCGAGCTTGAAGTAAACGGTGAGCGTCATGGTACCATCGTTGTTGGAGTTAGACGTCATGTACGTCATATTCTCTACGCCATTCACGGCTTCTTCGATCGGGGTGGCTACCGAACGTGCTACCACCTCGGCATTAGCTCCGGGATAGTTGGCCTGCACCTGCACACTTGGCGGTGCGATGTCGGGAAATTGTGTGACTGGTAAAGTCGTTAGCGATAGCACGCCCAGCAACACCAGTATCACTGATACCACGGTAGCCAGTACGGGCCTTTCTATAAATCTTTTTAACATCTTTTATTTAGTTATTTGGGTAATTGGGTAAATGGGTAAAACGTCGCGAATATTTACACAATGTTCTACTCCGCTCAACGCGACAAACGCGAGCAAGCATCGACAGATTTAACCCTTTAACTTTTTTAACGTATCAACCTAAATCGGATTAACCTGCAACAAGCTATCCATAGAGAGCAGTTGTGGCGCTATGACCGTACTGTCTTTCAGGTGATCGAGGCCGCTGTAGGCAATTTTGTCGCCGGCTTTGATACCCGATTCTACGAAATAGTACTTGCTGTTTTTGTCTGCAATCTGTATGGGCTGGCTCACCACTTTATTATCACCGGTAACCGTAAATACAAACACCTTATCCTGGATTTCGAAGGTTGCTTCCTGCGGTACGGCCAGTACCGCGCTATGCATTTCCGGGAGTTGCACTTTGCCGGTGCTGCCGGTTCTCAGCAGACCTTTGGCATTCGGAAACGCTGCCCGGAACGTAATTGCACCCATCGTTTTATCAAACTGTCCCTGCACCACCTCTATCTTTCCAGGCTCGGAATAAATGCTGTTATCCGCAAGCTTTAATTTCACGGGAGGAAGTTGCTTGATTTTTTCTTCAACGGTTGCGCCCGGATAATGGTTTTCGAATTTGAGGTAATCTGCTTCACTCATCGAGAAATAAGCATAGACTTCGCTGACGTCGGAGATAATAGTCAGCGCTTGTGGTTCGGCACGACCTACCAGGCTTCCTTTTTTATAAGGGATACGACCTATATAGCCATTCACTGGTGCTTTGATCAAAGTGTATCCCACATTGATGCCGGCATTCTGCGACATTGCCTGAGCCTGTGCTACAGCGGCTTTTGCAGCTTCATACGCGGATTGCGCCGTCTTTAGTTGCACATCCGAAACGATATTATTTTCTACCAGCGGTTTCAGTCGTTCCACTTCAATCTTTGCTTTATCCATGCTTGCTTTTGCCGCTAACAAGCTTGAGTTGGCATTGTTCAGCAGTTCGCTGTAGCGCTGTGCATTGATCCGGAATAAGGGTTGCCCTGCTTTTACATAAGCACCTTCATCTACATAAATCTCTTCCAGATAGCCGTCTACTTGTGCGCGTATCTCTACATTTACCTTTCCTTCTACGGTCGCAGTGTATTCGCGATACGTGGTCGCCGGTACTTCATTGATCTTTACAACAGGCACCGGCATTGGTCCCTGCGCTTGCTGTTGGTCTGCCGCTGAATGACAGCTGCTTAATAGGATCAGCATCGCTGCTATCAGTAATGGCGCATTCTTCTTTACCTTTCTTAAATAGTACAATTTTGGCTCTTGCATAACAATAAACATTTAATACGCCTGTGCAGGCATACGACGGTATAGACAACAAGGATCACTTATCCCCTATACAGTGATTAAAAAAATTTAAAAAAAAGAGATTGAACGGTTCTGCAATGGAGCAGAACATAGGCGGACAGCGGAATGAATATACACGTGCCGCCTCAAAACTAGATTATCATGGAGTTCAAATTTACACCGCAAAAATACAGATGGTATTTTTCTTACGGATTTACCTTATTCAGGGATTAATTGTACTTATTAAGGATGCCTCTTTGAAAATGCGCCGGCGTACTACCGGTATGTTTTTTAAAAAAACGATTAAAATAGGCATCATCCTCGAAGTTCAATTCCCATGCGATCTCCTTCACAGAGTGCTTTCCCCAGAATAAAAGCCGTTTGGCTTCCATGATCCTTTTAGCGTCTATCAACTGTTTTGCAGTTTTTCCGGTTATGGCTTTGATGGTATCGTTCAAATGGCCGGGCGTTACATATAGCATCTCCGCATAGTGCATCACCTGTGTCTTTTCTGCATAATGCTGATCAACCAGGCCACGGAATGTACGCACCATGTTGTTTTGCGTGGCATCGAAACGGACATTTTCATGATCGTTGCGCAAAGTGCGGGCACAGCAAATAATAAATGCCGAAAGCAAACTACGGATGATCGCTTCTTTCTTCGGCTTTTTACTCGCATATTCCTTAAACATCAGTTTGGCATACGTTACCAGCTCGTCCATCTGCTCGCGCGTCACCGCTACAGAACCACTGTCAAACATGCATTCCCAGCAGGCCAGCATACCTTCCGTTTCATGCATAATGTAATCTTTACTAAAAGAAATACTGATGACTTCGTGCTTTTTATCTGTATCGTGCATATGCACCTGTTCTGGTGAAATAAGCAGAATAGCCGGAGCCTGCACCGGGTATTTTACAAAATCGAGCTGATGCATAATTTCCCCGGAGACGAGCAGATCGATGGTATAATTGGCGTGCCGGTGTGGCTCATCCAGGTGCATCACTACTTCATCACAGAGGTTACTGCTGATAATAAAATCAGTTTCTCCGCTGTTGCTTTTAGCATCAAAAACAGGAATAATTGCTTCAGTTTTCACAATCGTAAACGTAAAAGGCCGTGCAAACTACAACAAATCAGTTGAGATAACGGCAGGTTTACACATTGATAATAACTAACGGGCTATCGAAATAATCATGTGTCAATACATGAAAATTGCTGAAGGCGGGTGTTTTCGGAAGAGACCCGAGACTTGTTGCCTCCGATCGCAAAGGGAAAATCACATCATTAAGGGGAGATGTCTAAGATCGAACACAACCGTTTTTACTGGCTGGTCTAATTGAAAAATACGAAACCGGATCGCTCGTCCCATCCCTGAGGTCATCGCGGTGAGCAGGAACGACAACTGATGAACAGCCGGCGAACAAGAACAAAAAGGCCACCTAAACAAGTGGCCTTTTAGCGTTATCAATCAATCGTCAAAACGATCTTTCCCGATTTGCTACTGCCGGTATCCATCCGGTGTAGCGCCGTATCGGCATCTTTCATCGGAAACACCTCGTCAATAACAGGTCTAAGCTGATGCTCATTAATAAAATCGAGCATTGCCTGAAAATCTTTTGCGGTCCCCATTGTAGAACCGAGAATGGTCAATTGTTTCCAGAAAATATGACGCCCGTTTAAGGCAGGCACATCGCCGGCGGTGCCACCGAAAAAAACGATCCGTCCACCGGGGGCAGCGAGATCCGTTAGTTTGGCAAAACCTTCGCCCAAGGCACTGTCTATCGTCACGTCGATACTACCCGCCATTGCTTTCAGTTGGGCGGCCCAGTCGGCGTCTTTATAATTGACACCACCCTTCGCGCCCATCCGTACCGCCATATCTATTTTTTCCTGCGCACTGGACGTCACATAAACCTCGGCGCCGCATGCGATGGCAAACTGCAAGGCGAACATCGCAGCACCACCACCTACACCAACGATCAGCACTTTATCGCCCGCTTTACATTTCCCTTTAGTAAACAAAGCGCGGAATGCGGTCACTCCGGCCAATGGGAACGCTGCTGCCTCTTCGGCGGAAAGGTAGGATGGTTTGAGATGAAGATTAGCGGCGGGTACATTCACATATTCGGCAAACGTACCGTCATGCGGTAAACCCAATATATTATATGCCTTTTGCTGGAAATCTTCCGAATCGCCCCAATTCAGCGAAGGATCAATGATCACTTCTTTGCCGGCCCAGGAAGGCGCTACGCCCTCGCCTACTGCCGCAACAACGCCACATCCGTCTGAACCGAGAATGATCGGAAATTTTAACCCTGCATACTGACCACGCTGAATCCACCAATCCCGGCGATTAAACGCGGCTGCTTTCAATTTTACGATGACTTCACCTGGCGCGGCTACAGGATCGTTTACTTCCTTTAGTCGTAACGGTTCGTTGATACCGTCTAAAACGATTGCTTTCATAAACCGCAGATTTTAAAGAGTAGCCATATCGATTACGAAACGGTAACGTACATCGCCTTTCAGCATACGATCGTACGCTTCGTTGATATAGTTCATATCGATCACTTCTACGTCTGAAACGATATTATGTTCTGCGCAGTAATCCAGCATTTCTTGTGTTTCAGGCAGACCGCCGATCAACGAGCCGGCAATACTGCGGCGGCCACCGATCAGGTTGAAGCCCAGGATTTCGGTTGGCGTTGGCGGAACGCCCACACAGATTTGCACGCCATTTACGGCCAGCAATTGCAGGTACATATTGTAATCGTGCGGCGCAGAAACGGTGTCAATAATAAAATCGAAATAACCTTGCACCGCTTTTACTTGTTCGGGATCTGAAGTAAGTACAAATTTATGTGCGCCGAGACGTTGGGCATCTGCCTCTTTTGATGGTGAAGTACTCAGCATCGTTACTTCGGCGCCAAATGAAGCTGCAAACTTTACGGCCATATGCCCAAGGCCACCAAGACCGAGCACTGCCACCTTATGACCTTTGCCTACTTTCCAGTGACGCAGTGGCGAGTAAGTGGTGATGCCGGCACAAAGCAATGGTGCTACGCCTTCTAATGGCAGTTTGTCGGAAACACGCAACACAAAATCTTCATTGGTCACGATAAAATTGGAATAGCCGCCGTAAGTCGGTGCCTTTGTATCGCGCTCCAACGCATTATAAGTAAAAGTGCCACCTTCGGAGCAATATTGTTCCAGCCCTTCCTTGCAATGGTTACATTCACGGCAGGAATCGACCAGACAACCAACAGCGGCAAGATCACCGACTTTAAATTTGGTCACCTGTTCGCCGACTTTAGTAACACGGCCTACGATCTCATGACCAGGCACCATTGGAAAGATTCCTTCGCCCCAGTCGTTTCGGATCTGGTGCAGATCGGAATGGCAAACGCCACAGTATAAAATATCGAATTGTACATCGTGCGGACCTGGTTCTCTGCGTTCAAAGCTCCAGGGGGCAAGCGGTGTGGTCGCATCCTGGGCAGCGTAAGCTTTTGCTATTGACATAGTTTTGTTTGTTTTTTTATGATGAGAAATGAGCTGTTGCAAATATCTGTAATTCCTGTCAGGTTGATCATTTGTAAAGCTGCAAGGTTGGGTTCACGCCAGTCTGATTTCACGCAAAGTAGCCTGGTAGTAAACTAACCACGGATTAATTTTTTTAAAAAAATTTACGTCAATGGTTCTTTGGATTTTTTCCGTGGAATACCTTGATTCTACTGTACTGTCTTTACATTCGCTACGGCAGAGCCATTGCGGATTTCCTCGCTACCTGTTTTCACCAGTACGTCCCCTTGATTCAGCGCGCCATAAACTTCCATCTTACCATCTACTTCGCGGCCGATTTTCACATTTACCCATTCGGCTTTACCGTTTACGATACGGATCACAAAAACCCGTTCCGTAGCATTTACAACGGCCGTTTTCGGCACAATAAAAGTGCTGTCGGTTTGGTCCATCGGAATGGTAGCCTCTGCGATCATTCCCGGCAATAATTTTTTGCTGCTGTTATCTATGTCCATCTCGATGCGTTGTGAGCGCAAGCGGGTATCGAGCGCGCCGGCGAGGCGGGTTACTTTAGCTGTAAAATGTTCGTCGGGAAACGATTTCACCGTAAAACTCACTTCACTTTTGCCATTGAGATAACTGCTGTATGCTTCCGGAACAGAAATCACCAAGCGTAGTTTCTTTTGCTCCTGCAGCGTGAAGATCGGCAATTCCGAACCTTTACCGGATGGACCTACATAAGCACCTGCACTTACATTTCTTGCCGTGATGATACCGGAAAACGGCGCCTTGATGACGAGATAATTTTTGTTATCGCCGATCTCGTTATAACTGGCACGCGCTGCCTGTAACTGCGCATAATCCGATTTCTGTTTTGCCAGCGCAACATCCAGATCATTTTGAGAGACAGTTCCTGGCGTTTTACTTGTTTCTAGCAAACGATCGTAAGTTGCTTTACTGGAAAGATAGATCGCTTCCTGTGATTTTAGTTTTGACTCGGCGCCGGACATCTGCGAACTGATTTCGGGTGCTTCCATCGTCGCCAGCACCTGCCCTTCCGTTACTTCAGAGCCTACGTCTACATTGAGTTTCTTTACAAAGCTGTTTACCTTGGCATACAGGTCTACTTGCTGGAAGGCAACCAGTTCGCCGGGAATCTGCAAAGAAGAAGACAGTTGGCCCTTATGCAGTTGAAATGCGTCCAAAGGCGGAGCCGGAGCGGCATGTGTCTCATCTTTGGCCTGGGAAGTACTGCAACTTTGTACCGCGAGTGCTAAAAGCGCTGCTACGGATAATGCTGTGATTTTCTGGTTTAATATTATTCTGCGCATATTATTTGTGATTATCGGACAGTTCAGGAATGTAATGAATGCTTTCTTCGTCTTCCGGATCAAGTGAGACGGATTGAATGGTTGCTTTGCCTTGAACCCATGCAAACACAAGTGGCAAGATAAATAAGGCTGCAAAGGTAGAAGCGATCAGCCCGCCAATTACCGCCCGGCCCAGTGGCGAGGTCTGATCTCCGGCTTCGCCGAGCCCGCTTGCCATTGGTATCATACCGACCACCATCGCGAGGCTGGTCATCATGATTGGACGTAAACGTAACGCAGCTGCTTCTCTCGCTGATTTCAGCGCGTCGCCATTATGTTTGCGCAGTTGTTCTGCATTGGTGATCAACAATACGGAGTTGGAAATAGATACCCCTACCGACATGATGATACCCATGTATGATTGCAGGTTGAGCGTAGAGCCCGTAAGGATCAGCAGCAGCAGCGAACCTAAGATTACCGCCGGCACGGTAGCCAATACGACCAGCGATACTTTAAACGATTGGAAATTGGCGGCCAGCATCAGGAAGATCACTACGATCGCTACGATCAATCCGGATTGCAGACTATCAAGCGTTTCGGTCAGCGTATTCGTCATGCCCTTTGTTTCTACCACCAGTCCGCGCGGTAAGGTGCCCAGCGAAGCAATCGCCTTCTGTACATCTTTTGCAGCGGTTCCCAAGTCTTTATTATTGATATTAGCCGTTACCGAAAGCGTTGGCAGTACGCCGAGGTTATCGTTTTCGCCATAAGTGGTATCGGGTACAATATCCGCTACATCATTCAGGATCGGACGCGCTGAATTACGCAGCACCGGAATTTCCTTCACATCGTTTACAGTAGTAATTTTATTTTCGGGCACTTGCACCTGTACGTTATAACTCAAACCAATTTTTTCATCCACCCATACGTTTTTCTCTGTATACCGGGATGAGGAAGTGGAAGCAATCAATGAACGCGATACATCGCTCACGTCTACTCCTAACTGTGATGCCCGCTGACGATCTATATTAATATCGATAGAAGGATACTTAATCGACTGGCCGATCTGGATATCACGTAGATACGGGATCTGTTTCAGCTTGTCTATTATTTTATAAGCATATTCTTCGTTTTGTTTTTTCTGACGACCGGTGATCCGCACCTCTACCGGCGTCGGTGATCCCTGGCTCAGAATTTTATCGGTCAGCTCTATCGGTTCAAACGAAAGCTTCACATCCGGCATGGTCTGTGTTACGCGATTCCTGATCTTTTCTTTCAGCTCATCCATATTCACTTTATAGCTTTCTTTCAATGCCACCTGCATCACCGATTCGTGCGGACCGGCCATAAACAAATAGATCGGGCTAATGGAAAACAGTGAAGGGTGTTGCCCCACATAAGCCGAAGTAATCTCGACATTATCCTTACCCACAATATCCTTGATAGCATTAATCAGGCCAATTGTCTTCTCTTCCGTGCGTTCCAGGCGAGTTCCATCAGGAGCACGAAGACGCACCTGGAACTGCGAACCATTTACTTTCGGCAATACATCACGACCGATACCACTCAGCAGCAATGCTGCAATAGCGCCTACAATCACCAGGTAGCCGATCACGATGGCTTTACGCTTGGGCATCATCCGGTCGATGAAACGCAGGAAACGCATTCTCAATTTTTCGAAACGACTTATTTTACCATCGCGGTTACCGTCTTCCCGTTCTACCAATGCTTTTTTCTGCTCCCAGGTATCATGCTCACTTCCGCCGTGCAGTCCTGCTTTTTCAAAAGCTTCCGCATCCGTCATGTTTTTGGGATGATGTTCTTTCATCAGCCAGTTGGCCATGATCGGTACAAATGTTTGTGCCAGGAAATAAGAAATAATCATGGAGAAACCGATTGCCAATGCCAGCGGCATAAACAACGATCCCGGAATACCTTCCATCGTAAATGAAGGCGCAAACACGGCGAGGATACAAAACAGGATCAGCAGTTTCGGAAACGCGATCTCCTTACAGGCATCCCATATGGCCAGGGCCTTGGGTTTACCCATATCCAGGTGCTGGTGTATATTCTCGATGGTCACCGTACTCTCATCCACAAGAATCCCGATGGCGAGTGCCAGTCCGCTCAGCGTCATGATATTGATCGTTTGCCCGAATAAACTAAGGAACAATACCGCCGATATGATGGAAGTAGGAATGGTAAGAATTACGATTAGTGCACCACGGGCATCGCCGAGAAACATCAATACCATCAACCCCGTAAGAATAGCGCCGATAGCACCTTCGGTCAGCAGACTTTTTACGGAGTTAATTACGTAAGTCGACTGATCGAATTCATAAGAAAGCTTTACGTCCTCCGGCAATTGTGCCTGTAAACGCGGCAACGCTTTTTTCAGATTCTGTACCACCTCCCACGTGGAGGCATCGGCAGATTTCGCAACATTGATATATACCGAACGCTTGCCATTTACCAATGCATAACCGGTGGTCACATCAGCTGCATCTTCTACAGTCGCCAGATCGCGGAGATAGAGGTTTTGTGCGCCACCTTTGAAGATCGGGATGCTTTCAAATTCTTTAATGGTCTTTATCGTGTTGTTTGTTGGCGTGATGTAATTCTGATCACCGATCCGTACGTTACCCGAAGGGGCAGTCTGGTTGTTGACACGCAGTGCTTCCACCAACTGATCGGGTGTAAGATTGTGTGAACGCAATAATTCGGGATCCGCTTTAATGACGATCGTTCGTGCATTCCCGCCGAAAGGCGGCGGTGCTACCAGTCCCGGAATGGTGGTAAAAGATGCACGAACATACACGTTTGCCAGATCGGCCAGCTCGTTGTTCGTGCGCTTATCGCTGCTCAAAACCAACTCACCGACGGGCAAGGTTGAAGCATCAAAGCGAATAATGAACGGTGGTTGAGAGCCTGGCGGAAAGATTGCCTGCGCGCGGTTTGTAAATGCCGTAAGCTCCGCTGCTGCCTGGGCCATATTAGTGCCGGGATAAAAGCTGATCTTCATCAGGGTAAGACCCTGGATATTTTTCGTTTCGATGCTTTTCACCCCGTTTACGAAAAGCATGATGTTTACATATTGCTTGGCAAAATAGGCTTCCATCTGGTTCGGCGTATAACCGCCAAACGGGTGTGATACATAGATCACCGGCAAATCTAGTTTCGGGAAGATGTCAATTTTGATTTTCCTTACGGCATTGACGCCGAAGAAAAACAAACCGGCTACGATAACCAGGATCGTTATCGGTTTTCTTAATGCTAATCTAATTAAGTTCATATGCTTGTGCTGCCTCTAAAATTCATTGATAAAAATTCCGAAATCTCCGCTGGCTGCGGCTTTGAGTAATAATGCCTGCCATACGTTATTGTAGATAATATCGCGGTCGGTTTCGGCGCGGTTGAGTGCATACAAAGCCTGAGTTACGTCCACAATATTGCTGAGTCCGTTGCGGTACATCACTGTTTTCTGCAAATAAGCGTCTGACGCTGCTTTCACCTGTATCGGCGCTTCCCTGTAATTATCCAGCGCGTTTTTGATTTTAGTATCCGCCAATATTTGTTGCGCTCTGATCTGCTGATCGGCCAGTGTATATTCATCCTGTAAGGCCTTTGTGATCAGGCTTTGCGATTTTACCTGTTTACTGATACGCAAAGTATTGGTCAGGTTCCAGGTAAGCCCTACACCAAACAGATAATTGCTGCGCGTTGGATTTACCCCGTCGCCATAGGCCGATGAATAGGAATTCATATCCGCGAGTCCGTAATTATAATTGAAACCGGAGCCTCTGGTCTGATAAATACTGAACAAGGTAAATGCGGGGTACTGCAGCGAGCGCACATATTTTGTCTGCTCTTCGCTGAGCATTACCCTGCTTTTGTAATATTGCAGCAATGGGTGATCTTCGATATTGGTAACAGCAGGGGCGGCCAGTGTAGCCGGCACACGCGATACAAACATCGAATCCAGCACAAAATCGGTTGGTGTTACTCCCATGAGCTGTGCCAATTTATTAGCTTGTTCCTGTTCAAAATCGATGGCCTTTGTGAGCGCAATCCGGGCATTGGAAACTTCTGCATTTGCCATTGATGAATCCACACCGGCAATCAACCCGTTTTTGGTCCGAGTGATCACTACCGAGCGAAAAGTATCGGCACGCTGCAGGTTTTTTTGCCAGGAAATAGTGATGCGTTGTGCGGCAAGTAAGTTCAGATAAGCTGATGCTACTTTTACTTCCTGTTGAAATCGCTCTTGCTGATAATCATTTTCATCACGGTAAGCCACGGCCTGCGCAGCTCTTACTTTTTCTTTGGCACGGCCAAAGGCAAAGAAGTCCCAGTTCAGGTTTGCGAGATAAAGCGCTCCGAACGCGGCATTCCAGTTTTGCGTTGCTAATGCAGGACCGGAAGATGCGGTACCAAGTCCTACGGCGCCATATTGCGGTCCTGTCTGGCCGTTGACGGTTCCGTAATCCTGTTGTGCGGAAACATTTAAATTAGGGAGATATTCGCGCTGCGCCTGGCTGACGGTAGCCCTGGATGCTTTAGCGTAATTGGCTTTGGCCCTGACGGTGCCATAATTGTCGAGTGCGGTCTGTATTGCGTCTTTCAGCGATAATGCCTGTCCATTGGAATTTGTTTGGACCAATGTGATTGTCAGCAGAAAAATTAGAATGAATAAACGCCTCGTTATTGTTCCTGACCTCATATATTGATGAACCTTTTTGCATCGCAACCATTACAGTTGGATTTCCGGATGCAAAGTGCGCTCATCATTTTGAAGTAATTTTGAAGACTGCGGAATAGGGCGAAAATTAATTTCTATAATGTGCCAGCCAGCCTCGAAGGTATAGCGGATTTTGAATTTGTTTAAATCGCAGATCTGCTTCACGATCGCCAATCCGATGCCTATCGATTCGCCCGATTGATTTACTTTTTTAAACCGGCGAAATAAATCTTCCGTTGGGATATTAGGTGGATTACCGGTGTTTTTGATACAGAATTTATCTTTCGTGAGACGTACCTCTATTTGCCCTTTTTCCGGCAGATTGTGGCGAATGGCGTTACTCAGCAGGTTATTCAGCAGAATGTCTGCAAGCGCCGGATTCAGCATCACAGGGACGTTAGAATCGATTTGTCTGTGCAGGCAGATTCCCTTCACTTCCATCAGGTCCGCAAATGCGCTCAACGCATCTTTAGCGCTCCGGCAAAACTTGATGTCTTTCGTTGCATCATATTCTTCATTTTCCAGTTTTGTCAGTAATGTCAGCGAACGGTTGATCTTAGACAATTTTTCAATTGCATTCTGCATATCCGAAATCAGGCTCGCCTGCTCTTCAGTGATATCAGATTCTACCAACAACTCCATTTTACTGCGGATAATGGCCAGTGGTGTCTGCAATTCGTGTGAAGCATTTTCACTGAATTCTTTCAGCGCGGCATATTCGTCCACCGCTTTATCGGTCATCTTTTTCAGAAACACATTTAGCTCGTTCAACTCTTTAGTACCGGTTTTCGGCAACTGTATCTTTTGCTTGCTCTTAATGCTGAATGTCTGGATCGTTTTAACCGTATGATAAAATGGTGCGAGTATTAATTTAGAAATAACACTGCCGGAAATAATGATAAACAGTAGCGAAAGTGCTACAATACAGATGAAGGAGCTCAACAGCCCCATCAAAATCTCATTGGCCTTGGTTACATAATTATAAGAAGAAATACTGTAGCTCTCGCCGTTGATATTATAAAAGGATTTTACGGAAAGCCAGCATTCGCGGTGTTTGATATCAGGATTGTAATAAGTGTATTCGTGCACTTCTGCTGTAGTGACCGGCGTATTCTTGCCCAGTATTTTGATATCGACCGGCCGGCCGCGCATATATTTATCCGGTGCATTCCCGGTTCTTATCTGTTCGGCAATAATATCGTTGTAATTCTTGAGCCGCTGCACTTCGGCATTGTTAATGCCGTTCTTTACTTTGTAATAAGCAAAAACGCCCCCTATCAGCATTGCAATAAGGCTGATACAGAGATACCACATGGTAAACTTATTTACGATCTTCATTCTTTGGCGGAATTAAACTTGTAGCCCAAACCATACACCGTATCTATATAATCCGTCCCTTCTGCTGCGCTTATTTTCTTCCGGAGATTCTTGACGTGCTGATAAACAAAATCAAAGTTAGAAAGATCGTCGGTATAATCGCCCCAAAGATGCGCAGCAATCGACTGCCGTGAAAGCACCCTGTTTTTATTGACGAGGAAATACAACAGCAGATCGAACTCTTTGCGGGTAATATCCAATACGGTACCGTTTACGGAAGCCTCAAGCGTATCAGTATTTAATATAAACTCATTGAAAGTAACAATATTGGTGCCGTCCAGTTTCTTTCTTCTGAAGATGGCCCGCAACCTTGCATGTAATTCCGATAAATGAAAAGGCTTGGTCAGATAATCATCTGCGCCGCTTTCGAGTCCGTTGATACGATCGTCCAGGGCATTTTTTGCAGAAATGATCAGTACCCCACTCTGAATATTTTCATTTTTCAGGTGCTCCAGCAATGCCAGTCCATTGCCGTCGGGCAACATAATATCCAGCAGAATGCAATCATATTGGAAAAGGTGCAGCTTTTCCTGCGCATCATTTACCGTATAGCTCACCTCGCATATATACCCTTCTCTCGCAAGATAATCATGAACACTGGCGGCCAGCTCCTTATTATCTTCAATTAGCAACACTTTCATACGGTTACAAAGGTAAGCAGGAGTTTTTGAAGAAAATTTGAAGCGAACAAACCACTGAGGTTGAGGCACATGACAGGATGTGGCTTTCCTCGTTCGGTTGAGATGCCTGTGTACCTTGCTGAAGACTTACGCTCGTGCAACCTGATTACTGTTGTGAAAATCGGCTTAACTCATATTTAATGCTGATTACCAGGAAATACTTTACTATCATTAAGCCTTAAATCTGCTTTCTAAAAACCAGATATCAGCGATTATGGATGCGGCCAAAGGCTTATTTTAGCTATTTTTGGGGCTCTGAAACAGCAAGAGCATACCTGATCTTGACACTAACGAACAATTATTTATGCGTAATATTAAAATTATCGAAGTAAAATCGGAAATAGGTGCGGGCACCCGCGGCGCCAGTCTGGGCGCAGATGCCATTCGCATTGCCGCACTCGATTTTATGAGTAGTTTCTTTGTAAATTTTCCTACCGAACAGGTAGAAACCGAAAACAAATTATTGTACGAACCCATCGAATCTCCTTACGCCAAACGTATCAAAGGTATCCTCACCATGTACGAGCGTGTATCCGAAGCAGTAAATAACACATTGAAATCGGGCCTGTTCCCGGTGGTACTGGCCGGCGACCATAGCACTGCGGGCGGTACCATTGCGGGTATTCGTAAAGCTAAACCCAAAAACCGGCTCGGTGTGATCTGGATCGATGCCCATGCCGATCTGCATTCTCCCTATACCACCCCATCGGGCAATATGCACGGTATGCCGCTGGCTGCAGCACTTGGCGAAGACAACAAATCGAACCAGGTACACAACCCTGATGCGCAAACGGTAGATCTCTGGAACAAACTGAAGAATGTAGCAAAGATCCAGCCAATGATCAATCCGCAAGACATCGTGTTTATCGGACTGCGGGATTATGAAAAAGAGGAAGAAGCAATATTAAAAAAGCACAATATCAAGATCATCCCTGTTCAGGAGGTGCGTCGTAAAGGTGTGGAAAATGTAGTGCGCCAAACAATGCAACATCTCAGCAATTGCGATGATATTTATGTTTCGTTTGATGTGGACAGCCTCGACAGTTCTATTTCGAGAGGTACGGGCACACCGGTAAGCAACGGACTGAAAGAAAAAGAGGCTGAAGATCTGATCGCAACCCTGATGCAAAACCATAAGATCTGTTGTTTCGAAGTGACGGAAGTAAATCCAACACTCGACAAAGAAAACCTGATGGCTGAAATCGCCTTCAATATATTACAACGCAGCGTAAACCTGCTGCTGATGAACTGATTTGTGTGGTGAATGGTCAATGGATCCATGTCGTTCCCTTAAGAAAAATTGGTTTCCCGTCGCGAAATCAGATTGCGACGTCCTCATGCTTCGTCCTCGCAATGACCCGCAGGGACTGCATTAAAAAGGCTTAAGGAAACGATACCGAGTCCGTATTAAACTCAGCCAAAGAAAAATAAAAACGTCAGCCTCAACGGCTGACGTTTTTATTCCGAGCTATATTTTCCAAAAATAGCTACGATCTGCGTGTGCTCATCATTGATCATTCAACACTCATCGATTTAAGATCCCATCTTTACAACCAGTTTAAACTCCTCTTTGCTGAGATCGCAAACAGACAGGCGCGACTGGCGGATCAGGGACATATTTTCAAGCTCCGGCGTTTCTTTCATCTGAGCGAGTGTCACCGGCTTTTTCAATTTTTTTACCGGTTTCAGATTCACCACTACCCAGCGTTCATCGTCGGTAGTCGGATCCTGGTAAGCTGCTGCGCTCACCTCCGCAATACCTACTACTTCCATGCCTTCATTGCTGTGATAAAACAATACCTGGTCACCGACAGCCATTGCCTTCATATTATTTCTTGCCTGGTAATTGCGTACGCCGTCCCAAAATGTCTCGCCGTCGGAAACAAATTTGTCCCAGCTGTACTTAAACGGTTCCGATTTTACTAACCAATAGTTCATGTTTGTATTATTGCTTGCCTTTTATTGTTTTTGAAAATCTCGGGTAAGTAGGTTTATTTATCGCGCTGTAACAGGTATGTAGCAAGATCATGCAGCGGCTGTTTTCTTTTGCTGAGTACCGCAATTTGCTCCAGGCAGTCGAAAGCCTTGTTGGAATAAAGATTGACCTGTTCTCTGCAAGCTGCATCTGCGCCGGTGGCTTTAAAGAGGTCCAGCATTTGCGCTACCTTGTCTTCACGATCGGTTTGCAATAGTGTTTCGATAGCACTACGCTGTTCACCGGAAGCGTTTTCCAGCGCCTTTAGTAACAAGTAGGTTTTCTTGTTAGATTTGATATCGCCGCCGTTTTGCTTGCCTATTTTATCGGTGCCGAAAGAATCGAGATAATCATCCTGCAACTGGAATGCGATCCCTAAATTTTTACCGAATTCGTAGATCTTCTCGGTGTTGCCATCCGTAGCGCCGCCAAGCACCGCTCCGATCTTCAGGGCAGCCGCCAGCAGCACAGAGGTCTTCAAGGTGATCATATGGATATACTCATCGATAGAGACATCAGCCCGTGTTTCGAAATCCATATCCCATTGCTGTCCTTCACAAACCTCGATCGCTGTTTTGTTGAATATCTCCAGTACATCTTCCAATGCGTTTTTCACCTGTGACATCTGGCGATAGGCATAAATCGCCATGACATCGCCACAAAGAATACCCGCTGTAAGGCCATATTTTTCATGCACAGTTGTATGTCCGCGACGCAGCGGGGCCTTGTCCATAATATCATCATGAATGAGCGTAAAGTTGTGAAAAAGCTCAATGCCGCTCGCCGCGTGCCAGGCATCTTCGATAATGTCGCCAAACAGCTCGTTGCCCATCAGACATAATACCGGACGCACTCGTTTGCCGCCTAATTTTAGCAAATAATTACACGGTTCATACAGCGTTTCCGGCTGCTGCGGAAAGGTTTTCTGACTGAGGAAATAAGTCTCGAATTGTTGTACCAGGCTGGCAAATGAATTCATGGGCGCAAGATAAAGAAAGACGTACAGACCTTTTGCATAATTATTGCCACAAAACCGCGAAACGGGGACTATCTGCAACAAATAACACGGGAAAAACAATACGTAAGAACATCGGGAAATTTTGGCCGTTGAGCGTGAAACATCCCGTATTGGACTGTTTTAGTAAAATCAGAGCACAAACTGGCATCAACTTTGATCCTTTCTAAGTAAGTAAAAACCATGTTATGAAAAGAGTTATTTTAATGCTCGCGATGATGTTTATCGGCGCAGCAACAATTCCAGCAGCAAACGCCCAGGTCCAGATCCAGGTCAATATTGGCAGCCAGCCTTTGTGGGGTCCTGTAGGTTACGATCAGGCACAATACTATTACATTCCGGACGCAGGCTGTTATTACGATATCAGCCGTAGCGTTTTCGTTTATCCCCAGGGCGGCCAATGGATCACAGGCCCAAGCCTTCCCGGCCCCTATGCAAACATCGATTTGTACCGTGTTCACAAAGTTGTCATCAATCAACCGAGTCCATGGTTGCACGACAGGGACTACAGAGTCAAATACGGCGGGTATAAAGGTCGTTACGATCAAACACCGATCCGCGACAGCCGCGAAAACAAATATTACGCGAATCCGCAACATCCACGTCACAACGAATGGCATGACAATGGTCACCACAACGGAGAAAAAAACCACGGCGACCACCATGACAACGGCAAGCACAATGGTCAACACTAAAAATAATAGACAGGGACCTAAAAAAACCGCGCAATTGTTGCGCGGTTTTTTTTATTTCTTCAGCAGCGGAAGCTGTTTGTAGTCTAGCTTCAATGCTGCTTAAAGAGCCAAACAGGCTATCTCTTTTTTCGCTTTTGCGGAACAGATTTTTCTGCCGGATTTTTCTTTGGTTTCGCACTTTTAGGCGGTTTCACCTGGTGCGGTTTTTGGCCCGGCGTTGTACCCATCGGCGAACGGCGACGTTGTACCGGCAATTCCAAAATCGTGTAATCAATCTGGCGCTTATCGAGATTGGCAGCGACTACACGAACCCTTACTTTATCGCCCATCCGGAAACGTAGCCCCGTATTGCGACCTACCAATGCATATTCATGTTCCAGCAATTCAAAATCGTCAAATTCTGCGAGGTCAGCAATAGAAACCATGCCCTCACATTTCTGCTCTACCGTTTCGGCCCAGAAGCCGAAGCTCGCCACACCGCTGATGACGGCATCAAAATCCTCGCCCACATAACTTTGCATGTATTCGACCTGCTTGTATTTATTGGCGCTGCGTTCCGATTCCATGGCACGGCGTTCCTGGTCGCTGCAATGACGGCACTGTTGCTCCAGTTGCTTGATCGGATGAATATCGGATTCAAGGCATTCAAATAAAATACGGTGCACGAGCACATCGGGATAGCGACGGATCGGTGAGGTGAAATGACAATAGTTTTCAAAACCCAGGCCGTAGTGGCCGATGTTTTCCGTTGTATAAACCGCTTTGGCCATTGTACGGATGCCCAGACTTTCCAGTACATGCTGTTCCGGCTTGCCCTGCACCATAGCCAGCATTTCATTGAAAGAATGCGCAATGCTTTCCGGCGAATTCAAATCGAAACGAATGCCGAAACGTGTAGCAAAGGTTGTAAACAGTTTCAGTTTGTCTTCATCCGGCACATCATGTACCCGGTATGGAAACGGAACCTGCTTGTCTTTGACCTTAATATTGGAAACATATTCTGCTACCGTCCGGTTCGCCAGCAACATAAATTCTTCAATCAGCTGATGCGCTTCTTTACTTTCTTTCACAATAATGCCCACAGGCACGGCATGTTCATCCAGCTTAAAACGTACTTCCTGCGAAGAAAAATTGATCGCTCCTTTTTTGAAGCGTTGGGCGCGCAGATTTTGGGCAATCCCATTCAGGATATGAATTTCTTTTTCGTAATCGCCGCTGGCGCCTTCAATAATTTCCTGTACCTCCTCGTATGCAAAACGACGTTGCGAGCGGATCACTGTTTTACCTAACCAATAGTCTTTTATTTTTCCCGCTTTTGTGATCTGAAAAACGGCAGAGAATGCATATTTGTCTTCATCGGGACGCAGCGAACACAATTCATTCGATAAACGTTCCGGCAGCATCGGCAGTACGCGGTCAGGCAAATACACGCTCGTAGCACGACGATAGGCTTCTTTATCCAGGTCACTCTCTGCATGAATATAATGACTGACATCTGCGATATGCACACCGATCTCATAATTGCCACCTCTTAAGGTTTTGAAAGAGATCGCATCGTCAAAATCTTTTGCATCAACCGGATCGATCGTAATGGTAAGGGTTTTGCGAAAATCTTTTCTTTTCTTCACTTCATCACCGGCCACGCCCTCCGGGAAACGAGCTGCTTCTTCCATAACTTCATCCGGAAATGTAAGCGGAAAGCCGTTTTCCACCAGGATTCCCTGCATCGCTATTTCATTAGCCGTTTCATTAGTGAGGATACTGATCACCTCACCTACCGGATTTTTTGCTTTTTCATTCCATTCAATAATGCGCACGATTGCCTGATCGCCATGTTTGGCATTATGCAGGAGATGAAGCGGAATAAAAATATCTACGGGAATATTGTCTTTGGATGGAACCAGAAACGCGTAATGCGCGTGTACTTCCAGTCGCCCGTTAAATTCCGTTTGTTTGCGGTGCAGTACTTCTTTTACAACCCCTTCCTGGCGGCCGTTTTTACTGCTGTGAACCACGGCCACTCTTACTTCATCGCCATTCAGGCCGGTACCGAGGTTTTCTTTTTTAATGAGAATATCCCGTTCCAATCCCTCTACGATCACAAAGCCCATGCCACTGCGCGTTACTTCCAGCTTTCCTTTATACAAATGTTCGGCTATATGTTCTTTCCCTTTCTTATGATGTTTTCTTGCGCTCATTCTGTTCATTTAATTCACTAAATATAAGCAAATAGGCCGCAATAAAGCAATACGGCAGGCCGTTACCGGAAAATTAACCGCCATTTCATTTAAGTCATAACGCTATATGACTTCATCGAAACTAATATCCATACTGTCGAGATCAGACAAACCGTTGTGCTCCGCGAGTGCTTTTTCGGTATAGCGCGTCACCAGTTGATCGAACTCAGAACCCTTACCCAGCAGGAACTCCACGACAATCGGCAATACAACGATCCGGATGCCCCAATCGTTTAGTTTGTCTTTATGCAAGTGCATTCTGGCCGCATCTTTTTCAGTAGTTACAATCACTTTATCCGCTACATCCCAATTCTCGAAAGCCGCTTTTATTTCCTCCATATCCTTCGTCACGAAATAGTGATGGTCTGGGTAAGAAAGTACATGTATTCCCCTTGAAATAGCTTCCACATGATTTACCAGCGGCTCCGGACGAGCAATGCAACATACGAGTACTACATATTTATCGTTCAGTTCTACCACTTCATTGGTAAAGAAATCGTATGGTTTTTCATAGCGTATCGTTGAGAAAAACAAATGTTGATGTGCAAGCGGATTTACCTGTGATTTGATGGCATCAGCTTCCTGCTGTGTTAATTGCGGCGGGCATTTAGAAACAATGATAATATCGGCACGTTTATATGCACTACGCCCTTCACGCAGACGACCATAAGGCAAAATATAATCGGAATAGAACGGACGGGAATAATCGGTGATCAAAATATTCATGCCAGCCTTTACCGAACGGTGCTGAAAGGCATCATCGAGCAAAATAACTTCGGTATCCGGCCGGCTTTGTACGAGATATGGAATGCCCGTCATACGCTCCTCTGCCACGCTCACTGCAATCTCCGGAAACTTCAGGTGGTATTGCATTGGCTCATCCCCGATCTTCAATGCATTGGTATTTTCATTGGCCATCAAAAAGCCCTGCGTGCGCCTTTTATAACCACGGCTCATGGTGGCTACATTAAAGCGGTATTGCAACAGGCGTATCAGGTATTCCACATGCGGGGTTTTCCCCGTACCGCCTACGGAAAGATTACCGACCGTAATAACAGGAATGCTGAAACTGACGGATGAAGAGAATCCCGTATCGTACAAACGATTGCGCAGCCAGACGATCGCACCATAGATCAGGGCAAAAGGATATAAAAAAATTCGTACAAACGAGAATAGTTGAAATTTCATTTTGGTCAATTCAAAAAATAAAAAATAATAGTTGCCCGCATTTGCTTCGCCGGGTACAATCGGAGGATAAATACTCAATATTGCAAATCCTCAACGTTTCTAAAAATCTATTACGAGCCAGTGGTTTTCATAATTCGCTTGCGGTGTTGCATGCCCCATTTACGCAATTCGTCTACTACTTTATCAAGCGAAGAACCATAATCAGTCAGCGAATACTCTACCGTTACCGGCATCGTATCATATACCGTGCGTTTTACCAGCTGATTCAGCTCCAGGTCGCGCAGTTCTTTAGAAAGCATGCGATCTGTAATACCGGGAATCTCTTTGGCCAGCTCGCCAAAGCGTTTATTGCCAAATCCCAGTGCAATGATAATCGGTAATTTCCATTTACCGCTCAGCACATCAATTGCATCCCGCACGGGCGTTATCATTCCCTGGCAGGCAGTGTGATCTCTTTCTTGCTTTTTCATCTCGGTTCATTTACTATACCCAAGTATAGCACTATACACGAGTATAGTACTATCAAATGTATAGCTAATATAGATAGTTTTGTGTTATCAAAAAAACGAAAACAATTATGAAGTACGCATTACTGGCAGGCAGAATCCTTTTTGCATTGATCTTCCTGATGTCGGGACCTGGTCATTTTTCAGCCGCCACCATAGGTTTCGCGGCATCCAAAGGTGTTCCCATGGCCTCTTTTCTCGTACCATTTTCCGGTATTATCGAAATCATCGGCGGGCTCAGCATCTTGTTCGGCTATAAAGCAAAATGGGGCGCGTTGCTGCTCATCGTATTCCTGATTCCGGTAACCTTCACCCTGCATGCTTTCTGGAACGTTACGGACCCGATGATGAGGCAAATGGATATGGCTGCTTTTATGAAAAATATATCGATGCTGGGCGCAGCCCTCATGATCTCATATTTCGGCGCCGGCCCGGTAAGTATCGACAACAAACAACTGGCAAAAGCGTAAAGGCGCCGGTACAGACGCAGAAGAAAACTTTATTCCTTTTATTCCGATAAAAGCGTGTCTCCAACAGGGATACGCTTTTTTCTTTTTCCCCGAAAGCAACCCTGGCATAGCATCTGTGGCGGATAGCGAATGGGCGCAAACAAGAGCGCTGTCGACTCATTAATCATTTCCCGTTCAGCAAGCCACTTATTAATATAATTTATTTATATTTATTATATATACGACACAATTTCCCGGCAAACATCATCTTATGAAAGAGATCAAATACAGACAACTCGTTGTAACGGCCGTTTTGGGAATAATCATCTGGTTTATCCCGGTACCGGAGGGGGTGCAACCAAATGCCTGGCATTTGCTGGCCATTTTTCTGGCTACCATTGCGGGCATTATCATGAAAGCCGCATCTATGGGCACGATGGCGATGCTTGGCATTACGATGTGCGCCGTAACGGAAGTGCTGGCGCCGGGCGACCCTGTAAAATCTATCACGAATGCGCTCAGTGGTTTCGGCAATTCGACAATCTGGCTCATTGGTCTCGCATTTTTCATTGCCCGTGGGTTTATAAAAACAGGATTGGGCACTCGCCTCGCCTATTACTTTATTCGCCTGTTCGGCAAAAGCTCTCTGGGACTGGCTTACGGTCTCAATACCGCAGACTTGCTACTAGCGCCGGCTATACCCAGCAATACCGCACGTGCCGGCGGCGTCATCTTCCCGATCATGAAATCGATTGCGGTAAATATGGGCTCGATCCCAGAAGAACCGGCCACACATCGCAAAGTGGGCGCGTTTATGACGCTGAGCAGTTATAATGCCAATATGATCACGTCGGTTATGTTCCTTACCGCAACGGCCAGCAATCCGATGGCGCAAAAATTTGCGAAAGACATGGGCATTACTATCACCTGGGGCAGCTGGGCAATCGCCGCACTGGTTCCCGGTCTGGCCTGCTTTATATTGATGCCTTTATTCCTGTATAAATTCTTTCCGCCCGAATTAAAAAAAACAAAAGAAGCACCTGCAATGGCTGCGGAAAAACTAAAAGAAATGGGACCGATCACGATACAGGAATGGCTGATGGTGATCACTTTTATTGTATTGCTGGTACTCTGGATATTCGGCAATTTATTCCAGGTAGATGCCACTACCGGCGCGCTGATCGGGCTGTGCATCCTGTTACTCAGCGGCGTGCTCACCTGGGAAGATGTGAAGTCGGAGAAAAGCGCCTGGGATACGATTGTCTGGTTTTCTTCGCTGGTAATGATGGGCTCTTACCTGAACACATTGGGTTTTGTCGGCTGGTTCGGCAACCTCGTAGGCGGCCAGCTTAAAACACTCGACTGGCATTGGGCATTTCCGCTCATCATACTAGTGTATTCTTACAGCCATTACATGTTTGCAAGCGCTACCGCACAAGCGGCCGCCATGTATTCGGTATTTCTGTCGGTGGGTATTTCGGTGGGCGTGCCCGGCACGATGCTGGCCATTTTTCTGGGGGCTTGTCCTACCCTCATGGGCATGCTTACTCACTATGGCCACGGACCGGCACCTATATTTTTCGGCAGTTCTTACGTAGCAATGAAAGATTGGTGGAAACAGGGCTTTTTCATGAGTATTTTATTTCTTGTCGTCTGGTTTGTGATCGGGGGGCTGTGGTGGAAACTGATTCAACTCTGGTAATTTAATGACTCCTTATATAGAAGAGTTAAGCTTTAAGCTAACTTAAGCCGCCAGGTTGCATGTACCTTGCCTTGCTTTTTCGCCATTTCCATATGTTCCGGCGTAGCCGATTGCAGCAGATAAGGCATCACGGTCATTTCCTGGTAATTCATCTCCGCTTCTCTATCTACTACAAACCCGTTTTTATTAAAGAACGCTTCGGCCGTTTCAAAACTATCAAACATATTTTCGACGATATTATGCTGTTGAAAGAACCGGTTGAGCTCGTCACTCATACCAGCGCGCACATTACTGTATTCATTTTTGATATAGATATCTCCCGTAATCCAATAGCCGCCGCGTGCGGCCAACACCTTACGTATCATTCCGCAAAGCTTTTCCTTTTCCGCCATGCCGAGATACATCAGTAAGCCTTCGTTGACTATCACCAACGCGCCCGGCGGAAAATGGCTGACCGTCGCATCAAACGCCTGTTCATCGAGCGCATTCAGCGGTAGTATCTCCAATATTCCCTTTGCCTGAAAATCGCGTCCTTTCAATGCGTCGGTAAAATCTTTTTTTGTCTCGATCACATTAGGCAAATCGGTATCGATATAGTGTATTGCTTCTTTCTGAATAGCCGCTAATCCACGGAAGGAGAACCCGGACGAAAGTTCCAGGATATTGGAATGCGGAATATCAGACAAGAGCTGATCGATGCTCCAGTAGCGGTATTCAAAATGCAATACCCTCGCCCAGTAAAACATTTCACGACTGCTGTAATCCTGTACATATTTTTCGGGCGATGAAATTAAAGTGGCTGTTTCCTTAGCGTAAGGAATACTGGTCAGGCCTTTCAGGAGAAGGAGCGCTTTTGCCGATGGACTGATCGTACTGTAATCGCGGTTTTTGTTTTCCATACTGTGATAGTTGCCAATCAAAATTCAAAAGTTAAAACGGAAAACCCAAAAGTTTATTTCAGCGTTACCAATCGCCGCCATGATGAATTTGCCAGGACGTCCAATTTATAAACTATAACTTCGGGCAACTGATAACTTGCAATCACTAAAATTCCTTGCCATGGCAGCTAATGAACAACTGGCCAATCGCGTGCGCGAAATGCTGGCCGAGCATACTGAGCAGATCACCGAAAAGAAAATGTTTGGCGGCATTTGTTTTATGGTCGATGATAAAATGTGTGTAGCCGTGAGCAAAGATCATCTGATGGTACGATTAGATCCGGCCATTTATGACATTGCTGTTGAAGAAAATGGTTGCAGACCAATGATTTTAGGCAACAGGGAAATGAAGGGTTATGTACGTGTAGACGAAGAAGTACTGCATACCCGGAAGCAATTGGCACACTGGATAGGCCGTGGGCTGGCGTACAACCAATTTGCAAAGGCATCGAAGAAAAGGAAATAGTGCCACAATCGCTGAAGTTTGACTTACTGATTCGACATGCAGTGAGGAGGCAATCGGAGCCTTGGCCATTTACCATCTGCGATCATAAAATCGGCATCAGCCATTTAATGTAACTTTGCCACACCAAATCAATCAAAAACACTTTAGATATATGCTGCTTAAAAAGACGAAGATTGTTGCAACGGTAGGACCGGCTTGTAATACGTATGAAAAATTGCTCGCGCTGGTAAATGAAGGTGTGAATGTATTCAGATTAAACTTTTCGCATGGCACACACGACCAGCATCACGAAGTTATACAGCATATCCGCCGCATCAACGATGACTTCCCTTTTAACATAGCCATTCTGGCCGATCTGCAAGGTCCGAAATTGCGTGTAGGCGATATTGAGAACGGCGCACTCGACCTGAAAAAAGATGATGCGTTTTACTTTACCAATGAGAAAGTAACCGGCACGCTGAATAATATCTATATCTCTTATCCGGATTTTCATAAAGATGTGCGCATCGGCGAAAAAATTTTGCTGGACGATGGTAAAATAGAAGTACTGGTTACGGAAATAACGGCGGATAATCGCGTTAAAGTAATGGTCACCGTACCCGGGGTTTTGTACCCGCGCAAAGGTGTAAATCTCCCGGACACGAAAATTTCCTTGCCTTCCCTCACGGATAAAGATCTCGCCGATCTCGAATTTATCATCGGTGAAAATGTAGACTGGATTGCGCTTTCGTTTGTTCGTAAAACAGAAGACATCATCGATCTGCGTCAACGATTAAAAGAAAAAAACAGTCCGGCGAAGATCATTGCCAAAATAGAAATGCCCGAAGCGCTGGAGCACCTGCGCGAGATTATCCTGGCTTCTGACGCGGTGATGGTGGCTCGCGGCGACCTCGGTGTCGAATTGCCGCTGCAACAAGTACCGATGGTGCAGAAGAAGATTGTGCGTATGTGCATTCACCGCGCTAAGCCCGTGATTATTGCCACCCAGATGATGGAAAGCATGCTGGACCGGACGCGCCCGAACCGCAGCGAGATCACAGATGTTGCCAATGCCGTGCTGGAAGGGGCTGATGCATTAATGCTGAGTGCGGAAACGGCTACCGGCAAATATCCCGAACTGGTAATCCGCACGATGTCGAGCATTATTACCGAAGTAGAAAAAGAAGAAACGGTGTACAACAGGAACCTGGTACCACAGCCGCATTCGCCTTCTTTCCTGAGCGACGCGCTTTGCTACAATGCCTGTGAAATTGCACATGATATTAATGCCAACGCGTTGATCGGCATGACACAGTCTGGCTACACTGGTTTTATGCTCTCCAGTTACCGCCCGCGTTCTCCGCTTTTTGTATTTACCAAAACGCAGACGCTGGTCAATCAATTGAGTTTAAGCTGGGGCGTGCAGGCATTTTATTACGATAAAGAGGAAAGCATTGATACTATTATAGCCGACCAGATTGATCTGCTTAAACAAAAAGGATTGCTTAAAACGGGCGATATCGTGATCAATACGGGCAGCATGCCGATCCATGAACACTTGCCGACCAATATGCTGAAAATTACAAAGGCTTAATAACCGATGCCTGAACTGTAATGACACGGAAACAGAAAATTGCCGAGACTGCACAGCGTTTATTTGCCGAAAGAGGCTACGAACAAACGTCTACACAGCTGATAGCACGCGAGGCTGCGGTATCGGAAGCTTTGATATTTAAACATTTCGGCAGCAAAGAACAGTTGCTCGACTATATTATCAAAAGCGGCTACAAGCGTATCGTAGAACACAACCGCGGTATGCTGGCGGATAAAGATCCGCTTTCACTGATCTACAAAGTCATTGATCTGCCTTATAAACTGGTAAGCGATGAGCCGCTATTCTGGCGACTGCAATCGAAACTGACCGATATGCCATTTGCGCAAAAGCAATACGAGCGCTTCATTCAGCCGGTAAACATCCTGCTGTTTGAAGCGTTTTCGGCGTTGCGCTATGAAAATCCACAAAAGGAAACAGCTTTTCTGTTACTTATCGTTGATGCGATCTGGAAAAAACTGGCCACCGCCAACACGCAGGGCATCCCGGAAATGCTGACGTTTATTAAAGGAAAATATCTATTAAAGAGTTAAATAGTTAGAGCATTAAATAAAACAAATCGTTGTCAGAATAAAAATGACGAATTACCGGTTTACCCCTTTAACTATTCAGCTCCATTACGGATTTTCCCCCATTTAACTTACCACGAATGATCCGGGAGAACCGGCGATTCGTAAATATCGATGCGAACGTTAATCCTGCCAGGAAACCAATCCACATGCCAGCGGCGCCCATTTTAAAAACAAAGGCCATCAGGCAACCGGTCGGGATACCCACTACCCAGTAAGCAATCGCCAAATAAATAGTTGGAATGTGCACATCTTTAATACCGCGCAACAAGCCCACACCTATGGCTTGCGTGGCATCGGATATCTGGAACACAGCTGCGTAAAACATCAGCACGGCAGCCAGGCTTACCACCTGCGTATCATTATTGAAGATTGTAGGCAAATAATGGCGTGCTATCACAAAAAAGATGGCGCAGAAAATACCGTAACACAATCCGCTCAGTAACGTACTTTTCCCGATCACCGCAATCTCTTTCCAGTTGTTCCTGCCCCATGCATTACTTGTACGAATGGACCCTCCCTGCGCTAGCCCCATCGATACCATAAATGTAAAAGCCGCACAGCTCAGCGCAATCTGGTGCGCCGCTTGCTGCACCGCTCCCAGGGTACCTATAATAATTCCCGACACGGCAAATGCGCCCGACTCCATGCCAGCCTGCAGACTACTCGGCACTCCTATGTGCAACAGCTCTTTCACGGTCGATAGTTTCAGTTTCCATTGATTTTTTCGTACGGCTATATACCGTTTAAACAACGGATGTATGGACACCACGGCCGCCAACGCAATCAGTATAATGATACGCGTAATCAGCGTACCGAAACCTGCCCCCAGCAATTCCATCCGCGGAAAACCCCAGTTACCGTAAATAAGCAACCAGTTCAGGAAAATATTGATCGGCAAGGCCGCAAATGAAAGCACCATCGCAGTACGCGTACGTTCTAAGCCGTCGGTAAATTGCTTGATGGACATAAACATCAGCATGGGAATAGTAGATAGGGCCATCACCTGCAAATACGGTTTCGCCAGCACTGCAACCTCTGGGTCTTGTCCGAGATGAAATAAAATATCCGTGCCCAAATTAAGCAGCAGAGCGATGCATATGGCCGCAATACTGCAAACCCATAAACCATTATAAAAATAGTGCGATACTTTTTGGCTGTCATAACGTCCGTGCGCCATTGAGACGCTCTGCGATACCGACATCGTCATGCCGATACCCAAAACGAACGGGATGTTCATCACACTGTTTACCAGGGCCGACGCTGCAAGGTGGCGATAGCTGATAGCGCCAACCATCGCACTGTCTATAATCCCGAGTGCCATCTGTGTCAGTTCTCCTAAAATAATAGGTCCCGACAATTTCCATGTTTTTACTGCTTCTGATCTGATCGACATAACCGGTGCAAAGGTAAGGAGATCACTCATGCCTGATTTCCGATTGCTGATTTTTGTATGGTGTATGATGTACGGCTCACGTATTTAAAAAGAATCACGAGGTTGCGGGAAGCAACGACGCCGTCACAACAATTGATCCGAATCTCAAATGATCCATCTCAAATAAGCCGGTTATATATGCTTCAGCCTACCCCAAATAAAAGATGCCGGATCAACTTCGATCCGGCATCTGAAAAACAAAAACTATATCAAGCCTTATTTCTTCTGACTGAATCTATAGCCCACCGATAATTGGAACGATGGCATCTTGTACAATTGGTTAGATACATCTTTTGAACCTTGTGAGCCCGCGTTATCCCAGAAAGTACGGGTCATGCGGAGATCAACCTGCACCGCCGGAGTGACCTGGTAACCCAGACCAACCAGGTAGCCTAAACCAAAGCGGCTGGCAAAATCGCTTGTCGTGATTTTTGCTTTACCATTTACAGTTTGTATAGGCAGCACATTGGAATAAATAGTAGAGTCGAGCGTTTTCTTCACCGTATAATGCTGGTCGATCTCTTCGGTATTGACACCAAAATTGTATACCAGGTTCAAGCCGCCCATCACGTACAAACGGCCAATGGCATAACGCACGGAAATCGGCAATTCTACACTATGCAGGATAGAGAAGTTGAAATAATGCTGTACAGAGTCATCGGTACGGGTGTAGATTTTGTAAAACTGGTTACCGTGGTAGCGACCGATAGAGTCAACACCGGTAGTGTTTACGTAATTGTCGTTAATCGACAACCCTTTGTTGGAACGGTTGATGTACTTCAGTTCCGTCAGGATACTCCAATGGTCATTGATCGCTACTACACCGGAAAGACCAAACTGGAATCCCATCATCGAGTAAGAGCCGAATGAAGCATTCAACCCACCCGTAATACCGGGATAGAATTTGATCTGCGACATGCTGAATTTAGCACGGCGCACCATGTCCTGGAAGCGTTCGGGATCCCAGGCGTAGCTCTTGTGCGAAGACACTTTGTAGTTTGCCAAAGGCACCAGCATAGAGTTCTCGTCAGCGCTGGCTGACGCAGGGGCTGGCGTTGGTGCCGCTGCAGCCGGAGTTACCGGAGCACCTGACTTACGTGCCGTATTCTTCGCAATCGCGTTATTTGCCGGAGGTGTTACCTGTTTAGGCAATTCAGGCGTTGGAGCTACCGTATTGTTCTCAGCGGTTTGTGCCGTCATACGTTGTGTCAGCACCACCTGTTGTTCTATAGCGATCGTATCGATACGCATGCTCAGCGTATGAGTCGCGTTATCGTGTACAAAGCGCTGCAGGAGTTTTATTTTCTTCAGCGTATCGCGCAACATCTCGGTGTTATTGTTCGTCACCATTGCTGTAGCACCTGCTGCATTGTTCTGATTGCTATTATTAGTCGTCGTACTGTTGGCTGCGGCTTGTGGTAAAATAGTACCCGCATTATTGCCTGCCGGTTGGTTGTTGTCAACAGCCGTTGTATTTTTTACCGGTGTCAGCGGAGCTTCCGGCGCATGTTTGATGCTGTTTTTATTCGCTGCAGCATTCGCACTTGCAATCACAACCGTTTTATGCTGGCCCGATGCCAGTTTTTCGCCAATGTCGTTTCCATTAGCAGCGGCCATATTAGCGGCAGCATTATTATTGGTTGTTGTTACAACTGTATTAGTAGCAGTCTGATCATTAGATGCGGTAGCTGTTCTGTGATTTTGGCTATTGCTATTTGAAGTATTTACGGCTACACTGCTTGCGGCGGTCTGGCCATCAGGTGTATTTGAAGTTGAATGATTATTGCCGGTGGCAGTAGCATCATGGTTTGCCTGCCGATGGTTATCGTTATTTGTAGGAGCAACGGCCGCAGTGCCTTCTTCAGCAGCGATCTGCGCCTGGCTTTCTTCGCTGGTAGCGCCTGCCACTGTGTTGTCTTTCGTATTTTTTACAGCCTGATCGATGTCTTTTACCGACACAGCAGCATCGTTGTCTGTATGCGTACGGGCAGCCACAGGACTACCGTTCACAGGTTCGGAAGCATCGTTCGACGATTTTTTGTTGTGGTTATTTTCCTTCACGATTTCATAGCCTTTATAACCGCCCACGCTTAAAGCAGCCAGCAAAAGCAAACCGGTAAAATAACCCGTGATTCGTCGCCAGTTCCAGCCAACGGCTACAGGCTCTGAAGGCATCTCCTTATCCAGGAGTGCTTTCATGTTCGTCCACGCACCCACACGTTCTCGCTCCTCACCTCCACTTAAGCGTTGGCGAACCAGGTCATCAATATTTATCATGTTTTTATCCATGCGGATAAAATTTTTATTTTTTTAAGTGCAATTCGAGTTTTTCAATTTTGTCTTTCAGCATCCGTCTTCCTTCCGACAAATGCCATTTTGATGTTCCCTCACTGATTCCCAGCATTTTTCCTATTTCCTTATGGGAGAACCCCTCCATAATATATAAGTTAAATACTGCCCTGGTAGCATCTGGCAAAGACTGTACCAATACCAAAAGCTGGTTATAATACAATCCCTCCGCGTGGTCTTTATGAACAAGCTGATCTTTTTCGACCAGCATTATTTTTTCCTTGTAACGGATATTCTGCTTGACGAAATCTGAAACAGCGTGAAAAACAATTTTTCGCAGCCAACCTTCAAAAGAGCCCTGGAATGTATACTGCCCGATTTTCTGAAAAGCTCTCAAAAATCCGTTGTTCAATACCTCTTCCGCCTGCATCTCCTCATCTATATACCTTCTTACCACCCCCATCATTCGCGGATAGAAAAGATGGTACAGCCGTTCCTGAGCACTCCGCTCATTGCGCGCGCAGCCGTGTATAAGCTCTTCGAGCTCACTCGTATGACCAGGAACTGTATATGCCAAGGACAAAGACAAGTAATGGGTTTTAAAACAAATTGTTGACTTAATAGACTCTGATTGAATGTGAATGGTTGGGCAACACTCAATACTTCACCGTAAATTAACAATAAATTCCCACGGAACAAGCCCCGGAGGCGGGATTTGAAGGAGCAACAATCTGCACCGGAAAACATCTAAACAACTGGTTAGCAGACAATTTCATCATTTATAGCAGTAAAGCCGCAAGCGGCATGATCCCGGAAAAAAAATTAAAATAGCCGTTCAAAAAATACAACTGGCTTATGGAATCGATATCATTGCAGCATCTTTTTTTCAAACACCACCTATGCAGCAGATCATCCGTATCGAAGCGCCTTGCGATCAAAACTGGGACCAGATGAAGCCGAACGACAATGGCCGTCACTGTGCCAGTTGTTGTAAAACCGTGGTGGATTTTACCGATTGGCCGCTGGAATTAATTGCTCAATACCTCCAGGAAAAAGGAAAAGGGAATGTTTGCGGGCATTTTCGCGCCAATCAATTGAACACACCGTTTGAAACGCAGGAGGCATTAGCCAACAAAGTTTGGCAGGCAGCCATTCCACTTTATAGAAAAATTGCAGCGTTGATTATCTTATTTTTCGCGGTAACGATCAGCTCCTGCAACACTCATACAACCGGCACACCGGAACAACAACCGGTCACACAAAAAGACAGACCAGCATTGCCGGATACAGGCAAACTCCACTTTGACGGGACGGCGTCGATCGCGCCTGTTCCATCTTACCTGATGGACCGAGGTGCCGATACAAAAACAACGAACCGGGAAGGTACCCCCAAACACAAAAAATACAAGAAACAGCAAACAGTCGATACGATTCAGGCGGAGGCCACACCTGATCCTGGCGAGCCCCATTTTCAGGGGGCTCCAGAGCTCGTCAGAGATACCTACAGGGTACGCCAAAATATTGTTCCTGCACCCGACTCCACCAATAAATAGCTTTTTATGCAGCAGATCATCCATATCGAAGTACTTGTTAAATAACCTGCGCAAAAAAGCCGGGCTAAGATTAACCCGGCACCTATATAATACGAAATAAAAAGGCATGACTAAGAATAGCTCAGCCAAAATCTACCTATAAACATAGCAAGCAGGCACCACAGATACCATCGCAAGTTTTTGGGGGGCTTACCTGGATCTATTACCAGTGGTACATAGCGCCGGGATCGAATAGCCGCTGATTAATCAAAAATCAGGCACCCATCGTCACCGATTAATTATTATCTTTTTGCCCGGAAAATTGACATTGTACCGTGGCGAAACAAACCAAAACTGTAAAGGCACCCGAAGCAACTACTATTCCATCAAAGAAGCAACTGACCGTTCCCTACCCTTTGCTCTGGCTGGCATTGGTCGTCCTACTATTATATGCAGGCAGCGCCGGTTTCGGATTTACCGAACTCGACGATTCTATCTTCATCCGCGACTTTCAGCAATACAATGAAAACCTCTCCAATCTGGCAACATCGTTTCACCGCGGCGTATTCGACGCCACGAATGACACCTATTACCGTCCGTTGTTTCTCGACTCTATGCTGCTCAATTACCAGATCAGTGAACAAGCGCCCGCCGGTTACCATATCGTCAACCTGCTGTTCCATCTGTTGTCGGTAACCTTGTTGTACCAACTCTTCCGCCGCTTATCCATCAAGCAATGGCAGGCTTTTGTGCTGACGCTTTTGTTTGCAGTGCATCCCGTTCTGGCACAAGCCGTAGCCTGGATTCCCGGGCGAAATGATACCATGCTGGCTATTTTCCTGCTCTCTTTCTGGATTTGCACGCTAGACTATACCGAGACCGGAAAAATAAAATGGCTGGCGGGCAGTATCCTGGCATTGTTGTTCGCATTCTTTACCAAAGAAACAGCTGTATTCGGCGCACCTGTTGCATTTGTACTATTAGTGATGTGGCAACGCAAAAACTGGCTCGATAAAAAATTACTGATCCAGTATGGCAGCTGGATAATTGTTTTCCTGATCTGGCTGAGTGTCCGTTCTGCCGCAACGCTCAAATCTTCGCCGCTGGCTGCTTCACAGATAGTACACGACTTCGTGGGCCGCTTGCCATTAATTATTCAGTATCTCGGTAAAATATTCCTGCCCTTCAACCTCAGCGTTTTTCCGGTGATCGAAGACACGGTATATTATTATGGTATCATCGCAATCGTTTTGCTGGCAGCTGTTATTTTTCTCTCGAAGAATAAAGATACCCGCAAAATAGTTGCAGGCTTTGCCGTGTTTGCACTCATGTTGCTGCCGGTTTTGATCGTTCCGAAAAGCCTTAATGAACAAACCTTCGAACACCGTCTTTATCTGCCTGTCATCGGTATATTGATGATGCTTCCGCAGACTATCCTGATGAAAAATACCTGGAATGAAAAGAAAGTGTTTTACGGATTCCTCGCAGTAGCAGTTATATTTTGCGCGCTGAATTACCGCCAGCAGCAATTCTTCTCCGACCCGCTGACTTTCTGGAAGGAAGCCCAGCGCAGCTCGCCAAGCTCTGCTTACGCAACCATGATGTACGGCGCACGTATCGAGGACCAGGCAGAAGGTGCAAAACTTTTCCGCAAGGCGTATACACTTAATCCGAAGGAGAAATACCTTAATTATTATTATGGCGTAATGCTGCAGAAAGAAGATTCGGTATTGCAGTCCGAACCTTATTTACTTACGGAGAAAAAAATATCCGATTACTACGAATGTGATTTTTACCTGGCAAGGGTGGCCATGGAAAAGAAAGATATGCAGGGCGCCATCGGTTATCTCGAACGCTATATCACCCGTGATCCGGCCAATCCACAAGCCAATAATAACCTGTTGCTGCTGTATATCGATACGCATCAGAAAGCAAAAGCCGAAGCGCAGGTAAAGCATATGACGGAGATCGGAATGCCGGTGCCTGCGGAGGTCACGAATCGTATCAACCAGCTATAACTATCGTCCACCCAGACTCAATTTCCGACTTTTGAATTTTGACTTCAGATTTAGTATATTGAGTACGCAAATCCGCATGATATGAAATCAACTATTGGCGTATACGATACGCACGACAAAGCCATAGAAGCCGTACAAGAGCTGCAAAAGGCGGGATATTCCACCAAGCACGTAACATTATTGGGGCAGGCAGAAATCAAGGATGAACATATGCAGATCAAAACCGTAAATCCGGGCAAGGTGGCTGTTACCGAAGTGGGTATCGGCGCCGTAGTAGGTCCGGTAATCGGTGCATTGGCCGGCGCGGGCATTTTTGCGATACCAGGCCTGGGCTTTTTGTTTGGTGCTGGTGCACTTGTAGGCGCTATTGCGGGTTTTGATTTTGGTTTGATCGGCGGCGGTATTGTTTCCGCATTGACCATGCTCGGCCTCAAAAGCGACCGGGCGTCTCTGTATGACAAACATTTGAAAGAAGGCAAATTCCTGGTGATCGTACACGGCACCGACCAGGAAATCACCAAGGCCAAAGACATCCTTGAAGCACATGGTGGCCATATCGAACTCGATATTCACCTCTAGCAGATAAAATCCGGACAACAAAAGGCCCCGGAGAAATCTCCGGGGCCTTTTTATTTATCTGCGATAAGTCCTGTGGCGAATGACTAGAAACGTTCCAGGCCGCTGAAGAAAAAATCACCTTCGATCTTAGCATTTTCATCGCTGTCAGAACCGTGTACAGCGTTTTCACCGATTGAAGTAGCATATTTCTTACGGATAGTACCTTCTTCTGCCTGAGCAGGGTTGGTGGCGCCAATTAATGTACGGAAATCTGCAACGGCATTGCCTTTTTCGAGGATTGCCGCTACGATCGGGCCGCTGCTCATGAATTGAGTCAGTTCACCGTAGAAAGGACGCTCTTTATGCACTTCATAGAACTGGCCAGCCTGAGCAAGGCTCAGCTGCGTGTATTTCATAGCAACGATGCGGAAACCGGCAGCGTTGATCATTTGCAGGATGTTACCAATGTTACCGTTGCGCACTGCATCCGGTTTGATCATTGTAAAAGTACGATTAGACATATTGAAAAGTATATTTTTTAAAATTGACGGCGCAAAAATAGGGTTTATTTTCGCTTTTCGACCTTTTGTTTTTTTATTATGTTGTGAAAAATATCACGTCGCGTACCACGTTAATTGTTAAATGCTTTTAACGCTTTGGTACAGGCGGGTTTTAACCAGTTTACTTACATTTGTCACTTGCAATACTAACTCATGTCATTATTCCTAACATTAATGCTGCAGGCTGATACTGCGGTTAAAGCGGTTGCTGATGCCTCCAAAGATTCACAGGAAAGTATTTCTCTTTTCTACCTGCTGAAAGAAGGCGGGGTTTTGATGATTCCATTATTTATCTGTTCTATCATTTTGGTATATGTATTTGCGGAACGATGGATGGCGATTCGCAAGGCGTCGGAAACCGATCCTACGTTTATGTCGCGTATCCGCGAGCAGATCACCGGCGGCAATATTGTAGCCGCAAAATCACTGGCGCGCAGCACCAGCGGACCGGTGGCGCGGATGATCGAAAAAGGTGTAAGCCGTATTGGCCGCCCGGTAGACCAGATCGAAAAATCAATGGAGAGTACGGGCAAACTCGAAGTGTACAAACTGGAGAAAAATCTTTCAATACTCTCAACCCTGGCCGGCATTGCCCCCATGTTCGGATTCCTCGGTACTATTGCCGGTATGATTATCCTGTTCTTCAACATCCAGCATCAGGGCTTTTCGCTGGAACATATTGCCGGCGGTATCTATACTAAAATGGTGACTTCGGCCGTAGGACTTATCATTGGCCTGCTTTCATATGTTGCCTACAATTACCTCAACGCGCAGATCAATAAGAATGTAAATAAAATGGAAGCGGCTTCGGTAGAATTTCTGGATATCCTGCAGGAACCAGCGAAGTAATTTCCAATAGGAAATTGAAGCAGCGATTTAAAATCGCCGTCGGGCAGAGCGGAATAAAAACCAATATAATGTGAAACGTGCTTCCCAACTCGCAATAACGAAACCTGGGATCTGCAACTCACTATTGACATTCACCATCGACTAAAACCAACGCGTGTGAATCTTAGAAAAAATTTACGGGAAAACTCGGAGCCACATACTTCAGCATTGAACGATATCTTGTTCATCCTGCTTTTGTTTTTCCTGATCATATCTACATTGGCAAATCCTAATGTAATCAAGCTGTCTGTTCCCAAAGCACAGAGCGACACCAAGGCCAAACAAACGGTGATGGTCTCGATCGATTCACTGCAACGTTTTTACGTGGGCACCAAGCCCGTATTGGTCGATTCGCTGCAACCCGCTATTAATGCCATTGTAACCAAATCGCAAGACGCCGAGCCAACCGTGGTGATCAATGCCGATAAAAAAGCTGATGCCGAAAGCATCGTGAAGGTAATGGTTGCGGCACGTGCCTTACATTTGCGTACGGTAATGGCCGTGGATAATGAACACCGGTAGGCCTGAAGCAAACAGCCCAAAGCGCAAAGCTTTCCAATACAAATAAGCGTTCGGCTTTAGGCTTTATGCTATTTTGACTTTTGATTTTTGACTTTTGACTGCGAACAACATACTAGACACACCCGTAGAATTCCTGAAAGGAGTAGGTCCCCAGCGCGCTGAATTACTAAAGAAAGAGCTGGAGATAAGCACCTTTGAAGATCTCTTATATCATTATCCCTACCGTTATTTCGACCGTACACAGGTTACCAAAATAGCACAGATCGTGCCCTCCACAGAGTTCGTGCAGATGATCGGGATGCTGGTCAACATCAATGAAGAAGGAGAAGGCAGAAAAAAAAGACTGGTCGCTACGCTGTATGATGGCAGCGGCTCCATAGAGCTGGTTTGGTTTCAGGGCGCACAATGGGTGCGCAAAACGCTGGTGGAGCAGACAAAGTATATTGTCTTCGGTCGCGTTTCTTATTTTAACGGAGTGCCCAATATTGCACATCCCGAACTGGAGCTGCTGAATGCAGAAACCAATATTGCCGGGCAGCAGCCCGTATATCCAACCACCGAAAAGCTACGCCAGAAAGGGTTAAGTAACCGATCTTTCGCCAAAGTAACACAAGCGCTTTTCGAAAAAATAAAACCAAACGACATACCGGAAATACTTCCTCCCAATATACTGACGCAATACCGCTTGTGCAGCCGTTATCAGGCAATCCGCTGGATTCATTTCCCGGACACGGAAGAACACATGCAGGCGGCAAGACATCGCTTAAAATGGGAAGAACTCTTTGCCTCGCAAATGATGATTGCCCGGATTCGCCTGCAACATACCATTCAGCAAGGCTGGAAATTTGAAAAAGTAGGTGAACACTTCAACGGCTTTTACAACAATCACCTGCCCTTTCAGTTGACGAATGCCCAAAAGCGTGTACTGAAAGAAATCCGTCTCGACACCGCTACCGGCAAACAAATGAACCGCCTGGTACAGGGCGATGTGGGCAGCGGCAAGACAATTGTCGCAGTAATGGCCATGCTGCTCGCAATGGATAATGGCTTCCAGGCCTGTATGATGGCCCCAACCGAAATCCTTGCCCAGCAACACTTTCAGGGCATCAAGTCGCTGCTGGAACCAATGGGTATTGCCGTTGCATTGCTTACAGGCAGCATCAAAGGAAAAGAACGTAAAGAAATCCTGAAAGGGCTGGCCGATGGTTCGATTCCTGTTGCCGTAGGCACACATGCGCTGATTGAAGATAAAGTACAGTTTCATAACCTGGGCCTGGCAGTGATCGACGAACAACATCGCTTTGGTGTAGGCCAGCGCGCAAGGCTCTGGGAGAAAAATGCACACCCGCCGCATATTCTCGTAATGACGGCCACTCCTATTCCACGCACTTTAGCGATGACGCTATACGGTGACCTCGATGTGTCGGTGATCGACGAATTGCCACCCGGCAGGCAAGAGATCAAAACGATTCACCGTACCGATATTTACCGGGCAAAAGTGATGGAATTTGTACGAAGCGAGGTAGACAAGGGTCGCCAGGTTTATATTGTCTACCCGCTGATCGAAGAATCGGAAAAGATGGACTACGAAAGCCTTATCGCCGGTTATGACCAGGTAAAAATCTGGTTCCCTGAAGGAAAATACCGCATTGCTATGGTGCATGGCCGCCAGGATCCGGAAGAACGGGAGCGCAATATGACCCGTTTTGTCGGCGGCGATGCCGATGTGCTGGTTGCAACGACGGTAATTGAAGTGGGCGTAAACGTACCGAATGCTTCCGTGATGGTGATAGAAAGCGCAGAACGTTTCGGACTTTCACAGCTGCACCAGCTGCGCGGCCGCGTGGGACGCGGTTCGGAACAATCGTACTGTATTTTGCTGACAGGTAATAAACTTTCGGAAGAAAGCAAACAACGGATGTCGATCATGACAGCTACTGCAAATGGTTTCATCATCGCAGAAAAAGACCTCGAAATGCGCGGCCCGGGCGATATCTACGGTACCCGTCAAAGCGGGGTAATGAAATTTAAACTGGCCGATATCGTACAAGACTCGCCGATCCTGGAACAAACCCGCGTTGCAGCGCAACAATTAATTGCTGAAGACCCGGGACTTACCTTACCCCAACATCAGCTACTGAAATATACACTACTGAAGCAGGCGCACCAATCGGAATGGAGTAAAATATCCTAGCTCCGACCATTTCAGCGCGAAAATCATTCCCCAACCATTTATTTGGTCCAAAAGGCCACCTTTTTTGCCGGCCGGTAATGTTTAAGATCATCGTCCGGAATGCCGGCGGTCAGTTTTTATGCCCGTTACTGTCGCTAGTTTTGAAATTATACCATCACACACCGTCTCAAACAGCACACATGAAAAAGATCATTGTTCCTACAGATTTCTCAGCAGCGGCCGATAACGCCGCCCGTTATGCCGTTGAAATTGCCGCACACCTGGGGGCTGGTGTAACGCTGATGCACGCTCTTCCGCTACCTGTACCTGTTTCAGAAATACCGGTGCCAATGGAAAGTTACGGACGCGTGAAAGCCGAAGCGGATGAACTATTGTTACAATTGAAAAACAGATTGGAGAAAGAGCCGCACCGGGCGGTGCCCATCGACTGCTATGCCACGAACAACAGCTTTTTTGACGAGACGAAGCGTCTCAACGAACAAGAGGATGTATATGCAGTAGTCATGGGTACCACTGGCGCCAATGCCACCGCGGCCTTTTTTCTGGGAAGTTATAGCCTTACAGCACTGAAAAATCTTACGATTCCGCTTATTGTGGTGCCGCCTGCCTACAAGTACAACCCTATTCAAAAGGTAGCGCTGGCTTGCGATATGGAAGATGTTGCGGCAACGATCCCACTCAAAAGCATCCAGGAATTGCTGAAACATTACGAAGTTTCGGTTGATATTATTTATGTAAGCGACCATGGGGAAGGCATTTCGTCTGAAGCAATCCGGGAATCCGCTTTCGTAAAAATGTACCTCGCCGATTTCAAGCCTTCTGTGCAAATGCTGGCTGGGTTTGATATACAAATGGAACTGGAAAATTATGTAGCAAAAAACAACATCGACCTACTCTTACTGTTGCCGAAAGAAAGAGGATTTGCAGGCCGGATTTTTCATAAAAGTCTTAGTAAAAAGATGGTGATGCATCCTGCGGTACCGATGATGATGTTACATCGCTAAGCAAGATGACTCGAAAAATGAAGACCCCGGCATTTCCGGGGTCTTCATTTTTGATAGATGCGTTTAAGGGAAGAAAGGTGCGCGCATTCCGCTTTTACTTGTTCCTGCCGTTTGGGGGCTATCTTTTTCTCCAGCAGGTCTTCCCGCCCGGTGAGCTCAGAACAAAGCACAATTCCTTCGGCGAGCAAAGCTTGTTTTTCCTGACGGGTTATTGAGGTCAGGCAGGTAAGCGGATGTAATGCATATTGATCTACAATATCACGCAAGCCTTTTTTTGCAGGAAAATCCCAACCAAGCAAATTCAGCCCGGAGCAAAGTCCGTAAGCGACAGCGTCTTTACTGAAATGCGTGTTGGTAACTACCCAGCCTTTAAAAACGAATGGCTTCTCTTTTGCTTGCTTTCCTTGTTCTATATCTTTAAAACGGGCATCGATGTATAACGGGATCTTCACATCGCAATTGATTCCAGCCTGCAAATGAAATTTGCATTCGATCAAAAGACGTTCGTTGCCCTGTGTGGCCACCACATCCACTTCATGTTGCACACATTTCCCGCCGAACAATTGCCCGGTGATGGTTTCGTAGCCCATTTCCTGAAACACCCTGGCTATAAACTGTTCAAAAGGAAACCCGGTAGGGCCCAGCTCCATAATCGCGTTTTTCAGCTTATACTTTGCAGCCGGGCCTTTTTTATATTGTTTCAGAAACCGGAAAGCCATATGGTAAATTTCTGAAGTAGGAATACCCTCGTACAGTTTAGATTGTATCTGAGCTACTACCTCGTCAATAACTTCGTGAGATGCGCCGGAACGGGACAGCGAGCTGCGCAGTTTCTGCTCCGAGAACTCGTTGCGCTCCCCGGATGCCTTTGTAATAATCATCAGGTTGTTTTTCCGAAGCTAGCAAATCAAATCCATACCGTACAGAAAGAGTTGTATTCTTTCCGCAATTGGTTGACCGCGTCTTCTTCTGCTTGAAAGCGCTGTTCCTGGTGCTTCATTTGGTCTAGCAATGCGGCAGACACAAAGCCATCATTTGTTTTTGTTTCTGCGGCAATCCGGTCGATGTTTACACCGATGGCATGTTTGAGCTCATCGATATTGTTACGGTGCAGGATGAACTGATTCTGGAAATGTTCTATCAACGGTGCAATTTCGGCGCCCGTATTTTTTCCCGCAATTTCCGTAAGACGGTTATCCAGAATATCTATTTCCTCTTTGTAAAACTTCAATGCGCGAAGCCAGTCGTTATGGCTGCTGTGCCAATGGCGGATGTTGGTACGGTCGGCGGTCGGCGCTGTCTCAACAGCAATTTGTTTATCGTTCATAACGCGATTTTTTATTGATTCGGCAACAAATTAACGGCGACAAACGCAGCGGAGGAATGACCGATATCATTTCGGCTACGAATGGTTATCAGTTTTTTGACACCAGCAAAAAACGCTGTTCCCGGCTAACAAGAATCATAAACGTCGTTGACGGCAATCATTGACCTACGGCGGTTCACCCGGTTACATTTGTATTAAATCTGCCGGAGCAATAAACTGCAAAGGCAAACAACATTCATTTTTTAAAAACAAAAGGAGGATGACATGTCTAAACATTCCTTAATGAATTTGCGGGATGTATTCCCTACATCGATCGATGATTTTTTCAGCGACTGGGACGGCTGGTTTGGCAAGCAGCATTTGCCAACGCGTATGACAATCCCGGCCCTAAATGTTTCTGAAGACAAAGATGCTTATAAAGTGACCGTGGCAGCTCCAGGACTTGAAAAAGAAAATTTCGATATCGACGTGGATGGTAATACGCTTACCATTAGTGCCGTTTCTGAAAAAGAGAAAGAAGAAGAAAAAAAGAAATATCGCCGTCGCGAATACAGCTATTCCAGCTTCTCAAGATCTTTCACCATGCCTGCCGATGTAAAGGCAGAAGCGATTGAGGCAAGTTATGACAAGGGCATACTTACCATCAACCTTCCGAAGAATGAAAAAACAAAAAACAATACGGAGAAAAAAGTCCAGGTAGGTTAAAGCCTAAACTTATTGTAGTTGAAATAACCTCCTGACATTATTTCGCTGCAGTCTTATGCCTGTCCCGTAAGGCAGGCATATTATCTTCCCCAATAGAATAAAAAGAAAGAGCAAACATTGAAACAGACGAACTGCATAGAAGAAGTACAGGAAGTACAGGCCGCGCTAAATGACCTCCGAGATGATAACATCCTGCTTAAAGAACAACTTTCAGAGGCACTCAGCCAGGATGTTAGTACCGATTTCGTAGAAAAAGCGGAATGGTTTCAGCAATGCTTTCTGGAAACGGACCAGGTCATCGACTTGCTGCGTCATGAAATCAATATATTATTGAAAAACCTTCAAAACAGCGATCGCACAGAGCAATTCGAAAGTCAATGCAATAAATTGAAAACAGATGTAAAAAAACTGGCCCACAGTACCGGTGAAAACGCAAGTATGTTCCGTAGTTTTCTTGCGCGCGACACCGCCAATTAATTAAACATTTTCTTCAGCCCGGTATAATCCACTATTTTAATCTTACTGCCTTCCAGCGTTATAAGCTTTTCATCTTTGAGCTCACCCAGCATCCGTATCAGCGATTCTTTTGCCACACCCGCCATAGCCGCCATGTTCTCCCGCGACATATCTATCTGGAACGCAGCATCGCGTTGCGGATTGTATTTATCATAAAGCGTCACCAATGTATCGGCTACTTTTTTACGCAGAGAATTATACGCGATCGATAGCAGCTGTTCTTCTTTATCGTCTATGTTTTGCGCCAGGATCTTAATGAACTTCTGCATCACCGCAGGATTGCTGCCCAGCAAAGCCTCGAACTCAGACCGGGGAATAGCCGCCAGCTCTGTATCTTCCAGCGTTTCTGCCGTGTCTTTGTAAACAGCGTCTTCCATCAGCGGTATGTAACCGATAAAATCGCCTTCCCGAAACAGACCCGTAATAAATTCCTTTCCATCATCATTACGTTTATAAGTTTTTACTTTTCCTTTCTGCACATAAAACAAACGGGAAGGATGATTCCCCTCCCAATAGATCACTTGCTTTTTCTTATAATGATTGATACTACCGGCCTCTTTTAATGCCTCCAGGTGCCCGCTTCCCGATGATAAATCCAGCAGTTCGCCGACACTCTGCATATTTGCCGGCAGCGACTGTTTGATCCGGTCGGCCTTCTTTAACCTTACTTCTATGGCATTAAGCAATTCGGTTCCGTCAAACGGTTTGGTGATATAGTCATCTGCGCCCAGCTCCATGCCGCGGCGAATCTCACTGCGTTCGGATTTTGCGGTCAGGAAAATAAAAGGAATACCTTGCAGTTCGTCGTGCTTCTGCACCAGGTGCAGTACACCATAGCCGTCCAATACCGGCATCATAATATCACAAAGAATCAGGTCGGGCAGTTCTTTCAGCGCAATAGTAACGCCTTCTTTACCATCGCCGGCTGCAAATACTTCATAATCGGCAAGACTAAGGATCTCCGACATATTTTCCCTGATTTCTGTATTATCTTCTATCAGCAAGATCTTCTTTTGCATTATCTGTTTTTTTGGAAGGGTTTAAAAAAATAAACGTCAGCTCGAAACTAGTGCCAACGCCCAACTCGCTCCGGAAGGAGACAGCGCCATTCATCAATTCGGCATATTTACTCACGATATGTAAGCCGAGACCGGTTCCCTGTATATTCGTAACATTCGTCCCCCTGAAAAAGCGCTCGAAAAGATGTTGCTGATCTTCTTCGGGGATGCCCAGGCCTTTATCCGTTACCGATAAAAATAGCGATTCATCATTGCATCTGGAATACAATTCAATATTACTGTCTTCCGGCGAAAACTTAATTGCATTGGAAAGCAGATTCATTACAATGTGCTTGAGCAATGCAGGATCGAGCGCTATCTGTTTCGGACCTTCGTGTACATAGATAATCTCTTGTCCTTTTTTCAACAGGCCGTTTAGCTCCAGCACGATCTGTTGCAGATGAGCCTCGACGTCAAACAAAACGGTTCGCACTTGTGTCTTTCCTTCTTCAATTTTCCCTACCGACAAAAAATCGTTCAATACATCGGTCAGTGTATTTACGGACGAAACAATCCGATGCACATGCTTTTCCCGTTTAAGGTAATCTTCTTTTTCCTCGTATTTAGAAATAAGATAAGCCGAAGACAAAATCGTACTAAGCGGCGTGCGGAACTCATGTGAAGCCATCGATACAAATCTCGACTTCAATTCACTGAGCTCTTTTTCTTTTTGCAAAGCCGTACGTAAATCGGATTCCGCTTTTTTTCTTTCCGAGATATCGATTGCAATACTTAAATATCCCTCCAGCTGGCCGTGATTATTACGCATGGCCGTAAAGGTCTGCGAAACAGGAAATGTGCTGTCGTCGTTACGCACATACTGCAGCTCGCATTCATTGGAAATCCCATCGAGCGTTTTTTCCACAAGCATGTCAAACCCATCTTTGTCTTCCCAAAACATAGTGAGCATTTCTTTGCCGGTAATATCGGAAGCCCGGTAGCCAAGCTGTCGCTCTGCGGCCGGGTTAAACATCCTGATAATACCCGCTTTGTCCGTTACGCAAATAATGGCTTCGGCATGATCCCAGATATTGTTCAGAAATACATTGATGCGGTTCAGCTCGGCGTCTTTCGCTTCTGTTTCAGCGACCAGTGCGGCCAGCTGCTTTACAGTGCTGGTAAGTGTGAGCGTGCGGTCTTCTACTTTCTGTTCGAGCTCTTCATTGAGTTGCTGTAATGCATTTTCCGCAGCCTTACGTTGGGAGATATCAGACAAGAACGCGATCACGAATTTATCCTTGGGCGTTTCGTAATGACCCAGGCTCACTTCTACGGGAAATTCACTTCCATCTTTGCGTATCGCATAAAGATCCATTCCCTGCCCCATTGGCCTGCTTTTGGGATGCTCGGTATAATGCGCCACATGCCGTACATGCCGCTGATGAAAACGTTGCGGTATCAATTTCTCGATGCGTTGCCCCAGCAGCTCGTCTTCGGTATAGCCAAACTGATGCAACAAAAAAGGATTAGTCAACAAGATGACACCTTGCTGATTTGCCACCAGAATTCCCATAGAGGCATTATTAAACAGCACATCAAAGCCTATACCAGTGCCCTTATCCATTCATAGTCCGTATGTTCATCACAAATATAACTATTTGACTATGCATAATTACTCCCCAAGCACACTGATTTTTTTGAAATATTTTTTTTTCTGCTCCCAGTATTTCTCCAGGGCAATACTTCGTATATGTGCCAGTGCTTCTTCCTGAGAATCGGTAAAGAGCACATACTTCATATCCCTTTCATCGATCATTTGCTCGGCGAGCATTTTCTGAAACAAAGGCATTAAAGGCGCCCAGTATTCTTTCCCGAAGATGACAATAGGAAAATCAAGAATCTTGCGGGTTTCGATCAAGGTAAGCGCTTCAAAAAATTCATCAGACGTTCCGATACCGCCCGGCATAATGACAAATGCGCTGGAATATTTGAACATAAGAACTTTCCGCACAAAAAAATAACGGCAGAGAAATCGTTTGTGCATGTATGGATTAGGGAATTGCTCTTCGGGAAGCTCAATATTACAACCCACCGAATAGCCGCCATTTTCATAAGCGCCACGGTTAGCCGCTTCCATCACGCCGGGCCCGCCGCCGGTCATCACCGTGAAGCCGAGCGCTGCAAGGCCTGCGCCCATCTTTCTTGCATTTTCATAATACTCCGATCCTTCCTCGGTGCGCGCCGATCCGAATACCGCCACACAAGGGCCTATAAAATGCAGATTTCTGAAGCCACGCAAAAATTCCCACAATACTCTGACGGAAAACCAGAGCTCCAATAGCCGCGATCGTGGTCCTTCAAGAAATATTTTTTCGCTGTCTGTTTTTTTCGCCCGCCGGGTCATGTTCCTGATTTTGCACTCAATATCCCGATATCTTTTGGGCTTCGTGCTGATACACATAAACGCATATGCTGACTGATATCATTGGATCAAAACCGGGTGTCCGTTAATTTCGGAAAAAATGGCAACGATGGAAATTAATGTGACTGAAGATGATCTGCTGCTTAACATTCAGCATAGCTTCCGCGCGCAATATCCGCACCTGAAGCTACTGTTTTACAAAAGTCCCTACCGCGAAGCGGATGTTTATCATAAGGCGGAATTACTCGACGAAAATCTCCCCATGGAAGAGGTGACCATGTTTCATACAGCCGGTCGTATCGACGTTGGTCCTGAAAGAACCGTGGCTGCCGTAGAAAACGATTTTTTTCATAAGCTTGGCCTGTCGGTGCAAATAGTACACCAAACGAGTAACTCATGGGCGCCGGCCGTTAACACCGGCCAGTCAACATTGTATCAGCAAAACGAGGAAGGCGGAGCCGTGCATACATCCCGGCAAAAAAATAAATGAAACCGGCATTAGTGTACACCGTGTGCAATAAAAACCGGGCTCAATAGTATATCGATAAGCGGGTCTGCATTACTTTTTTTCATCAGCCTAGAGAAAGCCGTCCGCGAATAAGCGCCCATCACCACTATCGACTGGTCGTTCGGCAACAGGTCTTCGATCAGTTGTGTGGTGGTACCGCCTTCTAAAAAAACAGACGCTGCTTTCGGATAGTGTGCTGCCATCCATTCATCCATAGCAGGCGCTTGTACAAAATCATTGACAAGCAGTAATTTCACTTTCTTCCAGCTGATAGCCGTCGAAAACAAAGACGTAAACTGCTTAATAGCAAATACGGAAGCCTTGCTGCCGTCGTAAGTAAAAACAATTTCTTCGGGTACGATGAATGAATGCGGGATCAGCAGTACCGGGCAGGCAGCATTTGCAAGTACAAAACGGGCCAGGCGTGATGGGCTGGAGCCTGTATCGCCTGTTTCCAGCAGATCCGGACGTAAAAGCAGCAAATCTGCAAACCGGCTTTCCGCCACCAGTTCATCAACGGAAACATAAGTTTTGGGGTTCAGGGCGTAAATACTTTCTCTGCCAACACAGGCATCGCAGAAATGCTTTACTACCGGATCGGCGGGCAGCACCTCCGGCTGGCCCCAGGCGCCCGGCAATGCACAATCATCCTCGGTTTCATCCGCTACCCTTCTCAGTCCCGGATGTTCATTATCTTCCAGGAATGCGCCCGTAAGAGGGCTGCCCAGCAGCTTTGCTATGTAGCAGGCGAAATCGATTGCCTCCGGATGCAGACCAGTAGCGCGTTCTAATAAAAGTATTCTTTTCATGCTATGATGCTTTTACTGATGGGCAATAAATAATGGTACACAATGCTCATCCACTACCTTTCTCAGAAAATTATGCTGAAACAATTCTGAAAATGCAGACCGGCCATAGGCGCCGCTCACTACAATGGTATCTTTTTTATTTTTCAGCCAGGTATCCAGGTATTTTTTCGGATCGATCTCCAGTTTTTCATAGGCCAACCGGTCAAAATGCATTGCCATATATTCTTTTATCAATGGGAGGAACGGAATTTCATCGTTTTCGTTGCTGATATACACCAGCGTGGTATCAATGTCTGTCCATTCGGGAAATAAGTAAACAAATTGCTTGATCGCGTGCATCGCCCCAACCGTTCCGTCATAAGAAAAAATGATAGACTTGGGCCGTTCGTACCTGCCAGGCAGGAGCATTACCGGGCATTCGGCCTTATGCAGCGTATCCTCCAGGTATTCTTCCTGCGTAAATTTTCCGAGGTTTTCATAAAATGTCGTCGCGTCTATAACCAGCAGATCGCCATACCGGCTTTCATTATACAATTCCTCCGCTATCGACTTATGAATGTGCTTGTGTATTTTGTAGTGAAGATGGTGCTCATGGCAAAACCGTTCAAACCGGCCAACGCTTTGTGCCATCAGGGAATCTTCATTTTCATACTGGCTCATATAAACGGCAGCAGCCGGGTTTCCATAGAATGCTGTTGCTGTGCTATAATCGACGGAAGGAAGAAAAATACCCTTCAGCATAATCGGCTCGCGGGCATTCATATCCAGTAAGAAATTCATTACAGACTCGGAAAAATGCCCGCCGTCAAATGCTACCAAAACCTTTTTCATGGTCTTTTGTTTTTTTCAAAAATAGACTTCGCCTTTAGGGATTTCAATGATCAGGATCATACCCGGAAATGATCTGCATCGCGAACCATATCCCTCCCCCAAAGCAGGTTTAAACAGGCTTGCCCTTATTGGGCTCTGCACGGTCTAATGTATTCTGCACGGTTTCTTTTTGCTTCTGTAACTACAGTCACCAAGATTGGTTTTTACTCCGGATAGCTTTGCCGGTGAAACAATTTCAAGATGAAAAAAATACTGTGGTATTTACTTTTGGAAGCTGCTGCACTGGGTGCAACCGCGCAGTCGACCCTTACAAGATCAGATGCCGTACACCTCACCGAAAACAGCCGGAAAATGGCTTTGGCCGAAAACGAGCTGCAATCAGCGGAAGCGAAATTCAAACAGACAGATGCCGCACATTGATACCTACAGGCATAGCCCTGTCTCAATTGGTACATCACAACTGGATATGGTTACCGGCCTTTGTAGGCGCCAACCTGCTGCAATCATCCATAACCAAATGGTGCCCAATCGAAAAGATATTGGAGCTGAAACGGCAACCCGGCACTGTTCGCACCAGGAAGGCCTGATCACAATTTGACACCGACATCGGCATGGAGCGTAATACTGTTGCGATTGATGGTAAGGAGCCGTTTCTGTTCCATGCTTTTGAGCAGGCGGGAAATTACTTCACGGGTTGAATGAAGATCATCGGCAATCTGCTGATGAGTCATCTGCAAAACATTAGTTTTTAATTTTTCGGCATGGCCATGCAGGTATTCAAGCAGGCGCTCATCGAGTTTTTTGAACACGACGCTGTCGAAAGCGTTTAATAATTCTTCAAAACGCTGACGGTAGGTTTCGACGACAAACTGATACCAGTTCTTGTGATTTTTCATCAGTTGCTCCATCACGCCGGCCGGAACCAAGATAACCCGGCTATCTTCAAGCGCAGTTATCATCACTTCGCTGGTCTCTTGTTTGGAAGCGCAGATCAGCGACATGGCACAAGCATTGCCCGGCTCCAGGTAATAAAGGAAAATATCGCCGTCTTCGCCTTCACGGTACACTTTCATGTATCCGTCGGCAATCAGCAGTATATTCCTGACATTGTTGCCCGTGCGGGTCATCAACTGTCCTTTGTTCACGTTTGCCAATGAAGATTTCTCGCTGATTATTGTTTTCACAGCATCATTAAGCATCGGAAAATTTTTGTCCAGCAATTCCCGGATCACTGATTGCTCTTGTTTCATGCGGCGCAATTATAATGATAACAATTGGCTTTCTCTGTGACTAAAGTTACCAAAACAACGATGGTTTTATTTCAATTTTACGATAAAATACAAAATATGAAAACCAATATAAGCGCCACCGACCGTGGTATCCGTTTCCTGATAGCCTTAGCAGCAGTCGGTATGTATTATTCTGGTGTGGTGAAAGGCGTTGCCGGAACTGTTGTTCTGGTGCTTGGGCTGGTGATGCTTGTGACCGCCTGGCTGCGTTTCTGCCCACTGTACGCTTTGTTACGTATCTCTACTTACAAGCCGGAAGCCGATTTCAAAAAACTGATGAATGAAAACGCTGTGATCGTGGACGTAAGGCAACCCAATGAATTTAATGCTGGCCATATTGCGCAGAGCGTCAATATACCACTCCCTTTACTGATCAACCATATCGCCCAACTCGCGGATAAAACAGTAATTGTATGCTGTGCTAGCGGCGCCCGCAGCGCGGCGGCTAAAAATATTCTGTCAGCCCGAGGAATTAAAGCCTTTAACGGCGGTGGCTGGCGCGAATTGTCCAGACTAATTGCCTGATTACAGTAAATACGTTTCCTTAATCTTACCGGCCGGCTACCGGCCGATCTTTTTTTATAGCCGTCCCTGCCTGACGTCAATCAGCATATGACCTGACCGTAATTACCTTCCGGCGCCTGGCATTGGCCTAGCTTTATGCTCAAGAAAAACCAATGTTATGTCGTTTACAGCAGAAGAACTCAGGATTATCAATACCGGTAAAAATCAACCGTCCGTATCGATCGTTATGCCGGTGTTTCCCGGCGATATTAACTACCGGATCAGACAAGCTGAGAGACAGGTACACAAAGCGCTTTCAAAAGCGTATCCTGAAGATGTCGTAAAGGCGATCGCAACACGGCTGCAAGCAGTGATCGACGGAATTGACATGAGTTTACTAAAGAAAAGCCTGGCCATATATATTTCGCCGCAGTTTTCGGAACTGTTCCACCTCGATATAGCCGTCGACGAAAAGATCGCCATCAACCAGTCGTTTAAAATCAGGGACCTGGTATATGCCCGGCAGGAATCGGTGCAATTTCTGGTCGTCTTGCTGAGTAGCTGCCAGGCCAGGATCTTACTCATAGATTCCGGGCGTATCAGTAGCATACCGGGCGATATAGCACCCGATATAACAGCAGAAGAAAATGACATTGCAGCGAAAGTGGGTAATTTTTCCGATCCGGAAAAAAGAAAGGAGATACTGTTGGATAAATTTCTGCACCGGGTAGACGAAAGGCTTTCCGCGATCTTAAACCGCAACCCGTTGCCCGTATTTATTGTGGGTGCAAAACGGGAAACCGGCCATTTCGCCGGTATCACGCACAACGGCGGCCAGATCGCCAGTACGATACATGGCAGCTATAATGACATCCCAGACCATGAGCTCACCGACTTGCTGAAGCCTTATATTAAGAACTGGAAGCAATCGAAAGAAACAGCTTTACTACAGCAGTTGGAAGACGCGCAAAGCCTATCGCTGGTTGATTTTGGCATACATATGGTCTGGAAAACGGCGAATGAAAAAAATGCAAGGCTGCTGGTCGTAGAGAAAACGTACCAGTACCCGGCCGAATATGTAACACCTGCTGTAATCCGGCAAAACCCGGCTTCATCAGAAAACACACTTTTTGTGAAAGACGCTGTCGATGACGTAATTGAAAAAGTGATCAGTGACGGCGGCGATGTTCGTTTTGTCGATGCCGGAGTCTTAAGCAAATACCTCCATATTGCATTAATCAGGTATTTCTAAACCGGCACCGTAATTTTTTTGCGCGTCATGATTTAATAATAAGCAACAATGAAAAAAATAGAAAACCTGCCTGACCTGCTTGTTCAAAACCTGCGGGCGCTGCATGCATCGGAAACGCAACTGAAAAACGGGTTGTTTGACCTGCAGCAAAAAGCAACATCGGGAACGCTGCGATCCGTCATCAATAATTATGACCGGACGAAAGGAAGAAATATAGAACGCCTCCGGCATTGTATGAACCTGTTGGGACTGACACACGGCAAGGGAAATTGTGATATAATACAAGCATTGCTGGCGGATTGCCGAAGTATTGCGGGCCAGACCATGGAAAAACCTGTCACGGACGTTGCGTTGATCGGTTGTCTGCAGCAGATAAATCATTTTTATATTGCGCGCTATGGCTCGGCTGCCGCCTACGCAAACGCCTTGGGCAAAGACGATATTGCCATTCAGCTACATCATGCCGCTCAAGACGAAAAAGCAACAGACGCGCAATTTTCAGAAATAGCGCTCGAGCATATAAATATCGCTGCTATAATAACGGCATAGCGACGAAAAAACGCATCTTACTTCATTCCATGCCACCGGAAAAACCATTGTTTTAAAAGATCCGCAGTAAAAACGTAAGCTGTAAGAATGCACAAGAGTGTAGCCAACTCCGTCATTGCCGGTGGCGTAAAACCCAGGTTGACGGCAAAAGGCGATAGCGGTAGCAACAATATAAGTGCGGCGGTACTGACGCTGGTAATGACCAACCATTTTCCGGGCCTGCTTTTAAAGAAAGGCATGGCAGTTCTCATAATATACAAAGCAAACAGCTCTGTCAGCACGGATTCAAGAAACCAGCCGGTACGAAACATGTCTACAGACAAATGCAGTCTGAAGTACAACATATAGAAAGTCAGAAAATCGAATACCGAACTGTGCAGGCCAAAAACGATCATGAAATCACGGACAAACCGCATATCCCATTTGCCAGGCTTCAGGATGCGGGTGTCGTCTACATTATCCGATGAAATAGAAATAAAAGGAAGATCCGTGAAGAAATTGGTCAGCAAAATTTGTTTCGGCAGCATTGGCAAAAAGGGCAATAAAAGAGAGGTACCCGCCATACTGAACATATTGCCGAAAGTGGCGCTGGTGGTAATAAAAATATACTTCAGGATGTTTGCAAATGTTTTTCGTCCTTCCGTTATCCCATCCTTTAGTACAGAAAGACTTTTTTCCAATAAGATCAAATCGGCGGCCTGCCTGGCTACGTCGGTCGCATTCTCTGTAGAGATGCCCGTATCGGCGGCATGTATCGCAGCAACATCATTAATGCCGTCTCCGAGATATGCCACTGCAAGTTTCGATTGCTGTAGTGCACCAATAATGATTTCTTTTTGATGCGGCTCTACCGAGGCAAACACATCCGTGTGCAATACCTGCACCGTTAACGCTTCGGGAAGCATATTCCGTATTTGTCTTCCCGTTAAAACAACAGGTGCCGTAATGCCGATACTTTGCGCTACATAACGGGCTACATGTTCATTATCGCCCGTAATGATCTTTACCGTAATACCCAGCTCCTTTAATGCTGTCAGCACGTCACCAGCTCCTTCCTTGACTGGGTCTTCCAGCAAGACGAAACCGAGCAGTATCATCTGTTGTTCATCCGCCGCTGTAATTTTTGATACCGGTGTTTTTATATAAGACAGCGCCAGCATCCGGAAACCCTGGTTGCATTGCGTTTCATAATACGAACGGAGCATTGGAACATCTATATCTGTTACCTCGCCGCCACGCTCCATGCCGGAACATACAGCAAGTATATCTTCCACAGCGCCTTTCGTTATCATCCACTGTTCCGCTCCTTTTTTCACAAGCACACTCAGTCGTTTCCTGATAAAATCGTAGGGCACTTCGGCAACGCGTTCATAGCCGGCAGCAGCTGCATCCAGTTCCTTCAACGCATCATCGACCGGGTTTGCATAGCCGTTTTGCAGGGCCGCATTGAGATAGGCGAATAATTTAACCTGCTCGCTCGTCTGCCCTTCCACATCTACCGCGGCATGCACTTTTATCCGTCCTTCCGTAATGGTTCCGGTTTTATCGGTACATAATACATCCACTTCGCCCAGGTTGAAAATAGCCGACAGCCGGCTCACAATCACCTTTTTTGCCATCATACGTTTAGCGCCACCCGACATGGCAAAGGTCATGATAGCCGGCAGCAGCTCCGGCACCATACCCACCGCGATAGCTAAGGCAAACAAGATGGCATCGAACAAAGGTTTCTTAAAATAGATATTGACCGTAAGGATCACGATGCACAAAAGAATAGTGATCTGCATCAGGAAATAACCAAAATGTTTGATATCGCGCTCAAAGGAAGTCTCCTGTCTTTTTCCGAGACTATGCGCCATCTGCCCGAAAATGGTATCCTTCCCAGTCCTTACGGCTACAGCATTTGCGGTTCCGCTGATAACACTTGTTCCAGCCCACAGGCAATTTATTTTTTCACTGATCAGTGCGTCTTCGGCAACCACACCCGGCTCTTTTCCGACAGGGAAAGATTCACCCGTGATGGTGCTTTCATTAACATGCAACTCATTATCATCGAGCAGTCGGCAATCGGCAGGAATAATATCGCCGGCATGGAGCACAATGATATCACCGGGTACTATTTTGTCGGCCTCCACTTCCTGCTCTTTACCGTCGCGGATCACATTTGCCCGGAGCCGTATCATGGCGCGCAATTTTTCAACAGCCCTGCCGGCACTGAGTTCTTGCCAAAATCCAAACAGACCGCTGATCAGCAATATCCCCAAAATGATAAAAGTATCGGATGCGGTACCCACCATTGCAGACAGGATAGTGGCGGCCACCAGCAATAAGACCAGCGGATTGAGGTACTGCCGGGCAAGTAATTGCAGCACTTTCTTACCTGATGACACGGTTTGCACCGCGGGTTTGGTGACCCGATAACGATCTTCCGCTACATCGCCAGACAGCCCTGTATCTGCCGATGTGCCCACTGATTCCAGCAGCTCCGCCAACGGTGTAGCGGAAATTGAAATTTCCCGATGCGTCATCTTAGTAAAAAAACATGGCCTGGCTTCAGAACAGCCAGGTAAACGATCAATACCTTAATCCATAAACATCATCATAAAAAACCACGCTGTCTTTTGCATCTACCCCCGCTCTTACGTAGACCACAAATACCGGGACCGGTGTAGTGATCCGCAATGCTTTGGGTAGTTCTTCTTTCAGACAAGCCTGGAGCATTGTGCTGTCGACCGGAGCATCCAGCAGCAGGTCAGCGAGCATTAACGGCTTTTCTATCCGGATACAACCATGACTGAAATACCGTTTCTTCGCCGCAAACGCGGATTTAAAATTAGTATCATGCAGGTAAACACCGTACGGACTGTCCAGGTTAAAATTCATGACACCTAAGGCATTATCGCAACCGGTAGATTGCCGGAAGCGGTAAGGAAAATTATTCCCGTTGTAGTCTTTCCATTTTATTTTACTGGCGTCCATTACCCGGCCTTTTTCATCCAGCACCTGCATATTCATCAACGATAAAATGGCAGGGTTGCTTTTGCAGAAAGGCAATATTTCATTGATGGCAATGCTCCGGGGCACATTCCAATATGGATATAAGATCACCTCATCGCAGTAGGCGCTAAACCTGGGCGTAGGCGTAGAGGGCTTGCCGGTCACTACCCTCATCTCCGCCATTAAGCTGTCGTGCTCATAATAGCGCAGCAATCCTGAAGGAATATTAACGACCACGCAACGTGTATAATGAAGATGATGAATGCGCCGGTAACTATTGAGCGCAATATGCAACAACGCGATGGAATCTGCTCCCTGTACTACAATCAGCTTTTTTTTCAGATTGGTGTACTCTGGGGTAGTCGGCTCCAGCGTGGCCACTACGCTGTCTAAAGCCCTGGAAGTAGTGCAGGCAAGCAAAGCTCCGGTCACCAACTGGCGGTCTGTATCGTCTTCGCGCACTGCCAACGCATCGTTGCCTGTAATGCCGTTTCGCGCGTTCCCTTTTAAAACATCGGCCAGGTAAGTGAGGGCGGCAGTAGTGTACAAATGATCGGCCGCAATCATCGTATCAGTTGCCTGCGCTCCAATATCGAGGTTTGCCTTTAACGCATTAATGTCGTAGTCATCCGGGTTTAAACCGAGCAGGCCGCATTGTTCCAGTTGCTTTATCAATTGCTGTCGCCGCGAATGATCCAGGCTATCATGAAACCAGAAAAGCCGGTTGTTGGTGGCTTTGTAAAAATCTGAAACTGCAAGCGTTTTATAAGGCTGTAGCGTTTTGCCGGTAGCGTTACACGGCATTGCAGCAACGAAAACCAATCCGACGAGCCAACGCATCATCATGCTGTATTTCAGCCAACTATTCTGTAAGTAACACAAACGCATATCAGTCAGATTTTCCGGAGCTTACACCACCTGCCGTTAAGCTTTGTGCTCAGCCTTCACGATATTGGCAATGCCCTTTAATAAAGCATCGGGGTTAAATGAAATGCTATCGATTCCCTCGCCTACCAGGAAAGCGGCAAATTCCGGGTCGTCGCTGGGTGCCTGGCCGCATAAGCCTACTTTCCTGTTGTATTTACGGGCGCTGTGTATCATGTCTGCAATCATTTTCATAGCGGCCGGGTTCCGTTCCGAAAACAGTGGCGCTACAATGGCAGAGTCGCGATCGATGCCCAGTGTCAGTTGTGTAAGGTCATTGGAACCTATAGAAAAACCGTCGAAGATCTCTGCGAAATCCTCAGCTAACAGCACATTTGCGGGTATCTCTGCCATTACATAAATTTCCAGACCATTTTCATGTTGCTTCAGCCCGTTTTCCTGCATTGTGGCAATTACTTTTTTTCCTTCCTCCACCGTTCTGCAAAAAGGGATCATTAACTTGATATTTGTCAAACCCATTTCTTCCCTTACTTTTTTGATGGCCAGGCATTCCAGCCGGAAACCTTCTTTATACAAGGGGTGATAATAGCGCGATGCACCCCGGAAACCCAACATCGGATTTTCTTCTTCGGGTTCAAAATTCGCACCGCCTAGTAAATGTGCGTATTCATTGGTTTTAAAATCGCTCATCCGCACGATTACATCTTTGGGATAGAAGGCTGCAGCAACGGTGCCCACAGCCTGCGCCAGTTTGTCGATAAAATACGCACGTTTGTCCGTGTAACCGCCAGTCTTTATGTCGATCTGTTGTCTCACAGCTGTATCTGTCAGCGTATCATAATGCACCAGTGCCATCGGATGAATGCCGATCGCATTGTTGATCGTAAACTCCATGCGCAGCAAGCCCACCCCATTGTTGGGATAAAAAGACAATTGAAATGCTTTGCCGGGATCACTCAGGATAAACATCGGCGCCGTTTTTTCCGGCAGCGCTATTTTACCGAAATCGATGGCGGTTTCAGTCCATTCAGCCTTTCCCGCGTACACCTTTCCTTCATTACCTGCGCAACTAATCGTGATGACGGCACCTTCTGAAATCCGCTGCGTAGCGTTACCACAACCAACAATAGCAGGCACGCCCATTTCCCTGGCAATAATAGAAGCGTGACTGGTACGTCCGCCCTTATCTGTAACAATACCTGCAATTCGCTCCAGGAAAGGATCCCAATCAGGACTGGTCAGTTCCGTAACGAGTATATCTCCCGGCTGCAAACGCGCTGCATCTTCTGTATTGCCAACCAGCCGGGCTTTTCCCGATACTATTTTTTCGCCAACCGCCATTCCGCTGGCCACAACCGGATAGTCTCCCTTGAGCTGATACCTGATCTGAACCGGCTGATGACTTCTGCTATGTACCGTTTCGGGACGCGCCTGGATAATAAACAGCTCGTGCGTGCCGCCGTCCATTGCCCATTCAATATCCATCGGTTTGCCGTAGTGTGTTTCAATGGCCATCGCCCACCGCGCTATTTGCAAGATTTCAGCATCCCGCAGCACCAACTGGTTACGCTTGTCTTCCGGTGTGCTCGTATTGAGCACGCCGCCACCGTTATCATAGCGCATCCATTTTTCTTTGCTCCCTAATGTTTTTTGTATGATGGCCGATTTATGGAGTTTTAAAGTTGGCTTGAAGACAAGAAACTCATCGGGCGTTACCGTCCCTTGCACTATATTTTCACCTAATCCCCAGACGCCTGCTATATGCACAATATCGCGGAAGCCTGTTTCAGGCTCCAGTGTAAAACATACACCAGAACAACCGATGTCGGACCTTACCATTTTCTGCACCCCTGCAGATAAAGCCACTTTATCGTGTGCGAAGCCATTTTCATTGCGGTATTTAATGGCCCGGTCGGTGTACAATGATGCAAAACATTTCCTGACCGCCGTTAAAAGATCCTGTTCGCCGCTTACGTTCAAATAAGATTCATGCTGCCCTGCAAAACTCGCCTCTGGTAAATCTTCGGCGGTAGCGCTGCTTCGTACGGCTACCGAAACCACGCCGGCCTGTACCATAGCACCATAGGCAGCTAATAGTTCTTGCTGCAATAGATCCGGCAATGTTGCAGCAAGCAATAAATCGCGGCAGGCTTGCCCCACTTCACTGAGATTCTGATACGTTTTCAGATCCAGCTTGTCTAATGCCTGTTTTAAGGGAGCTGCCAGGTTGTTTTCCTGTATAAAAAGCCAGAAGGCAGCGGCGGTAGTGGCAAAGCCCTGTGGCACATTAATATTCAAAGAGGAAAGCCGGCTGTACATTTCACCGAGCGAAGCATTTTTACCGCCAACAACAGCGACATCCGCCAGGCTTATTTCAGAGAAGGATTTAATATAGTTCATGCCGGTTTTTGTACAAAGTTGACGCCCCTGCGCCAGCACGCCGATGACGGCCGTCATTGCCCGTTTTGACAGATATCAGAAAAGTGGCGCAACAAATGGGCCGCAGTGTGACCCAGATCATTGTGCAGCAATACCAGTACGGCTACCTTAGTCCGGTTATCCTTTCAAATTTTTATCTAAATGCAACAACATGAAACAGCAACTGGAAAATAAAGTAGCCATTGTTACCGGCGGCGGCTCTGGCATAGGTGCCGCTACTGCTATGATTTTTGCCGAAAGCGGTGCTAAAGTGATTGTATCGGATATTCATCCAAACACCTGCAAACAAATAGCTGATGAAATCAACCATACAGGTGGCCAGGCATACGCGATAGCGGCAGACGTAAGTGATCCGCAACAGTGCGCGGCACTGGTATCCGGCTGTCTAAAGCAATATGGCCGGCTGGATATCGCTTTCAATAATGCCGGCATCGGCGGGGAAAGCAATCCGGTAGCCGATATGAGCCTGGAAGGTTGGAACCACGTAATTTCGGTGAACCTGAACAGCGTTTTTTACTGTATGAAATACGAACTCGCCGCGATGCTCGACACAGGCGGCGGCGCTATTATCAATATGTCTTCCATCCTGGGGCAGGTGGCTTTTGCCAATGCAGCCGGATATGTAGCGGCAAAACATGGTGTAATTGGACTAACGCAAACCGCGGCGTTGGAGTATACGGCCAAAGGCATACGGGTCAATGCGGTGGGACCGGGATTTATAGAAACGCCTTTGCTGGAAGCGGCAGGAATAGATGCGGCGATGAAACAACAAATAGCCACACTACACCCAATTGGCCGGCTGGGCCGCGCAGCAGAAGTTGCCGAACTGGTTTTATGGTTAGCTTCGCCACAGGCTTCTTTCGTATCCGGCGCTTACTATCCGGTAGATGGTGGCTACCTGGTCCAATAAAGAGCGCTCGCCTGACATGATGACAACATGGATAAAAAAACGCATTTTTATCTGGTACAGACAAAATAGACACAAAACTTTTGTCCCCGGTCGGGCGACTCAATCGTTATGATAGCAAACCAATATCATGGCCGGAAAAACTGTATTGCATATTATTTCAAGCGCCCGCGGAAATGCGTCTTATAGCAAAGGCTTAAGTACTGCAATCATTCAAAAACTAAAAACAAAGCAGGAAATCGATACCATTATCGAACGAGACCTTACGCTTGACAGACCACCTCATTTTGACCCGCATCTGACGAAGTCTTTTTATCAAGATCCCCGCCAGGCCGACGAGCCTACCCGGCTATTATTACAATACGCCGACACTATAGTCGAGGAAGTACGCAAAGCGGATATACTGGTTCTTGGCACGCCGATGTATAACCTGGGCATGTCGGCACTATTGAAAGCCTGGATCGATCAACTGGTGCGCTTTGGCATCACTTATCATTATGATCCGCATGGTGTCAGAAAGGGGAATCTTAACGGCAAAAAAATCTACCTGGCGATTGCATCAGGCGGAAAAATAACCGACTGGCCGGAGGCTTACGAGTTTATAGCCGCGCAGGTAAACGCAGTGTTCAACGCCTATATCGGTACTACCGCGCTGGAGACATTCCGGGTAGAAGGAACGGCAATGCCGGGCTTCCAGGCAGACTACCAGACGATCCTGGAAGGGTTGTAAAACATCAACGCAAAAACAATGTCTGGCGCAAGCCCTATACTTAAGCGGTTAGTTTTCGATGCCAATCGATATACGCGTCTATGGCTTTTTGCAGAAAAGTTTTGGTTTGTTCGTCTCTGAGCGCCCCGTGCTCATCCAGCAAATTGTTGACATGTGCCAGATATACTTCCGGTTGTTGCATAACGGGAACGTTCAAAAATACGAGACATTGTCTTAGATGATGGTTGGCACCAAATGCAGAGATATTACCCGGTGAATTGCTAAAAACAGCGCCGGGCTTCCCGTTCCACGCATTCTTTTCTTTTGGCCGGGATGCAATATCGATGGCATTTTTCAATGCGGCCGGTATAGACCGGTTATGTTCCGGTGTCACGAAGATCACGCCGTCGAGTGCTTTGATCTCCTCTCTGAAACGATGGTATGCCGGAGGTAACGGACCGTGATCATCAAAGTCTTGGTTATACAAAGGCAAGTCGTCTATAGATACTAGTTGGAACGTATATCCCACCGGCGCCATCGGTACCAACGCCATTGCTATTTTCTTTGAAAAAGATTCGCGACGCAGGCTCCCTGCTATAATACCGATAACTTTGTTCATGGGTTTGATTTTTGGATAACACAAAATGATGCGTAAAAAACGATGCCCGGAAGATCAGCCCCATAATACTGCGCAAGCTTTTTAGACCGCCTTCACAATCGATACGCTAATGTAGTAAACAAAATCTATGCATTGCACCCCTCCAGATTTGATATCTTCCACAAACAGCAGATGTTTTAAGTGATGGCACGCTCATATACTATACTCGCCCCCAACGGACCAATATTATTTTCCCACCAACCCCCATTCAAACTCAAGAGCGCGAGGAAATGAGTATTTAAAACTGTGGTATTATCACTCGTATTGTATTAAAATTATCATCGCCAGCTTAATACGGCTTTGATTTCATCGGCATTATGCTGTTGTAACAAAGACTTAAACTCGGTGTACGGCGCCCGGTGCGTAATGACCCGTGCGATTGCATCAGGCCATTTCTCCTTGCTGCGACGCAGGTAATCTACTGCCTGCCCATAATGATGAATACTTGCATTGACACTTCCAATGACGATCTGATTCTTTAGTACTAATTGTTGCATCAACGTACCGGCATTGACAGAAAGCGGACGTTCGCCACCTGGGATGCCAGTGGCGACATATATGCCATTGACCGCCAGCGTATCGATCAGCTGAAGCTGTAATTTAGCCATACCGGTTGCCTCAAATACAAAATCCATTGCCGCGATCTTATCATCAATATCCGTAACACCAACCGAACGACCATCAATGTATTTGCCGCCGATCGATTCCAGCACCTGCGGACGAGTGCTGCCCGGCGGAACGATGTCCAAACCATACACCTCTGCGCCTTTCAGGCGCAGCGCAAATGCAGCCAGTATGCCTATAGGTCCGATACCCGCCACCAGCGCTTTTTTTCCTTTCAGCCAGTTTTGCGGATCTTCAAAATCCCTGAGCCGCACCGATTGCAGTATCATCGCTTCATCGATGGCCTTCGCTGCCACCGACATCGGTTCTGTAAGCACGCTAATATCTGCTACAGATTCGTGAATAGGAACCAGGTATTGTTCTCTGTCTACCACAAATGCAGCCTGGTAACCATCGGCGCCTTTAATACCTCTTTCTGTATAATTGCCGGTAAAGCACATATCGCTCCTGCCATTGATACAGGCCATGCAATGACCGCAGCCCCGGCGCACTATAAAAGCTCCGTAATCACCCGGTTTCACTTTTTGCACCGCAGTCCCCACTGCCACTATCTGCCCCAACATTTCATGACCGATCACCAACTCATCGCTGCCGGCAGGCGCCTGTGCTCTGCCTCCGGCAATTTCCTCGCGGTCTGTACCGCAAATACCGACTTCCAGTACCCTGATTTTTACTTCGTCATCGTTAACGATCGTTGGTTCCGGACGGTCCGTCATAAACACACCGGCTTTGCCCGGTTTAATAGCGATTGCTTTCATTGCACTAATAGTTTACATCCTTGTTTCTTACATCGTTTAGTTGCTCGTCGAGGTTGCATGCTGCGCTGATCAGACCCAGGTGCGTAAAGGCTTGTGGAAAATTGCCGAGATGCTCGCCTTCAAATCCGAGTTGCTCCGAATAAAGCCCCAGGTGATTGGCATACCCGAGCATTTTTTCAAAATAGAATCTTGCCTTTTCCAGTTGGCCGGCGCGGGAAAGACATTCCACATACCAGAATGTACACATGGAAAAAGTACCTTCATGACTCACAAAGCCGTCGGGCGCCAGCTCTGGCTTGTACCGATACACCAATGAATCGGATACCAGATCGTTTTCGATGGCTTTTAATGTCGACAACCATCGCGGGTCCTTCGGACTGATAAACCCGACGATCGGCATCAAAAGCGAAGACGCATCGACAGTTGCAGCGCCGGGGTATTGCACAAATGCCTGCTGCTTTTCATTCCAGAAATCGTTATAAATCGAAGCGAAAATTTTGTCCCGCTCCGCCTCCCATTCGGAATTTAACGGGAAGGACCGGTTGCGGGCCAGTTTAATGGCACGATCCAACGCCACCCAGCATTGCAACCGTGAATAAAGAAATTTCTTTTTGCCACTCCGCACTTCCCAGATACCTTCATCCGGCTGGTCCCAATGTTTACTCAGCCAATCGATCTGCCTTTCTAGATCTTTCCAGAAATCATAAGAAATGGGCTCGCCGTATTTATCGTAAAGATGTACGGCATTCATCAATTCGCCATAGATATCGAGCTGCAGCTGCCCATAAGCATCGTTGCCGATACGAACAGGAGCAGAATTGCGGTAGCCGGAAAATCCTTTCAGCACGCTTTCTTTTACCTGCGGCCTACCATCCAGGGAATACATAATGCCCAAACGTTTTTTTCCTTTAATATCCCGACACAGTTTTTCGACCCACTGCATAAACGCGCCGGCTTCTTTTTTATACCCGAGCTTCATAAGAGCATTTACCGTAAAAGAAGCGTCTCTGATCCATGCGTACCGGTAGTCCCAATTGCGCTTGCCGCCTATGCTTTCCGGCAGACTAAAGGTTGGCGCCGCAATAATGGAGCCATACCGAAAAGAGGTAAGTTGTTTCAATACAAGGGCCGACCGGTTTACCGTTTCCATCCACCGGCCACGATAGGTTGCATGCGCTACCCAATCTTTCCAATAGTTTACCGTACGAAACAAACTGTCGGTAATAAAGGATTCGAAGTCCTGCTCTTTTTCGTGCTGCTTATCCACCTGCTCCAACAGGAAATCGGCCGTTTGCCCAGCGCCTAGCTTAAATTCCGCAATTACGGCCCCGTCTTTTATATGCAATGGCACAGAACTCCGCAGGCGCAAGACGGTTTTATCTTTACCCTTACTGCTGAAAATAAGTTCCTGTTTTGATTTCCGTTTTATTTCATGACCACTCCGCCCATAATTGAAACGGGGCGCACATTTCATCTGGTAATTTACGACACCTCTGATGGTGGTCACCCGGCGTATGAGTTCTTTACCATCATACAATTCCTCCACCGGCATAAAATCAGTGATTTCACCGACCCCGTCTGTAGACAAAAAACGAGTCAGCAATACATTTGTATCCGGCAGATATAGTTGCCTGCTTTTCATTTCAGCAAACTCCGGCTGAATATAAAACCGGCCGCCATGCTGATCGTCCAGTAAAGCGGCGAATATGGAAGGTGAATCGAAATTGGGAAAACACATAAAATCGATGGACCCGTTCAACCCCACCAGGGCCACTGTATTCAGATCTCCGATAACGCCGTAGTTTTCTATTGGCTGATATCCCATAAAAATAGCTGTAACCGTTTTTAATCAGTTGGGCTGCGCTATTTTACATACAAATAAACCATGCCAGGACAAACCGCTAAAAGTTGAGTTATTGGTTGTTGGCTGTAATTTTTAGTTTTTAGCCCTTAATTTGAGTAGCTATTTTTTTCACTATTGACTTTCTGCCACCATGATCAATGTTTTGGAACCACAGCACGAACTTTTGAAACGATTCGTCGACAGCTTTTATGTGCTGCGCAAAGGCATGGCTCCGTTTGAATTTACAGTCTACCCTACCACGAATACGGCGGTCGGGTTATTTCGCAACGCAACTGTGGCCGTGAAAAATGATCAGGTGCTTATAGACCGCACCGGCAAGCAGAATTTCCTCGCAATGGCCTGCAACCAGTTTTCAAACAGTGTGCATTTGCGATACCAGCAAACTACCGACGAAATAGCGATCAATTTCAAAACACTCGGATTTTCGAGTTTCACCGGATCAAAACCGAAAGACGAAACCATATTCCGCTTCCATCAATGGGACCAGCGTTTACCACAACTATTCGATCGTGTTTTTGCGACAACGGATCCGAAGCAGCAGCTCGCCTGCATCGAGCAGTTTCTGGCGGCGCAACACCAGCCTTTAGACGACGAGCCTATTTTAATTCAGGCGTTATGTTTGCTGAACGATGCCACCAAAGAATATAAAATGGAGGAAATCGCAGCCATTGTGGGCATGCATTATAAGCAACTGTATCGTTCGTTTACAGAAAACATAGGATGCAGCCCGGCGCATTACCGCAAGCTGGTAAGATTTCGCAGTTCTGTAGTTTCGAAAATCCGGGAGGGCGGCAACAAGCGGCTGGTCGATATCTGTTACGATCACGATTATACCGACCAGCCTTATTTCATCAGGCAGTTTAAGGAGCTCACCGGTGAAAGACCTACTCTTTTTTTTAAAAAGATCCGTTCATTCGGAAACAATAAAGTAATCTTCAAAATAGATTAGAATTGTCCAAAAAGTACAATTCCAACTGTGCTTACATCCCGATATTTGGCGCTCAACAAGCCCCCAAACAACTGAACTATGGCCTTAAATAAAACCGAACAAAACATAGGCGTTATTATCAGCGTTTTCGCTATTACGCTCGTTTTACTCTACCTCTCGTTTGTGTTATTTGCATTTAACAGCGAGGAAACAATGCTTGCAGCCATCGGCATTTCCTTTCTTGTCGCCATCACCGGCTGCCTGCTGTTGCTTCGAAAATACCGGAAAAAAGACCAGTCACTCATGATCGACTATCTCAATATCGGCACGCAACGATACGTGCTTGCGATATTGATGGCGATGTACGGCATCGATAAACTGCTGGGTAATTTTTTTGACTACCAGTTATTCGCCCTGGATTCTAAACTGGTTGATGTTTCCGAATTTGAGCTAGCCTGGTTTTTTTATGGCAAAAATCACTGGCAGGAATTATTTACCGGTATCCTGGAGTTTGTACCGGCGTTGTTCCTGTTTCGCCAGCGCAGTTATTATGTAGCGGCGCTCATCCTGCTGCCCGTAACAGCCCAGGTATTTCTGCTCAATTTATTTTTCAAGATCGGCGGCATTACTTTCCCCGTTTCTATCGTGCTGCTGGCCTGCAATGCCTATATCATCTACAGTCAGCGGGAAAAAATCGTTTTGTTCTTCCGGTCGCTGCATTTTTCCCGGCCGGAACTACCAGCCGGCGCTACTAAAGCGATTCTGAAAACGCTCAAAGGCATCGGTATTTTCCTCACCTGCCTGATCTTGTTTGCGAAAATCAGACCGGCATTATTTAAGTCGGCACCTGAAAAAAAATACCAGCAACTGGTGGGTGTCTATACGCTGAAAGCAATGAAGAAGAACAACGCGGCTTTTATACCAGGCAACGACAGCCTTTATTATAAGGACCTGTATATTGAAAAACAAAGCCGGTGGAATATTTTAAGACGGTTCGACAACGAAACGGAGGCATTTATACTGAACATCAATACCGGCAACGATTCTATGCGTTTATATCTCAACAGAGGCGGCATCGGCGACGGCCCGGACATAATCGATTCTGCCAGTCTGTTAAAAGGTGTTTATCAACTGAGCAATAATCGTCTCTCCATTCGCGGTATCCAGCGACACGATACGCTGGAACTGGTTTATGAAAAACAGGAAAGACTCCAGCCGAAGAAATGGTTTTGGTAGTGTGCAGCAATATTTGAAATAAGGAAGTTGACAAGATTGCTTAATCATTGTTGTCGGACTGTAACATACTCCTGTCTTTCAGACTAAAAAAAAAGCAATGGCTGTAGTTCTTACAACAGCCATTGTTATGAAAGGAATAGTGTGTGCCTGCATCTAATAATGCTTAAACCAATGAACGCAAATTCACGCTACCTTGCCAAATAAAGCGCTATCAGAAATGTGTCCTGATATGATTCCCTGGTTATCATAGAATCATCGTTTAGTGATACGATCGAACAACTCATTTTGCCTAGCGGCCTGACGATATCTTCAGTATAGAATGTTTTGTTGGTTGCCCACCAGGTTCCTGAGTCACTGAGCGTTTGTGGTGCAGCTCCAAACCAGCGACTATATGTGCCATCTTCATAAAGGTTATACACAAAATTTTGCAATTGGGTCCCTGCAAAACTGTCCCTCTCAATAAAAAATGTGTCAGGCATCGTATAAGGCATATCCTGCCAAATCTCCACCCATTTATGGCTCGACAGAATTTTCATTGTTTTAGGGTCAGGCGTAGTGTTATCATCATTGCCATTATTTTTCTTGCAAGATGCCACAAGAATGGTCGATGCTAATAGGGCTATGATAACCTTTTTAAATACTTTTCTACTCATTATTAATTTTTGCAGGGATCAATCATCACCCCAATTTTTGTAAGACAAAATACGAGGACAATGCCAGTCAGCGGTGACAAGATAGCTACGAGCTAAACCTATTCATCCGGCTTACAACGCGAATAGACAGCTTCATGCGTAAAAGGTAACGCCTCGGTTCCTTACTTAAAGAGACTAATAAAACTAAACCAAAGACTCGATCAGATGTCGGCAATCTTCCCGTCCTGGCGGCGAAGCCGGCTGTTGCGCTTACCATACACAAAATACAGGCAAAGACCGATTACCAGCCATACTACGAAACGTTCCCAGTTAGTGGTGCCCGATTCACAAAGCAGGTATGTACAGCATAAAAAGCCGAGTACCGGGATCAGCGACAGCTTTTTGACAAAGCTGAGTATTGTTGTGGCGAAAAACACGGCGCCAAACAACAGGTAAGGCACTTTCTCGCGCCAAACGATCCAGCCCGACTGCCCTTTTTCGTTCGTTGAGCTCAAAAATCCGCTTACGCCTCCGGGGTAAAATTTAAGAAATAAAATGACTGCTGTAACAAACAAGGCAGATACGATCCATCGCCCGTTGACATAAGGGGTCTTGAATTTAACAGCCGAAATGGTTTGCGATGTATCGCCTTTCTTTCTTCTTTCTTCGAGCAATAAGATGCCGCCACACACCAGCACAAAGGCAAACAAGGTACCCACACTGGTCAGTGCTACCACATCGTTCAGGTTCATAAACAAAGCAGGGATGCCCACTACAAAACCAGTCAGCACCGTAGAGAAAGATGGTGTTTTATATTTTGGATGAATACGGGAAAAGATCGGCGGCAGCAGGCCATCGCGGCTCATGCTCATCCAGATGCGGGGTTGTCCCAGCTGGAAAACCAGCAAAACACTCGCTGTAGCGATCACTGCGCTCACGGAAATAATACCGGCCATCCAATCCATCCGGATGCTCTGAAACACATGTGCCAGCGGATCGCCTACATTCAGTTCTTTATAGCTCACCATACCGGTAAGCACCAATGCGATTAAAACATAAACAACCGTACAAATGATCAGCGAATAAAACATGCCGCGCGGCAAATCGCGCTGCGGATTGCGGCATTCTTCTGCGGTGGTGGAAATCGCATCAAAACCGATATAGGAAAAGAATACGGCCGCGGTTCCGCCGAGCACACCGGCAATACCATTGGGCATAAAAGGATGCCAGTTGACCGGCTTCACATAAAAGGCGCCGGCAATAATAACCAATGCGATCACGGCCATTTTCAGGACCACCATGCCATTCATCAGACGTTTCGATTCCTTGATGCCAATGTAAATGATCCAGGTAATGACCACTGTGATCAGGAATGCCGGCAAATCGCAAATCAGTTTAAAATTACCGAACGATGGTGCATGCGCCCATGCGAGTTTTGCCTCGGTACTGGCACAAGCTTTTGCCGTCCAGTAATCCATGGTAAGAAATTCGGGGATATGCAATCCTAAGCCATCGAGCAAAGTGGTAAAATAATCGCTCCAGGAAATAGCCACAGCGATATTACCGATGGCATATTCCATTAAAAGATCCCAGCCGATGATCCATGCAATGATTTCGCCGAAGGCCACATAAGAATAAGTATATGCGCTGCCCGAAACCGGCACCATACTCGCAAACTCTGCGTAACAGACCGCAGAAAAACCACAGGCAACCGATACAAACAAAAACAGGAATACCACACCTGGCCCGCCCTGAAAACTGGCAGTACCGATGGTGGAAAAAATACCGGCTCCAACAATAGCCGCAATACCCATAAAGGTAAGATCGCGAACGCCCAGCACTTTATTAAGCCCGCCGCCGCCATGACCATCGCTTAAGCCACTGGCTGCTTCCAGTTCAATTTGTTGTATCGATTTTTTACGAAATAAGTCTTGCCACATGCGCACTAAAAATATCTGATTGGATACGGGCGGTAAAGTAAATTGAAAAATGAACAAGAAAAAAGCGTACGGGTAAAATTACTGCCGTCTATATGCGCTTAACTGTGATTTGAAACCCAGTTCTTACATTTGAGATGCAAAAAACAAATCATGAGCAAGATTGTAGCAGAATTCAACGAATACAGAGGTAAAATGAACGAAGTGATCCTGAGCAAGAACAATAAAGTGATCAACCGTCTTTTCAACCTCGACACCAATACCTATGCCGAAGGCGCACTGCCGGTAAAAACAAAGGAAATGCTGGGCCTGGTAGCGAGTATGGTACTTCGCTGCGATGACTGTATCAAATATCACCTGGGCAAATGCCACGATGAGGGAATCACTACCGACGAAATGTACGAGATCTTTGCCGTAGCCAATATCGTTGGCGGCACTATTGTCATTCCGCATACCCGCCGTGCAGCCGAGTACTGGGAAGCCTTGCAGGAAGGATAGACGACCGTTCCTAATATTCAAAAAGCGAAGCAGCCCAACTGTTTCGCTTTTTTTTACGTCTTGTCTTCCCGTAGCGGCTTTATTGCACCTCGCAAAAATTTGCTAGTTATTTGTAATTTTTTTATAGTTTTAAACTTTCTAAAGAACCTTAACTACTTAACCAATGACCTTACACAAAGTCCTGATGGCTACAGCCATCTCTGTGCTATGCGCGCAGGCATCGAAAGCGCAGATGAGCAGCTATACCCAAACCTTGAATGCGACGGGTGGCACTGCAGTAGTCAGCACTAATATCTACGAATGGTCAGTTGGGGAGATGCCCACAGTCGAAACATTCGTTTCCGCCAATTTAACCGTTACACAGGGGGTTTTGCAAACAGATCCGATAAGTACCGGCGTAAACGTTCCGACGGCGATCTCCGACAACCTGCATGTGTACCCGGTTCCGGCTTCATCGCTCCTCAATCTCCAGTATGATTTCAATCAAAGTGGCACACTGAGCTATGAATTGCAAGATATCTCCGGCCGTAAAATAACCGGTCGCTCGCTGACCATCAGCGCCGGCAGTCAAACAGAGCAGATGTCGATGGAATCACTTGCCAACGGCCATTACCTGCTGCATGTTATTTATCAGCCAAACGGCGGTGCAAAGGCTTCATCTGCTGCATTTAAAATCGAAAAAAACTAAACACTTATTTATTCCCTTTTTAAGTTAACCACCCTTTAAAAATAATATGAAAAAGAAATTTTTGACTTTTGCGCTCTGCGCATTTGCGACTTATAGTGCCTTTGCTCAGGCTCCGCAGAAATTTAACTACCAGGGCGTAGCCCGTACTTCAACAGGCAGCGCCATTGCCAACCAGTCTATCGGCCTGCGCATCTCTATCCTCGACGGCTCGTCGAGCGGTACTGCCCAGTATGTGGAAACCCAGAATGTGACCACCAACGCATTGGGTCTCTACAATCTCGCAATAGGCGGCGGTACGGTAACAAGCGGCTCATGGGCCAATATTACCTGGGGTTCCGGCAACAAATACATCAAAATTGAAGCAGACGCTACGGGCGGCACTTCTTATACCACCCTTGGCACCAGCCAGCTGCTTAGTGTTCCTTACGCGCTGTATGCAGCCAACGCATCGGCAGGCAGCGCTTCCGGCACAAAAAACTATGTAGGCAAATTCACTTCTGCATCGGCAATCGGTAATTCCAGCATCTACGACAGTCTGGGTAAAGTAGGTATCGGTACGATTACGCCGAGCGCTACCCTGCATATCAAATCGACCTCAGACTCGATGCTGCAACGCCTCAATTCTACTTACACAGGTACAATGGCCAACGGCATTCAGCGTATCGAATATACAGGCAGCTCCACCCTTGCTGCTGGTAGCATCATAGATGTAGAACCAACAGCCACGGCAGCAACCAATGCGGTAGGTATTCTTTCTTTTGCAAACAATACTGGTATTATTGCACGCGCTGCCGATCCGCTCGTCAGCACAACTGCAGAAAATATCGGCCTGATGGGTCAATCCTATTCACAGGGTACAGCTGTTGGTGTATATGGCGGCGCCTCTAACTATACCGGTACTACTGCCGGTACCAAATATGGTGTCTATGGCGACGCAGACCCATTCGGCGGCAGCACCAACTATGCAGGTTATTTTAACGGTAACGTAGCGGTAAACGGTTCTATCTCTAAGCTATCCGGTACTTTTAAAATCGACAATCCGCTCGATCCTGCAAACCAATACCTCTACCACAGCTTCGTAGAAAGTCCTGATATGATGAATGTGTACAATGGCAATATTACAACAGACGGCAACGGTAAAGCGACTGTTACCTTACCTGATTATTTCGAAGCGCTCAATAAGGATTTCCGTTATCAGCTGACAGTGATCGGCACTTTTGCGCAGGCTATCGTGGCAGAAAAAGTAAACGGCAACAAATTTGTGATCAAAACGAACCAGCCCAATGTAGAAGTAAGCTGGCAGGTAACCGGTATCCGTCAGGATGCTTATGCAAATGCGCACCGTGTAGTTCCTGTTGTAGAAAAAGAAGCTGAAAACAAAGGAAAATACCTGAGCCCGGTAGAACTGGGTAAAGATGCTTCTTTACAGATCGGCAAGCTTAACGTTCCTCAGAATAAAACAGCAACGCTGACTCCGGTACCACAACGCAAATAGTCTTTTCGAAAGAAATAAAATAAAAAAGGCCGCTCCAACACTATTGTTGGAGCGGCCTTTTAGTTTGCATTGCAGTCATGTCTTAGTTAAGTAACACGAGAACCGTCACCTCATACCGATGCCTGGCGTCTGTAATCGGCAACCACCTGGTTATACAAATCTTCATACATCGGAATGATCTTCTCTTTTTCGAAATTCCGGGCATGTTCGATGGCATTTCGTTTAAACCGTTCCAGCGTACTGTCTTCTTTCAGAATTTCGATGGCGTGTTTCGCCATATCGGTCACATCGCCTACATCACTCAGGTAACCGGTTTTGCCTTGTACGTTAATTTCCGGCAAACCGCCCGCATTGGTAGAGATTACCGGTACACCGCAAGACATTGCTTCCAACGCCGCGAGGCCAAAACTTTCATATTGCGAAGGCAGGATAAACAAATCGGTAATGCTTAAAATTTCATCCATCTGCTCCTGTTTACCAAGGAAACGAATATCATTGCAGATACGCAGGGTGCGGCAAAGTTCTTCCGCACTCTGGCGTTCCGGGCCGTCGCCGATCATCAGCAGCTTGGAAGGAATTACTTCGTGTACGCGCTCAAACACACGTACCACATCTTCTACTCTTTTTACTTTCCGGAAATTGGAAACATGCGCCAGTATCCGCTCGCCATTTGGCGCTAGCATTTTTTTGAAATGCCCTTTATCGGTCTGACGGAAACGGATCGAATCAACAAAGTTGGGAATAACCTGGATATCTTTTTCTATAGCGAACGAACGATACGTTTCTTCACGCAGGTTATCGGAAACCGCTGTGATGGCATTTGATTCATTGATTGAAAAAGTAACCACAGGCGCATAGGTCTGATCTTTGCCTACCAGTGTAATATCGGTACCATGCAGTGTGGTGATAAAAGGAATATCCCGGCCTTGTTTTTTCAGGATCTGGCGGGCGAAATAAGCCGCCGAAGCATGCGGAATAGCATAGTGCACATGCAGCAGATCGAGGTTATTGTTCAGGATCACATTTACCATCGTACTGGCCAAAGCGGTTTCGTAAGGCGGAAAATCAAATAACGGATAAGTGGGCACCGTTACTTCGTGGTAATATATATTAGGATGGAAATTGAGCCGGACCGGTTGCTGATAGGTAATAAAATGTATTTCATGACCTTTTTCAGAAAGCGCCATACCGAGTTCCGTAGCCAGAACACCACTACCGCCGAATGTCGGGTAGCAAACAATACCTATCTTCATTACTATTACCTGCTTATGTAAAACAAAAAAATGCTGGCGCAAATATCCATATCCTCGGGGATATAGCAAGAATACCTGCATCAGCATTATTGATTGGCCATTGAATATTTACAATGGACGGCCGGCTGGTGATATGCCCAACCGACCAGTCTTCTCTACTTACCACATATCAAAAACCAGGCATTGAAAATTGCCTAGCTCATTTTTGCATTGCTTAAAATATAAGCGCGCACCAGGCTGGTCTGCGTTTCGTCGAGGTGTGCTTTCTTCGCCATTTTAGGAATAATATTTTCCCATGATTCGACCGTATGTGTTGGCGGCAGTTTCAGGCTATGACATTTATTACAATTACTCTCGTAAATTGTTTTTCCCTGAGCGAGCTGGTCGTCCGTAAAATTCTTCTTAATCTCTGCCACTTTCTCTTCCGGTGTCGGGCCCGCTGCACTTACAGATTTGGAGGTTTTGGGCGCACATTGAACCAATGCCATGGAGCCAACGGCTAACACTGTAATTATAAGCAGCTTTTTCATAACGATCTATTTACAAATAAAATTACTAAAAGATTTGAGATAGGTGTAGCTACGTGGAACAAATTAACCCGTATTTTCTGTTATTTTAGAGCCTGTAAAACTGCTTTAAGGAGAGCGGAACAAGTCTTCCGCCGAAAAAATACCATAATGAAAAAAAGATTTTTACTCGTTGCTGCCACCTTATTTTCAGCATTTGCACAGGCCAACGACTCGCTGACCATCCGCCATATCTCCGATGATATCATGCTCAACGGCGGTTGTTATAACAATCTGCATTCACTTTGCAAAAATATCGGACACCGGCTCAGCGGTTCGGCTCAGGCAGCGCAAGCTGTTATCTGGGGGCAGAAAGCGATGGAAACAGCTGGCGCCGACCGGGTGTGGCTGCAAGCGGTAAACGTGCCCAAATGGGTGCGCGGCAAGGAAAGCCTGAAATTGCCATTGGGACCAAACAATAGCATGATCAGCGTACCAATGTTGTCACTCGGTAATTCTGAGGGTACAAAAGGTAAGGCAATGAAGGCCAATATTATTATGGTCAACAATTTTGACGAGTTCAAAAATCTGACCGAGGCAGAGGTGCAGGGCAAATTCGTATTCTTCAACTATCGCTTCCGCCAGGATTTCGTGAGCACATTTAACGGTTATGGCGATGCAGTGAAATACCGCTGGGCGACGCCATCAATCGCGGCGGCCAAAAGCGCAGCTGGTGTAATTATCCGTTCTATTTCTACAGGCGTCGATGATGTGCCGCATACCGGCTCTATGCATTACAGCGATTCTACCCGAAAAATTCCGGAAGTAGCCATTGGCAACCAGACTGCCGATAAACTGGAAGCTGCCTGCAAGGCCCGTAAGGAGGTAACGGCGGTGCTGCAATCAGAATGCCATATGGCCGGAACTGTGCCGTCTTATAATGTGATTGGCGAAATAAAAGGCTCGGAACACCCGGAGGAAATTATCGTATTCGGCGGTCACCTTGATTCATGGGATGTGGGCGAAGGAGCACATGATGATGGCGCCGGCTGTGTACAGGCCATCGAAGTGATCCGTACAATGAAAGCTTTGGGTATCCGTCCGAAACGTACGATCCGTGCGGTACTGTTTATGAACGAAGAAAACGGAACCCGGGGTGGCGCTGCATATGCCGATTCTGCATTGAAAAATAAAGAGAAAACCATCCTGGCCCTGGAGTCAGATGCCGGCGGTTTTTCGCCAAGAGGTTTTGGCACAGAAGGCATGAAACCGCATCAAAAGCTGAAAGTGCAAGGTTATGCGCCTTTATTTTTACCTTATGGTGTTTATGATTTCTCTAAGGATGAAGGCGGTGCGGATATCAGCTTTCTCGGCAAACAGGGTATTCCGATGATGGGTCTATTGCCGGATCCGCAACGTTATTTCGACCTGCATCATACCAACAGTGATGTATTTGAAGCAGTGAACCACCGCGAGCTAAAACTTGGTGCGGTTGCCATGACTTCGATGGTGTACCTGGTAAGTGAATACGGGCTTTAAGCCCCCTCTGACTCGTCGAAAGGAGGAGGACTCCAAATACAAGCGAGCTTTCGGTTTTGAACCTTTAGGCTTCAGCTTTTTTTGCATTTTGACTTTTTGAATTTCGATTTTGAAAAAACTCTTTCGGAAACCATCGGCTGTAGTAGCGGCAAGTATCATCGGGCTAACCTGCCTGATCGCAATTTTCGCGTACCAGCTGTCGCCGGATAGTACGCCTTATGCCAATCGCATGATTGTGGAGCTGGGTGCACGGCAGCCTGGTTTCCGGAAGCTATTGCTTTATATCCCAAAAGCTATTCAGCCGGTAAAAGGAAATACGCTGACAGCCTGGTTTACCGGCACTCCATCGGCATTTCAGTACCTGCCGGTCAATAGCTATTGGTTTCGGGAAGACAAGATACTGGTATCGCATTATATCGATGAGGGCATGAGCGATACGATCAGTTATAAGATAAGCGCGCTGGTACCGCCATCCGTACAACAAGAGTCCATCGCGGCCCAGCAGGCTTACCTGCAACAACACCAGATCAGACAAATCCGGTTCTGGCTCGGAACAGACCGTTATGGACGCGATATTTTATCGCGACTGTTGGTCGGTTCGCGCGTGAGTATTGCCGTAGGTTTTGTGGCCGTTATTTTATCGATAACGATCGGCATTATTTTAGGTTCGCTGGCAGGCTATTTCCGCGGCGCGGTCGACAATGCCATTATGTGGGTGATCAATATGCTCTGGTCCATTCCTACCCTGCTACTGGTTTTCGCGATTACACTGACCATTGGCAAGGGGTTTTGGGAAATATTTATTGCAATCGGCCTGACTATGTGGGTGAGCGCCGCACGTTTGATTCGCGGGCAGATTATGGTGCTGCGCGAGATGGAATATGTTACTGCTGCCAAAGCACTTGGCTTAAGCGATATCCGGATCATTTTCAAACATATCCTGCCCAATATTTCCGGACCGGTAATGGTCATTGCCGCCAGTAATTTTGCGACTGCTATTCTTGTAGAAGCAGGCTTGAGTTTTCTGGGCATTGGTGTACAACCACCGCAACCTTCCTGGGGACTAATGATCAAAGAACACTACAATTTCCTGCTTACCGACCGCCCGTTGCTGGCCATTATTCCGGGCATCGCCATTATGTTGCTGGTTTATGCATTTAATATTCTGGGCAATGCGCTTAGAGACGTGCTGGATGTCAGGGAATGATTGCCGGTATCGATTCATTAGCAGTTGCCGATATGATCCGACAAAACACGCACCCCGAAGGCCAGACAAACGCGGCAGCGTTCTTTATCAACTGCCAATTATCTATTCCAGCTATGTTTAAGCTTTTTTGACTTTTGAATTTGACCTTTGACATAGCGTCAGCTTTTCTTATCTTGTGAAAAATTTCCCGGCTATGGAAAATAATATGAAAGAAATCCGCCTGGGCCAGGGCTTAGGCAAGTTGCTTTTCGGCATGACGCGCGACCAGGCTAAAGCAATCCTCGGTGCGCCATCCGAAAAGGAAAAATATTCTTTGTCGGACGATGGCGATGATACAGAAGCGTGGCATTATGATGAACTGGGACTGTCGCTTTCTTTTGACCAGGAAAACGACTGGAAACTGACCAGCATCGCTGTAAGCTCCGAAGATTTTAAACTGGAAGGCGAAGCATTGATAGGCCGTGAGATGGATGAAATCATGGATTCGATCAGCAAAAAAGACTGGGGCGAACCAGAAGAAGATGAAGAAGTAGCCGAAGAAAGTCCGGAACACCGCCTGTTGCATATCGACGAAGCTACCTTGAGCTTGTGGTTTGAAAATGGCGTACTTACTGAATTACAATGGGGTCCGTTTTACGAAAACGAATCCGTAAAATGGCCGTCTTAATAGCCGTTAATTGTGACCGAAAATCATTTTTAAAAGAGGTTGTCTCAGCTTATGAGGCAACCTCTTTTACATAACGATGGCAAGCTCATTTCGTCTTCGTTTTGTTCGAACAAAACGAAATCAAATCCTACCGAAATTGCGGACGTTGTGTGCATTTCCTTTTTTACTGCCGGCAATATCCCCAGGCCAGCGGTGTTATATCGTAGACGCTAAAGCTAAAAGGGTTATTCAGTCTTGCACTATAGGTTTCTCCGGCTTTTATTTAAATTTATTTCTATTGCCTATGATTAAAACGCGATCCGGTATTTTATTTTATGTGGTCACCATCGGGGTATTGCTGGGACTGATCTTTTTTGTATTGCATGCCGGAAAACAATTGGAGCCATCTATTAGTAGTACACCAGCCGATAATCCTGTGCCAAAACAAATGTTGCCACAAAACGCGCATGCAACTTTATCGCATCCCCTGGCGGTGTTCCTTATGCAGATCATTATTATTATTATCGCATCCAGGTTATGTGCGTACCTGTTTCAGAAAATCGGGCAACCGGCCGTTATGGGTGAAACTATTGCCGGTATATTGTTGGGGCCTTCTTTGCTGAGTACCGTATTGCCAGGCTTTAGCCAATTTGTATTTCCGGCTGCCTCACTTGGCAACCTACAGATGTTGAGCCAGATCGGGCTTATACTGTTTATGTTTGTGATCGGTATGGAGCTAGACTTGAATGTGCTAAAGAAAAAAGCAGGCGCTGCCATTATGATCAGTCATGCCAGCATCGTTATTCCATACGGACTTGGCGTATCGCTCGCCTATTTTATTTATCAGAGATATGCACCACCACATATTCCGTTTTATGCGTTCTCTTTGTTTATGGGCATCGCTATGAGTATTACTGCGTTTCCCGTACTGGCACGCATTATCCGCGAACGCAACTGGCAAAAAACAAGGCTAGGCACCCTGGCAATCACCTGTGCCGCTGCCGATGATATTACAGCCTGGTGTCTACTTGCTGTCATCGTCGCCATCGCAAAAGCCGGTTCACTCAGCGCTGCGCTTTACACTATTTTATTTGCGGCGCTTTTTATTTTGCTGATGTTTTTTGTCGTGAAACCCTTCCTCAACAAATTATTATCGCACAAAACTGAAGATAAAAACATGCAACAATCCACGTTAGCACTGGTATTTGTTGTGTTGCTGCTTAGTTCCTATTGCTCCGAAATCATCGGCATCCATGCGCTGTTCGGTGCATTTTTGGCGGGCGTGATGATGCCTCAGAACTGGGATTTCCGTAATAACTTGATCCATAAAATTGAAGATATTGCACTGGTATTATTGTTGCCTTTGTTTTTTGTATTTACCGGCTTACGTACGCAGGTAGGATTGCTAAATACACCGGAGCTTGGTATTACCTGCCTCATTATTATCGCTATTGCTGTGCTCGGCAAGCTCGGCGGCAGTGCCTTGGCTGCGCGCTTTACCGGTGAAACACCACGCTATAGCTTAGCCATCGGTGCTCTTATGAACACCCGTGGTCTCATGGAACTGGTAGTACTCAACATCGGTTACGATCTCGGCATACTCACGGTTGAAATGTTCACGATGATGGTTATAATGGCAATCGCGACAACACTGATGACGGCGCCTATTTTAAATTGGCTCAAGGTTTCCGGCAACTGATACTGACGCGAGCGGTCAGACAACTAAAAGTAAAAGCTCAGAAATTAGTTCGTATAAGAACGCGTCAACAAAAGAGCGCGATAAAAATTATCGCGCTCTTTTATTTTATACCAGCCAGACTGCCAACTTAGCTTTATTGAAATTCCTCTTTGCTCGAAGCAATGTCTACATTGATACCCTGCCCCATCTTAATACCGAAACGAATGCCATCATACTGCTTACCATAACCATCCCAGGAGTGCACATAATCGACACGCAGCACGCGGAATATTTTAAACCCGAGATTATCGATGCCAATAAAGGCTTCGGTATGGTAGAAATTCTGGTTAGCATAAAATGTATTATTCCCTAAAACAAAATACCAGCGCGCCTGCCGCAGCAGTGGAATTTTATTGGTCAGCAATCCTTTCAGGTAATACTCGATATGCGCTTCGCCGTAAATTTTCTCCGTATTACTATAACGGTAATAATTGGCCAGCTGGAAACTTTGCATATAAGGAGACGCCATGATCGTCTGATCACCGTCAATATGCATCAGGTCTGGTAAGCTAACATATTTATCATTCAGGAAACCGCCCGCAGCTACATTATACGATAAGCTGCCAAATAATTTAAGACGAGCGTCGCCTGTGATACCGAAGCGCCATTTGTCAAAATCGGTTTTGCTGTTAAGTACATTCGGAATTCCTTTTGTGTAGGTAAACGTAAACACCGGCCAATCGCTGGCATGCGCCATTTTATAATCAGGATATTGCGTATAAGTATAGCCAGGCTGATACGAGACAGATACCGCTGCCAATACCGCATCATGTTTTTCCCAGGTATAACGCGCCAGGTCCGTCGGAGTATTTGGCGAATAATTACTGCCGCTTTCGCTGCGCCAGCTGTAGGTAGAAGTATTCTCCAGCGGTAGCCGTTGCTGGAATGACAGGGCTGCCGACCATTTCAAACCATTGCCGTAGTTCTTGTCGTAAAACGCCGTAGCGTCCCAACGTTCATAAATCTTCATGTCGTTGTGTTCATAAAACAAGGTAGAAATCGTGTTGTACAAAGGCGGCATCGGGTTGTGCGGGTTGAACTGGAATACATATTTACCCCCACGAATGCCCGCGTACCAGCTTTTGCCGATCAGCGATTTGCTGTTGTGTACATAAGCGATGCGTGCAATGCCATTGAAATGCGTATTGCTGAAACCATAGCGGACAGCCGATTTTATATCTAAAGAATTACCCAAAGAATCGAGCCGGATACGCGAACTGATCTTAGGCGCTACGTTCAGTCCTTCCACGGTATTAAAGTTAAAAGCAAACAACAAAGGCGACACATTCAGCGACCATTTGTACCCCTTGCCGTCGTGACGATAACCGCTTAAAATCGGATCGAGTACCCCTGTCTTGTTATGCACCCGGCGCATAGAATCAATATACTTCGGATCTGTTACGCGGCGGTGTACGCTGTCTGCAAACACATAATTCTTCACTTCGTCTTTTTCCAGCGGAATCGGGCGCGCTTCCGTCCAGTAAGAAGTGTCTTTTTTATTGGCTGTTTTATCATAGCTGCTCACCAGTTTCTTGGCAAACATCGTATCCGGAATCGGTTCATTTACTTTCTGACGATTATAAACGGTCGCAAAATTGCCGGTAAAATCAAAGCCCATAAACGTAAGCGTCGGATACCACACCTGGCTTTTGATCACCCAAACATCCGGCCGCAATGGCAGGTATAATTGCGAAACCCGGAAGGTATCGAGAAAATCCATGTTCGATTTCTTCGTCAAAGTCATATCCAGTCCCTGGATCGCCCATTCATCGTCTACGATATAAATAATACCGGTAAAAGTTGGTTCATATTGCCGGCGAGGCGTTACCTGTATTTTATTAATCAGGCGGCCATCTTCTTTATATTCACCCAGCAATTTGTACTTATAAAACATCAAGGCGTTATCTGCTATTGGCGACACAAAACCGCGCGGGTTCAGCTGTTCGGAAAGGTTAATATTGTTTTCGTAAAAAGAGATCACTTCCGGAAATTCTGAAACGCCAAGCCCATTCGGGTCGCCACTTTCTCTTACGGAATGGATCACCGTTCTTTTTTTATCGGGCAACTGCGTGTAATAATCGGCGTCTTCCTCAAACACAAAAAGAACACCTTTTCCATTGGAATCAAGGCCCATGTTTTTACCAAGTTCGCCTTTTTCCTGGTCGTTGACTTTTATACCAAACAGCGCCGACGGAATATTACGGGTACGGATGGTTCCTTTCAGATAAATGCCGGTCTGAAAAGATTTCATTTGCTTAAGGTGAAAATTACGCCGCCCAATTGTTTTGCGAATAATGCGGTAGGCAGGATCTTCATCCGTGGCTTTTACCACTACTTCTTTAATGCGCAAATCCTGGTCAGACAGTTCAAAATTATGTTGTATGGTTTCGTTGCCCGTGATGGTTACACTAAAAACCGATTGTTTAAAACCGATCACCTGGCTCACCACTTTATATTTTCCGGGCTCAAGGGGCAGCTCGTATTCCCCATGTGCATTAGCAGTAGTACCGATAGTAGTACCTTGTATATAGACCGTTACAAAAGGAAGTGCCGCTCCTTTGCTATCGGTTATCTTTCCTTTCAACACCCCGGCTTCGGCCAGAAAGGGGAAAAGCAGCAGAAAAAAAACAAAATGGAGGTGGTTGCGCATACAGGTATTTGTTTTATAAGGGATGTGCCAATATAAACAAGATGTATCGTAGCAGAAAGGAAAATGTTACAAAAAAAACTAAAGATTTTTTATCGCTGATGTCCGCTGTGCCGATCGCCTGATTTTATTATACCATTTGCCACACTGCCCAGGCATAGCTTCCCCGCCGCAAAAAAAGGTATTACACGGCGGAAACTTTATGTAGCGGCACGGCTTTAAGCTAAAAGAGGCCATGTATCTGTGCATCAATCCGGCGCACTACTTCCGCAAAATCTTCTTCGTTGTCGGCAAAATTCACGTTGTCGACTTCTATAATCAACAGCGGACCATCGTTATATTGCTCGATCCATTTGTTATAAAATTCATTGAGCCTTTTCAGATAATCCAGGCGGATGTTTTCTTCGTAATCACGGCCACGCTTTTGAATCTGGTCTACCAGCTTGGGGATCGAGGCTTTCAGATAGATCAGCAGATCCGGCGGACTGGTGAGCTTTTTAAGCGTCTGAAAAAAAGAAGTATAGTTTTCGAAATCGCGCTTCGTCATCAGGCCCATTTCATAAAGATTGGGCGCAAAAATGTACGCATCTTCATAAATGGTACGGTCCTGTATCACCGTTTCTTTACCATCACGGATATCGATTAATTGCTTGAGGCGGCTGTTCAAAAAGTAGACCTGCAGGTTGAAGGACCACCGGTACATGTCTTCGTAAAAATCCACCAGATAAGGATTATGCTCTACATCTTCAAAATGCGGTGTCCATTTAAAATGACGCGCCAGCATTGTGGTCAAAGTAGTTTTACCCGCACCGATATTTCCTGCGATCGCAATGTGTTGTGGAGATTTCTTTTTGTCCGCCATTTTTTGAGTTGGTTAGTGGTTTTGTTTTTTGTGAATGTATCGCCGTTATTCAATGACGACTGCACAAAAAACAAAACCACGGATATAGTATCATTTCTATGCTTTGCAAAAAATTTGAAGCAGCACACGAAAAACGAAACAACAAAAAAATTAGTAGTAATTGATGCCGATCAGCTTTCGTGCTTCTGCGATCGTTTTAGATGCACTTTCACGAGCTTTTTCGGCGCCTGCCTTCAAAATTTTACGCAGCTGGTCCTCGTCCCGCTGCAATGCTGCGGCATGCTCACGGATCGGTTTAATAAATGTCACCATGTCTTCGGCAAGCTGCTTTTTAAAATCACCATAGCGGATCACCACATTACCTTCTGAAGAATTGTTATAATCTTCCTCGAATTTCTGCACGGTATCCGGGGTACTCACCAGGCGCATCAGCGTAAACAGGTTTTCTATATAATCGGGCTTTTCGCTGTTAGGTGTTGCCGGACCTGCATCTGTTTTTGCTTTTTTCAGCTTTTTTATGATCGTATCATCATCGTCGCTCAGGTAAATGGTGCTGTTAATGTTTTCGCTTTTGCTCATTTTGCCATTACCGTCGAGGCTTAGAATCTTTACCGTACTGTCATCGAAACGGAATACATGCGGTTCCGGAAAAAGATCGCCGCCATAGCGCGTATTGAAACGGTGCGCAAAATTGCGGGCCATTTCCAGGTGTTGTTCCTGATCTCTGCCCACCGGCACCTTTACCGCGCGGTGAATTAAGATATCGGAAGCCATCAACACCGGGTAAGTCAGCAAACCGGCATTTACATTATGGGGGTTCAGCCGCACTTTATCTTTAAAAGTCGGCACTTTTTCCAACTCGCCCTGGTAGGCCAGCATGTTCATTAACAGGTATAATTCCGGAATCTCGGGAATATCGCTTTGCGCGTACAACGCCACTTTTTCAGGATCAAGACCGCTCGCAATATTTTCTGCCGCCACGCGAAACACATTGCCTTTCAAATCTTTAGGATCCGGATGTGTGGTAAGAGAATGATAATCAGCTACAAAAAAATAACAATTATATGCTTCCTGCATTTTCACATAATTGTGAATGGCGCCAAAATAGTTGCCCAAATGCAGAAAACCAGTTGAACGTATGCCGCTTACAACAATTTCTTTACTCATAAGATGACAAAGATAGCAGTAAAATCAAAAGCTAAAATGATGAAAATCTGCCGGGTAAAAACGTTTATTCAATGATAATAAAAAATGTCCTTTTGAGCTAAAAGAATGTCCTTTTACGCCAATGGTTCCGCGCCTGTCAACGGAATTTTGCGGAGCCTCAAAAGATTTGAAAGTATATACAATTAGCCTTTTATGGAAAATCGTACGGAAGTATCAAAAAACACTCAGCTGCAATATAATTTTGACAAACGCTGGCTCGTAGAGTTTGCAGCATCTGTTCATACCGAAGTGAAAAATCATACCCTGGCACTCCCTGCATCGGTGGGTACAGGTACGATCCGTCATTGGACTGTTTTGGAAGATATCGCATTTACCAGCTGGGAATGCTCACTGGCAACACATGTAGTGCCGGAACCAGGCGATTTGCAAGATTGTTATTCCATTTGCTGCTTTTATACCTACGAACATTTACCGCCAGGGGAAGATCGAAGCTTTGCGGTGTTTTTTGCCCGGGGCACTGATGCGCTCCGTCATTTCAGACAAGACGGCACAAGAACCAAAGCCGTTCTTTTACTGATCAAAAAAACTTACTTCAACCAGTTTATTATACCTCACCTCAATATAGAACAACAATCGTTTACGGCTAAGGTGCTGGCCAATAAAGATATACTGGTAGCACTAATCCGGTTTAACGAAGAGATTGAAAAAAATGCCGGCAATAATTTATACGTCCAGGGGAAAATATATCATTTCCTGTCACTGTTCCTCGATCTGTATATGCATCAAAAATCCTCCAAAAAGCGCTACCTGACCGAGGTGGAGCAATTGATGGTGCTCAATAAAAGTATGGAACAAAAATGCTTCGAGGATTTGATCAGTGTATCCGAAATGGCCGATGCGCTCCATATCAGCGTCACCAAATTCAAACAGCTCTTTGCAGAGGTTTACGACACCACTTACCTGCAATACCACATCAAACAACGATTACTGGCTGCGCAGGATATGTTGCGTCAACCCAAAATCCGCATGGGAGAAATAGCGCTGAAGACCGGCTATTCAGGCATCAGTCATTTTTCAAAAGCCTATAAAAAACATTTCGGCAATACGCCCGCCGATTATCATAAAGAATATCTGAAGTTGATTGAGGAGACGGTGTAAACATCCGGCAAAAAAATAACGGTATCGGAAAAATTTGGCACAAGATTTGGTTTGGGTAAAGAAAGTCCAAATCAAACAAATGTCTGTTTCATCTACCAACGAGCTGCATACAGTAATTTTACCTTGTTTGCCTGGTCAGTCACCGTCCGGCAATGAATACAGGGTTGGCCGGTGCAACCTGCAACATTATCTTATCGAAGAAGGTCTTTCAGTCGTTTGCTGGAATATGTGCCCGCAACAAAATGCGTTTTTTCAAATGCCTGATTGCCCGGAACAAGACGTTTATTCTTTTTTTATAGATCACAGTAGTCTGCCTGGTACGCATCATGCCAGCCAAACCGCGGTGATGATCGGGCAGGAAGCAGTTGCAAATGCATATTTTAAAATACCAGGCACCGCCGCCGCTTATAGCAGCAATCCTCAAGGCCGCGTCAAAGGTTTTCAGTTTTTGCTCAGTGCCGGTTTTCTGAAAAATATATTGCTCCAGATGACGGATGCCGCGACCACTGAGCGTATTTTGCATCGTCCGGCCTACCTTTCGTTGCAGAAGGATCTATACCATAAATTAGAACGTCTGAACATCGCGCGGGTCAAGGACCATAATCCCATTAGTATTTTTTCCCGGAAGGGAGCAATTTATATGATATTGTCTCAGTTGGTTACAACATTGATTCAAAACGGGCATAAAAAATTGGAAGATCCCGAAGCAGAAGAATTAATATCGCTCAACACGGCACTGCAGCAAGACATTTGCGCCGACATTCCTTCTATTGCAACGGCGGCCCGGCAACTTCATGTCAGCACGACCAAACTAAAGCAGTTGCAGAAGAAAGTGTACCAGGTTTCATTTGCCAGATACCACCAGGAGCAACGCCTGGCAAAAGCGAAAGAGCTGCTGCTGGAATCACGGAAACAAATCAAAGAAATTGCATTCGATCTAGGCTTTAACAGTGGCAATCATTTCGCCCGATCATTCCGCCAAAAGTTCGGCATGCCCCCAAGCGGCTATCAAAAAATGTATTGCGCGGGAAATACAAAAGGGTCATTCGGTAATTGAATAATTTAGCGATGGGTTTCGATGATTCGTTTACGATCGAGGAAAATATCCCTGCTACTTAGTTGTTATAATGACGCGCACCGAAAAGCATACTGCCAATGCGCACCATGTTGGAGCCTGCATCGATCGCTATCTTATAATCGCCGCTCATGCCCATGGAACAGATATTGAAATACGCTTTACTTAAGAAAGAAGACTGTTTCAAATTCAGAAACACATTGTATAAGCGATCAAATTCGGCCCGGATCTGTGCTTCATTTTCCGTATTGGATGCCATACCCATCAGGCCGCAGATACGCACATGTTGCAATTCGGCTTTTTGCGCTTCGTAAAAATCCAGTAATTCAATCACTTCTTTTTCGTCCAGTCCGAATTTGGTTGGTTCATCAGCAATGAAAAGCTGGAGCAGGACATCAATGGTCCGGTTATTTTTGGCGGCTTGTTTATTGATCTCCAGCAGCAAACTAAAGCTATCTACCGCATGGATCAGGTGAACGAACGGCGCAATGTATTTTACTTTATTGCGCTGCAAATGCCCGATGTAATGCCAGCGAATATCCGCCGGGAGCACTGGTTGTTTTTCCGAAAGCTCCTGCACGTAATTTTCTCCGAAATCGCGCTGTCCCAGATCATACAATTCCTGGATATCACTCACTGGCTTGGTTTTCGAAACCGCTACCAGTGTTACACCTTTTTCTTTAAAGGATGCTGTCAGTGATTGCCAAACCTCAATATTTACCATACAATTATACCTGATTTTTCGACCGCCGATTTTTGATGGCTGATTTTGTTGGATGCTTCCTTCGCCGGCCAGGCAAAGACAAGTACGCCATTCCTTGTGAAAAGCACAATTGACATTTTCACTACGACGCAGTAAGCGATCACCCCACCAGCCAGCAGCGATTACCGGCGCTAGTATTGTTCTTTTTCGTTCGGAAAGTCTTTTGATTTTACATCTTTGATATAAGTCTGCGTAGCCGTTTTAATATCGTCATACAAGCTCAGATAACGACGCAGAAAGCGCGGCGAAAAATCTTTGGTAATGCCTAGCATATCGTGCATCACCAATACCTGACCGTCTACGTGCATGCCCGCGCCAATGCCGATCACCGGAATCTTCAATTCTTCTGCCACCTTTTTGCCCAACGTTGCCGGGATCTTCTCCAATACGAGCGAAAAACAACCGGCTTCCTGTAAGGCCAGCGCATTACGCATCAATTGCTCCGCTTCTTCTTCTTCCTTCGCACGAACCGCGTAGGTGCCAAATTTATAGATAGATTGCGGTGTGAGTCCCAGATGCCCCATCACCGGCACACCTGCACTCACAATACGCTTTATTGACTCCACTACTTCTTCCCCACCTTCCAGTTTGATCGCATGAGCACCTGCTTCTTTCATGATACGAATAGAAGAGTTAAGCGCTTCTTTGCTGTTTCCCTGGTAGCTGCCAAATGGCAGATCCACGATCACAAGGCTGCGGTTTACCGCCCGAACTACGCTCTGCGCGTGATAAATCATCTGGTCGAGCGTAATCGGCAAAGTGGTTTCATGACCCGCCATTACGTTTGAGGCAGAATCGCCCACCAGCAATACATCGATACCCGCGTCATCAAAAATCCGGGCCATCGAAAAATCGTATGCCGTCAGCATGGAGATTTTTTCACCCTTCATCTTCATGCTTTGCAGCGTATGCGTGGTTATTTTTTTTATTTCGCTATGTACAGACATAAAATTTAATTTGACAATTCGGCAATTTGACAATTTGAAATTGCGCTTTTTAAAATGACATCATCCTTCTTGAAAAATTGCCGCTATTAAAAATCATTAAGATGCACTCATTAAATAAATATTCCGGCCGCCATCCGGGAGGCTTCGTAAAACGCGTCGAGGTTAATGTTTAAATCAATTTTATTTTTTTCGGCCCAGTACACTACATTTTCGGTGGCTATATTTCCTACCAGTTCGTCTTCTGCCATTGGACAGCCGCCAATTCCTTTCATAGAACTATCGAAGCGCAGACAACCGTTTTTATAAGCTGCATCCATTTTTTCCTCCCATTTATCGGCAGTAGAATGAAAATGTGCCCCAATGTTCAGGTCCTTAAATTCGGGAACGAGATGGCTGAAAATATATTCGATGGTATCCGGTTTTGCAACGCCCACGGTATCGGACATTGCAAAGGTTTTAATGCCCAGTTGTGATAATTTGCCCACCCAATCGATCGCTACTTCAGCATTGTAAGGATCACCATACGGATTGCCAAAGCCCATCGATATGTAAATCACCATTTCTTTACCATGCTTTACACAAAGCTGCTGCATTTCCTCTACCTGCGTCAGCGACTGGGCAATGGTCTTGTTGGTATTGCGCATCTGGAACGTTTCCGAAATGGAAAATGGAAAACCGAGATAGCTGATCTGGTCATATACTACTGCATCTGCAGCGCCACGCGTATTGGCAATAATTGCAAGCAATTTGGTATCGGTACCGTCGAGATCGAGGTGAGGAATTACGTCTTTGGTATCGGCCAGTTGCGGAATGGCTTTAGCAGATACGAATGAACCGAAGTCGAGCACATCGAAACCGACACGCAATAGTTTATTGATATATTCAATCTTCTTTGCTGTAGGAATAAAATGTTCCCAGCCTTGCATGGCGTCACGCGGACATTCTACGAGTGTGATCTTTGCAGACATGACGCAAAGGTAGCAGTTAAAAGGTTAATTGAGTTAACCGGTTAAATAAGTTGCGGATATGCCGCTATACCGGAAAAAATTAAATGGCAAAAATGGTTTAAACAGCAAAAGGTTAAATCGGCCGCGCGTTTATCAAAACGACCGAATTAACCCTTTAATCTTTTACCCAATTAACTGAACGCCCCTATTCAGCAATCATTTCCAGAAACTGTTCCAGGCCTTTCTTTCTTTCCGGTGTAAGCTCGTATTTGATATTTTCGGTATAGTATGTTTTCAGATCGTAGTACGGAAACGGATGTGCTGCTACGATCTCATCGATATGATCCAGACCTACCGCATTGGCTTTATTAAATGCTTCCAGGAAATCGGCAGGCAAATCTTTATTCGCAATCCAGGCGGCAAAAATAAACGGATAACCGGTCAGTTTTTCCCAGGCTTCGGCCAAATCGTACACGTATTCAAAATTGACACGTTGCTGCAAAGCGCGATCGCCGATAATAACGCCCGCTGTAGTATCGTTGATATATTCTATATAATTTTCCGGCGCTGGGCGCAGGATCACGTTCTTATTCCAGTATTTTTCCAGCAGCAATTTCGCCAGACGTACCGAAGACCGGGATTGATAATCGAGATAAACCGATTCTACTCTTTCGATGGGAACCTGGCTGAAAATACATACCGAGGCCACATTTCCGTCGGAAGCAATACCATAATCGCTTACAATGCGCGCCCCTTCTACAAAAGGCATGGCCGCTACCGGCATCAAAGCCATATCAATGGTTCCTTGTTGTAAACTTTTAGCAAGATTGGAAGGATAATCGAGGAGCAATTCCATCTGTCCGGCCAGTGTTTCGTCTTTTTCAATTCCGTAAAGCAATGGCTTCGTATTCAAATAACTTACAGCTGCAACTTTTATTTTGGCGTCCAAGTGTATATTTTTGGGGCAAAGATAAGGGAAGGCGACCATGTCGGATCAATTGACAATTTATACAGATGGGGCTGCAAGGGGAAATCCGGGTCCGGGTGGTTATGGAGTGGTACTCCGCTGGAAGAATATGTCCAGAGAGCTGGCACAAGGCTACCGCCGTACTACCAACAACCGCATGGAGCTGATGGCTGTAATTGCTGCGCTACAGATATTGAAACGCGACGGCATCAATATTGTGATCTATAGCGATTCTTCCTATGTAGTGAATGCGGTGGAAAAAGGCTGGTTGAAAAACTGGCAGCGTATTGGCTTCAAAGGAAAGAAAAATGCCGATCTCTGGAGCATGTATGTGGCGCTCGCCTCCCGGCAAAACGTTCGCTTTGTATGGGTAAAAGGGCATGCCGACAATCCGCTCAACAACCGTTGCGATATGCTTGCCACCGCTGCTGCCGATAGCGGCGACTGGCTGATCGATGAGGGTTATGAAAATGCCGGAAGCCTGGAATTTGATGAATAAATTGGAAAAGTAAATAGGAGACAAATAAAAAGATTGGTGCAAACTGCCCTGTGCTGCGCTCGTTCAGCGGTCCAGCATTTGTGATTTTTTCCCATGCTTTTGGTTCGCCCATACGTTTTCTTCATTCCACGGAATCTGACCTGTAAATATCGCCTGGCGCACCGGGCATTCTTCCAATGCACACAACGGACATTGATAAGGCATACAGGCATCAACATGAATAAACAACTCAATCTTGTCTCCGAAACGGTTGCCAATAATGGATTCTAAAGAATGGATCTCCCGCTCTGCATCCTTTACCTGGTAATACCAGGGCAAGGTCATATGCGCATCGATGTGTAATACTTCTCCATACTGGATGACACGCAGATTGTGCAAATCGATCCACTGCGGCTGGCGGTTTTGTTGCAAATACAGGATCACCTGTTTCAGTAATGCTTCATCAGCTTCGTCCATAATGCCCGCCAGCGACTGACGGATTACTTTATAGCCGGTGACCAGGATGATACCTGCAAAAGCCAATGCCACTACGCTATCCAGCCAGTTTTTCTTAGTAATAATGAGTAAGGTCAGCCCTGCAACAATGGCAAATGTTGAATAAGCATCGCTGCATAAATGTTTCCCTGCCGCTTGTACGGTAGCCGACCGGTTTTTCTTTCCCACTTTCATGGCATAGGCACCCAGTGCGAGGTTTAACACGCCAGTGATCACTGTAATGATAATCCCTACATTTAGTTTATGTAAACCTGTCGGGTGCAATAATTGATTGATGGCTTCATACACGATCATCAGCCCGGCAATAAAAATCAGGGCGCCTTCAATCGCGGCCGATACAAATTCTATTTTACCATGTCCGTAAGGATGATTGAGATCGCGTGGTTTTGCCGCAAGTGTTACACTATACAGACCGATAAACCCGGCGATCACGTTCACGGTGCTTTCCAGCGCATCGGTGAGGATGGCAATAGAATGAGTCATATACCATGCCAGCAGCTTGGCCAGAAATATTACAACAGAAACAGCTGCTATTATTCTTTGAATCCGGATCGTTTCGTTATGCTTCAGTGCTGCCATAGATCTTACAAAGCTCAGTTTAGTTGCTGCAAAAAACAAAAAACTGACCGCTTTAATTTTTCAACATCTCCGATGCGTTTAATTCGTTTAAAGCGTTAGTCTGTTAAATAAGATTTAGTGCAGTGACGCTACCCGATCAACGTTTTTGACCATTGCGCAACAACGCACCACTCCACGCACCAAGCCCGCCCAAAAGCCCACCGACAACGACTTCTACACCGATAAACCATCCATAACCAGGCAATGAAAACAGCTTGGCCATTCGTTGGGAAAGTATGTGTTGATTGGCGCTATCGATTTTCAATGTCCATGCAAGCCAAAGTATAGCGATGGCTAAAAACCCCGCCAGGAAAGCTTTTCCCGGGTTGAGCCGAAACAGCAACGCAACTACAAACGCGACTAAAACTATTGTCCACCAAACAAAAAAATATTCTGTAACCGCCGCCAGAAGTATTATTAGTATAATCGAAAAAAGAAAACGCATTTTGTAAAAATTCAAAAGTCAAAAAATCAAAACTGAAAAGTGAAAGCCCGAAGCTTGCCTATGTTGTCCTGCCGGTTTCGCCGCCGCTCAGCCGGACAAGCGCTTTGCTAACCGTGTAGCGATACCTAAGGCATTGTCCGTTGTCAATTGAATGTCCAGGTGTATTTAATCTTCTTCATATCCTGCTGCTCCTGGTTCGGTAAAAACAGCAAACTATAATAGCCCCCTTTCACCCAATGATCCACAAATGTGCCGTAGTAAGGACTTCCGGGATTACCGCTTTGTCCGCCGGGATAAACACCCAGCCCGCGAATACTGTCTTTATCCATTTCTACAATCATACGCCACGAAGGACCATGATCGGATTTCACCGCATTGATGGTGTTGCCCCAGCCGCCAATTTTTAAATGGTCGTAGCTGAACGCCGGTAATTTGGTCAGGTGCGCGAGTGTGGTGTTCTTTACTTTGTACCATTCAAGGCCGCCTTTAATCCTCGCGATGCTATCTTCTGCTTCTTGCATGCTACGCCGAAAAATGTCATTCCGCGTTTCCTTTTGTGATGTGGTACGATCATCATACCATTTTGAAGCACTATCAGAAAGCAGTAATTGCAAAGTAACTTCAGGAGTCGGCCAAAGATTTTCCGGGACGTTACCAAAATCATCCTTCCAAATATTCGCATACAAGAATGACCACTCAATCTGAGCTTCTGACGCTGCTTTGTTTCCTGCATAAAGATCAGCGCCACCAAAATTGCGCATGTTAAAATTTAACAACGAGAAAACGGAGTTTTGAATTCCTCTCATTGCGGAAATATCCACGGCACTGCTACCACCAGTAAAGCATATCATCGGAAATATTAGCCCTACCCGCTCGTTTCCGTATGGGATATTTGTCATCGGCAGTCTTAAATATGCAGAAATCTGGTTATTGATTTCCCAACTTCTAAACTCTAAAAAATGCCCGTTATACCAATACGGATACGTACTGTCAGTCACAGCCTGGTTGGCGCTGGCAATATAACCCTGCGGCGGATTCAGCACATGCGGATTTTCGCGCATGGGGATGTTCTGCCCCCAAAGCGTGCGGCTATCCTTCCCTTCCATCACGTATTTGCCTTGGTCTTTCCATTTATTGACAAACTGTCCCTGGCCCCAAAGTGCAATATTACCTGCACGATCGGCATAGAGCATATTCTGCGCGGGACACTGGAAGTTCATAATTCCATTTACAAACTGGTCGTAATGCTGCGCACGGTTCATTTCATACAGCGCCAGCAATTCGTTTGTGGCACGATGCGCCATCCAGGTTACGGCAATCTTTTTACCGGTATGCGCCGGATCAGGGAAACGTTCATCATAGATCACCGGGCCGTGAATGGTGAAATAAAGCGTGTCCAGGAAATCAGGTTTACCCTTTATTTTGATCGTCTGAATTTCCTTGCGGTAGGCAGTTTTCTGGCCGTTAAAATTATAAGACTGATTGTCGATACCATCGATTACGTAAAAATCTTTCACATCGCGGTAATTATTGGTAAAACCCCAACTGATACTGTCGTTGAAGCCGATTACAATACCCGGATCACCCGGCAATGACACGCCATAAGTATTGATACCCGGCGCCTGCAATTGCATTTCAAACCAGAGTGAAGGCAGGTTCAGACCAAGATGCGGGTCATTGCAAAGAATAGGCGCGCCACTCTGGGTATGTTTCCCGCTGATGGCCCAGTTATTACTTCCAATTCCCTCCCGTTCTATTTCTTTTTTATCGCCATTCATATCTTCCGGTTCGTTGTACGCAACGGCATGCTGCTCGCCAAAATGCGCAAACAAGCTATCGGGAATGCCGGGCACGGAAAGTATCGGCAAAGAGCGCGGTTCAAATTTCGTCCCTTCCGGAATCACTGGTTTATACCCTGGAATTTTTTCCGGGAATAATTGATCAAATTCCGCTTTCGGCAAACGATCACGGAGATAAGTGTGAGGAAAATCTTCAGTATAGCCCGTCAGGTCGTCGGCCATATATTTCATCAATAATGCCGAACGCAGGTTAGTCCACTCGGTAGGTTTAAAACCCATGAGCTTGTATTCCAGCGGCAGATCGCGAGCCTTCAGTGAATGAATATAAGCGTTGACACCGGCGGTATAAGCGTCCAGCACCAGTTTGGTACGTGGCTCTTTTTCCATCGCTTCCAGCGAACGGGTGGCGCCAAACACCATGCCCTTGCGGCGTTGCATCCGGTCGAACTTCAAAGCTTTCTCCCCTGCCACTTCACTTACTTGTCCGCCGGCAGCACGGGTTTCCATATCCATTTGCCAAAGGCGGAAATAAGCATGTATATAGCCTTGTATAAAGTACAGGTCATGGTCGTTCTGAGCTCGCACATGCGGCACCAGCCGGTCTTCCATCCAGATGGTAACCGGTTGCTGCAATCCCTCAAGGTGTGTACTTTGGGTAAAATCTTTGTCGACCGGCTCTGCATTAGCGGCCCAGCCGTTTACGGGGTCGAGCAACCGGCCCAGTGCCGGCAAGGTTCCCAGCGGCCGGTCCAGCAACCAAACCAATACGGTAGCGATGATAATGGGAATTCCTGCACGAAGAAAACGCATAGGATATATGTTTTGTTTAAAGCTAATAAAACGCGACGTGGCATGCAATGGCTTTGCGAATTATATTTCCTGGAAAAAAAGGGCTGCTCAAAGAATGAATTAGACTCAGCGTCGGATACAAAACGTGCTTCTCCTACTTTTTTGCTTGCCCAAAAAAGCAGGCAAAAAAGGCAGCTGAAACCAGATCACGCCGTGGTTTCGACGGTCGCCCGATTAGACACAACACTACTGTGCTGCCGGACGGTGTGCCTTGAAAATCCAAAATTATCCGGGCATGGTGTTTACAAAGAAGATTCGTTAATGAGTCGCAATAGTGATATAGAACGTGCTTCTCCTACTTTTTTGCTTGCCGAAAAAAGCAGGCAAAAAAGGGCAGCCGAAACCAGATCACGCCGTGGTTTCGACGGTCGTCCGATCATGCTTGATTACCATTTTACTGCCGGACGGTGTCCAAAATTATCCGGGCATGGTGGTTACAAAGAAGGAGATTCGCTTTGTTTATTGGTTTATGACGCCGGCCGCGCAAACGACAGCTCCGAAGACGACGCTTCTTCTTCGGAAGACTTAGCGGAGCTTCACATCAGAGATCAGAACTTTTGTATCTTGCAGCTTCGTTACAAGCATATATATTAAGAAATGGATTATAAACGTATACTGGTTACAGCGGCATTACCTTATGCCAATGGTCCGGTTCATATAGGTCACCTGGCAGGATGTTATTTACCGGCAGACATTTATGTGCGTTATCAGCGTGCACAAAAACGTGATATTAAATTTATCTGCGGCAGCGATGAGCATGGCGTGCCTATCACCATCCGCGCGATGAAAGAAGGCATTACTCCCCAGCAAGTCGTAGACAAATACCATGCGCTGATTGGCGAAAGCTTTAAAGAAATGGGCATTTCCTTCGATATATATTCCCGTACTTCCAGCGAAATCCACCGCGAAACAGCGCAGGCTTTCTTTAAAAAGCTGTATGACGACGGGGTTTTCGAAGAGCGTGAAAGCGAACAATACTACGATGAGGAGAAAAATGTATTCCTCGCCGACCGTTATATTATTGGTACCTGCCCGGTTTGCGGCAATGAAAATGCTTATGGCGACCAATGCGAACGCTGTGGTTCATCGCTGTCTCCGGAGCAATTGATCAATCCGCGCAGCGCCCTCAGCAATGCGCCGTTGGTAAAACGCAAAACCATTCACTGGTATTTTCCGCTCAATAAATATGAAAATTTCCTGAAACAATGGATCGTGGAAGGCAAGAAAGACGAGTGGAAAGCGAATGTGTACGGCCAATGTAAGAGCTGGCTCGACAGCGGGCTGCAGCCGCGTGCTATGACCCGGGACAGCAACTGGGGTGTTCCGGTTCCAATTCCCGGTGCAGACGGCAAAGTACTGTATGTATGGTTTGACGCACCGATCGGTTATATCAGCGCTACCAAAGAACTGACAAACCAATGGGCCGACTATTGGCAACAGGAAGATACCAAACTGGTGCATTTCATCGGTAAGGATAATATCGTATTCCACTGCATCATTTTCCCGTCGATGCTCAAAGCACACGGCGGATTTGTGCTGCCAGACAACGTTCCTGCAAATGAGTTTCTGAATATTGAAGGTGAAAAAGTATCTACATCGCGCAATTGGGCGGTTTGGGTAAATGATTATGTAAAAGATTTTCCGGAGCAACAAGATTTGCTGCGTTATGTACTGGCGGCAAATGCACCGGAAACCAAAGACAACGATTTCACCTGGAAAGATTTCCAGACCCGTTGTAATAGCGAGCTTTCCGGCAACCTGGGCAATTTCGTGAACCGTGCCTTTGTAATGATGCACAAACTTTGCGGTGGTAAAGTGCCGAAACTGCATGAAGATGCGATAGACGATACGGACCGCGCAATCATTGAAGACATCAAAAATTCAAAAGCAGTCATTGAGGCTGCAATTGAAGGCTATAAATTCCGGGATGCGCTTGCAGAGATCATGGCGTTTTCTTCTAAGGGTAATAAATACCTGCAAGTGAACGAACCCTGGAACCTCGTAAAAAAGCTCGATACCAACCCGGAATTGCAAAAACGTATCGACAACTGTATTCATTTATCGCTGCAATTGTGCGCCAACCTGGCTATCTACATCAACCCGTTCTTACCGTTTACAGCAAAAAAAATGCTGCATATGATGAAAGTGGTAGACCGTATGCTGGAATGGGAAAACGCCGGTCGCCTGGATCTGCTGAACGTCGGCTATCCGCTGCGCGCACCGGAATTGCTGTTCCGCAAAATAGAAAATGAAGAAATTGATGCACAAGTGGAAAAACTGAAAGCAGGCCTGGTAAAACCGGCTGCTGTTCCGGAACAAAAACCTGCGGCTCCGGTAAAAGAAGAAGAAGCGCCTAAAGAGCTCATCACGTTTGATGATTTTGCGAAAATAGAGCTGCGTGTGGGTACTATTCTCAGCGCGGAGAAAGTAGCAAAAGCAGATAAACTCCTGAAACTGGAAGTGGATCTCGGTTATGAAAAACGTACCATCGTTTCGGGCATTGCATTGCACTTTACGCCGGAAGAAATCGTCGGCAAACAGGTGACGGTCGTTGCCAACCTTGCCCCGCGTAAAATGCGCGGTATCGAAAGCGCGGGCATGATTCTGATGGCAGAAAACGCGGCAGGAAAACTGATCTTCGTAGCGCCAAATGAGGCTACGGAAGCTGGCAGCGGCGTGAAGTAATAATAGATGATGAACGGTGAATTAAGGGACAACCAGGCTTCGGCCTGGCTGGGCCCGGCAAACAACAATAACAGTTAACCAACCATTGTTCAACTGTCAATTGAAGATTAAATCATAACAATAAATAACTAAGTTTACATCCATTAACAGAACTTCTGTATGAAGAAAAAGACCCTTTGGTGGATAATTGGTGCTTTTGTTTTGCTGCTCATCATCCTGATCGCTGTGGGAAAAAGCGGTGATGGTAATCTTACAAAAGTGGCTACCGAAAAAACTGCCAAACACACTATTACGGAAACAGTCACAGCCAGCGGCAAAATTTACCCGGAAACGGAAGTAAAGATCAGCCCTGAGGTAAGCGGTGAAATCATTGAATTAACGGTAGACGAAGGTGACAGTGTACACAAAGGCCAGTTGCTGGTAAAAATCAACCCGGCCGTGTACAATTCGATCGTAAACCAGGCATCGGCCAGCGTATCGCAATCGCGCGCAAGCGCCAGCAATACCCGTGAAATGATGGGCCAGGCGCAATCTCAGTACGATCTGGCATTGGCGACTTACAAACGCAACCAGAAATTATACCAGGACAAGGTAATCTCTGCACTGGAATTTGAACAGGCCGAAGCCAATTACAAGAGCGCCAAAGCTACTTACGAGGCTTCTAAATCGAGCACATTGGGCGGTGGGTTTGGCGTGGCTGCAGCCGAAGCAAATCTTAACCAGGCGCAGGAAAATCTCCTGAAAACGACCATTGTCGCCCCGACTTCCGGTATCATTTCCTCGCTCAATGTAAAGAAAGGCGAACGAGTGCTGGGAACGGCGCAGATGCAAGGTACCGATATGCTTTCCATTGCCGACATGAGCCGTATTGAGGTGCGTGTAGACGTAAGTGAAACAGATATTGCAAAAGTGAAAATCGGCGATACTACTACAATTGAAGCAGACGCTTATCGCAACCGTAAATTTACAGGTGTGGTTTCTAAAGTAGGTGTATCCAGCAATAAAGCAGGTGTGGCGCAGGTAAGCACCGATCAGGTGACCAACTACACCGTTCATATTCTGATCCTCCCGGAAAGCTATGCTGACCTGGCGACTTCTTTACCGAAAGGTCGTTTCGTATTCAAACCAGGGATGTCGGCTTCTGTGGAAATTCAAACCCGTCGAGAAAGAGACGTGCTTTCTGTTCCGGTAAATGCGGTAACTACCCGTGACTGGCCGGACAGTGTGAAAAATAAAAACAAAAACAGCAACAGCCTGGAAAATAATGATATCCGGCAGGTTGTTTTCGTTTATGATGCCAAACTGAAGCAGGTGGTAATGCGCGACGTGAAGACCGGCATCCAGGATAATCTGTATATCCAGATCACTAGCGGACTGAAAGACGGAGAGGAAGTGGTAACGGCTCCATATGGCGCCATTGCCCGCATACTGAAGGACAAAACAAAAGTTGAGGTCGTAGCAAAAGACAAGCTGTTTGACGCAAAGACCACGGACTAGCTTATAGCTGACAGTTGTCCGCTTTTCACGCAAGGTATGGCGTTCGCCTTTCATTGACCATTGACCATTCACTATTCAAGCTACCCAACAGCATTTTGAATTTTGACTTTTGAATTTTTCAACGAAACAACATTGAACTCAGGAACACTCGGCACGATCGGTATTGTAGGAAACGGGAGCTGGGGCACAGCCCTCGCAAAAATGCTTACGGATAATGGTCATCATATATACTGGTGGGTAAGAAGCGAAGAAGCCGTCAATCATCTCAAGACAAGGCATCACAACCAACGTTACCTTACATCGGTATCTTTTGAACCCGAAAAGTTAACACCTACCACGGATCTTAATTTGGTATTCGACCAATGCCAAACGATTGTTTTTTGCGTTCCTTCGGCGTTTGCGATGGATGTGCTGAATAAAGTAACAGCTACGCAATGGAAGACAAAAAATATTGTTTCCGCGATCAAAGGTATTTTACCTACCTGCAATCTGCTGCTCAATGACTACCTCGTGGCGCAAATGAGTTTTCCGCTGGAACAATATGTTTCTATAACGGGCCCTTGCCATGCGGAAGAAGTGGCGGCTGAGCGTTTGTCTTATCTTACCTTCTCCGGCCTTAACGATGATCTTACCAACGCTGTAGCCAAAGCTTTCGGCAACAGTTATATTTTTACTACTGCCAATCACGATATCTGGGGCGCACAATTTGCCGCCGTACTAAAAAACATTTACGCTATCGGCGCCGGTATGGCCCATGCACTCGATTACGGCGATAACTTCCTGAGCGTTTACATCACCAATTGCTACCGCGAGATGTATCGTTTTCTGGATGCGCATTTCGAAAAAGTACACCCTTCCAACGAACGTCCGGATTTCCACACCAGTGCGTATCTCGGCGATCTGCTCGTAACCTGCTATTCTTTACACAGCCGCAACCGTACGTTTGGGACGATGCTTGGAAAAGGATATTCGGTAAAAACCGCTACACTGGAGATGAACATGGTAGCCGAAGGTTACTATGCCGCACGTGGCATGCAGTCTATCTCTCAAACGTTCGATATTGCACTGCCTGTTGCTAAAAAATTGTACCAGGTAATGTATGAACAATTAGATCCGGCCACGGCATTTGGCGAGCTAGAGCATATACTCTCTTAAGCCGAAAGCAAAAGCCTTTTTAGATTGTTGAAAAAATAGCAGCTCTCATCTCAAGAGCCGCAAGTTATGTCTGCCAATACGGAAACCAACTTCAAGGTTCTTAGTCTGGCAGTACAGTAGCAATCATGCTTAATCGAGCGACCGCCGAAGCCACAGAGTGATCTGGCTTCGGCTGCCTTTTTCTGCCTATTTTTTGAGCAGGCAAAAAGTAAGAAGATAGGACAGTTGATTTAAAGACTGCGCACATCGCATTACTATTGCTAACGGCAGTTTTTCAAAACAAAACCAACTCAGGGTTCTCAGTCTGGCAGTACAGTAGCAATCAAGCTTAATCGAGCGACCGCCGAAGCCACGGAGTGATCTGGCTTCGGCTGCCTTTTTCTGCCTATTTTTTGAGCAAGCAAAAAGTAAGAAGATAGGACAGTTGATTTAAAGACTGCGCACATCGCATTACTAGTGTTACTGGCAGTTTTTCAAAACAAAACCAACTCAGGGTTCTTAGTCTGGCAGTACAGTAGCAATCAAGCTTAATCGAGCGACCGCCGAAGCCACGGAGTGATCTGGCTTCGGCTGCCTTTTTTGCTTACTTTTTGGGCAAGCAAAAAGTAAGAAGATACGCGACAGGCCATTTAAAACATTCAAGACAAATCATCATCCCCCAGCCATTTGCATATCCCCCTTTTTTAATCTAATTTATGCTTTCTATGAAAGCAATTATCATCGGTGGCGGTATCGGCGGATTGACCGCTGGTATTGCACTGCAAAGGCGGGGCATCGATTACGAAGTTTTTGAAGCGGCCCCGGAAATACATCCAGTCGGCGCCGGCATCTGGCTGGGCGCCAACGCAATGAATGTATTCGAAAAACTAGGCATTGCCGACCCTATCAAAACATGCGCATATTATCAAAAAGAAATTTTTATTAAAGATTACCGCGGCGGCGTGCTGCAGCGGGTAGACAATGAATTGATCCGCCGGAAATATGGCAATGGTACCTACTCTATTCACCGCGCGGCCTTGCAGCATGTTTTAGCAAATGAAGTGGGTGTGAAATTACATGTCGGGAAAAAATGTACCGGCGTATACCAGCATAGCAGTGGGGTCACGGCGCATTTTGAAGACGGCACCCAGGTGCATGGCCATTTTGTAATAGCTGCAGACGGCATTCGCTCCATGATCCGCGAAAAATATATCGCCAAAGCTGTTTATCGATATTCCGGCCAAACCTGCTGGCGGACAATTGTGCCGATGAATCTCCCGCCTGAAGAACAAAACCAGAGCTCGGAAGTTTGGGGTTACGACCGTGGCTTGCGTGCATCTTATTCACAGGCAGGCAAAGAGCAGGTCTATTTCTGGGCAACGATTGCGATGGAAAAAAACCAGCGTTTCAACAATATGGAGGCGCATCGCATGATTAAAAACTGGCTGCAACCGTTTAGCGGCTATTATTTGCAAACAGTGGTGCGAAATATCCAACCTGAATTATTGATCCATTCTGATCTGTACGATATTAAACCCATTGAAAAATGGTATGTGGGAAACATCGTATTGCTGGGCGATGCTGCGCATGCTACGACGCCCAATCTCGGTCAGGGTGCCGGCCAGGCCATTGAGGATGCTTATGTTTTAGCAGCTTGCCTGGCGCAAGAAAATGATTTGCAAAAAGCATTTGCCAACTATCAGGATAAACGCTTTAAGCGGACACAAAAAGTGGTCCGCATTTCCCGGAAGCTTGCCCAGATGACTAATATCGGCAATCCTTTGCTGCGCCAGATGCGTAACTGGATCATAAAAGCGACTCCAAATTTTGTGACGCAAAAACAATTTGATTTGCTATATGGGGTGGACCTGGATCGTTGACAAGATCAAAAGCCATGTTTAACGGCTATGCGTTTTAAACGCTAGTCAGAATCGCTTTAAGATTTGACAATGGTTATGTCCCATTGGCCAGAAATCAGCCCGTTTATTCCGGCATTTTATACAGCACCAGCCGGTCGTTGTACAACACGTACAGGTTGTGACGGGCAATCACCGCATTGATGATAGGCTCAGGCTGTGGCAGCAGAATAATATTGGTCCGCAGTGATTTCAGATTATAAGACAAAAGGCTGTCGGCGCGGCGATAAATAAGCTGGTCGCCGTAGACTTGCAAAAAATGTACATTGGGAATAGAAAGCGTATTGATATAGCTGGCATATTGATCAAAAACCAGGATGCCTTCGGTGGTGTCGCAGATATAAAGTTTCCGTTCTTTCTCCACCATAAATACAGGTTGCGGTACGATTCCCATCTGCTGGCGCAGATCATTGCTGGATGCGATTTCTTGCAGCTGATCATCGATTTTTCGCAGGCGTGCATTAAACTGGTCATATACCCAAAGATTACCATCGGCGCTGTTGGCCACTACCGGCGGATGCGTGAGGCCCATTTGCGTCAGATTGATCTCGTTCTTCAGCGCCAGCATACGATCCAGTACCTCCACTTTTGAATAATCGGGATAATAAAGGATCAGGCGAAGCGGATTGGTAGCATCGATGGCTTCGATATTTCCATTGAAAATAACGCGGTAAAAAGCGCTGCTATCGCCTGCGTCCGTAAACCGGATCAGGTTATTGCCTGCACGAACCACGTACACATTGCCCAGTTCATCAGCAGTCAGCAGCTTGCCTTTCATCGGTATCGACTTGATCAAACGCAAAGAATCAGCTGCGTTGGCATTTCCAGCGAAAATCATCGTCAGGCATAAAACAATAAAAAAATAGCGCTGCATATATTTCATCCGGATCAAATGTAAAATAAAAAATGGTTCCCAGGCCGGGAACCATTTCTTTAATTGAATGTCGTAAGTAGAAGCAGTTTACTCCTGCGTACCAAACGCGAAAGCTGATTGCCACTTCGTCGTTCTGACTTCTAACTTTTGATTTTTGACTTAATTATGCACATCCATTTCCTCGATCAGGTTCTGCGCATGGCCCATTTTATCGATCAGGAACAGAATAAAACGGATATCGCAAACAATGGTGCGTTTGTATTTTTTATCGAAAGCAATATCACCACTCATTGCCTCCCAGTTACCATCAAACGCTGCACCAATCAGTTCGCCGTTCGCATTAATCACCGGACTGCCTGAATTACCGCCCGTAATGTCATCGGTAGTAATGAAACAAGTATGCAGCGTACTGTCTGCGTCCATATAGCGACCGTAATCTTTTTTGTTATAGAGATCAACCAACTCTTTCGGAACGTCAAATTCGTCGCTACCCGGTTTGTATTTATCCATCAAGCCGTCCAGGGTTGTGAAATAATCGTATTTCACCCCATCCTGCGGACGATAGCTTTTTACCGAACCATAAGTGATGCGCATCGTAGAGTTTGCATCCGGGTAGAACAACTTACCTTCTTTCATTTTCATCAAACCGCGCACATAAGTTTTAGCCAGGTCTTTTTTCTGATCGTAAAAAGCGTTCACTTTTGGCTCGTAGAATTCAGTGTAGTTGTGTACAAAGCTAAGAGCGTACTGTGCTGCAGCATCGTTGGCAATACTTTCTTTCTTCGGATTTTGCGTGAAAGCGTCAAATTTAGCCTGATCCAGCAGTACCGTGTTATTGAATACGTAATCGGCATAATCGGCGAAAGTCTTATCCAGGTTGTCGCTGCCGAATTTTTTGAAGATCACATTTTGATAGATGTCCGGGTGCTGTGATTTAGGTACTTCTTTGTAGTACATTTTCGCCATCTCAGCCAGCATTTCCTGCTCCGTACCGCGGTCATAATCTTTCATGACAGCCTTACGGACTGCGACCAGGATATCGGTATATTTCTTTACCGAATCTTTATCACCTTTGTCCAGCGCTTTGTTCAGCGGATCGAGCGCGGCGCCGATACGTGCTACAGCAGATGCTTTAAAACATTCGGAATAGAAGATCGTTTGTTTTGCATACGGTTTGTAATCAGCATAAATATCGGCAAAACGGCTCATCAGGTCTGCACTCGCTTTATCATTTACTTTCGCCCATTTGATAAAGGCCGATTCTTCGTTTTGTTTTTTTGCAATTACGTTCAGACGCTTCAGTTGTTCTGTCTGGCCGATATAATATTTCCAGTAGTTGGCAATGCGCGCATACAATCCTGTTTCTTTCAGGTACACCGCTTTATCTTTAGCCATATGACGGCGCATGATCGACAAACGCAGATCGCGGATGGCCACGATGTCCGGGTTTTGTTCGTTGATTGCCAGATCCACGCCATAAGAGGTTTCATAACGGTTGGTACGGCCCGGGTAGCCGAAGATCATTGCGTAATCGCCTTCCTGCACTCCTTTAATGGAAACCGGGAGAAATTTTTTAGGCTGATAAGGAACGTTTCCAGCAGCGTATTCTGCCGGTTCATTGTTTTTATCGGCATACACACGGAACATAGAGAAATCGGCGGTATGACGCGGCCACATCCAGTTATCGGTATCGCCACCAAATTTACCAAGCGATTTTGGCGGTGTACCTACCAGGCGAACGTCTGTATATTTTTTATAGACCAGCAGGAAGAATTGGTTGCCGTTGAAGTAGTCTTTTACATTCGCAATATATTTACCGCCTTCTGCCGCGCGGTCTTCAATTTTCTTTTTTACCGCTTCAAATTTTTTCGCGTATTTATCGCCGGTAGATTTACCCACCGCTTTCATCACCTCAGCCGTTACATCATCGATATGTTGCAGGTACAATACAGAAACACCTTTTGCCGGCAATTCCTGGTCGTGGCTATATGCCCAGAAACCATTATCGAGATAGTTTTTTTCTACCGTGCTGAGACTCGCAATCGGATCATACCCACAGTGGTGGTTGGTAAGCAGCAAACCGCTACCCGAGATCATTTCCCCGGTACAACCGCCGTTAAACTGTACGATGGCATCTTTCATACTGGCGTGATTGATGTTGTACAGATCGTCTTTGGTAAGTTTCAGACCCATGCGAACCATGTCGTCGTAGTTCTTACCGATCAGCGAAGGAATCCACATGCCTTCGTCTGCGCGCGCCATCTGGAAAGTAGCCAACGCGAGAATGGACAATAAAAGTTTTTTCATAATCTGCGAAAAGATTCTAATCCACGCGAAAATACACTTTTCTGCGCGCAATGCTTAAGACAGGAAGTTGAAAACCGGGGATCGAAAAATAAGGTGCGCCACATTAAACATGAATTTCAAAAGCCGTCCTTTAGCATGAAGAATCCGGAGAATAATCAGATCCGTATCGACTGTTCGCCGCGAAATCAGACAGCCACGCCGTGCTTCCCCGCGAAAAAAATTAAGGAGCAACAAACGCGTGCAAAAAAGGCTCCGCACTGCGAAGCCTTCATTATATAGTCCGTTTCGTCGACTTACTGCGGCACACTGCCTTTATCCACTTTCACTTCACCGCGCGGATTTTTGATTTCATATACGGTAAAGTCTTCATTAGCTTCGAGGCCGTCGCCATACATGACCTGTGTGGGTGTGGTGATACGCACAAACTTGGAAGTGTAAAACTTCTGGATCTTCTGATTCCATACCAGTTCTTCAGTATTCAGACGCTCCCCTTTTTTGTTGACGATAACGATACTGTCGCGAATGAGTACATTGCCCTGCACATCATAATAACGGGCATAACGGGCATCAAGCGTATTTTCAACTTTCATGCTGTCGCTATAAAACTCAACATGAATTCCCTTTTTCATGTCGATATAAGACGGCCGTGCTTGTTCATTGCGGATAAATTCTTTGGCCTGCAGTTTTGCTTTTACTTTACCGCGTTCGCTATACAGGATGGTTACATCTTCAGCCTTATCCATCTGCAGCGTCGATTTATTTACAAGCGCATCAATATCTTTCGGATCGTTCTGGCAAGCGGTGAGCAGGCTCAAAAACAAAATACCCGGAAATACGCTCCGGGCAATTGTCTTGAATATTTTTTTATGTAGCCTCAGCTTAATCATACTTGCGTTTGATAAACCATTTATCGTTCAAAGATATGCCTAATGAGAATCGTACAAAGTTTTCCTTAAACAGGTTGTTGGTTTCCGTACCTCTTTTTCCAATCTCCATACCTACATGCAGGCGATCGGTACTGCGTTTAAACGGCAGGCTGGCACCGAATGTAACGGCATAATAATCGAAACCGGTATTGTTTAGTTTCACATAGTCGCTGCCATAATAACCACCGATACGGTAAGTTACCCGCTGGAAATAATTGTAAATACTGCTCGGGTTGGGCGTAAACTCGGCGCCGACGCCGATACGGTACGAATCCTGCACGGAATCTTTTGCGCCAAACATCGTGTACTGGCTCCATTGCGTCGCAGAATAATCCACATTTACAGACCAGCGGTCATTGCCCGCCAGTTGTGCACCGAAGCTATAAGACAAAGGCATGTGCACCTTTCCTTTTACAGAAGGATCATAATAGGAAGTATCCTGAACGGTGGTGCTACCGATGATTGCAAAGTTTACATAATAATTATCGCGGGCTACATTTACATCCTGTCCGAGTGTTACCGTAGCGCCGAGACGCAATTTAAGTTTACTGTTCAGCTTGGTATCATACATAGCGCCGCCTTTCCAGTAGATACCGCCGATTTTGTTATAACGGGTAAATTCTGAACTCAGGAACGGAATAGTATCTGACTGCTGCAAAACGCTGGAGTTACGAATCGTTCCGAACAGATAGCCGAAATTGAAACCTACACTGAAACCACCCAATTTATAAGCGGCGCCGAGATAAGCGTAGTTAAGACCACCGTCGCCGGAATACACGTAAGTGTTCTTGCCGAGCCCGTTAATGGTAACGCTATCCAGCATTTTATAATACACTTTTGTTTGCGGCCTCAGACCAAAACTGATGCCGGCGTGTTTGCCCACGGGGATGCCGATGGTCAGGTAAGACAGCGTGGCAGTACCGGTACTATAGCTTTGGTTATTATTACGAATGCCCAGCATTTCCGCTTCACCGGCCAGTTCATAAGTGGTGAGCTTAAGGCTCGCATATGAAGCCGGGTTGTCAGCGTTGATTGCATAAGGGTTGGCATAGGCTGAAGAAGCGCTACCCATTCCCCGCATGCCAACGTTGGAAGTATTTCTCAGCGTACCGACACCGTATCTTGAATAAGGATCATTTTCCTTTCCAGCTAACGGACTACTGCCTGTAGTATTGGTTTGCGCCATAGCGGCAGTGCCGGAGGCAATCAGTAAAGCACCGAGAAAAAAATGTCTAACGTATTTGTGGGACATTATATTTTAATATTAGATTTAGCCCTTTCAGCAACAGATTTGGGTCTGCAAATATCTTATTTTTAAGTTTGGTTCCAAAGAAAGCTGCATCACCCCCAGTTAATACCGCGTTAAAATCAGGATATTGTGCGTTATACGCATCAATCATACCATCTATTTCAAACGTCATTCCGTTCACTACCCCACTCCGCATAGCCGTTTCGGTATCATATCCCATCAGCAAAAGATCCCCTTCGGGTTCAACTTCCGGTAATTTATCGGTGAATGCATTCATCGCTTTAAAACGCATGTGCAGGCCGGGCGAAATAGCGCCGCCGCGGAATGCTTTGTTCTTATGCAGAAAATTATAGGTAACACAGGTGCCGAGCCCGATCACCAGATTGTTTTTATCAGGGAAAAGACCATAAGCACCCACCACCAGCGCCACACGGTCGCCGCCAAGCGTACCGGGAGAATGGTAGGCATTCATGATAGGCAAACGGGCGTTGTCATCGAGCTTTACATAATACTGCACTTTTTCGCGCAGCATCTGTTCTGTTTGCTCCGTACCATTCACCACGGAGCAAAAAATTGCAGCCTGGGGCTGATGCTTTTCAATAAGCTCCTGTAATACCTGATGCGCCTGGGCTTCATCAAAATGCTGCGTCTCAAGCAGCGTGTCGTTAGGGCCGAAAATTGCCGTTTTCACGCGGCTGTTGCCCCAGTCGATACAGAGGTTGATTGCCATTCCTGTAAATTCGTTTCTGGTTTGAATGGTACAAAATAGTAAAAAACAGTTCCGCCTGTATCAAATAAGCATGTAAACTATTTGTCGAGATTCAGATCGTCGATAGAAAGATCGCGGAAATGACCGTTGAGCTGCACCCTGGCCTTCATATCCTCCAGTTCTTTAATCACCGGCTGCATACGGGTCAGGTGACGGCGTATATATTCCAGCCGTTGCAATTCATCAAAAATGCCGAGCAATTCATATTCTTCATTCAGTGTAAAACCCACAAAATGCCCGATCGTGTAAGAAATCATTTCGCTTTGCACATTCGGGAACTTGCTGTCTACATTAAGCAGACTATACAAGCGCTTTACCGCGTCGAGAATCAAGGCAGATAGTTTAGAATCCTGGTGGGAAAGCTTGTTTTCGGGATAAGTAACAATGGCGCCACTGTATAATTTTTCCGGAATAGAACGTACCGTTTCTAATACCCGGAAGACCTTGGTACCACGGGTACGAATGTCCATTTCACCATTATCGTATTCTTTCACCACTTCTTCTACTTCCATCAGCGTGCCTAGCTCGCCCATTTTTTTATCTATCACCGAAGGAATGCCAAAAGGCTTCTTTTCAGCAATACATTCTTTCAGCAATTGCTTATACCGGTCTTCGAAAATATGTAAGTTCAGGCGTTCGCCAGGATAAACCACGACATTCAGTGGAAATATGGGAATAAAGTTCGTCATGAAATAAAATTAGCAGTTCGATGCTCGAAATTAACCCGGTAGACCTGCAACAGGACGGGGTAAGTTCCGGGGCTGGTTTCGGTTTCCGAATCCTCACTTCCGCCCCTCGTTTCTTACATCCTTTTAAGTTTTCACACTCTAATTTAAGTATTTAGTTAGTATCAACAGCCAGTTGAGGCCATCCGGGCGCTAGCATCTATTCTTTCGCAACATCGGTTGCCGGATAGATCAGAAAATGGCGCTGCCACAGGAAGAAAAAAGTAAATACAAAAACGCCCAACTGAATTTCCAGCGTCGGGTCTACCATCAGCGGTACCATCAAAACCAGCCATATAAACAAGAAAAATACGCTTTCCCGGTTTTTGCCCAAACGCCGGAACGGCGCCAGCATCCAGAGCCAAAAGCAAGCCAGAGCCGGCACACCTGTGCCCAAAGCGATCACGAGAAACTGGTTGTGCGGCAGCAGACGTTGGTCATCCGGCACTTGTGGATAGTATCGATCGTAACTTTTTTTCATCTCATCGAGCATATCCCCGGCGCCCACACCAGTCAGCGGATGCTGCTCAATAATCTTCGACGATAATTCATAGGACATGATACGCCCGATATCGCCATAGTCGCCGGAGCGGACGTTTTCTTTATACTGCAGGTAACTGAAATAAATATAGTTGAGCCTGGATTTAAACGTGGGCACATAACGGTTGGCAAAAAAAACGCCGGCTGCCAGCACCACGATCAATGAAATACCGACCATCGCATGTTTGCGCAATGCGAGGTAAACAGCAAAAAAGATAACAAACAGGTAAAGCGCTACCAGCCCGGTCTTAGCCGCCAATACATGCAAATAAAAAACGAGCAGCGCTATTGTTATGCCGGCCATCCATTTACCGCCTTTTCCAAGCGCAGGCCAGATGTATACATTCCAGACAATGCAAAGTACCACCGCCGCGCTAAACGTAATATGATCATTATAAGCCGGTGTAGGCATTACCTTCGAGTAGGCATAACCATGCATGTACTCAGCATAGTTTTTTAAAAATACGGTCATACTGTATGCCATTCCGGAAAGCATCAGTAAATTGAACCCTCCGGAAAAAACACGCTGTTGTTTTTGAGTAAACGCGGGTATAAAGCCAAACGCCAGGGGCATAATCAGGAATGGTAATTTTACCTGCGTCAGTACATTCCATTCATGTTTATTGTCGCTCCAGAACCAGGATACGGCGTACATTAGCACCCAGACCAACCCTAATAGCCACCAGCGCTGCTTCAACCACTCTTTCGGTGAAACATCGCGAATGCCGTTGAGTCCGAATAAAATCATCGAAATAGACAATATGCTCCGCGAACACAGGAAAGAACCGATCATGCATAACGCAAAAAAAATAGCAAGATTAGTTTTGGAGAACAGTTTATGATTTAGAAATTTAATTTTGCCCACTATTTACGATTATCAATTTTTCTTAAACGGACGCAAAGACCATTTTAGTGCAAGACAAGATAAAACAACTTTTGTCACAGATACAAGCGGGCGATTTTCGCGCGCTGGCAAGAGGCATCACTTTAGTAGAAAACGAATTACCGGGATACAGGGATCTGCTGCTTTCGCTCAAAGACACCCAAAGCGCCCGGGTACTGGGCATTACAGGCCCGCCCGGCGCAGGGAAAAGCACGCTTGTAAATGCGCTCTTACACCACTGGATTGCTGCCGGAAAAAAAATTGCAGTGATCGCGGTCGATCCGTCCTCGCCATTCAATTATGGTGCTTTGCTCGGCGACCGTATCCGAATGGCGGATTTTTATAATCATCCCCATGTCTTTATCCGCTCCCTCGCCAGCCGCGGAGCGCTGGGCGGGCTGCATGCAAATATTGTAGAAATAACCGATCTCGTAAAAAACGCGGGATTTGATTTTGTGCTGGTAGAAACCGTGGGCGTAGGCCAAAGCGAAGTAGAAGTAGCAGGACTGGCCGATTGCACCGTTGTAGGCCTGGTACCCGAAGCGGGCGACGAAGTACAGACCTTGAAAGCGGGCATCATGGAGATTGCCAATATTTTCGTAGTCAACAAAGCGGACCGCGATTCTGCCGAAACGCTTTACCGTAACCTCCGGATCCTGGTACACGAGCGTGCCACCGACGGGAAAGAAACGCCGGTTATCAAAACAATAGCCATCCGGCAAAAAGGCATCGACGAGCTCGCAGCGGCAATTGAAACTTATTTCGCAGAACAGAATGCCCATCCGGAAAAGCGCTTGCAGCTGCTCACCGAAAAATGCTGGCAACTGATACAAGCACACCGCATGAAAAACCTGAAACGCCAGGAAATAAAAGAAGCACTGCAACAGGCACTGCAACAAAAAGATTTCAATCTTTACCGCTTTTCAGAAAATTATTATTAAAATTTGCCCATAACTTTTGTCACACCCCCATGAATCTGCAACGCCTGTATGAAACGATCCGCCATCTGAAATGGCAGCAAGTCTTCTACAGGTTTTATTATCCGGTGAAGCGGGCTTTTTTCCGGACATCGGGCGTTTCTGAGAATTCATTGGCCGCAGCAGCAGGTTTTCCGCAGATCCGGATGCCGTTTATTGCGGTAACGGGATTGTTCCGGCCCGGCGATAATAGTTTTTGTTTTCTGAACAGCCGTCATCGTTTTCAGGAGACCATCGAATGGGATTACAAGGACCACGGACGGCTTTGGTGTTATAATCTCAATTATTTCGAATGGCTGCTGGACGAGCAGGTTCCTATTACGGATCGTTGCACTACCATTTATAGTTTTTTAAAGACGCCTGTATCGCAAAGGCGAACCTCCGCCGAGCCATACCCGATATCGCTCCGGAGTATACACTGGATACTGTTTTTGGGAAAATACAATATCAAGGGCACCACTATATTGCAGACATTGCACCGGGACCTGCAACATCTTTCGGCATTTCCCGAATACCATATTGCCGGCAACCATCTCTTAGAAAATGCGTTTGCCATTTTTTGCGGCGCACATTTTTTCAACGAAAAAAAATGGTTCCTGCAAAGCAAGGCTTTGCTTTCTAAACAACTTGAAGAACAAATATTGCCGGATGGCGGGCATTACGAACTCAGCCCCATGTATCATGCGCTGGTACTTTACCGCTTGCTGATCTGTATTGGCCTGGCTAAGGATTCGGGAAGATTTGCGGATAAAGAATTTAATCGCTTTCTTAGCGACAAAGCAGCGGAAATGCTCGGCTGGCTGAAAGCCTTTTCGTTTGAAAATGGCAGCTTTGCGAAAATGAATGATGCAGCGGAAAATATTGCCCCAGCCAATGTGGCTATTTTCCGATTAGCGGAATTTTTAAATATTTGCAGTCGTAAAACAAATCTGAAAGAGTGTGGCTACCGCAAAATAAAAGGGGAAAAATGGGAGCTGCTACTCGATGTCGGTAACATACTGCCTGATTATCAACCGGGACATGCACATGCCGACACTTTCAGTTTTTGCTTAAATGTAGATAGCAAGCCATTGATCGTAGATACGGGCGTCAGTTCTTATGCCAATGATCCGACCAGGCAAATGGAACGCGGTACTGCTGCCCATAATACCATATCAGTAAGCGGAAAGAATTCTTCAGATGTATGGTCGGCATTCAGAACAGGACGTAGAGCAAGGGTAAAAATTTTAGAAGAAACAACACATAGCCTTCGCGCAAAGCATGACGGTTATAAATATTTAAACGTTTTTCACGAGCGGGATTTTTCGTGGGCGGAACATAAAATAGAAATAAAAGATGAGATAACACAAACAAGTAAAGAAAATATCTATACATTACTTCATTTCCATCCGAGCGTTATATTAAATAAGATAGCGGATAATATTTATATGGCCAATGACACATGTATTAGTCTACACGGTGCAAAATCCATTAATATAGAAGAATATCAATTTAATAATTCTTTCAATGAGAGAAAATTGGCAAAGAAATTGGTAGGTATAGCAGGAAATAGCACAACTATCGTAATTGTTTTGAATTGAAAAGATGCTTGTTGATCTAATAGCCGGAGCGCGGCCAAATTTTATAAAGATTGCCCCAATTATTGAGGCAATACAGGAAGAACAAAAAAACGGTACTGATATTGAATACCGCTTAATACACACCGGGCAACATTATGACAAGTTGCTCAGTTCGGCATTTTTCGAACAATTAGGAATTCCTGAACCTTATGTAAACCTGCATGCCAAGGGCGAAACCCAGGCAGAACTTACCGCTGCCATCATGCATCGTTATGAGCAGGTGTTGCAGACCCGGCGGCCTGACCTGGCACTGGTAGTGGGTGATGTTACTTCTACGATGGCCTGTGCCATCACTGCGAAGAAAATGAACAATATTCCGCTGGCACACGTTGAAGCGGGCATAAGAAGCGGCGATCTGACGATGCCCGAAGAGATTAACCGGATTGTTACGGACGCCATTACCGATTATTTTTTTACGACTACTCATACAGCCAACGAAAACCTGATCCATATCGGCGTTCCGGAACAAAAGATATTTTTCGTCGGTAACACGATGATCGATACGTTGCTGAAGCAAATGCCAAGATTTATCAAACCGGGGCTTTGGGACCAGTATCATCTTGCACCGCAGCAGTACATTGTTACCACCCTGCACCGCCCGTCTAACGTAGATGACCCGCAAAAGCTGAAATCACTTGTGGAAGCCATTATCCGCGGAGCAAACGGTTTGCCGATCATTTTTCCGGCACATCCGCGCACCATGAAGGCTTTCGAAAAAATAAACGTTTCGGCAAACAACCTGCATATCATTGAACCACTGGGTTATCTTGAATTTAATTATTTAGTAAAACAGGCAAAAGTGGTGGTGACGGATTCCGGTGGTATTACAGAAGAGACGACGGTTATGAAAGTACCATGCATGACCCTTCGTGACAATACAGAACGGCCAGAAACGAATACCATAGGCACCAGTATGCTGTTGGGCACCAGCCCTTTAGCAATACAACCTGCTTTTGACAAGCTTTATAGTGGCCAATGGAAAAAAGGAGAAGTACCCGAGTTATGGGATGGACATACGGCAAAACGAATTGTACACATTCTGAAAAATCTTTTCTAAATAATATTTTACAATATGTATGAAATAGATTTTCATTTATTACTTTTATAACGAAAATAAAATTTTGTGCGTAATAGCCCCGAAAGCGCATTGCCTTATAGAAATAAGATAGTACAGACCAAAAAGCACACAACCGTTTAGTTTGGTATATTTTTTGAGTAGCGTTACCTAAAAAATAAATTTAGAACTGTTGAACTTTTTCGGCACCTGAGTATATTATATGCATATAACTTTGCTTTACGTTCTGACACCAATGAGTATTATGACGAGCCTACCACCATACGCGATTTACATTTTTTCTTTTGTCAGTGCGCTGATACTAAGTATGATGAGCATTCCGCGAATCATCTATATTGCAAAAAGAAAAAAGTTATTCGACGTACCCGACAATAACCGAAAGATCCACTCCCGCATTATTCCAAATTTTGGCGGTGTAGCTATCTTTTTTGGTTTCATGATCGTCAGTTCACTGACTGTTGATTCTTCCAGATTCCTTAAGTGGAATTATATCGCGGCCTCGGCACTGATATTGTTTGTCACGGGTGTAAAAGACGACTTGCTCAATTTACCGCCGCTTAAAAAGATGGTAGCCCAATTTGCCGCCGCCGTCATTACTATAGTCTTTGCAGATATCCGGCTTTCTTCATTACATGGCTTGCTTGGTGTTTATGAATTACCTTATTTACCGAGTGTAATATTTTCTATTCTCGGTTGTATGTTTGTCACCAACGCCTTTAACCTGATTGATGGCATAGACGGGCTTGCCGGCACTATAGGGGTGCTCTGCTCCCTGATGCTGGGCGTAGGGCTTGCCCTGGAAGGCAATCCCAGCGGCGCTTGTATCGCTTTCAGCCTGATGGGTGGTATTGTTGGCTTTCTGCGTTATAATATTGCTCCCGCAAAAATATTCATGGGAGATACCGGCTCTTTGCTGATTGGGTTCACTATTTCGGTGCTGAGTATAATGTTCATTAATTCATTTCATGGACATAGTCAGTTTGCAGGGCTGGTCCATTCGCCAAAAGCAGTTTTATTACTGGCATTGGCCATACTCTCCATTCCGGTATTCGATACCTTCCGGGTGTTTACGACGCGTTCTATGAGAGGACGTTCGCCGTTCCGTGCCGACAAAACCCACTTGCATCATTACCTGCTGGATCTCGGTTTATCGCATGGCGGCGCCGTTTCCGTACTGTTCACGGCAAATATTCTGATTATTCTTGTATCCTTCTTCGTGCAGGATTACAACATGAATCTGGCTGTTGCAAGTCTTTCTTTTGTTGCATTTGGTTTGTTTGCCATTTTATTTATGCTGCGGCGAAAAATGGCACATAATTTAGCATCCGGACCGCAACCGCAGATCGGAAAACCAGAAATAAAAATGAATGAACAGCCGCAGATCTCAAGAAATACGACAGTCAATATGAACAGTCCGATTACTTTAAAGGGTGCCAAATTAAATCTGGAAGAACCTGCCGCAGAAATTTTACCAAACGGCACCAACGCTTAAAATCGCTGATTTTCGATAGCCAATAAGTACTTTATTGAACGTCCCAACATCGCTGGGACGTTCTTTTTTTTCCCGGCTATTCCAGTAGCGTTGCGGAGGCTTGAATCTGTATTGTTCATAGCGGCTGGCCGAAATTCATGCAAAGCACGGCATTGGCATTGCGCTATTCGGAGGAAGATTGTTTACCGTTCTATCATTCAAATAAAATACCTGCCATCAGGTATAGCGACCCGTTTACAACACTTCTAATTTAGCAGCCATCAAGCCAACATATCAAACATGGAATGGAAATTCAGAAAGGAGTTCCAGGTAATGCCTGGTGTTAAATTGCAATACGGTAGTAAAGGAATCCACACGGAGTTTACCACACCCGAGATTCCGGAGCAGGAAAAATTTGATGCTGAAAAATTGAAGCATCAGTTATTTAAACCGTACGATGCCGTCCACGAAATCAAAAGCATGGCCACCGGCACAATGACCTCAGAGAGTCTAAGACCATTAAAGGCAGTACTATTGGCTTCCGACAAAGCATTTCACGAAACCAGCGCACTCCTAAAAGAAAAAACTGCTCAGTTTGCATCTTGGTCGGCAAAGGCACAACGACTAGAGAACAGCTTTTTTAAGTTTCTGTTTATGACTAAAATCCAGAACCTGCATATACGCCTGGCCGCGCTTCGTCCGGAAATAGAGGAATTGAAACAACAACAAGAACTGTCTACGGTCCATCTGGCAATAGACACACAAGATGAATACAACCGGCTCTTTGATAATATCCGGAAGGCTTTTGAGCTATTGACAACCGCGCGCAAAAAATGGGATTTCACTAGTACCAGACAAAACAATCGGGTCGCAGAACGAACATCCGCCAGTCAATCTATAACAAGATCCGAAATCTCCATTTCCCGGAAAGGACTGCCTATTCTGATTAGTACCGCGCCGGCACTTTGCTTTCATAATATGAATGGAGGCGATCTGTATTTCTATCCCGGCTTCCTGGTCGTTTACGAATCAAAGCAACATTTTGACCTGATCTCTTATAATGATATTGAGATTCTTTTTCACCAGCTACGCTTTATTGAAAACGAAACGGTTCCTTCCGATGCGAACGTAGTTGGAAAAACATGGCATAAAGTAAATAAAGACGGATCTCCCGATAGACGGTTTGCGCAAAACTACCAGATCCCGATTGTATGCTACGGCGAAATAAGGTTTAGCAGCGTTTCCGGATTGAATGAAGTTTATTGTTTCAGCAATGTGGAATACAGTAGTCTTTTTGCCAAAGCAATCACAGATTATGCAGACGCGCTCAAATCTGCGGAACAGCTGCTTCACCAGTTCAGATAATATATGAAAGATGGTTCTTTTCCCCGACAGGACATGGCTTAGTGGCATAAACATCGATCTTTCAAACGTCCGTTTTCATACCGGTCGGGTACCATAAAAAAAACAACCCGGCGATGCAAGAATGCTACGCCGGGTGTATTTCTCATTAGAAAATGAGAAATTGAACCTACCCACGAAAGAAAAATTACCGTTACGGTATATCTTTTCTGTCGCCCGAAGGCAACAATTATTGTTTTATCATCTTTTTAGTCACTACATCATTGCCTGCTGCTACTTCTACGATGTACATACCTTGAGGAACCATATTCAATTCTTCAACGCCCAGTGTATTCAGACCAGACTGTACCGTGATATTTTTCTCAGCGAGAATCTGACCAACTGCATTTTTTACACGCACCACCACATTTTCTACTTCTGATGCATACACATCAACTTTGAAAGTGCTGGCGAATGGGTTTGGATAGATGTTGATATCGCTGATTTTGCTTTGGTTGTTGACACTAACTACTTTGCTGGTGCTCAGAGAACCATCGAACGCAACAGCATACAAACGGTAGTAAACAGTTGTTGCTTTTACTTCGTTCAGTGCATCGCGGTATTCGTAATTATGCTCAACAGTTGTAGTACCATTACCTTTTACAGTGGCAATTTTGCTGAAGTTTTTACCATCAGTGCTACGTTGCAGTTCAAAATGGTCGTTGTCTTTTTCGTTTACAGTAGTCCAATCAACGATAGCAGCAGAACCGGATTTAGTAGCACTGAAATGCGTCAGGTTTACTGCCAGTGGTACGGCTTTCAATTGGCTGATGACAAAGCTGGCCTGGTTCGTGATCACTTCGCCGGACTGAGCTGTAGCAGAGATATACGCGATGTTAGACAGGACGTGCAATGCCGTGTAAGTAGCCGGGGCTTTTACTTTGAACTGTACATTGTAAGATGCATTTGATTCCAGGGTACCGCCAGCAGCGGCTGTAGCGCCTGAACCTACATAAAACAGTACGTATTTGCGACCGTTTGGTGCCGTACCGAAATACGCGTTATCGTCGCCTGAAGCATCCGTCATAGCACCTGTAGCACCACTTGTACCTGAAGTAACAATTTTCATAGAACCAGGAACGTAAGTACAATCGGAAGGAATAGAATCAACCACAACCGTACCCAGTGCTACACCCTGGCCAGAGTTAGTACCGTTAATGGTGTAAGTAAAGGCTTCGTTTGTGTCGATTGTAACCGCTGTGGTATTTGGCGTTGCTTGTTTATTACCGGTAGCTGTTTTTGAAATAGAAACTACTGGTGGTTTCATGCGAAGGCTAAATGCAAATGCACTCGGAAAATACTGATCCGCTTCTGTACCAAATGTAATCGCCACCTGGCTTGCGTTTGGCTGAATACCATAACCAGAACCTACCTGCAACTGATCGATATCGATACCGAACTGATTCGCGTAGTTTGGATTTTTGGTACTTACCATTGATCCGTTTGTAGAAATCGTACCGTTCCAGATATTAGAAGCAGGGTTGTTTGCATCTGTAAAGGCATTGCCATTGATCTGGAGGAAATCCCCGGCAGGGTTTGAAGAAGAAGCCGCGAGATTCGCATCACCTTCCCATGCAAAAGCGGTCAGGTAAGCATCACTTGCAGTCAAACCGCTACTTGGTGCGTCAAAACCATTCAATGTAACAGGTACTGTTGTAGAGGAACCGCCTGCATACACTTTCATGTAACCATCATAAATACGGGTGCTGAAGTAATCAGTCTGCGCGCTGTTTTCGTAAACGACTACGATAGACCAGCCTGCAAAGTTACCACCGCTAACACCGCCGGTTGCAGCTACGATATCTGCTACTGTATAGGTACCTGCACCATTTGAGTTGATGAAAGAAGTAACGTCTGCATAGCTTTGGTAGCCTACGCCAGCTGCTTCATTCAGTGCAATTGTATCTACACCGAGCGCTGTAATGTTGGAATAACCACCGCTGGTTCCTTTGCGCAGTTTTACCGTTTTCAGGTTAGCCGCATTAGCAGTAATGGCTGTTCTTTCTACGCGACCGCCCCAGTAAAGACGTGCAAATTTAATTGTATTCGTTCCGGAAGACGGTAATACAAGATCTGCAGAGGAAGCGTTCGTAACGTTTGAACTACCGGCAATTTCACCGGTCAAACGTGCGTCCAGTGCAATCTGGTCATTAGTACCTTGACTTCTTCTGTGTACTTCAACGGTAATAATGTTTTGCCCTGTAACGAGTGAAGATGAAGGGATCGTAAAGTTTACATTGCCGGAAGAAGTACCACGGCCATTGCTGGCATCTGAGCCGAAAGTAATCGTGCCGTTCGGCATGTTGTCACGACCGTTGCCAGAACCATTCAGTTCAGAACCGTTCAAATAAACAACCGCACCCTGACGGTCTCTGAGATTGAGTGTAAAATTGGTGTATGCGCTAGGATTTGTTACGTTAAATTTAATCCGGAAGTAAGCTGCATTGCGCGTATTAGAACCATTCAATGTAGTACCGCCTGTATAATTGGACCATGATGCGTCATTGAAAGAAAGTGCTTCCCAGCCAGAAGGTTCAGAAGTTGGTAATGTTTCTTTCCATGTAGAACCAAGTGCAAAAAAAGTGTCTGTGTGCGCCGCAGTCCAGTCAACATTTACAAACTGCATGTTTGAATTGTCATTACCGTACTGACTTGTTTCGCCGTTGTTGTAACTGCCGAAGTCATTCATAGCGGTGGTATTTACTGTACCTCCTGTAGAGAGGCTACCACTGTTGTAGATGGCCATGCTGGTGTTACCAAACATTGTGTGACCACCTTTCAGGTTTTGAGAATAGATGAGATTGTAAGATCTCTGTCCATAAGTTGCGGGCGCGCACAATACCGCGGCGGCCAGCAACACGTTCATAATTGAATTTCGGGGTAAAATGTTCTTTTTCATTTCGTTTTGGTTTTTTAGCTGCATGGCTTTCTACATGCGTTTTCGTTTCGTATTATTGTTAGGTTAAAAAAAACGGTCTAGGTCGACAGGGTTAGCGACACCAAGGGCTACGACACGTCGGAACAGTGTACCGAAACGGTACGGGTCCAGATACGTGAGCAGGAAAAAACGAGCAAAAGCTCCGAATGTATAAGGGAAAAAATTACTTCACAGGATTAAGGCTTCCGCTTATGCAAATGCAATGCATGCAGCATAAGGTCCGCTTTTTTAATTTCCGTCTGTATAAATGAATTTATTTCCGTTACTCCGGATAGAAGATGAGTAACATAACAATGCCTATACGGCATACCTACGCTCATGGCGTTCAATTTGCTTCGTTTCATTGGGCGGTTTTTAGAATAAACAATGATTATATAAACAATACTTTCAATTGTTCAAACTTGGAAATGCATGTAATAAATAGTGCTTTCGTGTTTTAACATTTCCTGTTGCAAAGATTGCGAATAAAATATACTTGCACCAAATTAATTTTTGTAAATTGATTGTTAACGAACTTCAAACCCTTTACAGCAAAGGTTTTTAAAATTCAAAAAAAGCTCCCTATTAACAAATAATTTATTACTCGACTATATAATAATCCACAAATAACTTTAACTTATCTACAGAGATTGCCGGATTCTTAAATTTCCAGTAGGTTTGTAGACTCAGAGATTTTCTCAGGAATAGCACATGGCTGAAAACTATATTGTATCTGCCCGGAAATACCGCCCGCAGACCTTCGATACCGTCGTGGGTCAGCAACACATCACGACAACGCTGAAAAACGCCATCAGGCATCAACACCTCGCTCACGCATATTTGTTTTGCGGTCCGCGTGGCGTCGGTAAAACTACTTGCGCCCGTATTCTGGCACGCACTATCAATTGCGAAAATCCGACTCCGGATATGGAGGCCTGCGGCGAATGTAATACTTGCCTTTCCTTTACGAATAATACTTCATTCAACGTATTTGAGTTGGATGCAGCCTCCAACAACTCGGTAGACGATATCCGCAACCTGATTGACCAGGTTCGTTTTGCACCGCAACAGGGTAAATACAAAATCTATATCATAGATGAGGTGCATATGCTTAGTGCCGCGGCTTTCAACGCTTTTCTCAAAACACTGGAAGAACCGCCGCCATATGCCATCTTCATCCTGGCAACCACCGAAAAACATAAGATATTACCGACGATTCTTTCGCGCTGCCAGATATTTGATTTCAAACGGATCACTACGCATGATATCGTAGATCATCTGCAATCGATTGCACAGAAAGAGCAACTAAAAGCTGAAGAAGCCGGACTGCATGTAATTGCGCAGAAAAGCGAGGGCTGTATGCGTGATGCACTTTCCATGCTTGACCGTATTTCCAGCTTTACTAATGGCGTGCTTACCTATGCCGCCACAATGGAACACCTTAATTTGCTGGATGCAGATTACTACTTCCGGCTCACCGACCATATGTTGGCACAGGATGTAGCAGGCACGCTGCTTTTGCTGGATCAGGTTTTGGAAAAAGGATTTGAAGGAGATGTCATTATTGGCGGTCTGGCCGAACACCTGCGCAACCTCCTGCTCTGCAAAGACCAGCGTATGGCCAAACTGCTGGATGTTCCCAATGATCACAAACCGGTTTATTTCGAAAAAGCCAACCAAACCCCGCCGGCATTCATTCTATCAGGGCTTAATGTAATTAATGAAGCGGAACTTGGTTATAAAAATGCAACGAACAAACGCCTGCACATTGAGCTTTGCCTGATACGCCTCTGTTACGTATTACATGCAACGCAAAACAGCGATGCGGTAAAAAAAAACTCCAGTAACATAGCGCCGCCTGCGGCTCCCATGCCGCAGGCAACGCCCCGACCGCCACAGCAACCTATCGTAAATCATCAGCCAACGCCGACGCAGCAACAACCGGCAGCCGCGCCAATGATTACACAGGAACCCGCGGCGCAATATCAGCGCGCTGCCTCGCCACCTCCGCCCCAGCCTGCGCCACAGACATTCCCGTCGCAAAGCAAGATGCCAGCCGCTGCCAATAACAATAATGGCAACGAAGGAACGGCAAGACGCATCCGAAAAAATCTGCTGGAAAACATTGACGCTTCGCTCAACAACGCAAACGCAAATGCCGCTACGGCAGAAACAAAGGAATTGACGCTGGAATGGGCTACCGAACTCTATAATCAGTACAAACAAAAAGCCCGCGAAGAAAGCAAATCAGTGCTTTTTGCACAGCTGTCGATGATGCAGCTGGAAGTATACCCGCCCGAAGAAGTCCGGATTATTGCGCCGTCAGAAATTACGGAAATGTACGCATTGGATCAGCGTAACGACCTGATCGAATTTTATCGCGCACATACCGGTTTACGGGTACGGGTAACTACCGAAATCCGTGAAGATATCACCGTCGTGCACGAACAAAAAGCGATTTTAAGCAAACCGGAAATATATGAAGCAATGGTTCGTAAAAATCCGAACCTGGGCAAACTGAAGGATGCACTAAATCTCCAGATCGAATATTAATCAAATATCTAACAGAACAAGGTAAACGTTAAAAGAAAATATTATTCTTTCATAAACAGTCCCTTGTTTTATTAAATCGATGCTTTTCCCGAACAAAAAGCGATTCAACCTATCAACTTATTGATTACTTTTGAAACTCAAAATAAACAGAGAGAAATTATATGGCCGAAGCGATACGTATGCCACTGCTTAGTGATACGATGAAAGAAGGGGTGATAGCGGCTTGGCACAAAAAAGTAGGTGACACGATCAAATCTGACGATGTTCTGGCTGATGTTGAAACGGACAAAGCCACCATGGAAGTAACACCTTATGTAGATGGAACATTGCTGTATATAGGCGTAGAACAAGGAAAAGCTGCAAAAGTAAACGATATTATTGCCATCATCGGTAAGCCTGGTGAGGATTATAAATCATTGCTCGAAGCTGGCGCTCCTGCCAGTGCTCCAGCGGTAGAAACGCAACAGCAACCGCAGGCGGCAACACCAGCGCAACCTGCAACATCAGCGGCGCCAGCTGCCGAAACACCGACATCCGCTGCACCGAAGCCGCTTTCGGGCGACGCGACGGTAATCCGTATGCCGCTGCTGAGCGATACCATGACGGAAGGCAAAATCGTAGCATGGAATAAAAAAGTAGGTGATATCGTAAAAAGCGATGACTCTATTGCGGATGTAGAAACAGATAAGGCAACCATGGAAGTGGTTCCCTACGTAGATGGCACGCTGCTCTATATCGGTGTTCCTGCCGGACAGGCCGCCAAAGTAAACGAAATTATCGCCATTATCGGCAAACCGGGCACCGATGTTGCCCCATACCTCGCACAAGATGCCGGTACTGCAAAGCCTGCTGCTCAACCGGCAGCGCCGCAGCGAGAAGCCGCTCCCGCTGCACCAGCCAGTCCGCAAGTACAGGCAATACCTGTTGCTCCGGCTGCTGAGGCGCAAGAGGCAGCATCTTCAGACGAAAGACTCAAAGCTTCTCCTCTGGCAAAAAGACTCGCAGCAGCAAAAGGCGTAGACCTCCACCTGGTAAAAGGTTCTGGTGACAACGGCCGCATTGTAAAACGCGATGTAGATAATTACCAGCCGGCAGCACAACCGGCTACCACACAGCCGACAGCTGCAACTGAAACGGCAAAAGCACCTGCTGCAGTGGCGCAGCCTGTTGTAATGGGCCAGGAAGGACATGTGGATCACCCGCTGTCGCAAATGCGTAAAACAATTGCGCGTCGCCTGGCAGAAAGCAAATTCAGCGCACCGCATTTCTATCTTCGGATGACGATTACTATGGACAATGCTATTGCCGCCCGTAAAGCGATCAATGAAGTGTCTCCGGTAAAAGTCTCCTTCAACGATCTGATCATTAAAGCCGTTGCGATGACGCTGCGCAAACATCCGGAAGTAAACAGCTCCTGGATGGGTGATTTTATCCGCGAAAACCAACATATTCACGTAGGTACTGCCGTTGCTGTAGACGAAGGACTTATCGTTCCGGTGATCAAATTTGCAGACCAGAAATCACTGTCTCAGATTGCCCAGGAAGCTGGTTCGCTGATCGATAAGGCCCGCAATAAAAAATTACAGCCGCAGGAATTTACCGGCAATACGTTTACTGTTTCTAACCTCGGCATGATGGATATCGATGAATTTACTGCGATCATCAATCCGCCGGATAGCTGTATCCTCGCTATCGGTAAAATCGAAGCGACGCCGGTTGTTGAAAACAATCAGGTGGTGATCCGTCAACTGCTGAAACTGACCATGAGCTGTGACCACCGCGTGGTTGACGGCGCTGTGGGCGCCCGTTTCATGCAGACGCTGAAAGCACATCTCGAAAACCCGGTAACAATGCTCGTATAATAATCAGCAAGTACAAATAGAAAAATAAGCGCCTGAATCGGCGCTTATTTTTTTACCCGTGATTAAAATTTGTAATTGGCGATTAAAAACGGAAGGTGTAAGATAGCAGCAAGAATGCCCGGATGATAGCCGCGATGGCAGCGGTTACCCCACAGCGAGGATACGAGCGAGGAGTAATAGCGTACAGCGGGACTGATGCTGAACATTGCACGAAGCACGGCTAACACCCCTTCGCTAACTGGCAAATGCTAACGAGGTTCAGCGCACGTATTGTGCTTTCGCTGTTTTCATTATTGAAAAAGATACATAAGTCGCAGCGTCCAGGTATTGTTGTATTGCTGGGCACGACCAAACTCAGGATAGTAATCCTTTCGGATCGACAGGAGCGAATATTGAAAACGCAAGTTCAGGAACAGGCCTTTTATAAGATGCAGGTCGCCACCGATTACGAAATTGAGATCTGATTTCTTGAACGGATATTTGTTTAAAGTATCTGACCAGGAGCCATTACCGCCTGGCGGTTCGGGCTTTGTCGTTACGGTTTCATTACTGCTGATCAGTTGCGAAAAAGAAAAACCGGCGCCAAAATGGCTTTTCTGCTTATCGAAATAGTTGAACAATACCGGAATTTCCGCATAGTTCAGATTGATGCCGTACTTCTGAATTTCGTAAGTATTGGAATTCGACAACTGCGGTTTATTACCGTTACTACCCTTCTGGGAAAAAAGCAACTCCATGCTAAAAGCCGCATGCTCTGCGATACGTGCGTACATAATGCCGCCAAGATTTAAACCGACTTTGTGATACCCGGCATAACTGTCGCCATCTACCTGCGCAAAATTCACACCAGCCAGAAGGCCGCCATAAAACACACGTGGTACTTCTTCATAATAATTGGAAGGATTTCTCTGTGCTTTTGCTGTGTTGGAAAAAACAATACTTGCTGACGCCACCGCGATAAATGCCGCGAAATATCTAATTTTAGACATCGAAACCTTAAATGTTGCTAATGAGTTTCAAATATACAGCAAACACCCTGAAAAAACTGGAACAGTTGTTTGAAGAAGCCCGCTATATCGTCAGATACGAAAAAGGCAACTTCAATTCAGGATTTTGTATTCTTGAGGCAAAACGGGTAGCTGTGATCAATCGTTTTCTGAATACTGAAGGCCGTATCAATGCACTCATCGAGATACTTCCGTCCTTAACGATCAACGAAGCAGACCTGAGCGATGAAATGCAAAAATGGTATGCACAAGTCAAAGACCAGTCTATTTCGAATGACGAACCTTCGGTGCCAACGGAAACAGATGTCTAGGGCATTTTTTGATGCTCTTGTGAAAACAAATTAGTTTCTTCCTTCAATTTTAAAAGACTCACTTGAAAATTACATTTCTTGGTACAGGAACCTCACAGGGCGTACCGGTCATCGGTTGTGATTGCAATATATGCACCTCTACAGATAAGCGGGACAAAAGGTTGCGCAGCGCTATTTGGATAGAGACGCCGGAAGTAAGTATTGTTATAGATTCGGGACCCGATTTCCGCTACCAAATGCTTCGCGCCAATGTACGAAAACTGGATGCATTGGTATTTACGCACGGGCATAAAGATCATATTGCCGGCATGGATGATGTACGGGCATATAACTTCTTTCAGCAAAAAGCGATGGATGTTTATGCTACAGAAGAAACGCAGGCATCACTTCGTCGTGAGTTTTCATACATATTTACGGAACATGATTATCCCGGAGTCCCGCAAATTAAATTGCATACCATCCGTCCCGACCAACCATTTTCTATCAATGGACTTGAAATAATTCCGATCCGGGTATTGCATTACAGGCTGGAAGTGCTGGGCTTCCGCATTGGCGACTTTACATATATTACCGACGCTAATTTTATTGCCCCCGAAGAGCTGTCGAAGGCGAAAGGAAGTAAGGTTTTTGTGTTAAACGCGCTGCGCCGCGAACCGCATATCTCCCACTTTACGCTCAACGAAGCAGTGGCTGTGGCCAGGGAAATAGGCGCTGAACAGACTTATTTTACCCATATCAGTCATCAGCTTGGGCTTCACGAAGAATTAAACGAAGAGCTGCCTACGGGAATGCAACTTGCCTACGATCGACTCAGTTTTGAGCTTTAGGATTTTTTTTAACTCTTATTCTGCTATATTTACAACCTTCAAAAAGAGCTTTAGAGAAACTTTTAAAATGAAAAAATTCCTTACCGCAATGATATTGGCGCTGGGCATCGGAACTGCTGCGCATGCACAATACGAAAACACTAAAATCCAAGTAGGGGCACCGGCTCCTGAACTGGCTTTCAACAATCCATCGGGCGAAACGGTAAAACTGTCGGATCTTAATAAAGACCATTTTGTACTGGTTGACTTCTGGGCTTCCTGGTGCGGTCCTTGCCGCCGTTCTAATCCTGGTCTGGTAAATATTTACAACAAATTCAAAGACAAAAAATTCAAAGACGCCAAAAAGGGCTTCGTTATCCTGAGTGTGTCTTTAGACCAGAACAAAGATGCCTGGACGGCTGCAATCGAAAAAGACAAACTGGTGTGGCCTTACCACGTAAGTGACTTGGGCGGCTGGCAGTCGAAAGCGGCAGAAATATATGGTGTTCAATTTATTCCGCAGGCATTCCTGGTGGGCCCTGATGGAAAAGTGATCGCAAAATACATGAGTTCTGAAGCTGCTGAAGCCGATCTGGAAAAGTTTGTGGCAGGCAAAAAATAAGTCGGTAAAAACCAGTTTAAATTTGGGTAAATATTTAAAATTAATTACCTTCGCACCTCGTTTTAACACGCATGGCCAAATCCATGCACAAAAGGCAATACATGAAAAAAGATATTCATCCTAAAGGTTACCGTCTGGTTGTATTTAAAGACATGTCTAACGACTATGCGTTCCTGACTCGTTCTGCAACTGCAACAAAAGAAACTATTGTATGGGAAGATGGTAATGAGTACCCACTGATCAAAGTGGAGATTTCTCACATGTCTCACCCATTCTACACAGGTAAATCTGTATTCGTAGATACTGCAGGCCGTATCGAAAAATTCAAAAATCGTTACGCAAAGAAGAAATAAGCTCTTCTTTTACAATACTTGCTTCAAGCACGAAAAATCCCGACTTTTGCCGGGATTTTTTTATGTCTGTACATTATACTGCTATATCCCGTTGTCCCTATTTCGATCGAATTTTATCAACTTGCAAACAACTACTATAACTGACCATTATGCAGCTTATACTTTTTGATGACCAGTCGCGCTTTGGCCTGATGCCATTTACCCGCACCCGCCCTGTTGCGGATATTCGTTGCGGCATATTCACGATGCGCGAACGCTGGGAAAAATTGCTGGAACAAAAAAGCGGTTCGCTCACTGAAGCCTACCTGCAACCCGTATTTCCACTAAATGCCGCTGGCGATAATCTATTGGTCAACGGCTCGGTTTTTGCTACTACCGCCCTGGTCTACGCCATCAACACATTGCAGCCGGAAAGCAAACTTATAAAAGGAAATGTGGTGCTGGCGGCACGCACCACCCAAAAAGAACTTTCGTTCGATGGCCTGGATAAAACATTACAAAATTTAACCAGCGTCAATTTTGAAGAGCCTGTTCATCAGTTGAAAAATACCTGGGATATTTTTTCTCAGAACGACCGTGCTATCCGCGAAGATTATACCATCATAACGCGCGGCAAAAAAAGTGAAGCAATTCCTGAGGGAGTAATTGTTACCGGCAAAGAAAACCTGTTTATAGAACCTGGAGCAATTATCAACGCAGGAACCATTATTAATGCCACCACAGGACCTGTTTACCTGGCAAAAGATGCCGAAATACTGGAAGGCTGTATGCTGCGCGGCCCCATCGCTATTGGCGAACATGCCGTGCTGAAAATGGGCGCCAAAATATATGGTGGCACTACGATTGGCGAGGGCTGTAAAGTAGGCGGAGAGATCAGTAATGTAGTATTCTTTGCCAACAGCAATAAAGGGCACGATGGTTACCTTGGCAACGCCGTAATTGGCGAATGGTGCAACCTCGGCGCTGACACCAACTGCTCTAATCTGAAAAATAATTACGACGAAATAAAAATATGGGACGATTACCACAATAAGTCTATAAAAACCGGTTTGCAATTTTGCGGACTGCTTATGGGTGATCATTCTAAATGCGGCATCAATACGATGTTTAACACCGGCACCGTAGCAGGTGTTTCCTGCAATATATATGGGGGTAACTTTCCCGACAAGTTTATTCCTTCGTTTTGCTGGGGCGGCAGTGAAGGCATGGTAACCTACGATTTTAATCGTGCTATGGATACTGCCAACCGGATGATGAGCAGAAGAAACAAATCACTTTCGGAAGCTGAGATCGAAATGTATCGTTACATTTTTGAACAGACTACCGAACAACGCAATATTTTCGCGAAATAGAATATTGCGTTTCAATCAATACCAATCAAATCAACAATACAACAATGCGTAAAAAAATTGTAGCCGGCAACTGGAAAATGAACCTCAATCTTGAGGAAGGAAAAAATCTCGTTGCTGGTATTTTAGCGGGCAAACCGGCACTGACAGAAAATAAACAAGTGGTGATCGCACCTCCCTTCGTTCATTTGCTGCAAACAGGCAGCCAGATTGAAGGCATTCAATATGTGTCGCTCGGCGCTCAAAACTGCCATTTCGAGGCTTCCGGGGCATTTACGGGCGAAGTGTCCGCTGCCATGTTGCAAAGCGCAGGTGTCCAGTACGTCATCATCGGTCATTCTGAACGTCGCGAATATTTTAATGAAACGGATAGTCAACTTGCACAAAAAACAGATCTCGCATTACACAACGGCCTGAAAGTAATTTTCTGTTGTGGCGAGCCATTGGATATTCGCGATGCAGATACTCAAAATGACTATGTTGCTGCCCAAATCAAAGCTGGCCTTTTCCATTTGGAAGCAGCTGCATTAAAAGATATCGTAATCGCGTACGAACCAATCTGGGCAATCGGTACAGGCCGCACTGCCACGGCCGCTCAGGCCCAGGAAATGCATGCGCATATCCGCCAGATCGTAGCGGCACAATATGGCCATGATATTGCTAACGCAACCAGCATTCTTTATGGTGGCAGCTGCAAACCTTCAAATGCTGCCGAACTGATGGCTTGCCCGGATGTTGACGGCGGACTGATCGGTGGCGCATCGCTGAAAGCAGAAGAATTCCTGGGTATTATCGATGCAATGATCAAATCATAAAAAGTTTTTTTCGAGGAAAATTGCAAAAAGACTTGCGGGTATCAAAAACTTGCGTACCTTTGCAATCCAATCGAGAAAAAAGGCGCGTTGGTCAATCGGTTACGACGCCTCCCTTTCACGGAGGAAGGACGGGTTCGACTCCCGTACGTGCTACAAAGTCCCGCTGAAAAGCGGGATTTTTGCTTTTAGTCTTTGGTGGCGAGTCAGGCTTTTTCCATCCCGTCGTCCACACGCAATTTCATCCATTTTTCATTATTCGCATTTAAGATCAGCTGATACCGGTCCCGGAACCTATTCAATTCATCAGCCGTTATCTCCGCCGGCGCCGACAAACGATAATTCAGCTCGTACCTCAGCGAATACATTGCATTTAGTGAATCTGCATAAGTCAGCCACAGCCGTTTGTGATTGTAAAAGGCGTCGATTGCCGTGATCACGGTTATTAGCGAACTCACGATTAAAGCGAAGATTCTCGTGTGCTCTTCCCTGCCCTCTATTTTCAATCCGAGCACAATGGTCGATATGGAGGAAAGTACGGTGGTGGCTATCTGCAGGCGAAACGCCTTTTTCCTGTTATCGCCGCGGCGGTCGTACAGCGATTTGATGGTGCCTTCCAGCTGGTTTTTCAGGAAATCAACCTGTTTCTGATATTCCATTTTTGTGTTTTGATGGTGACGGTATGACTGCTTTCTCCGAACAGTAGTTCCAAACTAATTCATAACCTTCAATTTTCCAATCGCCAAACAACTCCTTCAGATTGCTTTAAACAAAATGAAACATCTCAATCCTATATATCTTAAATTCGATTAAGAGACGTTCAACTATGAGAAGCGACATCTTATTCCTCGGGCTCGCGCTGATTACCGGTGCATTGATCCCTGTTCAGGCCGCAACGAATGCCGCATTTAGCAAAAGTGTTGGCAACGCAACGATAACCACATTAATGGTGCTTATTGTCGGGCTGATAGGCATGTGTGTATTTGCGCTGTTTTCTCGGGCTCCATTGCCCACCCGGCAGCAGTTAAGCTCCGCACCGGGTTATAGTTATCTTGGCGGACTGATCGTGGCGACCTACATCATCATGATTACGGTTTTAGTGCCCCGTATTGGTGTCGGAACGTCCATAGGACTCATTGTAACCGGACAGATCATATGTGCGGTCCTCATCGATCATTTCGGGCTGTTCAACGTGACACAACATCCTGTAAGCATAACACGCCTTGCCGGTATGCTGCTGATGATATTCGGGGTATATCTTGTCATGAAAAAATAAAGCATTTCAGAAAATAACGGGGGCACGGCATTCGGACCTTCTTTATTTCAATGCCGAACTTTTCTTGGTGCTGTAGTTACGAAGCAATACAAACTCTACCCTTCTGTTTTGCTGCCTGCCTTCTTCTGTATTATTAGATGCAACCGGGTTTTTAGATCCAAGTCCCCAGGTAAAAATTCTTCTTTCGTCCACGTTGTTATACGTAAGCAATGCTTTTGCACTATCGGCACGTTTTTGGGATAGATTTATATTGCGGTCTAGAAGCCCGATCGTATCCGTGTAGCCGCAGATGAGCACTTCCGTTTTATCATGTTTATTTAAAGCTTTTGCAAAGCGCTGAAATGCCGGGAAAACCTGCGGTTTTATGGTTGCCGAACCAAAATCAAACAATACATTGTTCTCAAATACGACCTTCACGGTATCGCTTAGAAGCGTTACCTCTGCCTCGTTCACCGAATTCTTAATATCATCATAGGTTTTTGTCATATAATTGGCATGCTTGCAAGAAAACAAAAACAGACTTGCGGAAATAAACATTAAAGAATTACGAGTCATTGCTAACTGTTTTGATGGTCGAAAATATTGTAAGTTTTATTCCAAACCAAGATTCGATTAACCAACCAACAACATACAAACGTGTTTTATATTAAATTATAAATAAACAAATTAATACATATCTTATTACAAGACCTTATAACACAAAAAAATCCCACCAGGAAAGAATTCCCGGCGGGCTCCAGTTTTAAACGAAAAATTTTAATTTTTAGACGAACGAATGCAACACTTTGCAGGAATAATATTTTATTTTTTGGCAATTAGTTCTGCAAACTCTTTACCGGCTTTAAATTTCGGTGCACGTGTCGCTTTAATTTTCATTAATTGCCCCGTCTGCGGGTTACGAGCTACACGCGGCGCACGATCTGCAACCGAAAATGTGCCGAAGCCAACCAGTGTAACACGTTCACCGGTTTTCAGCGCTTTCATGATATTCTGCATCACTGCATCCAGAATTTCTCCGGTTAAGCTTTTAGTAATGCCGGCATCTTTAGAAACTTTGTCGATGAGTTTTCCTTTGTTCATGTGTTTTATTATTTAGAACGTTGTTATAGAAATTAGTTAGGCGTATCGAGTGCGTGGCGGCAAATGAATTATTCAGCCATTCCATTCATAGTCTCCTGAAATGAATCAGGGAGATTTCCATTTTCCTCATACCATTCCGGCAAGCAGTAATATCCTTTTCTTCGCATATTATAATGCAATCTGATCCATTCGCGCTTGCAAGCATGAAAAATTTGAGTGGCATAGTAAATACGCTTATCAGATGTCTTTTCAGCGACCGGATATTTTTCTTCCAACAAGTCAATTAGTTGTTCCGTCGATAATGGCTTTCCTTCTTTTTCAAGGGCGGCGGCAATTTTTTGTCCCCAGCCCAGGCGGCCATCCGACTTGTTGAACTTTCCTTTTTTTATATTTCTTTCGCTGGAAACTTCGTCTGTTCTGTTCAATACCATCATCTTCTGTCTATTAGAGGTAACAATATTTTTCTAGTTACCGTTTAAATCAAGAACCGTGCCAATTTCACAAGAAACCAGTCACTAATTTATCCGTCGAGAAAAACCGGCACGAAAAATGCACGATACTGTTATTGAAAATCTGAATTATGAAAAAAATATTTTTAGTTATAGCGCTTGTTACAGCTGGTGTTCATTTTACAAAAGCGCAAGATGTGCGGGAACACACCATAAGGTTGAAAAAGACGGATGTGCCTGCATTTACCGCGAATTACAACTATCCGAAATCGGTAGTGAAAAAAGTTTTAGCAGACCGACTTGCTGCCATGGGTTTACATCACAAAAAAAGCCAGAAAGGTTTTAATGTCTATAAGGAGTCTGTATGGCAGCAAATAACCGACACCAAGGAAGATATCTATACAAAAATATCAGGGTCGGCGCAACGCTCGGTCGTCTATATTCTCATCTCTAAAGGCTACGACAATTATATCAGCAGCGCAACAGACCCTGGGACCTCAGAAAAAGTAAAGGCATTTCTTACAGCGCTTGAAAAAGACATGCGGACTTATCAACACCAACTGGTCGTTGCAGCGCAACAAAAAGAACTGGAGCAACAGCAGAAAAAAGAGCACAAACTCCGTGAAGAGCTGGAGCGGCAAATAAGCGAGACGCAAAAAGCGCAAGCTGCATTGGATGCGACTAAAACCAACACCACAAAATAATTGGAAAGACCATTACAATAACAAACAAAAGAAATGAAATCACCCTAAAAAAATTCTTTCCGGTCGATAAACATGCTGACAAATTCACTGAAGTGAGGAACTAATTTTGCTACGATCAACGCTGAACACAGCGCAATCCTGTCGCGTAACGCGATCGTCTGTTAATTTGTTTATCTGTTCGCTCCGAATGAATGAAACAAAATAAAAAAGCTGCTCAATGAGCAGCTTTTTTCGTAGCACGTACGGGAGTCGAACCCGTCCTTCCTCCGTGAAAGGGAGGCGTCGTAACCGATTGACCAACGCGCCGTTCCCGTTTGGGATTGCAAAGATACAACTCGACTTTAAACTTCCAAACCTCTTCCAAAAAAACTATACATATTTCTATTTAGACTGTGTGTTAATTAATTAAGAAGTCGGAAGCTGGAGGTTATACATTTTAAGTCGTGTTTACTTTGGTTTCATCATTTTTAATCGCAAGCCCACATTCACCATTTATTTTTCGCTTCTGATAAAAAAGCCGGGCGTAAATACACCCGGCGTTCTAAATATAAATCTGCATTCAACTTTTTTAGTCTCTGTTGAACTCTTCCCTTTTTCTCATCTCTTCATAATGCGTCTTCAACTCATCGAGTTTTTTGCGACCGTAAGAAATACGTGTGATGACGACGAACAATACAGGCACGATGAAGATCGCAAGCATCGTTGCGGCAAGCATACCACCCAATACTGTCCAACCGATCGTTTTACGGGCAATAGCGCCCGCGCCGCTCGCAAAAGCTAGTGGTAATACACCAAGAATAAACGCCATAGAAGTCATGATGATCGGGCGGAGCCGAAGGCGTACCGCATGAATGGTGGCAGGCACTAATTCCATGCCGGCATCTACCCTTTCTTTTGCAAACTCTACGATCAGGATGGCGTTTTTCGCAGCCAGGCCAATGAGCGTGATAAGGCCGATCTGTGCATAAACGTTATTGGTCAGCGAAGGAATAAACGTCAACGTAAGAATGGCGCCAAATGCACCGATCGGTACGGCGAGCATTACGGAGAACGGTACGCCCCAGCTTTCATAAAGTGCCGCTAAGAACAAGAACACAAATATGATGGACAATGAGAAGATATAAACCGTCATATTGCCCGAAGAAATCTCTTCACGGCTCATACCTGAAAATTCATAACCATAACCTGCAGGCAGCACCTCGGCAGCCACTTCTTTAAGCGCCTGGATCGCCTGGCCACTACTATATCCCGGAGCAGGACTACCATTGATCTCTGCAGAGCGGAACAAATTGTAGTGCGGAATCAACGGTGCACTTTCTGTAATCTGCGTTGTAATAAGCGCACTCAGCGGTATCATTTGGCCGGCGGCATTGCGCACATAATATTTACCAAGATCACTAATTGCTTTGCGGAAATTAGTATCCGCTTGTGCTACTACGTGAAAGTTCCTGCCATAAACCGTCAAGTCATTGACATAAAAACTACCCATATAGGTCTGCATCGTGCTAAACACATCGGCCAGCGAAACACCCATTTTTTTAGCTTTATCCCGGTCAACGGTAATATTATAGCCTGGCGTGTGTGCAGAGAAGAAAGTAAATCCCCTGGCGATCTCGGGCCGCTTGTTTAAGGCTGCAACAAAAGTATTCACCGTTTTTTCAAATCCTTTGATATCATCCGGGCTATTTCTTTGCTCGAGCATAAACGAGAAACCGGCTGTTTGACCGAGCCCCGGAATAGGCGGCGGCGGTATCACAACGATATTGGCATTTTTGATCACCGAGAACCGTTTCTGCAATTCTGCGATGATGCCTTGCAGCTGCTCTGATTTCTTTTTGCGATCTTCCCAGGGTTTCAACTGGCTAAAGATGGTACCGGAGTTTGATTTACTGGCAAAGGTCACTACGTTCAGACCGCCGAGGGCAGCGTAGTGATCGATACCCGGCGTCTCTTTCATAATGTCCATGATCTGGTGCAGCACTTCTACCGAACGCGTTGTGGAAGAGGCTTCCGGCAATTCGTAAGTCACATAGATACGTCCGTCGTCTTCTGTCGGAATAAATCCTGTCGGTTTTGTTTTGAACAGCAATACCGTTCCCACGCAAATACAAACCAGTAGAATAATTACCAGCGGCGCAGCGCCAATACCTTTACGTACACCTTTCGCATAACCATTCGTTGCATTCTGGAACCAGCGATTGAATTTGTAGAAGAATTTATTCAGCCCGCGTGAATTTTTATCGATATGCATCGGTTTCAGCAGCAGCGAACAAAGCGCCGGCGTAAGCGACAAGGCAACGAACGCTGAGATCAATACGGAAATCGCAATGGTAATGGCAAACTGCTGATACAAGCGACCTACAATACCCGGGATAAAACCAACCGGAACGAATACTGCCGCAAGAATCAGGGCGATGGCCACTACCGGGCCGGAGATATCCGACATGGCCCTGTACGTAGCCTCCTTGGCCGGCAGGCCCTCATGGTCAATATAGTGTTGTACTGCCTCCACCACCACAATCGCATCATCTACCACAATACCGATGGCGAGTACGAAACCAAACAAAGTAAGCGTGTTGATCGTAAACCCTAAAGGAATAAAGAAGATAAAAGTAGCAATGATAGATACCGGGATCGCAAGTACCGGGATCAGCGTTGCTCTCCAGTTTTGCAGAAAGAGAAATACTACGATAATTACCAGCCCGAGTGCAATCACGAGTGTTTCGATCACCTCATGAATGGATACTTTTACCACGGTCACGGATTCAAACGGCACTACATAATCGACGTCGGCAGGGAACGATTTTTTCAGTTCATTCATGGCCGCATAAACACCTTCGGCGGTTTCCAGCGCATTGCTTCCCGGCGCCTGGTACACGAGCAGATAGGAAGCACGTTTACCATCTACGAAAGAGTTGCTTGCGTAAGAGAATTTACCTAATTCTACACGAGCCACATCTTTGAGGTATACCAAAGAGCCGTCTTCCGGCTTCGTACGAACTACGATGTTTTCGAAATCCGCCACTTTACTCAGACGTCCGTTTACAAAGAGTGTATACTCAAAGGCCTGAGCACCCGGCTGCGGCGGCGCGCCTATAGAACCTGCGGCTACCTGCACGTTTTGCTCCTGCAATGCATTCACTACATCATTTGACGTAAGGCCCATCTGCGCCATCTTATCCGGATTTAACCAGACGCGCATACTGAAATCATCGGCGCGGGAAAAGATATCACCAACACCTTTTACACGTAAGAGCGCATCGCGGATAAAAATATTGGTATAGTTGTCGAGGAAGGTAACATTGTGCGAGCCTTTCGGTGAATAGATGGCGACGAGCATCAGGATGCTCGGGTTGCGTTTACGCACCGTAAGACCTAAACGCTTTACTACGTCGGGTAGCTGTGGTTGTGCAATACTAACGCGGTTCTGTACGTCGAGCGCGGCGATATCGATATTGGTACCAACGTTAAAAACAACGTTCATCGTCATACGACCATCGCTGGTACTATTGGTTTGCAGATAGGCCATACCCGGAGAGCCGTTTACCTGCGTTTCTACAGGTGTAGACACTGTTTGCTCTACTGTTTGCGCATCAGCACCGGTGTATGTCCCGGTCACCTGCACAGTAGGCGGTGTAATATCGGGATACTGCCCTACGGCCAGGTTCATGAGGGCGATGGTCCCCACCAGCACCAGCACAACCGAGATTACAATGGCTGTAACGGGTCTTTTAATAAATGTATTAGCAATCATAAATTTTTCATGTTAGCAGAAACAGATAATTAATGTGCGGCAGGCTTTTGACCTTGCTGTTGCGCCGGAGCGCCCGAAGTATTTACTTCAGAGCCGTCGTGGAGCTTTTGTACACCGTCTACCACAATTACATCTCCTGCTTTGAGACCATTCTTGATAATCACTTTATCGCCAATGATAGTACCCAATGCTACTTTTTGTTCGGTCACTTTATTGCCGTTTACGATGAAAACAAAATATTCGCCCATTTGTTCCGTAACTGCTTTATACGGCACCAGCAATTGTTCTGCCCCTTCTTCGCTATGCACGCGCACAATGCAACTCATACCAGCTTTCAGCATACGGTCGTGATTGGGAAAGGTCAATCTTATTTTAATCGTACCTGTCTGCTTATCTACCGCACGGTCTATTACATAGATCTTACCAACTTGCCCGTATGGCGAACCATCTGGCAAAGTGATGGTAAATAAAGAATCAATATGGTTGCCCTGACCGTTTTCATAACGAACGAAACGGGCCACTTCTTTTTCATTCACCACAAAATCTACGGCTACAGGATCGTCGTTAGAAATGGTATTGAGCAGGGTCTGCCCTGGCGACACCAACGCACCCAGTTTTACCTGAGACAAACCGATCGTACCGTCAAATGGTGCGGTAATTAATGAATAGCTCAGATCCTGTCTTGCTTTCACAAGGTCGGCGTTCGCACTTGCTACCTGCGATTTCGCGTTCTCCAGATCGGTCATGGCATGATCCAAAGTTTGTTTGGCAATTGCATCTTGCTTGCTGAGGTAGATATAACGGTCGGCGTCTTTCTGCGTCTTAGCCTCATTTGCTTTTGCCACATGTACACTGGCTTCTGCCTGGTTGTAGCTGGCCACGTACTTGCTCCGGTCTATTTCATATAGCTTTTGTCCTTTCTTCACACGGTCGCCTTCCTTAAAGAAAATACCCGTTACATACCCGCTTACCTGGCCCAGTATCTGTACTTCATTCAGTGCATTAATATTGCCCGGGTATTCGTCATAATAAATAGCTGGCTGTAACGATGCAGTATAAGTCGTTACAGAGACAGGACCTTGCGGCGGAGGTGTTTTGGGTTTTCCACCACAGGCCATCAGACTCAGGCTACCCACCAATACGGCGCCAATGCTTGTTGCGATAGATTTATTCATATTACTATAATGCTGTTTGGATGGTTTAATAATTTACGTTTACGCTGCCGGTTGCTTTTTGCAGATCCAGCCTGCTGACAAGCAATTGGAAGACTGCGTTGAGATGGTTTACCTGCGATGTTTTCAGATCGGACTCTGCGGTGATAACCTCCAGGTACTCTTTTACGCCTTCGCGATATTGCAGAAACACTACATCGTACACCTCACGGGCAATCGCTACATTTTCCTTAGCCATCATCAACGCATCAAGGCTGGTTTTGTAGGTAGCCAACGATTGTTCATATTCCGAATTGATCTGGAGTTTCAGGTTCACTTCATCCCAATTCAGTCTTTCTTCCTGCAGTTTCGACTTGCGGATATTCTGTGTACGTTTAAAGCCCTGGAACAGCGGAAGCGAAAAGTTAACGCCCAGCAGGTTGTTGGGGTATTGCTTATCGTACAGATGCGCGAAATGATCGTTCTGATAAACCCAGTTATAATTGTAGTAAGCAGAAAGCGAAGGCAGGAACGCATTTTTGTAATAGCGTGTATTTTCCTTTTGTAACGTACGCGTAGTGTGCAATTGTTGGTATTCGATACGGTTGGCGATATCAAGCGATGCAGTAGTGTCGTAACTGATTTCCTGGAGCATGCGGGCAGTGTCTACCTGCAATTCTATATTACGGTTGTCCTGCAAGCCGATCAGCTGGCGCAACTGTGCGTATTTAGCCGGTAGCGCTTCGGTAGCGGCCTTTAGTTGAATCTTTGAATTATTCAGCGCAATCATGGCCCGTTTATAATCCACTTTATCAACAATGCCTGCCTGATATTGACTATACGCATCTTTCAGACTTTTTTCCAGGCGGGTAATGTCTTCATCCAGGATAGAAATCTGCAACATGGAAAGCAATACATTGTAATAGGCTTTGCTGACATCTACTACCAGGTTGATCTTTGTATTTTGAATTTCCTGTTTGGATTGCAGCTTATACCATTTTGCCGTAGTAGCAGCATAGAGCACATCGTTATTGAAAATATTTTCGGTAGCGGAAAACTGTGGCGTGGAATTATTGTACACCCCACTCTGAAAAGCGACCTTACCGGCAGATGGATTGGTAAAATTGGTGGTAACCGTGGTAGGCAATTCAAAATAGTGGACGAGGTTGGCATTCAGTGAAGCCTGCGGTAACCAGGAAGAAAGTGCGATATTAATATTTGCCCGCTGGATAGATTCATCGATAAGTGATTGCTTGAGTGCCGGCTGATTTTGCAACGCGAATTGAATACATTGCTCAAGTGATACCACTCCTGAAAGTGTATCCGCATTTCCCGTCTGTCCCTGGGCAAGTCTGGGTATCGCCGCCAGAAGCAACAACAACCAGCAAGTAATTCGTCTTAACATATTATGATAGCTGATCTGATTTGAAAATTAAAGAACTAAGCGCTATGCCCTCATCAAAATTTGGGATAGAACGTGCAAAGATATTTTGTTAACGACCGAAAGCAGCACCCGAGTTATTGTTATTATCGATTGCTCGACCTAAAAATTTATATATTAAAATAATGAAAATAAATCACTTGACCCAAATTGGTTCAGTGGTGCATGGTCGATAGTGAATTCGCATCATCACCAATTAAACGATTTATACCATTTAATCGCATTGCCGCATTAAAAAAGTCCCCGCTTCCAAACTATCGAAGCAGGGACTTTTTATGTGTGAGTGGGTCAAGGGGCTAAAACAAACGCTAGTTTGCCGATTTGATCAGTTTTTCTATTGCTATCGGTTCTCCGTTATCATATATCGTCACCAGGTAGAGACCGGCGCTCAATGCAGTTACATCAAACGTATTGGTGTTGGTTACCTGGATCAATGTTTTCCCTTGCATGTCCTTTACGGTAATCATGCCGACAGGAAAAGGAGCGTCGAGTATAACCCGGTCTGCAGCAGGATTTGGAAACATTTTAATTTTGCCGGCGGCAGCATTAATATTAGTCACTGCCAGGTTATTGATAAACACACCAGCCGATCTGTTTTGACAGCCGTTGCTATCTACCACCTCCACCGAATAAGCGCCATTTTGCTTTGCAGTAATGGTCTGGGAAGTGCCCCCCGGAATCTGCTGACTGTTCAGATACCATTGATACGAAGCAAACGGCGTAGTGGTAAATTGCTCGCCGACACGGGTTACGACCGGTTGCGGTTGGGCATGTACCAAAATATTCATTGGTCCGGAAACAGCGGTACAACCAAATGACGTAGCCGCAGCAAGCGTATAAGCGCCTGTTTCGGAAGCGATATAACTGTAAGCAGTGGCACCTGAAATTGCAACATTATTTTTTGACCACTGGAAACTGAGGCCTGAAGCAACGCTGCTGTTCAGCACCACAGCGCCGCCTTCACAAAACGTCAGTGGCGTGTTATAACTGATCACTGCGCCCGGAGCAGGATGTACGGTTATATTCATTGCAGCAGAAGTCGTACTGCAATTGGCGGCATTCGTTACCATTACGCTATAAGTTCCGCCTGCCTGCGCTTTAAAAAGACTATCATGAGCACCCGGAATATTGTTGCCGTTTAACTGCCATTGGTAGTAGAGTCCGGAAGCATTGTTTGTATGCAACCATACGCTGTCTCCGGCGCAGAAAGTGGTAGCGGCAGCGGCCGTAAGTGGCGCTGTCGGAATGGGAAGTATGGCGACTGTTTGCTGCGCAGAAGTATCGGCGCAGGCACCGTTGTTACTTGCGATGGCTACGCGGTAATCACCACCCTGTGTGGCCGTGTAGGCCTGGCTGGTAGCACCGTTGATCGTGGCACCATTGAGCAGCCATTGATAAGAAAGACCTGCACCGGCGGTACCCGTAAATGCCACTGTACTGCCCTGGCAAATAGTAGTTGTTCCGGATACCGTAATCGCAGCCGAAGGGAACGGAATTAATGTAACGCTTTGTGCAGCGGCCATGTTCATGCAGGCATTGCTGTCTGTAACGACTACCGTGTAAGCACTATTATGATTGGCATTATAACTTGCCGTAGTAGCACCTGTAATATTACTTCCATTCTCCAGCCATTGATAGCTAAGACCTGCACCCGTGTTGGCATTGAGCAGTACAGTGCTCCCCTGGCAAATATTCAGGCTACCGGCCGGCGTGATCGTTGCCGCAGGCAATGCATTTACCGTTATTGCTACCATTGCCGAATTTGCCGTGCAATGATTGGTATCGATAACTTTTACGGTGTACTGACCCGAGGCTGTTGCTTTGTACTGCGCACTGGTTGCGCCCGGAACCGGACTATTAGCCTGCAGCCATTGATAATTTACCATACCGGCCGTATCGGTATGCAGCACTGCACTATCGCCCGCGCAGAAAGCAGCAACCGTTGTTGGCGTTATCTGTGCTACGGGGTTCGCATGAATCAACAATTTTACCGGTTGTGTAGTATCGGGATTACCACACACACCAGTAATAATACAGCGGTATAAACTGCCTTGATTACCGATAGCCGGCGCTGTCAAAACGAGTGCGTTGGTAGTGGCGCCGCTATAAGGCGTTTGGGTGATAATATTTGTGTAACCTGCGCCTGTATTTACTTGCCATTGATAACTCTGCACCGAACCTGTGGCCGATACGTGAAACGCAGTATCGTTACCGGCGCAGATAATAGCATCTGCCGGTTGCTGTGTTATGGTGACGGGTGTGGCCACATGCAGTGCTGCGCTGTCAGAAATTACCTGGTTGGTGGCGCCGGTAACAATGCAACGATACGCATGACCATCCAGACCCGCTACATTCGTAATCTGCAATGCGCTGGTAGTGGCGCCTGTAAACACGGTATTGTTGGCGATATTGTTCCAGCTGGTAGTAAATTCCTGCCATTGATAACTTGCCGCATTGGTTGCCGTCACATTAAACGAAGATGATGCGTTCGTACAAACATTCGCCGTCACCGGTTGTTGTGTAATGGCCGCTGGCGGCGTACCTCCGTCGGCAGTAAGCACAAAATTGTCGACACCCACTGCGTTATCGGAACCCGATCCATCGGTAATCGTCCAGGTCAGCGAGAAGCTGGTTGCCGGTGCTACAGAAAGACCGGTAAGCGCAATGGATTTATGTGTAGTAACGCCCGTACCGGTAGGACCGGCGGCTGATGAGCTGGCTTGTGTAAGACCGACGACAGATGCAGCGCCTAAGCCTGTTTGCGTAACGGTAAGCGGATTGCTGTTGCCACCCGCCCAACGCCATTGTTCAAAATCGTAGGCGATAGTGAGCGAACTAATCGTAGTCGTCGTATTATTCGTAAACGTTACTTTGAAAGTGATGGTACTGGCCGAACCGGAACAAAGTGCCCCCATAGCGTAATCCGGCGATGCGCCTAATGCATAGATGCCCCCGGCATTGCTGGTTCCTGTTCCATATCCTTTATAGACATTTGAGGTCGTAGTCCAGCCGGCAGGTGCACCAGCTGCTTGTCCGTTGTAAGTATCAAAGTTCTGTGTATAGGTGAAAGGCAGCGATCCTGTAATACTGACCTGCGCCTGTACTATCACTGCACCAGCCAAAAGGATAAATAATAGTGCGTACCATTTTTTCATGCAAAGGAATATTTGGGGTGATGAAATATTCCACAAAACAATAGCACGCGTATCACCCCCTCATTACGGTGGCTTTACCTTTGCGTTAAATGTCGATTACGGACTTTCGCATTTTCGATTTTCAACTAAATTTCCAGCACATCTTCCTACTCTTAAACACATGCCAGCGAGCATCAGCGCTCAGCTTCAATGCATCGTTTGTTTACATCAGCAAAAAAACCTTTGTATTTATGGCATTAATTTTAGGACATACTCAGGCACGCGAAATGCAGCCCTTAACTTTAACTTATAAAAACAGTCGTCATGGCAGCAGTAAATTCGACAACGGTGTTACAGTTACTAGAAGATTTGCGCCGTAGCGAAGGCAATGAAAAGGTGGATATAAACCGTTTGGCAGTTTTGCTCGGTACAAATATTGCCGCACTTGTTTCCATATTAACCGAATTAGAGCATCGTGATAAGATCATCCTCAACCTCAGTGCTTCTTCCGACGAGCATTCCGAATATAGCGGTACGGTCAAATTAATGGACACACCGTTGGAAAAACCGGAGTAAGATTGAACACGATCCTTAATAAGGCCGGAAAAAAATCAGCGTTGGCGGATAAGTGCAGCCAGGATACAGGAAAGAAAACAGCCCAATGCAGCCAGCGAACGGACCAGGTTAAAATGATCCCAGGTATGCAATAACGTCATCCAATTACCGGGCAGTGCATCCGGCGACCAGGTCTTGATCTGCTGGTTAATGGGCACATTCCCGAATCGAGTTACCAGTAAACAGGTCAGCGCCAACAAACCGGAAACAACCGCAAAAACAGATACCAGCGGTGACGAACGCCCAACATAAGCATACCATAGCGGTGTGACAATACTGGCAACCATCAGGGATTGCATCGTAATGCTATTGTGATTCATCAGCTGGGTACGATAACTGAGATGTACGCTGAGCGGCACTTCATAAAAAGTAGGCACTACGTTTAATAGTCCATATACAAACGCTCCTGCCAATAACCCTGTAGCAGCCAAAGCGATGAATTGCGGCACAAAAAATTTCATATCCATTTTTATATTATTGTCGTGTCGGACGAATGACACTGATGGCAATGAGCAACGCAAAGAGGATCAGCTGCAACACATAAAACCGGTTCAGCTGAGTACAAACTGCATCACCTTGTTGTGCAAAGACAGCATTATTTAAAGCAAGTTTCCGGAATTTTAATCCCAGGCTATTGCCAACAAAAATACCATTGAGCACCAGTAATAGTGCAAGTGCAAGTTTGGTCTTAAACCATAGCTCTTCCCACCAGCTACTATTTATTGCAAACATAAGCACGCCGGTTAAAATAAGCAGCACTGCCCCGGTCCGCACTAAGCCGCCGTAACGGGCCATCACCGTTAGTAAACCTTGTGCACGACTATCGCCCGAACCCGCCAGGTTGCAAAAAGTTTTGAAAGTAAAATAATCGATCACCGTAGTGCCGGCCATTAATACCAGCCCGCACAAATGCAGCGCCAGCAGTACTCTGAGTAAAAGATTCATGATTGCTGTTTTTGAACATTCCGGAAAAGCTGATACTGGCTGTAAATTTGCACCGCACCTACCACGAATTGAAAGATCCCCGTTATTTCAAATACAAAGTTTTCGGGTAGCTCGTAAGCCGGCGCCGGAAATAAAGAGCGCCAGGCCGTTTTATTCATTCCTCCGAAATACAGCAGATTTTTCAGCACATGGTTATACAATCCTTCAAACAACCCGATACCAATGCCAAACAATACGGTTGTTATCAGCAGATAACAATACAGCCACAAAGACTTCCGCGACCGTTGATACAGCCGGGCCAACAGGAAACAGAATAATAAGGCGATGCCACCCAGAAGCACCACATGCGCACGCCAGGGCGTACCATAAACGACGGAGCCGTAATAATGGTGCAAAGCGGTGAGTGCGTATAATCCGCTTGTCCAATACAGCGATCGCCGGAGCAGGTTCGATTCATTTTTCTGTTCCATCTTAATGATATACTATTGTCAGCTACCGAACAATTGTTTTGTTTTACAAATTTAAAGGGTCCGCCAGCAGGCCAACAAGGCACAAAAGGCCCGTAATGACCGATACGGAACAAAACGAACAAAAAGTCCAGAATGAAAACAGCATTAAAAAATGACCGCCGGACGCAGAAAACGAAGAAGCACCTGGCAGCGGCGCTAGTAGAACTGATCCTGGAAAAAGGATATGATGCCATATCGGTCCAGGATATCATAGACCGTGCCGATGTAGGCCGCAGCACATTTTACAGTCATTATGAAAACAAGGAACAACTGCTGGTGGGCAATATCAATTTTCAGCAGGCATTGATTGAAGTTCCCGGCAACGATCCGGCACTTTATCCCTGGGGTGTAAATCTCCCTTATCTATTTCATCATACCAAAGAACACCTGGCATTGGCTAAGGCATTGGCGCGGACTAAAAACATCGACCTGTTGAGCAGCCATTTTGCAGCTGTATGTGCCGCTCAGATCTACGAACAATTAAAAAGAAAATTGCCGGCCCGCGCCGGTCGCATTCCGTTGCAAGTAGCGCGCTATAAAGCAGAAGCCGCTGCCGGAGCAGTAATACGGATGCTGTCCCAATGGCTGGCAGACGGCGCCACCATTCCGGCAGATAAAATGATTGAGTATGCCACCCAGATAATGGATGCTTGTTGCACGGAGGGAGATGGTTTGGTGTGATAACAGAAAACCCATACATCATTGCCGAACCGCCCGTGTCTTGTATGGCAAATACGCAGGGTTAATCGTCATTACTATTCCAACCGTTTTGCGAGGTATCGATAAATGGCCTCCTGTGCGGCAACCGGCGTACCATTGCCAGCTGGCACAGACATGTTTCCATTACAGTCGATCAGCCTTGCCTGCGTATTGTCGGCCATTTGCAGGCGGATTATTTCGCGGATCTCTTGCTTTAGCTGGTTATCTTTTAGCGGGAAAACCGATTCGATACGACGATGCAGGTTGCGTACCATCCAGTCGGCCGAACCAAGATAAATTTCCTCCGCGCCGCCATTTGCGAAAATGAACACCCGCGCGTGCTCGAGGTAGCGATCAACGATACGACGAACAGTGATGTTTTCACTCATACCCGGCACACCGGGCACCAGGCAGCAAATACTGCGTACGATCAGATCGATTTTGACGCCCGCATTACTCGCTTCATACAGCCGGTCGATCATTTCTTTTTCCTGCAGATTATTCAGTTTGATCGTGATCTGTGCATTGCGGCCTGCCTGATGATGGGCTATTTCCCTCCGGATCATTTCTTCGAAACGGTCTTGCATATTGAACCGCGCCACCATCAGCTGTTGAAAATGTAAAAAGTCATATTCCTCCGGTTGCTGCCGCGAAGGCAGGTAAGCAAACAGCAGGTCTACATCCTGGGTAATCTCTTTATCCGCAGTCATGAGTACATGATCGGTATAAAAACGTGCCGTGCGTTCATTAAAATTTCCGGTCGCCAGCAATGCATAATATTTACTCGTCCAACCTTGCTTTCGCTTTACCAGCGCTAGTTTAGCATGCACCTTCATATTCGGGATGCTATACACGATCCGTACGCCCGCAGCCTTCATTTTCTTTGCCCAGTTGAGATTATTGGCTTCGTCAAACCGTGCTTTCAATTCTACGAAGGCGGTTACTTTTTTACCATTTTTTGCTGCGCTGATCAATGTACCGGCGATCTGTGAATCGGCAGCCACGCGGTAGAGTGTTACATAAATTTCTGTGACATCGGGGTGAATCGCGGCTTCATTAAAGAAACGCAAAATATAATCGTAAGACTGGTACGGCAGGTGAATCAATACATCTTGCTCCTCGATTGCCTGCAATACCGATAGCTTGTCTATCAGCGCCGGATGGGCTAAAGCCGGCTTGGGCGCATACAGAAGCGATTTACCCTTCGGATTGGGCAGATCGGCCAGATCTTTCAGATTGTGATAACGGCCGCCGGCCACCAGTTCCGCATCGGTGAGATGAAAATAAGATTTGATAAAGGCGCGCATTTCGTCCGGCATTCCGGATTCATACAAAAACCGCGTGGGCAAACTGGTTTCCCTTGCCGAAATCATCTGCTGAATTTCATCTTCCAGCTCCGCACTTGTTTCGTCTTGTATACCCACATCGCCATTCAGCGTCATTTTGAAACTATATAAGCTTTTTATCTGCCTGCCGGGAAAAGCGTATTGTATATTGTGACGAATCACGTCGTCAGTAAAAATCATCTGATGTTTCCCGTCCAGATCCGACAGTATTGCAAAACGTGCTGTAAACTCTTGTGGAATATTGACCACCGCATAGGCGTCCTGCAACTGCACAATAAAATAAAGACCGTTATTATGCAGCGCAACAGGTGCTTTACCTTGCAACATCATGGGTTGCAGATAAGAAAGTATACGTGTATGAAACAAATCATTGACTTCTTTCTCATGAGCCGGCGCGATGGCTTCATTATAGTAAAGATGGATATTTTCTTTTTGCAGTTCCGGTAGCAATTGCTGGGTCAGCACCCGGCCGAAATGTTCCTGTTGCTGATGGATAACCTGTTGTATCTCGCGCAGCAGTGCATCATCAGTCTGCTCCTCGTCCAAGCGCTCTTTGCTTTCCCGCAAGGCGATCAAAGCCGGATAACGTACCCGGAAAAATTCATCCAGGTTAGAAGAAAAAATCGAAAGAAAGCGGATACGGTCATAAACCGGAACAGACGCATGTTCTGCCTCCTGTAATACCCGGTAATTAAACTGCAGCCAACTGATATCCCTGTTGAAATACTGATACGCCAAAGCCATAATTAAATGCCTGCCAGATTACTTGATAATGATTGCAAAAACAAAAGAAAGCGATGAGATCACAAAGCCGAACATAAATACATTGTAAGCAATGCGCAGCAGTTTGTATTTGCGCCCCAATACTACACCCAGGTTGTATATATCGCGGGTCATGCTGCCATAGAGGAATTCGGAATCTTTCATCATTTCATTAATCCCCCATTCGTAATCGTTCAGACTCATGCGGTAGAAATTACCAAAAAACAAAAGATTGGCACGCTTGCTGGTGATATCTTCTTTCGTAAAAGTGCCCTGCGTTACGTTTGGCCGCGTTACTAAAATCGCAAAAACGATCGAGATCAGCGAAGTGGCCATGGTAAGAATAGCCGGGATAATGAAATTGGTATTGTCTTCCAACTTGCGGAACAGTAAGGATACCAGCACCGATACAATAATGGAATTGACCGTGATCATGATATGTGCTTTATTATCGGCCATTTCGCTAAGACGCAGGTGATTGGTAGAAGTGGTGCGGAACATAGTTTCCACGCCTCGTTCGGGTTTCATGCCTTTTTCTTTTTTCTTGTGTTCTTTATCTTTTCCTTTGATGTCATTGTTGGTTGCTTCCATCGCTGTATGTTCTTTTTTATCCAGTTTTTCCCGGAGCTTTTCCAGGTTCTCTTCTTTACCTTTTTGTAGTAAAGTACGGGCATAGTCGGTATGGTATTGCTGACGCTGCAACATTTCTATATTACCGGCATACCATTTCTCGTCCGGCAAGCTGCAGCCCAACCTGGCTTCTACTTCTTTGCGTACCTGCTTATTGGTTTCCTTAAAACGGTCGGTACCCAGATGAAAAAGATCGGCATCGCAAATGATCTGTTCGATCAATGTATTGGGCGACTGCGGCAACTGTGTGGCCATGATGCAGCCTTTCACTTTGGCGATCATCGCCTCGGAAACATTTTGTTCCCGCAGCCATTTTTCGGCGAGTACCGCACCGCGTGCCTCATGCTGTTCGGGGGCGCCGGTAAGATAACCGACATCATGAAACCAGGCTGCCACATATACCACCTGATAGTCTTCTTCTGCCAACTGGTAATGATCGGCGAGTTGTACGGCCGCCTGCACTACCCCTTCTACATGACCAAGATTATGATACGGAAGCTGTGTTTCGGTTGGGGCCGCTGCATAGAGTCTGCGCACATAAGCCGATACCAGGTCCATCAATGCATTTGTATTCATGTTCGTTTGTTTTTTAAAACCGGTAACCAATTCTGAAATAAGGATAAACACCTTCGGAAGAAAAACCGAGCATTGCATTTACCAGCAAGAGTTTTGCCGGTGTCACATAAGCCCCAAAACCATACCCATCGTGCCATTTAGCCGAAGACTCCTCTTTCACCCAAACGCGGCCAACATCGTTAAAACCGAGCAACCCCACCTGGCCGGGAAATAAATAAGAAGCAAAATCGAATAATTTGATGCGTACTTCCAGGTTATAATACAACATCGACGTTCCTGCAAAACGATAACTTCTGAAACCACTCAGATTTTCCTTCCCACCGAGATAGAGGTATTGAAAGAACTCAGGCTCGCCCATCAGCACGCCGCCACCAATGCGGTTGGCGATTACGATACGCGGATCCATATGAAAACTCAGGAAAAAACGCATATCAGTCTGCAGCACACCCACCGTTTTCCTGCCTTCATTTAATTGTTGTACACCGGCCAATGTAGTACGCCAGAAAAAACCCCGGGTTGGCTGTTGTTCATCATTTCGGGTATCGATTTCATAACCGCCGTTCAGACCCAGGTAGAATTTATTGCTGAACAGATCGTCTTCCGGGTGCTCCGCCTGGTACACATTGATATACCGCCCTTCATTGTCGGACTGATCCATTTTAAAATACTGCGAAGCGATACCGCCAAACACTTTCAAAGGCTTGCTGAGTTGGCGTTGCAGGTTGATCTGCGTACCGATCAGGTTATAACGTGTCCGATAATAACGAATGGCATTATCACCTTCCCGGATAAATTCAGACTCATTGCCCACGCCAAAAAAGTTGGAAGTATTATCCGGTGCCTTGGCATTCACATTAATATTGAGATCGTTCTGACCGATCAGCTTTTTAAAATCTCCGGTATAACGCACGAATGTGGCATCGGTAGCCAGCGAATGGCCCACCATCAGGCTGTGCATCTGCGCATAAGGCTCTTTCCGGAAACCCTGTTTGGTATACTTTAGCCCGATACCCAGCAATACGCCATCGTCCAGGTTATAACCGGCAGTTGCCTGCGGCATCAGCACATCATATTTAAAAGCACGGCCGTTAAATTCATTGACCGCATGATTACTTTCGGCGCGAATACTTGCCTGCCTACGCGATGGATAATCGTTTTCTTTATCGGAACGGTCGTAAATCACAAGCTTCGATTTATTGTGTAAGTCAGACACCACTCTGAAACTATCTTCGCCACCGCCACCAATCATGCGCACTTTAATATGCGATCGCTCCGTGCCGCTCACTTCAAATACATCTTTGCCGCCGCGTCCGTACAGGCGCAACTCTTTCGTAACACCCTGCTCAAACCTGCGGTCGTACATCCGGTGCCCCGCCGTGCCGTCCTTCCTGATCTTGTACACACTTACCGTTACATCGCCGTTGTCTTCGTGTACGATCTGGAACAGCTCCCGTTTATCAGAGCCCGTCACGTCTACTGCTTTCGCCAGGAAGCGATAATATTTCAGTCCTTCGGGAAGTAAAATATTTCTGCGCGACCTCAGGTAATCTTCCGTCATCTTACCGCATTCGGCGTACACCGGCGCCGGCAGTTGCATAACGGCTTCATGAATGAGACTGTCAGTCATTTCGTGCTGTAATTGGGTGATTACTTTTTCCCAATCTTTTTCATTCAGTTCGCGCAAGAAATAACGATCGAAATAGCGGGCATTAAACATTGCTCCTTCTACGTTAGGGATATTCGGTTTAAAGCCTTGAAACTTGGGCAAAATCCATTTACGAGCCGCAATCCACGGCACTACACCGGTATTGATAAAATAAGTCTGGTCGCGGTCGCGGGGAATCGGATAAAATGTATCACGACCATCTTTTGCTTCTTTTTTACCCCAGCGCCATTGATCTTCGTGGCGGTCCCAATCCGAAATCAACAGGTCCAGCATACGCGCCTTCAGCACTGCTTTTTCGTCAATACTATTATCATTGTCTTCCTCAAGTTTATCCAGGACTTTCGGCGTGTTATACGTTTTCTCATTTTTACCGCCGCCAGGTTCTCTTTCTTCAAAAATGCAAACACTGCCGGCAAAATCATTTTCATAAATACCTAGCGCCGGATCATGCGGCACATAAACGATCTGCGGCACAGCATGCGGTACGCTGGCGGCGCTGGCCAAAATCGGAATCGTTAACGGTGCATAGGGATTGGCGGCTGAAATCTGATCTTGCACCACATCCTTTGCCACTGTTTTACGCAAGTCTTCGGGCAATGCCTGTTCCGGATCTTTCTGCAAAGTCCGCAACACCCATTCCTTTCCCGACGCATCTTTCATGCGCAATGACTTGGTCTGTTTACCACCGCCCTTTTGCAATACAGTCAATCCGCCTTTTTCTTCCGTGACATGAAAGACCTTCATTGCGACGGGCGTCGCCCATATTTTCCGGTAATTTTCTCCCAGCCAGAAACGGTGTGCTTTACCCACCTGGTTGTATTCCGGTGCAATAGCCACGACAATACTGTCGGCTTTCAACGAAACAGCATTGGTTGCAGGCTGTGCGGTGGTATCTGTTTTCCGGATGATTGCGGGCGCTAAATAAGCAAACACTTCTTTTGCTTTACCGGATGTATCGACTTCGTAAAAACGGATTTTTTCGCTGCCATTTTTCATATAGACAATCTCCGCAAAGCCCCAATTGCTGGAAGCAAACAAGGTATTCTTCGCAGTCTTCACCCGCTCCCGGTTAATCCCCGAACCGCTTACAATATAGTGGCGGTCATTGTCGCGGATCAGCTGGAGATTATGATCATGGCCACCAACAAAGGTTACATCCGGCGCTACCGCCAGCGCCTGTTCAATACCATCGATCATATCTTTATATACCGGGTTCTTCAAGTCCTGTACATTCCCGAATCCGCCGCGCACTATGGGATAAATAGACCCTAGTACCGGCAGCGGAATGTATAAATGATGCCTTAGATCGGTAAACGGAAAAATATGCTGCTTCCAGGTATAATACCCTCCGTGAATGCCATGACTGCGCATCGGTTGATGGGAGGCAAAAATGATCTTCTTATCCCGGTTGCGATATGCGATATCATGCAGTTTTACCAATACTTCATCGGTTGTTTTGCAAGCGCAATCGCTCGAAATGCCTGGTTTTTCATAAGGTTGCAGCCACCACTGTGTATCCATAACAACCACTACGGTACTATCGTCGACCGCTATTTCTTCCGGCCCCGGGCAACCGTCTACAGGCAGGAAATGAATGTTCGGCCATTGCCAGTCATTTACCAGCTGGCCTTGCCGCTTGATGCGCTCCCAGCCTTCGGGGCCGCTTTTCTGCCAATCGTGGTTACCCGGAATCACATACACATTCGCTTTGTAATGGAAAAAAGGTTGTAATTGTTTGGTTAGAATAGCTACGCTTTCTGCGTAATTTTTTTCGTCTTTATCCGGCAATCCTTTCGGGTAAATATTATCGCCAACGAACAAGATCGTGGTATGCAGATCGCTGCGATCAATCATACCAGCCAATGCATCCGGCACAATGCTTTTACCAGTGTATAATTTGCCGGCATCTCCGATAATAAAAATCCGCTGCCGCACATTGCCATCCTGCGCTATTACCATACCGCTGCAAAAAAACAACAGACTCACCAGTAAGGTTCTCATCATCGGCGGTCGTTTTGAGCTTGATAAGGAAACACCACAATATTCGGCTGCGCATCGGCGGCTTCGTTAGAAATGTACATATTGCCGACCGGATCAAACGCGAGCCCTTCAGCCTGACGGCAAAGTTTCGGGTCAAGAAAATAAACACCTTTAACGGCCAAAGTCTGTGCATCCAGCACTACCAGTAATTTCTCGATCGAGGCCAATACATACAATTCGCCGGTAACCGGGTGTATCGCTGCCGCCGAAGGATGGAAAGCGTTTATTTTAATTTTTCCGGCTGCCGCTATATCCGCCCATCGTACCTGAAAAACCGGCGCTGCGACAAACTGTTTATGTGAGCGGTCGAAAGCATAGCCATATGTTGTCTCTTCCTGATGGTCTTTCTTGGCGTTCTTCACGATCAGCACAATCCGATCGCGTGCCTTATCCCAATACATGGCTTCAAACTCTGTTGTCTTGCCCTCGTAAATAAATTCCTCAATATCTTTGACGCCGGCTGCATCATAGGTCATCTCGTATAAATGGCCATCACTGCGCAATACATACCAACGATCGTTTACTACGATGCATTCTTCATAATCGCCTTTTGCTCCAAACTTTATTTCTTCCCGGATACGAAAAGCAGTTGTATCGATGATATAGACTTTTCCTTTTTCGTCGTTGATGGAAATGAAAGCCTGCAATTTTTTTTCGTAATCGAGACCCGAAATTTCGTTCAGTCCTTTTTCGAGAATAACGGCTCTTGCCTGGTGCCAGGAATAACCCGGGGGAACGGTTGGTTTTGCCCCAGTATTGGCCGAGCAATAAGGAAGTAAAAAAAGCAGGAGTAGCAGTAAGTAGTTTTTATGCATAATGGTGTCGGTGGTTCGTTATCAAAAATTCAGGTTGATGATTGCCCGCATGGCTTTCATCCCTGTAATACCCTGCATTTTTTCCAGCTCCAGGAAAGTAATGTCGGGGTATATCCGCCCTTCTTTGACGAGCTCCTGCAACTGGGCCCGGTAGGCAACCGCTTCGCGGTTATGCGCATACACGATAGCGATGGTTCCAGGCTGTGTGAGCCGCTCTTCGCTGTTTAAGATACGCGCTTTATCAATTCTTTTTTTGATCACCTCATAGCGAATGCTGTACGCCCCCTCCACATCGAAACGTTTTTCATCGATCCGGAATTTGATGTTTACCGGGTGCATATGCGCCAGTATCATCTGTGTTGTAGATAGCTGGTGCGGGAGTTCTGCTTTCACACGATGCGCAGCAATAGCCATATCGACCATCATACGTACCTGCCAGCTTTGAATGTTGGCTAATGCATCAGTATCGTACGGTTGCCAGGGCGCAATGCTTTTCCCTGCATATAAATTATATTCCCAGCCGTCCGTTTTAAATTTTTCGAGGTAATGCGGAATGGTTTCCTGCAGCCTGTCTTCCGCTTCGTCCAGGACGGTTTTCAGCGTCTCGTTGATCCGCTGCAGGCTTTCCTCGTAGCTGTTTCTGGCCCGGTAAAAAATGCCGGTACCTGCCGCAATCCGGCCGGCGTACTCGATCGCATCCTCGTTGCTGATATAATTTCCATTTTTCAGTCTTTCTACAAACTGTACGCTGTCTACTTCCAGGAACTGTGTCAGGTCTGCTTCCTGCTCGATTGTCAGCGCATCGGTAATCAGCGATTGCCAGTAACGGATCTGCAACAGCAGCTCTATAATTTCGTCTTTGATTTCGTTGCCATCTACATTTTTCAGCAGATGCGATAAATAATGTAATTGGTTCAGAAAATCGGTGCGTACAGCGGTAGAGCGCTCCTGTGATGAATTACGTATATCGACGGCAGCGTAAAACGGATGAAGGTTTTCAAAATTCACCGGCGGCGTAACAATACCGGAAAAATCATGACGGTTTTCCTGCAAGGCATGCCAGGCTATATCGTTAAACTTCCAGGCCACTGATGGCTGTATCGCGGTGTATCGTTCTTTGATAAACGATTCCATCAGTTCCTTGAAATGATTTTGCTGATACACAACAAACTCCCGAAATAAAGGCACCACCCGTTCCATCTTACGGATCAGGTTGCCTTTAATGATTACCCGATTCCTGCTTCCCACTTCTATCAGGCCCATCAGCTTTTTCTGATGCCAGACCGGAAACACGGCCAGGCTCTGCAAACCCATCCGGTTGAGCATTTCAGATTCATCAGATGTTTCGCCATTTGAACAAATATTGCGGTACACAGAATGTTGCAATTTTTCGCCGGCCGATTCTATAAACTCATGAAACAGTTGTTCCCGTTCTTTTGCAGTGTACCCGTTTTGCAGCCCACGAAATACCAGGCTTGTTTTCTGGAAAATACGATCATCGTACGCGTAACCCCGGTTGAGCGATACCACCGGCACCAGGCCAATTTCCAATCCTTCCTGTCCCAGGTAAGAAAGCGTGGCGTGTTTCATCCGTTCAAATGCATATACTTCGTCTTGTGTATGCATATTGGCTACGATCTCGCGTAGCGAATGCAGCGCTTCTTCTTCCGTCGCATCCTTCAAGGTGAAAATAAAAAAGCCTTCCATCGTGAATTGTTCCAGCGGCAGCGGATGCTCCAGGCAACGATAGGCTGTAACAACATCGGTAGCATAATCGACCCATTCTTGTTGTAATGGCGGCAGCTCACCGTCTATTTTGATATCGACAAATTGCTTGTTGATACTCATCCGGTAATAAGCTCTGATACCTGCGTTTGCTCTTGTCTGAAAGATTGTCAGCGCCTCACGCGGCTCTAGTTCCGTCATACCGTAACATTTTCTCAGAATTTCGCGGTAGGTCATCCGGTAGTTCTCTTCTACCGTTGTCTCCAGGTCAAATGGCTCCAGCCGAAAGGTTTCGTCCGGGTTGAAAAGTATTTGTTTAAAACCGTCGGAATAGCTGAAAAAACGGATAGGAGAAAGAATGCCGATGGCATCTTCTATTTCTTTATCACGGGGAAATAGCGGAAAAAGATTCAGTTCCAGCAAATCGAATACGTCTTTGATCTCGGAGAGCCGGCTCAGGTCTGCTATCGGTTGCCTTAATGCAGGATGGTCCTTGATCGCGTCTCGTATCGATTCGAAAAATAACCGGTGCTCTTTGATCGTACATTGCTCCAGGTATGCTTCCAGCGCCCGCAAATAAGGCTGAAATGACAAATTGAATTTAATGATCGGCCCTTTCTGATATGTGGAATCAATGGTGAGGATTTCCATGACATTAAAGATACAAAAGTCAAAAGTCAAACCCAATCGACAATAGTGAATGGGCAATACCTGTATCTTGAGGAGGCGCTGCATGCAGCCGGGTAAAATAAAAACGCCCCCACAATTTGTGGAGGCGTTTCAAATATGCTAAAAGTGGAAAAGATGATTATTTATTTTCACCTTCTTCTTCCGCTTTCTTCATTTTGTCTTTCAGTGCAGCCAGTGCGCCGAGATCACCAAGTGTTGGTTTTTCTACTTTGCTCTGAACATTTTTCACTGCTTTTTTAGTATTCTCAGCGTCAGCTTTAGCTTCTTTCTTAGCAGCTTCTTTCTCTTCTATTTTACCTTGTTCCCAAACTTTGCTGTGAGATACCATGATACGCTTGTCGTTGCGATCGAATTCGATAATAGCGAAAGGCAGTGTTTCGTCAGCCTCTACATTAGTGCCGTCTTCTTTACGCAGGTGACGTGCAGGTGCATAAGCTTCGAGGCCGTATTGCAGCTGTACTGTAGCGCCTTTATCATCTTTTTTGGTCACAGTGCCTTCGTGGATAGAACCGATTGGGAATACAGTTTCGAAAGTATTCCAAGGGTCGTCTTCCAGTTGTTTATGGCCCAGTGCAAGTTTGCGGTTTTCTTTATCGATGCTCAGGATCACCACTTCGATTTCATCACCAACTTTAGTGAATTCGCTTGGGTGGTTGTAGCGTTTGATCCAGCTCAGGTCGCTGATATGGATCATACCACCGATACCTGTTTCCAGTTCAACGAACACGCCATAAGGAGTGATGTTTTTCACGATACCTTTGTGACGGCTGTCGACAGGGAATTTATTTTCGATAGTTTCCCAAGGATCTTCAGTCATTTGCTTGATAGACAGGCTCATTTTGCGCTCGTCTTTATCCAGCGTTACAACAACTGCTTCGTATTCATCGCCCATTTTGAAGAATTCCTTCGCATTGATTGGCTGAGAAGACCAGGTAATTTCTGAAACGTGTACCAGACCTTCTACGCCAGGCAGGATTTCGAGGAATGCACCATAATCTTCGATGTTTACTACTTTACCTTTTACTTTCGCACCTTCTACGATTTCTGCAGGCAGATTATCCCAAGGATGCGGCGTCAGTTGTTTCAGACCGAGGCTGATACGTTTTTTCTCATCATCGAAGTCGAGAACTACTACGTTCAGTTTCTGGCCATTTTCCAACACTTCGCTAGGATGCGTTACGCGGCCCCAGCTGATGTCAGTGATATACAGCAGACCGTCAACACCGCCGAGGTCGATGAATGCACCGAAATCAGTAACATTCTTCACAGTACCTTCCAGTACCTGACCTTTTTCCAGCTGGCCGATGATCACGCTACGTTGTTGTTCGATGTCGCTTTCGATCAGCGCTTTGTGAGACACTACAGCGTTGCGGATAGCTTCATTGATTTTAACAACTTTGAAGTCCATTGTTTTACCAACATACTGATCGTAATCAGTAACCGGTTTAACGTCGATCTGTGAACCTGGCAGGAAGGTTTCGAGGCCGTAAACGTCCACGATGAGACCACCTTTGGTTTTGCTGGTGATTGTACCAGTAACCACTTCGCCGGTTTTGTAGAAATCAACGATTTTTTGCCAAGCACGAGCTGCGCGCGCAAGTTTGCGGCTCAGGTGCAAATGACCGTTGCGGTCTTCTTTTTCCACAACCATAACTTCGATTTCTTCGCCGATTTTTACATCCGGCATGTCACGAAATTCGTTGAGGGAAACAAGTCCGTCAGATTTGAAACCGATGTTGATAATGGCGTCAGTTTTAGTGAGGCCTACAATTGTGCCTTGCAACAGTTCGGATTCTTCGATAGATTTGAATGTGCTATCGTACACTTTGTCGAGTTGCTCACGCTTTTCTTGTGGATAAGAAGCAACATTGCGTTTGTCAACACTCCAATCGAAATCGTCGTGAGCATTGTTTTGTTGAGAAATGATTTGGTTTTCTTCCAAGTTTTAAGTCCTCCTTTTAATGGAAATTTTGAGCCGCGAAGGTACATATATATCAGGAACGCAAAAAAAAATATTTTTAATCTTTTGATTTTTGCCCTTCAAATGCCATCCTACGGTCAATTTTAGCGAGTAAAGGTACGCCAATCAACAGTCAATAATTATATTTAATTATGATATCTCCTGCCGACCATATAAAATTATCAATACCAAATCCTTGCAGGGAAAACTGGGACAAAATGACGCCCGTCGAAAAAGGCCGTTTTTGCCAGCAATGCAACAAGACTGTGATCGATTTTTCGCAGTTATCTGACGAAGAGGTAGTTAGAATAATTTCACGGCAAAAAGAGGAAATCTGCGGGCGTTTGCTCCAAAGTCAGCTTTCGCGGCCGATTATTTTGCCCAAAAAAACATCCTTATATAGGAAATATATTTCGGGGAAAATGGTTGCTGCTACTGCGCTGCAAGATTATATCCGGGATCATACACGCTATCCGGCATATTGAAGGGAATACGGCATCGAGGGTTATGTGATCGTAAGAGCTGTCATCAATGAAACAGGCAAGGTAGAGCAGGTGGAAATATTACGAGGTATCGGTGGCGGTTGCGATAGTGAGGCGGTCCGCGTTATAAAAGGAATGCCGCCGTGGCAGCCCGCAGTTTACAAAGGCAAACCTGTAAAAGCAGTGATTGCCATACCGGTCAAATTTCAGCTGGAATAGTTTTTCTATCTTAGTCTACACAAGCTAATCGCATGGAACTGGACGATCAGGAACGAAAAATTGTAGTCAAAGCGCTGGAAGAATGGCAACGGACAGGGAAAATTTCCGCCGAACAAAAAACAGATCTGGAGCAAACGTTAGCATCGACAAACAACGACCGGCAACAGATCGCCAGATATTTCTTCATCATCGCGGTTTCCTCCATGCTGCTTGCTTTTAGCGCCATCTTCATCGACGACAAACTGCTGGAGACCATCAAAAAATATTTCTCGCTCAGCAACCTGACCATCGCTTTTGGCGTTTCCGTACTCACTATTGCCTGGTTTTACTACGTTCGTAAAAAACGTTCTATATTCCATGATTTCACGTACGAAGTTTTTATGATCGTAGGGGCACTCGGTTCGTTGACTGCACTCGTTTACTTCTGTAAAGATTATACCGGCGTCGCACATTACACTTTTGTATTACTGCTTGCTTCAACCTTGTTATTTGTGCTCAGCGTTTTTTTCCGGTCCATAGCCTTGTGGACGGCCGCGCTGCTTTCCTTCTGCGGTTGGTTTGGTGCTTTCACCACCTGGCAGGGAAAGGATAATGCATTTCTTGGCATGAATTATCCCGTACGGTTCGTAGTATTCGGCGCGTTATTGCTCGGCATCTCGTACCTGCAGAAAAGTATAGTGCGGTTACAATTCACCCAACGTATTACTTATATCTTTGGGCTTATTACATTCTTCACCGCGATGTGGGGTGTTTCGATTTTCGGCAATTACACGCATTTCGATGAATGGGAACAAGTACGCCAGACCCACGTGTTGGTCTATGCAATTGCATTTGCCCTTGTTTCATTTGCTGCTTTTTTTTCCGGCGTCCGGTACAAAGACGAACACACTCGCGACTTCGGCGTTTTCTTTCTGCTGCTGAATCTTTACACCCGCTATTTCGAATATTTCTGGAACACCATGCACAAAGGCATTTTCTTCTCGATTCTGGCGGGTTCATTTTGGTTTTTAGGAAAAAGGCTGACAGCCGTGAAACGTGAAAAGTCAACTATCAACGGGAAATTGTGAACAGCACAATCGGAAACACTCTGTCAGCATAATAGCTGCGGACAACTGGATAATTCCATAAAATTTGAACTAGTGTTGTAGTGAGGAAAATCAGGAATCAGCCAATCAAAAATAACGCTCGAGCCACACTTCTGTTGTGACCAACTGCCAGATTTTCGAGAAATAGATACTTTCATTCCTACGTGCCCACCATTTGCCGGCATCAGAAAGATCGAAAAGATTACGTTGTCTGAGCTGATCTACTTTTTTACGGGCAAAATCTTCGATCACCCGGTTTTCACCCAACCATTGCTGCAAAGGCAGTTCAAAACCTTTTTTCGGCATAGCTAAATTTTCGGTAGTGATGTATTTCGCAGCCACTTCACGCAACAGAGGCTTATTTGTTTCGCCATTATAGCGGATATGCAAAGGTAACTGAGCTACCCATTCTATCAGTTCATGATCCAGCAAAGGATAACGCATTTCCAGACCATGTGCCATACCGGTAAGATCATCGCGATAGACATGATGCGCTCCTATATAGTATTTAAGATCGTAGTAAAATAAAGCTTCCGGCACCGGTAAGCGCTCAATTTCGGCATTAAAAAAAAACAGCCCTGTCATATCTGCTCTGCCGTTCATCATGCGCACAATCTCGCTATAGCGCATACCCAGTCGGGCGTGTGTAAAGTATTTCAGCACGGTATCGGTACTCATATAATCGATCGCTTTCGTAAGAAAAGTACCAACCGATGGCAACAGTTTGCGGATACCGAATATTTTCTTCCGGCGTTCCCATTCTTTATAATTGAGATAGTAATTATACCCGCCAAAAACTTCGTCACCGCCCAACCCGTTGATCACAACCTTGTAGCCTTCTTGATGCAAATAATCTGAAGCAGCGAGACCTGGCTCCAGGCTTACATAAGGCTCTTCATAATGTTGCAGGGAAGCTTCAAGATTACCTATAATCGACGCTGGCCTGATAAGGTGTACATGATGGACAATGCTGAGCTTTTTTGCCATCGCAATCGCCTGCGGCAATTCATCCATACCTTTCCCTGTTCCGTCAAAGCCGAGCGTATAATTATGAAAATCGGGATGTATTTTAGCACAAAGTGCTGTAAGCGTTGTAGAATCGATACCGCCACTCATCAACGAAGTTACTGGTACATCGGCCTGCATCTGTAGCTGAACGATTTTTTGCAAACGGCTGTCGAGCTCTGCTACCGCATCTTGTTTCGTAATTTTTTTCCGTTCACCACCGACGGGTATTTGCCAGTAACACCGCTCCTCTACCCTTCCCGACTGCGTATCGATCGTCATCCAACAACCCGGTTTTATAGAATGAATATTTTCAAAACAGGTTTCGGGCGGTGCAGTCGACTGGTATAAAAAATTGCTGGCCAATCCTTCAAAGTGGATCTTCCTTTTTACCCAGGGCGCTTCCAGAATTGCTTTTATTTCCGATGCCCAGGTAATGCCGGTTTCGTCACGATGATAAAAAAAAGGTTTAATACCAACCCGGTCGCGAACGAGGAAAATACTTTTATGTTTCGCGTCGTATAAGGCGAATGCAAACATGCCATTCAAATGCGCCGGCAATGACTTACCCCAATGCGCATAACCATGTAAAATAACTTCGGTATCGCTTTCGGTACGGAAAGAATACCCGGCAGATTGCAACTCTTTGCGCAGTTCTTTGTAGTTGTAAATTTCGCCGTTGAAAGTTAGCACTTGCATCCGGTCAGCAGAAAACATAGGTTGGTGCCCGGCAGCAGACAGATCAACAATGGAAAGCCGCCTGAACCCGAAGCCTAATTTGGTTATTCCGCCCGCAACAATAGCACGGGTATCGCTTTTGACTGCAGCAATAGAATCTTTTCCGTGAAAATGTTCCAGTTTATCTGCGCTGTCGAGCAACATATAACCTTCATCATCCGGACCGCGGTGGCGGATCGCGAAGGTCATTTGTTCCAATATCGAAGCGTCTGCTGGTTCCTTAAACCGGACAAAACCACAAATACCACACATGAATTAACTCCTGAAAATTCTATTTATTTGCACCGGCAATTAAAAAACCTGCCGGAGAGGCGAAAAACTGTGCCAAAATAGGCATTAATCCGCATAAAAAACGGGTACGTTTACCGGTAATATTCAGGCAAGATTTTATGAAGCGGTATTTTTTAGAAGTAATGTATGATGGAACGGCCTTTCATGGTTCGCAGCTCCAGGGCGATATTCCAACGGTACAGTTGGCCGTCAACAAAGCACTGTCGACGCTGATGCGCCGCCCGGTGGAAACATTCGGCGCCAGCCGGACCGATGAAGGCGTACACGCATTGAGCAATTTTTATCATTTCGACTACGAAGGCGAATTGAACCCGCAATTACGCTATAAAATGAATGCCATTTTGCAGGATGCCATCAGTGTAAAAGCTATTTATGAAGCCCTCGATCCTGAGACCAATGCGCGTTTCGCCGCTACCAGCCGTCAATACCGCTATCGTATCTATGCCCAAAAAAATCCGTTCTTACATGAACGGGCATTATACCATCCTTACCGCCTGGATAAGCATGTGCTGGACCAGACAGCAGCAACGCTAAAGGAATACAGCAATTTTGAAACCTTCTCCAAACGCAACACACAAACCAAAACATTTATCTGCAAAATAATGGATGCCCATTGGGAAGATCACGGAGCGGAGTTACATTTTGTTGTAGAAGCAAACCGTTTTTTGCGTGGAATGGTCCGCGGACTGGTCGGCACCCAGTTACAAGCCGGCAGGGGACGTTTCGACGTAAATGGGTTTCGTAAAATCATAGAAGCGCAGGATTGCACAAAGGCCGATTTCAGTGTAACCGGCCATGGTTTGTACCTGGAAGCGGTGAAATACCCTGCAGGTTTACTTCATCAGATTCAATAACCGGCAATTCATTAACGGTTAACGGGGCCAATGGTTGACATTTTAGAAGTTCCACCTATTAACCTTCCTCAGACATTTTGCAAATTCATATTTTGATTTTATTTTTATAGTGAATTCCCTTAGAGCATTTTCATTGTAAACTTCCGGTTGAAACGTAGCAAATTCATTATAACATTAAACTATCAAATGGCTACGTACATTATTAAAAACACGAAATCGCGAATTTCGGCAGAAGATTCGTGGGAGCTCGTGAAACAAATGAACAAATTATCTGCTATGCCCGCTGAAAGCATCAATCAATTTATGTCCGATTACGCCCGAAGAATTTTGATGCGCAACGGCAAAATGATCAGCACCAATGATATCAATCTGTTTGTCACACACCTGATACAGATCGGCGAGATCGAGCAAGTACAGTGAGAAAAAAGCCTCCCGGGTAATATCCGGGAGGCTTTTTTGTTATCAATCTAAAACTGTATTTAATTCAGTGAAATCACCAATTTATCTGAAGGCCGGCGCACCTTGGCCGCATTCGCCAGAAAATCAGCTTCTGTGTTACGATAGCCCAGAGGCAGGAGGGTCACGCTTTTCAAGCCTTTTTCTTTCAATCCCAGTAATTCGTCCAGCTGGTCGCTGTTAAAACCTTCCATAGGTGTAGCATCTACTTTTTCTACCGCTGCAGCAGCAATCGCTGTCCCAAATGCTATATAAGCCTGGCGTGCGGCCCACTGGTGGTTTTGATCTTGCGGACGGTCCGTTACACGCAGCATAGTGTTCTTGAAATCGTTCAACGTCTCTGCCGGCACACCACGTGTTTCTATGATATTGTCGATATAATCCTGGATATGACTTTCATTGATCTCAGTCCATGCTGCAAAGATCAGCAGGTGGGAACTTTCCGTGATCTGTGGCTGATTAAATGCGACCGCCTTGATTTTTTCTCTCAGTTCCGGGTTTTCTACCACGATGATAGAATAGGGCTGCAGACCCATTGAAGAGGCAGACAGCCGAGCTGCTTCAACGATTCTGTTTACTTTTTCCTGAGGTACAGGTTCACCATTCATTCGTTTGGTGGCATAACGCCAGTTCAATGCTTGTAAGAAATCCATGTTTGCTTTTGTTTGTTTTTGAAAGAATCTTATTTATTTAATACACCATTACAAAACCTAACAGTGTTAATTTTCTTATTCTAAAAAAATGGCAAGACTGCCATATAATTTATTGTCTCTGGTTCTGGTCAGTTTAATCAACTAATCCTTTAATAAAACCCGAAATTGCGTCGTCCAACACCAAACGATTCATTTCTTCAGATGAGTTGACATTACCCATCATATTGATCGAGATAAGTCCGTGCATAATAGACCAATATGTATGAAACTTCAAAAACGCATTGGTCCCTGGGTTTTTTCCAGTTAGAATAGCATCCTGTATCGTCGAGATCACCAACCCGGAATACGCCTGCAATTCAGGAACTTTCTTTACGGTATCGCAAGATGGCATACCTAATCCATACATCAGTTGGTAATACTCGCGGTTATTAAATGCAAACTCCCAGTACTTTAGCGCCATTTCCTTCAACTGGTCCGCCGGCGATTCATGTTTCGCTTTGGCAACTTCCAGATCGCTTTTCAGTATCACAAAGCCTCTGCGCGTAAACTCCAGCAGGATCGCATCCTTATTCTCAAAATGATCATAAATCACCGGCACGCTATATTCTATAGCATCGGCAATTTTCCGGATGGAAAGTGATTGAACGCCTTCTGCAATGATCAGATCCCAGGCTGCTTCTAAAATAGCGTTCCTCACTTCTTCCTTTTGTCTTAACCTTCTTTCTGCAATACCCATATCGTCTCCTTTTTTCCTAACAGCGTTAGCAAATTTAAATCGATTATTTGAACTACAAAGCTAATCCGTTTAATGAAGGAATAATCAAAACTTATAATAGTTGACAGTGAGCAATTGACCGTTCTTTTCTATCAGCGTCATCGCATGAAATAACACAACGTGAAATCGGGTCTTTCCTGTCGTCATACTTCCTTCTTGGGGTAACTTATGCGTTTGTGTGTACCTCGATGGAAATCCTCCTCCTTCAGAGGAGCCAGAGGAGGTTAAAACAAAAAGCCGGTCCCTTTCAGAACCGGCTTTTCAAATATTGAAACCTTAATTAGGCGTTTACTTTACCTTTTGTTTTAGCGATCACTTCTTCTTCAATGTTACGTGGAGCAGGAGCATAGTGGCTGAATTCCATCGTTGAAGATGCACGGCCCGAAGACAGTGAACGGAGCTGCGTTACATAACCGAACATTTCGCTCAGTGGAACTTTAGCTTTGATCACCTGTGCATTGTTACGGGTATCCATACCTTCCAGCATTGCACGACGACGGTTCAGGTCACCTGTAACATCACCCATGTATTGGTCTGGAGTGATAACTTCTACTTTCATGATTGGTTCCAGGATGATTGGCTTAGCCTTACGACCAGCTTCACGGAAACCAGATTTAGCACAAAGTTCGAATGACATACCATCAGAGTCAACTGCGTGGAATGAACCGTCGAAGATACGCACGCGCATATGTTCTACAGGGAAACCAGCCAGCGGACCAGTGCTCATTGAAGCTTCAAAACCTTTCTGGATAGGTCCGATGAATTCTTTTGGAATAGAACCACCGAAGATATCGTTGATAAACTGGAAGTTGCCTTTGCCTTCTTTCAGGAATTCTTCATCAGCAGGGCCGATTTCGAACATGATGTCGGCGAATTTACCACGACCACCAGATTGTTTTTTGAACACTTCGCGGTGTTCGATCTTCATTGTGAACGCTTCTTTATAAGCAACCTGCGGAGCACCCTGGTTTACTTCTACTTTAAACTCGCGTTTCATACGGTCAACGATGATCTCGAGGTGAAGCTCACCCATACCAGACAGGATTGTTTGGCCAGTATCTTCATCAGTTTTAACGCGGAGTGTCGGATCTTCTTCAACGAGTTTAGCGATTGCCATACCCATTTTATCAACGTCAGCCTGCGTTTTAGGCTCAACAGCGATAGAGATTACCGGTTCAGGGATAAACATGTTTTCCAGAACGATCGGATGTTTTTCGTCGCAAAGGGTATCACCAGTTTTGATGTCTTTGAAACCTACAGCCGCACCGATATCACCAGCTTCGATGAAATCGATCGGATTCTGTTTGTTTGCGTGCATCTGCATGATACGGCTGATACGCTCGTTTTTACCAGAACGTACGTTCAGAACGTAAGAACCTGCATCGAGGTGACCGGAGTAAGCGCGGAAGAACGCCAGACGGCCTACGAAAGGATCGGTCATGATCTTGAACGCCAGTGCAGCGAATGGTTCTTTCGCATCTGGTTTACGAGTGATTTCGGCACCAGTATCAGGATCTGTACCCTGGATCGCTTCGATATCTACCGGGCTAGGCAGGTAGCGGATTACGCAATCCAGCATTTTCTGCACACCCTTGTTTTTGTAAGAAGAACCGCAAAGCATCGGAATAATGCTCAGATCGATTGTTGCTTTACGAACTGCTTCGTGGATTTCATCTTCAGAGATGCTGTTCGGATCTTCGAAGAATTTTTCCATCAGTTGATCATCGTATTCAGCTACTGCTTCTACGAGCGCTGCGCGCCATTCGTTGGCTTCGTCAACCATTTCAGCAGGAATTTCGCCTTCAGTGTAAGTCATACCCTGAGTAGCGTCATCCCATACAATCGCTTTCATTGTGATCAGATCAACTACACCTTTGAAGTTGTCTTCAGCACCGATCGGCAGCTGCAGCGGAACAGATTTTGCACCGAGCATGTCACGTACCTGCTGAACAACCATCAGGAAGTCTGCACCGATACGGTCCATTTTGTTTACGAAACCGATACGTGGTACACGGTAACGGTTTGCCTGACGCCATACAGTTTCAGACTGAGGCTCAACGCCGTCTACAGCCGAGAACAAAGCTACCAGACCATCCAGTACACGCATTGAACGCTCTACCTCTACAGTAAAGTCAACGTGACCTGGAGTATCGATGATGTTGAATTTGAATTTTTTAGAATCTGCGGTTGGTTTACCCTGGATTGTAGGGAAATTCCAAAAACAGGTTGTTGCGGCAGAAGTGATCGTAATACCACGCTCTTGCTCCTGAGCCATCCAGTCCATCGTTGCACCACCTTCGTGTACTTCACCAATTTTGTGGTTTACACCAGTGTAGTAAAGGATACGTTCAGTAGTAGTGGTTTTACCGGCGTCAATGTGGGCCGCAATACCAAAGTTGCGCTGTAAGCGTAAGTCTGCCATTGTTATAATTATTATTTTGTTTTAAAACGGTGGGCAAAGGTATGGATTAAAAATGATAATGTAAAAATACCGAGAACCATTCATTCTAAAATAATAATAAAAAAACGTTAAGTCATATACCGCCTTTATCCTAAATCGTTATAATCATTGGTTTTCAGGAAACTAGATGGCGTTCCCTTAAGTAAAAGTATAAGCCGCGATATTCCGATTTCCGGATGCCTGATTTTTTATCTGAACTTTTTTGAGCACACGGACATGGTTCGTCAACTAAAGACACAATATGTTTTCGTCCAGTTATTCCGACCTTTGAGTGAGTAAATCAAACAATAAGGCGACAGTCCGTTTTTTAATAAATTTTCACAATTTTCATCACGAAACTGGCTGTGGAACAGAAGTTTTTAACAAATTTCTATATGGGATCGCTAGTATATTTGTTGCACAATTAAATTTTATTTCAGCTATGAAATCCAAATTCATTCCGGTTATTCTCACAGCTGCACTCACATCAATATTAACATTATTCGTTGCAGCGAAATTTCAGAATCATCTTCCATTTATCGCCGGCGAAAAGCAACCCCAGCTTCCGGTCAATTACACCAATTTCGATAATTCTGCCCGCGTAGGTGCGGGACAGGTAGATTTTCAGAATGCGGCGGAAAGCTCGGTAAAAGCAGTCGTACATATCAAGACAGCTACGAAAGCAAGAGCCGTTGTGGCGGAAGATCCGTTCGGCAGTGATATGTTTGGCAACCTTTTTGGCCGCAGGGAATACCTGTTGCCACCACAGATGGGTTCGGGCTCGGGTGTTATTATTTCCCCAGACGGTTATATTGTCACCAATAATCACGTAGTTTCCGGTGCAGATCAGGTTACCGTCACTTTTAATGATCGTTACACTTCTACTGCAAAGGTTGTGGCTACTGATCCGTCAACAGACATCGCACTGTTGAAAGTAGAAGAAAAAAATCTGCCTTATATGGAATTCGGTAATTCCGACGACGTACACCTGGGTCAGTGGGTATTGGCGGTAGGCTATCCGCTCTCGCTTGATGCAACGGTGACTGCCGGTATCGTCAGTGCAAAGAGCCGTTCCATTGGCATTAACCGCTCTCAGGCCTCCAATGCGATCGAATCTTTTATTCAGACCGACGCAGCAGTGAATCCGGGCAATAGCGGTGGCGCATTGGTCAACACAAATGGTCAGCTGATCGGTATCAATTCGGCGATTGCCTCCCCGACCGGCAGTTATGCAGGTTATTCTTACGCGATTCCCGCAAACATCGTACATAAAGTAACCAGCGACCTGATGCGATACGGCTCGGTGCAACGTGCCTATCTCGGTATCCAATACCTTGATCGCCGTGCAGTTTCTCCGGAGCAGTTGGCCAGCCTTGGCATCGATAAAACAGAAGGTGTTTACGTTGCGGAAGTAATTGCCAATGGCGGCGCCGCAAAAGCGGGCATTCAAAAAGGTGATTTTATCACACAGGTAAACGGCGTAAATGTTCGCACGGAACCCGAATTACTGGAGCAAATTGCCCGTTATAAACCCGGTGATAACATTAGCGTGAGCTATCTCCACAGCGGCAAAACCGTTACTTCAACCGTAGAACTGAAAAATATGCGCGGCACCACTGGCGTGATTAAAAATGAAAACGGCAGTATGAAATTACTCGGCGCCAATTTCCGTCAGCTTACCAACGAAGAAATGAAGAAATATAACATCAATGGAGGCGTAATGATAATAGATCCGGGAAACGGAACATTAGGCAGAGCGACGCAAATTCAAAAAGGCTTTGTGGTCACCGCTGTCAATGACCGCGAGGTAAAAACAGTAAGTGATATCGCTCAAATCCTCAACCAGACAAACAATATACAAATTGCGGGTTTCTATCCAGGCCGCAACGGGATGTATTATTATGGCATTAGCAATATAGATGCAAATGCAATTAATGAACAATAGAACAATAAGCATGGATTTATAGTTTCGAAAAAAGCAGCTGAAATCAGCTGCTTTTTTCGAAACTATCTAGTTACTCCGCTTTATCATGCGCGGAGAATATTCGGCGCCGCAACAGAAAACTTGCGTTAAATATGTCCATCCTTCAATCCCTATCAATCGACCGCACACTTATTTCCCGAATACGAACAAGCTTTATCAATAACCCCACGCTACCAGTCTCCCCCAAATTTCGCGGTATATGAAAGTTCGATTAGAATAAAAACCGGCTTATCTTTTATACCGTGTATGGAGACTTCGTTAGTTTTCTCCGCGATGATTTTGCGCTGTAGCTTGCTCAGTGCAGGTTCCAGCACGCTAAAATGCGCTCCACTTTTGGTCAGATGTTACAGCTTAAACGGTATTGTTAAGTTGACCCAGCTGGGTACAAAATATTGAAGGCGGCCTTTCTGGCCGCCTTCGAAAATTATAGATAAATACAAACGCACAATTAAAGCTTATTCAGTTTTTCACGATACAACACTGTATTGTCTTTCGTGACAACGATATAATATAGACCCGGCGTGTAAGCCTCTGTATTGATCGTCGTCTGCGGTGATACCACCGACTGCTTGGCAATCGCTACACCAATTGAATTGTAAATACTCAATTGAGCGCCCACCGCTTCAGCTGGTAATTCAACCGTTACGACTGCATGAGCAGGATTAGGATAAACATGCATTGCCGTACCGGCATTGACTGCACCATTCTTTCTAATCACTACTACCTGGCTATATTGGTAACCGTGGCCTTTATCTACAATTTTCAATCTGTAGTAATTAGTACCATCAATTGGTTGCTGATCTTGATAAGAATAATCGTGCGTAATTGCCAGCTTTGCGTCCACACTAATAATTGCAATTACGTTCCAGTTGGCACCGTCGGCACTACGCTCGATTTCGAAATGAGTTACATTTTTTTCGTCAGCCGTAGACCAGTTCAGGTCGTTATAAGCCTTCTCTTTTTTCGCATAAAAGCTGAGCAGTTTTAATGGAAGCGGTGTACCGCAAAGTACGCTGCTCAGCGCTACCTCAACAGTTCTTGTCAAACAACCATTTGCCATTGTCATAATACCAATATAATGCCCGTCACTGGAAACCTGATAATTACCAAAGTTCATGGTTCGGTCATTGCCGAGAATATTTCCGCTAGTGTCTTTCCAGGTATATGTCGCACCTATGTAATCCGGCATAGAAAGCTGGAAAGGTGTGCCTGCGCATGGCTGGGTTAACTGTTCTACCCAAAGTCCGCTTAATGAACCAATACCTAACTGGCTGGATGAAGTATTGCCGCAAGCGTCTTTAAACCAGAAATAATACGTTTGATTTGCCGCGAGCCCCGTTACAATAACAGGACTGTTTTGAGCAGTCATTTGAGCGTTAGCGGGCTGATTGTTTGTACTGCTATAATAAACATCATATGGGCCAAAACCTTCGATATTAAATACGGCAGATCCATTTGCCAATTGATTGCCTGCACCATTTTCGCAAATAATGCCATATTTCTTACTGATAACCGGAGGTGCACCTGGTGCTGTTACGATTATAGTCTTTTGTGATGTAACTACTTTATTCGGCGTACAACCTGTAAAAGTAACAATACCTTTTACCGTGTAAGTACCGGGATTTATACCATTAAATACACCTGTAGTATTGCTTTGTACAATATTGTTTGACATGTCAACAAGTTGGTATTCGCTGGAATTACTACCCCAGGTGGTAGAACCTTGAGCGTTTACCCTTGCTGTAATCGAGGCTAGGCCACCACAGGTTTGAGATACCGTTGCATTAAAGGTCTGTGTACTGTTTGGAGGCACTATAGTAAAGGTAAGGCCCGGTATATCGTAACATTCACCGCCCCGATAGCTGATTTTCGCAGTGTAGGTGCCGGGAACCAGCAAATCATCGACCCGGAAACTATTACTGAGGTTTGTGCCAATAACGGTGCCGACACAACAAGGTCCGGATGTGATCACCAATGTTGCCAAATCAGCTTTAGGGACGTTTGACACGTTAATAGAAACACTCAGTTTCCCATCCGTGCAGGATAGCGATGCCCATTCTACGCTGGCAGATGGCGCAGCCGTCGGAGTGGTAAACGTATCGGAGGTGGTAGAAATACCACACTGGTCTGTAGCGATTACATAGAATTTGTCACCGGGCGCAGAAGCAATATTGGTGAAGAGTAAATCGTAGGGATTATTTGAACAAGCACGCAGCACATTATTTTTATAAGCACAGTATGTTACTGTACCATAAAAACGGCTATTTGATCGCCAAACGAGTGTAACATTGCTAGCTGGCACAGAACAAGACGAATTGGTAATACTCCATTCCGTTCTTGAACGGACACTATTCGTATCAACACATTTGGACATTGCCGTTCCACAGGCATTTATCGCTTCGACAATAAAACGTTGTCTCGGCGCCGGGTATGTGATCCCCGCAATTGGTGTACCTGCCGCGTAAGACTGCGTATAATACAGGGCGCCTTTCGTGCATGAATTTGGCCCTTGCGGATAATAAACATTAATCGTAATTCCACCCGGAGGGATCGTAGTCAGATCATAGGTCGTATTTGCGCTGTCTTTTAGATACAGAGCGCAGTTGAATTTATCGCAAGCAGCAACATTACTGATAGAGGGACTTACATAATAAGTTGGCGGAGCCACCATACTGATGGTTTTTGTAATGTAGTTGCCACAAGCATCTTTGATACGAACGATAAAATTGCCGAAACTTGTAAAAGTTTGACTTGTTGCAGATCCGTAGGTAAGCATGGTGTCTGCTATATTGGGGTTATTGGTCTGATAAAATGCATACTGCAACGGAAGGGAACTTCCTTGAATATTGGAAAGCGCCAATGTAACCTGTGCACTGCCTCCGGAACAAGCCGAGCTGCTCGATAGATCAGCGGACGGAGCTATATAATTATTAGCAATAGTAGCGGTTGCAGTGTCTTTAGCTGTACCACCGGCGGCACAACTCATCTCAATTTTATAAACACCGGGTTCCAGGTTGATAAATGTCGGATTAGTTCCCTGGCGTGTGGTACCGATATATGAGCCATTGGGTGCCGAAACGATCTTATAAATTACGTTCGCATTGCCAATGCCGTTACCATTGAGCGTAACGGCCCCGTTTGACGGACAGCTGGCACCGACGGTACTCTGCACTGTCACCGACGGGGTGATTGGGCATTGCCCAAATGTTTTAGCCACCGAAAGTGTTGCAAACACGGTCAATAACCTAATGTACTTTTTCATTTTTTTTTTATTTTTTAATGGTATGATTATCGCTTCAGATTTTCTTTGCGAATCTGCACGGTTATACAATTATTCGTTTTACGATGTACTTTATTGGATTTTATAAAACGCCGACGAGGCCGGAGCAAATAGTTCGGATGGATATAATGTTTATCCGATAGAATGGTTTTAGTTGAAACCGAACGGAGGTTTTACCTGATAGAATTTGTTCATTGCAGCGCTGCGCCATAACCTCAATAAGCATATGAATATTTGAACATATCTAACTTCTTGTCTGTGCTGCCAGACAGGACGCGTGGAAAAACGTGAAAAAAAATAAACGACATTTCAGAAACTTTTTCTTCCGTAAACCAATAACCATGCCAAAAATGTAGAAGTCTGCATTGTCTCCACCATTTGGTATCGCCGACGGCGAAATCGATTTTTTAATTCCTGTGGATATTAATATGTGTGTGGATTTTAGGCATTACCATTTCCTACATCTATTGTTTAAAACCTAAATCAGGAATTTGGTGAGACTTTAACGATCGAAAATTTATTGATGCATCTGCGCCCAAAAAGACAGAAAAACTAGCCTATAGCAATTACCTGTTTATACATCAGTTATAGATAATGCATTTAAACAGATTTTCACCATTTATAATGGAGCATAAAATTTATTGGTTGGGAAATGCAAAAATCAAAAAAATGTTTATTTTTCGATATGGCTGTGGCGTGGTTGCATCATTGCGGAAAACGCCTCTTTATCACTACTTTTACAAAATCAAATTCAAATTCAGACTGTGAGATCCGTTTATATTACCAGGGTATCAAAATTCTTACCCAATGAGCCTGTAGAAAATGACGAAATGGAAGGAGTACTTGGAATGGTTGGTGACAAACCTTCGAAAGCACGGGCAATTGTGTTGCGCAACAACGGTATTAAACGCCGTTTTTATGCGCTGAAGAATGGCAAACGCACGCATAGCAACGCAGAACTTGCATCTATTGCCATCAAGCAATTGTTTGATGAAAAAATTCCAATCAGCAAACTTCAGGTCCTTACCGCCGGTACCACCTCTCCCGAACAAATTCTGCCTTCACACGCCGCAACTATTCACGGCCAGCTGGGGATCAACCACCGCCTGGAACTGATTTCCGCCAGCGGCGCTTGCTGCAGCAGTATGCAGGGGCTTAAATATGCTTATATGGCTATTCGCAGCGGCGAAGCAGACCTGGCTGTAAGTGTGGGTTCTGAACGATTTTCAAGCTGGCTGACGGCAGACCGTTTTCAGCCGGAAGTTGAAAACCTCGTGCAATTAGAAGCAAATCCTTATATCGCATTCGAAAAAGATTTTCTCCGCTGGATGTTAAGCGACGGCGCCGGCGCAGCTTTACTGCAGCCAACGCCGAATGAAGATGGCATTTCACTGAAGCTGGAATGGATCGAAACAACCTCTTTCGCGAACGAGCTGGAAACTTGTATGTACGCCGGTTCGGTGAAAAATGAAGATGGTTCCATCACAGGGTGGAATGATATGGAAGTACCCGAATGGACCAAACAAAGTGTTTTTGCACTGAAACAGGACACGCGCCTGCTGGGTGAAAATATTGTTCCCAAAGGTGGCATTTACCTCGCAGAACTGATGGAAAAACACGGCCTGACGGTAGATATGGTAGATTACTACCTGCCGCATATGTCGAGCGAATTTTTCAAAAAGCAGATCTACGAACATCATGAACGTATTGGCATGAACATTCCTTACGAAAAATGGTTCTACAATCTGCCGCAGGTAGGCAACGTAGGCAGTGCGTCCCCATTCCTGATGCTGGAAGAACTGTTTCACAGCGGCCGCCTCAAAAAAGGAGATCGCCTGCTGGTGATGGCGCCGGAAAGCGCTCGTTTCTCCTATGCATATTTATACTTAACGGTAGTTTAATCTCCGTCTAAATCTTCTCATGAAACCACGAATTCTCGTACTTTATTATTCTCAGTCGGGCCAGCTGCGCCAGATCCTTGATAACATCACGCATGATATCAAAGATGAGGTAACGCTCGACTATGGCGTCATTGAACCAGAAAAGCCTTTCCCGTTTCCGTGGAAGGCCTATACTTTTTTCGATGCCATGCCAGAAACCGTGGAGCGCATTCCCGTTTCGCTAAAACCGTTGCCGCAAAATATTTTCCAGCAGCAATACGATCTCGTGATTGTGGGTTATCAGCCCTGGTTTTTGAACCCTTCACAACCCACTACTTCATTTCTGAAAAGTGAAGACGCCAAAAAACTGCTGAAAGGGAAACCGGTAATAACGGTTGTTGGCTGCCGGAATATGTGGTTGCACGGTCAGGAAAAAGTGAAAGAAGACCTCGTGCATATCGGCGCTAAACTGGTAGGTAATATTGTGCTGGTCGATAAAAATCCGAACCTTACTTCGCTGCTTACCATCATTCGCTGGCAGTTTAAAGGGCAGAAAGAACGTTCGAAATATTTGCCACCGGCCGGTGTGCAGGATGCAGATATCAAAGCAGCACATCGTTTTGGCAAACCGATACTGGAAGCATTGCAGCAAAATAAACTGGATCAGTTACAAAATACGATGCTGCGCGATGGTGCGGTCGATTTAAATCCCGGACTGGTTTTATTGGAACAGCAGGGTATTAAAAACTTCCGTTACTGGGCAAAATTTATCCGCGAAAAAGGTGGTCCTGGCGATCCCAACCGTGCGGGGCGTGTGACGATGTTCAAACGTTTATTGCTGATGGGCATTTTCGTACTGTCGCCAATCAAAGCCATCTCTGCCAAAATCAAATTACAATTGAATAAGAAAAGCCTTGCCCGCGATGTGGACTATTTTAAACAAGTAGGCTATGAAGCAGGGCGCATTTAACTATTGGAAATTTGTGATTGAATATTTGCGATTGCACTTAATGTTTTCCAAAATCCCGTTTGAGTTTTTCAGGCGGGATTTTTTATTTTGATATAAAACACAAAGAATCGCGACTGTCCTGCAGACCTTGCCTTACCGTCCGTGATAAGATTTTTACCTTTAACACCAGCTTGACAGGTATTTCCTTATTTTCAATTTCTGCTAATTTTACCGGCAGATAAGACATGCTGCATGGATCGTAAACAACTCATTAGAAAACTGCGCTACTATTTTCAGTATATCCCTTTTACGCTTAACACCCTGCTCTACGCCGCTGCATTTTATATAGCCTGGCGTTTGCTCTACCGGCCTGCTCCGAAAAAACTGGAAGAAGACACCGACTCATTCCGCCAGATTGTTTTGCTGTTGGCGAAAATGGCATTCTGGTTCCTGCTAGTCTTTGTGGGTGTATCTGTGCTAAGCACCATCATTTCCTGGATTTATTATAAATGGCTGCAACAGAAACAAAACAAACGTCTGCAAGTGCAGTTTACAAACGAAACCAAAAAAGGGAAACAAAATCGTCTGTACATGGAAGCTTCGCTGGAGGGGGCTTTCCGGCCGGTGCTTGGTTTTGTAAACGGCCGCTTGTTTTATGACGATCTGTTACTGACGGACAAATTTGCCCTGCTTTCCAATAAAAGAAAAGAGAACAGCCTGAAGCGACTGGCCATTGCCGGCAAGAGCCGGCTGCAATTACCAGATATCAAAGAATACCAGCTAAAAGGCGGCTTCGTTTACTTTGAGGATATGCTCCACATTTTTTCGCTGGCGATCCGGCAGCCGGTAAGCGGGCAATTTTATCAGCCGCCTACCTTGCAGGAGGAACATGAGCAGGATGTGTTCCCGAAGAAAACAGAAACGACAGACGTGCGCATTGATCAGCTACGCCGGGTACAGGGAGATTATTTTAATTACAAAGATTTTGAGACCGGTGATGATGTGCGCCGCATTGTGTGGAAAGTGTACGCCCGCAATCGAGACCTGGTGGTGCGCGTGCCGGAAATCTTCGAGCCTTATGCATCGCATGTGTATTTCTACGCATCTTTTGAAGCATCTGTCAAACAGCAATGGCTCAACGACGATTACCTGCGGGAAATGCTCAATTACTACAAAAACAATGTCTGGACGATTTACGATGCCCTCTCTAAAAAGGAATGGGATATCCGCTATATTCCGGATCAGCAATTTACATTACCCGAAGAACTTCCTGCCAGAGAACGGGCCAGCCGTGTGATCAGCAACAGTACCTGGCAAAAAGGCCAAAATTTAGGACAATATTTCAATGCGCGTTATGGTACCGTACTTTGCGTATCGTCTCTGACAGACCTCAAAGAATTGCAGCAGGTCCTTGATAAATGCGATGGTTCCACTGTTATTTATTTCGTGAAGCTTTCCCGGACTTTCCGCCATTTCGTAGCCTGGAGCCTACTGAAACGGATCTTGTTTCTGTCGCCAAAAGACCGACTCAGCCGCTTGCGCACCAAGTGGACCTTCGCACCGATGCGTCTGCAATTACAAAAACGCGAAAAGGAAATTGAAGCGATGCTGGCCAAAGCGGCGGCAACTTCGGGAGTTATCTAAGTCAAAAGCCCAAAGTGTAACGGTTAGGGCTGTCCTTTCTTTTTCCAACGGATCGCGTAGCTCACATAAAAATTGAAGTCGAAGATGGTGCTCTTATCGCCTTTGCCGTAACCAGCGATATAGGCAGGCGGCAATTCTTTAAGTGCGCCTTGGTTAAGCAGGAATTTACCACGGATATTCCAGCCCAGGAACCAGTGTTTGAGCAATTCTACACGAACGCCGCCGGTAATCTCCATCCAGTGCGCCATAAAACTTTTACCCGCAACAGTGCCGGAAGTTTGCCCCCACATTGGATCTGTAGTGGTATAACTGGCGTCGCTACGCTGAATGAATGCAAAACCGTAGCGTGCACCGAGAAAAGCCATATCCCAGTCTTTGCCGGTGAGCCGTTGCAACATGCATTTGTCTACGCCTACTCTGAAAAAGGTATTATTACTGGTATAACTTAAATCTTCATAGGGCACATTGGCACTCCCCCAGCCGCCTTCAACCGCCGCATATACTTCGCGGCCAATATAATAATCTGCCTGAAACTCATAACTGGTGCGATTATCATAAACGATATTCTGAATAGGATGTGCAATATCAACGCCAAAACGAAGTTGATGCGGCAAATCAAATTTAGGCGCCTTTCTGCGGTGCGAGGTCGTGTCTTCGACTGCTGTGTTGCCCGGCTGTTGCTGTGCCAGCAAACTTGTCGCCGAAGTTAACAGCAATAGAAAAACAGTTATTTTTTTAAACGAAAGCATTAAGAATTTTTGTGGATATAAATTTTCAGGTTCTCGATGTTCGCGTTTCCGTTAATAGTTCCATTATTGAGCACAACCGAATCTATCGCATGAATGGTATCCGCAAAACCATGCCGGGTTGATTTTACGTTGTTGATCGCGTAATAATAAGTGTATCCGCAGGCATTTGAAATAAATTTCAACTGCCGATAATAGTAGAATGTAAGCGTATCGCGGCGTTGCTGAAAGGCCGAATCCGGAACGAGATACCATTTGCAACTGTCCGTATTGGGATTAAGCGTGATCTCGCTGTAGAATTTATTTACATTATGCCCGGCCAGGTAACCTTTTTGAGGAGAATCTGCCGGACCGAGGATCGCATTTACCAGGTATGTATCCAAAATAGCCGTTCCGGTATCGGCAAAGCGATATGCACCAGCGCGTACATACACGGTAGTAGGCGTCAGGCAGGGATCGCGCTGCGTTTCGCAGGCAATCAATCCCAAGGTCAGCAATAACATAATGACTCCTGTAAAAAGGCTTCTGTCTTTCTTAGTCATTCAATGCATTCAGTATTTTATCAATAGAGCCGATTACCGTATCAAGCTGCTGGCGTACCATCGCGCGCTCTTCAGGCGCAGTGATCACTTGTCCGAACTGCATCAGCTGCATTTGTTCTTCCTGTGTCGCCAGTCTTGCATTCTGAATCTCGATGGTTTGCAACTGCACTTTAACCGTCTCCTTCAGACGGGCATTTTCCGTCTGAAGGAGCGAGTATTTTTTCATCAGCATTTCCAACTTGTCACGGAGCAATTGCAATTCCTGCATTATTCGCGGATTTGAGCTTGTAATTTGTTTCTATAAGCCTGCATCAGGTCTTTCATCACGGTCTCGATCTCTGCATCTGTCAGCGTACGATCCTGAAGCTGGAACGTATAACTTAAAGCGTATGATTTTTTACCAGCGCCGAGCTTTTCGCTTTCGAAAACATCAAACAGATCGAACGACTGCAGAAATGCAATCTTCTGTTGTTCGGTGATTTTCTTCACCTCATTATACGTAACCGCCTTGTCGAGCACGATAGCGAGATCGCGTTGTACCGCCGGAAATTTTGGTACTTCGGTATAAACGATCTTATTGGCCGCTGCCGCATTTACCCAAAGTGTCCATTTGATCTCCGCATAATATACCGTTTGCTTGATCTCAAATTCCTGCAAGCGTTTTGCCGGTACTTCAGCAATCGTACACAGCACCTGGTTTTTCCATTTCCAGACGGCTGTAAGACTTCCGCTTGTCTCTTCATAAGCAAGCTGAGCCGATTTAATACCGTTTTGCGCGAGCAAAGTTTGGATCACGCCTTTCAGGTAGAAAATATCCGAAGTCAATGCCTTCTGATTCCACTGGGTAGTTTGCGTATGGCCCGTAGCCCAGATGGCCAGCACCATTTGCTCATTGTATTGCTGATCTGCTTTGCTATATGTTTTACCCAGTTCAAACAGCAACAGATCCGCATTCTTGCGGTTTACATTGTATTGAATTACTTCCAGGCCGCTTTCCAGCATAGACGGACGCATTACATCGAGCTCATTGCTGAGACTGTTGAGCATCCGCACCAGGTCGGTACGTTCCGGGTAGTATTTACTGTTGACTATAGAATTCGTAACGATTTCCTGGAAGCCAAGCCCACAAAGCTCATCCGCAACTTTTTCACGTTGCTTGCGATCATTAGGCAGCGCTTTGGCAAGCGAAATATTCAGCCGTTCCGGGATAGCTACATTGTCCAGCCCATCAATACGCAGCACTTCTTCAGCGATATCGGCCGGCTGCAATACGTCTGTTTTGTTAGACGGCACCAACACCGTAAGTCCCGCAGCATCTTCTTTTAGAATCTCAAAATTCAACGCCAGCAGGATTTCTTTAATGTTAGCCGGGCTATAATCTTTACCACAAACCTTGCAGATGTACTCATAAGTGAAAGAAACCTGCACGGGCTCCAAAACACGCGGGTATACATCGATCACTTCAGAAGCGATTTTACCACCCGCAATTTCGCCGATCATGGCAGCCGCACGTTGCAAAGCAGGCAACAGGTTATTGCTGTCCACTCCTTTTTCAAAGTGAGTAGCCGCATCGGTACGTAAGCCATGATGCAAAGAAGTGCGACGGATAAATGTTGGATGGAAATAGGCAGATTCCAGGAAAATACGAGTCGTGTTTTCAGAAACGCCGCTATTGGCGCCGCCAAATACGCCTGCAATGCACATGCCTTTTTCGGCATCGCAGATCATCAGATCATTTCCCTGCAGTATCCGTTCTTTATCATCGAGGGTTACAAACTTGCTGCCTTCGGGCAAAAAGCGCACGTGCACTTCATTTCCGGCAATTTTATCTGCGTCGAATGCATGTAGCGGCTGGCCGAATTCGTGTAACACATAATTGGTAATATCCACTACATTATTGATAGAACGGATTTCGATTGTATTCAAATATTGTTTTAGCCATTCCGGCGATTCACCCACTTTTACCTGGTCGATACAAATACCGAGATAACGCGGACAAGCTTCAGCCGCTTCCACAAAAACCTCCATCTTCATGGTTCCGGTAGCAGCAGGCAAGACGATTTCCGGTTGTTTCGGACTTATTTTAGTACCCCGATGGTGTGTAAGATAAGCACACACATCACGGGCCACACCGATATGGCTCATGGCATCGGAACGATTGGGCGTGAGGCCGATATGAATAGCGAAATCCGGTTCGGAGATATTGAAATATGTTTTCGCGAGCAGACCTACCGGCACATCCGGCGGCAGAATCAAGATACCGGCATGGCTTTTACCGAGGCCGATTTCGTCTTCGGCACAGATCATTCCTTCGCTGTCGGCGCCACGGATCTTTGCTTTTTTGATCAGGAACGGCTCCCCTTCTGTCGGATAAACCGTTGTTCCTACGGTAGCCACTACCACTTTTTGCCCGGCGGCCACATTGGGCGCACCACATACGATATTCAGCGGGGCTTCTTTGCCCACATTTACAGTGGTAACGCTCAGTTTATCGGCATTGGGGTGTTTTTCACAGGTCAGCACTTCACCGATCACCAGCCCTTCCAGGCTTCCTTTTACAGCTTCTACGGGTTCTACAGCTTCTACTTCCAGACCTATGGATGTCAAAATCCGGCTCAGTTCTGCAACAGGCAAAGCCTCGGGCAAGTACTGCTGCAGCCATTTGTACGAAATGATCATTTACTCGGGTAAAATTTTGTGTAAAGATAGCCTTTGGCAATAGGAAAATGAATCGTTTTTATGAAATAAGAAAGGAGTGAAGTTATCAACACAAGATGTGTATAACTATGTGTAAATCCTGTCAATATTTCCACAACAATGTGAACATCCCCAATAAAAGCCGATCTTCGCGTAGAGAACTTTGGGGAAAACCTGTGGATGGATGGATTATAACTATATACTTCCGTTTTTTTTGCACTCTGATTTTTCGATTATACATTAGCCGTTCGGCGCTCAGTTAACCTTCCCTTAATGCAGGGTTAACATTGCGAAAAGCACGCTTTACGGACCGCTTGTTGAACCTGTTTTTGATCACCGCATCTGAAGCTATAGAAAACACTTACTAACAACCAATTAGATTGTTCATTTACGATGGCAGTAAACATTAAGAAGGATTTTGGACCAGCCAGGAAAACGAAGCCCGATCTGAGCACCCTTGTATATGGCAAAGTGCCGCCCCAGGCGCCCGAACTCGAAGAAGCAGTACTCGGCGCTATCATGCTTGAAAAAGACAAGCTGGCGGAAGTTTTGGAAATCATACAGAGCGAAGATTGCTTTTATGTAGACGCCAACCAGAAAATATATGCCGCCGTACGCCGCCTTTTCGATAAAGGTATGCCGGTAGATCTGCTCACTGTTACCGAAGAACTGCGCAAAAGCAGCGAATTGGAACTGGCAGGTGGCGCTTACTATCTTACCAAACTCACCATGAGCGTGGTGTCCAGTGCGCACGTTGAAGCGCATGCCCGCCTGGTGATGGAAAAATTCATTCAGCGTGAGCTGATCCGCATTTCCGGCTCGGTGATCGCTGATGCTTATGAAGACAGCACCGATGTATTTGATCTCTTAGATAAAGCGGAGTCCAACTTATACGAAATCACGGATAAACATCTTCGCAAAAATTTCAAAAGCCTCAAGGAAGTAATGGTGCAGACCATTCACGAAATCGAGGAAGCAAAAAATAAAAAAGAAGACGTAACCGGTGTTCCTACCGGCTTTACCAAACTGGATCAGCTAACGGCCGGTTGGCAGAAAAATGCACTGATCATCGTGGCCGCCCGCCCTGCGGTGGGTAAAACGGCGTTTACGCTTAACCTGGCGATGAACGCAGCTATGAATGCCAACAAACCTTTTCCGATTGCCTTCTTCTCGCTTGAAATGGGTGCGGGCGAATTGGTAAAAAGGATGCTCGCAGCAGTAACAGAAGTAAGCATGGATGCGATCACAAAAGGTCGTATGCAGGAACACGAATTTGTGCAGCTTACCCAACGCATGAACAAACTGGCGTCTGCTCCCATCTATCTTGATGACCAGGCAGCGCTCAATATCTTCGAATTACGTGCCAAAGCGCGCCGTTTGAAGCAAAAACATGATATTCAGTTAATCATCATCGACTATCTGCAACTGATGTCGGCCTCTGTGAATGGCGGCGGTAACCGTGAACAGGAAATCAGCAAGATCTCCCGTGATTTGAAATCACTGGCTAAAGAGCTGGAAATTCCGATCATTGCACTGTCTCAGTTGAGCCGTGCGGTAGAATCGCGTAAAGAATCCAAAGTACCGCAGCTGAGTGACCTTCGTGAATCGGGTGCGATCGAGCAAGATGCGGATATGGTAATGTTTCTCTACCGCCCTGAATATTACGGCATTAACAACGATGCCATGGGCCAGCCGATTGAAGGGGAAACCCATATTCACGTAGCGAAAAACCGTAGTGGTTCTACAGATACGATCAAAGTACGCTTTATTAAAGAATACCAGAAATTCGTAGACATGCCGGACGATGATTTCGGCGGCTTCAACAATTTTAGCGGTGGCTTCAATGGCGGCGGCGACTTTAACGGCGGTGGCGGCAACTTCGGTGGCGGCGGCAATAATTTCGGCGGCGGTGGCAATGGCGGATTTATGCCACAATCCGATAATCCGCGTGCCGGCATGAATCCAAACCGCGACGCCAGCGATTTTGGCGGCTCGAAAATGTTTATCCCCGGTGGTTTCCAGACTTTACAATCCAAAGCAAACGACATGAACTGGGATGACGACGATCCGTCTATGGGTGGCGGCGCTCCGTTTAAAATGGGCAATCGTCCGCCGGATGATGATACACCATTTTAAGTTCAAAGCTTTTTCATTTAAACTCAAGACTTAAAGCCTAAAGCTGAAAGTTTTTTTCCATTTCGATCTAAAGCTCAAAGCATACAGCCTAACCGGCAATGTTTTGAGCTTTTTCGATAAGGCTGAAGTTTTTAAGCTTTACGCTACCGACTTTAAGCATTTATTTCATTATGCAGCCTTATGCTTTCAGCCTTAATCATTTAGCTCCCCAAATGGTTTTGAATTTTACCTTTTGACTTAATAAAGTATTACGTAAATTTGTACCCTTTAAAAAAAATACCAATTCGCTAAAATGCACCGTATTTATTTCGACAATGCCGCTACAACAGCACTGGCTCCTGAAGTATTGGAAGCCATGATGCCCTTCCTGACTGAAAAGTTCGGTAATCCTTCTTCCATTTATTCTTATGGACGAGAGAGTAAGATGGCCATTGAAGCGGCGCGTAAAACGGTAGCGCGGATCCTGAACTGCAATCCGGGTGAAATTTTCTTCACTTCGGGTGGTACCGAAAGCAGCAATACTGCCATCAATGCGTCGATAAATGATCTCGGCTGCAAGCATATCATTACTTCCCCGATCGAGCACCATGCTACGTTGCATACGGTAGAACACCTGGCTAAAAAAGGCGTGGCAAGACTCAGCATCGTAAAGCTGACGGAAAAAGGTCATGTCGATATGCCCGACCTGGAAAGCCTGCTGGCCAACAGCCCTGAAAAAACCCTGGTTACGCTGATGCACGCCAATAATGAAGTGGGCAATATCCTGGACATACAGGCAGTAGGCGAACTTTGTAAAAAATACGACGCTATCTTCCATAGTGATACGGTACAAACAGTAGGACACTACCCTTTTGATCTGAAAAATACCCATGTGCATTTTATCAATGGCGCAGGTCATAAATTCCACGGACCAAAAGGCGTGGGTATCTTGTATGTCAATGAAAATATACAGATCACACCGCTGATCAATGGTGGTTCACAAGAGAGGAATATGCGCGCCGGAACAGAAAACCTTTACGGTATCGTAGGTTTTGCAAAAGCACTGGAACTGGCTACCGAGCGTTATAACAACGACAGCGAATACATCAACGGACTGAAAGCCTATATGGCGGATCAGCTGACGCATACCTTCGAAGGCGTTACCTGCAATGGCGATACCAACGGCCGCAGCCTGTACACAGTGCTGAATGTTTCTTTCCCGAAAACGGATAAAACAGATATGCTGCTCTTTAACCTGGATATGGCGGGCATCTGTGTGAGCGGCGGCAGCGCCTGTACCAGCGGGGCAAGTTCCGTAAGCCATGTGATCAAAGCCTTGTACAATGGCAAGTCTGAAACAATGGTACCGATCCGCTTTTCTTTCTCCAAGCACAATACCAAAGAAGAGGTAGATGCTGTCATTGAAAAGTTAAAAGAATTGATTTAACGCATTTTTAAAATAGTGAAAAGCCTTCCCTCAACAATTGTCGGGAAGGCTTTTTTTATGCTTTGTAAGGGAAACAATCCCATGTTTTTTTACAGGACTGTTTAATGAAATCTAACGCTGATAGGGTTTACAGCAGCAATAAAACATAGATGGAATGAATCATGTAAATATCTATCAGATTTTATTGCCGGGCAACGTGAGAAATAACAGCAGCTAGCGGTATTTTTCACGGGCTGCTATCCACGTTTGCTTTTCTAAAAAACATCCTGCACTTTTACAGCACAAACCAACCACAAACACAATGTCTATGACTCTGGCCCTGACGGCCTCTCAAACGAACGCAGCGAAAACTGCCTTTGCAGGTCGCTATTATGTATCTAGTACAGGCGACACCAATTTTTCCAGCCAGTTTAGTGTATCATGGGATGATTTCGCGTACTATGTACAGGACCTTATGAACAATATCGGCGCCACGGAAGAAAATCTTGTTCTACAATTTTTCCACCGCTATAATACGGAAACGCGATCCTGGTTTTTGACTATGGGCGGTGGCATTTTAAGTGATGTTTCCGTGAAAAAAATAGATGGCAACAACGTTTACCCTTTCACGCCAGGCACCTACCGCTATGACTTGAGTGCAGACGGTATTACCCCCTCGGCCTTTGATGGCGAGTATGCGGATGATTATTTCGATAATTTCTATTATCGGCCCTACGATACTACTTACCTGCCTTTAAACGCAGATACAAGCCATACAATCTATGTAAGTGCGGTCTCTATTGTTTGGCTGAAAGAAATCTATCGACTTTATATCGATAATAATCCCAGCGCGACCAGTACAGTAAATTTAGTTTTTGCGAGCATATCTTGTGATTGTCCTCAACCAGATCCATTATCTGGCGTAGAATGGCCACATACCATTTGTCTGTTCTTAAACATTGATGGCAACGATGCACTAAACAACCTGCCCAATCCGGCGTCTTCGCTGTTTAAAATGAGAGCTGCCGATTGTGGAAGCCAAATGCCCCCTCTTACCGGTTGTGATTATGTAATGCCATCTGCTTTAACCGCACCTCAAGGGGGTGATCCTGGACACGATTAATGCACACAATAGAATATAGCCGACTTTTTCTCTTGGCATTAGAATTAGCGTCTTTTGCAACAGCATTGTGTACCTTCAGGTATCACAATGCTGTTTTCCGTTTTTTCTTCTTTGATTTGCTTTATATATGCATATTGGAAGGAGCAGCAGTTTATATAGGTACTTTTTACCCTCAGTCAAAATTTCCTTTCTCTGTTGCAAGCTTGTTTATTTTGGTTGAAATTCCGATCGTATATCTTTCGGCATTAAAATTGTTACCAAGCCATTTCTTTAAAAAATTAGCCGGGTTGGGAATTATCGCCTTTCTGGCCTTATGGATACGACACGCTGTACTAACCAAATTGATGGTATTCCCCACCTTTCTGATGTTATACGCTTCAATATTTGCGTTGACGATTTTTCTTGCTATTCTTATCCGGTTGATTGGTCAAGATAACATCTTTAAACAACCGCTGTTTTATTTCAGCCTGGGCATGTTGATTTTCTACGGATGTACCATTCCTTATTTTGGAATCCTTAATTATTTCGGGGCAAAGGACCAAAATGTATTGTCAAAACTGGTACAAATACTTTTCATCAGTAATTATTTCCGCTATTCCCTTTTTGCGGTCTCTTACATCATCTTATACCGTCAGGAAAAAACAAGAAAACTACAAGGAGAACTAGCCACCAGCCCATGATTTTTCAGGCTGCCTTTGTTTTTTCTCAACCTCGGCATTGCAGCATGTCGCTTACGTCGCAGTTAATTATTTTGCCAAGGTTGATACGGCGTCATTGAGAAAATTTTCAGATCCTTGCTATCAGTAATTACATCCGTTATAGCCTTACCGCGGTTGCTTATATTATTTTATATCGTCAGCAAAAAACAAAGCAACTGAAAATGACTGAAAACCTAAACGCTTAAACCAACCTTGAAGATGGATCTTTTAACCACAAGTCGAATAGCAGCCGTTGCCATCGAATACGGCGCGTTTATCGCGGCACTATGCACCTACCGCTACCATGACAAGGCGTTCCGGGTGATGTTACCTACTTCTTTTTATCGTAATTTTTGAAGGTGTAGGACTATATATTGCTCTGTTTGGTGCTCGTGCTGTGCGACAAAAAACCATATCCACATTTAATATTTATATTATCGGGGAAACAATCTTCATTTATCTTTTTGGACGAAACTCAATTACCAGTCTGCTTTTCCGCCGGATTATCGCGGTGACTACAGGCTTGTTCTTTCTTTATTGCGCGTTGAATATTTATTTCAATGGATTCTTCAGTTATCCTACCGCGCCGTTTTTATTGTTCTCCGTCAACGGCATGGTCATGTTCCTGGGTCTGCTCATTCTGCAGAGCGATAAAAAGCATCTCTTCAGACACCCATTATTCTACCTCAACTTTGGCATGATCGTATTTTATGGTTGCACTATGCCTTATTACTGTGTTGTGAATTATTTTGCGAGAGTTGATCAAGCTTCATTAATAAAACTTTTCCAAATCCTCGTCATTAGTTGCTACATCCGTTATAGTCTCACCGCGGTTGCCTATATTGTTTTATATCGTCAGCAAAAAAAGATAAAATTGCAGGCGCCTGTTACCAGGAGCAATTAAACGAACAGATCAACGATGGACATACTTACCATAAGTCGGATAGCTGGTGTTGGTGTTGAATATATAGCGTTCGCATCGGCGCTTTATTCGTTCCGGTACCACGATAAAGCGTTCCGGATGATGTTTTATTTGCTTCTTTATATCGTCGTTTACGAAAGCGTCGGCACGTATATCAATCTTCTTTGCTCCCGCGAACTACAGCGAAAAACCATTGGGGCATTCAATATCTATATCGTCACCGAATCGATCTTCATCTACCTGGTGGGACGCAATTCCGCTACCAGCCTGTTTTTCCGCCGCATCATTTCCGTTACAACCGGCTTGTTCTTTTTTTACTGTGCGTTGAATATTTATTTTAACGGTTTTAATAGCTATCCTACCGCGCCATTATTACTGTTTGCCGTAAATGGCCTGGTCATTTTTCTCGGTCTGCTTATTCTGCAAAGCGATTCAAAAACGTTTTTTAAACAACCGATATTCTATCTCAGCCTTGGCATGGTTGTCTTCTATGGTTGTACCATGCCCTATTATAGTGTCGTCAATTATTTCGCCAAAGCAGATAATGAGGTACTGAAAAAGCTCGCACAAATCCTTTTCATCAGCAACTACATTCGCTATACCCTCACCATTGTCGCTTATATTATTTTGTATCGTCAGCAAAAGACGGCTCGTATGAGCCCGGCCGGTTCCGTATAAACTTGCTTGCTCCCACCTATATTTTATTCATCGTCAATAATTTTTGAAGATAATTTTCCGGCAATTGCTTATTTTTTCGGCGCGAAATCACACCCCAATAAATGAACAATAACGATATCATCTATACCGTCGTCTTTGCAGCGCTGGCTATCCTCTTGCTGATTGCAGGTGTTATCATCACTATTTTTATCGCCCACCGCCAAAAAACAAAACAAGAAATTGAAATGGCACAAATGCAACTGAGCTACGAAAAGGAAATCCGCACCGTAGAGCAGGAAGTGCAGGAACAAGTATTGGCCAATTTCTCTTCGGAACTCCACGACAATATCGGACAATTGCTCACATTGCTGCGTCTGCAAATAGAACAGGAAAAACTAGACAATCCCGAAGATGGAAAATTTGCGGGTATGGACGATACGTTGGAAATGACCATTAACCAGGTACGGATGATGAGCCGGTCGCTGAACAGCGATTTTATTATGCAGGCAGGATTGGTTAAAGCAATCGATATTGAGATCAACCGCCTGAAGCAAATCAATTCTATACAAATTCACTGGGACAATGACCACCAGGAACCGCATTTGTCGAAAGACCAGCGGCTCATGGCTTTTCGCATTTTCCAGGAAATGCTCAACAATACATTGAAGCACGCAAAGGCAAAGAATATTTACATTACGCTGAAAGGAGACAAACAGCAATTCATGTTGTCGGTAAAAGACGATGGTGTTGGTTTCGACCTTTCAAGTGTGATGAACAACGGTGCAAACGGCTTAAAGAACATCGTAAAACGTGCCGCACTTGCGCAACTGAACTGCGAGATCATCACACAAAAAGGTGAAGGATGCCGGTATGTAATCAAGAATTTTTGATAATATTGCGATATGAACAGTCCCCTGAAACTATGTTTGATCGACGATCACGTGATTGTCCGGAATGCACTGAAAGGGCTGATTGAGAAATTGGGGAATTACAAAATTTCGCACCAATTTAATAATGGCAAGGAATTAACGGAAGCACTGCCATTTGACGAAGCGCCCGATCTGCTGATTATGGACCTGAACATGCCGGAGATGGATGGCAAAACCACCATGCAATGGATGAAGGCCAATAATATTAAATACCCGGTGCTGATCCTGACTTTGGATACCACCGACAAAACGATTATCGAACTGTTTCGCCTCGGCGTACGCGGCTATCTACCGAAACATACCACTTCTGACCTGCTGAAAAAAGCGATCGATGACATCATTGCATCGGGCTATCATCATAACGAACTGCTGACAAAAGCATTGATCACGGATCAGCAAAATGTGAATGACGACCAGAAAAAGGTGATGGAAAAAATCACAGACCGTGAAATTCACTTCCTGCAGTTGGTTTGCGACGAGGCAGAATACACCTATGATAAGATCGCGGAAAAAATGAACGTACACCGCCGTACGGTAGATGGTTATCGGGAATCCCTGTTTGAGAAGTTTAATCTCAAATCAAAAACAGGTCTCGTACTTTTCGCCATCAAATACCAGATACATACGATCTCCTAGATCCTAAGGGCTGATTTGCTACGGCCTGGTTGGCAACAAGGACAAATCAGCCATCAGACATCAGGTATTGGCCATCAAGCCAAAGCCTTAGTGTGTAGCAACGGATCCGGATTTTTGACCGCGGTGTACCAGGCTACACTGCTGGCAAACCAAGTCCAAAGCAGCAATGGCGCATAATTTGCTGCGAGTTTTTTGTCTTTACGAATGGCAACGATAAAACTTGCTAATGCCAGCACCGCATCTGTTTGTGTCCATACAGCGCCAAGCACAGGACTGCGCTTTTTAAAAAACACATAACCAAAGCTGAAGAAACAAACCCATATGGCAGCTTGTAAACTTAGCAGTGCTTTACGGTTTTCTACCCCCGCCTCTTTGTCCAGCAGCTTAAATAACGCCCGGATGAGGAACAGGTTATTAAACGTCCATGCGGGACCGAAAAGCCAGCCCGGAGGCGCCCAGACCGGAGTCTTTAATTGTCGTTCGTAATATTTTTGCGTTTTAGTTCTTTTACCCGAGCTAAGCATTCCCAGGACGGAAACGGCTGCGGTAAGCAAAGATATTTTCAGCCAAAGGAATTTCTCTTTATGTGCCATCATCTTTGAGTTTTTTTCGAGCATCGATTCCTGGTTTATACAGTACCTACCAGAAGCCAATATTCGTGCTACAAAAATACGATAGTAGAACCGTGCCAATGCCAACCGGTATCGGGATCAGCGCTCAGCGATAAAAGCGGATTCCTGCCATTCCCCAGCATGAAGAAAGGCTGCCGGCGAGAAAACGGATCTGTTCGGGCGCACTGACAATATTATCGTCCAACATAGAAGTATACATCAATGACCCATAAACCGATACCTGTTTATTCAGCGCACAGGCAATGCCCAATGCAAGGAAACCTCGTAATTGAAGACGTTTAAAATCGGCAACATTATTTCCGTTGGCGCCGTCGGTATTATTGTAACTATTTTGCCGGTCGTATTGTGCCGCTATGCAATAATCAAGCGCGATACCGCCAGCCGCAAACGGGCGAAGTCGTTTCTTTTTACCTAATGAACAGATGGGATATTGCAATCCCAAAGGCAATGAAAGATATTGTTGCTTTTGGCGATTGAGTTGCAGACCGTTTCTTCTATAGCACATATAGTAATCATAGTGCGGCATACATAACCCGGCAGTCAGCTCGATCTTATGCGTGATATAGCCTGCAGAAAAGCCACCACTGAAGGTAACTCCTTCCCGCAGCCCGCTAATGTTTTGCGTATTATAGTTGCCGGTAATACCGTATCCGCCAGAAAGCCCCAGATACCAGCGCGCTGGTTGCGCAAATGCAGACAGGGAAATAAGCAAACAGAAAAATACAAAAAGGATTTTAGGGTAATTCATGAAACATCAGATGTTTAACAATATAGGGGCATCCTGATCGTTGGTGATTACGGCAAAGTTGTATTGCGTTGACCGAATACCACACAACACCAGAAAAATACAGCATGCGCAACAGATGCTATTTCACCCCTGCGTTACACTCTTTCTGAAATACAGCTATCGACTAAGCTTCTACAATATAATTTTCCAGGATTTGGTCGAGCGTATATTCGAGTTCCGATAATTGATCGGTAGAGACCAGTTTGGTTCTATACTCTTTAATATGCGATAGCCCTTTGAGATAATTCGAGTAGTGCCGCCTCATTTCGAGGATGCCCAGTTTCTCGCCTTTCCATTTTACAGAACCGTGCAAATGTTTACGGCAGGCATCAATCCGTTCTTCGATTGTTGGTGGCGGCAAAATTTCTCCCGTGGCAAAATAATGCTTGATCTCGCGGAAAATCCAGGGATACCCGATTGCCGCGCGGCCAATCATAATGCCGTCTACACCATAACGATTTCGATATTCCAAAGCTTTTTCCGGACTATCTATGTCGCCATTGCCGAAAATCGGTATTTGGATGCGGGAATTATTGCGCACTTTAGCAATTAGCGTCCAATCGGCCTCCCCTTTATACATCTGCATCCGGGTACGTCCGTGAATGGTCAGGGCTTTAATACCTACATCCTGAAGACGCTCGGCCACCTCTTCGATATTTTTGGAAGAATCGTCCCAGCCAAGTCGCGTTTTTACCGTTACCGGCAGGCTGGTATTGTCTACCACTGCTTTAGTCAGCCGGACCATCAGGTCTATATCTTTCAAAACGCCGGCGCCGGCGCCTTTACAAACCACTTTTTTCACCGGGCAGCCGAAATTGATATCCAGCAGGTCGGGATTGGTAGCATCGACGATACGGGCGGAAAGCGCCATAGCTTCCTCGTCGCCGCCGAAAATCTGAATACCCACAGGCCGTTCATATTCAAATATATCCAGCTTCTGCCGGCTTTTGATCGCATCGCGGATCAACCCTTCAGAAGAGATAAATTCTGTATACATAAGATCGGCGCCATGTTCTTTACATACGGCCCGGAAAGGCGGATCGCTCACATCCTCCATTGGCGCCAACAATAAAGGAAATTTTCCCAGTTCTATATTCCCGATTTTCACCATCGCGGGGCAAAGTTACGTTTCTCGGCTAATATGTTAATAGACAAAAAAGTTAACATATCATACTACCTGACATGCCGATCTCCGATACTTTACATTCGGGCTTGAAAGAAAAAAAACATAGAAACAAACGGCAATTCATCATATATTTGCGGCGCAAAAAAATAGACAAAACTTTGTCTGCAATTTTTCGAAAGGAGTTTTTTTATGGTGAAAGCACCTATTTTCACACACAATCATCAGCTAGTTTTCCCCCCACCTACCCTGATTATTTCTTCCTGATATTTTTAGGATAAGTAAGTTATTAAAATACCTTTGTATCGTTTTTCAAAAAAAATAGTCCTCTTTCGTGGGAAAAAATCTGAATAAGGCATCCCTTGCGGGAATCATTATTGCTTTAGGAATTATTTACGGAGATATTGGTACATCTCCTCTTTACACAATGAATGCCATTTGCAGCGGAAAACAAATCAGTGAACTGCTGGTCATTGGCGGCCTCTCTTGTATTATCTGGACCCTTACTTTACAAACGACCATTAAATATGTATGGCTGACGCTGAAAGCGGATAACAAAGGCGAAGGTGGTATCTTCTCTTTGTATGCGCTGGTGCGGCGGCACGGCAAGTGGACCGTCTTCCCGGCTATGATTGGAGGAGCCGCGCTGCTGGCCGATGGTATGATTACGCCGCCCATCACGGTAACTTCGGCCATAGAAGGCCTGAAGGGTATTCCGCAAGTCGGCAATGTCGGACTGTGGACCATTGTATATATAGTACTCGCTATTCTCACGGCTTTATTTTTCTTTCAGCAATTTGGTACCGCATCTATCGGTAAAATTTTCGGGCCGATCATGTTGTTATGGTTCCTGATGCTGGGAGTGCTCGGCCTCAACCATATCAATGACGACTGGAGCATTTTCAAAGCACTCAATCCCTATTTCGCTATTAAATTACTGACCGTTTACCCGAGAGGTTTTTTACTGCTCGGTGCGGTATTCCTTTGTACGACGGGTGCGGAAGCGCTCTACTCCGACCTCGGTCACTGCGGTCGTGGCAATATCCGTTTTTCCTGGATCTTCGTAAAAATTTGCCTGATCCTGAACTATCTCGGTCAGGGCGCCTATTTGCTGACACTCAAAGGACAGTATTGGAACTCGGCTACTAAAAATCCATTCTATGAATTGATGCCAGACTGGTTTGTATTACCGGGCATCATTATCGCAACCATTGCGGCGATCATTGCAAGCCAGGCCCTGATCTCCGGTGCCTTTACGCTCATCAGCGAAGCCATAAAGCTGAACCTCTGGCCAAAAATGAAGATCAACTACCCTACGGTAGAACGTGGTCAATCATTTATTCCGGGCATCAATTTGTTGTTGTTTGTAGGTTGTAGCTCCATCGTTTTTATCTTCAAGCAATCATCAGCTATGGAGGCGGCCTATGGCCTTTCGATCACGGTATGTATGATCATGACCTCCTGCCTGTTTGCCTATTTCATGTTTACCAGACGTGTGCCAATGATCTGGATCGGATTGTACCTGATCGTATATCTGGCTATTGAGTTTTCTTTCCTTTATGCCAACCTCGAAGAAAAATTCGAACACGGCGGTATCATTACTGTAATTGTCGGTGGTGGTCTCTTCCTGGTGATGCTTACCTGGTTTAAAGCCCGCAAAATCAAAAATCGCTATGTGGAATTTGTACGGGTGGAAGATTATGTACAGATCATACAAGAACTGAGCAACGATCGCAGCATTCCAAAATATGCCACGCACCTGGTGTATCTGACCAGTGCCAATAATCCGAAAGAGATTGAGCACAAGATCATTTATTCCATCCTGTATCGTAAACCAAAACGCGCCGATATCTATTGGTTTGTTCACGTAGATGTACTGGACGACCCGTATACGATGGAATATGCGGTGCATACCATCATACCGAATGAGATCATCCGTATCGAATTCCGCCTTGGTTTCCGCGTAGAACACCGTATCCAATCTATGTTCCGTAAAGTGGTAGAGGAAATGGTGCAGAACAAAGAAGTAAACGTTGTGAGCCGTTACGAATCGCTTAGCAAAAACAATGTAATGGGTGATTTCCGCTTTATTGTTATGGAAAAATTCCTTTCCCGCGACAATGCTTTGCCTTTATGGGAACGCCTGATGATGCGCGGTTATTTTATACTGAAACGATTCAGCCTTTCTGAAGAACGTGGCTTCGGTCTTGATCCTTCCGATGTAACGCTCGAAAAATATCCGATCATTGTTTCCACCGTTTCCGATTATCATCTGAAGCGTATCGAAGAATAAAAAAGTAAAACTCCCGGTGATATCGCCGGGAGTTTTTTTATTGTTCCAAAGTTCCTTACAAACTGTATCGTTGCAGAATGTCGCCATGCCCGCTCGATGTCATTTTAGGATTTCTAATGTAAACTAACTACTCTCGCAATATGCCAGGCATTATTTTTATTTTCCCAAACAATCATAAAACGCCCTGGTTTTGATTGTGCGCCGGGCTCCTGGTTATTATGAAATTTATGCAGGCCCATTTCCACCGCACCAAACCCTTTGATCGGGTACACCTCGATACTGCCCGGCACTAGTTCACGCGTTACTTTACCACAAATATTTTTCCGGGTTGCGTCGATGATATCTTGCCTGGAAGTCATCAATCCACCCTGGTCGTGATAAAATTCTATATCCTCGGAGAAAAATGCGGCGTACTGATCGAGATGGGTGGCACAGGTATTATATGCATCAAAGAAACTGCTGTCCAGCTTTACAATCGTATCATATAATTGCTGATCCACGGGCTTGTAGTTCCTGGTATTGCGATACACCTGTGTTTTATTTGCAGCACAGCCAATCATCAGCAAACCGGTGATGAACAAAAAACAATTGTAGTTGATAAAACCTTTCATGATTGGGTGAACTAAGTTTGACCTGAAATTAGCTGCAATCGGCTAACTCACCAATGGGAAAAACTATTTTATCACAAAAAGTTGGGAAAAAACGTCCCGGTTGCCTTGTTATCTTTGTTGCTCAATTCTTCAAAATTTGGCATGCTACGCTAACTTTCCGGTCATCGAATTTGCCGGGCTTATCCACCGGTATATCCGCCAATGATCGGCAATACCTCACCGGTAATATAACTAGAGCATTGCGGCGAAGCGAGGAATACAAACGCCGGCGCAATCTCCTCGGGTTGTGCAGGACGTTTCATTGGCACCGCAGTTCCAAAATGCTCCAGTTCGTCTTTGTTCTTATCCGCCGGGTTTAACGGCGTCCATACAGGACCTGGCGCCACTGCATTAACCCGAATACCTTTAGGCACCAGGTGCGTACCCAGCGAACGTGTAAATGTGTGAATCGCACCTTTCGTCTCGGAATAGTCGACATGATTTTTGCTTCCCAGAAGGCCCGTCACAGAGCCCGTATTCACGATTGCACTGCCGGGTTTCATATGCGGAATTACTGCTTGCGCCATATGAAAATAACCATACAGATTTGTTTTCAAAGTCATATCGAAATGCGCCTCACTGAGATCCAGGAAATCGGATACATGAAGCTGAAAAGCGCTGTTATTCACTAATACATCGATCTGTCCGAATTCTTTCATAACGGCATCTACTGCATCCATGCAGAAATTTCGGTTCACCACATCGCCCGATAGCAGCAAACATCGCTTTCCTTCTTTTTCAACGGCTTGTTTTGTGATGGCAGCATCATCATGCTCGTTGAGATAAATAATTGCCACATCTGCACCTTCACGCGCAAACAGCACCGCCACCGCACGGCCTATGCCTGAATCGCCGCCGGTAATGATCGCAACTTTGTCCTTCAGTTTTTCGGAACCTTTATAATACGGCGCATCATAATAAGGAGGAACGTCGAGCGCTGTTTCCTTTCCCGGTTTTGCCAGCCGCTTATTATCTATCGGCGGTACGGGATATTTCCGGGCGCCCGCCTGCATGGCGCCGCTCTCCTTTTTTCTGCCACCGCGTCTTTTATCGGCCTGCTGTACTTCCGCCTGCAAAGCCTGTTGCTTCTTTGCCGTTTTTTCTGCCTCTGTCTTGTATTTCGCAGCTTGTTTCATAGATAATAGTTGTCGGTGATTTCAGGAACTTTTTTTGTACGCAGTTTTCTTTGCGGCCGTCTTCTTCGGTGCAGCTTTTTTATGCGCCGTTTTCTTGGTCGCCGATTTTTTAGTGGCTGCCTTTTTCGTTGCTGCTTTTTTAGTCGCGCTTTTTTTTGCGGCTTTCTTCGGCACTTTTTTTCCTTCTTCTCTTGCTTCGGATAAGCCAATAGCGATTGCCTGTTTGCGACTGGTCACTTTTTTGCCGCTGCCGCTTTTTAAAGTGCCGTGCTTGCGTTCGTGCATTGCCTTTTCCACCTTATCCTGTGCACCTTTTGAATACTTACCTGGCATAACATCATTTTTAAAAGTTAGCACCTTTTGCGACGAATTTTTCCCATTGCGGATTTGAATATCGGTGTGCCCGGTATCTACAACCCATCGCAATTTTGACATGCTATCCGCATGAAAACTGTGCCAATAGCGAGCCGCATCACGGATCATCTGGCCGCTCTGCGTAATAAGAAATCAAAAAATAATACAGTACCTTGCTTTAAATTGCCCGACCGCCAGTGCCCATGATCCAAAGAGCCATAGCACTACTCTATTTATTGCTTTTTTCTTTTGCTTCTTACGGCCGTGAGAAAGTGTACACAATTGTCAATTACAATACGGATAATGGCTTACCGCAAAACAGCGTCACCGGTATCCGGTTTGACCATAAGGGCTATTGCTGGCTGGGCACGCAGATGGGATTGGTTCGCTTTGACGGACAAAGATTCACCGTATTCGGCTCCGATAATATCAATGGTCTTCGTTCTGACCGCATCTATAATTTAACCACCGATACCGCCGGCAATATTCTTGCAGGCACCGGGGGCATTTATAATGTGCTGCGCATCGATGACCATGCTTCACCGATTGCATCTCAACCGGTGTTGCTCACACAACCGAACGTGGAAATACCCGACCAGGGTGTAGCCGTACCACGATCCTTTGTGAAAAGGATGTCGCGCGATACTGCACTACAGATAGAATATAGTACTTCGAAGGGCAATTTATACATCGTACGATCTGGAGACGGTTACTATATTACGCCCCGGCAAAGCATTAAATTTTCTCCCGGCAGCACGCCTAATTATCAAAACGTACTAGTCCTGGATGAAAGCTTTATACTCCTCCAAACCAATGGCAGCATTACCGTATGGACCAATGGCATCACACAAAAACCGCCGAAGCAGGAAGGGCCGCTTTGGGCCGACCCTGATTTCAGAACGGGAAATTTTGTAGCATTCAACACACACGGAAGCTATGTGTATGCCGGGAAAAGGTTGTACGGCCTACGCCTCGACCATAATGTGCTAATCAGCGAATTGCTGCTGGACAAAATAGACATTCCGGGTATCTGTTGCGTTTGTTCCGACCCGCAAAATAACAAATGGTATATCGGATCCACAGTGTCCGGTTTGTTCGTGGTAAGCGCCTCAGATTTTTATACACCGCCGACACCCGGTTTTGTAAAACAGGCATTTCACAGCCAGGCCCTGACCGATGAAGGGATTCTCAACCAGAACATTTTATATCGTTTGGACGGTTCAACCCAACAATACCCGGTAATGCGGCAGGTAAAGCCGGTATGGTACAACAGGGAAAACAAAAGTTTATATTATGCCCCCAGGCTGATGCTTGAAAAAGCCGATCTGCTTACCGGGAAGACCAAACCGATCACCGCCTTGTCTTCTCATTTGTCATCGATCTACCCGGACCCGCAGCACAAAGACACGCTGATCTTCAGCAGTAGTTTCACCCTCGGAAAAATAGCCCACGACACCTTTCTTTCAGAAAAGAAAATACCAGGGATCACTGAAGGCGCAGAGCTGTTTGCAAGCTATCCGCAAAACAACGACACTTTTTTACTCGCTACCTGGTCGGGCGTAAAATGGTATGATTTTCGACACAATCGTTTATTCAAATCCATACTCGATTCGCTCACCATTCGCCAATTATACGCAGAGCGTCCTAACCGCATCTGGATTGCCAGTTATGGCAAAGGTTGGTACCTATACGATAACGGCCGGGTTTCCCGCTTGCCAGATGGTCCTTTTAACGCGCTGAAAACGGTCAATGCGATTATCGATGATGGCCGTGGTTATTTCTGGTTGAGTTCCAACAATGGTTTGTATAAAGTAAACAAGCAAACACTGCTGGATTATGCGGCCGGAAAATCGGAAGAAATATTTTTCTACACGTTTACCACAAAAGATCATTTGCCAACCAATGAATTTAATGCAGCGAACCCATCTTATTTATGGCTGCCAGACAGTATGCTCTCCCTGCCGAGCATAAAAGGGCTGGTCTGGTTTTATCCGCATCAGATCAAACTCTCGCTCCCCGATCAGGGCATCTACGTGGAACGTGTATTTATAGACGAGCACGAAAAAAACACTTCGGATCCTTTGGTATTAAAACCGGATCATGGTCGCTTGCGGATTTTAATCAGCAGTCCTTATTTTGGAAACCCAGCCAATATGCAGCTGCAGTTTAAACTAAAAGGCCTCGAAAACGAATGGCATCCGGTTCCAGCCAACAATGAAATCATCCTGGACAGGATACCGGCGGGCGGATTTTCGCTGATCGTAAGAAAAAGCTCCGGCATGGAGCTCGGTGCATATACAGCGTTGACGCTACCGATTCGCGTCAATCCATTCTGGTATCATACCACTTTTTTTTACCTCTTGCTTTCAGGCGTTCTGATGGTACTGCTATATTGGATCATCAGGCTGCGCAACCGGATATTGGAAGTGCGCAACCGGAAATTAAAAATGCAAATAACACTCCAGACCCGGGATCTGCACCGGATGGTAAATCGCCTGCAGCGATCTGAAGAGGCACTGAAACAAAGCAACCAAACCAAAAACAATATTATTACCACGGTCTTGCACGACCTCCGCTCTCCCATCCGTTTTTTGCATACCATCAGCAGATGGGTGGCCAACGACCATATACAGATGCAGCCGGAAACGTTGCATGAGCACCTGGAAGAATTAAAAAACAGCACTGCCTCGCTCAACAGTTTTACCGACCAGTTTTTTACCTGGGCATTAAGCCAGCACGATACATTTTCGGCAAGCTATAGCCAGGTAGATCTTCACTTACTTTTTAAGAAAATAGAAACACTTTACGCTGGCATTGTACAAACCAACGGCAACCAATTGCTGGTAATACCAACCGATATTATTTTTGAAACAGACCCGGATCTGCTGCAGACGGTAGTCCGCAACCTGCTAGACAATGCCAATAAAAATACCCGGAACGGCAAATTAACCCTGGCCGCTTATAGTACGGAAGAAAACATTGTCATTACCGTCAACGATACAGGAAAAGGGTTCGATACTGAAAGCCTGAAACTATTCCTCGACAAAAACAAGACCGACCGGAGCAACGGCAACGGAAGTTTTATCATGCTTCAGTTGCTGGACCTGATTGGTGGAAATATAGTCGCCGACTCCGCGCCAGGCAAAGGCACTACCTTCTATATTATGATTCCCCATCGGAATGAAATCCGTGATAATAGGCAAGACGGCTCAGCTCCACAACAGACTGAACCTTCAGTTTCTGAAAAGCACGGCCTTTAAGCGTGCTGGCTGTCGAGGCACTGATCTGTAAAGCATTTGCTATTTCAAGCACGCCCATACCTTTCAACAATAAGGTAACGATTTCCCATTCGCGACGCGACAATTCATTAAATGAACCAGCATTTTTATCAGCAGTAGCACCGGTATTGGCTGATGTCTTTTTGCGACCATTTGCAGCGGTTCTGTGATAAACAGAACTGATGACCTGGATAAAAGTATCGTCGGGTGCTCCTTTATTAATATAAGCCATTGCTCCCGCCGAAATGCAACGCTCGGCGAAATCCTCCTCCGGCCCCACGCTGACTACAATAATTTTAAGTTCCGGCTGCAGCGCTAACGCTTCGCCTATTAAACCCACGCCCATCCGGTCTGGCATTACAAGATCAGAAAATAATAGCCGGAACTCTTGCTCCCGAAGTAGCCCTAACGCTTCTTCGCCGGAACGTGCAAAATCAATCTCGCAGGAATTTCCAATAGCCTGCCGGGCTAATAATGCTAAACCATGTCGAACAGCAGAATGATCATCGGCGATGAGTATATCAGGCATAAAATCAGGTTGTTTGGGTACGCTAAAATAGTACATACGAGTTTTTTGTGGCTATAGTTCTACAAAACCCCCATAAAGCACCCCGTATTTTTACGGTATCAGGCAAAGAGCTTTTCCCGCCTTGCCACAGGGGATAAATTATTACAAAACTCAAGGCTTTTTTATGAAGAAAACATTACCCATTCTTCTATTGCTGCTATTTATGGCGGCCATCCAGTCGCGTGCCCAATGCGGACTCGACATTATGATCGTCAATGACCAGAGCGGCTCCGTAGATGCAACGGAGAATGTTCAGGCGCGCGATTTCATCCTCCAACTGGCCCAGGCACACGCGCTCGGAAATGCCAATACACAAAATCGCATAGCCATTTCCCAGTTCGACCAGAACTATTACCAGTACAGTTTTCCTACCGCCGGGTTAAATTATACTACTAACATGTCGGATATAGTGGCTTATAAAAATGCGTATCGCGATCACTATGGCCTCACCAATGTGACGAATGCTTTGCTGCACGGCTACCAGGATATAAGTCTGACACCTGTAACGGGCCGGAACGTAAGAAAGTTATTACTCATTATGACCGATGCCTATACCGACCAAAGCAACCCGGACCTGATTGAGTATGCAAGCGCAGTGAAAAGAGCCGGCGGCGTAGTAGCCGTCATTGCCATAGGCGATGCAACCAGTATCCCTTACCTGCCTATTGCCGCAACACAAGGTCTGTATTATGCTGCCGCAGATTATGCAACGCTCGCCAACAATGCAGCAAGTACCATCAACAGCCTCTTGAGCACCGCTTGCACTACTTCAGCTGCCAACTGGGATCTTTCGGTAACCATCAATAATTTCGATTGCAGCAATAACACCGTCAACTATACCGTCACCAATTTAGGCAACACTGCCTATTCCGGATCAGTACAGACTGTATTTTTTGCCGGCAATCCCTCCGCCAATACCAGCCTGCTGGCCGTTGATGTGCAGCTGGCGCAAAATATTGCGGCTGGCGGCAGCCAGTCCTACACATTCACGAACGCAGGTTTCCTGAATCAAGCTAATATAGCCGCCGTGGTTAACCTGGATACTACAAGCGGTCTTGCGGCGGCGCCATTGCCCTACAACCTGAGCGCCCGGCTGATAGATACAACGGAACAAAATCCTTACAATAATGTAAGTCAGGCGGTGACTGGCACGGGTTGTCCATCCGGGGCGCGGCTGACCGTATCCAATAAATCGACGGCAGTAACCTGCGACCGAAAAATAATTTACCAGGTACAAATACAGAACACGGGTAGCGCCGTGGCAAATGATGTAGTGCCGCAACTGATTACAGGCGATACGAACCTCGTATTAGTGAGCAGCACCAATGACGCGACAAACACTGTTGCGCAGACCGCCAGCATGGCTAATCCGGGAACGGACGTGAGTACACAGGGATACGACGGATATGCTAACGTACTTGTAGCCCCCGCCCCGATAAATGGCTATACTTCCGCGCAAGGCGCTTCGTTTAATTATGTCAGTACTATTCTCGGGTATATGGCGAATGGCGTATTCAGCTTTCCGCCCGTAAGCGCCGGATCAGGCGTACCTTATGGCGCAACCATTCTTTCCGCAAAACTGACAGCGCGCGTAGGCGGACCAAACGGAGCTACGCCGTCCATTATTGGCGGTATTAAAATAACCAATGCGGGGCAATGGGACAACGCTACCAACCATCCCGGCGATACCTGGGCCGCTCATCATACAGGTGCTACCACATCTCTTACAAGCGCAACTACAATGGCTTTGCAAACGGTGGATGTCACTTCCATTGCGCAAGAACTGGTCAACCAAAATGGCTGGAGTAATAATTCCGAAATGGCCTTTTTCTGGCACGGCGCCAGAAACCTGTCCACTACGACTACAGCAACCGTTTCTACATTCCAGCTAACATACAAACCGGCACCGAATATTGCGCCGGGACAAACGGTTACCTATACCTATGTCTTCCAGGACACACTTTTACCAGCCGTTGCAGATACCTTTGATGCCAGCGTAATCGTTACGACCACTACACCGGGAACCTTAATTCTTCCCGATACAGGTTTTGCGATTGGTACGCTAGCCGGCCTTTATGGCTACAATGGTTTGCTGGCAGCACATACAGCCGACAACGTAATTTTACCGGCAACTACCGGTTGCACCCAAACACCTCAGCCGGTGACCACCAGTGTCAGTATTACGCCCACCAGCGTCTGCGCCGGGCCGGGCACTTATGTAACGGCGACAGTAACGATTGATAATCCGAACACGCAACCTGCGCCAACGGGCATTACGTTATACAACCTTATTCAGAACCTCAACCTGGCGGGTACCGGCGCCAGTTTTGCGGGTGAACCGTATAACCTCACTAATGGTTTGCAACTGGCTCAGCCCGCGATTTTAGATCCGGCTTACCCGAATGTAACCTATGCACTATCCGGAAAAAGCGGCGTGCAAACATTGCCGCTGCAACAATTACCGTCCGGCATCAGCACTTTCCAGATTGATATTGCTGCCGGTTCCGCCAACTTCAACATGGCTGCTTTTGTAAGCGGAATCCCCCCGGTATACAATGCCGGTGGCAGCAGCGATACGGCTCAGGATGCAACAGGCGTTGCGATCAATGCGGCGCCTGCCATTACCTGGGTTTGCCCGGCGGCCATCGCAGCAGGTAACACGATTAATCTGAGCGCCGCAACGAGCAACGCGGCTACCGTCAGTTTAACCAGTGCCACTGCCGGCACCATCACCAATACCGGTTCGGTGGCCGCGCCGGCATCGGTGTACACACCCACTCCATCCGATATCGCAAACGGCTATGCGGCGATTTCCATCACCGCGCTTGCAACGGGAGGTTGTGACGCTTCTTATAATTGCCAGGTGCCGATTACCGGTGTAAGCTACGACTATGGCGACGCACCGCTGGCTTATGATCTGGGCGATAGCACGGTTACCATTGCTGCCGGCACCACGGTGGCAGCGGGTCTTTCACTCGGCGTGATTGCACCAGGCACGGAAGCCTCCGCTAAAGCAAGTGCTAATGCAGACGGTGACGGCAGCGAGGAAGACGGCCTGGTGGCGACAACACCTGCCGTTGGTCCGGGTACTGTTACCTACCAGGTGACGGCAACCAACAGCACAGCCAATCCTGCTTATATCGGTGGTTTCCTCGACTATAACAATACAGGCGATTTCAATGCGCCTGGCAAGCGTTCGGCCAGAATCCTGGTGCCTGCCAATAGCGGCAGCACTACTTATAACGTAGTATTTACAGGTTCCCAAAGCAATTACACCACGCCAAGCGGTTACCTGCGGCTGCGGCTCTCTTCTGATTCCGCAGCAGTAGCCTATCCATTTGGCGCTTCTCCACAGGGTGAAGTTGAAGACTACCTGGTGACCATCATTGCACCACTCGCCCTAAACCTTACTTCTTTTGGCGCGTATGCTAAAGACTGTAATGCGCAGCTTTATTGGAACGTAGCGGGAGATGATCTTACCCAATTTGTTGTGGAGCGCAGCGGCGCTGACAATAAATTTTATCCGGTCGCTACCCTTCCTTATAAAAAAAACCGGCAAGCCTATACGTTTACAGATCCGCAACCAGGCGCCGCGCGTTGGTACTATCGTCTGCGTATTACGGAAGCAAACGGCAAAACAAGTTATAGCGCGATTGCGCCGGTAAATCTGAGCAACTGCGGCGCCTCGGCTGATGCGGTTGCTGTATATCCTAACCCTGCTACAAGTGAGATCACTGTGTTTTGTGAGGCTGCGATTACAAAATTGGAGATCGTATCGCTTACGGGGCAAGTATTGTACCACTATGCGCCGCTTACGGCTATCAATCGTCAGACGATTTCGCTGACTCAACTCGGTTCCGGGATTTACCTAATCAAAACAACGAATGCTAGTGGTGTTACGAACATACAGAAACTGATCAAAGACTAATGTGGTTAGGTTCGGATTATCCGGACCGGTTGGTAATAAGAAGAGGTCCCTCCGACAATGCGTCAGAGGGACCTCTTTGATTTCGTTGCGTTTCTTAAAATTTAAATCCGCAATAGGGATGACACGTTCCCGCTATTTATGTTTTCTAAACCGGATATTGTAACTCGCCCCAATACCCACACTGCCAATACTTCCACCGTCATCATCGCCGCGGAATACATTATTGTAGTAGGCAAAGAAATTCCAGTTGTAGTTATGATAACCCAATTGAGGTTTCAGATAAAAGCCGCCCACAGCGCCATCATAGCCGGTTACAAAGCTGTAGCCCAAATCGAGCCCGGCAAAAAAACCTTTGCTGCGCGGATATACGCGGATAAACGCGCCGACCGGAACAGTTCCGAAATCCTGGAAGTCGTCTTTTGCAAAATAATGATTGTAGCCGGCGGTTAAACCGATGCCGAGGTGGGGCGTTTCCAGAAATTGTCCCTTGAGCTCGAGGCCCGCAGTGAAGCTGCTGTAATCACTGATATTGCCGACAGGCACGCCTACATTGGCGCCTATCTTCAGCCAGCTATTTCTCGACGTTATCTCCGATGATTGTGCTCGTACCGTTCCTGCGGCCATTAAAAGAAAAGCGGCAGAAAAAAAGAATGTCCTTCTCATGGGTTATACATTTTTATAGGGCGCTAATAAAGCCATGCCACGAGCTTTGTGACAACCACCATAGTTCTAACCAATGAAGGTGACCAGAGACATGCCGGAAACGGATATGGAAGGAAAAGTAGAAAAACTGAAAACACTCGTGGAACAACATCGGTGGATGTATTGACGATCCCCCAATATCCATTCGTTACTTTGCTAATTAATGCCAATACCCAGGTGGAAGCTTCCGTCAATTAGCTCGTAAACCCGAAACATGTCGCCGCCGTACGGACTGCGATCATCCCAAAAGCGATCCCTGAATTATTGAAACAATCGGACAGGGTGTTGTTTCCGAAATCAAATGCTCGGTAACCGGATCAGCGTTTACCCTGCCGGCGCATCCAGGCTAGTATCAGAATTAAAACGATCAAGGCGCCTATTCCGAAAATAATGGTCCTGCTGTCCTGAGACGAAAATAAAATAGTACCGGTCCATGTTCGCTTCATGCAACAATATACTACATGGTTGGTTTTCGGCAAAGACATTAAAGTCTTTTGATGCCGCACTAAGGCCATGGAAGCGGAAGCAGATTACCTGCTGCTTCCTTCGCGCGACCATGATATGCTCGGGCGCTGCAGGCGTGAAAACGCAACATCTTCACACCTGCCTTCAGCAACCGCAAACTTATTTCACGGTAAATGTTCCGTTCGTTGTGATATCACCGTTAAAAATGGTGTAATTATAAGTGCCCGGCTGCAATTCTTCGGTAGGGATATTTACCGAATTGCTGTAGAAAGACCGCTTAGCCACAACGTTACCGCGACCATCATTGATCTCGATCTTAGAGCCGTTGCCCGAAGTGGAAACTAATTCAAAGCTGATCAGGCTGCCGGCACGACGTTCAAAACTGGCAATGCGGTTGATCTTATTGCTGGCGGCAGTAGTGCTGACGAAAACCAGGGAGAGTACGAAGTTAAATGCGATGCTTTTCATGACTGTGTTTTTAAAATTGTTTTTTGATTGATTGTTGATGCAAACCTACACCAAGGGAAAAGGCATCTGCATTGCTTTTCGACGTATAAACGCCTTGTTTCGACATTTAGAAAAATCATTTGGTCGACGGAAAAACACATTTCATCGAAGACTCGATACTGGCATTGTTTTTAAGCCGCTTTCAGCCAACATAATTGCGATCTTCTTCAAACAGCGCACCATAAAGACAAAAACTGAGGGAACAGTTCCCGACAGATTTACGGTACATCGGGCGGCGGCCGTATTCCGTAATTTTGCCGAAGACCAGCTAACAAATCTTTCACCAATTCGTAAAACAATTCCAATGGAAACAAAGACATTAACGATCACGAGCCCGGCCTTTATGCATGAAGGCGCAATTCCGTCAAAATATACCTGCGATGGCGACAACATAAATCCGCCGCTGCAAATCGCCGGGCTGCCGGAAAATACGATCACTCTTGCACTGATTGTAGAAGACCCCGATGCGCCGAAAGGCATTTTCGACCATTGGATCGTCTGGAACATCGACCCCATCGAAACGATCAAAGAAGATAGCCGTCCCGGCATCAGCGGCACCAACAGTATGGGCAAAACAGGCTACAGCGGCCCTTGTCCACCCAACGGCACACACCGTTATTTTTTTTACGTATTGGCACTAGATACTGATATCGACCTAGCGGCAGGTGCGGACAAAACAGCACTACAACAGGCAATGGAAGGCCATATCATTGCACAGGGAAGCATTATGGGCACTTATAAACGAAGTAATCTTTAAATAATAAGAAATGGCAACGCACAAAGCAAGAAAAACAAAAAAGAATAACAGGAAATGGTCGGCCGATGTAACGCAGCATAGCAATGCGCTGGATCTGCGGCAGGATCTCTTCAAACAAGACGATCCTGCTGCTATTGCACGGTCGCTGAAACAATCTGCAGTACGTAGTCACAGGAGAAAAACAACCCCATTCCGTTCTGCAATGTCCATGCTCAATTTCTATATTAACCGGGCGGGCAGCAACCTCTCTGAGGAACATAAAAAAGTATTGGAAGCAACAAAAGATGAACTCCGTAAAGTTTTCGGGCATGCACCCAAAGACTGAGCACCAAAAACGCTGAAAATAAAAAAGGGCTACAAAAATGTAACCCTCTCTTCGTGGGGACTGCAATGTCCGACACTAAATCAACCGACTATTTTTAAGTCTGATCCGCACTTTCGTAAACTACCACACATGCGACCGAAGCTAGTGTATCTGCGCCGGATCGAGTTTATCGCTCCTTAAGAAACTATCCGGACCTGAAGGCTTATGCTTCATTGTATCCGTATGATGTTTTTGCGGATTGTGACTGCCGGATTTTTTATGATTATTTGGTGAATGCGCGGTAGAATCCTTGTATGCCCTGCCTTGCCAAAACAACAGACGTCGGCTGGAAGCACCGGATTCGATCCAACTCAGTATCGTAAAGCAGAGCGTACATACCGCTGCAATTGCGAGAAACATTTTCATAGTAATCGTATTTTGTGTTTATAAAGGGCCGGCTTATTAAAGAAGAGGCATTATGCCGCTTCTGATTCGACTTCGTCTTCTGAGGTTTCTTCTTCATCCTCTTCTTCTTCTTCTTCCTCGTCTTCATCATCCGCCATCGGGTTAATGTAGGTTTCGGCGATTTCAGTGAGCAGGCTGTCCGTATCCTCCTCTTCCCACAGCGTCTGTTCCAGGATATCTGCCGCTTTATCGTGACCCAGCGTCAATGCGATCTGCACCAAACTGCCATAGGTGGCGATTTCGTAGTGTTCCACTTTTTGCGCGGCGATAATCAGCGCTGCATCCCGTGTCATAGTGCCGTCTTCTGTTTCCTCCGTGATCTCTTTCGCCTCTTTCGTGAGGCCTTCCATCGCATCACATTTCTTTGCTTCCGGCTCTTCATCGATCAGGTGAAACACTTTTTCCAGGCGGGATACATGTTTTTTCGTCTGAAGCATATGGTCCTCAAACGCTTCCTGCAGTTGGTCAGTCGTTGCATTCTGACGCATCTCGTCCAGTTTCTCGAGCAAGTGTTGTTCTGCCCAGTAAATATCTTTCAGCATATTTACGAACATCTGCTCGAGCATATTTCCTTTGGAACTGTTCTTTCCTTTGGAGCTATTACTCTTTCCAGAACCCGACTTCGATCTGCCGGCAGTTGACTTGGATGCACCGGAGCGTGTGCTGGCTGCTCTTTTCGTAGCGGTGCCCGCATTTTTTGCAGGTTTTCGCTGTGTTCCTTTCGTACCGCGTGTACTTTTTTTTGCTGTTGTATTCATGATTTGGACTTTTAGAAAAATAAAGTATCTGCCGGCGCTGACGCACCCGGCAGATATAATAGATTAATAGTTGCTTCGGCCACGGCCACTATTATGCGACGCACGGCCACCTTTGGCGGAAATACGGGAACGTTGTTCCGGGCTCATCGCTCCGAAACCGCGACGGCTGCTGCGACCTGAACTGGAATTGCCGCTACGGCCGGAATTACCACGGCCCGCGCCACCACGGTTCGAACTGCTGCCGCGGCGGTCGTCATCATAATCATCGTAATTACGACGTCCACCGCCTCGTGAAGACATGCCGCCGCGGTGTCCTGCCTCACGTGCTTCTTCACTATCCCATTCATGGGCATGACCGGAAGCGTGTGCTGCACGACCGCCCAATGATGCAATACGACGAACCTCATCACGATCCATCGAAGCAAAACCACGGCCTGAATTATTGCCGCCACGGCTGCCACCCCGACCACCGTTGCCTGAAGAACGGCTACCACGATCATCGCCATAACCACCACGATTGGAACTGCCACGGCCGGAACCGTTACGGCTACTGCCACGGCGGTCGTCATCGTAATCACGGCCATAGTCGCTGCGACCATAGCCACGACTATCACCGCGACGATCATCACCATAATCCCCGCCACGGCCACCATGCGATGCGCGACCACCTTTAGCAGCTATTCGGCGCACTTCATCGCGATCCATCGATCCGAAACCACGACCGCCACCATTACCACGGCCGGAGGAGCGATTTCCACGATCATCGTCTTCTTCATAATCGTCATCATATTCGCCTTCCACGTCATAATCATCTTCATAGTCATCGCCATAATGATCATCATACTCGTCGGTCACGTCGTAGTCATCATAATCATCTTCATCTTCCTGGTAACGTCCGCGACGATCATCATCATCGTCGTAATCACGGCCACGGCCGCTATGTGATGCCCTTCCACCCATAGAAGAAATGCGTCGTTGTTCATCACGGTCCATAGAGCCAAAGCCACGACCTGAATTTCTTGTTCTCATAGTCATTCGATTTTTAGAAGTTAAGTACGTATGTTCTCAAAAATTGTATGCCAGTCGCGCCGGGGACTTCCACGTTTTTTCTGGCACAGTTTTAAACCGGTCACGCAGAAAATGTAATGCCTTGATTCCAACCGGTATTTAAATTTTCATCAACAAACCCGGTTTTAAGTACCGAAAAAGACGCCGGCAAAAAACAAAAATTTTAATGAGGATAAAATCCCACACTTCGTTTTAGCGGCTGGTGCTATTGGGGATGCTGATGTAGAATGATTGCAAAAGAAAAGCTGTTCTATGGGAACGGCTGGGTGGCGAATCGGGACGACAACATCTGATGTTTTTAAAACAATTACCAGGTTTCGTTTCCGACTATCTGCAGCTCCTGCCAGAGAAACTCGCGAAAATCATCTCCTATTGCCCATACGTGTACCATTGGCCATACGCCAGCCAGAGGCACGCTTTTTACGTAGTTTTTTTATGAGCCGGAAAATGAAACGCGGATATAAAATTTTAATCGGCATAGTGTTATTGCTCATCGTATTCCGATTATTCCTGCCTTATATCGTATTACGTTATGCAAACGATAAGCTGAGTAAAATGGACGGGTATTACGGCCATGTACAGGATATAGATATTGCGCTCTACCGCGGCGCCTATAAAATAAACGACATCTATATCAATAAGGTCGACAAAAAAACGGGCAGACAGTCTCCCTTCTTTAAGGCCCGGACGATCGATCTGTCGGTGGAATGGCGTGCATTATTCAACGGCCGGATTGTCGGCGAGCTGGTGTTTATTGACCCTGTAATCGTATTTACGAAAGATAAGGTTGAAGTAAAACAAGTGGTGAATGACAAAGAAGACTTCCGCAAGATACTCAAAGACTTTATGCCGCTGAAAGTAAACAGGTTTGAAGTGCAGGACGGATCTATCCATTATCTGGATGAAAGCACGCAGCCAAAGGTTGATATCTCACTTCAAAAAACATATGTGCTTGCCCATAACCTCGGCAATGTAACCAACGACAAGGTAAAACTTCCTGCAAATATGGAAGCACATGCCGAGGCATACGACGGCACGTTAAAAATGAATATGAAACTCAACCCATTGGCGGAAAATGCGACTTTTGACATGAACCTTACTATGAATAACGTGAACCTCGTAAAGCTCAATGATTTCTTTAAAGCCTATGGAAATTTTGATGTCAATCGCGGTACTATGGGTCTGTATACTGAGTTTGCGGCAGAAGGCGGTAAATATAAAGGGTATGTAAAACCGATTATTAAAGACCTGAAAGTTTATGGGGCGGAGGATAAAAGCAAGAGTTTCCTGCAACAAACCTGGGAAGCGATCGTCAATGTTGCGGGGCAGGTTTTAAAAAATCAAAAGAAGGAGCAAATTGCAACAAAAGTCAACATAGAAGGCAGTTTCCACAATAAGGACATCGATATCCTCGATGCTATATTCCAGCTATTGCGCAACGCTTTTATACAAGCATTGATGCCAAGTATCGACAACGAAATAGATCTTAAATCGGTAGAGGATGAAAAGCCGGAAAAGAAAAATTTGCTGCAACGCATTTTTAAATCGGGCAAGGAAGATAAAGACAGAAAAGAAAAAGAAAAGGATAAAAACTAGCTGAAAACATCGGGTGCAGGTCATTCCTGCTTATCTACAAGATACTGTTTACAAGCTGACCGTTAAAACTTTAGCAAGCATACAATGGAAATACTAACAGATATATTCGGCGAAGGAAAAGATCTGACGACCTTACAAATGTGCTGCAGAGGCATCGTGATCTTTATTATATCCTGGCTACTGATACGCATCTCAGGTCGCCGTTCGTTTGGATTAAGAACCCCGTTGGATAATATTATCGTAATCCTGCTGGGTACATTGCTGGGCCGTGCGGTAGTCGGGGTTTCTCCATTTATGCCCATTGTTGCGGTAAGTACCGTAATTGTATTGCTGCACCGCTTTTTTGCCTGGCTTATTTCCCGATCCCCAAAGGCTTCAAAGATGTTTGAAGGTCAGAAAATACTGTTATTTCAGGACGGCCGGTTCGACCAGAACAATATGAATCGTGGACTTGTCTGTAAGGAAGACATTATGCAGGGTGTCCGAAAATCGGCGCTCACAGATGATCTTGACAAAATTGACAGAGTATATATGGAGCGAAATGGCGAAATTAGCCCGCTTAAAAAAGAGGAATAATTCCTCCGGCAAAAACAGACCGGCTTAGCCCATCGAGCGCTAAAAAAAATAAAGAAATATCGTCAATGAGTTATAAGTTTGCTATTTGTCACCATGGGCGCTACCAAATCTGATTTATTTACCCAGCAGCAAAACGACCTCGCCAATATGGCCAAGGCAATTGCACACCCCGCACGAATCGCTATTCTTCAATATCTCTTGCGGACCAATTCTTGTGTGTGCGGCAGTATCGTAGACGAAATAGGCCTGGCGCAAGCAACCATCTCTCAACATCTGAAAGAATTAAAAACGGCCGGACTCATTTTGGGTACCGTGGAAGGCACCAGCGTATGCTATTGTATCAACCCTAAGACCTGGTATCATTTCAGGGAAGCACTATCCTTGTTTTTTGAAGATATTCCCGAAGGCGGCTACCGCTGCAAGCCGGAAGAATCGCGCGGACCAGAAAATAACTGTTGTAGCACCGATATAAACTGTAATTAAAAAAATTTGACCGAATTAATCGTAATATTGCGATAAAATAACGCGACAATGAAAATAGCAGCACTCAAATCCGCGCTAAAAGGCCTGTCATCAATCGTGTTTAAGCTGCCAGACGGCAGTGTGTTGCCTTTACATTTCCATGTTACGGAAGTAGGACTCGTAACGAAGCATTTTATCGATTGCGGCGGCACAGAACGAAAAGAAACAGTGGCTAACTTCCAGTTGTGGGAAGCCGGCGATTACGATCACCGGCTAGCGCCTCAGAAATTTTTGCATATCCTGGATTTATCGGCGCCGATACTGGGCAGTGAAGACCTGGAAATCGAAGTCGAATATCAGCAGCTTACCATCGGTAAATTCGGGCTCGATTTCAATGGTAGTGAATTTTTACTAGTGCCCAAACAAACGGCCTGCCTCGCACAGGATGCCTGTGGTATTCCGGCAAAGAAGAAAATTTCATTGTCCGAATTAACTGTTTCCTCCAATTGTTGTACTCCCGGTGGTGACTGCTGCTAAATCGTACTGATGAAAAAGATACTTGTATTATGCACCGGCAATAGCTGCCGCAGCCAGATGGCAGAAGGTTACCTGCGCTATTTTGCCAATAACAAAGCCGAGATATACAGCGCCGGCATAGAAACACACGGTGTGAATCCAAAGGCGATTGCAATCATGCTGGAAGACGGCGTGGACCTATCGACCCATACATCGAACAATATCGACGAATACCGGGATATCGATTTCGATTTTGTGATCACTGTTTGTGATAACGCAAAAGAGACTTGTCCCTATTTTCCGACGAAGGCAGAAAAATTCCATCATAATTTTCCGGATCCTGCAAAGGCCACCGGCACTGAAGCCGAGATAGCGCAGCAGTTCCGGGCGGTAAGACTGCAGATCAGAGATTATTGCGAAGCGTTTATAAAAGAGCATATCGGCGCATGACGCGGAAATATCTTGCGGAGCTGATCGGTAGTTTTGCCATCGTATTCTGCGGCACCGGGGCCATTATTATTGATCAGCAATCAGGCGGCACGGTGACTCATGTGGGCGTCGCCATTTCTTTTGGCCTGGTAGTGATGAGTATGATCTATGCGCTGGGAAATATATCTGGTGCGCATTTCAACCCTGCTGTGAGTCTGGCATTTACATTCGCCAGAAGGTTTCCGGCAAAGCTGCTGCTTCCTTATATCATTTGCCAATTGGCCGGCGGTGTGCTGGCGAGCCTTGTGTTAAAACTGCTGTTTCCGCTTAATGCATCGCTCGGTGCAACAATCCCTTCGGGCTCCGACATGCAGTCGTTTGTCCTGGAAATTATCCTTAGTTTTTTCCTGATGCTGGTAATATTGACCGTCGCGATGGGGAGCAAAGAACAGGGCATGTTTGCCGGTATTGCCATTGGTGGCGTAGTAGCGCTGGAGGCTATGTTTGCGGGTCCGGTAAGCGGGGCCTCTATGAATCCTGCCCGTTCTTTTGCGCCGGCCGTCGTCTCTATGCATCTCCAACATTTATGGATCTATCTTCTGGCGCCGGCGGTGGGCGCTTGCCTGGCCGTACCTTGCTGGAAGTTAATCGCCGTCAAAGAACCGGGGCTTTTGGATTAGCGCTACGGTTTTATCTTCGGATTTTTAATTTTGTCCGACCATGGAAAACTACCTTCACACCATCAGCACATTTGTACGCAGTGTCGGAATTGATATTATTTTCGAACCGATTACTGAAGCGACCTTTCTTCCCGGCATTCTTATCGATAAAGGACAACTGATTGTAGATAAAGAACAGCTGCTTTATCCGGGCGACATATTGCATGAGGCAGGCCATATTGCAGCGATGCCTGCTGCAGAACGTTGCCAGGTTAGGGGCAATATCGGCATCGTAAAAAATGAATCGGAAGCATTGGGCGAAGAAATGATGGCGATTGCCTGGAGCTATGCAGCCTGCGTGGCCGCCGGTATTCCGCCCGAAATCGTTTTTCACGAACATGGTTATAAAGGCGCTTCGCAATGGTATATTTCCCAATATACTTCGGGCAATTATCTTTCGTTGCCGCTGATGCAATGGGCGGGGTTTTGTTATGATACGCAACAGGCAAACTTAAATAATACAACACCCTATCCCAATATGATTCGCTGGCTGCGTGCATAACGCTGATAGCCGATCAGCGGGTTCATACCACAGCGAAATACTGCTATTGCGTCGCTGCGAGCAAGAAATTAGACATAAGCAGTCAGACAACTTCAAACTGTCCGACTGCTTTTTATTTTTGACTTTAAACACTGATCTCCGGGAACACAACGGCCGGATGATATTGCCTGATCTGCGCCATCAACACGGGTAAATTACCAGCCAGGTATTTAGTGCGTCCTTTCAATTTTACGGGAGCGAATCCTGCGATGTTATAGTTAATATGCTGCAACTGGGCTACCAATGAGGCATCGAACAGCACCACATTGCCTTTATGCAGCACCAGCAGTATCTTTTCCGGATCAGTTTGCAGGAATGAGGCTTCAAAGCCTTGCCCAGCTGTGCTTTCTGCAACCACAACGTCTGCAAAAAAACCGGCGGCGAGCTGTCCTTTTTGTGGCATACCCCAAACCGCAGCTGGTGTGGTGGTAAGCATTTCGTAGATTTCCCCGGAACTCGCCATTTGTGTTCCTCCGGCGATCTGCAGTTGTTGCCAGATATTCCAGTTACCGGAAAGGGTGGAATCCGTACCGAAAAGAATAGGCACCACCTGTTTGAGTTGTGCGATATCGGCAGTTTTCTGCAACAGAAAGAAATTGGAATCTGGACTCCAGACAAGCGCGGCAAAATGTTTCGCTTGTTTTTTTGTCATGGCAACGGCATGAATACCGATCACTTTTTTGCGCAGCAGATTCCAGCGGATCAGTTCACGGATCTCTTTTTCGGCATCGGCATTTGTTCCTTCTCCGATATGAATAACGATGGGCCAGTTGTCTGCACGTGGCTTATTCAATCTCAAACGCCATCTTTTTTCCAACCGCACGGAATGAATTGAATGGCAATCCTGGAAAACATCGATCAGCGCATCGCTTACGGCAAAGCGCTCGCCGTGTTGTACAACTGTAGTGATACCGTTGAGCAGATTCTTATACAAACTCCATTGTATTCGGAGATACTTCGGAATTGCCAATACCGCATCAATGGCGGGTTTGTTATGGCAGTGGATGTCTGCTCCCCAGGGAACATAATTATCGTACACCCGATTGCCCAACCGCGGAAAAGAATTAAAATCGAGATGATCGTGCGAATTGATCAGGCCGGGAAAAGCAATGGCATTTTCAAAACGGAGTGCGTCTTTGACTTCCTGCACTTCGGTCACAGCGCGGATCAGCGTTCCGGCTGTTTCAATATTACAGTTTTCGACGGTGCCTTTTATTTGCAGGTTTTGTAAAATCATGCCTGATGGTTCGCTGTTACAATTTAGGGAATATGAGGCCGGAAAGCAAGCCTGCCGCCTTCCATAGAATCAAATTAGAGTAGCTCTTGATAAGCTATCCGGGGAGAAGGGGCTATAACATTCTTGCTTTTTTCTTGCGCCAAAAACTGCGGTCGACTTTTATTTAAACGATACCTGATACAAATACAGATCGCTTTGCGTTTCGATTGCGCCTTCTACACTACGTTTCAGGTCAAGATTATATTTCCGGTAGAGTGAGTCGTCCTTTTTATGTAATGCTTCGGGCGAATAAGAAGAAAGCAACCAGACATGATTCACAGGCATCTCCTGAAACAAACGGCGAAAGCTCCTGGTAAACACATGGGGCGCGCCAGAAACGGCACTCATCTGCTTATCCCAAAGCAGAAAAAAGATACGTTTGTTCAGTTCCAGGCAGTAAAATGGTTTATCGGCATAAGCGGCCACATTGTTGAAGCACCAGTAACTGCTCACCACACTGTCGGCTGACGGTACGCTTTTTAAAATTTCATTGACCCGGTATGCGTTTGAAAAAGGTCGGGCCCAATCTCTCGGCAAAGCAATAAAACTCCCCGGAAGTTGCAGTATCAACAAACCGTTTAACGCCAGCAGTGCCTTCTTCGGAAAATCATAATGTGCACTATAAAGCCAGGCTGCCATTATAAAACTGATAAAAATAAATCCGGTATAGCGGGCTGTATTGAGCGGAAACAATAATGCTACGGCGAAGGTCAGCAACAAATTCAGCAAAAATAAAAACAGGCTGCGCTTGTCTTTGCGCAACACGGCTACGGCTGCTGCGGTGAGTACCACCGCACAAAAGACTGTAAGCGGCCAGGATAAATGATCGGTGAAATGGGTGTTCCAGAAATGCGTTTCACGAATGGCCGGTAGCGGCGCCAGGGCTTTTACCGGTGCAGCGGCAATATCGGCAAGCCGTTGAGCATTCCAGATGCGCAACCAAAAATCGATGTTCAGCTGACTATCTCCCGGTGGAAAAATAAAAAAAAGGGCGGGAAAAATCGAGATAAAACCGAAACAGCACGCAGCTATTCTCTTCCGGGCACGGAGTGGTTGCAATAAAAAATAAAAATGCAGCGAGACCGCCAGCAAGACGCCCAGTAAATGAGTATTTGCCAACAGGAAAAGCAACAGATAATAAACCACGCCGTCTTTTACCCGCTTACGTTGCAGCAACAGGCAAACGCAGCAGGCCAGCAATACGCCGACGGCATAGTTTCTGCTCAGCGCACCGTATTCGTAAAGAAAATAATAACCAAAGGGTAAAATCATTTTCGCAAAAACAGGCAATGGCGAACGGAACAGCAATAAATAAACAGTTGCGCTGATGAGCAAGATTTGCAGGCATTGCACATAAAAAAGATCATGGGTAAATTTCGACACCAACCAGATCATTGCGTACCATAGCGGCGGATGCCCTTCGTAACGGATATTGCGCAGCAATTCAAAAAAGGAACCGCTGCCTTTGGCGATATTCCAGCTATGCAATTCATCACCCCATAATTCATGATGCATTACCGTATAGACAAGCAGCACCAGGTAAAACAGATACAGACCTGCAATTACCCGGCGATGACCGGCTGTTTGAGAAATGGCCCTTACGGTAAGACTCATAAGCGTAATAATACGGTAAATTGTCAAATGGTTGAACGGTTAAATCGCCGGTTACCGCGAAATTACTTGCTGGCTAAGCCAAACTAAGATCGCAATTGATCGCTGCCATTCAGGACTGAGATTTCACTTTTGCCCAATCCCTCTTATATTTATAAGCTACTCATTTAAACCACCGATGAAATATAAACTGACACTCGCCTGCCTGCTTTCAGGTCATTTACTATGGGCGCAGACTTCCGAAAAACTGGTTCCGTATGTACGCCCTATTATCGGCACACAACGGATGGGACATACGTTTCCCGGCGCTACGGTGCCATTTGGCATGGTGCAATTGAGTCCGGAAACAGATACGGTTGGTTACGAACTGAACGGTAAGTACAATCCGGATGTTTACAAATATTGTGCAGGTTACCAGTACGACGATAAAACGATTGTCGGTTTCAGCCATACGCATTTTAGCGGCACCGGCCATTCTGATCTTGGCGATTTTCTGATCATGCCGACTGTTGGCCCCTTAAAACTTAATCCCGGCACTGCACAGCAAGCGCGCAGTGGTTATCGCTCTGCCTTTTCGCATGCCCATGAAATTGCCGAGGCTAATTACTATAGCGTAAAGCTTGACGATTATAATATCACAGCAGAACTGACAACCAGCGCCCGCGTTGGGTTTCATCAATATAGTTTTCCGAAAACGGACAGCGCTCACATTATTCTCGATATGGAATCGGGCATTTATAACTATCCCGGCAAAAACGTCTGGACTTATATCCATGTAGTGAACGATACATTGATCACCGGTTACCGGCAGACGAACGGATGGGCGCGCAACCGAACGCTTTATTTCGCTATGGCATTCTCCAAGCCATTTACCAGTCATGGTTTCCGAAACGATTCCAAAAAAGAAGTGTACCGAGGTTTCTGGGGTAAATTAAATCAGTCGCAAAATTTTCCGGAGATCAGCGGCACGCAAATCAAGGCCTGGTTTAATTTCAATACTTCGGACGGAGAAAAAATAAAGGTGAAAATGGCGCTGTCTCCGGTAAGCATGGAGGGCGCACGTAACAATATGCAGGCGGAGATACCGGGGTGGGATTTTGAAGCAATAAAAACGGAAGGACAACAGCAATGGGAAAAGCAATTGCACAAAATTGAAATCAGCACCAGGCGCCTGGATGAAAAACAAAATTTCTACACAGCGATGTATCACGCGATGATCAACCCAACGGTTTATACCGATGTGGACGATCGTTATAAAGGTCTGGATCAGCATATCCATACCGCAACAGGTTTTACCAATTATACTACATTTTCGCTGTGGGATACATACCGGGCGCTGCATCCGTTGTTTAACCTCATTGAGCGGAAACGCAATGCGGATATGGTACAGTCTATGCTGGCACATTATGAACAAAGCCCGGAACATATGTTGCCGGTCTGGTCTAATTCGGCCAATGAGAACTGGTGTATGTCGGGCTACCATGCAGTATCGGTGATTGCGGATGCGATCTTAAAAAATAACACCACAGGGTTTGATCCGCGAAAAGCATTGGAAGCATGTGTAACCACGGCCCGCCATCGTAACTATGAGGGCATTGGTGACTATATGGATAAAGGCTATGTACCGGAGGAAAAAAGCGGTGTGTCTGTCTCTAACACGCTGGAATATGCTTATGATGACTGGTGTATTGCGAAAGCAGCAGGAAAACTGGGCGATAGCGCTGTCTATAAGGAGTTTTTTAAACGCGCTACGAATTATGCAAACGTATATGATAAGGCTTCCGGTTTTATGCGCCCACGTTCGGAAAATGGTTCTTTCCGCAAAAATTTCGACCCGCTCAGCACCAATAACCAGGGCTTTATTGAAGGTAATGCCTGGAACTACACCTTATTTGTACCACATCAACCGGCCTCGCTGATAAGCCTTATGGGCGGCGAAGTACGCTTTACCCGCTATCTGGATTCTCTTTTTACGATGGAACTGCCCGATAAATATTTTGCGGAGACAGAAGATATTACCCGCGATGGCATTATTGGCAATTATGTGCATGGCAATGAACCTTCGCACCATGTGGCTTATTTATACAACTGGACCCACCAACCCTGGAAAACGCAGGAACGAGTGCGTATGATCCTGAAAAAAATGTACCACCCTGCACCTGATGGACTTGGTGGCAATGATGACTGCGGACAAATGAGTGCGTGGTATATTTTCAGCACGCTCGGGTTTTATCCGGTAGATCCTACCGACCCGGCTTACCAGATCGGCAGCCCGGCGATTGACGGAGCCACGCTGCACCTTGAAAATGGCAGGACATTTGAAATAATCGTAAAAAACCAAAGTGACAGGAATGTTTATATCGATCACATCCTACTGAATGGAAAGGCATTGCCAGGGTTTACGCTCTCGTATGATGATATTCAGAACGGGGGTAAAGTAGTGTTTTACATGGCAGGCAAGCCCAGGAAATAAAAATCCCGCCAGGAATGGCCGGATTCTAATTCATCCTTTGTAAAGAATTTACCAACAAATAACCTCTGAGTGATTGGTGGTTTATTTAAGATAAGCCAAAGGGCTGAAACCGAATGAACTATTTAGTGAAACTACCGATTCCGGATGCGAAACACGGGTTTCATACAGGGAAATGAAAACCAGATGTTTTAAATAACACAATTAAGTAATGAGTCAATAAAACAAGCAGCGTTCCCTGTATCAAAACACGGTTTCGCAGGTTCAATGGCGTATTTCGTTAAATACCCAAAAGCATCACTGTAAGTCTTGTTATCATTGCACTATCCCTTTCCACCTTCAATACGGCTAAGACATTGAAGGCAGTAATACCTTAATTCCCTTTCAACGGTAAACGAAAAATATACCAAGCCGATGCCGGATCACGCTCTTGTAGTTGCGATCCGGCATTTTGTTGTACGGCTATCCCGCCGAGGTGACACACAGGGATTCGATCCGGGTGCCTGAACAGCGAAATCAATCATAAGCTCGTAGTAAAAACCAGGCTGGCCTTTAGAGATTTAAAGACAATTTTTTTAAGTTAGCGCTATTAAAGAGGAGCCGCTGAAAGGTTCTGTACTATGAAAACGAGACGTACCGAAACACATCGCTATCGACGAGTGGTTAGCTTGTTGTTGCTTTTATTATGCTCGTTCATAGTAAAGTCGCAGGACTATAACCAGTTTAATGTAGATATACACCACGGCCTTCCTTCCAATACGGTCTACGATTTCACGATCGACAAGCTGAACTATATGTGGTTTTGCACCGATCGCGGGTTGGTGCGTTATAACGGCTACGACTGCAAGATCTACACCCTTACCGATGGTTTACCAGGCAATGATATCTGGGGCCTGCAGCAAGATGGTAAAGGCCGGCTCTGGGTACTTACGATTTCCAATAAGATCGGTTATATCCTCAATTCCCATTATCACGAGGTGTACACGAAAAACATTCATACGGCGTTGTACCCAAACAACTTTATTGTGTCCAATTCGGATATCAAGTTCTTTTACCTCGGTCAGAAAAATTTCGCAACCAATAGCCTGTACGTCGAAAAAAACGATACACTTTTTGAAACGGATATCCGCATGCGCCGGCCTGTATTTATAGACAGCAATACGGTATTGGATGCAGACGGGAGGTACCTGAAACGCTACCGGATAACGGAAGACTACAAATTGATCTTACTCGATTCACTGATCAATCTTTTTCACCAGGATACTTTTGTGACGAAGGCCACTTTTGCAATTGGCAATTACCTGTACCGGTATAAGCTGTACGGCACTGATCTGGACGCAGAAGATTTACGCACCGGAGCTCTTAAACCTTTGCGTTACCTGCGGAACGAAAAAATTCATCTGATCTGCCAGATCAAGAATAATATGTACACCAATATTGCCAACCAGGTGTATGCAATCGATTCCTGCGCGCACCTGTTTCCGGCAAACAACATCAATAATTTTATAAAAAACGGCAACATACCGGTCAACCTGATATCGTACATGAACGAAGACCGTCTCTGGGGTACTTGTCTGAGTACCCGTACCAATGGTTTTTACTTCGGGTATGCCACGCCACATCTGATGCGGAAGTACCCGGATGTAGCGCTGGCCGATTATGAATACATTGGAAACGGCCATGACGGCGCCTCTTATTGGTGGAACTACACTAAGCAAACGATACAACGGGTAGATACGGCAGGCAATACGCGTTTTAGCCGCTATGAAAATATAGCATCGCTTGTATCCATTACCCCTTATGATTCGTCGCGGTCGCTGTTACTGGAAAAAGGCGCCCTGTATTGGTTTTACAATATGCAACGGCCGCTGCGGCGGATTGGGTACACTGAGATTTATAGCGAGCTGCAACACCGCAAGCTGGAGATACCGATGCCTTACACACGTGCTATCTGCTATCTTGGAAAGGATCATTTTTATATGTCCGGCGCGGGTGTTTACGATGCCAGGTTCCGCAGCAAAGACAGCGCCTCGTTACGACTCGTTAATGAAGACCGCTTTTATAATCTAGCGTATGACTCCCTGCGCCGGGCTATCTGGTTCTACAACAACTATAAAGTCCACTTGCATTTTATCGACGAAAAGCGAAAAAATATCTCGATTTCCGAAAAAACATTCCACCGCTTTGGCATCTACAATGTAGAAAAACTGATCGCGGACGGTCAGACAGGTAATATATTTCTGAAAGACAACAGCCATTTATACTATATCGATATCGGCAATGGAACTGTTACCTCATTGTTCAATAACTACAACCTGCAAAACTCTTTTCTGGCACTCCACAATCGCACCCTGATCATTGCTGGTAAATTCGGGGTATTGTTCAGTAAGATAACCGGGATAGGGAAATTTGCCGCACCGGTGCTCTACCCTAATTTCAAAAGTAGCCTGTACCAGAACGTGGAAGGATTCGGTGTGAGTTCGGGAAAAGTTGTATTGAAGACCGACAACGGCACTTATATGCAGCCGATACCTGGCGACGCAGAGCTCCTTTACAGCCCACATGAATCCGCGCATTACAAAATGATCGTCTCTTACCGCGATACGCTTTACGATCTGCAGCATCATAATAAGATCGCGATTCTTCCGGGTATCAATAAAATAGGGTTTGATATCATCAATCCGCATGGCAACGGTGCAGTAAGTTATCGCTATATCATCAATGGCACCGATTCTTCCTGGCAGGATCTGAACGGAACGGACCTGGTATTGCCGGAACTGCAGGCCGAAAAAACCTATACACTCTCTATACAGGCCCAGGATGATGTCTGGCGCAGCAACCCGATTACCGTCACGCTCTATATTGTTCCGCTCTGGTGGCAGACATTGCGTTGGAAGATCATCTTCTGGGTTTGCGGAACGGCGGCAGCTCTTGCGTTGCTGTTCGTGACCATCTTGCTGACCCGTTACCAAACGATTAAGGCAGGCAGAAAAAAACAACACTTACTGCTGCTGGAACTGCGCTCGATCTATGCACAGATCAACCCGCATTTTATTTTCAATACGCTGAATACGGCACTTTATTTCATCAAGAAAAACAAGATACAGGAAGCATCTGCACACGTCAGCAAGTTCTCAATGCTCCTGCGTTCTTACCTGGAATCGTCGCGGCACCGCTACATTTCTTTGCGGGAAGAGATTACCAATATCCGCAACTATATTGAATTACAGCAAACCCGTTTCGAGCCGGCTTTTACTTACGAGATCATTGTAAATGAAGAAGCTGAACTGGCAGGTTTGTACATTCCGACCCTGCTATTGCAGCCAATCATCGAGAACGCAATCAATCATGGATTAGTGCCAAAGGGGCATGATGGACACCTGATTGTTTCTTTTCATTATGAAACGGCCGAGCAAACAATCGTCTGCGTGATCGATGATAATGGTATCGGCCGGGAAAGATCAAAACAACTGTATCGCGATGAACAGGTGAATAAAGAATCTTACGGCAGTAAAATAATCGAAGAACTGATCGATATATTTAACCGTTACGAACCTATTAAACTGTCTATTGAATATTATGACAAACAACCGCCGGAAACCGGCACCCGTGTTACCATTAAAATAAAGAATGCTTATGACGAACAACAATTACAACTGCATCATCATCGATGATGAACCCAAAGCGATTGAATTGTTGGTGGACAGCCTTAGTGTTGTCAGGAACGATTTGACCGTCACCAACACGTATACATCCTGGGCGGAAGCCCTGGCAGCGCTTCGCACGCTTTCATGCGATATTCTGTTTCTTGATATTTCGATACAGGGCAGAAATGGTATGGACTTGCTCTCGTCTGCACCAGACTTGCAATGCGAGATTATTTTTGTCACCGCCTATTCTGATTATGCGGTAAATGCCTTTAAATTTTCGGCAACCGGCTATATCTTAAAACCGATCAATGATGTGGAACTGGCGAACACGGTAGACCGCGCCATCAAACGGATAGAGGAAAAACGCAGGGCGCAGAAAAACAATTCGCAGCTGGATCGTCGCATCGGTATCCCGGGTAACAAATCGATCAGTTATGTGTCTGCCGATGATATTATCTACCTCGAGGCGCAAAATACTTATACCAAGGTGGTGACCAGGGACCAGGAGATCATCAGTGCATACAACATCGGCAAGTTTAAAGAATTGCTGCCTTCCGATATTTTTTACCAGGCGCACCGTTCTTATATCATCAATCTCAACCGCGTGATCCGGTATGAGCATGCCGGAACAGCCGTGATGGACAATCAGCACAAAATTCCGGTTTCTGCGGCTGCACGCACCAACCTGCTTTCGATGTTTGCACACATCAAACCACCAGAAGGCAAGAAATGATCGGGCAAATGTGATCGCTTATCAACGACAGGAAATAAATCGGCAGCACAAGTTCCCTCTTGGCATTATTTTATAGACTGCACCTGTAAAACTATCTGTATGAAAAACCTCTTGGCTGTCTTCACTGCAATTATGTTATTACTTTCCTGGTCTTGCAATTCCGATACCCGGAACGGTAAGGAAACACCTATCGACTCTACTAACGCGAATGGCACTGCACCTGCTACCTATGTGCCCAACAATCCGGCCAGCGATAAAGATTCTGTGCGGGAAAATGCCACCGACACCGGCACGCATGTGAATATGGGACCGGATAGTGTGCAGCGGTAGTGTTGACTGTTCCCCTTCCGCTTTGCTCGGGATGACATGTGAAAAAGCGAAGAGACAACATCGGGGAGCAATCAAACTGCAGCCTTCACAAAATCAGCTGCCGGGTTTCTGACTCTTATCGAAAAACGAGAAGATCTTCAACACTGCCGGTACACCTGCGCCAATCACCGTCACATAAGTGATAAGCGTGGCGTACACCTCCTGTTGCGACACCAGCAGGAACGACAAAATAGCGACTGTAACCAGCATCAGCGGCGTACGCAGGCTGGCCCAACTGCCATTGTCCCGGATCTGTGCTTTGATCTTCATGGCTTCGGAAGTACCGATCGCAGTCAGTATAAAATTGCGGAATCCTTTATTGAACAGTCGCAGCGAACCGTCTATCCGCACAACGATGCCTTTGCTTACCAACAAACTCAGGTTATAGTCATCAAATGAATTCACCAGGCCGTCTTCCGCGAGATCGTACAGCAGGAATTTTTCTTCTTTCGTCAGCGATTGCCAGATGTACATATAGAAATAGTGTGCCGTCACCTGCAGCTTGAACGCCAGTGAATCTGCATCATAACCACGCTTGCCATCTTTCCATGTAGGGAAGGAGTCTGCCGTTCTGATAGCAATCTCCTGCATCTCGTGCAAAAAATGGGTGTACTGGGTTTCCCGCTCCATCAGTTCATACCCTTCTTTTTCCTGCGTAGTCTCGTACACACGCAGCGGTACGATCAGGATGCGATAATGCCCCAGCAATACATGCCACCGCTGCAGATCATGTCCGGGCTTACCCGCAGCGTCATCAGATGTTTCGGCGTTCATCGAATCCAGGAAGCTGACCGGGTGCACGGTAGATACAATGATAATCCTGGCTTTGTACTGATACATCAGTGCTTCAAGCAGGTTGAGCTTGATATTATTGGTCTGCGCCGATTGAATATTGTATTCAAAATGATTGATGATAACGAGCTTGTTTTTTGCATCCAGGATTGCTGCCACATGGGCTTTCCAATCTGCCCATTCGCGCGATGTACCGTCACCTTCCGGTGTATCCGGTATCAGCAACATATCTGCTATAAATACATTGCTTTCTTCGGGCTTGCCCTCTATTAATTTAATTACGGTATTGTCTTTCCAGCGCATCTTGCCCAGCTTTACCACTTCCAGCACTTTCTTCAGTTTGCCGGCTCCTGGCGCGCCAATGATAAATAAAAGATTGTTGAGGGTATTATCTTCCAGCATGCGCTCATCAATGCTTTTCCATGCGGAAGTGTCGGGCAGGTTCAAGGCAAATAATTTACGGATCACGCGATGAATGATATAAAAAAACACAACCATCGCTGTAGCCAACAATATCCAAAAAAGGCAACCGAGTTTTTCAAACAACGGTATCTGGTAGGTTTGATCGAGCGAACTAAGTTTGATGTAAACACCGGGCGTACGTGTTTTGATATAAGAGACGGTATTCCGCTTGCCATTACAAACCGCCAGCAGGTTATTGAACAAAATAGAGCGGTCATCGGAAGCCGGCTGATTAAATGCATCTTCATTGACCGCCAGCGGACTTTTATACAAACGGAACAAGCTCAGAATGGCGATAGCCGCGTTGTCTTCGTTCCCATAACACTTCGATAATTGTTTCACTTCTGCATCCGAAAGTGTAGTGAGCCTGCATGTATCAACCCAGGTAACATCGGTATAGATACCGGTGAATTTCCTGAGTGTATCATCGGTAAAAACAGCCTGCTCCGGATAAGTGAACTTCTCCATCAGTTTCGTTGCAAAATCATAATGCTTATACCGTATGGAAAGATTTTGTTCATAGTTGTAGCCAAAAATATAAAAGAATGCTACCGGTATGCCGCTTGAAAGTATAAGCCTTGTCAGCAACATCATGGAAAAACTGCGCGTAAAGCCATTGGTTGCAACTTTTCCTTTTGCTGAATATTTTGCCTGCCAGGCGCCTTCCCAGGCATAGAAAATAAAAAATCCGACAATAGAGATTGCTTCAAAAAGAACAAAGCAGGCCCCCGGCCAGTTGTTTCGCGACACACCGGCCATGATGTTGATGAGTACAATAAACAAACCGAGCGATATAACCGTCATCCGTTTGTATTTGTAATTATTGTATCTCTTTTCAACATGATACCGTTTTGCATAAAGCGCTGTCAGAAAAAGGGTACTGAATGTTACCGCAAACAACAGGATATAAACGTATTCCATGAAGCTGGTGCGAAGAAAAAAGCAGCAGAGCAGCAAAATCATGAAGAGATGGAAAAGAGCGCCTACCCAGTATTGTACATGGAATGAGATTTTAGGTCCAACCCAACTCGTATCGAAAAATTGCTTTTTGAAAAATGATCTTTTGGCGGCTACAAAAAAAACAACCAATAGCTGTAATGTAAAGAACAAGAAAAAACAAACGAACATACCGAATGTAAAGCTGTACACTTCTATATCTCTGGTATCCTTAAAATTCTTATTAGCCATGATAACCAGGTACAGCGGATAAGTGCCCAATTGTTGCACCCGCACAATATATTGCCGGCCCAGGTATTTGGTTAAAAATTCATCATTGGTTTTTGCCTGCAGATTGCTGAATAAACGGTTGCCCTCCGAAAATTCAGTCACCAGGTTTTCATTCAGATTATGGGTTTTATCGGAGTGATATAAAACTTTTCCCGAAGGGTCTGTAACGGCAAACAGGTAGCCCGCGGGCAAAATTACACTGTCGAGGCTGCGCACGGTAAAGGAGGTAGCTGCAATTACCTTCGCGGAATCAGCTGCCATAGCCGATAGTACAGAGAGTACGCTGGTAAATGTACCACTCGTCCAGGAAGTAACCTGATCGAGGTAAAACATGGAATCAATATGTCCGTTGAGATGAAACCCTCTGCCATCTGCAATTTGGCTATAATACGCCCGTTTCCGAAAATCGCCGTGTGGTGCATTCCGCTCTTCCGCAGTCCAGTTATAAATTTCAGCGCCGGCGGCATTCAACCAGAAGACTTGTGCCGGGCGGATGATGCGAACCAATGTATCCAATCTTCCGAAAGGGAAATCTTTGTCGAGCATGCTCTCTTTGTTCAGCTTGCCGGCAGTCATACCCGGCTTACCGAGATTGACGATATCTCCCTTCTTTTGCTGCATTGCCATAAGGCTGTCCATTCGCCGCAACTGATTATAAGTGTACGCCACTTCCCTGTCAAATGCTTTTTCGATCCGGTTGGCCAATATGCTTTTCGAGTTGACAATGCTAACGGGACGTGTGGGCACATTGTATTTAAAGAACGCCAGAAATATGAGCGACATCAGCAATATAGACACAATAATCGTCCACACACCGTCCAGTATCGTTACTCGATCCGGGCTACCCATATTAAACAACTTGATCCAGGGAAACGAAATGGTAATGCCTAAAGCAACCGTCAGTAAAAACAAAACCACGTTGAAAGGAAGCTGACTGCGCTCTTGCTGGTAACGGCTGTTGGCCATCAATCCACCGATCACCCATTGATTATTAGCATCGAAATAAACAGGCTGCAAAAAGAGTTTGTACGATACCCCGCCAATCGTTACATTTTTCACACCAGAACCGCCAATACCATTTTTCAGGTTAAGAACAGAGTCTTTCTCAAACTTGGCGAGGCCAGCGGGAAATGTTTCGTACACCACGCGTTTGTTACCAAAAACCACATACTCGTCAAAAACATTTTCAGGCAGCAACATTTTTATAAACGCATCAAACCGGAACCGCATACTGATCACTTTATGCTTCGTCTTTACGGCGCTGTCTTCCCTTATAAAGAACAAACTGAACTGTTGATTGTCCTCATCCATTTTAATCGCGTAAACACTATCGGTTCGTTGTTGCCCGGGACTGGCGGAATCGTTCATTTGCTGCTGATCGTGCAGCGCCAGCTTAAAATTATTATCGGGATAATTGGCTATATATTTTTCCAGTTCATCGCGGTTTACTTCGTTGCTGTTATAGTAAGCTGACAGTAGATTGTTGATGAGCGCCACACTATTGTCGATCTTCTCATGAATATTTTTATCGACATTTTGCAATACGCGAAAATTCTGTTTTTGAATCCGGCTTTCATTATTGGGTAGATAAAAGAAAAAATAGCCCATGCCAACAGCAAGCACTACCAACAATGTAGTAAAGGCGACCGCTTGCCTGCGATTTATGGATAAGAATTTCATGGAGAAAAGACCCGCTGTTTATTAAATATATATAATATTTAATAAATAATAGAATGCTTATTCAGTTGACAGTATCTGTATTACCCTTTTTCTCTAAAAAAACCGGCAGGGTCAAAAACAAATAGGGACGCTGCAAGCAACGTCCCTGGGAAATTTATGCGCCCAATTGCTAATCAGCAACCGGCATCAGAAAATAAACATTAATCTTTTTGCTGTAAAGCTTCCCGGATTCTACCTTCCACCTCTTCAGCCACTTCCGGATTATCGAACAGGAATTGTTTTACCGCATCACGACCCTGGCCGATTTTGCCATCACCATAGCTAAACCATGAACCGCTTTTCTGAAGGATACCCAGTTCCACACCCATATCAATAATTTCACCTACTTTGCTGATCCCTTCACCGAAGATAATATCAAATTCAACCTGGCGGAAAGGCGGTGCCACTTTGTTTTTCACCACTTTCACGCGAGTACGGTTACCGCTCGCCACATCACCATCTTTAATCTGGCTGATACGACGGATATCAAGACGTACTGAAGCGTAGAATTTGAGTGCGTTACCACCGGTAGTCGTTTCAGGGTTACCAAACATCACCCCGATCTTCTCACGAAGCTGGTTGATGAAGATACAGCAACAACCTGTACGTGCGATAGTCGCAGTGAGTTTACGCAGAGCCTGGCTCATCAAACGAGCCTGCAGCCCCATTTTGCTATCACCCATTTCACCTTCCAGTTCACCTTTCGGTACCAGAGCGGCTACAGAGTCAATTACCACTACGTCTACAGCGCCGGAAGAGATCAGACGATCTGCAATTTCCAATGCTTGTTCACCATAGTCAGGTTGGGAAATAATCAGGTTGTCTACATCTACGCCTAATTTGCGCGCATAGCCAGAGTCAAAAGCATGTTCCGCATCGATGATTGCACAAATGCCGCCTTTTTTCTGCGCTTCGGCAATAGTATGAATAGCGATGGTTGTTTTACCAGAAGATTCAGGACCGTAGATTTCAATGATACGGCCGCGCGGGAAACCGCCCACGCCCAATGCGACGTCCAGCCCAAGCGAACCGGTGCTGATCACATCCATTGTGTCTTGCTGCTTATCGCCCAGCATCATTACCGATCCTTTACCGTAGTCCTTTTCTATTTTGTCGAGCGCGAGCTTTAATACTTTCAGTTTGTCTTCTACTGCTGCCATGATTAATACTTATTATAAAATATCTAAGAAAAATTTTACCAAATATACTGGAAAAAACAGCTTAGCGGTGTTGACGAAAAATTCTTTTTCCACGTCTGTGCATTTCGGCTGAAAGCATTGACGGATAAGGTTTTGCTGTAATTTTCATGCAAGATAAACCCGATACTTGCACTGTATCTGCACGCATTCTTTTTGCTTAGTGTTCTTTAGCTATATCAACCAGTGTCGCCTTGTGATTGGCAACTTTTATCAGCTTCCTGAAATTATATTTATCTGCTCCCAGATAGCAATACACTTTAGCTCCGGAAGGCAATACAGCTGGCGAAAACGAAGGACATTTCAGCAGGCAGTTATATAACTTCTGCTCTATTTTCTTTTTTAACGCGGCCGGAATTTCAACGTCTGCAGCGGTTTGAGATGAACTTACCGAAACTTTCAGCTGCATCGGTTCCATCTCGGATTCGTTCGACTCGGCTTGTACCTCATCACTCAGTTTGTATAACGGCGTGTAATCAAAATAAACAAGTTTTCCGCTCTTATCGATGACAAGATTAGTCGTATGAATACTATAAAGCCCATCAGGCAACGACGAGAAATCGGAAGCCATCTGCTTTAAAATATAGGCACTCATATCCTGATAGCCTTTCATGACGGGTCTTGACACTGATTCAAAAGAAGCAGAACTGTATACTCGTTCTCCGTTTATGAATGCAGGCTTGGCATTCGCGTACATTTTGTTTCCGCCGATCAGAATCGGTTCCTTATCGGAAAATGTGACTTTATTCCCATTAAAGTTTAAAATAGAAAAGGCAGGATTCCTTCCATAAGAGACTTGCGCCGTGCAATGGCTAAAAAAGAAAAGAAGAAAAATTCCGGAGAAAATGTTTTTCATAGCGTTAATTATAAACAAAACACGTTAGGAGAAGATGCCTATCCCCTAACGTTAATAAAATAAAATAAATTAGCTTAAATTACTCTCCTGCCTGATCAACAGATTGATTATAGACGTCTACAATAAAATCCCCCCATTGATCCAAATTGAGAGAAGACACATCCGTATTTTTTGCATCAATAACATAATCGGACATTAATTCAAGAAGATTGTCCACATGATGGAGCGGATCCCCATCTCCAGTGTTTGTAGGATACCAACTTACCCAGCCGGTATCCCAACCGATATATCCGTGACCAGTAAATGGATCAACCCATCCACTAAATCTGAAAGTTCTACCATCCGGTCCCGTGCACATGCCAGATACATAATACTTTTGAGCTTGAGCAAAGTTGGGAACAGAGGCCATCGCAACGGCAGCAATGGTGCCGTATTTTAAAAATTTGTTCATAAAAATCATAAGTAATAAACAATATTTGATCCTATAATGAATTACAAATACTTATATCAATTTTTATGCCAAATTTTGCTTATTCATGATTTCTACCAGCGACAATTACATCCAGCATCTCCAGAAACTGCAATAAATTACTTTTCCAAAGTCGTTCATTACTGAAAAAATAAAGCGGCTGCTCGCTGTGCCCTTCTACATAACAAGCATAACTTTCTTCTAACGACAAAGTCCTGAGTTCATCCGTTCCATCAAAAATAATTTCCAATGATACGCCGGGATACTGCGGATTGCTGATCTGCCAGATCGCGGAAATATAAAAATCGGCATCGCCCGGCAATGCATCTATCGTCCATTTACGAGCCAGTAGCTCCTCCGCCAATTCTTCCAGGTGCTTTAACGCCATAACTGTCTACAGGTATTGCGCCAGCCATTTCCGGGCATCTGCTTCGTTGGCAAATGTTTTCATCGGGATACTGGGCGGATTCAGCCTGAAAAGAAAATTCATAATCACGCTGCCTAAGCCGGATTTTGAGATCATGGCCATGGCTGTATAAACGCGGGGCAATCCTTCGGCAACCAATTCACGGGTTTCTTTATCGGGCACAGGAGATTTGCAGATATAAACCATCAATGGCACTTTCTTTCCGCCCGAAAACTGGCGGATGGCTGTAAAGTTGGCATTGCAGTTTTCCACCGTACGTTTCGGAGGTTTGGAAATCGAGATCAAAATGCCAGATTCATCAAACCAATAAGTACCTAAGTCGGTTTCAGTAGTGACCGCATTGGCGGGAGGTTGTAGCATATTCGGACCGGAATGTCTGCAAGTTTAAGAAAAACAACAAAAGCCTCCACAATTGTAGAGGCTTTTGAAATATCAGGAAGCAAATCCTTACACTTTGAAGTGTGAGAATGCTTTGTTGGCTTCAGCCATACGGTGAGTATCTTCTTTCTTTTTGAAAGCACCACCTTCACCCTTTGCTGCTGCTACGATTTCGTTAGCCAGCTTGTCAGCGATTGTTTTACCGTTGCGCTCGCGGCTGTAACGGATCAACCATTTCATGCTGAGGGAGATTTTACGATCCGGACGAACTTCAGTCGGGATCTGGAATGTTGCACCACCGATACGACGGCTGCGAACTTCAACCGCAGGCGTTACGTTAGAAAGCGCGCGTTTCCACACTTCATAACCTTCCTCGCTGGTCATTTGGCTCACTTTATCGAGTGCATCGTAAAATGCGCTCAGAACCACTGTTTTATTACCACCCCACATCAGGCAGTTCACAAAACGGGTAACATTTTTATCGTTAAATTTCGGATCTGGTGCTAATGGAAGTTTCTTAGCTTGTGCCTTTCTCATTGTAAATGATTGGCTTTAATTACTTAATTAAAAATTATTTTTTCTTAGCTTTTTCTTTCTTAGTACCGTATTTAGAGCGGCTCTGTTTGCGGTCTTTTACGCCCGCAGTATCCAGTGCACCGCGCACAATGTGGTAACGTACACCCGGAAGATCCTTAACACGACCACCGCGGATCAGCACGATGCTGTGCTCTTGCAGGTTGTGACCTTCACCCGGAATATAAGCGATAACTTCTACCTTGTTTGTGAGACGCACTTTGGCTACCTTACGAAGGGCAGAGTTTGGTTTCTTTGGTGTAGTTGTGTACACACGGGTACATACACCACGACGTTGCGGACAAGCATCCAAAGCACGAGACTTTGACTTGGCGCGGACTTGCTGACGACCTTTACGAACTAATTGTTGTATTGTAGGCATTGCTTACCGTTAATGTAAATTAAAATTTGGACTGCAAAAGTACACCGCTTTTTCAATTCACCAAAATTTTCACGCTGTTTTTTCAAAAAAAGTACGTCATAACTCAAAGAAAATGAAACCCGTGCAATAAAGTTAAACTTTTTCATCAACTGTATTCAATTGAGGGCTCTCCCCTATCCTATTGAATTATAAACTTTTACTCAATGGCCAAAATCATCGATTTTATGATTTTCCAATCGCGTTTTTTTCGACTAATGAGTAGGATTTTTTATCAGTATTATTTTGGAGCGGGTTGTTCGGACGTCCAAATTAGTCAATCAAATACCCGGAAACCGGATCTAATTAGTTCCCTCTTCCCTTACGTCGGCCACGCTTTTGTGGTATTTTGCCTTCATAAAACTATCTACCACGGCATTATAAGCCATGAGCTCATCATCGACCACACATCCGTTTGAAATAACCGTGATATGGTATCTGGACTGCATGGCCGAAATAAATTGTGGTGTTGGAGCCGCTATTCCGAAAGAATAATATTTTACCTGGTTGTTTTTGATATCCTTACGTGCGCCGGCAGCCGTTGGCACTTCCGCAACGTTCTCTGTTTTCTGCGCAGTAGTTTTACGAGCAGATTTTTTTGTTTTGCAGGAAGCAGCAACCGCAAACAGGCTTAACGCTAGTATAAAAATACTTATGTAGGATTTCATATTCGATTATTGATTCATCAAGACAGGATGTAAATATTATTTCAATTTCATAAAATTAAAGCTGGATGAGGTGGAGTACCGCTTCATCACCAAACGCTGCCTTTACCCTTTCTGGGTGCGTGTCGGTCAACAAAACCTGTCCGAAACCGTTCCCGCGGATAATCCGAAGTAAGGCCTCAATCCTGTTTTGATCCAACTTTTCAAAAATATCATCGAGCAGAAGTATCGGCAAATATCCCAACACGGTGCTTAAATACGCATACTGTGCCAGCTTCAGGGCAAAAAGATAACTTTTTTTCTGGCCCTGTGAACCAAACTGACGGATCAGCGCATTTTCCAGCACATAAGCCCAGTCATCTTTATGGATGCCACGCGTAGTACGCTGCAGGCGAAGATCGTTCTGCAGACTTTCTTTCAGCCATTGCAGCATCGGTTTCTGTAAAAGATCAGATTCATAGATCATTTTGATCTCCTCCCTGCCGCCGCAAAGTTGGTGGTAATAAGCATCCAGCAAAGGCAGGAATTCTTTGAGAAACAATTTTCTTTTCTGGTGAATATAATCACCGTGCACTGCTAGTTGCTCATTGTAAAAATCCAAAGCAATACTGTCCGTCGAGGGATTCAGGAACTGTTGTTTGAGCCAGGCATTCCGTTGTTGTAAAACCCGTTGATATTGCATCAGGCTCTCCAGGTACACTTTATCAGTCTGACCAAGAATGCTGTCTACCCATTTCCGGCGCTCCTCTCCCCCGTTGTTGATCAGTTCCAAATCATCCGGTGCAATCATTACGGCAGCATATTTCCCTATAAAATCCGCTACCCGGTCATATTCGACCCCGTCACATACCAGTTCTTTTTTACCTTGTTTCCATTTGCAACGCACCGTTTCGGCCTTTCCTTCTTTTTCAAACACGCCTTCTATCCGGAAACCGTCCAGCCCGGTTTGTACCACATTTTGCTGATAAGCCGTGAAATAGCTTTTGGTATAGCATAAATAATACACAGCATCGAGCAGATTGGTTTTTCCACTGCCATTTGGCCCTGTAATACAGGTCACTGGCTGCGAAAACTCAAAATTTCCCGTGCTATAATTACGGTACTGGATTACAGATATTTTACGAATGGTTGTCAAGCAGATACTGGGGGAACAAAACTTTTTATAAATTCGCTGCAAATTTAGAAAAACCGTGCAGACTCCATTCGGAAAAGAAACATATCTATACTGGTACGAACTGATGCTTTTATTGCGTCGCTTTGAAGAAAAAGCAGGACAGCTTTACGGCATGCAGAAAATCCGTGGCTTTTGTCACCTTTATATCGGCCAGGAAGCCGTGGCAGCAGGTCTTATGACTGCCATCAGCGACAACGACAATATCATCACTGCTTACCGCGATCACGGCCTGGCTATTGCAAAAGGCATTCCTGCAAAGGAATGTATGGCCGAACTGTATGGTAAAGCAACGGGTTGTACTAAGGGAAAAGGCGGCAGTATGCACTTTTTCTCTAAGGAAAAACGCTTCTTCGGCGGGCACGGTATCGTAGGCGGCCAGATTGGTCTGGGTGCCGGTATCGCGCTGGCAGAACAATACCAGGGTACAGACAACGTAACGTATTGCTTCTTCGGCGATGGCGCTGCCCGCCAGGGTATGCTGCACGAAACGTTCAACATGGCCGTATTGTGGCAGTTGCCGGTTGTTTTCATCTGCGAAAACAATCACTATGCAATGGGTACATCGGTAGAGCGCACCTCAAAAGTACTGGACATCTACCGCCTTGCTGATGCGTATGATATGCCGGGCGATTCGGTTGACGGCATGAGCTGTGAAGAAGTACACAAGGCGATCGAGCGCGCTACACGCCGTGCGCGTGAAAAAGGCGGACCAACTTTCCTCGAAATCAAAACCTACCGCTACAAAGGCCACTCGATGAGTGATCCTGCGAAATACCGCACCAAAGAAGAGGTAGAAGAATATAAAGAAAAGGATCCGATCAACCAGGTACTGAAAACGATCACTGACAATCAATGGGCTACCGAAGCCGAAATTGAGGCGATCAACGAAAAAGTACGCCAGGAAGTAGAAGAAAGCGTAAAATTCGCAGAAGAAAGTCCATGGCCGGATGTGAGCGAAGTTTATAAAGACATCTACGTAGATCAAAATTATCCTTATATTGTCGACTAATTTTTTTGTGGCGCGTAGTTGATCTGCGTTTTAAAACCGGTTAACTGCAAAACATAAATCCAAAATCATAAATAAGTAAAATGGCGAACACTGCTCGTACAAAACCAGGTGCAGAACCAGCAATCGTAGATGAAGGAAGCAATGCATTAGATAACCTTCAGCTCAAATACGAAATGAACAAAAAACGCATCAACACAGCGATTGCAGTTGTGGTGATAGCGGTAGTAGGTTTCTTTGCTTACAATAAGCTGTATAAAGAACCACAGGAAGAAAAAGCAGCCAATGCGATGTCTTTTGCACAGCGCTACTTTGAAGCTGATTCTGTTGGCAAGGCGCTGAATGGAGACGGTCAACATGCCGGCTTCCTGAAAGTAACCAAAAAATACAGCGGTACTAAATCAGGCAACCTGGCGCATTATTACGCCGGTGTGTGCTATCTGAAAATAGGCGATGCTAAAAACGCCATCAAGGAACTGGAAGATTTCAACGGCAAAAACACCATCGTAGCCTATATGGCATGGGGTGCGCTGGGTGATGCTTATATGGAAACCGGCAATACAAAAAAAGGTATCGATGCTTACCAGAAAGCAACCGGCGATAAAGAAGATTTTGCAGTAACACCACTTTACCTGCAACGCCTTGGCATTGCCTATGAAATGAACAATCAGCCGGAAGAAGCTAAAAAAGCTTACATCCGTGTTCGTGATGAATTTCCGCAAAGCATGCAAGCACGCGATATGGACAAAAGCCTTGCCCGTCTTGGTGTGCTGAACTAATATTATTTGCATACAAGAGACGCCTCCACATTGTGGGGGCGTTTTTTTTATGGAGCCTCCTCTGTAAGTTCTTCAAAGAAGAAGAATGCTTAACGCGAGCGTGCCCTTATCCCCGAGATATCTCCTTTCTTCTACATGATATTGTAATCATCACCATTTCATATCAGACATCATTATACAGAACATCGTCTATTGGGCATGACATTGTATTGAATAAACGTTTCTCACTTCATCGATTGTTGAATGATCTAATTGCAAGAATCAACTTTTTGCTTTCGAATTTTGACTTTTGACTTCCCAAACGGTACTTTTGACGTCTGTTATGGCACAATCACAACACAGCACTTCCCTGCTGGATATTTCAGCATTAAAAACACTCGGCAATGCGCGCGTGGCCGTTGTTTATACCGAATGGAACGATAAAATTGTAGCGGAACAAAGGAACGGCTGTAAAAGAATTACAGACGAGACCGGCGCGAACATCGTTGCCGAAATCGCCGTTCCCGGCAGTTTCGAAATTCCGTTTGCCTGCAAACAACTGTGGGAACATTATGCCGGAAAAGAAAACGCTCCTGAAGCGATTATTGCTTTCGGCGCTGTGATCCGCGGCGGTACGCCCCATTTTGAATATGTTTGTAAAGCAGTGACCGAGGGCATTACACAGCTCAACCTTAGTCTGCCCGTTCCTGTTATCTTTGGCGTACTCACATTAGATACCGAAGAGCAAGCCTGGGAAAGACTCGGTGGTCCGCACGGACATAAAGGAGCAGAAGCTGCGATCACGGCATTGAAGATGATTGCTAATACAAGGAAGCTGAAAGCCTGACCCTAGAAAAAAACGCTGGTCATACCTCGACGCTTTGAAGGCATTATAGATTTTACAAAAGAAGAAGAACATGCATAACGTACAGCTTTTTATACCGTGTTTTGTGGATCAACTGTACCCGGAAACAGGGATGAACATGGTTCGTGTTTTAGAAAAACTAGGCTGCCAGTTGCATTACAATCCAAAACAAACCTGCTGCGGCCAGCCCGCTTTTAACGCTGGCTACTGGGACGATGCCAAGGCCGTAGCGACAAAGTTTCTCAACGATTTCGACAAAGATTTTTATATCGTTGGGCCGAGTGGTTCTTGCGCGGGTTATGTGCGTAATTACTTCGAAAAGATGTTTGCTAATTCTGCCGAGCATAATCTTAGTAATAAAGTACGCGGTTATATGTATGAATTTACCGAGTTTCTGACAGAGGTGCTGAAGGTAGAAGACCTTGGCGCGGTATTTCCCGGTAAAGCGACTTATCATGATGCCTGCGGCGCTTTGCGCGAATGCGGTATTAAAGCCGGACCACGGAAACTGCTCGAGAAAGTAAAGGGCCTGGAAGTGGTGGAAATGAAAGAATGTGAAACCTGCTGCGGATTTGGTGGCACATTTGCAGTAAAATATGAGCCAATTTCTATCGGCATGGCGCAAACCAAAGTACAGAGTGCATTAGATGCCGGCGCCGAATACATGATCTCTACAGATGTTTCTTGCCTGATGCATATACAGGGCTATATCGAGCAGAACAATATTCCTATGAAGACGATACACATCGCGGATATCTTAGCCAGCGGTACGTAGTGAATGGTCAGTTGTGCTTCCCGACGCAAGCCCTCGCGAGGCTGGACTTTATCTACCTAAAACGGGAAAGCGATCTGCAGGAAATAAAAATGATACAGAATACAGCAGCTAATCGCCAATAAAAAGGATAGCAGATCAAATTCGATCTGCTATCCTTTTTTAGTTTCTTACTTTTTTTTATGTTTGATGCATTACGCCGCGCTAAAATCAAATTGCGACATTCCTCACAATGACCCGCGGAGAAACACAACTTACAAACACGGCAAAATCCGCCTTCATCATTTAAGACGCCAGTTCTGCTTTCATAGTAATGTTGCCGATGGCGCCGTAAGCTTTCGATACCGGGCAATTTTCTTTAGCATCTGCAGCTGCAGCCTGGAATTGTTCTTCAGTGATACCAGGAACTTTTGCCTTTACGGTCAGTGCGCTTTCTGTGATCACGCCATTGTCGAGAGAAATTTCACAATTCGTAGTGATTTCATCAGGCGTGAATCCGGCAGCGCCCAGCACAAAAGTCAGTTTCATCGTAAAACAGCCTGCATGAGCAGCAGCCATCAGTTCTTCCGGATTTGTACCCACACCGTTTTCGAAACGGCTGCTGTATGAATATTGTGTTTTATTCAGTACTGTACTTTGCGTAGTCAGGTTACCAGAACCTTCTTTACCAGAGCCGTTCCAAACGGCAGTAGCGTTACGTTTCATAAATGATCTTTTTATTGTCAGATTTACGGTAAATTAAGAAAAAGAATGCCATCGTTTCGCATCCACTAAAAATTTCACCTTAATATCATCATCAAAATAAGTGATACCGACGACGTGGCACTTGCGCTACAATATTTTTCAACGCCATTTCAAGCCTTGGAAATTCAAACACAAAACCCGCTTCTGATAACCTTGCAGGAAGCACCCAACGGCTCTTGAGGATGAGCTCGGCCTCAGTACCGATGAGCCTGGTACCAATCTGTAGCATCCACTCATAAGCCGGTAATCCACAGCAACGACCGCAGATGCTTCGCAAGGTTTTCATGAACACATGATTGGTGACAGGGTTAGGGGCTGATACGTTATAAGTTCCATTCATCGCTTCATGCTCGAAGATATATTCCACCACACGACAGAGATCGGTCACATGTACCCAGCTATACATCTGGCGACCGCTGCCCTGCTTTCCGCCGAGACCGTATTTCACCAGGTTGAAATACGGAATCATGACGCCACCGTTCCCTAAAGTGATGGCCGTCCTTAATGCTGCCTTGCGGGTTTGTGGCGTATATTGATCGTAAAAAGTCTGTTCCCATTGTTTGCAGACCTGCACGGAAAAATCGTCTTCGATTGCTCCGGTATATTCATCCTGCGGCCGATCTGTTGCATGGCGGTAAATTGTCGCAGATGCTGCATTGATCCACAGTTTGGGTGGATTTTTCACAGTATTCACAGCATTGCCCAATACTTTTGTCGCATCCAGCCGACTGCGGATTATCTCGGCTTTGTTGGCTTCGTTATAGCGGCAATTCACGGATTTGCCCGCCAGGTTAATAAGTATATCTGCGCCGTCCAGGTATTTTGTCCATGCGCCAATATGGGTACCGTCCCATTTCACCGTGCGGATTTTGTCGCTGATCATTTTCGTCCCGTAAGCATTATTTTCCGTCGGCAACTGCCTGGACAAAACAATGATCTCATTGGCTGCTGCCCATCTACCGGCCATAGCCTGCCCGATAAAGCCGGAACCTCCTGCAATTACAATTTTCTTTGCGGTAAACATTCACTAATGTGTTTAATGTGTTCAATGTGATGAATATGGCAATGCCTGAACCACGTATTGAAATCGTCTCGGCAAAACCGAATAAAACTTTGTACTCAGCGAAATTCTTCACGCTTTACCAAACGTTTGACAGAATTGATTTCGCGGATTGTGATAATGAAATACCAGAGTTCAACGTAGAACATCAGTATAAAGAGTACAGGTACCAATACCAGTAAGGTCATCCAGAAAATAATCATAAAAAAGAACAAAGCGACGGCGCTTGGAATGATAATGTATAGAAACCAGCGACCTATCTGTTTCCGTTCCTCTGATAAATAACGTTTGTTTACAACCAGGCCGTTTATGATATAACTGATGATCTGTACTTTTAAAACAAACACCAGCGCCAGTGTCATCAGGCCAGGGGTGCTATGTATCAATGCAAGTATCACCGGAACAACTACGGCAAGCACCTGTGCCCAGAAATCGATACGTTTAAAAGGGAGCAACCATTTCATAATGAAAGATTAGTGTTCAAAACGGCGAAGCTTATCCAGCAGTGCTTTGTTTTGAACCGGTTCATGAAAAATATACCGTTTGATATCGTTAAAATCTTCTCGTAATAATTCTTTAAAATCCCAGTGCGCTACACTATTGGCTGCTTTACCCCGCGCATATTGCTTACGGAAGTAACGCCAGTAGTCGGGCATCGTTACTATACAAAAAGCTGCGGTTCCTAAAGTAAACGGCGAGATTTTCTTGTTGCCGATGAGGAAAAATTGCATAGCGGCTTCATCGTAGAGTCTGGTGGAAAATCCAAGCAAAATATGAAAGGCATCATGCCGTTCGATGCGATCAATCGGTTCGAGGCCTTCTGCGTCCAGAAAATTGCCCAGTTCCTTGCCGAGCGTGCCCTGCGGATAGGTTTGCAGATCAGCGCGGGTTAATTTCCACGGTGCACGTTTTTCGTAGAAGCGCGCGTGCACAGGCACCACACGCCCAAGTAACCAGAGCAACATACGCTCGCGGAAAGAATGTTGTTCTTTGTATTCGATAATGACGTCTTTCATGTTAATGTGCTTGAAAAATGTGATGAATATGGTTGAATGTGGAATGCCTAGCCAGGATATCTATCTTTAACAATTGTACTTTTCGTATTTTCAAAAAATAATGAAACAGTTAGTGCTAATAAAAACCGGATTGCTCCGGTTATATCTTCTGTTTCCCTTCAGACTGCTACTTAAATAAGGAAAGCAGCGTGCCGGTAAACCAATTTTCATTGGCGGTCAGCAAACCGTTCAATGCTTTGTCGCCTTTCTTTGCAAAACGCTCAATATTCTTCATTGTTTCGGTAAAGGCCTTGATATCGGCCGTATTCTTTCCATCGTTTTCGATATCCTGCAAGGAGCTGACTGTTTCAAGCAGCGGATCAAACTCCCGTTTTTTACGCTGGGCGATAATGCGCATTGCCACCATCCAGATATCTTTTTCCGCTACGAAAAATTCTTTGCGCTCGCCTGGTTTTAATATTTTCTGTACCAATTGCCAGCTAATCAATTCACGGATATTCATATTCGCATTTCCCCGGCTGATCTGCAATTGCTCCATTACATCGTCTGCACTTAAAGCATCGGGCGCCACTAATAATAATGCATGGATCTGGGCCATGGTACGATTAATACCCCACTGCGATCCAAGTATACCCCAGCTCTGTATAAACTCTTGTTTGGCTTCGTCCAGTTTCATGCTGTAAAGGTAAAAACAATTTCGTATTTTCAAAATTTTCTGAAAATAAAATCCACAAAACTTAATATTCAGATTAGATAGCAAACAATGTGACAATAAACCGTAAAAAAACGCTGTGATAAACGTCAGCTTTAGCTAAATTTGCACTTCATTTCGCAAAACGCAGTATGCAGCCTTCTGTAAAAATCTTTTCCGGTACGGGTTCTAATTACCTGGCCGAAAATATTGCCAAAGCTTTTGGCAAAAAAATCGGGAAATGTTCCATCCAGAAATTCAGCGATGGCGAATTTCAGCCCGTTTTTAACGAATCAATCCGCGGGGATTATGTTTTTCTTGTTCAATCTACATTTGCTCCGTCTGACAACCTGATGGAATTGCTGATGATGATTGACGCGGCTCGCCGTGCTTCTGCAGGCTACATCACTGCCGTAATTCCGTATTATGGTTTTGCACGCCAGGACCGTAAGGACAAACCACGCGTATCTATTGCTTCTAAACTGGTGGCGAACCTGCTGACTACTGCCGGCGCTAACCGTGTGATGACGATGGACCTGCACGCGCCGCAAATTCAGGGATTCTTCGATATCCCGGTAGATCACCTGGACAGCTCCGCAATTTTCATCCCTTATATCGAACAATTAAAAATAGAAAACCTTATCTTTGCGTCCCCTGACGTGGGCAGCACAAACCGTGTACGTGAAGTGGCCAAATATTTTGAGGCTGATATGGTTATTTGCGACAAACAACGCAAACGCGCCAATGAAGTAGCAGCAATGACAGTAATTGGCGATGTGTCAGGAAGAAACGTAGTATTGATAGATGACATTTGTGATACGGCAGGTACTTTGAGTAAATCTGCTGCTATCCTGAAAGAAAAAGGTGCATTGTCAGTACGCGCATTCTGTACACATCCGGTGCTGAGCGGTAAGGCTTATGAAAACATCGAAAATTCCGTTTTGGAAGAACTGGTTGTTTGTGATACCATACCGCTGAAACAACAGAGCAGCAAGATTAAAGTACTGCCTACGGCCGAACTCTTTGCAGTAGCCATCCGCAATACTTTCGAAAACAAATCGATCAGCTCTTTGTTTTTACATAGTCAGCGGAAGAATTAATTTGACAATTGGTCAATTCGGCAATTAGCCAATTTCCGGAGCGACTATACCTCAAATTGACCAAATAAAAAATAATTTATAGTTCAGCACGAGCATTATCGCATTGCCGAATTATCAAATTACCGAATTGAATTAAAGACTTGTTTATACAAAAAAATCCGTCCGGCATTTAGCCGAACTTCATTAAAAATCACCTTTTCAACGTCCGGATGTTTGACGGATATGCGATCGGCGCTGAAGAGAAAAAAGATAACACACAAAATGAAAAGTGTAAAAATCGAAGGTAAAAGCAGAAGCGGTCTTGGTAAAAAAGAAACGCGCCAACTCCGTTCTGAAGGTCTTGTTCCAGCTGTAATCTACGGTGGTAACGAAACAATTCATTTCAGCGCTCCGGCAATGTCATTTCGTAGCCTGGTGTACACGCCTGATTTCCAGGTAGCTGAAATCACGGTTGACGGTAAAACATACCGCACAATCCTGAAAGACAAACAGTTTGATGTAATCACTGACGAACTGAGCCACATCGATTTCCTGGAACTGGTAGAAGATAGAAAAATCATCGCTACCCTGCCTTTGAAATACGAAGGTCAACCAGAAGGTGTAAAAGCTGGTGGTCGTCTCGAAATCAAAGTAAAATCTTTGAAAGTACGTACTTATCCTAAGTACCTGAGCGAAAACATCGCAGTAAATATCACCAACCTGCAGTTGAACGGTAACGTTCGCGTTGAAGACGTGGTTGCTGAGAACATGGAAATCATGAACTCTCCACGTATTCCGATCGCTTCAGTTGTAATGACACGTGCACTGAAACAAGCAGAAAGCGAAGAAGCAAAAGGTAAAAAATAATCTTACCAATAAAGTAAAAATCCCCCGACAAATTATGTTGGGGGATTTTTTTTATGCGCTTCCTTCGTTGTAATGGTACGCTCGTGCAGCAAATCCAAATGAGCGAATACCTCCTTGCCCCAAGCCCGCCACCGTAAACGAGCATTCTTTGTCAACTGTCATTGTCGACTAGCTCCGGTTGATTCTGTCTTTATAGATCTGCCATACCCAGCGGTGCGGATATCTTTCCGAAGCTGGATTCTCGTAACTATATACCGTGTATTCGCAGAAATAATGTGCAATGTAACGTGCTGCAAAAGAAGCCAGGAATGTTGGCACGATCAAAGCAAAACCGCCCGGTACAATGCCACAAGCAAGCATTAACGCGGTAAGCGGTGCATGAATAGCGGCACTCAACGCAGCTGCGATTCCGAATACCATGAAATTCCCCAGCGAGAAATGAGTTCCGAAATAGTGGTTGGATGTTGTTGCCGTGAGCACACCTAAAATAGCGCCTACTACAATGCTCGGCGCAAATACCCCACCATCGCCGCCGGCGCCTAATGTAAGCGACGCTACTAATGGTTTTAACGCAATCAGGCTAACCAGCAATAAAATTATATTCAGTGAGAATTGTATGGTGCCGCCTGTAAATAAAGAATTGACCGCATGATAGCTGTCGCCAAATAACTGCGGAAACAGGTAAATGGAAATACCCACGATCAGCGCGCCCATATTTACACGCAGAAAGTTATTATCAATTGTTGCGAATTTCTTTTTTACGAAGATCAGCAGGCGGGTAAAGTAGATAGAAATAAACGCACAGAGGGCACACAAGATGATTACAGCGAATGCGGATTCTGGCTTCCAGGGACTTGTTGCCACATGAAACAACGGCTCTTCATGCAAGACAAGCGTTAATATGGTAGCAGGAAGAATGCCACAAAGCGCCGCCAGCAATACCGACTTATCTGTCCTGCGCGAAATTACTTCAATGGCAAATAAAAGACCACCCAGCGGACTATTAAACAGCGTAGCTACACCTGCGGCCACGCCTGCGCAGATCAATTCGGTTTTATAACTTTTGGCAACTGTATTCTTGCTGTAAGCGGCAGAGCCAACGGCAGCTGTTGCTACTACTGTAGAAACTTCGACACCGGTAGAACCGCCAAAAATAACAGTCAGAAAGCCGTTAATAAAATGAGAGGGTATTTTGTAAGCGGGTAGTTCGTCCCTCCGGTCTTCAATGGTACGGTAGATTTCTTTGACGCCTTTGTTCACTTTCCCTTTAAAGAAATATTTCCGCAGAAAATAAATCACCGTCATTCCGATAGAAGGCAGTATAATAAACCATGCAGCGGATCCGGAAAAATTATTGAACACCAGCTTTTCTACGTGTTCGGTAAGGTGTTTCAGGCCAAAAGCCAATGCGGAAGCGAGAATTCCAACTAACAACGACATCAATAGAAGACGACCATAATGCTGTCGCTTCACGGAAATCCGGTAACTCATATGATTCAAAGGCGGCTTTTTAATCAACCACCAGCCAATTGCACCTGAGTTTCTTTACCCAAGGAACCCATTTGCGTCGCAAAGTTCCGTGTTTTTGACGAGAAAGGTTAGTCATTTTGATTTTTTTTGAGAGAACCTATCGGCCAGATGGAAGTGATATTCGAGTAGCCCCGCGATTGAGATAGTTCTGTACCAACAAATAGGACGCGAAAATTCATTCAACAAAAAACTAAAGTCCTCCACAATTGCGGAGGACTTTTAAATTGACTTTTGACTATTTGAATTTTTACCGCACCAATGTGATCTCCCCTTTCTCTTCCATGTATTTACCGTCGCACTTGTATTTGATATAATAATAGTAAGTCCCGATCGGCTGATCTACCCCACCGAATGTGCCATCCCAGCCCCGGCGTTCGTCGGCAGTCTCAAACACTACCTGGCCGTAACGGTTGGCAACCCGGAAGGAACTGATCTCATGATGACCGGTTGTAATTGGGCGGAACAGATCGTTTTTGCCATCTTTATTTGGCGTAAATGCATCCGGAAAATAGATTTGACAGCAAGGCTTTGCGCTGATCATGATACTGTCCGCAGCCGTACAGCCAAATTCATTGGTTGCCGTAAGCTTGATAGCACCACCTGCAATCACTTTTGCATAAACTTCCTGCGTGGCCGGCGCTTCGAGGCCGCCGAACTGCATTACCGGAGCCCAGGTATAAACCGTACCAGAATCCGGCAGACTGGCTTTCAGCAAAATGCTGTCACCAGTACACACATCTGTTGCAGAAGCGCTCAGAATGCGGACATCCGGCAGTGGATGAATCAAAACTGTATCTACTGAAGGCAGGCTTTTACATTTTGAATCGGTTGTAGCAGTAAGCGTCACCGCGTGTTTGCCGGGAGTTTTCCAGGTCACCCCCATAGGACCCGCATCTGCGCCCCACTGTACTTTTCCACCATCGAAAGTCCAGGCAAAACTCGTTACCGGAATAGAAGCATAATTCATTGCTACCATAACGGTTTCATTCTGACAAGCCTCGTCTTTTGCGGTAATACGTACTACCGGGGCCGGCGCTACATTCACAGTAAACATCGTTTCCGGACTTACACAGCCCTTATTGTCTACCCGCATGCTTACCGTAATGGCGCCAACAGAATCAAAACGCACCACAATTGGGCCCTGACCGGCACCACTGATCAACGTGCTTGCCTTAAAGAGTGAACTCCAATCGTACAATGCGTCCGGACGGGCGTTGCCAAAGTAATTGAATGTATCCAGCGAATATTGACAGATATCTGTACTGGTTGCAGTGATAATGCCGTTCGGCTGATAGTTGATAATCACATCGAGACGCATCCGGTCACTCTCACAGCCATTCACCGTCTGGCTCACCCAGTAGCTGATCGTATCTTCATAACCTGTATTAGGAACCGGCGCTACCGCTGCACCAAGGCCGCCCGTTGGTGTGGTATACCATTTCAAACCGGCGCCTGTAGCCGTAAGTGGCTTCGCAGTGCTATACTGGCAATACGAAATCGGCGTAACTACAACTGGTGGTGCAGGTTTAGGCAATACCGTTACTTTAATTGAATCGCGATCACCTTCACAACCACTGATGGTTTGACTGACGAAGAACGTCATGGTCGTTGGCACCAGTGTCGATGGAATTGGCGCAGCCGGCGAACCTAAACCACCTGTTGCACTGGAATACCACAGCAGGTTCTGACCATTTGCTGTCAAGGCCGGTACATTTTCGAACTGGCAATAAGTGTATAGTGGTGCAACGACCGGTATTGCTGGCTTTGGCTTTATCGTCACCGCGATAGAAGCTCTCGGGCCTTCACAACCTTGCGGCGAGGTCTGGCTTACATACCAGGTGTACGTGCCGGGCACTAATGAGGATGGTGTAGGTGCGGCTGCCAGCGGCGTAGTGCTGGTATTGCTAGTGTACCATTTCAATGTATTGCCTGTTGCCGGTGTGGCCGCTAACGGTACGGTTGGCAGATATTGACAGTATGCCAGTGCCGGCACCACAGTTGGTGCCACCGGTGTCTGATTGATGAGTACATTGACACTGTCTTTGCGGATGCAACCATTCAGGGTAACCGTTACAATATATTTACCCGTTGCCGCTGTTGTCGGTGCGGTAATTGACGGATTTTGCGCAGCAGCTGTATAGCTGTTCGGACCAGTCCAGGCATAAGTAACGCCTGTAGAAACAGAACTTGCCGTGAGGTTAAGCGTATTACCGGCGCCAGAACAAACAGGTGTATTGGAACCAATCGTCGGTGGAGCAGGCAATGGTTTTACCGTTACCTGGATGCTGTCTACCGGACCTTCACAACCAATTACAGTTTGCGATACGTACCATTTATAAGTATTGACCGTTGCAGTAGAAGGAATGGGCGCCGTACCTGAAGCAGTGCCACCTACTGATGTGTACCAATTGAGTGTACCACCCGTTGCCGCGGTGGCAATTAAGGCTACCGGCACATCGTTCAGGCAATAAGCGATTGGCGTGGTAACCGTTGGCGGAGCAGGATTGGGCTTTACTACTACTTTAATGGAATCCAGCGGACTTTCACAGCCAGCAGCTGATGTCTGGCTGACATAATAGGTCGTGGTGCCTACGGTAGCGGTCGACGGAACAGGTGCTGTTGTTGCAGCAGTACCACCAATCGAAGTGTACCATTTCAAATTAATGCCCGTTGCAGTAAGCGCGGTTGCAGTTCCGTTATTACAATACCATACCGTATCTGCCGATGTCGGCGCAGTTGGGGTTTGATTCACGGTAACCAGCGTACTGACAGTATCACTGCAACCATCTAAAGTTATCGTAGCAATGTATTTACCCGACATATTCGCTGCCGCAGCATTGATGACCGGGTTTTGTACGTTCGACGTATAGGAATTCGGGCCCGTCCAAGTATAAGAAATTGTACCCGTTGTGGTCGTTACCGATTGCAGATTGATGCTGCTAGCAGCGCCGGAACAGATGGGGCTGTTTGAAGATGCCGTCAGTCCCACCGGCGTTTGTTTTATAGTAACGGTTGTGCTCACCGTATCGCTACAAGTACCGAGCGTTACTGTACAGATATATTTACCAGAGTTGGCAACCGTCAGACCTGTAATTGTCGGATTCTGCTGGTTGGAAGTAAACCCGTTCGGACCAGTCCAGCTGTAGGCCGGTGTCCCGGCAGTTGTAGTATTTGCAAATAACTGTATCGAATTAGCTGGGCCAGAACAAACCGGACCACTATTACTTGCCGTAAGGCCCACCGGCGTCTGATTAACTGCGACCACTGTGCTCACCGTATCACTACAGCCATTCGCCGATACTGTCGCTCTGTACAAACCGGCCATCCCCACAGACACTGGAGCAATATCCGGATTCTGCACATTGCTGGTATAACCGTTCGGACCAGTCCAGCTATAAGTAGCGGCCGGGTTGGAGGAACCACCGAAAAGATGCAGTACGTTTAGCGCATCGGAACAAACCGGTGTATTGGAAGAAGCGGTCAGATTAAAAGGGGTCTGTTTCATCACCACCACCGTGGTTGTAGAATCCTTGCAACCGTTTAATGTTACGACGACCTTATAAGTACCGGCAGCAGCCATCGTAGCAGAATCGACTGTTGGATTTTGCTGTGTGGATGTAAAGCCGTTCGGGCCGGTCCAGGCATACGTAACACCTCCGCTCGAAGATCCACCGGTCAGTTTTACAGTGTCTTTAGAACAAACCGGAGTATTCGAACCGGCAGCTAAAGCCGCCGGCAAAGGCTTTACAATTACTTTGATGCTATCGCGCGGACCTTCACAGCCGGTGGTTGTCAACGTCTGCGATATATAAAAAGTATAAGTGCCTGCAACTGCAGTAGACGGAACAGGCGCCGTTGGGCTTGCAGTGCCGCCGGTTGAACTGCTGTACCAATTAACAATGCTGTTTGCCGAAGGCGTGGCACTTACCGCAACCGGTGTTTCGTTGAGACAATAATTAACGGGGCTCACCTTAGCAGGTACACCCGGAGAAGCCAATACAGCCAATGTATGTTTTACGCTGTCGATGCAGCCCTGGTTGGTCGTTGCTATCAGTTTTACGGTATAAGCACCCGCAGCACCATAAGCGTGCGTCCCATCTGTAAAAGTGGCCGTGCCATTATCGCCAAATGTCCAGGCATAGGTCATCGTGCCTAAAGACACCGTACTTGTATTATCAAAAGCAAAACTGTTATGGTAGAAACATTGGGTGTCGGCAGAAGCGATCGAAAATGTGACACTCGGCGCCGGCGCCGGACTTACGGTAAATGCTACGGTGTTGCTGGTCGGGATGTTGTTGCCGCACACATCAGTAATCGTATTACCGTCTGTACCATTTTTTACATGCAAAGTATAGTTGCCGGTAGCAATATTATTCGGAAGCGTCAGGATTGCCCGGTTGGTGAAACTCGTAGCGCCGCAACCAACGCCTGAAGCGGCGGAGACTGCAATATTACCCGGCATCAGGTAAAAATCGCTGCCATTAGCCGCAATGCTGGAACATTGTACCGACTGGTTAAACGTTACGTTCAGCTTCTGGTTACAATTGCTGACATAAGCCGTATCCATCGCCGGCGACAAAGGGCTCGGGGTCACGCTGCCACCTGTGAACTGCAAATCGTAACCACTCTGGTTGGAACTTGTATAGTGGCTCACAATCAAAGCAAATGTCTGACCTGCTGTTACGTTGATCAGCTGATTCTGGTTGGGACCGGTGGCACCATTATAACTGCCGGAGCCGGCCGGCGTACAGCCGGTAACGCCGGTATAACCCGTAAATGCTCCAGTATAACCACTGTAATTACAGCTTACCAGCGGTGCATTGGCCGCATTTGCCGGAGTTGTATTAGAAATATCATACACCGCAAAATCATAGTCATCGCTACTATTATTTGGTGTAATGGTAAAGCCTATGGTACCGGAGGTAGTAACTGTAAATGTGTACCAGTAAGGATTTAACGCGCCTGCTCCCAAACAGCTGTTGGGAAGATTCCCTCCATTATAGCTGGGTACCGTACCAATAGATAAAGCCGATGCGTCACAAATGCTGAGTGCCGTTCCGGGCTGTTGTCCGTTGATCTGGGCTTTAGCATAATGCTGCAAAAAAAAGCACAGCATTACCATAATGGTAAAGATCCTCTTCATATAGAATAATTAAAAATGATAAACACTTTAAAAAATAACAAATCCAAAGCAATAGGTATTGTTCCCCAACAAATACCTGTTTTTTGTCATTTTTTACGCAATAAATACAAAATGAAATGTAAAAGTATTACACGGTTGTTACATTCACAATGCCTTGTTCCTAATCAGGTAAAACTACCTGTTTGTTACTATTTTCATAAGCGTGAACAGGGATTTCTCTAATATTTAATGTTCGAGTAATAACTGCTTAATTATACCTGAAAAATATTTAAATACTTCATAAGAGATAATTTCCAATACGTGTTGTTTATCAACAATCAGGGCAGATCGAACAACATTTTAGCATATAGAACTATATCAGGTAGCGGGCCTTTGGTTTTTATGAAGGTGAATTATAACTTTGCGGGCACATTTCTATTCTGATTTTAAATCAATCATACAATGAGTAAAGTAAAAGTTGCCATCAACGGTTTTGGACGTATCGGCCGCCTGGCTTTCCGCCAGATCTACAACATGGAAGGAATTGAAGTTGTTGCTATCAATGACCTGACTAAACCAAACGTATTGGCACACCTGCTGAAATATGACACCGCTCAGGGTCGTTTCGGCGTTGATGTAAAACATACAGACGATGCGATCGTTGTAAATGGCAACGAAATCAAAATATATGCTCAGAAAGATCCAGCTCAGATTCCCTGGGGTCAGCACAATGTTGATGTAGTACTGGAATGTACCGGTTTCTTCACTGATGCTGAAAAAGCGCAGGCACACATTACAGCAGGCGCTAAGCGCGTTGTGATTTCTGCACCAGCTACCGGTGACCTGAAAACAATCGTTTTCAATGTAAACCATAGTATCCTCGATGGTTCTGAAACAATCATCAGCTGTGCTTCTTGTACCACCAACTGCCTCGCTCCGATGGCACAGGTACTGCACGAAAAATTCGAGATCAAAACAGGTCTCATGACTACAGTACACGCTTATACAAACGACCAGAACACACTGGATGCCCCGCATCCGAAAGGTGATCTGCGCCGTGCCCGTGCCGCAGCCGAAAACATCGTTCCTAACTCTACAGGTGCTGCTAAAGCTATCGGCCTCGTACTGCCTGATCTGAAAGGCAAACTGGACGGCGGCGCACAACGCGTACCTACCGTTACAGGTTCCCTGACTGAACTGACTACCATCCTCGGTAAAAAAGTAACTGCCGACGAAGTTAATGCAGCAATGAAAGCAGCAGCAAACGAATCTTTCGGTTATAATGAAGACGAAATCGTATCAAGCGATATCATCGGCACTACCTTCGGTTCTCTGTTCGACGCTACGCAAACTAAAGTGATCTCCGTTGGTGATGCACAAATGGTAAAAACTGTTAGCTGGTACGATAACGAAATGAGCTATGTTTCTCAGCTCGTTCGCACCGTTAAATATTTCGCTGGTCTCATCAGCAAATAATTTGTATTTTTAGAAATAAGCGAAGCATTCAGCTTCGCTTATTTTCTTTTTAGCCAATAACCCCTACTATCTTCTATTTTTCCTATGACAATCAAAAACCTCGGTAAACGATCGTTGCCGGAACTCAGGGCCATGATTGAAAACGGCAGCCGCCTCGTACAATATCAATATTGTGTTTCGGTCATTGTTGTCTCAATTAAAAAAAACAGCCCTGTTTATTTGGTAAGGCCACATGAAAACAGGATCAGAAAAGGTCTTAAATATTCCGTATTGTCCGCTATCTTAGGCTGGTGGGGATTTCCATCCGGTCTCATTTATACGACAGACTGCCTTGTTCAAAACTTTAAAGGCGGAATCGATATAACCGATTTCATATTGACGACGCCAAAGCTTGCAGTCCCCGAAAACGAATTCGCATAAATACGAACTTAAAAACATTCCTTATGTCTTCATTTACTACTCATAATTTTTCCGGCGAAAAAGCGCTGATCCGTGTAGATTTCAACGTGCCTGTTAAAGAAGGCAAGATCACCGACGATACCCGCATCCGCGCGGCATTGCCTACGATCCGCAAAGTACTTCAGGACGGCGGCAGCGTAATTCTGATGAGCCATTGGGGCCGTCCACTGAAAGACATCGAGAAAAAACCACACCTGACGCTGGCTGATTTCTCATTGAAGCCAGTTGTGGCGCACCTGGCACAGTTGCTCGGCACTGATGTTCAGTTTGCCACCGATTGCATTGGCGAAGAAGCCGTACAAAAGGCAGCAGCGTTACAACCTGGCCAGGTTTTATTACTCGAAAACCTCCGTTATTATAAAGAAGAAGAAAAAGGAGATGCGGCGTTTGCAGAAAAACTGTCTAAACTGGGCGATGTTTATGTAAACGATGCATTTGGTACGGCACACCGTGCACATGCCTCTACTGCAGTGATTGCGCAATTCTTCCCTGCCGGCAAAAAGATGTTCGGTTTGCTGATGGAAGGTGAAGTAAAAGCAGCCGAACAAGTTTTGAACAGCGCGCAAAAACCTTTCACGGCGATCATTGGCGGTGCAAAAGTTTCCGACAAAATCCTGATTATCGAAAACCTGCTGGAAAAAGCAACCGATATCATCATCGGCGGTGGTATGGCTTATACTTTCTTCAAAGCGCAGGGCGGCCATATCGGCAATTCCCTTTGCGAAGACGATCGTCTGGAAATGGCGCTCGATCTGCTGAACAAAGCCAAAGCAAAAGGCGTATGTATTCACTTGCCGCAAGACAGCATTCTCGCTGATAAATTTGCAGCCGATGCTAATACTTCTTCGGCCATCAACCAGGAAATCCCTGAAGGCTGGATGGGCCTGGATATAGGCCAGATGGCTGTAGAGAGTTTCAGCAAAGTGATCAAGGATTCAAAAACCATTTTATGGAACGGCCCAATGGGTGTTTTCGAAATGGAAAAATTCCAGCACGGTACCAAAGCAATCGCCGATGCAGTAGTTGCCGCAACACATAATGGCGCGTTCTCGCTCGTAGGTGGCGGCGATAGCGTGGCAGCCGTTAATAAATTCAATCTCGCAGATAAAGTTAGTTATGTGTCTACCGGCGGTGGCGCAATGCTCGAATTTTTCGAAGGCAAAGAATTGCCAGGCATCGCAGCAATTAACAGCTAGCAACAGTATTTATTTTGAATAACAAAGAAGCCCGCTTGCGGGCTTCTTTACGTTTAACCCGGAAGCGATCTCGATAAGAAAGGATTACGCTTTCCCACTTGAGCTTTTACGCTCCATTTTTTATCTTACCACGCAAATCACCACACCATGGAACTTCCAGCTATTACAGAAGAAAGCAGATTGGGCATCCTGCATCTCAATCGATTTTACGCCAAGTCAATGGCAAAACGCAATGGTTCCCTCAGCTCCGTCGACCTTCGTGAAGAATGGGAACTCGACCTTACCTTGCTTACTGCGTTAAACCTCGGACTCGAGCAAACGCTGCGCTACTTATACAACGAAGCACCGCCGCTTTCCTCCTTTGAAGACTGGATCCTGGAAGTCAACAATCAGCAGCTGGAAACGGAACGGATCAAACGGTTCAACGATTCTGTAACAGGCGCCACCGCGAATACAACAACTATTGCACCTGCGCTCAGCGAAGCCGATCTGCGTCATTGGGACGAGCAAGGGTATGTAATTATCCGCAACGCCATATCAGCCGAAGATTGTGCCTATACCATAAAAGTCATTACCGACTTTCTAAACATCGACCTTAATGATCCTCAAAGCTGGTACGAAGCACATCCGTCCAGACAAGGTATTATGGTGCAGCTTTTCCAACACGCAATCCTGGAGAAAAACCGTCGTGCGCCGAAAATCAGAGCGGCATTCGAACAACTCTGGGGGCGTACGGATCTTTGGGAAACCACCGACCGCGTCGGCTTCAATCCACCGGAAACCGCCAACTGGCAATTCCCCGGACCAGACCTGCATTGGGATGTGAGCCTGGACTTACCAATACCATTCGGCACGCAAGGCATTCTTTACCTATCCGACACATTACCGAACCAAGGCGCGTTTACACTGGTACCCGGATTCCAGCATAAAATTGCAGACTGGCTTCATTCATTACCTGCAAACGCTAATCCGAGGCAGCAAAATTTACATGCATTAGGTGCGATACCGATAGAGGCGAATGCCGGTGATTTCATTCTGTGGAGTCAGGCGCTTCCGCACGGTAGCAGTCGTAATACGGCTACGCAACCGCGTATCGTACAATATATCAATTATAAGCCGCTGGATGCACACGAACGGAAAGTATGGCGCTAACCAGGAACCGAAAGCCTGGAGATTATTATTATTTGAGGCGGGCGACATTGCGACTGCAAAACGCACTCGGATAAAAGCCTACAGCCTGCTTCATTGCAGGAGCAGCTTTGGGCTTCAAGGTTTTTGGGTAATTTTACGGTATGGAACTCGCTCAGCCCAACAATCCGCTGCATGGCATTACGCTTGAAATAATACTGAACCGACTCGTCGATTATTACGGCTGGGAACGATTAGGCGAATACATTGATATTAATTGTTTCAACAACGACCCCAGCATAAAATCGAGTCTCAAATTTTTGCGTAAAATGCCTTGGGCACGCAAGCTGGTAGAAGACCTGTATGTTGAAACCGCGAGCAGAGGTGTCTTTCAATAGGCATTTTGCAATGCCCATACAACTGCCGCCCAAAACAGTACACTATTTTCTATTATCAAATTGCCGAATTTTCAAATTATCGATTTGAAAATATATCTTTAACCCCACATTTTTGCACCTAATGAAAAAAACTACCCGTTTCGCATTACTTTTTTGTAGTGCTTTCCTTTCCATGATTGCCCTGAAAGCGCAATCATGGCAACCCGCCGGCGTTGATGACGCCAATCAGCCTGCTTATAATCCGAGCAATTACAACGCTATCGTTTCTGATCGTACGGGAGGCGTGTATGTGGCTCATATCGACAATGTCTGGAGTCTCACAAGAGTTTTGCAAAGACGCCTGTCAGTGAATCAGTGGAATGGCGTTACCTGGCAACAAGTAGGCGCAGCAGGCTTTTCTGCCGGTGATGCTATGATGCCGCAACTCGCCGTAGGCCAAGGTTCTGTGCCTTATGCTATTTTCCGGGATATGGGCGTCGGCCGCAAAGTAGTTGTGAAAACATTTAATGGCAGCAACTGGATTGATTTCGGTGGCGGCGCGGTTTCGGCTGGTCCGGCAGAATATCCGGATATTGCACTCGGCATATCAGATACCGTTTTTATCGCTTATTCAGACAGCACAGCGGGTAAAAAAGCCAATGTAAAAAAATGGAACGGTACCAGCTGGCAAACCGTGGGCACCGCCAATTTCTCCGCGGCCAACATTACCAGTTTACGATTGGTGATAACCGGTAACAACCAACCAATGGTGCTGGCAATGTATTATAACCTTACGGCAGAAGTATTTCGTTTCAACGGTACCGCATGGGTGTCCCTTGGCAACCCGGCAGACGCAACTGCGCTGCCTGACTGGGGTGATCTTACCTTACTGAAAGGAGACACCGCATTGGTCGCTTACACAGATTACAGCACAGGTTATAGAGTCCGTGCAAAAAAATATGATGGCAGCACCTGGCTAAGTGCCGGCGCTAACCTCACGCCTTATCGTTCAACGCAAATACATTTGGTCCGCGACACGGTTAATGGTCCGTTGATGTCCTGCCTTTCGGATACCGCTTCAAACACCTATCCAAATTTCACCGTTGTAAAACGCTATAATGGCGGCAGCTCCTGGTCGGTCGTTGGCCCCGACAGCTTTGCGGTAAAACGGTATAGCTATTACCCGCTTGCCGGTACGGACAGTGCGCATATTCCTTACTTATTAGTAGGAGACGGTGCATTCGATGCAAAAACGGTGGTACGGAAACTAATCGGCAATAGCTGGCAACTGCTCGGCACAAGCGCAGGTTTCTCTAACGGTGGTGTTCTGACATCGGAAGTAGTGGCCGCTACCGATGGTAAAAAAGCATTTTGCATCGGGTCTATCTGGCCGGGCTCAGACGGTGGCCCATCTAAAGTCTATAGCTATGACACCGGCTGGACAGTCATTGGTCAGTCGGGCATAAATGGTTGGTCCGGTTTTCCGATGACCATTGCAGCACACCCCGATGGCAATCCATGGATCGTGGTCAATGACTCTGCGAGTCCCGGTTCTTACCTGGTTTGGCGCCGTACACTGAACGGATGGATGAATACCGGCTTCAGAGATACAGGCGGCCCGGTAAGTATGTGTATTGACGGTGGCGGTACCGCTTATGTAGTTACCCAGCGCTACAACAATAACACAGATGTTAAAGTAAGAAAATACACCGGTTCCGGATGGACCTTGCTTCCTTTGCCTCCGCTAGGCAACGGTTTTCTCGATTATGCCAAACTAGCGACCAGTAATACCGGGGTACTCTATATGCTGGCCGGCGTACATATCAGCACCACACCTTATTATTTATATTCCTTCCAGGTATTAAAATTTGATGGTACTGCCTGGACACAGCTCGGCAGTATTTTCAACAGCGCTAACCCAACCTATCATTACGGTGATCCCGAAATCGCAATCGATACCGCTGGCGTACCTTATATCATGTATCAGAATACGGCCCAGCAAACACCCAGACTGCAACGTTATGATGCTGTCAATAATATCTGGAACGATGTAGTGCCAACTGGTTCCATACCACCTTATACAGGCGATCCGAGCATACGTTTTGCACCGGATGGCAGCTTACTGATGGCCTGCGCCGATTATACAACCGCAGCCAGCAGTTCAGTAACCGTAAGGCGACTTGCAGGCAATGCATGGCAGACAATCGGCACTGCATCATTTGCTAAAACAACTACCGACTATCCTACATTAGCTATCCTCAACAATCGCCTGCTCACCGTATTCACCGACGGAGCTGCTTTTGGGTATAAATATGATTGTCCGCAACCAGCCATAATTACGCAACAGCCGGTTGATACAATTGTCTGCTCCGGTACAACCGCCAATTTTACGCTTACTGCCACCGGCGCTACAAGCTATCGCTGGCAATACAATAAAGGCGCCGGCTGGAGCAACATCCCTGCTAACAGTATTTACAGCGGTGTGAGCACCAATGCCATTCATATAAACGGTGTGAACACCACTATGACCGGTACAAAATTCCGTTGTGTATTAACCAATACCTGCGGTACTACCATGCTGAGTAATGAAACAAATTTGTTTATAGACACGGCCGGCGCTCCGGTCCCTGCTATTACTATTGTTGCCAGTAAACAAACAATCTGTGCCGGCAGCCCGGTAAAATTTACGGCTACCGCCTCCAATACCGGTTTTGTTTACGACCTCCAATGGTATCTAAACAATACAATCGTACCTGGTGCTAATGACTCTGTATTTACCACCGCTACGTTAAATGATGGCGACACCGTGTTTTGTCAAATAACACGCTTATCAGCTTGCGGATTGGCTCCTATCGCTGTGCAAAGCAATCATAAAGGCATCACGGTGATCAGTACTCAAAACGCCACCATTAGTATTTCCGCTAATCCCGGCACACAGATCGCTGCAGGCCAATCGGTAACTTTCACAGCTACCATTACCAATGGCGGTCTGGCCCCAACCTATCAGTGGCTGCGCAATAATGTTGTCATTAGCGGCGCTACCAACAGCACTTACACCACTAGTGCCCTCACAGATGGTGATGTCATTGCTGCAAAAGTGATCCGCAATGATACTTGTGCGGCCATAAATCCCGTAACATCTTCAGGCCTTACTATGCATGTAAGTTCGGGAATAACAAATATTAAAAGCGCTTACGGCATAAAGGTTTATCCGCAACCGGCGCAGACTTCTTTGTATATCGACATGCCGGCAGATCTTACCGCCGGCAACTATACGCTCCAGTTGTTTAACACCACCGGAACCGAAGTATTGCATACAGAAATTCAGCACAGTGGCAGCACCGCAACGTACCAGGTTTCTTTACCGGTAAATATTCCTACCGGTTTATACCTGCTGAAACTCGGCGACAGTCAGGCCGATAAACTTGCGGAAGGGCTGATTATGGTGAACAGATAAACCGAAAATCAAACAACGACACACGAAACGACCGGGGAGTACCCTGGTCGTTTTCTTTTTTTTTTGCGCCAATCCATCCTATCCTGATTTTTGACTTTCCCTCAAATTCCGCCCAGCTGGCTCCGGGGCGAAAAAACACATTCGACCGGATCGAATTACTCTATTCTCAACTAAAAACACTTTATCTGTGTAGCAGCGTTTCCCTCGCTAAACTTCAATAAATTTGATATAATCAAAAGTTTAGCTATGAAAGATAATAACACGCTCCACTACGCATCGGAACACCATCCGGAAGCTGGCAGCAAATGTCCATTCCTGGGCGGAAAACTGAAACAAAGTGCAGGCAGCGGTACTGACAATCGCGACTGGTGGCCTGACCAGCTAAATTTATCCATCCTGAGGCAAAATGCAGCACATTCCAACCCTATGGACAAAGCGTTTAATTACGCTGATGAATTCAGCAAATTAGACCTGAAAGCCGTAAAAAAAGACATTGAAAATATATTGACAACCTCGCAAGAATGGTGGCCTGCAGATTATGGCCATTATGGTCCGTTGATGATTCGCATGGCATGGCACAGCGCCGGCACCTATCGTATTTCCGACGGTCGCGGGGGCGGTAGCAGAGGTATGCAACGTTATGCACCGCTAAACAGCTGGCCGGACAACGTGAATCTGGATAAGGCACGTCGCCTGCTCTGGCCGGTGAAACAGAAATACGGCCAAAAACTTTCCTGGGGCGATCTGATGATCCTGACCGGAAATGTGGCGCTCGAATCAATGGGCTTCAAAACTTTCGGTTTTGGCGGCGGACGGGAAGACGTATGGGAAGCTACCGAAGAAACATATTGGGGCAATGAAAAAGAATGGTTAGGCAGTAAACGTTATGAAGGAAAAAGAGAACTGGAAAATCCGTTGGCAGCCGTACAAATGGGTTTGATCTATGTGAATCCGGAAGGACCCGATGGCAACCCCGATCCGTTGGCCGCTGCACACGATATCCGCGAAACCTTTGGCCGCATGGCGATGAATGACTACGAAACCGTGGCACTGATTGCGGGTGGCCATAGCTTCGGTAAAACGCACGGTGCAGGCGACGCGGGTAAATTTGTCGGTAAAGAACCGGCTGCTGCAGGTATGGAAGAAATGGGACTCGGCTGGAAAAATACTTATGGGTCAGGCAATGCAGGACACACCATCACCAGCGGCCTGGAAGGCGCCTGGGTAACTACTCCTGCAAAATGGGGACACGATTTCTTCAAACATTTATTTGAATACGAATGGGAACTCACCAAAAGCCCGGCTGGCGCTTTTCAATGGAAGCCAAAAGATAATGCCGGCGCCAACACGGTTCCGGACGCGCATGAAACAGGTAAAAGCCATGCGCCGACTATGCTCACTACCGATCTTTCATTGCGTGTAGACCCGATTTACGAACCGATATCGCGCCATTTCTATGAAAACCCGGATGAGTTTGCCGACGCGTTTGCACGTGCCTGGTTCAAGCTTACACACCGCGATATGGGACCACGCGTTCGTTACCTGGGTGCTGAAGTGCCAGCGGAAGAATTGCTCTGGCAAGACCCGGTGCCAAAGCCTTCTTATACAACCATTGCCGACGCAGATATCGCTGCACTGAAAGATAAATTACGCCAATCCGGTCTCAGTATTGCGGAGCTGGTATCGACTGCCTGGGCAGCTGCAGCTACTTACCGTGATTCGGACCGTCGTGGAGGCGCTAATGGTGGACGTATCAGACTGGCGCCACAAAAGAACTGGCCTGTCAATAACCCGCCGCAATTAGCAAAAGTTTTAAGCAAGCTGGAAACCATACAAAAAGAATTTAAAGGCGGACAAGGCATTTCCATGGCCGACCTGATTGTGTTGGGTGGTTGCGTGGGTGTAGAACAAGCTGCAAAAAATGCGGGACACGATATCATTGTTCCGTTTACCCCAGGCCGTGGCGATGCAACTCAGGAACAGACCGACACACAGTCGTTCGATGCGCTAGAGCCTGTAGCAGATGGTTTCCGCAACTATGCCGAACCACAATATGCCCGCAAAGCAGAAGCATTCCTGGTAGATAAATCACAACTACTGAATCTCTCGGTTCCCGAAATGACGGTGCTTGTGGGTGGAATGCGCGTGCTCAATACCAATTTCGATCGCTCGCAGCACGGCGTATTAACCCATCAGCCGGAAACGCTGACTAATGATTTCTTTATAAATCTGCTGGACGACCGCACTAAATGGAGCGCTACTTCTGAAGCAGCTGAATTATTTGAAGGTCGCGATCGTGCATCGAATGCGCCGAAATGGACCGCAACACGTGTGGACCTTGTTTTCGGCTCTAACGCAGAATTACGCGCTGTTGCGGAAGTTTATGCCTGCGACGATGCGAAGGAAAAATTTGTGAGGGACTTTGTTGCTGCCTGGACGAAGGTGATGAATCTCGATCGGTTTGATGTGAAATAAAGGTTTTGGTGTTTGATTGGAAAGGGTGAACTGTAATGGTTCTCCCTTTTTTATTGTATTGCTTCGTGAACTAATGAACGTCGATTAGGCTGTTTGTAGCTGTAACACGCCTTGCGCCTATGGTTTGGCAACCCATCTTCCTGCTTTTTTGCTTGCCCAAAAAAGCAGCAAAAAAAGGCAGTCTTCACCCGATCACGCCGGGGTTCAGACGACCGCCCGATTTTGCTAAGCACTACTGTGCCGCCAGGCTAAATGCCTTGATCCCAAACGTGTCTAAATGATTTTTTAAATGAACGAACCGCTTCGTGAACTAATGAAGATTACTTAAGCTGCTTGTAGCTGTAATACGCCCTTATTACCTATGATTGGGCAACCCATCTTCCTGCTTTTTTGCTTGCCCAAAAAAGCAGCAAAAAAAGGCAGTCTTCACCAGATCACGCCGGGGTTCAGACGATCGCCCGATTTTGCTAAGCACTACTGTGCCGCCAGGCTAAATGCCTTGATCCCAAACGCGTCTAAATGATTTTTTAAATGAACGAACCGCTTCGTGAACTAATGAAGATTACTTAAGCTGCTTGTAGCTGTATCATGCCCTTGTGCCTATGGTTTGGCAACTCATCTTCCTGCTTTTTTGCTTGCCCAAAAAAGCAGCAAAAAAAGGCAGTCTTCACGCGATCACGCCGGGGTTCAGACGATCGCCCGATTTTGCTAAGCACTACTGTGCTGCCAGGCTAAATGCCTTGACCCGAAACGCATCTAAATGATTTTTCAAATGAACGAACCGCTTCGTAAACTAATGAAGATTACTTAAGCTGTTTGTGGCTGTATCATGCCCTTATGCCTATGATTGGGCAACTCATCTTCTTGCTTTTTTGCTTGCCCAAAAAAGCAGCAAAAAAAGGCAGTCTTCACCCGATCACCCCGGGGTTCAGACGATCGCCCGATTTTGCTAAGCACTACTGTGCCGCCAGGCTAAGTGTCTTGATTCCAAACGCGTCTAAATGATTTTTCAAATGAACGAACGGGGTAACAGACCATGCCGCTGTGAACAAATTTCGTCATGCACAAGTTCCAGCTTTTGAGTGCTGCCTTTCCACTTTTTAGTATATTGGCTCCGCGCAGTGCGCAGAAAGAGCAAACATTATTTCATAATCACCAAATTTATCGGCATGAAAACACTCAAGTTCGAAGAACGTTTCGAAGAGGTTTGGAAACATTGTCAGCGGGGGCTGGTGTATCCATCTCCATTCGCCATTTTCACCACCTTCTGGACAAACAAGCCAGTTAGCAAATCAGCGCTGGCGCAACTCATGGCATCCGTCCGCCACAAGATCAACCAGACAGAAGAACTGGCCAACAAGAACACCTCGGTCATTCTCGGGGTTTCGTTTAAGAATTGGGCAGCTATCTGTACGCAGGAAAAAATGTCTTTACCTAAGGGGATGAAGCTAAACTTCCCTGCAGCAAACGATCCGTATACATCTGATGTTTTCGAAGCGTCGAAAGGCGTATTCGACAACTCGCATGGCGACCTCTGGTTTCATATCAAGAGCGATGACGAAAAAGCCTGCGAACTGGTGCTGGACCTGGTTGTAGAAGAATTAAAAACGAGTACCGACCGCTATTATGCGCAAGCTGCTGCTTCTAAATCAAGCGAAGAAAACGGCAACAATGGCAAAGTACTCGGTTGTCGTTTTTCCGAAAACCTCAATAATCCGGCAGATCCTATTACCATTGCCAAGCATACGCTGATCGGTGCCGAAGATATGGAACACTTCGGCGGTTCTTTTGTATTGGCGCAACGTTTCCTGATCAACTGGAACCAACTCAACATGATGACGGAAGACCAGATAGAAGATCTGATCGGCCGTAAAACAAATGATACCATCATTCCCGACCGCGATTCACGCAGTCACATTAAAACCGCACGTATCCAGGACGAAAATGGTAATACCACTCCAGTATTACGCCTGGGGCTTCCATTCGGAAAAGCTAAACAAACCGGCAATGGTTTCCGTTCTCCGAAGTCGGTAACGGTTTCAGATGAAGAAGGTATTTATTTCGCAGGTTTCTGTAAAGAAGCCGGCATCCTGGAAAATATCATGAGCAACCAGATTGGACCGGACAAAGGTTTTATGAATGATCGTCTGTTCAATCACCTGAAATCCGACCTTGGCGGCTTTTTTTATATCCCGAGCGTAGAAGATCTTGAATTGAACGCACTCAAAGCGTACAGCAACAATTTCTCTTACATGGAAAAAGGCGACTGGACCCGCTTTCCGGGTGTGGACTGGACACGCCTTGATCGTCATTTCCGGAACGCCTCCGACAATGGTCTGATGTATTACAACCATCAGAACTACTTGTTTACGATGGCTACGGGCATCAATCGCACAAATCATTATTTCGCACCGCCGACCAACCGCATTTTAAGCCTGCTGGAAAACATCTTCTCACTTTGGCAGGACAACTGGTATTTTAACCGCAAGCAGGAAGAAATCAAAGGCGATATCCGCGATTATATAGCGCACTATAAAGGTTCTGACAAACCGGCCGATATCATGAAGGAATCGATCATGGTGCGCAAAGGATGGGCGATCCGCCTGAGCCTGCAACTGTTCAGCTCTGCCGACTATGGGTTCAGAGGCCGCAAGATCCGTATGAAAGACGGATCGCTGATCCCTTATTCTTCTTTCTACGAAGATAGAGGCGAAGTGGTTTATGGTTCGGACACTTTCCGTATTTCACCGGAAGAAATTATCGTTGGCGCTATGCCGAATTTATCGCTCGGCGAAGGACGTTATGTAATGAAATACTTGTCCGAAACGGAGCGCCGTGAAGGCTTCTTAAGCAACCTGAGCGAAGCGTCTGGTGTGGGTCACGTGATTCCGCATTATGAAAAAGCATTGCAGAAAGGTTTGAAGATAATGAAAGAAGAGGTACTGGCTTATGAAGAGAAGGCAAATACACAAGAACAAAAAGACTTGTACCGTTCCGCATACCTGGCACTGGAAGGCATTTCGGAATATTGCCTGAACTATGCCGAGCTGGCGCGAACAATGGCAGCAAAGATGAGCCCGGGCCAAGTCTGGGAAAAACAAAACCTGGAATCGATTGCCTATCGTATGACGAAACTGGCCAGCGAAAAACCAGATTCGTTTGTAGAAGCGGTGCAATTTATTTTCACTTTGCACAACTGTCTGCATCTGAATGGCGAGCCTACGGCTATGGGGCGTATGGATCAACTGTTACAACCATTTTACGAGAAAGACGATATTACGCCGGAAGAAGCGCAGGAAATCATTGATGCCTTTTACATTAAGCTCGATGAGAAAGTGCAGCAGAACCGCATCTTTATGGAAGATCATCAGCCATTCGGCAACCTGGCCATGGGCGGCAGTTCTGGCCCTTATCCGCAAGGTGCTTCACTGGGTCAGTGGATACAACAGATCACTGTGGGTGGTACGGTGGCCGATGGCACATTAGCATTTGAAGACTCGAAGCCGGCGTACAATGACCTTACGAAGATTTTTATTCGCGCTTCCGGTCGTTTGCCACTAAACGCACCCTGTTTGTCGCTTCGCGTCCGCAAGGATATCCCGAAAGAAATTCTTGAAGAAGCAGCGCACGCATTGCTTTCCGGTGGCGCGCATCCGATATTGCTGCACGATGAAAAAATCATCAACGGGCTGTATCACAGTGGTGATGACATCGGTGGACAACTTGGCAACGAAAACAAAAAATGGCGTTCGGCAGTCAGCATGCAGTCGGCCCAAAACTATGCCTGCGACGGCTGTTACGAACCGCAATTCCCTGGTGAAAACTGGTTCTCGCTCGGCGGATTCTCTACCCTGCAACCGTTGGAATGCGCGTTGAATCAAGGTCGCACTTATTCTTCCGCAGGACAGGCTTACTTGTTTGGACAAACGGTTTCACTCAATTCCAAACCGGCCGACCAGATCAAGAGCTTCGACGAACTGGTGCATCTCTATTTCGAACATTTCGAATTGCTCAACAGAAAAGCATTCAACGGTCAATTGATGAGCTATGGTGCAAATACACGCTTCTGCCCTTCCCCGATATTGAATGTACTGATGGATGATTGCCTGGCGAAAGGACAAGATTTCTACAGCGGCGGCACCAAATACAGCGTATATGGTCCTTGTTATATTGCACTGAGCTCTGCAATCAATTCACTGTATGCCATTAAAGTGATGGTGTTCGACGAAAAGAATGCGGTAACCACATTGCCCGAGCTGTTGGAATGTCTGTGTTGCGACTGGGGACATAAAATGACGGAACCGTTTATCAGCACGCTCGCCGGCGAATCGCGTATTGCCGGGCGTTCGGACCGTTTTAAAAGGCTACGCGAAATTGCACTTTCATTGCCGCGTTATGGTCGCGGACATCAGGAGATCGACACATTTGGCAATACTATTGTTGAAGGCGTTGCCCGTATTGCAATGGAAACTTTTACCGCTCCATGGCCACAATTGCTGGATACACTCAGAAATATGGCGAACCGGTTCGGTACTGAAGAATTTCCGTTTGGCTTACAGCTGCAACCAGGCGTCGGTACTTTTGAGAACCATGTGGAAATGGGTGCCTGGAACGGTGCGAGCGCCGATGGCCGCAGGCTAGGCACTACCGTAGCCTCCGATCTGAGCGCGGCGCCTAGCCCGGCAGATCTTGCAATCGATCATCAGCACGCGGGTTTTGAAGAATCGCTGGCGGGCTTTGATGGTAAGGGTGCGGAAATGATGTCTGACGGTGCGCCTACCGATTATAATATCGATGAAAACTTCCCTGTTGAAAAACTGGTGCAGGTAATGCAACAATTTGCACACGGAAAATCATCAAATATCCTGACAATTACGGTAGCGAATCCGCACACCTTTAGCCAGGCCGTAAATTCACCGGAACAGTACAACCTGTTGCGTGTGCGTACAGGTGGCTGGAGCAATTTCTTCACATCGGTGTTTCCTGTTATCCAGGACCAGCACCGCCGCAGACCGATATCAACGCCAGTAGCAACAAAGAAAGAAGAGAAATCGGTGAAAGGCTGTCCGTTTCACCAGAAACTGGAAAAGGCGTAGAAAAAAATCAAAAGGTCTGAAATAGTTGACAATAGCAAACGAAAATCCCGCAACGTATGGTTGCGGGATTTTGTGTTTATTATAATTCCGAAAAATCAACTCTCAGAAAACCAGCTATTATTCTGCCATTATCTTTTTACCAGCTGTGTACTCACCATGTTCGCACCAGCTTTATACATAATAGTATAGAGACCTGCCGGAAGCTCTGTTGTATTCAGCGTAGTGTTCAAACCTGTTGCTACAGCAGACTGTACTGTCTTACCGGCAATGTCTATCACGTATAGCTGACCTGCAGCCTGCGCATCATTGATGTTTACCGTAACATAGTCGACAGCAGGATTCGGGAAGGCTTTGATCGTTACCGGCTGTTGCGTGTTAGACTGATTTTGCGCGGTGACTACTTTAGAATAGTGTCCGTTGCCGGCAACATCTTTCATGTTTAAGCGGTAGTAGTTGATGCCGGAAAGCGGAGTTGCGTCTGTATAGCTGTACTCGCCTGGCTTTTCGTTGGCTTTGATCGTTTTGATAACAACAAAATCTTTACCATTTGCGCTGCGTTCGAGTTCAAAATAATCGCCACGATCTTCTTTTGCAGTATTCCAGGTGACCAGGTTTTTGCCGTTGACCGCAGTAGCAGCGATATTGGTAAGTGTTATATCCAGTGGCGCCAGAGGTCCGCTGAAATTAGAGAAGACAGTCGTTGCCGGTCCGCCGGAGTTATCGGTTGTATGCATGATGAGTGCAAATACATCACCCGCGTTTACGCTGATACCCGACTGTGTACCTGATTGTGTATTTATAAGGGCGTTCAAGTCGTAGGTGCTGAGCTGATGTATCACTCCGTTGATCGAATACAATGGGTAGTCGCCGCCGGCCCCATCGACGGTATTATAGCTCCAGTCAAACGAAATAGTGCCGGTATAAGGTATTGTTTTTTGGTAGATCGTGTTACCTGCAAGATCCGGATGATCGGGCGTATTGTCATTGCTGGATTGTATCTGAATGGACGACGGCGCTCCAGAAGTATTGACACTGCCAAACATGCCAGCGTCTTGCGTAAATGTCCAATTGGATGGACTGTAAATGCCAGAGAATTGCGCTTTAGCGTTACCAATGCCTGCGAGTCCCGCAAGTAATAATAATACGCCGCATTTCGACGAAAACTTCGCCGGTTTGATGTAATGTTTTTTCATTTCTTGGTTGGTGTGGTGTTGATTAAAAAAATATCATTAGCATCACGCAACCGGCGACAGCGCCAGACACGTGCTTTAATTTTTTACTCCCGTCTTAAAAAATAAAATGTAAAAAATCTCCCCAGATTTATTGCCGACGCCGTCTTAATAAATAAGCAACTGGCCATCAGCTATTTTACACAGCTAAGGTATTCAGTATTTTTCAAATTTGCAATAGGCAAAAAACCGGCGACACGAGGGTGTTTTTCACGTACCCGATTCAATGTTGTTTCCTTAAGAAAAATGGCTTTCCATCACGAAATCAGATTGCGACGTTCTCATGCTTCGTCCTCGCAATGACCCGCGGGCGTGTCCGTACAACGCGTTGGTGCCAAGCAGTAACGGATTAACCGGTTAACTCGACTAAAGGTATTTCAGCTTTTCTTCCTCGATATCGATCTCATATAAATACTTGCGGATAATATCTTCGTCAAAATGAAGATCGTTGTGATTTTTATCCAGCAGCCATTGTCTTTGCCGGTTCAGGACTTCCAGGTAAATCGCTTTAGTTGCTTCGGGCATTGCAGGATCCACCCCCTCGCTGCTTTTTAGCGTCCATTTGTCTGCCAGTTGTTGCAGAAACGCATGCTGATCCAGTACCCCCTCATAATTTGTATGAAGGTGTGCCAGCGACTGTCTCGCCAGTTCTTTTCTCAAATAATTTTCGGCTTCCTCTTCCCGGGGAAAATCATCGAAGGAAGGAAGTTTTATTTTACGGATCAGCCATGGCAGCGTTAGTCCCTGCAATAGTAAAGTAACGAGTATGACGACGAATGTGATGAACAAAATAAGATTCCGGTGTGGGAAATCCGTGCCGTTGCTGAGTTGTACGGGAATAGACAGTGCAGCGGCGAGCGATACTACCCCACGCATGCCCGTCCAGCCAATGATAAACGGGGCTTTATAACCTGGATGCCGGGAATCGGCTACTTCAATGAAGTTCCGCGCAATCAACGTCGTGATGACCGCTCCATACCCGGATAAAATCCGCACACCAATCAACACCGCTGTAATCAATAATCCGTAACCGACAGCCCCGGAGAAACTCACGCCTTCCCGTTTGAGGCCTTCCATTATTTCCGGCAGGTCGAGCCCAATCATTAAAAACACAATGCCATTCAATACAAAAACCAGGCTGCCCCAAACATTGACGCCGCGCAACCTTGAAGCGCTTTTCAAAAAATAATGCCGTCGATTGGAAAGTAAAAGCCCGCCACTTACTACTGCCAACACCCCTGAGCCATGAATTTCTTCTGCTGCGATGTACATGAAATAAGGCGTAACGATGGTGAGAATGATATCCATATTTGCATCGGTCGGTAAATATTTGTGGATTTCCATAAATACAAGCCCAACCAGCAAACCTGCGCCCACGCCGCCGATCAGCATCCAACTAAAATTTAATGCGGCATGATACCAGACAAACTGTCCCGTAGCGACCGCAATCATTGCAAAGCGAAAAATGATCAGGGAAGAAGCGTCGTTCAATAGGCTTTCACCTTCCAATATTGACGAGACACGTTTGGGCACATTGACGAACCTGAGGATTGCACTGGCACTCACAGCGTCTGGCGGCGACACAATACCTCCTAACAAAAAACCCAGCGCCAGCGTAAATCCGGGAATAAAGGCATTGGCTACAAAGGCTACAGACATGGCGGTAAGAAACACGACAACGAATGCAAAACTACTGATGATCCGGCGCCACCGCCATAGCTCTTTCCAGGAAATAGCCCATGCTGCATCATATAAAAGCGGCGGTAAAAAAATGACGAAAACCAGATCTGGGTTGATATGTAATACCGGAATGCCCGGGATGAAACTGATCGCTAAACCTGCCAGTACCAATAGGACCGGGTAAGCTACTCTTATTCTGTTAGCTACCATAATCAACAAAACGATCGCCAGGACTAATGCGAGATAAAAAGGAAAATGATCGACCATTGTTCTGAATTATAAGTTCTAAGTTAGGAGTTATCGGTTTTAGGTGGTGCGCCGTTTTAAGTAAGGACTCGAAGTCATTGATAAGGTACGAAGCAATTGGTACATAGTGGTTTCTCCCTATTCTAGTGCAGACTGCTTCACGCTTCGCTGTGACGTATTAAAACAAACAGCACGCACTACTACACGGCATGAAGCAATTGGCACGTAGTGGTTTCTCCCTATTCTAGTGCGGACTGCTTCATCCTTCGCAGTGACGTTGACCTCGCTGCTTCACGCTTCGCTGTGACATATTAAAACAAACAGCACTTGTTATCGCACGGTACGACGCAATTGGTACATAGTGGTTTCTCCCTATTTTAGTGCAGACTGCTTCATCCTTCGCAGTGACGTGACCTCGCTGCTTCACGCTTCGCTGTGAAGTATTAAAACACGTGATACACGACTTGTAGACATAAACGAAAAAACCTCCGGCGCCAGCCAGAGGTTCTCGGTTTAAATGATGAAAGGAAAAAAGACTTAATTCCAGCCGCCGCCTAATGCGCGGTACATATTTACGAATGCATTCATCTGCTCTTTCTTCGTTTCTACTAATTCAAATTTCGACTCCAGCGCATCCCGTTGTGTCAGCAATACTTCCATGTAATCTGCTCTCGCGGAACGGAAGAGGTCGTTGGAAATAGTGATAGACTGCGTGAGTGCATCAACCTGTTGCGTCTTCAGATCATAGCTCTTACCAAGGTTATCGATCTTCGCCAACTGATTAGCCACTTCTACATAAGCATTTAAAATAGTACGCTCGTAGTTGTAGACAGCCTGTACTTGTTTGGCGCTAGCTGTATAGTAGGTTGCTTTGATCGCGTTCCTGTTTACCAAAGGCGCTACCAGGTCGCCGGCCAGCGAATACAAAATAGACTCCGGCGTTTTCAGCAAAAATGACGGATTGAATGCCTGGTACCCGATGGATGCGGAAATGCCCAATGAAGGATAAAAACGCGCCTTGGCCACTTTTACATCCAGTTTTGCCGCAGCCAGATCTTGCTCTGCTGCCCTGATATCCGGGCGATTCTCTAACAACTGCGCAGGCAAACCGGAATGAACGATTGGTGTCGACAGTGAAGTAAACGTCTGACCATTGCGCTCGACATGCTGCGGATACCGGCCCAGCAAAAAGTTGATGCGATTTTCCGTTTCCGTAATCTTCTGCTGAATGGTGTACTGCATACTTTGCGTGTTCAGCACCTGCGCTTCAAAACGGCGAACTGCCAGTTCCGTTACACGTGTTGCTTCTTTCTGCAGTTTTACAATCTTCAGGGCATTGGTCTGGATATCGATATTCTGGTTAATTATCGCCAGTTGGTTATCGAGGGCCAGCAATTCATAATAAGAATCCGCAATCTCCGCCACCATATTGGTGATAGCAAAGTTCCGGCCTTCTACCGAAGAGAGATATTTTGCCACTGCCGCTTTTTTAGCATTATGCAGTTTATGCCAGATATCGATTTCCCAGGTTGCATAGGCGGCAATCATATAATCAGGAAGCGGTTCCGGCATTTTCCTGCCCGGCTCGATTTCGGTGTTTTCTTCCATTGCGCCGATATTGGTATAACGCGCAGCCTTGTCTACACCCGCGCCGGCTTTCACACCAACAAACGGCAAGTACTCCCCTTTTCTCGCTCTGATCTCATTTTTGGAAATCGTGATTTCCTGTTGCATGATATTCAGCTCCTGGTTGTTCTTCAGCGCGGTGTCGATCAACGCTGCCAGATACGGATCGGTAAAATATTCTTTCCACTTCAGCCTTGCGGTGTTGGTAGAATCCTGCGAGTTATTAAAACTCGCAGGAACGGTACTATTTTCAGTTCTGGTTATCGGCGTAGGCAGCTTACAAGCTGTAAAGCTCAGCGTCATACTAGCAAGCCCCAGACAGATATATTTACTGTGTTTCAACATTAGTGTGCATTTTTTTCAATGGATGAAATCTCATTATCGTTCTCATCACTGCGCCATTTCCACTTTTTCTTCTTCTTTTTCTTTTTACCAGTGTTACCGGTAAAGTCTTCTGTCAGCGGCACTTCGTCCTCGTCTCTGATAAGCTTGCGACCAGCGGCCATTTTAGCAAACACATAATACAGACCTGGTACCACAACAACCCCTAGTATTGTACCCAACAACATACCACCTGCCGAAGAAGCACCAATCGTGCGGTTACCCAAGGCACCTGGCCCCGTTGCAAAAAGCAACGGAATCAGACCGGCGATGAATGCGAAGGAGGTCATGAGGATCGGGCGGAAACGTGTTTTTGCACCTTCAATAGCAGCGTCGAAAATCGTAGCGCCCTGTTGTGTTTTCTGAACTGCAAACTCCACGATCAATACCGCGTTTTTACCCAAAAGCCCTACCAGCATTACCAGACCTACCTGTGCATAGATATCGTTCGATAAGCCCATTAATTTCAACAGCAGGAATGCGCCAAATACACCGACAGGCAGCGAAAGCACAACGGCCAGCGGCAGAATGAAACTTTCATATTGCGCAGCGAGTACCATGTACACAAATGCCAATACGATGAGGAAGATATACAGGGCTTCGTTACCGCGGCTAGCCTCATCTTTAGAAAGGCCCAACCAGTCGATACCATAACCACGCGGTAAAGTTTTATTGGCTACTTCCTGGATCACCTTAATGGCCTCACCACTACTGTAACCCGGCGCCGGTGCACCATTGATGGCCGATGAAGGATACATATTGTACCGGGTGATTTCATTTAGCCCCTGGGTTTTGTGAATGCTCATAAAGGCTGAATAAGGCACCATCTCACCGCGATCGTTTTTCACATACAGTTTCAGCAGATCTTCCGGCAATGCACGGTATTCAGGACCTGATTGTACGAACACTTTATAGAACATACCGAACCGGATAAAACCAAGCTCGTAAGTACTACCGATCAGGATACCGAGGTTGTCCATCGCTTTACCGATCGAAACGCCTTTTTGCATCGCTGCCTGGTTATCGATCTTCAGTTCGTACTGCGGATAGTTGGCTGCGAAGAACGTAAACAGACCTGTCAGCTCTTTGCGTTTCTTCAACGCGGCCATAAAGTCATCGTTTACTTTTCCGAATGCTTTATAATCACTGGAGTTCGTCTTATCGAGCAAACGTAGGGAGAAACCGCCTGCAGCACCGTAACCCGGTACAGCCGGTGGCTGGAAGAACTCGATCGTAGCACCCGGAATCGCTTTTGCTTTTTCTTCCAGCTCCTGGATGATCTGTTCTGCCGAATGTTTCCGTTCCGACCAGCTTTTCAGGTTGATCATACAGGTACCGGCGTTGGAACCGCGACCTTCGGTCAACACTTCATAACCAGCCAATGCCGATACGGATTGCACCCCGTCTACTTTCTCTGCAATTTTCTGCAATTGTTTGGCAATATCATTCGTTCTTTCAAGTGTAGAACCCGGAGGTGTCTGCACAATCGCATAGATCTGTCCCTGATCTTCCGCCGGAATAAAACCTTCCGGAAGTGTCTTGGAAGTAACCCAGATACCCGCACAAAATGCAATCAGCAATCCGAATGTGATCACACGGCGATTCACAATTAACCGAAGGAAAGAAACATAACGGCCGGTCAGCTTATCGAACTGGTTATTGAAACCGTCGATCACACGGTTGATCGGTGTTTTCTTACGCGGCTGACCATGGGTATTTTTCAGGATCATTGCACAAAGCACCGGTGTCAGTGTCAGGGCTACGAAACCGGAGATGACGATGGAAGTCGCCATAGTAATGGAGAACTGACGATAGAAGATACCCACCGGACCGGTCATAAACGCTACCGGCACGAATACGGCCGTCATCAACAAAGTGATGGCGATGATGGCCCCGCTGATCTCCTGCAATACTTTTTTAACGGCGGCGTATGGCGACAAATGTTCTTCTGCCATCTTTGTATGCACCGCCTCCACGACGACAATCGCATTATCTACCACGATACCGATCGCCAATACGAGGGCAAAAAGGGTGATGAGGTTGATGGTAAGACCTAACAATTTCATAAACATAAACGCACCGATCAATGATACCGGTACCGCCAATGTCGGGATGAGCGTAGACCGCCAGTCACCCAGGAAGAGGAATACAACCACCGCTACCAGGATAAAGGCTTCTGCCAGTGTGTGAATTACTTTTTCGATAGAAGCATCGAGGAAGCTGGATACGTCATAACTGATCTGGTATTCCATTCCCGGAGGGAACGAACTTTTCTTGATCTCTTCCAGTTTTTCTTTTACTTCTTTAATTACATCACTCGCATTACTACCATAAGTTTGTTTCAGGGTAATTGCCGCAGACGGATGCCCGTCCATATTGGAATAGATATCATAGAACTCACTACCCAACTCTACATCGGCAATATCTTTCAGCCGCAGCAATTCACCATTCGGATTCGACCGGATGATGACATTCTCATATTGTTCCGGTTTATTAAACCGCCCTTCATAGGTCAATACATATTCGAGCGCCTGCGATCGTTTACCGGAGCTCTGTCCCAAACGACCCGGCGAACCGATAATACTCTGCTCCGACAATGCCTGCATCACTTCATCAGTAGATACATTATAAGCACGCATACGGTCAGGTTTCAGCCAAACACGCATCGCATATTGGCGGCTACCGAGGATTTTTGCACTACCCACACCATGCAGACGGCTGATTTCCGGGATGATGTTGACACTCGCAAAGTTGTACAGGAATTTTTCATCTGCTTTCGGATCCTTACTATACAAGTTCACATACATGAGCATGTTTGGTGAGGTATAGCTTACCACGATCCCTTCGCGCTGTACCAGTACCGGCAAGCGGTTGGTCACCTGTTCGATACGGTTTTTTACGTTTACTACCGCCTGGTTCGGATCCGTATCGAGATCAAATACCACCTGGATGGTTGCCTCACCGGCACTGGTGGCATCGGAAGTCATATATTTCATGCCCGGACAACCATTGATCGCTTTCTCCATAGGGATCAGCGTAGACTCTACGAGTACGTTGGCACTGGCACCAGGATAAGCAATGGTTACGACAACCATTGGCGGCGCAATAGATGGGAACTGCGAAACCGGCAAGGTTTCAATAGCCAGTATCCCCAAGAAGATGATCACCACAGATAGTACTATGGCGAGCACCGGCCTTTTAATAAATTTATTAAACATCGTTGTTGTTTTTTTTATTCTTTAATTATTCTGCAGGCAATGTCAGCGACGCGATCACGGCTTTAGGATCTTTGAAATCGTAGCTGATATGATCATTGTCTTTCACCTTACGCAAGCCTTCCAGCAATATTTTATCGTTTTCGGAGAGGCCGGCAGAAACGATGTATAGATCCGGCATATCGGCAGCAATCGTGATCTCTCTGGATCTTACTTTATTGTCTTTATCTACAACAAACACATATTTCTTGTCAAGAATTTCGAAAGTGGCTTTTTGCGGAATGATCAAAGCATTTTTCATCGGCACTTCCATTTCTATATTACCCGTTTCGCCATGGCGCAGCAGACCTTTGGGGTTCGGGAACGTAGCACGGAACGGGATATTACCCGTTGCATTATCGAAGTCGGCTTCGATGGTCTCTACCACACCCGGATAAGGGAACAACTCTTTATTGGCCATCATCAGCCTTACCGGCATATCGGTTTTGCCTTCCGCTTTCGCTTTATAGTTCAGGTATTCAGCCTCCGGCACATTGAAGTACACCCACATTTTACTATTGTCGGAAAGATTGCTCAGCAGCGCACCTTCGTCTACAAGGCTACCCTGCTTTACCATAAACTGATCAATGATGCCATCAAACGGCGCCTTGATTTCAGTAAACTGAAGATGCACCTGCATGAGGGCTACTTCTGCTTTCGCCTTGTCCAGCTTAGCTTTTGCCATGGCCAGTTCATTCGGCGAAACAACATTACCGTCCGACAATTTTTTGGTGTTCTGGTATTCGATTTCTTCAAATTTTACCTCTGCCTGCGCTTTCTGCAATTCTGCCTGATACACCGTAGGCATAATCTGGAACAGCAACTGGCCTTGTTTTACAAACTGGCCTTCATCTACATAAATTTTTTGCAGATAGCCCTTTTCTTGTGCACGCAATTCGATGTGACGGATCGCACGTACCTGCGACACGTATTCTCTAATAATGGAAGTGTCCTTTTTCAGCGGACTAGTCACTTGAAGTTTTGATTCAACTTCTTTTTCCTGTGTTTCGGTTTTGCAGCTCGCATACGTGAGAATACCACACAAGCCTGCAAGCATGAGCACTTTGTTCATAAAATATAACTGATAGATTGATTCAGATTACTTGATCAATTTGTATTAACATGCCCAAAAACGATGCGCTGAAAGCGATCCTATTTCGGAACAATAAAAAATTAAATGGAAAATGCAGGCTTCATGAAAAGCCTGTAGACGCATCCAATCAGATGCGCATTACGCGTAAAACAATACACTTATCGGAAGCGGAATAAGCAAGATGGTTGCAGAAAGGCAGGGATGCCTTATTGATATAGTAGCGATATATTACAGCGGGTGCTGTAGTGAACGGTAGTAATGAATCGCTGTTATCTGCATATTTTTTGACGGAAACCAGGTCATCGTCTTCATCATCACAGTCGGATATTTCAAACTTGACGGTTTCGCCGCCGGTATCGGAACGGGCAAAATTGATACTGCATTCCAGGAAATCTTGCACGGAAGCACAATGCACGATTTTCCATTTTGAAGGCATTTTTACCGGCGCGTAGCGCACACAGTCGTGGTAACGGCAGGCACGCAACCGGGCATATTTACGAAATGGATTGCGGGATACGATACGGATATTTTTACCAGGACTTTGCGGCGTTACACACCAACCCGCACTGTCGTTATTTTGATCGTGGCTGGAAAAGTGCGTAAAAAAGCAAGCATATATACCGCTTACACGACCCGGTTGCCCCTCATTAAACTCATTATTTACCCAACCATGCAATAGCTGCACATCTGCGCCCCATACGCTGCTGCACGTCAGCAGCAGTACGCCAAGCACACATACCATTTTGGTTAAAGCAGATTGCATTTGATTTGTAATGATTTTTGGTCGGCTATATAGACTAAAGCAGTTTGCTTTGGTTTATACGTTGAATGAAGCGTGGGTAAAATTTCCGGAACAGAAAGATGCAGCTACAAAATTGATCGATGTAGTGCCCAAAATCTGATCGATCAGACTCTGAAATTGCAATGAACCAGAAATAATCGCGGGCCTGTAAAGTTCGAGACGCTTTCATTCCGGTGATCGACGAGTACTATGTTGGATGAAATTATTCTACGGTCTGCTATAGGTTGTCCGGCAGAAACAACACCGGCAATTTCCGTACCGCCATGTTCCGCGTCCTCTAATTCGTCGGCGCCTATAGCGTACACGAAATTTCTGATTACACAGGATTTGCGGAAAGTAAATCCGTGATGTGCCGCGACCAGCGAATCCGTTTTGCGTACATGGTTCCAATCTCCTCCGGAATGGAAGATTTGGAAAAACAATAGCAAAAAGGATATCACACTTAACGGCATAAACCTTAAAAAAATATGCTATATTATTTAAAAACAGCTATTTACAAAAAAGGAACAATGCCGCAAATGTATATTGAAATCAGAAAACGGGAAATATTTTATTTGTTAAAACTTTTTTCGCGCGGTAGAAGGCCGAAGCTAAAACAGAAATATACGCGAGACAGCTAAAACGCACATTAAACCTCGATACCATTCAAATGTCCATTGTCTTATTCTAAGCCAGCTATGGCGACTACCAGGTTTATACCTTGAGCTTGACGCTTTTTTGACTTTCGGATTTCGACTTTAACTTATATTGCATGACCCAAATCGCTACTATGAAAACACCGTTAACCACGTCTGCAAGAAAACTGCAGCAAAAAAGGATTCACCCTGGTGAACAAAAAATGACTGTCAGTAAAAAAAACAAAGCCGTTAAAAGCATTGAAGAATTAATGCAGGAAGCTGATCTTCATTTTGAATTTGCAATAGAAATGATCCCGATGCCCAGGAATTCAGGCAGATTTTCCGGATCATTTTAACCCAGCATCTTATTATCACACGGTCATCCCGACAAAAGGAGGCATCCTATCGATACGGAACACTTATAGGTAAGACGCTTCCTTCGTCGGCCTGACAAAGCCGGTATTGAAGAAATCCCCACGATACGGAACACGCATTATCTGAGTCGTCTTCGGCGGCGTGAGCAAACGTGTGCTTCCCAGAAAAGGTAAAAATGCGGCGGCATTTGAATTATCGAAAAATATATGTAATTTAATTTCCTAATAAGTCACTTCCCGTAAGCCTCGTTTTACCTGCCGCCCGCAACACACTTCAAAACACCATTGCTATGAATGCCATTATCATTGATGATGAGCTGCATGCGTTAAAAAACCTGCAGTCGTTAATCGCCACATATGCCACCGGCGTGCGGGTTCTGGGCACTGCAACATCTGTGCAGCAAGCCTTGCCTTTACTGCAATTGCATCCAGACCTTATATTTCTTGATATCCGGCTACACGAACGATCGGGATTTGAATTGCTGCCATTTATCGATACGGCCTCTTGCTCGGTTATATTTGTAAGCGCTTATGATACCCATTCATTACAGGCACTAAAAGCCGGCGCTACCGACTATTTACTAAAACCGCTGGATATAGTGGAACTGTGCGCCGCAATAGAAAAGGCTTCTTTATTCCATGCCAAAAAAACAACGATCACAGAAACATCTGACGTTTACAAAACAACTAAACTTCGCAGTCTTACCATTACATGCCAGCAAGGTTTTGAGATGATACCGCTGCAAGAAATTATTTTTATTGAAGCAGACGGAAATTACTGCGTCGTTTATCTCACCAATCTTAAAAAGATCGTAGTCACGAAACAGATTGGCGAATTGGAGGAACTGCTGGCCGCTAGTGGTTTCTGCCGGATTCACAAATCAAGGATCATTAACCTCGAGCATTTAAAATCTTATGATAGCCGCGACGGACATACCGCAAAAATGACTGATGGTCTTTCCGTCGCAATCTCCGGCAGAAGACTGGGTGATTTTATGAAAGCCGTAGATCAGTATGCGAAAAATATTTAGTTTACTGTGCTTCGTTACTTCCTTATTGTATTGTTTTCCTGCAACTGGGCAACAATATCTCTTCGATCATTTTACTATGGCCGATGGCCTGCCCGCTAACACCAATTACCGTTGTGTCAGCGATGCGGAAGGGTTTATATGGATTGCCACATCAGGCGGAGTAGCGCGGTTTGACGGTAAATCTTTCGAAGTGTATCACGAATCGGACGGATTACCGGACAACGACATTACCTATCTTTTTGTAGACGCAAAAAAAAGAGTATGGTTTTTGGGGTTTAACGGAGGCGCTGCATTTTACCAGCAAAACCTTATTCATACAGCCGCCAGTGATCGTTGGCTGAAACCATTGCAAACGGGAAGTTTTGTAGTTTACCATCTGGAAGACGAACAACACCGCAGCTGGCTGGTTTACGGCGACGGCACTGCCCAATGCATACTAAACAACGATTCCGTTATTTCATTCCCCCATCGCGGCAATCTGTTTTTAGGGTTAGGGAAAACCTGGAGTCTGGCAGACAAAACCAAGGGTGCTTCACGTCATTTCCTCTATAGCCTGCAAGACAGCAGTCGTATACAAACGCCACCAACATTGTATCAGGAGCTGATCCGGAAACAAATGATCGCCCCTTCTGTCCGTGGCAATCTCTTTTGTGGTGAATACGGGCAAATATATCTGGTCAGCAACAAAGACTTCGGCATTCAGAAGCTTTGCAAATCGCCTGCACCACTAAATAGTCTTAAATACCTCAGCGATAGTAGCATTGCATTGTTTGCGCCAGCGCAGGGCATCTATCTCTACAACCTGATCCGAAAAAAAATCACCGCACATCTGCTGAACGGCGAAACATTAACCGATGCGCTGATCAACGCGAACGGCGACCTTTGGTGTACCAGCCTTAACAACGGATTGTTTTACCTGCCGGCATGCCGCCGGAATGCACATTATATTACCATTGAAAACTTACCCGATGAAAGATGCACCGCTGTATATGCGGATCGCAACCAATATACCTGGATCGGGATGGACAATGCCTTGCTTCAGTTGCGGAAAAAAAATGCGGTTGTGCAAACACTTTCTCTGGCGCCCCATAAAAATATCGTAGGCCGTATCAACAGCATTGTATATTCTCCGGCCGGTTATTTCGGAATTGCCAGCGATATGGGCATGTTCCTCACCGACAAAAACGGAAAGCAACTGAAAGCCGTGCGTATGTACATGGCCGACGAAAAGAAAACAGTATTGCTGCGTGCAGTAAAATCCTGCAGCGTAACACCCGACGGCGGTCTGCTCATTGCGGCCACCAATTTTGCGCACCGCTTACCGGCGGCGCAGTTACACACAGACAACCCGGTGGCCGAGCCTATATATGCCAGCCCCGATCGTGTTTTATATGCATTTGAAGACAGTCGCCACAATACCTGGATGGCCACGTCGCGCGGCCTGATCAGCATCAGCGGACGGGATACTCTGAAACACTATGAGCAAAACAAAACTTTAAGCAAACGTATTTTACAGATAGCGGAACTGCGCGGAAAATATATTGTCGTTGCAACAGACGGCGCTGGACTGCTGCTCCTGAAGGACAATAAAGTGTTCGCAAAGGTGGACGCGCAAAGCGGCCTGCCGAGTGATATCTGCCGGCGAATATGTATAACCGGCGACACCATTTACACGGCCACACCAGATGGCATTGGCATAGCAGGATACAACCGTCAGCAAGGTGTATTTATACATGCCGTAACAGGAAAAGACGGTTTGTTGAATATGAATTGCCGTGATGTAGCGGCCACCAATGATTCGTTGTATATCGCCACCGATAAAGGGATAACTATTTTATCCCTGAACCGGATTTTCAGGAGCAATACAGTGCCCAATATTTACCTGAAAAATATTATGGTGGATGGCAAACCTGTGACGAGTGTCAACAACAAACTATCTTTTTTGTACGGCGCTAAATCAGTCCAGATCAATTATGGTTCGGTTTCACAAAATACTACGGCGGGCATTGAATACCGGTATCGCACTGCGGCGCAAAAAAAATGGATGGTAACGCAGGCACCTTTTATGATCCTTAATGATCCTGCACTGACGCAATCACAGATCATTATACAATCGCGCTACAAAGGCGGAACCTGGAACAAAGGACTGCTGCTGCATGTGCATGTCTTACCGAGGTTTTACCAGCAAACCTGGTTTATAATATTAATGGGCGGCGTTATGGCGCTCTTTATCTGTGGTACCCTATTTTATATTTACCGGAAACGGCGCCGGCAATTGCTCACACGAAACAAATTGGTGAAGCTGGAAAGCGAGGCCAACCAGGCGATGATGAATCCGCATTTCGTATTTAATGCGTTGAACAGCGTGCAGCATTTCCTCAATGATCATGATAATTATTCGGCAAATCTTTACCTGACCAGGTTTTCCCGTTTAATACGCCGGCATATGGAATTGAACAGAAAACAATATTTGTCGCTCGCAGCGGAATTTGATTTTTTAAAACTTTACCTGGAGCTTGAAAAAAGCCGCAGCGATGATCGCATGTTATTTGACTTACAGATTCGCCCAGGCATCAATCCGGAGGAACTATTTATCCCTGTACTTATCCTCCAGCCTTTAGTGGAAAATTCGGTTTGGCACGGCATTCACCCGAAAGGCGGCGGAACCGTAACCGTGACAGCGGCAATTCTTCCTGAAAATACGCTCGAAATTATTGTCACAGATGATGGCATCGGCCTAAGTGATCCTGTAGAAAGTATGCGTCAAAGCATGGGTTTAAGTATCATACAGGACCGTCTGCACCTGCTTACCAGACTTTACGAAAAGCCGTTTGCCATTGAAGTGCAAAATATTAAAACCGGCGGTGTTCGCGCCCAGGTTCACTTCCCTTTGCTGCGCGCGTCGGACCTCCTATACGTCTGACGTTTCTACAAGAACTGCTCCCGTTCCTACAGCGATATATAGCGCTGGTACATTCTGCCACATATCCTTGTCTTAGTGTTGTTAGGTTTGACATACTGCATTCAGCGGTACATAAAAAGCCACACTATGAAACAAAACGTCCAGTATCTTATTGGGCGGCGGCGTACAGTTGTCCGGCGTTCCCAACAAGTTTTTCCGCAATATTCATCATTCACTTTGTAGCAAAAAACCGATACATGAAAACAACTATTCAAAAAACATTTGCAACACTGCTGTTGCTACTGAACATGGGCTGGCTTACAAATGCACAAGCCATTCCGTGCAACACTTTCGTAAAACAGATCAATGGCGCTGGCACCGTAGAGCCGCGTATCTTTAAAGACCCAAATGCTTCCAGCTATTTTCTTACCTCGCGCAGCAACGATACCACGTTTATCTCCGGCATCAACAGTTCAGGCGGTATCTCATGGACGCATATTGTGAAATTTCCGGGCGGCGACCAGGGCACTATTACCGATATGATCGTAGACCCGATCGACGGAACACTGGCGGCGGTAGTTCGGGGTGTCAATTTTAATTACATGTTCAAGTATGATTATACTACCGCTACTATGAACTGGCTGAAGCAATATCCTAACAATTATATTTTCCAAAACATCCACGAAACAAATCCTTCAACCTATGTTGTAACCGGTGAAATCCTGAGTTCGCAAACAACAATTTTCCAGGTAGACCGCAATACAGGCAGCATGAGTGGTTATCAGAATGCAGGATTTGTAGGAGAATTTTTCTCCACTTACGATGGCACTGATATCTATGGCGCCTGCCGTTATTACACTACAGGGTCTTTATTTAATCCTTCTTTATATCGCTACGATGCCAATACCGGCAATAATGTATGGACCAACACGTACATCCGGAATGCGCCAACCGTTACCTGCCGTATCTACCCGGTAGCGCCGATCGTAGATCAGAATGAAGTGGTGCAGCTGAGCAGCGGTGACGATATCAACTTCAATACGTATACCACGGGGCCAACCAAAATATGGTTATTGAAAACAGACCTGGCCGGCAATCTCAACTGGACCGACCAAATCGGCATCTCGGGTGTGACACAGCCAAACGTAAAACAAATCATCAATACAGCTACCGGCTATTATTTACTGATCGACGCTTACAACGGCTCCATCATTAATTACTTTTATGTGGTAAAAACCGATAAGGCGGGTAATATTCAGTGGGCCAACCGTTATGGTATCAGCGGCCAGAATACGGTGATCTCCGGTGTGGAAGACAATGGCTATCTGCTGCTCACCGCCACTTCCGGCAGTTACAGTTCTTCTAACGGCCTGCTGTTACTGAAGCTGGATGCAAATGGTATGTCTGACGCCAGCTGCGGCTATATCAAACAGGCTACCGCAAAATCCACACCTTATGCCAATACCCAGGTGAATATCGCTACTACGGTAAACGGCACTTCTTACGCCGACAATAACTCGAATTATGCACTTGCCCAAACCACAGCGAAAGAAACTGTTTATTGTTCAACAAGCTGCCAGACACAAACACTCCCTTGCAATACGCTGACTGGCACGCTTGCTTCAGGTGTAATGGCATTTTACCCATTCGGATTTGGCTCGCTGGCAGATGTATCGGGTAATAACAATAACCTGACCAACCCTACTACTGCGACACCGACGATGGATAGAAGCGGCAATGGCAAATGCGCTTATCATTTCGAAAAGATCAACGGCGACTTCCTTACGATTCCGGCAGCCGGTGCAGGTTTCCTGAATGGTCTTACGACTAGCGCGTTCTCTATTTCTCTTTGGTACCAACCAACGTTAAACAGCGCTATGCCGCGAAACGTGGGCGATTATGAATTGCTGATCGGCCGAGGAACTACAGGCGTTCACTGTCCTGATACCTGGGGAGAATGGTCTATCGGTTTATATGACTGCAGAAAAGCCGTAGCCGGCCTCGATATGTACAGTCACTGGGAAGGCTCCAGCCCGCTGGGTTGTGCAGCTCAGATGGCAGCGATTACCAATAACTGGCATCATCTTGTATTTACATACGATGGCATCAGCACTTACAACCTGTATGTAGACGGTAATCTTTATACTACTGCGAGCGGCCCATGCGGCGCTATGTCTGGTAATATCGGCCCTTTAATGCTGGGCAAAGATTATACCGGTGATCTCGACGATATCATTATCTACAATCGCGTACTGAGTACTTCTGAAGTGGCTACGCTTAAAGCTTTGAAAGGCTCTTGCTGCGATGGCAGCACTTCCTCTCAACGTAGCACCAGCGTGTCTAACACGGTGCAGAGCAGTACGAAAGGTATCAAAGTGTATCCGAACCCAACTAATGGAAATGTGACGGTATCTGTTGGCAATGGCGTGATCCGTAGTGTATCTGTGTACAACAGCACAGGCGTCACCATTGGCACTTACCATTTCAACACGCCGGAAACATCTATCGATCTGAGTCGTTTTGCATCGGGCATTTACTTCCTGAAGGTAGTAACCGATTCGGGCAGTTCGCTGGAAAAAATCATCAAAGAATAGTTTCCTTTTTCCTTAATAGCAAAGCAGGCTTTCCAGCCTGCTTTTTTTATGGTATCAACTTAGCACCTAAGCCGAAACAATATTTAAAAGGTAACAAAAAGATTAGCTGAGATCGGCTAATTTTGATTTCGCTTCAATCACACAACATGAAACGATTGTTCACCGTCACTACCCTCGTTGCCATCAGCTTTATCGCCTGCAAGAAATCCAATGATGATAACGGACCACAAGCACCGGTAATTACCGGCATTAATATGCGAGATATCAATGCACAGCCCGTATCGACCATCGGCAGCCCGAATGTACGGACCAGCCTCAACAACAGCCAGATCATCTGTTACCCCAACCCTTGTACCAATAGATTAACGGTCGGTTACCAGGGAAACACCGGCGCTGCCGTAAAAGTGTGGATGGTAGCTGCGGTTTACAACAATCCGCCGGCAGGCGCTAAAGTGGAAAACCAATCGCTGTACACGCAAACCGATCCGATCCTTATTAAAACAGGTATGATTGGCAATACTAATGCCCCGGAAATTGCCCTGGCGGTCGATAATCTGCCTAATGGTTTTTATAAAATTTATACCACAATCGGCGCAGACACGCTTTATGATAATATCTGGCTGGTGCGGTAGGGTTAAGGGTTTTAAGCCGTGCGCTTTGACTTTTGACTTTAATCCGCCAGCTCAATCCATACCGGCGCATGATCGCTGGTTTTTTCCCAGCCGCGCACATCACGGTTTACGCCGCAGGCTTTGAGCTTGCTTTTCAGCGGCTCGCTCAATAAAAAATGATCGATACGAATGCCGGCGTTACGACCATAGGCGTCGCGGAAATAATCCCAGAAAGTGTAAATGATTTCATCGGGATGTAAGGTGCGGATAGCATCCATCCAACCTTGTCCCAACAACTTTTGAAAAGCTTCCCGTGTTTCCGGGCGAAACAAAGCATCTTTTACCCAGCGCTCCGGTTTGTAGGCATCAATTTCGGTAGGTATTACGTTGTAATCTCCGGTAAGCACAACCGGTTTACCGGATTTATATAATTCAGCAGCATGGATGGTAAAACGGTCGAACCACTGCAACTTATAGTCAAACTTAGGGCCGGGTGCAGGATTGCCATTCGGCAGATACAAACAACCGATCGTAATGCCGTTCACCACTGCTTCGATATAGCGGCTGTGCAGATCTTCCGGATCACCGGGCAATACGCGGCGCACTTCTGTAATTTCTAAATTGCGTGTCAGTATCGCCACCCCATTCCAGCTTTTTTGCCCGTGCCAGATGGCTTTATAACCGGCATTCAGTATATCCTGCTCGGGGAATTTTTCCTGTGGTGTTTTTAATTCCTGCAGGCAAGCGACATCTGGCTTGGCTTCTTCCAGCCAGCGCAGCAATACCGGGAGACGGCTGTTGATTCCATTTACGTTGTAGGTAGCAATTTTCATACAATGTTCGTTTTAATAGTGACGATTCGACTTTAAAAATAGGGTTGTTTTAAAAAACCTGCATTGTTTGTGTCATAAATTTCCGAAGACGTCCATAATCTTTCGCTAAATCGATGAGGCATTTTTGTTTAGCCGTCCTGGCCAGGCTAGCTTTTTAATTTGCCTCGCTCACCTATTTTCTTTAACTTATAACTCATGATGCAGGTTTTATCATACCAGGTTGCCGACAGCATCGATATCAGGGCCGTAAAGGAATTGGTGCGTATGAAATTGCTGAAGGCCGATGCCGATGAGCTTTTTTACCAGGCCGCGGACCAACAGTTTATTTATGTGTTTAAATACGGCGTTGTTTGTTTCCTCAACCATTCGGAACATGATGTAGGTCACTTTCTCCAGAAAATCGCCACTTGCAGCAAAAACTTTTTCTTTGCCAAAGAGCTCAGCGAAGAATTTGAAATTGAACCCCATGCCCCAAGCAATCAATTCGGTTATAATAGAATTGAACTGGTCGACCCAAATATAGATGCGCTCCGGCTGGTTATGCTCAATGTATCGCAGTCGGTAGCGCTCGATTATTATTCGGAACAAACGGCAAAACTACTGGAAGAAACCAATGCTCATACGCGCACGCTGGAGCGGAAAGGCACATTAAATGTATCGGGCAAAAAGCTGCAAAAATTCATCGGCAAAACCCTTAACCTAAAAAACAAAATTTCAGAAAACCTCTATATTCTCGACTCGCCGCCGGAAACCTGGGAAGACGAGGAGCTCAATCGTATCGATCTGGGGCTAAAGCGCACATTCGATCTGCAGGAACGCTTCCGGAACATCGAGGAAAGCTTACAGATCGTAAAAGAAAACCTCGAACTGTTCAAAGACATTATGCAGTACCGCAAAAGCACGCTACTGGAATGGATTATCATTATCCTGATTTTAGTGGAAGTACTGAACCTGTTTGCGGAAAAAATTATCAGATAATGACTGCATGCGAGATAACGCATCAACTCAGGTAACAAGCATCAAAACCGCACAAACCAGGCAAAGCGCGAGTGCGCCAATGCATACATCCCACCCGGCACTCCCCGCCAAAAACAGTTGTCTGAAACTCTTTTTTCCGCCGCAACTTATCCAATTGATACCAGTACGAAGCGCCGCACCTGAATAACAGAGTACGATATCTACGATAAAGTAAAACAGCAGTTCCAAAAAGAAAGCAAGCATCAGATTAACGGGGCAACAGAGTCAACTGCAAAATACCGTTTCATTATATAAGAAAATGCCAAAAACGAAACGTACGGCAAACCGGTGTGTAAGAACGCGTCGCCCGATACGCAAAAAACGAGTCCCTGCCAAACGCTGACCGGGACTCGTTTTCAGACAACAAAGACACTATCTTATAAATATTTTATCGCCTTGGCGTGTTGCTATATAGCCATCTGGCACTAGCGCAACAATGTAATATTTCCTTGTTTATAGAATCGCTTTCCAGTTGGCGTGATCGCTTCGATCGTGTACACGTAGACACCCATCGGTTGCGGCTGGCCATTGAACCGGCCGTTCCATCCATCATCGAGCCTGCTGGTCTCAAACATTTTTGTGCCCCAGCGATTGTAGATGATGAATGACTTCAGCATTACATTGCCACGATGTACCGGTTTCAATTCGTTATTCGGACCGGTGCCAGGAGCAAATGCATTCGGCACATCTATATAGGATTCCGGTGTTACAAAAACATCGATCGAGTCACGAACCACACAACCAAATTCTGTTGTTGCCGTTACAAAATAACGAGTATTCACAGCTGGCATGGCAATCGGGTTGGCGATATTATTCGCACTCAATCCCAACGGCGGGAACCAGGAGAAGTACAGGCAATTGCCGCCCGGATCCATCTGGTACGATTCTCCAGGGAAGATGGTTGTAGAATCCGGCAAATTGGTCACTGCCATCGGTTTCACGGTCACATTTACCCCCAGCGTATCGGCACAATTATCAGCATCGCGGCCATACACCATATAGTTAGTAGTAGCGGTAGGATAAACTTTGGGATTGAAGCTGGTATCGTTGTCGATATAAGTATTCGGATCCCAGTTGACGCTTACCATATCGCCGGTTACATGTAGTTGTGCGGTATCGCCGGGACAAAGCAGCGTATCGGCAGAAACGGCCATGAAGCGCGGTCTTTTCACTTCCAGTTTAATATCGTCAGATGATTTACAACCTGCCGGCGTACTGGCTGTGAAAGTCAAGGTAGCAGTACCAGCAGCGGTAAACAACGGGAACATTTTAGCAGGATCATCCAACGATCCGCCCGGATTCCAGTCATAAGTATAATTTGGATAAGAAGCGGGTGAAACAGTTGTCCAACGCAGGGTCATCGTATCGCCATAACACAAGATCTGGTCGGCACCCGCATATACAGTTGGTATTGGCTGCAGGTCCAGGAAGAATTGTGCCATGCTGTCACGACAACCGGGGTAAGATGCGGTTACGGTATAAAGATGCGAGGTATCAGGAGTAATCGACGGCGCCATATCGGTAGTACTGCTTACCCCGTTAGCAGGTGTCCAGTTGTAATGATAACGATTGTCGCCGATGAGGTTTACATTGAGCGTGCTGCCAGCGCAGATAGCCGTATCCGGTGTGTACAGTTTATAGCCTTGCAGTACGCGCACACTGATCGTGTCGTACGAAGCACAGGCGGACAGCCCATTTGGTGCTACTTTTATATAATAGGTGATATCCGTTTTTGGTGTAGTTACCGGGTTGGGAATCGAATCATTATCAAGGTAAGTGGCCGGCGTCCATTTTACTTTGTAGCTGGTACCGGGGCTTTGCTGCAGGTTAATGTTTAACTGCAGCGAATTATTGATACAAGTTGTTGTATCTGGCCCTGCGGAGATATTTGCCGGCACGACCACGGTAATGGTCACCGTATCTTTATTGCGGTTGCAGTAGCTGAGATTATTGGAAGTGACCACGTACTGTGTGGTCATAGTCGGACGTGCTACCGGCTTTTTACAGTTGGTACAGCTCAGTGTGGAAAGCGGTGAACCGCCAGGCAATACGGTCCAGGTAAACGAAGAGCCGCCTACGGCCGTCAGCATCACCGAATCATACGGACAAATTGTAGTGTCTTTCAGGATCTGAGTGATCGGCGCAATATAGATCGGCACAACGAACGACTGCGACATCAGCAATCCCGGATTATGACAGGCCGAGTCTTTTACGGTAATAACCAGGTTTCTTACACCCGTATCCAACAGACCCGGCGTCCAGTCGAAACAAGTACGTACAGAGTCTGCATAAGTATTGTTGAAAGTAAGCGTAGAGCCCGGCGCGATTACTGCATTATTGCTCGACACTACCAGCCGGGCGCTGGTATCTGTAGATTTAGAATCGAAACAAAAATGCAGCGGTTGACCGGCACAGCCTTTGATAACGCCCGTAGTGTCGGTCGTAGCGCCATTCAGCGAGCCGGGCACTGTTGCGAGCGTTGGCTGTACGGCGTTACAATTGTTGAGCACCACCACTTGCACATCACGAATTACGGTACCAATGAGCAAACCGTTCCTGTATTTTTTCACTTTGATCGTTACCACACTCGCGCCATTCAGGTTCGGTGTAAAAGACATTTGTCCCGTAGTTGGCGACAACACAAACGTATTGCCGGTAGGGAAAGGATTATTCGTAAGATTAAACGTACCCAGCAAGATGCTTGCCGCGCCCGGATTTGCGCTGCAGCCACCATTAATGGTCCTCGGCGCAATCATCTCATAAGCAAGCGAATCATTGTTCGGATCAATTGCCCCGTTATTATAGGAATACGGCTGGTTGACACACATATAAGGTACGGGCCGCACCGAAAAATAAGGCGAAGATTGTCCTTGCGCGTTTATATTGTCGAGCGTACAATCGACGTAAAAATTGGGCGTTCCGTTTGTGTTGATGGAACTGTTCCGTACGCCGAGATAAGTATAGAACGTCCACTGGGAGCGCGATGGCAGTATCACCGTTGCGGTATAAATGTACTCCTGGTAGCCCGGGTATACGCCGGCCGGTGTACTACAGGTGGTAGAATAGCCGGGGCAACTCGTAGACACTTCTACCGGACCACTAACCTGCGTCATATTACCTGCCGAAGCACTAAATCCTGCCGAGTTATAATAGCAAAGCGGAAATGGGCCTGCTCCTGGTGACCCAGAACAGTCGCGGTAAAAATGGAGTGTGAACTGATAAGTAGAATCGTGAAGCCAGGTATAAGTAAGTTCCCCTCCGGCACAGTGCGATGCCTTTACGGTAGCGGGCAACAGGAACAAACAAATCAGGGCCGTTAGTAGATAAGGTAACGAACGTTTTTTCATACTTATTGTTTAAAGGTTTAATAGGCAGTTTTGACTATAGGTAGTAACAAATGCTGCTATCGGTTGTGTTGTTTTAGAAGACGTACGTAAACGATCGAAAAGTTGGCCGGTTTTTTTTATTTTTTTTTACCAGCGGCTGTGTTTGTTTCCTATCGGCAGGAGAGAATTGTCATGAACGATGTAACATTGCAGTCTGGCGAATGCGTTAAAAGATTAATACGGTGATAAGTTAATACGTTGATAGGAATGTACTTTAATTAGGCGAGTCATATTTACATTATAAAAAGCTGCCGATCCATATTAGTTTTATAGCATGAAGGAATTTTACTTCAAGGCCCTCATTGTCGACGACGAGAAAACTGCCTGCGAGAATCTTAAAAGCGCACTGCTTGCGCTCCCGGATACGCGCGCGGAAATTGCCGGTGTGGCACATAATACCCGTGAGGCAGAACAGTTGATTGCGCAGACCGAACCGCAGGTTGTTTTTATGGACATCGATATGCCCAATGAAAACGGCTTCCAGTTTCTCAACCGTATTGCACCCTTTCCTTTCGAAGTGATATTTGTGACTGCTTACGACGAATATGCCATCCGCGCCTTTAAGCTCAACGCGATCGATTATATCCTGAAGCCGATCGATATCGAGGACCTGAAAAAAGCCATTGAAAAACTGTCGGAAAAACTGGCGTATCTCGAGTACAAAGCCAATTCCAATATCGCTTTCGGACAGATGCAAAAGCAGATGAAGGCCCCGGCCGAGGAGCAGCAGATCGTACTCCGCGATAACCGTGATGTGGAGATCGTATCGTTCCGGAAAATCGTTTATGTAGAGGCGATGCGCAGCTACTCGAAAGTGGTGTATTATAAGGACAATGTGGAAAAAAGCATTATCGTGTCTCAGTCGGTAGCCGAATACCAGGAAATCTTTCCACCGGATCTTTTTTTCAGAACGCACAAATCTTTCCTGGTCAATTGCGCCTTTATTGACAAAATCTCGAAAGAAGACGATCTTTGGTACGTGTCATTAAAAAATAAAATACAGATCCCTGTAGGAAGAAGACGTTACCAGGATCTGCTGGAGTTTTTAAAAACAAAGGAGTGGCATGAGGAATAAGCCAGGCAAGCTATTCTTTCTATTTATCCTCCTGATTTTTTTCACTGCTATACGTGGTGCAGCCCAGTCGTACCCGATGCGCCACTATACGGTGGCCGACGGGTTGCCTTCCAACAATGTTTATTGCGTCTATAAAGATAGCAAAGGCATCCTCTGGTTTGCTACCGAAAAAGGTATTGCCCGCTACAACGGCGACCGCTTCGAGCGGTTCTCTACTGCCGACGGCCTGCCCGACAATGAGATCTTCTGCTTTGGCGAAGACAAGTATCACCGGCTCTGGATGGGCACGTACAACGGCAGCCTTTGCTATTATAAAGATGGTATTATTCACACGGCAGCCAATACGCCGTTTTTGAGATTGCCGGTTAAAAATTCATTCATCTACAATATCGGCAACGAATATGATGGCAGTGTCACGATTAAATTTCATAGCTCTGATTATTTTCTGAACATCGTAGGCGATAAAATAAATGTGCTGAATGTAAACGGCCTGCATGAAGATTCCCGGGTTTTCATCCAGGTTGTGAAAATAGCGCCCACAAAATATCAGCTGATTTATGAGTATAAAAGGATAAACTGGGATACCTCCGGAAAGGTCCTCTACCAAACGCCTGCCAGACGGGTACGGGGGGCCCTTATCAGCAACGACCGACACTACCTCGTCTTCAACGATTTTATCGTATCCGGCGGCCGTACGGTATGCAGTGCTATACCAGACCCCGACAGTCTCAAAATCCAGTGCATATTAGAAGATCCGCAGCGCAACCTGACCATGATGGCGACCTCCACGGGAGTTTTTGTGCTGCCTGCAAAAACGCAGCTTTTCAAAGACCACGAGGTCTCCAGCATTGCAAAAGATGTATCGGACAATTACTGGATTGCCACTACGGATGCCGGCGTGTTTTGCATCAATACCGCCTATCAGCATTTTAATGTCTTTAATAACCCCGACAAAACGGCGGTACGATACGCCCGCATTTTAAACGGACAGCTTTATTTTGCTACCAAAAGCGGCAATATTTATACGTTGCGCAATGACCGTATTCAAACGCTGTTTGGCCTGTCGCAATACCGCCAGGATTTTGAGCGGAAACACCCGGTAGCGAAATATTGGGAATATCAAACAGATCAGCCGGGGTTAACAACAGTTTCTATGGCCACGCAACATGGGTTGCAAAGCCAGAAGTTCTCTATCGCTACCCACCTCGACGATAGCGGGCATTTTTATTACGCTTCCTCCTGGGAGACCAGTATTTTCGACCAGCTGCAGCAAGACAAGGCGCATTTGGCACGGTCTATCCCGCTGCTCTATTATTATTCCGTCAAGGACATCGCCCTAAGTAAGGAGGCCATTTATATCAATGCATCTATCGCGGCTTTTTACATCCCCAGGAGCGTAATGGAAAACCACGACTATACGCTGATAGAGAAACTGAAAACCAATCCGGCAAAAAATGAAAGATTGTACGGCTGGGCCACCGATCAGGATGGAAAAGTCTGGACCTCTACAGTAGACAGCCTTTATAAGATAGAGGGAAACAAAATAACCGTGCAACCACAGTTTGGCGCCATCCGGCTACGCAAGTTCGGTTTCTGGAATGGTTTCCTGATGGGTTATACGCCCGACAATACGTTGCTGATCTGCCATCTTCGCAACGGGAAAATGATCACCGATACCACGATCAACGGAAGCAGTATCTGGAGTGATTTTTACCCGCTCGACTCCTCTCATGTGCTCATCAGTACCAACGATAAATACCGGATTGCCACGCTTACCCATCCCGGCGAAAAAAACGGGTTCCGGATACAGACGGTGGAATCGCGCTTTGTACCGATACAAGCCGAATATGTATGTGCCGACACCAGCGTTTCCTATTTTTTCAATAACGGAACCATTACTCGTTTCGATACCAAAAGACTTTTTAATACTTCGGCCAAACCGATCGTGTACCTGATTTCGTTGCGCACCAAAGACAGTGTGTATGCCGCTACGCAAAGCGCCGCATTTACAATTCCGCACCGGCAGGCCGGCGATCTGCAGGTCGCTTATCTGCCCTTATCCTTCGACGGAGGCGACATTCGTTGCGAGTATTCTGTTTCACAAGACAGCAACGATAACTGGCACCCTACCGACAATGGCAATATTGGCCTTTACCTGCCCAACTATGGCACTTATTATGTGCGCATAAGGGCAAGAACCTCGTCGGATGTTTATTCTGATATCGCGCATTTCCGGTTTACAATCGAAAAGCCTTTCTGGGCTACCTGGTGGTTTATTGTATTGATGGTGATCGTTGCGCTCAACCTGTTATGGCTGCTGATCCTTTTAGTCACGAGGCGTATTCTCCGCCGCAGGCAAAAAGCTTATGAAGCGGACATGAAGTATCAGCGTATGGAGTTTAAAGCACTCAACGCGTTAATGAATCCGCATTTTATTTTCAATACGCTTAATAATATCCAGAACCTGTTTAAAAATAACGGCAATCGTGCCGATGAATATTTTGTCACTTTCGCCAGGCTGATCCGCCAGAACATGCAGAATGTGACTAAAGATGTGATCTCGCTGGAGCAGGAACTGAACCTGGTGGCTAACTATTTGAAACTGGAAAAACTGCGCTTTGATGAATTTGTGAATTATAGAATGGACGTAGATCCGGAACTTGATCTCGACAATGTATTTATTCCGCCGCTGCTCATTCAGCCTCTGGTGGAAAATGCCATCCGGCATGGTTTACTGCCGAAGCAGTCGGCAGACAATTATGTAACCGTACATGTATTCGAAAAAGGAAAATCACTTCTTATCGAGATACGGGATAATGGTGTCGGGCTTTCTAAAAAAACGGATCATATAGATCCCCAGCATGAATCATTAGGGCTCTCGAATCTGAGAAAACGGATCGAGCATATGAACAGAACACGCACAGAAGTATTCACATTTGAATTGATAGAACAAAAAGATGAGCGTGGGCGTATCAGTGGAACGCTGGCCCGGATTGAAATCGCCAGCGACCGTTGGTAAACAGTTGGCTCCGTTTGTAAACAGTTTATCGCAACATCTGTGAGATTATCTTTTCTTTGTTTCACCCAAGCAAGAAGTATCAGTACACCACCAAATTTTTTTTCGAAACTATTGGGCCAGCCCCGAAAAAAACCTATCGTCAGAAGGAGGATGCAATTTCTTCCTTCTGTCTTTTTTATGTAGTGGTTGGAAGCATAGCAGCATTGCCCCGCAAAAAAACGAATGGGTGGTGTCGATCAACCGGCTACTCGACGTACACAAGTTTATACGCGAATTTGTCTTTGAATCTTTTTGCTTTTTAATTTTCCAAAAGGATGTTTCAAAGGCAGAAGCAGGAAATAGGCATAATACCGGTGACTCAGGAACACTAGCCGTATTGCTATTGAAAACCTTCTCGCCAATCTCGTATCATACTCCCAGAACAAAGTAGTATTGTAATTTCCCGTCCCCTGCAATCTCATTCGTTTTCATCTGTCCATTAAACCCAAACTCATATTTATCTACTCCTGTGTTACAAATCTGCACGTAAGTATTCGGCAGGGATATCACCTCATCATAAAGGTGTTTGACAAGGATGATTTTCTGCGGCTTCGTCCAGCTTTTCTTCGCATTGTATTCGGCCAAGCTATTGTCTGCGCATCGTGCAGATAGTAAGTATTGTTTTCGTAAGAACAAACATCTGATGTTTACCTATTGCAGCCGGTTTGTTTTACGCATAGCAACATTCGACCGGCTGCACGCTCCTACTCGTCGCTTTTATCTCGCTGAGGGGTATCCGCTGCCATCGGAGCTATAGATTCGGCAGCTGTAATAATATCGAACAAGGACTAATTGATGCTCTTCAGAACTTCTCGAACAGCGAAATCAAACCCTTAGTTAGGTTGACGCAAGGTGACAGGAAGAAACACTTGCGCCAGTCAATACGCACAATACCTAGAAAGTCATTAAGACGCCCATACAGCACACTTTGCACCATCCCACCAAAAGAGAAACAAAGCCCAGTAAATCAATGCTACAGGGCTTGTTCCCTTAAACCCGAAAGCAGCCTACCGGCGAACTAGACCTATATCCTACCGAGTATGGTACACGCTAAGAATTCTTCCATCATTTTTCATAATCTCAGCAAAAGGAACGCCGCCATAAGTCACCCGTAAGCTCCCATCTTTAAGTTTTTTTACAGGTGGCAAAGAACCTTTTACAATCCAAACGCTATCTCCCTGCAAAGAAGCGGTAAATGGGGTCTTCTCAAGGATTTTTTTTCCGTATATCGGAACCCAAACAGCTTTCGCTATTTGTATCGCAACAGTATCTGTCGGCACAAGGTTAGAATTTATTTGGCAGTACCCTACTGCTGAGGATGCGAGTGCAAAGGCACAAAAAAACAATGTTTTTATTTTCATATTATTTATTTGGATCTACTGGAGGCGGTGGCGTTGCAGGGATATTATTCTTCCTAGTTGGGTCGTGATCGTCACTTGGCATTTCGGTAGAAATATCTTTCTCCCCTTGCCCATTCGTATATGATTTTAAAGTACCATTTGGTGTGGTAATAAAACCTCTTATACCCAAACTATTATATATCCCGATATCGCCCTCCTCCTTCGAAAAGCTATTACTTTTATAACGCATATCAAACGCAGCATGAGAATGTATGGAGCCAAAAATACCAGCTTCAAACTTAAACTTCGTAGTTACTGATGCTTCATCACCTACTTCAGGGATCGAATAAGACACAAATGACATATTGTTAATTTTCAATGAAAACAAATTTGACTTATATTCAGTATTCTCCATAATAGATCTACCATTATACTTTCTCCCCCAGTCCATTACCATTTTGTCGACATCCCTGAATACTGGGGTACTCCCATTGTTATATAAATAAAAATTTAATTCGTCACCGATTCTTGTTCTGCCTTCAGTGCCCACTATTCCCCTAGCCCGTTCGACCATATTATCGGCCACAATTCTAATTTCAGTATTCGTTCCATACTTTCCGATCAATTCACCATTTCTTGTGTGATATTCTTCCTCCCCATCCAAATCTATCGCTTCAATCGGAGTATTTCCCGCAAACTGATATGGTGTATACCAAGGATATTGTTTCGTCAGCGGATCAACTCCCCAAAATCTCATCAATCTTGCATCCAACCCACGCATGCCATAATCCTGAAAATTCCCCGTCCCGTAAACCTCATTATCATTCCTCTTTCCATTATATCCATTCGGTGACTTATCCCCATTCAGACTCCTTCCACTCATCGGCATACCACCAGGGTAATAATCCGTAGCGCTGCCTAAATCTGGCAGGTAATAATCATACAGACTCGGTATACTGCTTATATGCCCGGTTTTGCGGTCTAGTACCGTAGCCGGCACATTGCCCAGATGATCGGTCAGTTCATAATTGCGCTTACCCACTATTCTGCCCGATGCCCATTGCGTTACATCGATGCCCCCATGGTTCTTTGTAGTTTTTAAGGGAGCTGGCCTCATTACTCGCATCATGGGTATTACGCAGACTGCTGGTATCGTAGTACTGCACACCCAGTCTGCTGCTGCCGTAGATATGATGTTCGCTCAACGCGATGGTATCCCGAACGGCTTCTATTATCAGTTTGTTCAAATTGTTGTCCCAGTTGCGCGGCTAGGGTGCCCACATACTGCGGGGTGGTGAGCGGCGAAACCTTGGCTACTACCGTAGCGGTCGTTTGCACCGGGGCAGTATTAAAGAAGCTCGTGGAAACAGCAGTAGGGCTCTGGTTGTATTGTACGTTAAGCAACTGTGCCGATGTGGTAACCGCAGCTAAGGTAGTTGCAGCCCGTGACCAGGTATTACAGTCTGGTTTATAAAAACAAAACGCCACACGTTTGCAGGGCATTTTGTTTTTCTGTGGTAGGTCAGAGACCTTATTAATTTTCTGTTCGAGATGCCCTGCGGAACATCTCGAACAGCGGATTGTTGTCCAACACTACGATAAGCCAAATGGTTCTTTTAATGCAGAACAATTTTCCTTTTCACAAATGGGTCCTTCGCTTTTTTATTGCCTCTCTTCAATGCATCTCTATCTAGAGCAACTTGGTGGTAAATATACTTTACGTACTTACCTTTTTTATAAAGCACAATCCCTGTAATCACCCCGTTATCGCCATAAAATGAGGTTACACCATCCAGTTTGTTATCCCTAAATAAGGATTGAGCCCATATTCTATTCGATACCCCGACATAATAGCGAACTCCAATTCCTTCGATTTTATTTTTCCTTATGTCGTACTTCATCAAGACTTGACTGTCTACCTCTATAATCAGATAGCCACATTTGTTTATAATATCTAATACTACATATTGGCGGCATAGCAGGTTAGAATCATCAATTTGCAAAGAATCAAAAGCATGCGAAAAATAGGAGTAATACGATCCCGATTTAACTTCGTATCTCACTGAATCTGAAAAATAGGTCGTGTCCGGCGGTTGGGAGAAACGAATCTGCGAAAAGCCATCAAAACTGAAAAGGAAAAAAAGGAAAAAGAGTATGCCTTTCATATAATTGTCTATTTTGTTAGTGGATATGGATTTTTACTTGCATCTTTACCTTCCCCTGATTTTTTTCTTTCCATATACTTGAACTGTACTTTATAAGAATATTTCCCCGAGCCACTGTTTCTATAAGCGTCGTAGGTTGTGGCACTATCCGATACAGAATACCTAGAAAGATCATTTAGAGGCTCATCCGGAGTATTTTGCTCCCTTCTCAATGTATCCCGCCAAAATAGAAAAAGCCCTGTAATTCAACTTTACAGGGCTCGTATGATTACTAAGCTACAAAACTAGAGATCAACTACTCGGATTTTCCAGGTTCCCATAAAGTTGAGGCGATTTTGTCCAATTGGATATCTGCAACCTCTTTTCCAAAAAGTAAGTGGACATTTCCTTTAGTACAAATGGCTAATTGGTCATCAAATACGTACCTCTTATCAAATCTCCATTTAATGCCAGTTTTGCTTAATAATCTAATAACCGAGCTGAAAGGCATCCCCTTTTTTAGCTTTTTAAAAGGACTACCTAATCCTGTTTGAAAAAATTTAAAATCAAGCTCGATTCCTATTATCCTATTTTCATATCCCGTAACCAGAAAAGGCTCCCACGTACAATAAGAAAATTCAGAACTAATAGAAACGAGATCCTCTCCCCCTACGCATTCAATAAATGTGTCAAAATCACTGCCAACTTTGAAATCGTCCAAAAGTATTCCCTTTTCAAAAAAAACAGAAACATCATATTGAGTTTTATTTTTGGGGAGCTTCTTCACTTCCAATTTTTTCGACTGCATCTTTTAGCTTATTTAGAAAAATAGACATATTTACCAGTTAAAGTTTCTTGAATTCTAAAATAATTTCCTTCTCGATCATAAGATACCTCGAAGCCCGTTATGGTTATTCTGTTGGCAATTTCTGAAGATCCTGTGCCGACTTGTATATTTTCTTAACATTCTCGTCATTTGAATCAAATAAATTGCTTTACTACTTCGCAGTGCGCCATTATTAAAAAACCATGAACTAAATATCAAATTTATCATCTGTATTTTAGCCAGTTCCTTTTTATCAACTCAAGGTCGACTTCTGTCGTGTAATTTGGATTGATTCTTTTGATAAAATCATAATTATATTGTGGATAATTGTCCAAAGTGACCTGTTTCAAGTTATTCAACTGTTGAATTAAAGTATTCCAATCCCATTGATAATTGTCTGGATGAATCCTATAGCCAAACTGCAAGCCGTTTCTTATCCAATTTTCTCTCCATGTCATTAATGCTTCCTTTTCCTTATCATCAATTCCATATTCAAAACAACAGCAAGGGCAAAAAATAAAAGGCCATTCCTGACGATCTGATTCAGGTTCTAAGTCAAAGTTGAATCCACAGACGTAACAAACTCTATTAGGATTCAAGTTACTATTCTCCTTTTGTTCCATATTGTTTTATTTGTTTTTCCATATAAGATTTACCATCGGTATAATCGCTTGCTTTACTCGGCTCCACTTTAAATACAGATTGTATCTTGTTATCAGGAGTCAAAATACCGTATTCTTGTGTTTCAATATCCAGGCGGTGTGTATATCCTTTGTCATCAACGAAATCGAAAATATTTTTACCATCCCTTTTAAAGAAATCTTTCCCATACTTTACCATGTCGTCAGTTGTTTTAAAATCGTACCCCTGCTTAATTCGTTTTTGAAGGTGTGTTTGGAGCTTTCCTGAATTCGCATAACCCTCGGCATCAAGAACGCCTCCTCCCCTTCGAGCTCCAACTATTCTTTCCCCGGTAGTAATACCTATAGAATAATCAATTGCTTTAATGGCACTGCTTAACAATTTCCCCATTCCCCATCCAAGCACGCCCCACGCAACGTCATTTTTCAATTGTTGATTCCTTCGCTGATTATCAGCCTCACTGGTCGACGGATTATCGTAAAAGTCCCCAGCGAGTAATGTCCCACCTAAAACTTTAGATCCAGTAAACCCTGTCCATGCATCCAATACAATGGCTCCTCCAATTAACGCACCTAACCCCCTTGCCTGTTGGTTAGCACGAATCTGCTCATCAGTCATAGTACCATTAGCTCTCGCGGCCTCTTCTCTCTGCATCTGAAAATCCAACGCTTCTTCCAGACCATCCCTATCTATATATCGGGTAGATTTGTTGCCTGCAAATTGATACGGTGTGTAATACGCATATTGTTTCGTCAGCGGATCAACTCCCCAAAATCTCATCAATCTTGCATCCAACCCACGCATGCCATAATCCTGAAAATTCCCCGTCCCGTAAACCTCATTATCATTCCTCTTTCCATTATATCCA